>JAESFX010000021.1_pt1 | contig 544939 bp, 512 predicted proteins | sample 9269501 | NCBI WGS metagenome assembly JAESFX01 (sample SAMN14515570, study PRJNA621655) | algae metagenome | isolation source: Desmonostoc geniculatum HA4340-LM1 and co-occurring heterotrophs from cave... | place: USA: Maniniholo cave, Kauai, Hawaii | collected 2009-07-28
AGCTTAGAAGATGAAGTCTGGCTCAATCCTGAAAAAGCGAGGCTTATTCAGGCTGCACAAAAATCGCAATCATGACAGCATACTGTTTTTTGAGAAATCGCGACAACTATCTTGACAAACACCGAAGGTTAGGACGGAAGCATATATTGGTTTCTTACGTCCAATGTATTCGAGGAGGCTGCTCTTTGTCTCCCTAAAGATCAGATTGCTTTCTTGTCCAATATTAAGTGTATTTGGCTCAAGCTTACTGAATTTCATTCGGCGTGAATAACGCTTTCCTTTAGGGGCCGATTTATTGTATTTATAACCTAGATATTTGGTCAGGTAGAGATGCTTCAGATTCTTGTACAGTGAGGCATAGAAGTACTTAAGCCACTCATCGAACGCAGAGCCATTCGGTCGCATCCGCCAAAAACTCCTTATGATTCTTATAGACTCCAGGTAACAATCTTGCTCTAAATCTTCCTCGTGCTTGTGCTCATCGACATTGATCTCCAGGACTATCCTGTTCACTACACGTTGCATTGTTACATAAGTTTGTTCATGCATATATATCTGGTTGATAAAGTGTATGTCGTCGGTATCCATACAAGTAAGTGCATCCTCCATATGGAATCTCCTTTCGTTAATGGTTTATTCTGATTAAGTTGTTTCAGTTTTCATCGCTGATTCTTTTGTCATCGCTCGTTGAGTTGGATTCCCTTAATCGTGCGAGTTTTAAGTGATAGTCAGATAGGATCTTTACTTGCTGTCTAATGAATTCGCTTATAGTGCCGATATCCTCCCTTGAGAAGGGCACCCTGTCCATGATTAGATTCTCCATGATCTTTATCCCAGACGGCTCCTGATACACGTTTATTGATACTGTTATGCTGATGTCATCTGTTCGGATATAACCATCTTCCGTAACTTCTAAGCTGTTGTAATCCTCGTTCGATAGCTGGAAGTCATCGTGGTAATCAGCCTCAGGCGTGGGCATATCCTCTTTCCTACCGAGAAAGAATTGCTGATTGAGTTTCAGTCCTAATTGATCTTCGTAAATCAAGGAAATGGGAATGTTATAGAAGTCAGCAAGAACATGAACTGTAGACCTCCGAGGTTCTCCTTCACCACGCTCCAGTTTACGAAGACCGTGATAAGTTATACCGTCGCACTTTTCTGCGACCTTACTCCAAGTATATTCTCCTGGATAAATCTGATTAAGCTCTTCCCGAATTGTTTGAAGCTTCTCACCAGTTGGTTTTCCGATCAATTTTAGTGTTATGTATCTTGGCTTCTTATGTGGGTTGTCATTTGTCATAGATATCACCTCTACTACATTATACACCAACCATTTTCGTGTTACTAGTTAAAAATAGTTGACTAGTATCATTTTTCTGTTATATGATTGTCACATCAAACGAAAAGGATGTGTTGAAATGGAAAATGGGCTTAATGAATTTGCAGGGCTAGTGAGAGTGACTTTGGAAGAAATGGTGCTTGACTTGCCTGGAATGCTTCAAGGGAAGGAAGCAAGACTGGATGGGGAGCTGATTGATGGAAAGGCAAATGGAATCGTAACTTTATCTTTTGTAGGCGGGGATGTAGAGCTGTATTGTAAGGATGGCATTCCTTCAGAAGTAATTAAGATCACTTTCACAAACGGCTGTGTGTATGAAGGCATCTTTCCAGAAGGTGCGGGGAGAATCCTGTTCCCGAATGGTTCGATGTACAGTGGACTCTTAAAGGACTGCCTAATGCATGGGAAAGGAAACTTCTATGAGGATCGAGGTGCCATCGTACCTCGTATCGAAGCAACATGGCATGAGGGTAGGTCAAGTGATGCTACGCTATATGAAGAAGAGTAATTACTTATCAATTAGTTTTTAAACGAAATAAAAAACATTTGAATGTTCCGAAGGAGACGAGAAATATGTTGCAAAGAAACGGGTACCACAACAAATCAGTGTCCTCTGTATATACAGAATTCTGGTAGCCATGTATTCACTCTGAATGCTTATCAGGGCTTTACAAAAGAGCCATTATGGGAGAAGCGTTTAAGCCAGATGACAGTGATCTCCCCGAATGAACGTCCTCACTTTGAACAAGCGCTTCGCAGGGAAGTCGATGTCGTAGTGAGACAATACAGCAAAATGTATGAGCTTAAGGAACCCAGGCCCGACAAAGACTGCTCGAGATGTAGATAGAACTTAAAGGGAAGGAGCGAATGTCGGAATCAGATTCGGCGCTTAAACGGTTAATCGTAACGCTCTTGAAGGGATGACATATAAGAGGAATGAGGAGGCACTCTTTTCGGAGAGTGCTTTTCTTTTGATCGAAACACGAACGAACATTCCCCTTGTATATTTCTTCTGAAATGGTTTCGATGCTGTTTGAAGGGAGATAAGTATGTCCCAGTTTCTAGACATGCACTCCCTACCCTACGAGCAGAGGAACATAGCAATGAACATTCTGACCGATACCAAGCGACTAAAGGTGAAGCTAAGCGACATTAGAGCACGTCTGTTCTTCAACCTCATAATCAAGCCGTACAACAACAGACGAGACGACCCAATGTACTTCTATACTATCCACGATAAGCAGAACGGGGTACTCCTCGGACTACATCCAAGAGAGGCGTACATGGCTAAGGATTATACCGTATCGCTTTCTTTTCACAGCTACTCGCATGGCAGCCCACTACTGGAGCGTATATTCATCGTAGTACCACTGGAAATGTGGATGGTGAGTGAAATCCATATTGCATATGATTTCAGCCTGCCTTATGAGCAGTTTCATGTTGTGCGGCCAGCTAAGAAAGCTACATTCGAGTTAAACCCTACATCCATGTATATAGGTAAGCCAAGCTCTGCATCTTGTCTATACATATACGATAAGCAAGTTCAGATGAGGGAAGTAAGAGGGGTTCATACAGATACATGGACAAGAGTGGAGATGCGATATAACCTTCCACGGATGAAGCGAGTATCCGAACTGACGGTAGAGGATTTCGCCGCCGCCAAGTACCATAATGTTGTAATAGATACTTCACAGCTACCCCGATCACATCAAGGGAATTGTTGATGATCTGGACACTGGTTGCATCGAATGGGGCGACATCCAAAAACGGATGAAAGAAAAAATAAGAGAGTACGCTATCCCACAGGCTATCAACCTGTATGATTCGCTTCTCTCTAAGCTGGAGAACACCGATATTGAGCATTTTATTTACTCGAAACAGCGTGCAAGCTGTCTTTATAAGCAGAATAAGCATTTCGTAGCTAGTAGTCAACAGGCAGCGGTATCACCATCATTGATTCTCCAACAACCGAATAAGAGCATCAAAGTTGCCGATGACTTGTCCAGCGTACCCAATCCCTTGCCGATCGACGTCATCAATTCCGTATGTAGCAATAAGGTGGTCGAGACTGTTCCAAGCTGTGTCGATCTTGTCTCGTTCTTCGGCAGAAAAGATATCAATCATAATCTCATCGGTAAAAATGACTTCCTGCGGCACACTCTTGATGGAATCCCAGCGATAACCACAGGGTTACGAGCAAACGGGGAACCAATCTGGTATTTGCCAAGGACGGCATCATGAACTTGCCTAGCGGTTTTAACCAGACGTTTGACGTAAAGTCGCTTGAATGCATCACGCCGCTGCCGTTCTTTTTCCTGAAATGCTACGTGCTGCATTCGCATTTGGACATTGGATTCAATCGCCGCCGCCGCGCTTCGTTCCGCAGCAAGAGCGCTCTTTTCCATAGCAATAGTGTTTCGGCGAGCAATCCACCACGAGAATATACTCACTATTATTGCGATACTGGCTAGTAGCGATGTTACCCATTCTACTGGCTTCATTTCCATTGCACATTAACTCCTTTCACTATAGAATGATTAACGATCAAACGTAAGCACGTCAAGGGGCGCTATAGCGACCGCAAAGCGGCTTGCCCTTTACATGCGTCTCCTGAGAGCTCAAGCTCATTAAATGCCCTCCAACTGGCTTGGAGGCCATGCTAGCTGCAAGCGAAAATGTTTATGGGGTTAATCCTTGAACATAAGCTTTAATGAACTGAAGGTATCCACGAACACAGACAGTCTTGAATTGGTCATAGGTTAGATCGACTGAATATACCCTTCGTAAACCTTCATTGCCTCGGTCACGTTTGCGATTGAATTCCGTATGATTCTCCGCTACAGTTACAGAATTCATCATACTAAAGTCGCTATTAGCGAAACTGAAATTCCAGTAGTCTCCTTCGTGAGCGAAGCAATTCCGTATCTCGTTGATGATCCGCGCGAATATTTCCATAGTAATCTGTGTACTCAAACGATCAGGACTATTGATTCGAGCCTTGTACTCAGCTTCTGTTTCGTGGCTCAGTTGTTTGAACCTGTATAACTCGTCTCCTAGACTCCTACGGAAACGTTCGAGGATCAACCGCTTATCGTCGGCTTCAATGAATTGATTAAAGAAGTCTATGACAATTTTGTATTTCAACATCACAGCCCCTGCCAGTGAGTACATCGTTTCAATGCAAACAACAAAATAGAAAATCTTAAGAGAGTCTTTTCCTGGTCGAACTTCATCCATAGCATCCGCAAGTGTTACTAACCTATGTACGCTATTGAGCATTCTACGCGGAATATTGTTACTCCGCAAACGCAAAGCAGAATTAATGAAAGCGGCAAGCTCCTCCTTGTCCGAAACGAATGGGGTGTAAAAGTCCATCAGCTCAGGAAAGAGCGATTCATCATTCATGGCGGTAACAAAATGCAAATAAGCATCCATTTGAGTATCTTCATCTGCTGTGTGGGCTATCTTCATCACTTGCTCCTCGGAAAGCTCTAGCTTTTCGCAAAACAGCGCTAGCGGCACATTCGCTTCTTGTATCATCCGAAGTAATGTTGACATGTGCATCTCCCCCTTAGTGCAGATTATAGCACGTCCCACCGAGAAACAGCGAAAAATCCTCAATCCTGGAGGAACATGGGGAGGATGCCAAAAACTCAGTAGTAACGCGGCTTTGCAGTCTTTTCACATCGAGGTTAGTGTAGGTAGTTACAAGAAGCAAAACAGCGTACTAATTCATATAATAAATCATTTGACAATAGCAAATGAACAGCTTACGTTAATCTTAATGATGCGGTTCCTACAGTTCCCCGCATCGTGTTTCTCCTTTCCAATATAGCCTCCCTTTCACCAGGAGGGGAGGCGCGAACACCATTAAAGGAATGATAATATGGACCTATCGGATTTAGATAAGTACGGTGAATTCGGTTTTCGGAGCGATTACGTCCATGACCCCAATGACATCATGAGTATCTACGATGCCCGAAGAGAAGTTGTTATGAACATGGATTTACTGCCACTACATCACCAGCTAAAGACCAAGCGTTGCCACGACAATTTATCGCAGGCAGCCCTTGGCAAGATTGTGAGGCTTCCAGCATCTACGATCAGCCTAATTGAGCGTGGGGAAAGACTTATCCCGAAGAACCGATATAAGGAATTTGAAGCATACCTATATGAGATGTGGTTTCAGGATGGGGTATTAATAGACAGATTCAGCGATGATTATAATGAAGTGCCAATTGAAATGGATGTTGAAGCACAAAGATCATTCTGGAAGGTAATAACGGATAATGATCCTGATCTTCGCGGCACGATCCTGTAACCTGTCGGCGGCAGGAAGCACACTAAAATAAGGGGGAACAGATACATATGAAATATGAATCAATATACAATGAAGACAATGACGACTATTACCCAGACTACGTGTTCGGTTTTGGAACCGATGACGATGAAGAAGGCGACCAGAATGATGAATAGTTATGACGATCTAATAGAGGCTCTTGACCGTGAGGATAAGCTGTCCACCACTTCGGATGCCCAGCGAGAATCGAACGCTCATAGGCGGAATCTGTATCAGCACCTTAAGAGTAAGCGTTCGAACGGCGATACGCCTACCTATGATAATAGTACATTGGCAATGGATATCATGCTTAAACGGCTTAATGATCCAACCTACAGATTCAGTATTCGATCACTTTTTTCCGAATGAACCGAAGGAAGCAGGAAGAGCCAACTGTAATAGCTAGCTCTCCTGCCCTTAGCCTGCTAGTTACGACGATATATCTCCTCTGCTTCTTCTTCCGTAACAAAATCAAGATAGCCGTACATAATGGCTTCGAGGCGTTTTAATTCTTCTTTGTTCATGCCGAGCTTTTTTGCTGCCATTAGTGCATATCCAATTGCTGCTGCATTAGTCATAGTATCATTCCTCCTCCACGAATTTGGTTTGGATTTGTATGCTAAGAACTGCGTATGATGCTAACGGACGAACTGAAAGCGCGGAGCGCATCTATTGAGCCGAAGGCTTAAAGGAAAGGAGCCAGCATTACGCCGACTTCCTTAGATATTTAAATTAAGTCCCGTTCCTTCAAAGAACCAAAACTGTCTTTACTTATGATGACGTGATCAAGACAAGGGATTCCCAAAAGCTCACCGCAGTCCATAAGGCGCTTAGTTAGCTGGACATCTTCAGGAGACGGGGTGCAGTCACCAGAGGGATGGTTATGGATAGCGATAATACTGCTTGCGGAACGCCTTATGGCTGGAATGAATGTTTCGCGTGGGTGAACCAAGCTGCTGTTTAATGTGCCGCGAGATATCATCTCCGTACCGATAATGCCATTCTTCGTTGAGAGCATGATTATGTGGAATTCCTCGACATTCAGAACCCCGATTGTATGGCGGAAGATATCGAATACATCTCTAGGCGAGCGGATAAACTTCGGTGCTTCCTTTGGCATGTTCAGGAGCCGCGCTATCTTCAGTGTTGATTGGATTTGTTTAGCTCGCATTGGACCGATTCCCTTGATCGAAATCAACTCTTGCTCTGTTGCATCCATCAAGTCGAAAGGTGTATTGAACTTAGAAACCAGTTCTTGGACGACAACGCTGCTCTCCTTGATGCAAAGAGCTTCGGAAATCGCCGTGCGGAATGTATATGGATTATTCATGAGTACATAACCTCCAATGGTTTGATAGAGATAAACAAAAATAGGGAGCTAGCCGAAGCCGCTCCCCTTGATTGGATATAGATGTTGGGTTATTATTGAAACAGGTTAGATTTACTAAGGGCGCTGGCAGGCGTCCTTTTTCATGCCTTGAAGTTCTTCAATCTGCATCTCCGTTTTTACGAGCATCGCTAGGCAACGGATATACTGCCTTCCATTCTCGGTTCTCATCGATTCCTTTCCTTCCAGACGCTTCCTGACGCTCTGTAGAGCCGCTTTGTGCTCTCGTAACTGCTTCATCACTGCGCGTTTTCCCTCCTTAACTGGCTCGTTTTAGATGCTTCATATACCGATCTAATTCCTTAGGAAAGTATTTTTTGAAGTAAAGCCGAACATATGCCGCTGCTACGTCTTCTGTGATTTTCCAACAGCGAACAAAGTAACTTTTTAACACAATTCCAGCCATCTTGATCTGATATTGGGCTACAAGTTGCATCAATAGAACAGTCATTTCATCATTGATACGCTTCGCTTCTTTCATTACCGATTCACTCCTTTCGGCGTACTTCTCATTCCGCCCAATATAGTTGCTGTTTAACAAAAAAAGGCTCCCTCCAATACCGTGTTGGTATCAGTAGAAGCCTTAGTGAATCTGTTTTCTTATTAGCTGACGCAGTTGTTGGTTCGCCTTTTTGGCGAATGGATTTCCGTGCCTGTTTTTGCTCCATTCCGCGTATTCGGTCCAAATAGCTGAGCGAATATCTTCCAGAGTAGTTAAGCCGAGCCTCGTCAGCCTATGAAACAGATTATTGACCTCATAATTCTGGGCTGACAAAGGACCTGAAATGTAATGCCATTCCTCTTGCTCGATAGTCAGCGTGGCGGCAATCCCATATACCTTAATGAATACTTCCTTCTGGCATACGGTTCCGCGATAGTCATTGAATTCCGCCAAGTGAGGTTTATGGGTTTCATAAATCTGGTACTGTATGTTGCCGACACTCCTAATCGCCAGCAGTTTCTTTGTCATGGTTCTTCACTCCGATTCAGAATTGATATGGATGCCGCGCCGATCCAACTCTTGTTTCAGAAGTTCAATGAACTCCTTGTCCAGATTGTACTTGAGAGCTAACTCATACGTTCCCAGCAATAACTCGTCACTCATTTCATTTTCTGGCTTCTTTGCATTCTGCACACGTATTCGCCTCCTTTTTTCGTATGGGCATCATCTCACAGCCCTGTATGATCTCTGTCATGCCTATAGACGCAAAAAAAAGCCGTATCCACTCCATATGGGAATGAATAGGCTTTTGTTGTCGGTTGGCTATTCGTCCTTCCATTCAAGCATATAACTTAACAGTTCGTAAGCTCTCTTTTGATCTCCAACACTTCTACCTTGAAACTTGGAAACAAGAAGGGATAAGTAGTACTCGTCCCGTCCTTTTTCCAGTGGCTGAATAAATCTGAACAACTCTTCGAACGGTACTTCAAGCGCCGAAGCAACCTTCTCGATGCTTTTAATTGTTACGTTGTTTTCGCCTCGTTCAATGCGACCAATGTATGTATAATGCAATTCTGCGAGCTCACCAAGGCGCATTTGACTCCATTTACGCTGCTCACGCAAGGATCTAATTCGTTCTCCTACAATCTTCATAGTGCGACTGTTCATGACTCTCACCTCTAAGAAAAACGATAGCTTAGAGTCAATAGAGCATCGACAGCGTATTGATATTAATCGCATGAGATTATATCATATAATTAACAATTGTGATATATATACTATATGGGTATTGGATGTAGTCTGGAAGCACTACCTTTCCTGTAGAGGAGGGGGTGGGCGCATCTAAAAGTTCGACAGAATTCTGCTATATGTAACTTGGCACGGAATTTTTATCAACTTTTCAACATACCAAACGAATTTATTTCACAAAGGGGTGCTCCATGAAAAAGATGGGATTGGCAGCGGCGATGATACTCGCACTGCTTATACTTGTTGGGTGCAGTACTGATGCATCAGACAATAGTGACGGCGGGGCTAAAGCCAAGGTAACGCAATTGGTTAAGGCAAGCATAGGTGATCAATACGGCCCAGAAGTAGCTAAGACGGTTAAAGTGCACTTCTCATCTGTCGAAGAAGGAGCAACGGATGGCAGGATGTATATCGATGGAAGTACGGAGTTCACTTGGAAACATGAAGGTATGAAGAAGACTTGGGATTACACCAAGAGCTTTCAATATGAACTGCAACATAATGGTACAGAATGGAATGTTCGAAATCAGCTATTCTTTGATGAAGAACGACAAGAACGCTAGTAGAGAATCGAGGGGGAAAGCAATTGTTCAGAAGAAGTTATGGATGGATCGCCGCAATTATACTAAGCATCATCATTACTGGATGTAGTAGCAACAATTCAGAAGAGACATCGGTTATTTATCAAGGAGAAGCATTTGAAGGTAATTCGGATGTAGCTTGGGGGTTCAAGGCAGATTCAGGCCTCTTTCTAAGCCAGCCGCTGGTGACGGATGAGACTACATATGTAGGAAGCGATGAAAAGCAGTACGCCATAGATAGCAAAACAGGTGAATTGAAATGGGAACGGCCAATCGAGGGAACTCCATCCAGGCCTAAACTCACGAATGATGCTCTGCTTTATCATGATAGCGTTGGTTTACATGCTGTAACCGCTAATACTGGAGAGGAGAAATGGAATCGGAAATACAGTCAACCTTTACCATCTGGTATGTATCCCAAAGTTACCGTGGCGGCCCCCGATACTGCATTCTTCTTTAATCAATCGTCATTATCGGCAATCAATATTAGCAATGGAGAAGATATCTGGGAGTATAGCGGTGATGTAACTTACGCTACGTCATTTGTCTTGGACGATGACAAGGTCATATTCCCGTCAGCGGGAGCGGTTAAGATTCTTGACGTAAAGTCAGGCAAGGAAGAGGCATCCATTACTACGGAGATGCTTATGTCATCTGTACAAGTCAGCAAGGACTCAATTTATTCCGTTGGCGTCGGCTCTATTACAGCCTATGATAAGGATAGCTACGAACAGCAATGGCAATATGATAATGAAGCATTCGCAATGACTAACCAGCCCGCGTTGACGGTGCTCGATAATAAAGTTATTGCAACAGAAGTACAAAGCGGCACAATAATCGCGCTGGATTCAGAATCTGGCAAAGAACTTTGGAATATTCAGATGGGTGATATGAAATACCGTCCAACGCAGCATTGGGTAATCACGGAGCCAGCAGCATTGGAAAACACTCTATACATCGGTGCTTGGGGCGGTGAACACCCAGATTCTAAGGGAGCGCCTGCCTATTCAAATCTAATCGCCATTGATGCAATGACTGGCACAGAAAAATGGCGCTATCAAGTTAACAACTTTATTATGTATGCTCCTGCGTTTGCAGATGGTAAGCTCATTGTCATCAATATGGAGGGCAGTATTACAGCATATAATGAAGGAACGACCGATATACAAGCGACCTCGTCTGGAGCAAAGCCCACTGCTGAGGGAAAAGCTACAAGTACGCCGACTGTAACTAAGGCAGAAGAATCTTCAACGGAAGATGAAGAATATGAACTGAAGGATTTTGAAGGGCACTGGATGTCCGACAAACACGACTTCCATATTGCTTTCACAGATAGTAGCTATGGCGTAATTACGTTTTATGGACAAGGCGATGAGGTTCCTGAACCATTCGAGTTCAAGAAGACTGAATATGACAGAGTCATGCTGCTTGTCGGCTCTGAACAGAGACCTGTAAGTATACGGTTGGAAGATATAAATTCGCTTGGTTTTGCTGATGAACAAGGCTATGACTATATGGTACGACATGACGAGACTCAAAAGACAGGCGATTCAGCTATGGACCTTATAAGTAGATTTGAAGGTAAATGGTGTGACTCCAGTCAATCTTACTGCTTTGAGCTTAAGCTAACTGCTGTAGGGGAAGGCGTGCTTGATTACTACCAAGAGCCAGAGCCATATCAGGAATCGTTCCGAATTACCTACATGGATGTATATGATATCTCAATTGATATTGAAGGTTCGGGGCAAGTTTTCCTTAGCTTGAGCAATGACAAGAACGTGTTGACCTACGAGAGCGATACAGTATCGCAGGAAATGACCAGGCAAAGTTAGGAGTTAGCGCTCATGTGGGCGCTTTTTTTGTTCAAAAGCAGGGAAAAAGTCGTATGAAGTCGAATAGTTTTTAGTTGAACTGATTAATTTCTACCTGGAGGCATTATGAGCAAACTTACTCTTCAACAACTGGAATCACATTTATGGGAATCGGCTAACATTCTACGTGGGAGCATTGATTCCTCTGACTATAAAAACTACATCTTTGGCATGTTGTTTCTGAAACGACTGAATGACGTGTTTGTCGAAACCGCTAAGCGCATCGAGACGGAAGAGGGAGACGACTACGGCTGGTACGACCGTGACGAGCATCAATTCTTCGTTCCTGAACGTGCACGCTGGCAGAATATCCAATCGTTGACGCAAGACATTGGAGACGGGATTAATAAAGCGTTTGAGGCTCTTGAGGAAGAGAATGCATCGTTGCAAGGGGTACTAGCTACCATCGACTTTAACGACAAAGAGAAGCTGCCTGATAAGCTGCTGCAACGACTCATTCAGCACTTTTCTGCAATTGACCTAACAAACAGTAACTTGTCTGAGCCAGATATGCTTGGTCGTGCTTATGAATACCTCATTAAGCAGTTTGCCGATGATGCGGGGAAAAAGGGCGGAGAATTCTATACGCCAAGTAAGGTCGTAGAACTTATCGTTAATCTGATCAAACCAGAAGAAGGCATGCGCGTCTGCGATCCTACCGTTGGATCTGGCGGTATGCTTATTCAATCTGTCGATTACATCAAGTCCAAGGGCGGTAATTCGCGTAACCTAACCCTTCATGGTCAAGAGCGAAACCTCAACACTTGGGCAATCTGTAAAATGAATCTCCTACTGCATGGACTTAGCGATCATTGGATCGCAAAAGGTGATACTATCCGTGAGCCGAAGCTACTTGAAGATGGTGAACTTATTCTGTATGACCGTGTAATCGCCAATCCTCCGTTTAGCTTAAGCAACTGGGGACGCGAAGAAGCAGAAGCAGATTCGCTTGGACGTTTCCGTTTTGGATTACCGCCTAAGGATAAAGGCGACCTAGCGTTCGTCCAGCACATGGTGTCAACGCTTAACCATGAAGGCAAAGCTGGCGTCGTTATGCCGCACGGCATCCTGTTCCGCGGCGGTGCGGAAGCAGCCATTCGTAAAGGACTGCTGGAAGAGGACCTCGTAGAAGCGATTATCGGTCTGCCTTCTAACCTCTTCTATGGTACGGGTATTCCAGCAAGCATTGTGTTGCTGAACCGTAACAAAGCGCCAGAGAAGAAGAGGCAAGTGCTGTTTATCAACGCCGCAGGGGATTACCAAGAAGGTAAGAATCAGAACATTTTGCGTGATCAAGATATCGAGAAGATCGTATCGACATACGACAAGTGGGAAGAGCATGAGAAGTATTGCCGAGTGGTCGATATCAAGGAGATCCGTGAGAATGATTATAACCTTAACCTCGCTCGGTACATCGATTCGGCTGAGGAAGAAGAGCAGATTGATGTTGAAGAGGCGTTGGCAGAGCTGAGGCAATTAGAAGAAGAGCGTATTGCGATTGAAGCTCAAATGTATCGCTACATGAAGGAGCTCGGTTATGCTAAGTAACTGGAAAAAATACAGATTAAATGAACTATTTGATTTTCATAGTGGAATGTCATATTCAAGATCAGTCTTGGGGGAAGAAGGGGCGTATTACCTTCATTATGGTGATATCCACAAGATGAATCAGAGTGTATTTGATACAAGTGTTGATACGTGGTTACCTAAAATTGATAAAGATGTTAATGAACTAAAAGAACATGCTTTGTTATACTCAGGCGATGTAGTATTCGCTGATGCGTCTGAGGACTACGAAGGAATAGCTAAGAGCGTTGTAATTAAGAATGATGAGGGACTTCCATTCTTATCAGGTCTCCATACAATTATAGGAAAAGATAAAACGAATATCTTGAGTAATGAATATAAAAAATATTTTCTTTTAACGCAGGAAGTAAAGCGTCAATATAGATTTCTAGCTACAGGCACCTCGGTATATGGAATTTCAAAAAGCAATCTTCCTAAGGTCGAAGTTCTTGTGCCTCCATTAAATGAACAGCGAAAAATCGCCGATTTCCTCACCTCGGTCGATAATGCCATCTCCAAAACTGAAGCCATCATTGAACAAACGGAAAAGGTCAGGAAAGGGCTCATGCAGCAACTCCTTACCAAGGGAATTGGACATACGAAGTTCAAGCAGACGGAGATTGGTGAGATTCCTGAGGAGTGGCAACTACGTTCTGTAGGTGAAATGGCCCAAATTCAAGGCGGTTATGCATTTAAAAGTAGCGAGTATAAAAATGAGGGTATTCAGCTTATAAGAATTAGTAATCTATTTGGTAATTATCTGAATCTAACTAAGGATCCAGTCTTCTTGCCAAGTAGTTTTGCAGTAGATTATGAGCGTTATGTTATAAAACCAAATGATCTGATTATTTGTATGACTGGAACAGTTGGAAAAGAAGATTACGGGCATGTTGTTGAGATACCAGATGAACTTCAACATAGGTTACTCCTTAATCAACGAGTGGGCAGATTTAATTTACAGCAAGAGCTTGATAAGGATTTCTTTTACTATTTCTTATCGAGCAGATTGTTTTTGGATGTAATTTATTCTTATGGTAGTGGCAGTAAACAAGCGAACTTAAGCGGTAAGCAGATTGAAAGTGTATTGATGCCTTTACCTCCGATTCAAGAGCAAAAACGAATTGGTTCTGTGATTCGAAGCATAGCTTTGAAACTCGACAATGAAAAAGCCAAGTGTTATCAGTTGCAACGTCTTAAGAAGGGCTTAATGCAAGTCCTCCTAACAGGCAAAATCCGAGTCAAAGTCGATGATCAAGAGGCGGTGACGACATGACCTCAACAAGCGAGTGGAATGAGAAGCATCTTGTTGAGAACAGGCTCATCGAGCAACTTAAAGAAATGGGCTATGAGCATATTCATGGCCCTTCTTTGGATACGGAGCGTGAGTCGACTCGGGCGGTTATCCTTCAAGATCGTCTTACTAGAGCGCTTAAGCGCCTTAACCCTTGGATCAACGATACTAACCTGAACAAGATCGTTCGAAGCATCACCTACATGGAAGCAACAAGCCTAATGGAAGCCAATGAAGCGTTCCATAGCATCTTAGTGAACTACACATCCATTCAGCAGGATATGGGTAAAGGCAAGAAGAACCAAACGGTCAAAATCATCGACTTTGACTATCCATCTAGTAACGAGTTCCTCATCGTCGATCAGTTCAGCATCAGCGATGCCAGCGGCACCATTCGTCCCGATCTTCTCGTCTATGTAAATGGTATTCCTCTTGTCGTTATCGAATGCAAGAGCCCGATGGTCGCCGTTGATGAACAGATTGGCAAAGCCGTCACGCAGCTAAGAAGATATCAGAATCAATGTGAGCACTTATTTCACTACAATCAGTTCATGATCGCAACAAGTAATGACCGTGCTAAAGCTGGAATGATTGGAGCGCAGCTGAAGCATTTTGGAGAGTGGAAAGATCCGTATCCATTTACGTCACCTGAAGTTGGTGATCATCCAACACCGCAAGATATTCTGGTCGCAGGGATGCTCTCGAAAGCTAATCTGTTGGATCTCATCCAGAACTTCATTGTCTTCGAGCCTGAGAACGGACGTATGCTCAAGAAGATCGCTCGTTATCAGCAGTTCCGTGCGGTTAATAAAGCGATTAACCGCCTGATGACGGCTAAATCCCCGCGTGAACGCGGAGGAGTTGTGTGGCATACACAGGGGAGTGGAAAATCCCTTACGATGCTGTATTTAGCGGTTAAGTTACGCCGCACTGATGCCCTGAAAAACCCAAGCATCGTCATCGTAACAGACCGTTCAGACTTGGATGATCAGATCACGAAGACTTTTCGGCGCTGTGGTTTTGCCAACCCGCAACAAGCTTCAAGCGTCGCTCAGCTCAAGGAACTGCTAAGACAAGGCCCAGGCTCAACCGTTATGACCCTCGTTCAGAAGTTTCAAATGAGTAACGTTGAAGATCAGTTTCCAGAGCTCTCCGATGCTGAGAATATCATCGTAATGGTTGACGAAAGCCATCGGTCGCAGTACAAGGGACTTGCCATGAACATGCGAACAGGGCTTCCGAATGCCTGTTATTTGGGATTTACGGGAACGCCAATCGATAAGGAAGACAAGAGTACAACGCGTACGTTTGGCCCTTATATCGACAAATACACTATTGAACAAGCAGTGGACGACGGCGCAACAGTCCCGATCTTCTATGAAGCAAGATTGACTCAGCTTCATGTGGAAGGCGAAACGCTCGATCAGCTGTTTGACCGCAAATTCCGTGAGTATGACTCAGAGACGCGAGAGCGGATCATGAAGAAGTACGCTACGGAAGAAGCGATTATTGCGTCACCGAAACGTATTGAGCAGATCGTACTCGATATCATCAAACATTATGAAACCCATATCATGCCTAACGGGTTTAAGGCGCAGATTGTCGCCGTCACACGCGAAGCGGCCGTCATGTATAAGGAGAAGCTGGACGAGTTGGGAGATTTGGAATCAGCTGTCGTGTTCTCGGCAGGTACAGACGATAAGGAGCACCTTAAGAAGCATCACATCAGCAAAGATGACGAGAAAGCAATCATTGCTCGATTCAAGAAGCCGTTGTCTGAAGATAAGCTAGCCTTCATTATCGTGTGCGATAAGCTGCTTACGGGATTTGACGCGCCTATCGAGCAGGTTATGTATCTCGATAAGCCGCTAAAGGAACATAATCTACTTCAAGCCATCGCAAGAACGAATCGTACCTACGATAAGAAGGATTATGGCCTTATAGTCGATTACTTTGGCGTCTCACGCTTTTTAGAGAAGGCGCTGGCTATTTTCTCGAAGCAAGATATCCAAGGTGCTCTTATGCCCGTAGACAGCGAATTACCGCGACTCCAGACCCGTCACAGAGCGGCGATGAAGTTCTTTGACTATATCCGTAAAGAAGATGTAGAGTCGTGCATTCAGGTACTCGAACCAGAGGATGTGCGGCAGCAGTTTGAGCTTTCGTTCAAGCGGTTCGCTTCAAGTATGGACATGATCATGCCAGATCCGAAAGCGCAGCCTTATGTGAATGATCTTCAATTCCTTGGTAAGGTTCGACAGCTTGCAAAGTCCCGTTACCGTGATGAAAGCATGGATATATCGGACTGCGGGGAGAAGGTTAAGCAGCTAATCGCGGAGCATATGAGAGCTTCAGCTGTTGAGATTTTGCATGATCCCATTGACATCTTGTCCAGCAAGTTTGAGAAGAAGGTTAGTGAGCTGAGTAGCCCTGAGGCCAAAGCTTCCGAAATGGAGCATGCGATTCGACATGAGATCAGGGTCAAAATTCAGGAAAATCCTGTGTACTACACTTCCTTAAAAGAGAAGCTGGAGAAGCTTATCGAGGCGCGTAAGCAACATCAGATGGATATTGTAGAGCTTGTTGAGCAGCTTAGCGGCATGCTGGATAATATGCGGGATACGGCTAACAAGAGTCAGATCCAAGGTCTGACGCGGGAGCAATACCCGTTCTACCAGATGCTTGAACAGTATTTTTCAACCGAGGATGATCAAGAGGTGCTACGGGATTTGACGTTGATCGTTACAGAGAAGATTATGGAGCAAACGGTTGTCGAGTGGACTTATAAGGACGATGTGAAGCGTGAGATGAGGAAGAAGATCAAGCAGCAGCTCCGCGTAACGAAATGTCCGAAGGAACAGCTGGAGGAGTTAACCATGAAGCTGGCAGCATTGGCAGAGGTGCATTACAGGAAGTAACGCACCCGAACGCTGACATTGCTACAGAGTCAATAACGGCCCGTTGATTCTAAGCCATTCCTTGCGATCGTCATAATCAGGCAAGATGGTGCGGACGAATTGCCAGAAGTCATTTGAATGATTTGGATATTTCAAATGGCACATTTCATGAACAAGAACATAGTCGATAACTTTCATCGGAGCCATCATGATACGCCAATTGATGTAAATGCTATGATCGGCTGCGCATGATCCCCAACGCATCTTTTGGTCTTTAAGCTGCAACCTCGCAGGGGATACACCCATTTTAAGGGAGTATATTCGTACCCGCTCACTAAGCTTGGCTTCTCCATGTTTCATGTACCAATTAACAAAGAGGAGGCTGAGATGTTCTGCTATCTCTTTATTAGTTAGCTTGGAAGATACCTCTGCATTGAATCGACCTTGTTGAAACAATAAAGAGGAGGGTGCATCTATTGCTACTTTAAATACCTTAAGCCTATATGATCGGCCGATATAAAGAAACTTCTCACCACTTACATATTCTTTTGGTTTCGGCAGTGTTGTGATCTCTTCGAACTCATACCATTTGCTTAAAATCCATGGAGACTTCTTTTGGAGAACTTCCTTGAGTTTAATCTCGTCAACCGAAGGCGGAACTGAAATTTTTACGCCATCGATCCAATCTACTGAAATAATGATGTCTTTTACTTCTGGTCTGATTTCCAACGTATATTCAATTGTAGTGTTTCCAAATTGATAATCAGGCATTTATATTACTCCTAACAAAAGTACTACTCAGAAGTCTAATTGATATTTTCATCTAGGTCAAATAAGGCAGGGAATTGACATTATATGTCGAACTCCTGAGATAAGGGGGAGATCGTGATGAATAACTTACTTGAAGAAATGCTGAATGAAGTTGATCTTGTAGCAGAAGGGTTAACAACAGATACTTTATGGGATCAATTACAGTATGACACATCGTTTTTCGTTAAGGTTTCAAACTCAAAAAAACGTTGGTATATTAAGGATATCGAAATGGCTGAAAGCGATCAAACCATAATTGTTGAATTACTAAAAGCTCTTAGCAATAAATATGTAGAAGAGTATAAGCTTGAGGACAGAGACTCGGGATTTCTTTATAAGTATAACACACAAGGGCTACTTAAAAGTTCTAGTCGAATACAAGTTGCACTTGCTAATGGTTCTGAAAGTGACATGATTAGTGAAGAAGTCGAAGTCACAGCACATGAGGTTACAATTAGTAATTATGAAAGCAGCAGTTATCCGTTAAATGACGAGGTCAATCTGATCGTGCATAGATTGTTGATTGGAAATACTAAAATTCTAGTTTTTTGTAATCAGACACGTACAAGCCTTGCTACAACAACTATAAAAACGCTGCTTAATAACCAGTTGAAGAATGTAGATCAGAGCAAATACTACAAAATAAGGAACGACATCTCATTTTTGATGACAGCACATAACTATTACATTAATTCAATTGATTACTTTGAAAGCTTATTTTCTTTTGGTAGTCAAATATCACGTAGGAAGCTTGAAGCTATGCAGTCGCTGGGGGATAGTGAATTGATAGATGGTCTAGACCAGGCGATCCCAGAGTTAAATAAAGGTTACATGGCACGTTCAATTTCGATGATAAGAATGAATCAGAATGAGATGAAGGCTTATGTCAAAAAGAACGAAAGTGCAATTTCTACGTTCTGTAGGGAGTATCAAGTCGGAGTTAGTTTTGACATCAATACGAACAAGTTAACTGTTACGGATGGAAAGATTGGATCGCTATTTCTTACATATTTGTTCTCAAACAGAATGGCTCAAAACATTGAAGGGGAACTTGTATACTACAAGACGTTCGGTAAGCTGAATAAATCGGCTACAGTTACGACATAAGCAGATCTAGATTAGTTTGCTTAGGAAGCGCAAAGGTGGTGAGTAGAGTTTATTTCTTATTCTATTTCCTATATCTGATCGGTGCCCAGTTTCCTTTATTTCTTTTGCTCACAATTAGAAATATGGAAAGCAATCAGAATATGTTTCTGTATATGTTCTTGTCTTCATTATTTGTGCTTTTGATCTTGTTGGGATTTGTAAGGGCCCGAATGGTTGTGAAAAACAAGTTGAAGTCCAATGTTGTAATATCATCTGAAAATTTGGCTAATACTACAATGAGCGATTTCTTATCCTTTTTTCTGCTTCCGTTCTTTACTTTTAATTTGATTTCTAACAATCAGACATCCCAACAATTATTTGAGATGCTGTTCATATTGCTATTACTTACGATCTTCCTTCATCGAAGTGAGAATCTACTGATTAATCCACTGATTTTCATATTCTTTAACTTATATAAAGGTACTTCTCCAGGAAGTAACTATAGCATCATTATGCCTAAACATAGGACAAGTGTTAGTGTGGAATCTGAAAACAAAGATAATTTTGTTCGAATAACAAATAAGATCGTAGTGTACTATAGTAATGCAAACGATTATGGGTCTATAATTAAGTTCCTCAATAGGTCTTTAATCATCATATCGGTAATATTCGTCTGTTGCGTCCTATTTGCATTTAATATCTATCCTTCTGTTAATGATGTGTTGTCGATTATGGATAGCCAAAAGTAGTTATGAGTCTTATACCAAGTCAGTGCAAAGAAAATCGGAGTCGGGAAGGTAGCAATCTTGTGTTCGTTCACAGGAGATGCTACAATAATTATAAGAGCACAGGATTTGAGCACTAATCAAATCATTGAATCCTGTTAAGCTAACGAAGTACAGATAGTGAAGAATTCAGTATCCACGCTGGTTTTGCGGATTGGCAAGTACGCACAGGACTTAAAATCCTGCGGTGGGTGACCACCGTACGGGTTCGATTCCCGTCCTCGGCACTCTATAATAAAGTGGAAACCCTTGAGATTCAAGGGTTTTTTTATTTTGACGGACGCGTAAATCGTGTCCGTTATTTTATTGCAAGATTCCAACCAACGATCGATCTTATTAGAGCCGACAATACGCCTATTAAATGGAAGAAAATAAGATGAACAAATTTCTCTCCAGCAACGTCTATGAATGTGAATCATAAGCAGAGCATGGGAGTGATGCTATGGAAACAAAGTGGATATGGACTATCAGTCTTACAGCCCTAGGCATGCTGGCAACGGTGACAAACGTAGCTTTCTCGCTCCTTCAAAGCGACGATTCGACTATCGATTAATTGCGTTTCATTTGGAAACAAAAGGGTTAAGTTGATTGTAGACATCAATGGCAATCGGCACGGGCAATCCGCTTCATTCCTTTAAACGTAAAGACGTGGAGGTGATTCGGGATGTTGGACGATACGTCGCGCAAAATGCTGAGCATATTCTACACTTTGTATCGATATGATTCCGCGCACATCGATCTTGATCGGTTGGCTCGTTTAGTCGGAGGATCGAAGGCCAAGGTAGTGAAAGCCATTCGCGCTTTAGCAAAGGCTCATTATATCGCATGGGATGAACGGGCAAGCATTATTAGAGTCGTATGAATGCTGGATTAGTAATGCTAAAAAATCCTTTTCGAGTGTCCTGTACATCCATACAGGCATCCGGAGAAGGATTTTTTTGCGGCCGCGCTCCTATTCTGGGACAACTAGTATATTGCGATACAGACGAAGAGTTCGATCTTGAGAGAGAGAGGCTTGACCAGGTATTGTATTCGTCGAATAATAAACGGGACGATTGACGGTGGAGAGAGCGAAGGATTACTTTATGCAGGGGAGAGGGCTCGCCGCGCTGCCGTCAGCTTTCAAATATAGAAGAGCCTCCGATTCTGGTCGTCGCGACCATGAACTCGGGGGCTCTTCCATACTTACTATTCGCCGTCGCTTACGCTGGCATCAGGAGATCCCGTCGATCCGGAGATCGACGAGCCCACGGACTCGGCCAATACAGGCTTCAGCTTGGCGTCTACATAAGTGGACACTTTGGCTTCCGTAATGACTTGCGGATACATTTTGTCGGGATCGGGCAACAGAACCTCTACGTTAAGAATGGCTTTATCGCCTTCGAAGGAAATCGAAGCTATCTTCAAGCCGTACCCGGGGTGAGGCAACTGCGCGGTTACGGTAACTTTGTTAATGTCCGCGTTAACGGCTTCCACTTTCAGATCGAAGTCGTAGGCAGGCTGCTCCGGCTCAGGTTCGATTGGAGCAACCTCCTTCACGTACTGCATGCCGTCGTGCAGCCACGCCGCCGCAATGCCGCGAGTGATGGTTTGCTTCGGATAGAACTTTTGGTCCTTGTCAAGCGATACGATTTTACTGATTAGCAGCTTCTGTATGCTATCCATATACTTGGAGTCGACATCGGCTTCATCGTTAAGCAGCATAAAGATTTCGATAAAAGCATAGTCGCCTTTGGTCATCATGGCTTTAAACAGATGATGAGCAAATTGCTCCTTGGTGATTTTGTCCGTAGCCTTAACGTCTTTCGGGATGTCTAGCTCATAGAAATCCGCTATGACGAACGCTTGCGAATACCAGGCGTCGTCTTCCAGGTTAGGATGGTTGTCGCTCGCAAGCGGCATGCGGATGAAACGCACGTGATCGATATTCAGATCCAAACCTTTCACGATCATGGCCACGGCGGATGCGTAATTCAGGGATTCGCCCGGCTTAAATGCGCCGTCCGCGTATCCGCTAAGTATGCCTTGTTCCTTGAGGGCATTAATTTTGTCGGCATTGGGATCTTTGGATACGTCGGAGAAGGCCAGGACGGTTTGTCCCAGCGAGAACACCAGTATCGCGATGATCGCAATCATAAACAGCGGTTTCTTCTTCATCAGGTCACCTCGATTTGATTTCGTATTGCAGCTGCACCCTTAATGACGGTAACTTTAACCAAAATGTTGCAATGGAAGGCGGCGTAAAAATGTTTCGAAAAAAAATTCGCAATAACTATTGACTAGCATTACCGGATTTGATATATTATATCTTGTCACTCCGACATGATCTGTTAGCTCAGCTGGGAGAGCACTATCTTGACAGGGTAGGGGTCAGTGGTTCGAGCCCACTACAGATCATACAGAAAACCCCTTGTATATCAAGGGGTTTTCGCTTTTTATGGATACATAAACTTGATACAAATCCACGGATTTTGGTGCCGTGATACGAATTTGATACGAATGACCCCGTGATACGATTATTTGCTCTCGTAGAAGGATTCCCCGAATGTGTCTGCAACGTCCACCTGAATATCCGGTCTGATGTGTGCGTAGTTGTCGATCATATGGAGTGCTACGATAAAAGTGCTGTCGATAAACACCCTCGTATGAAATAAAATGAAAGTTGACGAGGGGATGAGAAGCAATGAATCGGTACGACAAAGCATTCAAAGAAGAAGCGGTAAGATTAAGTGATGAGATTGGACCAAAGAAAGCTGCTGAGCAATTGGGCGTAGCCTACCACACCTTGCAGGGATGGAGAAAGCAAAGAACCTTGCATGGCGACGGAGCGCATATCGGGAGCGGACGAGCTTATGCATCTGCCGATAAGACTGCACGTGAAATCGAATTAGAAAGAGAAATAAGTGAGTTGCGCCGTGCGAATGACATTCTCAAGGACGCACTCGGTTTTTTCGCAAAAGACCGGAAGCGGTAAAGGCATGCCAACTCTATGCTTACATCAGTAAACGACGGGATCGATGGACCGTCAAGGAGATGAGCGAGGTGCTGGCTGTCAGCGAATCGGGCTACTACCGGAGTTGAAGCCCACGCCCAAACAGGAACGGCAGGGAAAACGAGGTGCCCTTCAAAGCATGAGCGGCACAGGGCGTTGCTATGATAACGCAAGGATGGAAAGTTTTTTGCTACGCTCAAGAAAGAGAAGCTATACAAGATCAACACGGAGCGCTACCGATGGCCTTTGTTAAATCAATCATCTTCAGATACATCATGGTCTACTACAACAGGCAGCGGATCTACACCTCTAATCCAGGGGGCTGGCCGCCAGCTATTTATCGCGAGAGAATGTTGTCAAAAGCAGCTTAATAACGAGATTTCTGCATGAGTGTGTTTTCAAACTGCACTTTTTTTGACAACTCCAGTGGGAAAAACCACTACACCTGAGCGCATCTTAATTGCCGTAGCGATATTGTAGATAAGGATCACAACAACAATTCCGGCCATACAGAAAAACAAATAGAACATGAACCAAAGTAGAAGTGATAGCTCACTCTCACTTAAAGCTTGATCTGGGGATTGTTCAAAGGTCACGTTCATCCTCATGTAATCAGACCATGATTCTGACAAATAGATTGCCGGTAATGTAAAGATAAAAATGCCAAGAAGAATAAAAAGTAGGTATTGAAAGCGTTTGGTTTTAAGTAGTTGTCGGAGTTCGCTTGATGATGAAGGATGTTGAATTGAAGAGGATACATTTGCTTGAGTATGCATGTTTTCGATTCCTTCCGTAATTAAATTACTGGCAGTAAGCGATACGATAAGCAGAATTTTGGAGGCTTAAATATCAACCGCTCCTTTCTCAAGACCTATGAGTTGAGACCTATAGTTTTGAAGTATAACCCAAATGAAACTATTGGTAAACAATTTGAAACTATCAGAAGGTTAAGTGATTTCTTCCTTTCATCTACTGTTAAATGGGAGGGATTAATCATGGATTATGCTTTGTTAGGTTCTCGGATACGACAAGAACGGTTGCGCTTAAACATGACACAGGAGAAGTTAGCGGAAAAAATTGAGGTTACACATGCGTACATAGAACAGATCGAGCGAGCAGAGCGTTCCGTTACTCTAGATACATTAGTCCGCCTCGCAAGTCTTCTAGAGGTTACCATAGACGATTTGCTTCAAGACTCTATAGAATTTAGCAACAAGCATTATGTGAACAAAATCAATCGCATCTTAATGAATCGCTCACTCGATGAACAGCAGTTAGCTTCAGAAATGCTGGAATTAATGTTCTCTCATATGGCTAAGAGCACATCGAACTGAAGAAGCAGTTGAAACATAATGAAAGAGCAGAGGCCTATAGCTTCTGCTCTTTCTTTGAATAATTTAACGATTGGAACGGAGAGGGAATTGAAGGAATTCATTAATTTAGGTATAGTAAGAATATAGTAGGACATGTACCGATTACCTTTTTTGGATGACAGAAGTGATTTCAAAACTGTTCGTTCTCCTTCAAGCTATAGTATCTTTTCCCAGCAATAATCACATGATCAAGCACTTCTATACATTGGATTTCTCCGGCTTCAACAAGACGTTTAGTTAAAATTACATCTTCTTTATATGGAGAGGAATCACCACTCGGATGATTATGGACGCATATAATTGAGGCGCTGCAACGCTTAATTGCCGCTTGAAATATTTCTCTAGGATGGACAAGAGCAGCATTAAGCGTGCCAATTGAAATAATTTCTTTATGAATCAATCGATTTTTAGTATTGAGGCAGAGACAAATGAAATGTTCCTTAGTTAAATGAACTAACTCTGGCGATAGTAATGTGTATACATCGTTCGAATGGTGACACCATCAAGTTTTTGTACTGCTATGACCTTTGCTAATTGAAGCAAAGCAGTAATTTGTTGGGCTTTCGCTTTTCCAATACCTTTTATTGAATTCATGAATTCAGTTGTTGCTCAGTAACATCAAGGAGTTCTGTAATGGTGGGGAAATGTTCAAAAAGTTGACTAATTGCGTAACTGTGTTGAGATTCTCTTAGAGATCTCGTAAATAGTGTTTTCAAGTCATCATTGAGTTGCCTTTTCATTTGTCTTCCTCCTAAATATATTTGAAAAATAATAAAGACGGAACACTTTGATAGTGTTCGGCTCTTAACTAGGCCTTAAGAACTGCGTCGATATGGTTTCCTAAAATAAATACATACAAAACCAGCTTTTATATCGCAATCCCTTTGGTTTCAGGTTTATAATGTATAAATGAAATCCTATTTGAATCCAACGAGTGGTACTGTGAAATTTGCATGATGCGATAACTTGATTTCACTATAGGACTATATGAGGAGGATACTATGGCCCAGATACCTTTCAAAGTATCAGCTAGGACAGCAAGACTAATTGGTCGAGAAAACGTTAGTAATGCTGATGGTGCAATCATTGAATTAATAAAAAATACATATGATGCTGGGGCAACTGCATGTATAGTCTATTTTGACTATAAAGCAAATAGTAAGACTGAAAGTTCAATTTACATAATTGATAATGGTGTTGGAATGGATAGTTCAATTATTGAAGATTACTGGATGACTATTGGTACAAATAACAAAGAAGTTAATTTCATTGGTGAAGATGGACGAGTGAAATCAGGAGCTAAAGGAATTGGGAGATTTGCGCTAGATCGATTGGGGTCACGAGCAGAAATGATCACTAGACCAAAAGGCAAAAGTAAAACATTTTTGTGGAGTGTTAATTGGGATGATTTTGATAATGTTGGTGTAACTATTGAGAAGGTCTATGCCAACATTGATGAAGTTGATAATTTCGAATTTGGTATGAAAGTTCAAGAAATATTAAATAAAAACTACAGCGATCAATTAAAAAAACATAATTTCAGCAACGGCACTATTATTAAAATTAATGAAGTACGGGATATTTGGTCGGATTTTTTCGTTGATAAGATAAATACAAATTTAGAATTCTTGGTTCCAACCAATGATCAAGCAAATTTTGATTTATTTTTATTTAGTTCAGAGAGTCCTGGGAAGTATGGTCCAATTAATTCACTTTTAAATTATGACTATGATTATAAAATTCAAGCAAAAGTGTCTTCAGATAAAAAAATTAGCATTAAATTTCATAGAAATGAATTTGATCTAAAAATAATGGATACGGATGTTTTTAAGTTGGAAGAAATGAAGTATGAACCCTATACATACGATAACTTTGTAAATGGTGTTTTTGAAAAGGTAACCACTATAGACAATCTCTTGCCTAACTATGAGAAAATATATAACAAAGATGTTCTTGAAAATCTAGGCAACTTCGAATTCACGATGTATTTTGTGAAAAAGAGCTACACTCAAGGCGATAGAAAAAAATTCTATTATAGGAATTTTGACATTGCAAAGCGTGAACTGTGGATGAATACATTTGCAGGTATAAAAGTATACAGGGATCACTTTAGAGTTCGTCCATATGGCGAAATGGATGGAAGTTCATTTGATTGGTTAATGTTAGGTGAAAGAGCAGCAAAAAGTCCAGCAGCACCAAGTCATAAAACCGGGTCATGGAGAGTTAGACCATACCAAGTTTCAGGAAGTATCTTCATTTCTAGGCTTGATAATATCAATTTCGAGGATAAGTCAAGTCGTGAAGGATTTCAAGAAAATATAGCTTTCATAGCCTTGCGAGATCTAGTGAAAAAAATTATTCAAGAGTTTGAATCAGATAGACAACATGTGATGAGAGCTCTTGATAAACTTTATGAGTCAAAGAATATTAATGAGCAAGAAAAAAAGCGGGCCAACCAAATAGCCAAAAAGATTGTAAGTAAAATTGATAAGGGAGTATCGGAAGAGAAGCTAAGTGATTTTATAAATAAAGACACCAAAAGTGCTGAGAATTTTGGAATCCTAGCTAAATCATATCTAGCACAAGTTAAAACAAATAGAGATCTTATAAGTGAACTGCAAATGTTAAGAGCATTAGCCAGTACTGGTCTAACATTAACATCATTCGCTCATGATTTAAATAATCTTAGTGCTAATATAGTGCAAAGAAATAATAATCTCAAAAAAATAGTCTCTAGATTGATTGATCCTGAAAGTATTAAAGACATCTCGCCGTTTCTGAATCCTCTCATTGTCATTGATGATATGGCAGTACAGGATGAAAGATTAAAAAAGTGGCTTGAGTTTTCCCTAAACACAATAAAGGTAGATAAAAGAACTAAAAAGAAAATCGAGCTGTATAAGTATTTCGTGGATTTCGAACGAACGTGGGAATCTGTGCTGAGTTTTCAAAAGGTGCATCTTACTATTCCAGCTTCAGAACAAAATAGATGCTTCTTTAGGATTTTTGAAATCGACTTTGACAGTATTTTTAATAATTTGATATCAAATTCTCTCACTGCATTTAGAAGATCTGATGCGAATAATGAACGCAAAATATCAATTGAGCTTATGCAGGAAAACAATGAATTAGTGATAAATTACTCGGATTCTGGGCCAGGATTGTCCGCTGATATTGATGATCCAAATAAAATTTTCCAGCCCTTTTTCACCACGAAAAGAGATCAATTGGGAAAAGAAATTGGAACAGGTCTTGGTATGTGGATTATTAAATCCACGGTTGAAGAATATAGAGGGAATGTGAAAATATTAAGAGCAAGACCTGGATTTTCATTGCAATTTGTATTTCCCTCACGAAAAGATGAAGGAGTTGTTGAATAGATGCAAAGGATTGTATACATTGACGATGAAGAAGATGTAGTTAGACAGTTTCAGATAACAATGCTAGATGACTTCGATGTTGTGGGACTTCAATTAAAAGATAATATAGAAGAAATGATTGATGATATTATAGATGCAAAAGTAGATGGTATTGTCATTGATTATAACCTAAACAGCTCACAAGTAGATATTCATTACACAGGAGTGGATTTAATTAAAGAAGTATTAAATACTATGAAAGATTTTCCTTGTTACATATTAACGTCTCATGAATCAGAGGCAGAAGGAACACTTTTAGATCCTGATTATATTCGAGACAAAAGATTCGTTGCTGAGAATAAAGATTTTTTTGTGCATAAACTAAAAACAAAAATTGAAAGCTATGAAAAGCGGATTGAATTGTACAAGTTAGAACTTATAGAATTATCAGAAAAACACCCTAATTTGAATTCTAAAGAAGAGGAGCGACTAATAGAATTGGATAACCTTCTTGAATTGAATTCAAATGGGTACAAATCATTGCCAAGTGAAATAAAAAAAATATCTAACGATGCGCGATTAGATAGACTAATACAACTTTCAGAAGCACTTGTAAATGAACTGAGGGAAGAAGCAGATGATTAAATTAAGGGATAGATCTCCAAAACGAACTTGCGAAAAAGTGTATGTTAATTATCGGAGTTATAAAAAACATTTAGCTCAAGATTTTCATAACCGTTGTGGATATTGTGACGACTTCGATGGGTGGATTGGAGGGGAGGCGACATTTCACATTGATCATTTTGCACCCAAATCACGATTTGCAGTACTGGAGAATGATTACAAAAATTTAGTCTACGCATGTTCTTTTTGTAATAGATTCAAAAGCGATGACTGGCCGTCAAATGATCAAACAATTAGCTATATAGGTGATATTGGTTATGTGGATCCTTGTAGTGAAAAATATGTTACTTTATACTATAGAGATCCATTTGGAAATATTAAATCAAATAATGAATTAGCTAAATACATGCACAAAAAACTTCAACTGTTCCTGGCACGACATCGTATTATTTGGAATCTGACTAGAATTAAAAATAGTCTAGATGCAATGAAGCCATTACTAGATAAACATAAGCATGACGTTGAGAACTTTGAACGAATAAAAGATCTATATTTTAACTTAAGTCTTGAATTTCAAGATTATTTGAGTTACTTATTAGGGGAAAAAGTGAATAATGGATGATACAAAAAAAAATAAAGGGGTTTATTATACTCCCACAGAATTAGCTAATTTTATTATCAATTACATTTTTAAAGAGTACCGATTCGATGATAAGATAAACATCCTTGAACCTAGCTGCGGCGATGGAGTCTTTATAAACTCACTGATAAACTGTGGCATCCTAAAGAACTCTAAAGACATCGATATTTCACTAGTTGAAATAAACCAAAGCGAACTTTCTAAAATTCAAGTGATTGTAAATAAACTACAATCAGAATTTAACATGTCTTTTATTAATGAAGACTATTTGGAATTCCAAACGAATAATTCGAATAAATATGACCTGATAGTCGGTAATCCTCCATACATAAATAAAAGATTGATGTCACAAAATCAAATTACCTTGAGTAATGGTATTTTGGAAAAGGCAGGTATACTACCTGCAAATATTAAAAACATTTGGACTTCATTTTTAGTAAGTGCTGTTACAGCTCTTGAGGAAGATGGTGTAGTTTGTTTTGTCTTACCTTCTGAATTGATGCAGGTGAAACATTCCGAACCTATAAGAGAATATTTAAGAAATGTGTTTAATTGTATTGAACTATTCACCTTCAATGAACTTATTTTTGACGATATTGAACAAGATACTATAGTATTTATTGGATCAAATCAAAAACACAAAAAAGGAGTCTACTACCATAATTTTGACTCATTGAATGATGTTGTAACTGGCACGTATAGTACTATAACTTATAATGAAATCGATAATTTGGATTATAAATGGACAGCATTATTTTTAAACAAAGATCAATATGAGCAAATAGTTAGAATGAAAAGTAACATTAATTCTCTTAATGATTATTGTTCATCCAGTGCAGGTATTGTGACAGCAGCTAACTCGCATTTCATTGTAAATAATCAAGTGGTTGAAAAATATAAGTTAGAAGCGTTTGTTAGACCAATAATAAAGAAGAGTTCTTTTATTCAGAACCTCATTACATTTGAGGCTGATGATATGGTACCTTTAATGAATAGCAACATTCCAACAAATTTACTGGTATTAGATAGTAAGATTGATGATTTTAACGATGAAGTAAAAAGTTATTTGAATATATTAATTGAAGATAAAATTCCAGATCGATATAAATGTGCGCAACGAGACAAATGGTATCTTGTTCCTTCTATTTGGGAATCAGAGGGTTTCTTTTTCAAGCGTTCATATCACTATCCTAAGCTTATAATCAATAACGCTAATATATTGGTTACTGATACAGCCTATAGAATTACAATGAAGGACAATTACAATATTAATTCACTTACTTTTTCTTTTTACAATTCACTAACACTTGTCTTTGCTGAATTATATGGCAGGTTTTATGGAGGCGGGGTCTTGGAGTTAACACCAAATGAATTTAAACAACTTCCCTTACCGTACATTAGTATTGATAACAAACATATTGAGATTTTAGATCGAATGTTCAGAGAGGAAATGCCTATAGATCAAATACTAAATTTCACAAATAAATTGATTCTGATTGATGGTTTAGGGTTTTCTGGGAGTGATATCAATGTTTTAAACGACGCTCGTGAGCGCTTAGTTAATCGAAGATTAAAATTATAAATCAGCCAACTCTTTTGAGGTTATTATTTGTAATAATTCAATGGCATTTTTGAGCTTATGATTTGACAAAGAATATGCTTCATACAGTTCAACAAAGCTTTGTTCGTCAAAGGATTTTGTATTTTGAGATCTTAAGATTTTTGTATTCAATTCATATAAATTTTTTAGGATTGCAAGTACTTTACTTTGATGATTCATTCCTAATCCTCCATTCAATTTTGTTCAAAATGCTATTAATAAATTGTATTCATAAAACTGAAAAAGCATGAAGAGCATTTGATTTTAGCTGAAATTAGTTTGTTTCTTTTTCTGAAAATGATGCATCGCTATATTGAAAAATATTTATCCTTCCCATTTATATTGGTCAAGAATGCGGTCTAGAATTTTAATATTCGTATGCCCAAGCACCTTTGACCAAAAGTATTTCTGAGCCCCCAACCCTTGATACCACTAGGGTTGTACTAAGCGTTCCTTAGCGCACCGAACTCCACTTCACATCTTGACAGGGTAGGGGTCAGTGGTTCGAGCCCACTAAAGATCATACAGAAAACCCTTGGGAAACCAAGGGTTTTTTCCTGCTTATTATTCTTTACTTGTGTTCCGGTAGAAGGCAAACTGTGATTCCATCGCGTCGAGCAGGCTGTACAAAATCTCATTGGAGCTCGCGAAGCGCCCTTGATCGTCCAGCATTTCATGCGATTGTTGAACGTAGAGACCTGGCTCCAAGTCGCTTGCGCAATGTTCAATTAACCGTACTACGCTAGCATGGCTGGACTCCAAATGAAATTGCAGACCGACAACGCGTTCCTTGTAAAGGAAGGCCTGATTCGCGCAGCCTTCGCTTGTTGCCATCGTCTTTGCGTCAGGGGGAAGCCGGAACGTATCCCCATGCCAGTGGAATGGCGTAAATCGCCTGGGAAAAGCTTTGAATATATCGGATTGTGGGGCTTCCGCCGTCAATTGCACAGGGTACCAGCCGATCTCCTGGTGAGTGTTTTTGGTGACCTTGCCGCCAATCGCTTCCGCGATCAACTGCGCGCCAAGACATATACCTAACACAAGCTTACGCTCACGTATGGCGCGTGCGATAAACCGTTTCTCTGGCGCCAGCCATGGATATGCCTGTTCCTCGTACGTGCCCATCGGGCCTCCCATGACGACTAACATATCGAATTCCGAATACTTAGGAAAATCAACCGCCGTTTCTTCGCTTAACAGCTCTACTAACGAATGTCCTCTCTCGTTAGCCCATACGGCTATTTGCTCGGGTCCCTCGAAGCGTACATGCTTCAAACAAAGGATTCTCATCTTAATTCGCCTCCAGACTTCCATCGATTTATGTTGTCCAGTATACGCGAATAAGGATGACGACTCCATACAATCATCATTATCGTTCCGATAGGCGTGGCCTATGGAAGGGAGCCGGGTGCTGGGATTACGCGCCGGCTATCCCCTAATCGTGACCCGAGTCCCGACGGGAACCAGGGCTTGCAGCTCGAGCACATCCTGGTTGTACATGCGGATGCAGCCAAGCGAGACGAGGTGGCCGATGGACGAGGGATCGTTGGTGCCGTGTATGCCGTAATGAGGCTTGGACAAGCCCATCCAAAACGCGCCAAACGGTCCACCGGGATGAAGTTGTTTGTTGACGATCGTAAATTCTCCGGTTGGCGTACTCGTCAGCATGCGGCCGATTCCGACGGGAAATCCTCGAACGACGATATCGTCCTCCAGCAAATAAAGATGCCGATCCGAGAGATCGACGATGATTCTTCTATATGGCATGGGCAATCTCCTCCTTGCCTTATAGTACGGCAAAGAGGGCGTATTGGTATGGGTTCAGCCTATAAACAAAATAAACGGAATGGCTTATGTAAAAGTTCATTAACAGGCTGTTCAAATGATTCAATTCAAGTATAATGTATCCAAGGATAATACTGGGATAAAACGACGTCATCAAGGGAGGCAGTCTATTGCAGGATTTCACGCATGATGAAAGCGGTTCTAATCGACCGGAATTATCGAAAGATTATGTTAGGAACGATGGCGTCGCCATCCATTTCATCGACTCCGGTCAACAAACGGAGCAGCTTCCGCTTTTGATATGTCCGGGGTTATCGGAAACGGCCGAGGAGTATGCCGAACTAATCGATTATTTGAAGCCCAGACGCTGCGTCGCGCTGTCCTTCAGAGGGCGAGGGGGAAGCGGCACGCCGGAGAAGGGTTATGATTGCAGCGATCATGTTACGGATATCGAAGCCGTCGTGCGCCATCTGGGGCTGGAACGGTTCCATCTATTTGCGTATTCCAGAGGCGTATCTTATGCGCTGGGGTACCTGGAGCAGCACCGCGAGACGGTCGAGTCCGTCTTGTTGCAGGACTACCCGCCCCAACACAAATCGATGACGCCAGAGTGGGGAGAGTCTTATATTCATGATTATTTAATCCCGTATGGAAGATTGGCCAACATCCGTCCCGAGGCGGTGCGGGGCATCGTAGGGGACTCGGTGCAGAGGAGCTTCGAATTCGGCATTAACAAACCAATGATCGTGCTGCGAGGGATGCTGGAGGGCGGATTGTTGGACGATGCCGATATACAGCGGTACCGGGAGATGAACGCGAGGGCGGAAATCGCCAATTTCGAGCATTCCGCTCATGACATTAGAAACACCGAAAAGGAGACGTTATTTGCAACGATTTCAGCGTTTTTGGATCGGAACGATCCGTTGATGCATGCAGGAGAGAAGCCGTGAATCAGTCATACCCCATCAAACCGATTACAGGTTTAGAATTGCCGGCATTGTTCCTATTTCTAATGATCAATCATCTCGTTTTATTCATTCGGGTCGAACCGGATGGAGTAGCTCTTGTACTCACGCTTACCGCGGTTATTATAGCCTTTGCTGCATGCGTGTGGAGCTTGATCGGAGTCATTGTCATGAATAAGAAGCCAGGGATCCTACATATACATGATTCATCCCTGGAGTTATACGGACGCAGGATTGAAGGGGAGACGATTGAGGCGATCTGGGTTCGAGGGTATTTCCGTCCGAAGTACGGGCTCAAGAGAAGGGGCAGATCGTCGAAAACATTGCTTATGCAGGACTGCTTTAGAATGAGGGACGGTCGAGAAGAGGATGCTTGCTCGGCCGCGCTTGAACAATGGGCCGAGCGCCAAGGCATTCCCGTGCGGAATAAGCTTTTCAGCACAAGGTTCTGACATTTTTATTCGAGAGGGAGAGAGCGCGATTGAGTGATTTGAACCATATGAACGACGCGAATCATCTACATTACGCAAAGCCGCTATACGGGCCTTATAACGATGAAGGACAACAAGATTCCTATTACAAAGAACCCGCGGGCTTCTGGATCCGATTCGGCGCCATTCTTCTGGATGGATTAATTATTGGCATCCCTTTAGGTCTCCTATCCTTAATCTTGACGGGAGGCGAATCCGGCGAGAACTGGTTTACGAACATGATTTCCTTCCTCTATTCGCTGTTGCTTCCCGTCCTATGGAATGGGCAAACCATCGGCAAAAAAATATGCGGTATCCGAATCATTAGGGTCGTTAATCATGAGCGTCCGCATATCGGCAATATGCTGATGCGGAACGTTGTTTGGGCCATCATGATCGCGGTTACCATCGGAATCGCTTTGATCGTGGATTTGTTTATGGTAGGGATACGCGAAGACAAACGCGGCATTCACGACTTTATAGCGGGCACTCAAGTCGTTCGCGCCTAACGTTCAGCGGCGCGGGGGAGGCGTACGTTTAATCGCCGCCCCCACCACCGCCCCCACCGTCTCCTCCCCCGCCACCATCGCTGCCTCCGACGTGCCCTCCGCCATGATCCTGGTGATGGCTGCCGGCATGGTCTCCTCCATGATGATGACGATGATGCGGGTCATCTCCATACACAAACCCCGAATGTCCTCCGTCCGCAGACGAGCCGCGATGATTCGACTTTCTCTTGGAGCTGAATCCCACAATGATGATGCCGATGATCAAGACGATAAATCCACCGAACAATAGATCCATATACACTTTCCTTTCAATTGTGATGTCCCGCCCGTTTTTTTGCTGCATCGCCCATACCTAATCGGCCCACCTGAATAGACTGCTATCATACCATTGTGACGGGCGGGATGAGGCACCATGACTAGTTCTAGAAAAAAAAGGGGGGCAGAAGCCTCCGATCGCGAGCAATCCGGCAAAACCTCCTCTTCGTTATCCTCGGACGATGTCGCGATTATAGCCGGCATTATAGTCGTGATCGGCGATCTGCTTGCGCTATGGGCGCTTCTTCTCGCGAAGCGCGAGGATAGCGGCGATGCCGACGAAGAAGGACTTCTGGCCTTAATCTCGGGTAGAAGATCGGAGAAAAAACGAAAGAAGTGACGCCCGCGATAATCGCCTGACAGCGTCTACTATTCCTTATCCATCGCGCATATGTTTATAAAAAGACGCGAGGAGGGGACGGGATGGCATCGGGTTACGCGATATTATTTATATGGCTGATCGGCATGTTCGGCATCATCGGAACATTGATCGCTCTGCTGGCGGCATTTATGAATCGGGATTCGTGGACGTATGACGAGCCTTACGTCTGGCAAAGGAAGATGAAGGAATAAATCCCCTTGAGCCGAGGCAAGCTAGTTCCGTACCGACAGTCTATCTTCGGGAGGAGCAAGCGATAATGGAACAAAACGGGCAAGCAAGAGAAACGATCGTGGCGGTGCAAAAGAACGGCGACGGCGATTTGACCGCCTTCCAGACGTCTTCGGGCAGGCAGCTGGATTACCAGACGGCGCTGCAGGAAGTACAAGCCGGTCTAATCGCGGGCGTTAACGCGTTTAAAGGAAAGGACGGAGAAACCTACCTGCGCGGCGACGCAGACGGCGATCCGACGAACAATTTGGACCAGCTTCCGCTGTTCTAGTCTGATTCGGAATAGAACCTATGAGGAGATAACCCTGAACGGGATGGCAAGAGAGGATAGGAGCCTGCCTCCAATCGTCCGTAGGCCGATCCCTTTCGGGGTTATTTTTATGCTTGCGAATGGTCCTTAGACCTCGTGTTTCTTCCCCTGCTCCACGATCCGCATGTGACCTGTATTCCCTCTGTAATCATCGATGGCGTCTCCGTAATGCATAAGCCAAATATGCTCTTGCAGCTCGCTCGGCAGCGTTAGCAGCTCGTCGAGACAAGCGTGCACGGCGCCCGGCGCTTCCAGCTGGCAATCGTGATACATCGCGTTCACTCCGCGGCCCGCAAGGGACTCGAGTAATGCAGCGTTAAATTTCATATCTGCCGAATAGAAGAAGACGTCGTTAAATATAAACGAATAGCTGTCTTTGCCCGGGATATGGTCGGTTTTAATAAGCTCGACCTTGATGCCGGGCAATACTTCATAGGGTTGTCCGGGAGAGAGGGGTCTCACCTCGAAGAAGTGCTCCAGCTCGTTCAGTTCGCCTTGCACGAGACCGCCTTTGAGCGTATGCTCCCACAGCGGAGCCACGAGCGTGTCCGCGATATAGAGGACGGGCTTGCGTCCGTATTTGAACATCATCTGGAACGCGAGCTCCTCCAAACCGCCGACATGATCGCCGTGAATATGGCTGATCAGAACCGCGTCCAGCTCCGAGAAGGAGATGCCGCTTTCGTGCAGTGCCTTCGGCAACGTAATTCCGCAATCGACGAGCAAACGGCTCTCGCCTGCTTCGATCAAAGCATTGTTGTTATTGAAACGCTTGGCGAACGCGCTGCCTGTTCCTAGCATCGTTATGTACATGTCAGTCACACTCCTATTGCGATTAGGCGGCGGATTGCCGCTGCTACCTCCACTGTAACAAAATTTGCGGAGGCTTGCCATTTCTGGGCGCAACTTTCCTCACATCGACATACGATGTGGAAACTGGATGATGAGCGAGGGTGAGGCAGGATGAGTAAAGGCGGCAGTAAAGGCGGAAAAGGGAAAACCGCGAAGAAAAAACAAATCGCCAGCGATCGGAAGCAGGTTCAATATAAGCTGGTGTTATCCGAGACGTGCAGGGTGTGCAAGACGCCTTGCGCCAAAGGAATGAACTACTTGGCCCGCATGCAGGAGCCGGGAGCCGTAGGCAAGGGAGTGCCTTGCATACTAACGAAAACCTACGGGTAATATTCATGTTTCCATCCCCGTCTATTTCCCAGGCAAGCGCATGATTCAACAGCATTTGACAATTGAATATATTTATGATTTGTATAGAAAAATGATAGAATCTGGCGCAACTTTACGGAATGGCGCGAGTATAAACTTACATCCAGAATAGGCGGATGGGGGTTTGTGCAGCGATGAGGTTCAGGAAAATTGCGATTATGGCGATGCTGCTGTCGTTATGGGGCGGCTCGATGATATTCGCGGACGCCGTGTCCCAGAAGGTGCGCGTCGTCATTAACGGTATCGAACAGGATGAGGGCGGCGTGCTGCTCGACGGCAAAACGTATTTGCCCCTGCGACAGGTTGCGGAAGCGCTCGGAGCGATCGTTCGATGGGAAGACAACAACAAGCGAGCCGTGATTTACAAGCCAAACGTTCACATGTTTCTCTATAACGAGAAGAATTCGACGTTCGGAGGCGTGAACAAGGGGTATCAAGGCAAGATCAAGGTATTCTCCCAAATCGACAACGTCAAAACCGATTTATCCGCGGTCAAGGTGACGATCGAGGATCCCTTCGGCAAAGAACGGTTCATCCAAAGCGAGAACGTAACGAACAACAATGATTCCTTCTGGTTCGTGACCGACGAATTCGATTATAAGTTCGAAGCGACGGGCAAATACAAGATTCGGTTCTACATGAAGCTTTCCGGGTCGGACGACTGGGTGTCGGTATCGGAGAAGCTGGTCTCGTCCACGGCCAAAAGTTAATCGGTACATGCTGAAGAAGCCCTTCCCGGAGGGGCTTCTTTCGTTTGACCCGCGCCGCCATGTCATGTTACGATGTGCAGGTATGATTAATTAACGGAAGTGGGGTAACTGAAATGAGCGAACATCAACACGGACCGGATTGCGGCTGCGGAGAGGATCACGAACACGAAGAACATGTGTTTATCGTGACCAACGACGAAGGCGAAGAGCGCGAGATGGTAATGGTATATACGTTCGAATCCGAGAACAACGCTTACGCGGTATTGCTGGATCGTCAAGATCCGGAGCTTGACGGCGTAATTTTCCGCATCGAGGAAGAAAACGACGAAGCTTACCTGGTCGGCATCGAAGACGATGCGGAGTGGGAGCGCGTAACGGCGATTTACGAAGAAATCGCGCGTACGGAGAACGAAGAGCAATAATAGAAGCCAGCCGCGACAACGGGCTGCGCAGCCGGGTTATAAACCCGGTCGCGCAGCCCGTTGTCATTCATCCATTATTTGCGGGGATTGTAATAGACCGTACGGCCGTTAAACATCGTAAGCTCGGCCTTTAGCTGCTTGGCCATATACCTGCATAATTCGTTGCCCTTGCTTTTGTCGCCATGGGTCGACTCGTCCGGCAAGACCACCTGGATGCAGCTGACGCTATCACCCGATACGGTTGTCGCGACCGATTGCCCCATTATGATGTGCTTGTACGGACTGCCCGTTCCCTTGAGATAAAACCAACGGTCGTCTCCAGCCGTCTCCACCGTGTAGGGGAAAGCCGCGCTTGTATAGTCCCAGCCCAGCTGTTCGCCGGTCAGGTTCGTTTGGCTTCGATACCGGAGCAGAACGTCCTTAATGTCTTGAAGCGTTATGTCTTGAGCTGTAGAGCCTTCCACTAGCTTGATGTAAGCACTCTGACTCATCTACAATCACCTCTTAAGGCCATCTTAGCACGGGCTGGAAACCTTTACAACAAGGATGCGGCCGTTAGGAAATCGCCGTTTCCTCCACGATGACTTTGACGAATTGAATGCTGCGATCCTCGGGACCTTTGACGGGAAGGCCGACCTCGACGTGATCGACGATATAGTCGATGTTTGCTTGCGAGATGACCTCTCCGGGAAGGAGGATCGGGATGCCCGGCGGATAGACGTAAATAAATTCGGCGATGATGCGTCCGGCCGACTCCTTGAACGGGATGACTTCGGTCTGGGCATAGAAAGCGTCGCGAGGCGTCAAAGACAGCTGCGGAATTTCCGGTATCTTAACGACCAGCTCTCTGGCCTCGGCCCCTTCATGGAACGCTTCCGACAGCCCGCGCAGCGCCTGTATCAACTTCGCTACCGTTTCCGAGGTATCTCCCGGCGTAACTAGGCAAAGAATGTTATACATATCGCTAAGCTCGATTTCGAGATTATAATGCTCGCGCAGCCAATTCTCGACGTCGTATCCCGTAACTCCAAGATGGCGAACGTGGATCGTTACTTTGGTAGGATCGTAATCGTAGGTCGCTTCGCCTCCGAGAATGTCCTCGCCAAAGCAATACAAGCCCGGAATTTCGTTGATTTGCATACGGGCATCCTGAGCTAGCTCGATCGCTCGTTCCGCGATATCGCGGCCGTTAAGCGCCAAGTTGCGACGCGACGTATCCAGCGATGCCAGCAAAATATAAGACGTCGAAGTTGTCGTCAGCATGCTAATGATCGTCTGGACGCGATGCGGGTTCACGCGTCCCTTGCGGATGTTCAGGACGGAGCTTTGCGTCATGGAGCCGCCAAGCTTGTGTACGCTGGTTGCCGCCATGTCGGCTCCTGCCTGCATGGCCGACATCGGCAGCTTGTCATGGAAGTGGATCAGCACCCCATGCGCTTCGTCCACCAGGACCGGGATATCGTAGCTATGTACGAGATCGACGATTTCCTTTAAATTCGCGCAGATGCCGAAGTAGGTCGGATTGATGACGAGCACGGCTTTCGCGTCCGGATGGCGCTCCAGCGCCCGCTTGACGGAGCGGGTCGTAATGCCGTGATCGATGCCGAGGTTGCCGTCGCGCGCAGGCGAAATAAACACGGGTCTTGCCCCCGCGAATATAATCGCGGCCATAATGGATTTGTGCACGTTGCGCGGGACGATAATCTTGTCCCCCGGCGCGCATACCGACATGATCATCGTGATGATCGCGCCGCTCGTGCCTTGCACGGAGAAATACGTGTAGTCGGAGCCAAAGGCATCCGCGGCCAGCTTCTGCGCCTCTTCGATGACGCCGGTGGGCTGATGCAGATCGTCCAGCGGTGCTATATTGATGAGATCGATCGACAGAGCGTTGTCGCCGATAAATTCGCGAAATTCGGAATCGCTGCCTACGCCTTTTTTGTGTCCCGGAATATGGAACTGAACGGGATTGTGCGCCGCGTGCTCGCGGAGCGCAGTGAAGAGCGGGGTTTTATTATGATCCATCGCCGTATCCCTGCCTTTCATCAGATGTACAAACAAAATAGAGTATAACAAAATCAAGAGGTTTTGCAAGCAAAGAATATCGCGATTTCTCGCTCCCGGCGCGGGGTTGCCGCCATTTGTTACAGAATTGTTCATACTTGCGGCGTTCATAGATATGGTACGATAGCTTTAGTGGAGGGATTAACAGCATGAAAGATAAACGTTTGCTAATTGTAATGGCCATATTGATGATTACTTTTATCGGCTTCGGCATTATCATCCCGGTTATGCCGGAAATTATTCAAGCTGCCGATCCCGAGAGAGCGGAGCTGCACACGGGATGGATGCTTGCGTTATATTCGGCGGTCTCCTTCTTGTTATCGCCGATCTGGGGCAATTGGTCGGATCGCATCGGGCGCCGGCCGATTATTTTGATCGGACTCGTCGGCTTCGCGGCGAGCTTCTTATTGTTCGGTCTGGCATCGGGCAATCTCGCGCTGATGTATGCCTCGCGGGCGATCGGAGGATTGTTCTCCGGAGCCGTGGCGTCCGTCATCGTCGCTTACGTGGCGGATATAACGCCTCCCGAGCAGAGGACGAAGGGCATGGGCCTCGTCGGCATGTCCATCGGTCTCGGATTTACGATCGGGCCGGGCTTCGGAGGGTTGCTTAGCGTCGTTTCTCTCGAGACGCCGTTTTACGCAGCAGCCGCATTGGCATTGACCACATTCGTGCTGGCGTTGCTCAAGCTTAACGAATCGTTGACGCCGGAGCAGCGAAGCAAGCCGGCGGAGAAACGAGATTCCCGTTGGACCGCGTTCCAAGGACCGCTGAAGCATTTGTACGTGCTGGCTTTTTTCGTGACATTCACGCTAGCGGGCATGGAAGCGACGCTGCAATTTTTCGGCATGAGCCGTTTCGACGTGACGCCGCTCGAGGTCGGACTGCTGTTCTTCGTTTGCGGAATCGTCGGAGCTCTTGTGCAAGGGGGCGTCGTCAGACGCAGAATCAAGAAAGGCGAGGAGCCGAGATATATCGTGATCGGTCTCCTCATATCGGCGGCGGGATTTTTCCTGCTTTTGTTCGCGCATTCGCTGGCTTGGGCTATCGTGTCCCTTGCGGTGTTCGGCGTCGGCAATGCCTTGATTCGTCCTTGCGTCACGTCGCTTATTACGCAGAAGACAAAGGTTGGCCAGGGCGTGGCGTCCGGTCTAAGCTCCTCGATGGACAGCCTTGGGCGCATCGCGGGCCCGTTGCTCGGCGCGCTGCTGTTCACGATGAGCGAGGGATTGCCGTATCTGATCGGAGGCATCCTGTGCGTGGCCGCGCTTGTATTCGTCTTCCGTTTCCGTCAGCTGGACGATAAGGAACAGGCCTCCCGCGCATCTTCCGCAAGCTAGACTCATCCCATAGACCATCTACAGGCAAGGAGCTCCCAGCAGGACAGGGGAGCTCCTTTTTTTTGTTCGATCGAGCGGCGACTCCGACCTTAGTCTTGGTCGGCGTCCGCCTTTCGACGTGGTTGCAAAACCTTCTGCAGACGTTTTTGATGCCCTTTTAATCCCTTTATGATGATAATGACAAACAAATCGATCCCATTAGCGGAGAAGGAGCAGGTTGGAACGTATGAACAGAATGACAGGTTGGTCATTCCGCAATAAGGCTGCCGTAGGGCTATTGGTGGTCATGGCACTCGCGATGGGAGTCATCAGTTATTTCCGATTGCCGATGGAGTTTTTGCCGGCGGCGGATAATCCTCAGGTGATGATCACCTCCATCGGTCAAGGCGTAGGCGGGAAGTCGATGGAGGAGAGCGTTACGGCGCCTCTGGAGCAATCGGTTATGTATACGAAGGGCAAAACTTCGATGTTCTCGACTTCCGGCGAAGGATATTCGCAGATTAGTTTGAACTTCGACTCTTCCGTCAACATGAAGGAGGCAAAAGCCGAGGTGGAGCGGGCGATAGCGGCCGTGCCGCTGCCCGAAAACGTCATGCGTCCCTTCGTCGTGCAATTCCATACGTCGATGATTCCGATCTCTTGGGTCACGATCACGTTCGGGGATTCCATCGGCGAGCAGGAGCGGGAAGAGAAGCTTGCCGAGGTGAAGAATCTCATTCAAGGAATACAAGGGACGGGCCAAATTTCCGTGTCGGGGAGCACCAAGGCGGCTATCCACATTAAGCCGGATGCGGTCAAGCTTGGCGAGACCGGCGTTCCGATCCAATCTCTGATGGGCGTGCTGCAAAACCGGGGCGTCCAAACATCGATAGGGGAACGAGGCATAGACGGCCAGGCCGTCAGCCTAAACGTCGTCGAAGAGATCCCGACGCTGGAAACGCTGATGAAGCTTCCGGTCGCTCCCGGGGTCGTGCTTGGCGACGTTGCGGAAGTAACGCTTGCGAACGAAAAAGAAAACGTCAGCCGCATGAACGGGCAAGACGCGGTCATGCTGACCGTTTCGAAAGCAGCCGATGCCAACGCCGTAACGGTAGGCAAGCGCATCGAAGAAACGATCGAAGCGATTAGCGGCGATCGGGAGGGCATTCAAGCATCGGTACTGCTGAGCAGCGCGGAGTCGGTCGAGCATTCCGTGAACAGCATGCTGCGCGAGGTGTTGCTCGGCGCCCTGTTCGCTACCGTGGTCATTCTGCTGTTCATGCGGAATTTCAGGGCGACGATCGTGACGATCGTCTCGATTCCGCTTTCGCTCGGCATCACGCTGTATTTGCTCCAGCTGTCCGGCGTCTCGCTGAACATTATTACGCTCGGCGGAGTCGCGGTCGCCGTCGGCAGGCTTGTGGACGACAGCATCGTCGTCATCGAGAACATCTACCGCAGGCTGCAGAAAGAAACGTTTTCCGTGTCGCTCATTACGGATGCGACCAAGGAGGTCGCGTCCGCGATCACATCGTCCACGATCGTGACGGTGGCCGTTTTCTTGCCGATGGGTCTGCTTCGCGGCTCGCTGCAGGCGTTTCTGCTGCCGTTCGCGCTGACTGTGACGTATTCGCTCCTGGCTTCGCTGCTCGTCGCGCTGACGGTCGTCCCTTTGCTTAGCGCTTGGCTGCTGAAGGGGACGAAGGAGAAGGAGCACGCTGGAGCACCGCGGTTCGCGAAGTTTCTGGCATGGAATTTGCGCCGCAAGTGGATCGCGCTTACGGCCTCGGTCGTGCTGCTGGCCGGTTCGGTCGGCGCATACGCGACGATGCCCAAAGCGGCGCTGGATTCCTCCGGCGCGGAGAATCTGAGCGTAACGCTTCAATATCCGAGCGATACGCCAAGCAACGAAGTACTGGAAGGCGGCACGAAGCTTGAAAAGTATCTCGTACAGCACGGCAGCGTGGAGTGGACGATGATGACCATCGGCAACAGCTCGGACGACGCCAAGTACGGAGGAGTGTCTTCGCCGACTCTTGTCTCTTATCTGGTAGACATGAAGGAGGGCGCGGATGCGGAGATCATGCTGCAAGAGCTGCGGTCTCAGGCGTCGCAATATCCGGATGCGGAGCTGCTGGCTAACGCTACGGATTTGATGATGGGGGGCGGCTCCACGACCGTTTTCGTCGACGTGACGGGCGAGGAAGCCAAGCTGGCCGAGGCGGCCGGCGAGCTAGAGCGTTCGTTGTCCGCGATCGATGGCGTGTTGAAGGTGGAGAGCAGTCAGGAAGAGCTGAAGCCTGTCTATTCGTTCCGGGTGAAGCCGGAGCTAGCACGCGGCGGCGAAATCGCGGGACAGCTGCAGCTGGCGCTGAACCCACTTCCGATCGGTTCGCTGCGGATGGCGGAAGGAGAAACGCCGGTATGGCTGCAGCCGATCGTCAACCCAACGACGGCGGGCGAGCTGGAATCGCTTACCGTCATGACGGAGGCGGGAGCCGTGCCGGTCTCCACGGTGGCGGAGCTGACCCGCAGCGAAGAGCAGACGTTGTTCTACCATAAGGAAGGCAAGCCATACTTGCGCGTAACCGCAAGCGTCGAACCGGCCAAGCTGTCGGTCGTCGGCGAAGCAATAAAGAAGGAAGCGGCTGCGCTGTCGCTGCCTGATGGCGTGGAGCTTGCGATCGGAGGCGCTTCGGCGGAGCAATCCAGCGATTTTGCCGATCTGGGCGTAACGGCCCTCATCTCGATCGGTCTTGTGTACCTCATCATGGTGCTCACCTTCAAAACCTTCCGGGCACCGCTCGCGATCATGATTTCTTTGCCGCTCGCCGCGATCGGCGCTGTAACGGGACTGCTTGTATCCGGCGTTACGCCGGACTTTACGGCGATGTTCGGGGCGCTTATGCTGATCGGCATCGTCGTTACGAACGCGATCGTGTTGATCGACCGGGTCAAGCAGAACGAAGCCGTAATGACGATCCGGGAAGCTCTGATCGAAGCGGCGTCGACGAGGATGCGGCCGATCGTCATGACGGCGCTGGCGACGATCTGCGCGATGCTGCCGCTCGTATTCGGTTCGCACGAGTCGGGCAGCATCGTCTCCCAGAGCCTTGCGATCGTCGTCATCGGCGGCCTGGCCGCGGCGACGTTGCTTACGCTTATCATCGTGCCTTGCGTATACGAGCTGCTGTTCTTCCGCAAATCCCGCAAGCAGCGACTAGAGGCAAGCACGGCATCGGCAGCAGCGGAAGCGGCGGCCGGTTCGGAGCAATAAATAGGTGATCGAAATCGTCAAAAAAGCCGGAGAAAAGGCGCATCGCTTTTTCTCCGGCTTCGTTTATGTTTACAGCGTCTAAAAGGTAGAACGGGAGCAGGCGAGCTCGTATAAGGGCAACAGCGTATCGTAAGTCGTCAACGCGTAATCCATCAGCTTCTCTCCGTCTTGCAGCAACGGATCGCCGGCGGCCACGTGCCTGCCGATCAGCAGCTCGGCCTTCTGCACGTCGCGGAAACGGACAAGCGCGGTGCGCCAAGCCTCCTCGTCCATTGAGCTCACGGAAGAGGCTTCTTTTTTCATATGGTCAAGCGAAAGCTTGTATTCGGCAGGCACGGCGCGGATCACTTCGTCGATGTTCTCCAGGTACGCGGCCGCGATCGATTTTTTGTTAGGCACTTCGTAGATCAAGGCTAGCCAAATGAAGAGATGATCGTCGAACAAACCGAGCTGGAAGTGGGGATGCGCTTTATAGCCGCGTTTGTTGTCGCAGATCGACATCCAGGTGTCCTTGGGAGCGTTGACCGTCCTTCTGGCGTGTTTGGCGATATGGAGGAACATCTCGCGGCCGGTGCGCAGGGACAGCTCCTCCGCTAGTCGATCGCCGATGGCGCGGAATTTGGGTTGGATAAGCGTTTGAATGCCTGTCATCCGCTGCTCGAGACCTTCCAGCCGGAAGACGTCGAAGTCTGCGCGATCGAACCCTTGAAGCAGGGGGATCGTTGGTTCGTTATAAGTGGTCGTCATATGCGGGCTCCTTTGCTTCAACGTCATGCTATTATGCCTGAGAAGACTTATTAAAGTAGAATCATTATAACATATTGCAGAGGACATGCCTATCGTCTCGAACCAACTTCGCGGGCGGATGCCGGGACGCTGAACCATCAATATCAGATTAGGCGCGATTTCCGCAAAAATTAGTCAATAATCCAAGTTGCCAGAACATAAGATGAAGTATAAGATAGTGGTAAGAACAAATTGTCAGAACATTTCGTCAACTAATTCTTGGTTAAGGGAGGGATTGCCGTGAATAAGAGCTACGAAGTCGAATACTGTAATCTGGAGCTGCGATTCGAACGCCGGCAAATCCAAAATCTCATCCGCGATCTCATTCAGGAAGGATATTCCTTATACTGGAGCGAGACGGAAGGGCAGTTCCTCGTATCCATCCGTACCGGCCGCAAGCTGGTGAAGCTGCAATTCCATCGGATGAACACCCGGTACAAAATCGTAGGCGATTATATCATTAAAGACGAGAAGCTATCCGAGCTATTGGAGAAATTGATTAACGATACCCGCGGCCATGCGGTCGTGAAACGGATCAAGGACCGGCAGATCGTCATCGAAAACATCATGTTCGGCGAAATCATACGACTTGTGGAGGTGTCTGGCATGGAACATCGGATTATTTATCAAAAGAAACCTTTCGTAACGATAGAAGAAATGATCAAGGCCTTCCAATCGAAACGCGCGGAGGAGCGCGCGGCCGTACTGCGTTACGAGCTTGATTACGAATTGTCGGTGCTTCACGAAGCGCTCGAGGCTAAAAATGAGGAAGCGGTTACAGAATCGAAGGAAAAGCTTGTGGCGCTCCGGTCGGAGATGCTGCAGCTTGAATTGTGAGGGATAGGCGCGAGTGATGAACCTTAGGCTCTAAAAAACGATCAGGCGGTCGCCCGGGACGGCGCGGCATGCAGGATCGTTTTTTTGCGTCCATGTCCGGATATACATCCCTATAAAGAATACGGAACCCCGATCCCAATTATTCTGATGGGAGCTTGCGACATTTTTCGAGGCAGATGGTTTTCTTCTGCTGGCAAAAAGAGTAGAATAAAGCTATTGTGACTTTAAAAATATATTGACAAAGGATGGAAGGAACTCATGTCTAAGCAACAAATCGGCGTTATCGGCATGGCAGTCATGGGCAGAAACCTGGCCCTGAATATCGAAAGCAGAGGGTTTACCGTCTCCGTGTTCAACCGCTCGCGCGAAAAAACGGACGAGCTTATAAGCGAGTCCGCCGGCAAAAACCTATTGCCTACGTATACGATCGAAGAGTTCGTGGCTTCGCTCGAAGTGCCTCGCAAAATTCTGATCATGGTGCAAGCGGGAGCGGGTACGGACGCAACAATCGACTCCCTCGTGCCTCATCTGGACCAAGGCGACATCATCATCGACGGCGGCAACGCTTATTTCCCCGACACGCAGCGCCGCAGCAAAGAGCTTGAAGCCAAGGGCTTCCGGTTCATCGGCACTGGCGTTTCCGGCGGCGAAGAAGGCGCGCTTAAAGGCCCTTCCATCATGCCGGGCGGACAGAAATCCGCTTACGAGCTGGTAGAGCCGATTCTGACGGCTATTTCCGCCAAGGTTGGCGAAGACGCATGCTGTACGTACATCGGACCGGACGGCGCCGGCCATTACGTGAAGATGGTTCATAACGGCATCGAGTATGGCGACATGCAGCTCATCTGCGAAGCGTACGACCTGCTCAAGAACGTGCTGGACGTCAGCGCGGAAGAGCTGCACGAGATCTTCACGGAGTGGAACAAGGGCGAGCTCGACAGCTACCTCATCGAAATCACTCGAGACATCTTCTCGAAGTACGATCCCGAAACGGGCAAGCCGATGGTGGACGTTATTCTGGACTCCGCCGGACAGAAGGGTACGGGCAAATGGACAAGCCAAAGCTCGCTGGATCTTGGCGTGCCGCTGTCCATTATCACGGAGTCGGTATTCACCCGGTTCTTGTCCGCCATGAAGGAAGAGCGCGTTGCTGCCAGCAAAGTGCTGAGCGGCCCGGCCAAAGTTCCGTTCCAAGGCGACAAGGCTGCCTTCATCGAAGCGGTTCGCAAAGCGTTGTTCGCGAGCAAAATTTGCTCCTACGCGCAAGGCTTCGCCCAAATGCGCGCGGCATCCGACGAGTACGGCTGGGACCTGCGTTACGGCGACATCGCGAAGATCTTCCGCGGCGGCTGCATCATCCGCGCGCGCTTCCTGCAAAACATCATGGACGCGTACGACCGCGATCCGGAGCTTCGCAACTTGCTGCTTGACCCGTACTTCAACGAGATCGTCGTCTCGTACCAAGGCGCTTGGCGCGAAGTGATCGGATCGGCCATCGCAAGCGGCGTGCCGGTTCCCGCTTTCTCCAGCGCGCTGGCTTACTTCGACAGCTACCGCACGGAGCGTCTGCCCGCCAACCTGCTTCAAGCGCAGCGCGACTACTTCGGCGCCCACACGTTCAAGCGCGTGGACAAAGAAGGAACGTTCCACTTCAACTGGCTGCAATCCTAGTCGGGATTCAGCGGTCGACCAGGCCGTGGGACGCCTCGCGCAGCCATTCGCGCAGCCGGTCCGCTTCCTGGTCGCTGCAGTGCCTGCGCTGAATAAGCGCCATTGCGGCTTCGGCGAAGTATAGAAAGTTTTTCATGAGGCGTGGCTGCGACAGATCCATGAATGCGGGATCTTCGTCAGCCACCTTTTTTTTGATGTATCCCAGCATCCAGACGACGTCGTCGCGGCATAACGGATGCTCCGGATTCAATATGGTGCGGATTCTCTGGTCGGTCGGATGTAGCGGGCGGACCTGACTTTTCATACGAGGATCACTCCCTGCTTCTCATTGACATCATTGGCATCATTAACATGCATACGGCTAATCCAACTTTTTTATACACCGAATTTGCAAAAAAATGATATGATATGGAAGAATTGCGTTCTCAGAACTAGAAAAAGGATGAATGCTCTGATGAAATACAATAAGCTCGTGCTGATCGGCTTTATGGGAACGGGCAAATCCAGCGTCAGCCGCGAGCTGTCTGGCCAGCTGGGCTGGACGCGCATCGATAGCGACGAAGACATCGTGCGGCGGGCTGGCAAAAGCATAGCCGATATCTTCGCCCATGACGGCGAACAGCGATTCCGCGACTTCGAGTCCGATTGTCTGCGCGATATCTTGCTGCAGGCCGATCCGGCGATCATCGCGACTGGCGGAGGAGCCGTGCTGCGCGAGGGCAACCGGCAGGCGATGCTTGACCATAGCTTCGTCGTCGCTCTGACGGCCGAGGCGGAGAGCATCATCGGGCGCGTGTCGCAGGACGAGGAGCGGCCGCTGCTGCAGGGAGACGCCCGGGAGCGAGTTTACAAGCTGCTGGAGCAGCGCAAAGGGCTGTACGACTTCGCGCATCTTATTATCGATACGACGGGGTTATCCGTTAAGGATGTCGCGGGCCGTATTATCAATCATATGAACGAGGCAAAGGAGAACTAATCGATGGACGTTATCGTAACACCGACGCCCCGCCTGACGGGAGAAATTCAAGCGCTTTCCTCCAAAAACTATACGACCCGCTACTTGCTCGTGGCGGCGCTCGCGGAAGGTACAAGCACGATCTACTATCCCGCGCATAGCGAGGACAGCGACGCGATGCGCCGCTGCATCCGCGATCTCGGCGCCGTCGTCGAGGAAGACGAAGAAAAAATCGTCATTACGGGCTTCGGCCGCAGCCCGAAACCGGTCGAGCAGCTCGATGTCGGCAATGCCGGAGCCGTGCTTCGGTTCCTGATGGCGATCGCTTCGCTCTGCCCGGACGTGACCTTTGTCAATCGGTACCCGGATTCGCTCGGCAAGCGGCCGCATGACGATCTGATCGAATCGCTAGCTTCGATGGGCGTCAAGATCGAACACCGGGAAGGCAAGCTGCCGATCCGCATTCAAGGCGGACAGTCTAAGGGCGGCCACATTCAGGTTTCCGGCAACATCAGCTCCCAGTTCCTAAGCGCTTTGCTGTTCTTGACGCCGCTGCTGGAAGAGGATAGCGAGATCGAAGTGCTGCACGATCTGAAGTCCAAGGTGGTCGTCGGACAAACGCTGGAGGTGCTTCAGCAAGCGGGCATCGTCATCCATGCCGACGAGGACTACATGCGCTTCCGCGTGCCGGGACGCCAAAAGTACGAAGCCAAGACGTATTCGGTGCAAGGCGACTATCCGGGCTCCGCGGCGATTCTGGCCGCCGCCGCCGTAACGGAGTCGGACGTCATCGTCCATCGGCTGGTGGAGAACAGCAAGCAAGGCGAACGCGCCGTCGTCGACGTGCTTCGCATGATGGAGACGCCGCTCACGCACGAGAACGACATCGTGCATATCAGAGGCAACGGCAAGCTCAAAGCGGTCGAGTTCGACGGCGACCACGCGACGGATGCCGTGCTAGCGATGGTAGCGGCAGCCGTATTCGCCGAAGGGACGTCCAGGTTCTACAATGTGGAAAACCTGAGATACAAGGAATGCGACCGCATTACCGACTATCTGAACGAGCTCCGCAAGGCTGGGGCGAACGTCGAGGAACGCCAAGCCGAAATTATCGTGCACGGCAGACCGGAGGGCGTGGAAGGCGGCGTCGAAATCAACGCCCACTACGACCATCGCGTCATCATGGCGCTTACGATCGTAGGTTTGCGTTCGAAGGCTCCGCTTCGCATTCGCGATGCCCATCACGTGGCGAAGTCGTACCCGATTTACTTCGACCACCTAAAGGCGCTTGGAGCGAACGTGGAGTGGGTAAACTAAATAGGGGACGTTATCCATCCTAAGCGGAGGTGCTCGAATGACATTTAGCAACCCGTCCAGAGACGAAATCAAAGACCTGTTAACCGGAAGCCAGACGATCGCGGTCGTCGGATTGTCCGACAAGCCCGACCGGGTATCGTACATGGTATCGGAAGCGATGCAGGCAAAGGGCTATACGATCATCCCGGTCAATCCCGCTGCCAAAGGCCCCATCCTGGGACAGACGACTTACGCGGAGCTTAAGGATGTTCCCGTTCCCGTCGATATCGTCAACGTGTTTCGCAGAAGCGAGCATACGCCGGAGATAGCGGAGGAAGCGGTGGCGATCGGCGCCAAGACGTTGTGGCTGCAGCTTGGCATCGCGAACGACGAAGCCGCGGCCATTGCCGATGCGGGCGGCCTGCGGGTCATCATGGACCGCTGCATCAAGGTGGAGGACTCCATACTGCTGCCGCAAGGCAAATCCAATATTTAACGGTATAACAACCGTGGCGCTATTGCACAATAAGTGAGGGCTGAGGGGCTCTACTACACTCTCCCGCGGAATAGAATCATCAACGAAGCGGGCCGTCATTGGCCCGCTTGTTGGCGTTGACGGCAGCAAACGGTTTTCAAGTCCCATTTATCTGCCTAGCACGGGTGGGATTCGCTTTGACAAAAAGGTGGCGAGCGCTTACCATCAGATTAGACAGGCGGCGGTAAAGCGCTTGCTAATTCATCTAAATTCATACTAATCGGCTGACGTTTAACGTTAAAAAAATCATACATATACAGTCAACATCGATCATGCCAACAGGGGGTTAAGAACGAGATGAAGTTTATAGGGAGCCTGCAGCAATTAGGCAGAGCGTTCATGCTGCCGATGATTGTGCTTCCTGCCGCGGCCGTGTTTCTTAGCTTAAGCCAACTGCCGTGGGTCTGGGTCGGCTTGCCCGGCATGTCCGATCATCTTCGCGCGGCAAGCGACATTATATTTATGTATTTGCCATTTATTTTTGCGTTAGGCATCTCGCTCGGACTTACCGGCAACGCATTGTCTGCAGGGATGGCATCCATGGTCGGCATGGCCATCTACGTCGGGATTACGGGGGAAGCCAGCGCGGAGATCGAGCCGACCGTATTGATCGGCACGATTATCGGCATCTTCTCCGGACTGAGCTACGAACGTTTCAAGGATTTGAGGCTGCCCGAATACATTCAATTTTTCGGCGGGCCCCGGTTCGTTCCGTTATTCGTCAGCTTCTTGACGCTGCTGTTCTCGATCGGGATGGTCAATCTGGCGCCTGCGCTTCAGCACATGCTTGTCGAGCTGGGCGACGTGGTCGCTTCGGGAGGCGGCTTCGGCGTCTTCTTGTACGGCTTCGTTCACCGCATACTCGTCGTTTTCGGCCTGCATCATCTTGTCAGCCACGTGTTCTGGTTCCAGATCGGCGGCTACGAAACGGACGGCGGCGCGATGGTATACGGGGATTTGCCGCGGTTTTTTGCCGGGGATCCAAGCGCCGGCGTCTTTATGGCGGGTCTATACCCGACCATGATGTTCGCGTTGCCTGCTATCGCGCTGGCGATTATCCACGAAGCCCGGGAGGATCTCAAGCCCAAGATTCGCAAGACGTTTATGTACGCGGCGCTGGCGTCGTTTTTGACGGGCGTAACGGAGCCGGTCGAATTCGCGTTCCTGTTCGTCGCTCCGTATTTGTACGTCGTGCACGCGATCCTGTCCGGCATCATCATGTGGGTGACGTACGAGTTGGGCATTCGCCACGGCTTCTCGTTCTCCGGAGGGGCCATCGATTACTTGATCAACGAACATTTGGCGACGCGAGGGTGGTTGATCCTGCCGATCGGAATCGTCGTGTTCGCCGTCTATTACGTGTTGTTTCGATGGGCGATTACCCGGTTCCAGATTCCGACGCCAGGCCGCGAGGAAGGCTCGCAGCTTGACGAGTGGGCCGGGGATATTCCTTACCGCGCCCCGTTAATTCTGCAAGCGATCGGCGGCAAGGGCAATATCGTCCAGATGGAATCCTGTATAACCAGATTGCGGCTTAAAGTTTCCAACGACAAGGTGATCGACGTCAACTCGCTCCGCAATCTGGGGGCGGCCGGCGTTATCCGGTTGGGCGGGGGACACGTGCAAGTCGTGTTCGGCACTTATTCGGAGCTGATTCGCGAAGAGATGCTGAAGGCGATTAGCCGGGACCAGGCACAGGTGCTGTTCCATTCGCCTTTGCAGGGCCGCATGATCCCGCTGGACGAAGTGCCGGATCCCATCTTCGCCGGCAAGCTCGTCGGCAACGGCGTGGCCTTCCTTCCGGACAGGGGAGAGCTGGTCTCGCCGGTGAAAGGCGAGGTCGTCTACATTTACCCGACGATGCACGCGATCGGCATCAAGACGCCGGAAGGGCTGGAGGTGCTGCTGCATATCGGCATCGATACGTCGAAGCTGTCAGGGAAGTCGATTTTCGAGGCCGTGGTCAAGGAAGGGGATGCCGTCACTCCGGGCATGCTGCTCATCCGCTTCAATCTCCAGCGATTGCGCAAGGAAAGCAAGTCGTTAGCTACACCAATGGTCATTACCAACTCCGATAAAGTCCAATCCTGGCGTTACGCCCCGTTCAAAGCGGTCAAGAAGGGACAATCGTCGGTCATGTCAGTCGTACTTAAAGAGAGCAATGGTGGAGGGGAACAGCTATGATTCAAGGGATTGGCGCATCAATGGGTATCGCGATCGGCAAGTCGTTCGTCCTTCCTAACTGGGAGTGGGAAGTGCCGGACAACAAGGTCGACGTCGCGGATTTCGCCAGAGAGTTCGAGAGGGTGTACGAAGGAATTCGAACGTCCAAGTTCGAGATTCAACAGATCAAGGACGAGCTGCGCGAAGTCGTCGGCTCGGACGAGAGCCAGATCTTCGACGCGCATCTTGCCATTCTCGACGATCCCGTATTCATGAACGAAATACAAGGCATTATCCAACGCCAATACAAGGCAGCCGAGGTGGCGGTCAAAGAAGCGATCGACCACTTCGTGACCATGTTCGACCTGCTCGACGACGACTACATGAAAGAGCGGGCTTTGGATATCAAGGACGTCGGCAACCGGCTGCTCAAGCATTTGCTCGGCGTTCCCGAAGTGACGCTGCCCTCGGACACGCAGCCGTTCATCCTTATCGCGAAGGAGCTGTCTCCGTCTCAGCTCGCCCACATCAACCCGGATCATGTGCTCGGGATCGTGACGCTTGCGGGCAGCACGACTTCGCACTCCTCCATTATGGCTCGGGCACTCGGCATCCCGTTAGTCGTTGGAGTCGAAGCGGGGCTCGAGGATCCCATCGTCACGGGGCAAACCATCATTATCGACGGCAGCGACGGGACCGTCTACATCGATCCTGAACAGGACATCGTCGATCTCTACAACGAGCTGCACAACCGTCAGATCGAAGCCAAGCGCAAGCTCCAGCATTTCGCCGAATGCAGCGCCGTTACGCCGGACGGCAAGTCGCTTAAGCTTGAGGCGAATATAAGCTCGCTGAAGGAGCTAGAGATCGCGTTGTCGGGAGGAGCTACCGGAGTGGGGTTGTTCCGGACGGAATTTCTGTATATGGATCGCAATAGGTTCCCCAAGGAAGAGGAGCAGTTCGAGGTGTACCGCAGCGTGGCGGAGCGCCTCGCCGGCGAGCCGCTCGTTATCCGAACTCTCGATATCGGCGGGGACAAACAGCTGGATTACTTCGAAATTCCCGAAGAGGACAATCCGTTTCTCGGCTTCCGGGCGATCAGAATCTCGCTCGCGCGGAAGGATCTATTCAAGACGCAGCTTCGGGCCATTCTCAGGGCGAGCGTATACGGCGCCGTCAAAGTCATGTATCCTTTGATTGCGTCCGTGGATGAAGTAAGGGCGGCGAACGAGGCGCTCGCGGAAGCGATGCGTGAGCTGGACGCGGAAGGGATTCCGTATCGTCGGGATATTCCGGTAGGCGTCATGATCGAGGTTCCGGCGGCTGTCATGATTGCGGATCTGCTCGCGCAGGAAGTCGACTTCTTCAGCATCGGCACCAATGATCTCGTGCAGTTTACGCTGGCGGTAGATCGGATGAACGAGGAGATTTCGCATCTGTACGAGCCCTTCCACCCCGCGCTGATGCGCATGATCAAGAAGACGGTGGATGCGGCGAAGGAATTCGGCATAACGGTAGGCGTGTGCGGAGAGCTTGCGGGCGATATGCGGGCGCTTCCGATCTGGCTCAGTCTTGACGTAGATGGTTTAAGCATGTCGGCGCATTCGATCCTGCCCGTCAAGGAGCGGTTAATCTCCACGAGGCAGGACGAATGCAGGGATGTCTGGCACGGCTTGCAGCACTGCCGCACGAGCTCCGAGATTATCGGCAAGCTGGAAGCGTTCATGGAAGTGAAGGACGAGCAGATCGCGAAGGGCTAGCCCTTTCTCTGCTCCAGCGCGTCCACGAACGCCTTGGCGTAAGGAGGCAGATCCGGCGGACGGCGGGCCGAGATCAGATTTCCGTCCACGACGACGGCTTCGTCGAACCAGATTGCCCCCGCGTTTTCCATATCGTCCCGGATGCCGGGCGTGGACGTCACTTTACGTCCTTCCAGAATTTTGGCGGATATGAGCACCCAGCCGGCATGGCAAATTTGGCCGATCGGCTTGTTGGCATCATTCAGCTCCCGAACGAGCTGCAGCACTTTGGGATATCGGCGCAGCTTGTCCGGCGCCCATCCGCCGGGCACGAGCAGCCCGGCTATCTCGTCGGCGTTCATTTCGTCGAACGACAGGTCGGCAACGGCGGGAACGCCGTATTTGCCAATATGCGTCTTGCCCTTCTCGGGGCCGGCGTACAGGACGGTCGCGCCTGCTTCGCGCGCTCGGTAGACGGGGTACCACAGCTCCAGGTCCTCGAATTCGTCGTCCAGCAGACAGATTACGGTTTCATCGTGCAAGGACATACATAATCCCTCCTATCAGAATAAGTGCCATTCATCCCTATTGTATCCAAAGGAGTCCCCATGAATCAAATCGCAACAAAAGCCGCGAAGCGGCCCATTGCAAGACTGCTGCGTTTTCTTCCCGCTGTCGCTTGGATGGCCGTCATCTTCGCGCTGTCGTCCCGAACGGGCGACGAGATCAATACGATGCTTCCGTTTTTCCAGCGGCTCTTCCCGGGAATGACGGATTATAATTGGGGACATTTTGTCTCGTATTTCATCCTGGCCGCCGCCCTGGATTTCGGGATAGGCCCAAGAGCGGAGCGATGGGGCGTCAAGGCGCTCATCATCGTGCTTTGCGGCCTATACGGCGTAACGGACGAGCTCCATCAATCGGCGGTCGGCGGCCGGATGATGGACGCCGCCGACGTTCGCAACGACTGCATCGGGGCGGCCGTTTGGGTAATCGCCTCGGCTATTCCGCTTATCAGACGGAAGTGGAGAAATATCGCGAAGTAGTAAAAATTTCATGGGCCTTCCTAGAAGGTTTTTCGCAAAAAAGGTCGAATCTTTTATCATTCCCGCCTGCATGCATGCAAGGGGTTTAGCGGTTAATCCGCGTGAATAAGGAGTTGACTATTTTGCGTAAAACATGCCATTGCGGCGAGACTATGACGATGAAGCTTCGCACGGTGATCTATTCCGGCAAAGTCGAAATCGATAACGTTCCGATCTTCTCGTGCGCTGCCTGCAGCAGAAGCGAAGTCATACCCGAAGTGAAGCCCGATTTGACGGGACTGATCGCGAAGCTCGGAGCCGAACCCGGCAAACAGACATTCCTATTTAACGAATGCAACGAATGGGCGGATTTGCTGGTCGAAGCCAAGGTGAACAAAAAAACGCCGGAACGGCAAGACGTGGAAGCTTTGATTCAGCAGCGCATCAATAATCTCCTCGACTTATACCTGCTAGCCCAGACGCTTGGGGACGAGGCTTGGATAGCCGACCTGAACAAGCGGCTGGAGCAGCTCAGCAGACGCTCGATGCTTACATAAGCTTGGACGTTTCGTCAGGAACGACAGCCGTTTTCACGTTCTCGCCCATGCCCATTTGTTGCCGCTTATTCGCGCGCATTGCGAAAAGTAATATTTTGTCGTATGATTACGTTAATAATCGGCGAGCGATCCCTGTGTGATGGCCTCGGAATTCGGACAAGCCCGAAGCGTCCAAGGCCGAACCATACTGTTGAATACCAAATCCCTTGAGCAAATGGAGAGAGAATCCGTGACGGTAACCATTTATGATGTAGCAAGAGAAGCAGGAGTGTCCATGGCCACGGTTTCCAGGGTCGTGAATAACAACCCCAACGTGAAACCGGCAACGAGGAAGAAAGTATATGAAGCGATTGAACGTCTGGGCTATCGTCCCAATGCGGTAGCACGCGGTCTCGCGAGCAAGAAGACGACTACGGTCGGCGTCGTGATACCGGATATTTCGAACGCGATCTTCGCGGAAGTCGCGCGGGGAATCGAAGATATTGCCAATATGTATCATTATAATATCATTCTCTGCAACGCGGACAAAAAGAAGGATAAGGAAATCCGCGTCATCAACACGTTGCTGGAGAAGCAAGTCGACGGTCTGCTGTTCATGGGCGGAGCCGTGACGGAGGAGCACTTGCAAGCGTTTAAGACGGCTAACGTTCCGATCGTATTATGCGCGACAAGCGACGACAACAATCAGATTCCTTCGGTCGACATAAACCATGAAGACGCGGCTTACGACGCGGTCATGAAGCTGACAAGCCAAGGCCATACGCGAATCGCGATGATCAGCGGGACGCTTCAGGATCCGTCCAACGGGTATGCCAGATTCCAAGGCTACAAGCGTGCCCTGGAAGCCTCAGGCATCACATACGATGACACATTAGTTCGCATTGGCAACTACAGATACGAATCCGGCGCGGACGCCATGAAATATTTTATCGATTTGGAGCAACGTCCTACGGCCGTATTCTCAGCCACGGACGAAATGGCGATCGGGGCGATCCATTGCATCCAGGATTCCGGTCTTCAGGTGCCTGGCGATATTTCCATCATCAGCGTCGACAACAGCCGAATGGCATCCATGGTTCGTCCGCAGCTTACTGCGGTTGCCCAGCCGATGTACGATATCGGCGCCGTTTCGATGAGATTGTTGACCAAATTGATGAAAAAAGAAAACGTAGAGCAAGCCAAAGTCGTATTGCCTCATGAAATCGTGGTACGGCAGTCGGTCGGAGGAATTTAGAGCAAATGACAACAGGGACAGTAGGCATCATCGGCGCGATGGCCGAAGAGATCGAACGGCTGCATGAACATGTAGAAGTTACGAACACGTTCACGAAAGCCGGCATTACGTATTATGAAGGACAATTGCACGGCAAGCCGGTCATATATTGCAAGTCTGGCGTAGGCAAAGTAAACGCGGCCGTTTGCACGCAGCTTCTTATCGATTCGGGCGCGGATTGCGTTTTGTTTACGGGAGTAGCCGGCGCATTGGATCCCCGACTGAATATCGGCGACATCGTCGTGTCTAACTATTGCGTGCAGCATGACATGGATGTCACGCCGCTTGGCTTCCAGCCTGGCGAAATACCGTATCATCCCAATTCGCGCTTCCAAGCGGATGCCCGGTTGGTGGAGCTTGCGGCAAGCGCGAGCGAGAGATTGTTTTCGGGCCGTTGCTTGACAGGAGTCGTGTTGTCCGGCGACCAGTTTATTGCGAGCAGGGAGAAGGTAGAGCAGCTTCATCAAACGCTGCAAGGCGCCTGCGCTGAGATGGAAGGCGCTTCCGTCGCGCAAGTATGCGAGATGAACGGCGTTCCGTTTGTCGTCATCCGATCGATGTCGGATAAGGCAGACGGCTCCGCAGATGTGAACTTTGCTGACTTTACGGTCCAAGCCTCTAACCATTCGTATCAAATCATTGACGATATGCTTAAACATATGTAGGCATGCGAAAGAGCAGCTCGCGGCGTTATAGCCATTACGAGCTGCTCTTTTTTGCGTTTATAGATCTTGGATGAGTATCCCTTGCGTCATTCGATTGTTATTCGTGATTTGCTCTCTGCGCGGAACGGGGGGAATATCCTCTTCGTTGTCCAGCCAGGCTTGGGGTAGCGGCGTGGGACTCAGAGAGGACCACTTCTCCAGCCAAGACGCAGGCAGCGGGCATGATTGCTGCCGGATGCGAGCGGCTAAGGGATGATCGCTCATCTCCAGCCAAACCATGGACCAGGCCCTCGGAACGACCCGCCAAATATCGTAGCCGCCGCCGCCGATCGCGATCCACTTTCCGCCTGTATACGCATGAGCAAGCTCATGGATAATAGCAGGTATTTCGCGGTATATATTCATGCTGCAATGGATGTGGGACAACGGATCGAACGCATGGGCATCGCAGCCGTGCTGACTCACGATAATATCGGGCTTAAACGTTTGGATGACCTTGCGGAGCGTGACATTAAAGCTCTCCAGCCACGATTCGTCTTCGGTAAACGGTTCCAAGGGCATATTGTAGCAAGCGCCGTAACCGCTATCCGCTCCTTTCTCGGAGACGAATCCCGTGCCCGGGAATAAATATTTGCCCGTCTCGTGAATGGAATACGTGCATACATGCGGATCCGCGTAAAATATCCACTGCACGCCATCCCCGTGATGCACGTCCGTATCGATATATAACACGCGCGCCTGATAGCGCTCTCTAATGTATTGAATCGCGATCGCCGCATCATTGTACACGCAGAAGCCGGACGCTTTGTCTGGGAAGGCGTGGTGAAGACCCCCGGCCAGATGGAACGCATGGTCCGTCTGGCCGCTCATGACGGCTTCCGCGGCGGATACCGAACCGGCGACGATGGCGGAGGCCGCGGCATGCATGCCTTGGAAAAACGGCGTATCTTCCGTCATCAGCCCGTACTGCTCGGCCGTAACGGAACGGCTGCGAGGATCGGCTTCATCGTTCAGCGCCTTGACGGCGGTCACGTAATCGGCCCGGTGCACGAGCGTAAGCAGCTCGTCGCTGCAATCGATAGACGGCGAGAGCAGATCGTCGTCCGTCAGCGCGCCGCTCTCCTTTAACAGATCGATCGTAAGAGTCTGGCGTATGGGGTCGAAGGGATGCTCTTCGCCAAACTTATATAGGGATGAATCGGAATGATGAATGAATAGGGCATTCGATTTCATTACGACTTCCATTCCTTTCTCGAGGAAATAGGCATTTTTCGTTAATACATGTATCGGTTGCGGAATCGCACGCGGTCGAATTGCTCGATCGAGGACAGAGGCACTTCCTTGCCGATCCGGACCATCAGACAGTTGGCGGGGTGGGAACAAATTTCCGGATCATCCGTCGCGAACCAGATCATGCCTGCCGATTTCATCAGCTTTTCCATCATGCTGCGGTAATCCCACACGTTAAGCTTGGTGCCCTCGAGGTCCCAATGCCAATAATATTCGGTCGTAAACACGATCATGTTCTCGAGCTGCTCCTCCGCAAAGGCCATGGAGATGAGCCGCTTGCCGAGGCCATAAGAGCGGTAGTCGTTCGCGACCTCGATGGCGCCTAATTCGACGAGGTCGGTCATGCCGCCCTCCGACCAACGCTCCAGCTCGTCCGGGTAATGAAACGTCACGTAGCCGACGATCAGGTCGTCTTCGCGGGCTAATATGATCCGGCCTTCTTCGAGCCCGGCAATTTCGACCAAAGCTTCATGCTGCTCCGCCGGTCGGCGGAAGGCGTCGAGCTTCGCATGCATGCGATAATCCGCGAGCCGGTCAGGCGGGACGGGCCCTTCGATTACGAGCTCCCTGTTATCGCGGGTTGCGATGATGTCGGTCTGAAGCCGTTTGCGATGTTCCAAGGGATCAGCACCTTTCGTCTTGGAAAGTAGTAATTATGATCGTATCTTCCTTTTATTTGATTGTTTTCTACTTATCTTTATAACAAACAATCAAGAAAATGAAAAGCGTAGTCGGATTGAATAGAGGTATGGTATAATGGATTCATTGATTTGTAAGCGTCTTCTTCAGGCGCCGATTTCCAGATTTGATGGGAGAGTGAGAGTATGATCAACTTGCATCAAGAGCGCATACCCGCAACGGCAACAAACCCCAACCTCGAAAATTATGAAGAGGCGGCCGTTTCTTTCGATTGGAAGGAGATCGAGCGTCAATTCAGCTGGTCCGAGACCGGTAAGGTCAACATGGCCCACGAAGCGATCGAACGCCACCTGGATAACGGCAAAGGCGACAAGATTGCTCTCTACTACAGCGACAATGACAGAGACGAATCCTATACGTTCCGTCAGCTTAGCGAGCAATCCAACCGATTCGCCAACGTGCTTCGCAAGCACGGCATTACGAAAGGCGAGCGCGTCTTTATCTTCATGCCGCGTACGCCGGAGCTGTATTTCAGCGTCCTCGGCGTTCTTAAAGTCGGAGCCGTCGTAGGTCCATTGTTCGAAGCGTTTATGGAAACGGCGGTTAAGGATCGTCTCCAGGACAGCGAAGCGGTAGCCATCGTGACGACGCCTGCTTTGCTTCACAGGATCAAGAAGGACGAGCTGCCCGCGTTAAAGCATATTATCGTCTTCGGCGACGACGTGCCGGCCGAAGAAGGCATCGTGCATTTCAAAACCGAGATGGAAGCGGCTTCAGACGTAGCCGAGATCGAGTGGCTGGACCGCGAAGACGGACTTATTCTCCATTATACATCAGGCTCCACCGGGAAGCCAAAGGGCGTATTCCATGCCCAGAACGCCATGATTCAGCATAAGTATACGGGTCAGGTCGTACTGGACCTGAAAGAAGACGACATCTATTGGTGCACGGCGGATCCGGGCTGGGTTACGGGCACTTCCTATGGCATATTCGGACCTTGGCTTAACGGAGCGACAAACGTCGTCAGAGGCGGCCGTTTCAGTCCGAGCGACTGGTATGGCGTCATTCAGAAGTACGGCGTAACGGTATGGTACAGCGCGCCTACGGCGTTCCGCATGCTGATGGGAGCGGGCGACGATCTATCGAAGGATTTTGATCTGTCCAGCCTTCGCCACGTGCTCAGCGTAGGAGAGCCGCTTAACCCCGAGGTCGTTAGGTGGGGAATGAAGGTATACGGCCAGCGCATTCACGACACTTGGTGGATGACGGAAACCGGCGGACAGCTGATCTGCAACTACCCGAGCATGGATATTAAACCCGGCTCCATGGGCAAACCGCTGCCTGGCGTTCGCGCGGCGATCATCGACGACAACGGCAATGAAGTGCCGCCATACCGGATGGGCAATCTCGCCATTGCGACGCCTTGGCCTTCCATGATGCGCAAGGTCTGGAATAACCCCGCCAAATACGAAGAATACTTCCGCCTGAAAGGCTGGTACGTATCCGGCGACTCCGCGTACATGGACGAGGATGGCTACTTCTGGTTCCAAGGACGGATCGACGACGTTATCAACACGGCGGGCGAGCGGGTAGGACCGTTCGAGGTCGAGAGCAAGCTGGTGGAGCATCCCGCGGTGGCGGAAGCCGGGGTCATCGGCAAGCCGGACATGGTGCGAGGCGAAATCATCAAAGCTTTCATCGCGCTCCGCGAAGGCTACGAGCCTTCGGAAGAGCTGAAGAAGGAGATTTCGCAGTTCGTCAAGATCGGGTTGTCGGCGCATGCCGCGCCTCGCGAGATCGAGTTTAAAGATAAGCTGCCCAAGACGCGCAGCGGCAAAATCATGCGCCGCGTGCTGAAAGCATGGGAGCTCAATTTGCCGACAGGCGATTTGTCCACGATCGAGGACTAAGAGCACGGCAACATAACAAAAGGGCTATTCCAAGAGGTTAACCTCCGGAATAGCCCTTTTCTTTATTTCGTTATCCTACGACCTTAACCTTGGTGGAAGGCGGCGACGTACCGGCGGAATTCTCCGCCACGACGTAGTAGGTGCCGGTTGCGAACGGGGCAACATGCTCAAAGCTCGTCTGCGAAGTGGAGCCTAAGAGCGCGTAGTTCTCGTCGTTCCCCGAGCTGTAGTATACGTAATATTTGGAGACTTGATCGGATACCGGGTTAGCAGCCCAGCTCACAACGACGCTGAGAGCCGAGCTTGTGGCCTGTAGTCCGCCAGGAGCGGAAGGCGCGCCTTCCGTCCCTTGACCGCCGTCTCCGTTGCCATCCCCAGGCAGCCCCGGCACCTCCGGAATTTCGGGGATGACCGGCAGTTGCCCATTCACCATAATCGCGCTTGGCGCCGACTCCTTGCCGACGATATCGACCGCAACGACATAATAGGTCGTGCTCTCCGAGGCGGAAGCCTTGAAGGAGGACGTATATGGATCACCGAAAATAAGGGAGCCGCCGAATTTCTCGTAAGGTCCGGCATTCACCGAACGGTAGATCCGATAGCCTACCACGTCAGCCGACTTGCTGTCCGTAAACGAAATCGTCAGGTTGCCGTCCGCGCCCGGCGTCAATTTAACGTCGTTTGGCGGGGCTGGTGCCGCTCCATCGTCGACCCGCGGATCGGTCTTGGACGGCGCGTCGTTTTCGGCGTCCGCCGGGATGTAAATTTCCATCGGACGGCGGCTTGCGGCCGGAAGCTTGGATTGGGCGGCTTGGATTTCGTCCATGAGCGCATCAAGCGGTTTTTTGCGTTTGATTACGATTTTCTCCTTGAGGAATTCCTCCGGAGTCAGCTCGTTAGGCACGTAATTGATGCCTTTGTAAGTGACGATCTTCATATTGACGAGCGTGTCGTCCTTTTTCTTCGGTACGAACTCCTTGTTGAACCAGTCCGTGACCACCATGCCGGCTTGCTGCGTAAGGGGGCTAGGGAGCAGCCCGCTTGCCGTAGACACGGAGGCTTTGACGACGCCTTCCGGTTTGGGGAACTCTTCGGTCGCGAAGAGCCCTGGTTTTTTCTCCGATACCTCGTTCATGATCATCGTCCAGATGGAACGGGCCCGGGTACGGCCGTTGTTGGACAAGGCGTTGATTTGTTCTTCATAACCAGCCCAAACGCCAAGCGTGACATCGGGAGAGAAGCCCATGAACCAAACGTCGCCGTAGCTTTGAGTCGAGCCCGTTTTGCCGGCGATCGGTATTTTGCCGTATTGCTTGAATTGCTTCGTGATGGCATGACCGGAGCCCGAGGGGCTCGAAATGACCGTCTTCAGCATGTCGGTCATCAGGAACGCCGTCTGCTCGGAGAATACTTGCTTCGGCGTTGCTTGATGCTCGTAGACGATCTTGCCGTTTGCGTCCGTAATGCGTTCGATCATATAAGCGTCGTTGAAAACGCCTTGGTTCGGAATCGCGCCGTAAGCGTTCGTCATCTCTTCCACGGAGACGCCTAGACGCAGACCGCCGATTACGCCGGTTTGCGCATAAGCATCCTCCGGCTGGAGCGTCGTAATACCAAGCTGCCTAACGAACTCCCAAGACTTCTCGATCGTGACTTCCTCGTTGAAGATCTTCAGAGCCGGCAAGTTCAGCGAGCGGTTAAGCGCGTCGCGGGCGGTCACGAGACCGGCGAACTTGCGGTTGACGTTCATCGGGATATGATAGCCCTTCTGGCCGTCGCTCAGCACGAGCGGCGCATCGTCGATGATGCTTGCCGGCTGGATGATGCCCGCGTCGATGGCCGGCAAATAAGCGGCCAGCGTCTTCATCGTGGAGCCCGGCTGCCTGATCATCTGCGTGGCGAAGTTCATTTGCTCCTCGTAGAAGTCGCGGCCTTCCAGCATGCCGACGATCGCGCCCGTCTTATGATCCAGCATGATCGCGGCCGTCTGCTCAAGACCCTTCTGCTCGCTGTAAGGAGTAAAGTTCTCTTCGTTGCTGCCGATCTTGCGCATGATGTCATATACTTGTTTGTCGATCGTCGTGTAGACGTGGTAGCCTCCGCGCAGCAACTGCTCTCTGGCTTGTTCGATGAGCTCCGCGTTTTCTTTCTTGCGAAGATCTTCTTTGGTCAGGCTTGGATCCTCTTGCATCAGCAGCGCTTCCGCCGCTTGGCGTTCGGCTTCCAGCATGAGATAAGGGTAAGTCGTGTAGGCTTTCTCGCTCGGCGGCGCGACGGACGCGCGAATATCGAACTTAAGCGCTTCGTCATGTTCGGCCTGCGTGATTCTGCCCGTCTCGAGCATGCGGGTCAGGACGAGCTGCTGACGCTTCACCGCGCGTTCGAAGCCTGCCTCGTTAAATTTGCCCGTGCCGGTAAAGGCGTTGTACAGAGACGGCAGCTGCGGCAATCCGGCCAGATACGCCGATTGCGCAATATTGAGCTGGCTTAGGTCGCTTATGCCGAATATGCCTTTGGCCGCGGCTTGTATGCCGAATACTTGGTAACCATTGGAGCCGTTGCCGAACGGCATCTTATTCAGGTAAGCGGCCAATATTTCTTCCTTCGTTAAGTAACGTTCCATCCGCAGCGACAAGAAAATTTCTTTGATTTTGCGGCTGTCCGTCTTGTCGAGGCTGAGGAACACGCGTCTTGCGAGCTGCTGGGTCAACGTACTGCCGCCCGTTTGCGTGTCTTCGTTGAACAGCTTCTGCTTGACGGCGCGGCCGAGGCCGCTGACGCTCACGCCTTTATGTTCGAAAAACTCGTTATCTTCGGTTGCGAGCAATGCGTTGATTACGGACTGCGGAATATCGTCGTATTCGACGACGATCCGATCTTCGTCCGTGCGAAGCTGACCGACGAGCGACTCGTCGTTAAAGTAGACGTAACCCGTCATCGAATATTCGCCCACTTTATCCTGGATGACGGATTGCGGGCGCACTTCTTCATCTTTAACGAGCGCGGCGACGTAGCCCGTTACGGCGCCGCCGGCCAGAAGCCCGAAGAAGATGCCGAAATAGACAATCCATTTGACCGTTATAAATGATACCAGTCCGAACATACGCCATTTGCCGTATTGAGACCGCGATGGCTTTTGATCCTCTTGCATGCTTATAACTCCTCCTCCAAAATAGCATTTCCATTATAGCACAAAACCCTATTCGGTACATGTTTCCGCCGGTTTAACGCCAATAGGCAGATGGTCCGGCAGGAACGGGTTGAATTCGCCAAGCCTTTCTCAAAGATTTAAACGCGCCGAGAACAAGAAAAGTTTTGAATGAACCAAAGTAGAGAAAGGGAAGCTTAACATGCAAAACAGGACAAACGGCATGGAAGACTGCAAAAATATTGCGGAATGTCGATTTTTTTTAGCAACTTTCGTATTAGATGCATCGTATTAATTACGGTAAAGATTACAGGTTTTGGAGACTGCGGCGATTGGAGGTGGAATATGGAAACGTTATTTTTATCTTGTCTCGCGCTGGGCATATTGTTCGCGGTCCTGAGCGTTATTTTCGGCGATTGGCTTAGCCAGGCGATGGAGGGAGCGCTCGACTTTTTATCTTTGGAGGGACCCGCGTTCCTGAGTCCCATGACGTTGTTCGGAGGGATTACGGCTTTCGGCGGAGCAGGGCTCATGCTGACGCGTTATACGTCGATCGGCTTGTGGGCGGTGCTGCTGCTCGCCGCGTTAATCGCGATCGCGTTAGGAGCCGCCGTGTTTTTCTTGTACGTCAGGCCGATGGAAAATAGCGAAAACTCCATAGCGTTCACGCTCCAGTCGCTAAGCGGAGCGCTCGGCGAAGTGATCGTGTCGATTCCCGCGACGGGATACGGAGAGGTATTGATTCGAGTCGGAGCGGGCGTAACGAACCAGATTGCGGCCAGCTTCGATCGGCAGCCGATTCCCGAAGCGGCGAAGGTCGTCGTCGTCGAGGTGAAGGAGAGCGTGCTCTACGTCTCGCAAGTCGATTTATCGCTATAACCTGTGCAAACAAGCCGAGAGGAGAAATGCAGAACATGAACATCGAAGAATATTTGGTTATACCGCTTATCGTGGTAGGGGTAATCGTCGTTTTGGGTCTTGCCTTCTGGGCGAGGTACAAGACGGTTAGTCCCGACGAGGCGATGCTGGTAACGGGATCGTTTCTCGGCAGCCGCAACGCGTTAGTCGACGAATCGGGCCGAAAGGTCAAGATCATTAGGGGCGGGGGCGCATTTATTCTTCCCGTCTTCCAGAAAGCGGAGTACTTATCCCTCTTGTCCCATAAGCTCGACGTATCGACGCCGGAGGTGTATACGGAGCAAGGCGTCCCCGTCATGGCGGACGGCGTCGCGATCATCAAGATCGGCGGCGCGGTAGAAGACGTCGCCACGGCGGCGGAGCAATTCCTAGGCAAGCCGACGGAAGCGCTTAAGGGAGAGGCGCAGGAAGTGCTGGAAGGCCATCTGCGCGCGATTCTCGGTTCCATGACGGTCGAAGAAGTGTACCGTAACCGCGACAAGTTCGCGCAGGAGGTGCAGGGCGTGGCGGCCAAGGATCTCAAAAAGATGGGCTTGCAGATCGTCTCCTTCACGATCAAGGATCTCCGCGACAAACACGGTTACTTGGACGCGCTGGGCAAGCCCCGTATCGCCGCCGTTAAGCGGGATGCCGAGATTGCCGAGGCGGAAGCCATTAGAGACGCTAGAATCCAGAAGGCGCTTGCCTCCGAAGCCGGTCAGAAGGCGGAGCTTCTCCGCGATACGAACATTGCCGAAGCCGAGAAGGATAAGGAGATGAAGGTTGCTTCCTTTAAGCGGGATCAGGATACGGCAAAGGCTGAAGCCGATCAGGCCTACTCCATCCAAGAAGCCCGCGCGAAACAAAGCGTCGTCGAGGAGCAGATGAAGGTAGAGCTGGTGCGCAAGGAGCGCGAGATCGACCTCGAGGGCAAGGAAATTCTCCGCCGCGAGAAGCAATACGACGCGGAAGTGAAGAAAAAGGCGGATGCCGATCGTTACGCCGTCGAGCAAGCGGCGGAAGCGGATAAGGCAAAGCGGATTCGCGAAGCCGACGCCCTGCAATACCGAATCGAAGCGGAAGCAAAAGCGCAAGCTTCGCAGAAACGTCTCGACGGTCTGGCCGTCGCGGAAGCCGAACGTGCCAAAGGTACCGCGGAGGCTGAGGTTATACGTCTTCGCGGTCTAGCGGAAGCGGAAGCCAAGGAGAAGCTGGCCGAAGCGTTCGCGAAGTTCGGAGAAGCGGCCGTTCTGGACATTATCGTCAAGATGCTGCCCGAGCTTGCCGGCAAGGTTGCCGAGCCGATCAGCAACATCGACAAGCTGACCGTTGTCGACACGGGCAACGGCGAAGGAGCGGCGCGTTTGAGCAACTACGTCACATCGCTTATGTCGACGGCGCCGGAAATGCTAAAGAGCGTATCCGGCATCGACGTCAACCAGCTCATTCAAGGGCTGACGTCCAAAGCCATGGCTCCTTCGGCAGCCGCGTCTGGCAAGAACAGCTCCATTGAAGCCGCGCCGGCTAAAGCAGCAAAGCCGGCAATTCCGGCTATCGTGCCGCCTGCCGCGCAATTGCCGCCAACTGAAAATTAATTTCCTAACCAAAAGAACCTTGAGCCGGATAACCGGTTCAAGGTTCTTTTGGTTAGGCTGCCGATTAACGGCTGTAGAATTCGACGATTTGTTTCTCGTCGATCTCTTGCGACAGCTCGTCGCGCGCAGGAAGACGAACGTATTTGCCTTCCATCGCTTGCTCGCTGAATTCCAGGTAGTTAGGAAGGTGGTGACGGCCTTCCATAGCTTCTTTGATGGATTTGATTCCGCGGCTGCGTTCGCGCAGGCCGATAACGTCGCCGACTGCTACCGTGTAGGAAGCGATGTCGACTTTCTTGCCGTTAACGGTAACGTGACCGTGAGCAACCAGCTGGCGAGCGCCCGCACGGGAGTTCGCAAAAGCAAGACGGTAAACGAGGTTGTCCAGGCGGCTTTCAAGAAGCGCCATGAAGTTTTCGCCGGCTTTACCTTTTTGCTTGGCCGCTTTGTCGAACAGGTTGCGGAATTGCTTCTCGTTCATGCCGTACATGTGGCGAAGCTTTTGTTTCTCTTGCAATTGAACGCCGTAGCCGCTAAGCTTCTTGCGTTGGTTAGGGCCGTGTTGTCCCGGAGGGAAAGGGCGTTTCAAGTCTTTGCCTGTACCGCTCAGGGAAATGCCGAGGCGGCGGCTCAATTTAAATTTAGGTCCTGTATAACGTGCCATTGTAGTATTAACTCCTTCATCAAAGTGAATTTTGAGAATGGGGTTGTGTTTCGCGGAATAACGTTCATCGGACAAGTCGTTGCTCGTCCCTGATAAGCACCTCAGCCGCAGGCCTATCAGTGAACTTTATTCCTGAGGGTGGCACAAAACCGTACGCCCATGTTTTCAACAATTAATATTATATGATTTTCATGAGAAAAGTCAAGAAAGATTGTATCGGGCCTGTCAATTGCAAGCATTCCGAAAAAAGCGGCTAAAGTCCTATAAAATATGGAAAGACTAGTGCAAAAATCATAAAAATAAAGTATGATGTTGATAGAATAAGCAAGCTCATCTTCCTGTGACGACAATGGAAGGGAAAGGTGCTGCATGGACAATAACCGGAAGGGAAGCCATTCCATATGGTTTGCCAATGAAGATATTCATGATGCGGACGAGCCTTATCTTCCTGCTATATTTAATGAAAGCTTTTTGGATTGGACGGCGGAAGCCGCTAGTCTCGAGGCGTTCCGACTAGGGCGGTACGGCATATACGACAAGGATGCCAATTGCCAAGGAACGGCCGGAGGAGGGGAGGATTGGACGGCGCTTCCATCCCATTCGGCCATTATTCAGCGAGAAGCGGCGAGAGCTCTAGGCGATGAGAAGCAGCATGTCTTGACCGTCGAAGGATGGTTTATCGCGGCCGCTCCTCTATTCAGGCGCAATAGCGCTGCCGTTCTTGGCGTGTTAGTGTATGCGGCTCCAGCCGACTCTCCGCTCGCGGAAGGGGAGCTCGCCGCTCAAGCGCTTCATTACCGAAGCTGCTTCTACCGCAGCTTCGAGCGGGTATACGTCAAGGATCTTCTGCAGGAGCAGCAACGCAACGAACGCGAATCCAGCCGCCGCGACGAGTTGTTCTTGGCGGCCAAGCGACTATACGACCAGATCGACGTCAGCTCCGTCCTTAACGAGCTGATGCATAGCCTGGAGCTTTTGTACCCGCATTCGGAAGTGCACCTCTATCTGTCGCAGGACTATGTGGACGGAGATCCGCGCGTCAGGCCTCTCGTGTTCAAGAATACGGCGCATGATATCGTCGCCAAGGCCTTTCTCGACGGCAAGCCCGCCAGCGAGAAGGACCGGGACGGCAACACGCGCGTGGCGATTCCGTTATCCGGCAAACAAGCGGCTTACGGAGTCTTGTGCATTACGATGGGGGCCGGCAAGTGCCAAGACGATCTCGATCTGCCCGCATTTCTGCTGCTTGCGGACACGGCTGGCACGGCGTTCGAGAACGCGAAGCTGTACGAGCAGTCCAATCTCCTCATTAACGAGCTTCGACTGATCAACGAGATGACGAAACGGCTGAACCAATCGTTACGGCTCAAGGAGATCTTCCAGTTCGCGACGAGCGAGCTGCTGACCATATTCGACGCCGATTACTGCTGCGTGCTGCAGCTCAATGCCGAAAAAGGCGTGTTCGAGGTGAAGTCGAGCAATATCCCTTCGATGGCGAGCGAGACTTTTTCACCGGAGTACGGCTTCTGCGGCATGATCTATCGGACGAAGGAGCCGCTTATCATTTCCGATTACTGGAATACGAGAGTCGTATCCTCCAAGCTGATGGACAACACGGGCTCCCGTTCCTTGATCGCCGCTCCCATATTCGCGGACGGAGAAGTGGTGGGCGTCATCTTGGTTACGCACAAGCTTCAGAACTTCTTCTCTTACGAGAATTACAAGCTGCTGCAAGTCATGAGCACCCATATCGGGTTGGCCTTGACCAATGCCTCGCTTCATGCCGAGGTCAGAAGGATGGTCATCACCGATAATCTTACCGGGCTGCACGCGCGCCACTATCTGGACGAACAGATCCAGCGCCGTCAGCGCAAAGATCCTTACGGGTCGTTGATTCTCGTAGATATCGACTACTTCAAGAAGGTGAACGATACGTTCGGGCATCAGGTCGGCGACCGCATCTTGGTTCAAGTAAGCCGCATCATCTCCAATGCGATCAGACAAGGCGATATCGCCGCGCGGTGGGGCGGAGAGGAGCTCGCCATCTATTTGCCGGGCGTTCGCACGGAGCTCGCGCTTCGCATCGCGGAGAGAATAAGGAAGCAGGTGGCGGAAGAGACGGATCCGTCCGTAACGGTTTCCTGCGGCATATCGGAATGGACGTTCGACCAGGAAAAGGTCAGCGTCGAATCGTTATTTTACAGGGCTGATATGGCACTATACGAAGCGAAGAACAAAGGCAGAAACCGCATTATTGCGGGCAGCGCATCCTAATAGAGAGCCAGAACAGTCGTTTAACGCGTTCTAACGCCTCCCAGGAGGCGTTTTTTTTGTTTTCGAATCTCTATTTCGGATCTCTATTGGGCTTTAGGAAACGACGAATAACGAAGCCCCGATATTGGGACGCTAAAGGGCATTAGCGGAACTTGCGGGAGGTCTAACCATAACAATGAGACGGAGATTAGAGATATTTGGCAGAAGCGGGCGGCTGCTCGGCTGTCTGATGGCATTAACCGCCATTTCTATGATAGGAGGCTGCGCGGCGGATGCCGACAGCAGACCGCCGGAGGAGTGGCTATCGCTAGCCTACTCCGGCTTGGCGGCGATGGATCAATACCATTTTGCGGGATCGGTCAGCATGGGGTTGGACGAGGCGGTCATGTCGAAGCCGCAAATGTTCGAAGGCAAAGTCGTGGACCATGAACAACTGACGATTCAATCCGACGAACAAACGCCGGTTAATTGGAATCCCGTCGATGTATTATCGAAGCTAAGCGAAGCCAACGCGGGCGTATCGATTATCGACGAGGGAGTGACGGAAACGGAGGCGGGACCGACCAAGACGCTGACGATCCGGGTGGGCGAAGCGCCGACGATTACGACAAAACGATGGGAAGGAATGCTGCGCCAGCAATTTCAGGAAGTGGCGGGCAGCGATATAGGCAAAGCAAATGCATCTTCGAACTGGAAGCAGATCGTAGAACAATCGCGGAAGGAGCTCGACGAGATGCTTTCGCAGCTTCAAGCGACATCGCAGTACGAGATCGTGATCGACAAGCAGCGCCTGCTTCCTCTTAAGATGGAAGAAAACACGAGCTTCTCTTACAGCCGCGGAGGCAAGCCGGTGAAGGAATCCAGGCATACGACCGTCCGTTTCCAGAAATTCGAGGGTGCTGCCGGGGACTCTGTGCAATAAGGATCAATCATGATAGGATGGGGAAGAGCGGCAGCCACCGTAGGCGACGCATACAACGTGAACCAAGAAGGAGCAGATGAAATCCATGCGAGACCCCAGATTGCGGAAGCTGGCGCAGAACCTAGTCCAGTATTCGGTAGACGTACAGCCCGGAGAGAACGTCCTCATAGATATGATCGGAAGCGAACGCGAATTGACTCAATGCCTAATCGAGGAGGTCGCGAAACGCGGCGGCAAGCCGTTTGTGGAGTATAGCGATCGATCCATTCTCCGCACCATGCTCATCCATGCAACGGAAGAGCAGCTGGAGCTGTGGGCTAAGCTAGACCTCGAGCGCATGAAAAACATGCAAGCCTATATCGGAGTCCGTTCCGGCAACAACGCCAACGATCTATCCGACGTGCCGGACGCGAAGATGAAGCTGTACGAAACCATTTACCGAAATCCCGTACATATGGAGCAACGAGTCAAAAAAACCAAATGGGTCGTGCTTCGTTACCCGAATCCATCCATGGCTCAGCTTGCCCAAATGAGCACGGAAGCGTTCGAGGACTTCTACTTCGACGTATGCAATCTAGATTATTCGCGCATGGAGACGGCCATGGATCCGCTGCAGGCGCTCATGAACCGCACCGATCGCGTAAGAATCGTATCGCCGGGCACCGACCTTTCGTTCTCGATCAAAGGCATCGGATCCAAGAAGTGTTCCGGCCATCGCAACATCCCGGACGGCGAGGTATTCTCGGCGCCGGTCAGGGATTCCGTCAACGGTATCATTACGTACAACTCGCCTAGCGTATATTCCGGGACGACGTTCCAGAGCATCTCGTTCACGTTCGAGAACGGCAAGATCGTGAAGGCAGAGAGCAACGACACCGCTAGGCTGAACGAGATTTTGGATACGGATGAAGGCGCCCGTTATATCGGCGAATTCGCGATCGGCTTTAATCCCTACATCCTTCATCCGATGAACGATATTTTGTTTGACGAAAAAATCGCGGGAAGTCTTCATTTTACGCCTGGGCAAGCTTACGAAGAGACGGATAACGGCAATCGTTCCTCCGTCCACTGGGATCTCGTGCTCATCCAACGGCCCGAATACGGCGGAGGCGATATTTATTTTGACGACGTGCTTATCCGCAGAGACGGGTTGTTCGTCGTACCGGAATTGCAAGGATTAAATCCGAATCACTTGAAATAAATGCAAATGAAGCGTTTTTTTCACCAGCCCTCTTGATGGATGTCACATTTCAGAGTATCATGGTGTCAAAGGTAAGCTTTACTAATCAACTGGAGGGAACGCCAATGTCCAATAACGCAGCAATTGTAGAAATCTCCCAAACAGCCAGCCAATTCACTTCGTCGATCGTTCTGCAAGCGGAAAGCAAATATATCGATGTCAAGAGCATTCTGGGTCTGTTCACGACGTTGGTCGGCGGTCACTCCTACGAGCTTCATGTACACGGACCGGATGCCGAAGAGGCTAAGAAAGCTATGTCCGACGTATTCGCGAAACATAACCTCAACGTAACCGTAATTACAGACTAGTCGCAGACTGATGCGTAGTAGGCGCTTCTTCCAACCGGAAGAAGCGCTTTTCTGTTTTGTCCTTGTGTATTCCCTTGATTTCGTCTAATATAAAAGGTATAAGAGCTGGAGGCAAGAGTCACAGGGGGGAGAAGCATGTCCGCACCGGAAGTTGCTGATAAGTTGCAGGAGAGAGCGTTGCGTCTTCTTCAGGAAGACGCAAGTAAGATAGAGAAGTTGATTGAAGTGCAGATGGAGAACCTGACGACCCGCCAGTGTCCGCTGTACGAGGAAGTGCTGGATACGCAGATGTACGGCTTCTCGCGCGAGGTGGATTTCGCGACGCGGGCAGGTCTGATCGCGGAGCACGCGGGCAAGGACATCATCAGCCGATTGGAGCGCAACTTGGCTGTGTTATATGAAGCATTGGACCGTAAGGGCAGCCTCTAGAGAGGCTGCTTTTTTTTGGCTATTAGATGGAGGGCAGGTAAGGACGTTCAGACGCCGGACGGATTACATCATTACATAAAAAACGTTCAAAAGGTCCTTGGTTATGCGCCTTGCTTCATCCCGCCCGTTCCATTACAATAAAAGATATATGGTAAATTTGAGGAGTGATAGACATGACCGAGGATCTTCAAACTGGCATTATCCGAATTTCTGACGACGTTGTAGCGACTATAGCAGGACTTGCGGCTCTTGAAACTCCAGGCATTGCCGCCATGTCGGGCGGAATCTCCGAAGGCCTTGCGAAACGTCTAAGCGGCAAAAACGCGCAGAAGGGCGTTTCGGTGGAAGTCGGTCAGCTGGAAGCGGCCATCGATTTGCGTATTATTGTCCACTATGGCATTCCGATTCAAGAAGTGTGCAGACAGCTTCAGCTGAACGTTCGCGAATCCGTTGAGAATATGACCGGCCTGCAGGTCGTGGAAGTGAACGTGAAGGTGGAAGGCGTCGCCTTTAAGGAAGAAGATCCGGAAGAGCCGCAGCAACGGTTGAAATAACGAATGGCGGATACATGAAGAAGGCACCTCCCCGCATAAGGGAAAGTGCCTTTTTTGTTTGTTATGGTGAACTGTTTGTTATGGCGATATGACTATGATTGCACCTTGCGCAGCGTCGTCTCTTGTCTCACCGGCTTGTCGGAGACCGCGACCCGATTGGATTCGCGGGATATGCTAAGCAATACGCCCATCGACATGAGGCTGGCGAGGATGGAGGAGCCGCCGTAGCTGATAAACGGCAGCGTGACCCCCGTAATGGGGATGGCTCCCGTGACGCCGCCTATGTTGATGAAGGACTGGATCGCAAACAATCCTACGATGCCTACGCCGACGACCGTTCCGTACAGATCCGGGCATCGAAGCGCGACAATCAATCCGCGCCACAGGAAGACCAGATAAAAGAGCAGGAACAGCGTGCTGCCGATAAAACCGAATTCCTCGGCGATAACGGCGAATATAAAATCGTTATAGGCAAATGTGAGATAATGCAGCTTCTGCACGCTCTCGCCGAACCCTGCGCCTGTTAATCCGCCATGGCCTAGCGCCTGCAAGGAAGAGATTAGCTGCCACGCATCGCCTTGAGCGTTCCCGATGGGGTCCATAAACGACGTAAAGCGGGCTACCCGGTATTCCCATGGTTTAGGGTTGATCGCCATCGACACGCTAACCATTAGCGTAATCGCGAGGGCGGCAACCGTCCCCGTCATCATGATTTGCTTCAAGTTGGCTCCGCCCGCAAGAATCATGACCGTGGCGCAAGCCGCGAGCACCAGACACGAGCCTAGATCCGGCTGCAGCATAATGAGACCGCAAAAAACGCAGACGATCACGATGACGGGCATTAACCCGCGCTTGAATTCGCGGAAAGTCTCGCCTTTCTTCGCAATGAGCGACCCCAAATACAAAATGAGAGCCAGCTTGGCCGGTTCCGTCGGTTGAATGCCTAGAGATCCAACGCCGAACCAGCTGCGCGCGCCGTTAATCTCCTCGCTGACGAACGGAACCAGGGTCAGCATGACGAGCACGGGGACGAGCAACAGCAGAAATCCGCGCTTGAAGAACTGGTAGCGGATGTTCATCAGAAACAACATAATAAAGATGCCAAGGCCAGCAAACGCAAGCTGGCGCTTCGTGAAATACAACGCGTCATTCCCGAACTTTGCTTCGACTACCGCAATTCCCGAGCTGGCGCTGAACACCATCACAAGCCCAAAGCCGACGAGCAGCAGCGTCATGATGAGCAGCAGAAAGTCCGGTCTGCCCCGACTAGCGTTCCCCGCAGCTTTCATGCTGTGTCACCTGCTTACGACAGCTGTTTCTTAAGTTGGTCTAGACGCTGCGTAGCGGTTTCCATGATGTGCTTGGGAATCGGAGATTCGTATTCCATGCCGTGCGGGAATGTAGCCCGTCCGATGTATACGGCTTCGATATTCAATACGGCATGAGGGTTCTCCAGCTTGCCTTCCACGGCGCGCGTGTTAACGCGCAGGAAGTATTCGGAGCCGCTTGTCCGATCCGCAAGTTTCAAATCGTATGTAGCGCGATAATATTCCCATTGCCAACGAACGAAACCAACCTTGTCGGCAGCATCGTCCAGATGGTGCAATTCGACTGAAACACCGTTTAATCCGGAGTTTTCAATAATCATTTCTGTTCCTCCCAAATTCACAAGACATAGTTGTACATTCTTTTCTCATGATAGTATGTTTCCCCAGTCAGCGCAACCCTTACTCCATGCGCATGCCGCGATGTTCGTGACATTTTTGAGAAATGTGGGCCGCCCGCTCATCCCGCGGCGGCACTTCCTTATTTGCCTCGATCTTGCTACACTAAGATATAACTTACGAGGGAGGGCACCTGAATGCCGATTCAGCACCAGCACACCGAGCAAGCTATGCAAGGTCAATATGCCAAAATGGTCGCCTGGCGCAGACATATGCACCAGTATCCCGAACTGTCGTTTCGCGAGAAGGAAACATCGTCATGGATTGCCGAGAAGCTTTCGGAGATGGGCTGCGACTATAGGTCCGATGTCGGCGGCCACGGAATCGTCGTCTCGATCAAAGGAGAGCAAGGGGGTCCGGCAATCGCGCTGAGGGCGGATATGGACGGATTGCCGATTCAGGACGAGAAGGACCGCGAATACAGCTCCAAGGTTCCCGGCGTCATGCATGCTTGCGGTCATGATGGCCATACTTCGGCATTGCTCGCGATCGCCGAATACTATGCGAATAATCGGGACAAGTTCGCCGGCGAGCGGCGATTGCTATTCCAGCCGGCGGAAGAAGTGACGCCGGGAGGGGCGATCGAAATGATCCGGGCAGGGGCCATCGAAGGAATCGACGCCGTGTTCGGCGTCCATCTGTGGACGCCGATCCCATATGGCCGGGTGGCTTCGAGGCCGGGACCGTTCATGAGCGCGGCGGACGAGTTCGTCATCGAGATCGAAGGCAAAGGGGGGCACGGAGGGATGCCTCATCATACCGTCGATACGGTTGTTGTCGGTTCGGCGATGGTACAAGCCATTCAAACGATCGTCAGCCGGAACGTCAATCCGTTGCATCCCGCCGTCGTGACGATCGGCTCTTTCCAGGCAGGGAGCACGAACAACGTAATCGCCGAGAAGTGCCGGATGAAGGGAACGGTCCGATCGTTCGACGAAGGAACCCGCAAAGCGATTCATGAGCGTTTGAAGGCGATCGTGGAGCAGACAAGCGCGATGCACGGGGCGACTTGCCGGTACGAGATGCGTATCGGGTATCCGCCGGTCGTAAACGACGAGCGGGAGGCGGAACGATTCTTCCATGTCGCAACGGAGTTGTTCGGCGCGGAAGCCGTTCTGACGGAGGAGCCGATGACCGTGGCCGAGGATTTCTCCTATTATTTGGAGCAGGTTCCCGGGTGCTTCATGTTCGTGGGCGCCGGCAACGCGGAGGTTGGGGCGACCTACGGGCATCATCACGCTCGCTTCGATATCGACGAAAGGGCGATGATCCACTCCGCCAGACTTCTCATCGCCATGGCGGAGCACTACGCTTCGCAACGAAATGAATAGAGCGAGCGCAAAAATGAGCTTGCCGCGGTAGAGCGGAGGATTATTGATCCTCCCACACCGCGACAAGCTCATTGTTTTCGTTGTACAGCTCTCCGGGATCAGGTTCATTGTTATTCCAGACGTTGTCGACTTCCCAGATCAGGACGGAATCCTCGGTCGGCTTGGAGGACTTGTCGCTGGACGAAACATGCAGCGTTCCTTTGGCCGGGATTTGGACGGAGTCGAAGGTGTAGGTCTGGTTGCCTCTGACGCTGACGAGCTTCCAGCCGTCGAGATTAATGTACTCGTTCGTTGTATTGTTAATCGTAACCAGCTCATCCCGCTTATCGACCGTCAATTCGATGCCGATCTGGGCTGCCTTCTTGACGGGCACGTCCGTTTGGTTCGTTGCTTCGCCCGTGCTCCACATGCCGATCATGTCGTGCTTGGCTTGCTGCTCCAGCCCTTTGTATACGTTTTCCATCTTGACGTTCGGTTCGACGATAAGGACTTTGGCAAGTCCTTCTTGAAGAAGCAGCTCGTTAAGTATGGCGCCGTCGCGCAATTCCACGATGGCAAGCGTTCTGCCGTACCGATCCTTGTGTTCCTTATCGAACGTAAGCCGGACTTCCTTGGATTGTTCCAGTCGTTCCTTCGTATAATCGGAAGCTTCTTCGCCAAACGGCTCGGGAGCTTTATCCTCGCCTCCGGTCATTTCGGGCGTATCCACGTATAAGAGCCTGATGGTTTCGGACTTGTCGCCGGACTGGACACGGAAAGTGTCCCCGTCAATGTAGCCCGTGATCGGCAGCCATTCGCCGGCTTTGGCCGGTCGATCTGCCGTGGAGGAGGATGCGGCGCAGCCGGCCATCAGCATGGAGAGCCCAATCAATATGATAAGGGTATAACGTTTCAAGTACGTGGCCTCCCATGCATGGTCTATCGTTCGTCTGCCGGTACCGCTTCCCCTTACTATATCATATATTCCGATTATAATCGAAGACTAGTCCCCGTTTCATGGATAAAATGTCGAAGTTGCTATCATACTGTTGAAATAAGACTGGATATGGAGGTAATTGCTGGATGATAGAGCGCAAGGAGCGGGCATTAATCGTGCAATCCGACCTCACGGTGCTGCTCGACGGAAAGGGTCGTAACGTCGAAGAAGCGAGAGAGCTATTGCATGGCTTCGCCGAGCTTCAGAAGCGGACGGGAGACGTGCATACGTATCGCATTACCCCGATATCCATATGGAACGCGCTTAGCGCAGGCGGTCAAGCAGCTGCCATTGTAGAAGGGCTGGAGCGCCATGCCCGTTACGAACTGCCGCTGCAGGCGTTTGCTTCCATCCGGCTATGGGCCGGCCGGTATGGCAAGCTTGAGCTATATGAGCAATCAGGCAGACTGATATTGTCGGGAGAATCGGCAATCTTGGGACAATTAGAGCAATTTGCCTCTTTGACCGAGTGGATCATGGAGCGGGAGGCGAACGATCGTTGGCGGCTTCGCCCCGAAGGCAGGGGGGAATTCAAGCAGGAGCTGACCCGGCTCGGCTACCCGGCGCTCGACCATGCGGGATACCGTGACGGAGAAGCGCTGCCCGTGCAGCTGCGGGAATGGACGACGGGCGGGCGCGGCTTTGCCCTGCGCGGCTATCAACGGGAAGCGGTCGATCGTTTTCTGCAGAACGGTAGCGTGCAAGGCGGAAGCGGCGTCGTGGTACTGCCATGCGGCACGGGCAAGACGATTGTCGGCGTCGCCGCATTGACGATGCTTGGCGCGGAGACGCTTATTCTGACCTCCAGCGTCACTTCGGCCTTGCAATGGAAGGCGGAACTGCTCGACAAGACGACGCTGTCGGAAGAGCAGATCGGATTATATTGCGGCGTGTACAAACAGGTGCGTCCGGTGACGATCAGCACGTATACGTTGCTAACGCATCGGAAGACTAAAGGAGGAGCATTCTCTCATATCAAGCTGTTCTCCGAACGCGATTGGGGATTAATCGTATACGACGAGGTCCACTTGCTGCCCGCTCCCGTCTTTAGGGTGACGGCGTCGATTCAAGCTACGCGCAGATTAGGGCTGACGGCGACGCTGGTTAGGGAGGACGGCTGCGCGGAAGACGTCTATTCGCTAATCGGTCCCAAGCTATACGATATGGAATGGAAAAAGGCCGAAGCAAGCTCTTACATTTCGGTCGTGAATTGCGCGGAAATCCGAGTCGGCCTTCATGACTCCCAAGCCGCGGATTACGCCGAATCCGGTGCAAGGGGCAGGCTGAGAATAGCGGCCGAGAACCGAAACAAGCTGCCGGTCGTTCGCGAGCTGCTGGAGCTGCACGGCGGAAAACCGACGCTGATCATCGGTCAATACCTGGAGCAGCTAAACGTAATCGCGGAGGAGCTGAACGCGCCGCTGTTAACGGGCGAAGTGCCGCAGGAGGAACGCAGCGTGTTGTACGAACGATTCAAAAGAGGCGAGGTTACGGTGCTTGTCGTGTCTAAAGTCGCCAATTTGGCGGTTGATCTGCCTGACGCGGCCGTCGCGATTCAAGTATCGGGGAGCTTCGGTTCCCGCCAAGAGGAGGCGCAGCGAATAGGGAGGCTTCTCCGTCCGAAGGCCGGGAATAACGAGGCTTGGTTCTATACCCTCGTTACCGACGGCACGAAGGAAACGGAGTTTGCCTGGAAGCGGCAGCTCTTTATGATGGAGCAAGGTTATCTTTACGAACAGCGAAACCGAAACGGAACGCAAAGGGATGCCGAAGGCGCCAATCGTCAAGAAGGAGGCAAAGCGACATGCTGATATCGCAATTGGCATCCAAGCTTGGCGAGGACGGTAGACGGAAATTCAAGAAATCGCTAATCGGGCGATGGATGGCCGCTCAAGCCGGACATGCTGCCGCTGACCTTAACGACGAGTCCCCGGCATGGATTTCGGAGGCTTATGCAAGCTTGCCTCGATATGCGGCCGATGTGCTGCATGCCATGCTTATTTCCTGCGGACCGACCCCTTGGGAAGAAGAGAGACTGGTCGCGGAGCTGCGCCGGCAGGCGCGATTGTCGGGCTCGGAGGTTCGAACCGGACTTGTCCGGTTGGGAGAGGCCGGCATTGCGTTCGCGATTCGCAGAGCTTGGGGAGAACAATGGTGGGTGATGCCTTCCGATCTTTATAACGTCCTCCTCCAACAAGCGTATCCGGGTTCAGCGAAGGATGAGCGCCCGCATGCATTGGAGGTGCTTCCCCTCATGGACGAGACGGGACGGTTTCAAGCGCCCCCCTTACCGTTCGAACGCGTATTTATGTATGGACTTTCGTATCTTGCAAGATCAGATGCCGCTTTAACCGGCAAGGGACTATTGCCCAAAAAAACGATCGAGAAGCTGGAGGCGCTGTTCGCATCCATCGAATCGTCGATCGAACCGTTTGCGCTTCCGAGAAGCCATGGAGGGCAATATCCGCTTGGCGTCGCCGTCTTTTTGGAAGCGGCTCACGCGCTCGGACTGCTCGAGCTTCGCGAACAGCTTTATGCTTTGCGCGAACAGCGCTTGAGAAGCTGGCTGGGCAACCCGAATCGCGCGCGGATGCTGCAGGATTGGCTGGTGAGCAGGTTAACGGAGATTGCCGGCCCCTATTCGTCCCCATGCTCGGATATATTGTGCTCGCGGGACAGCGGAGGAGAAGCCGGGTGGCAGTCGGAACGGGCCTTGTCGATAGCCGAGGAGCGAAGGCTCGGGACGAGGCAAGCAGGGCGGAAGCCGGCGGATTGGCAGAAGCACAGCAGCTGGACGGGCGTATGGCTGGATTTGTTCCATGCTTTTGGCTGGCTGGAATTAGGCCAGGAGGCCGATGCCGGATCGGGCGGCGAACGCTTGTACCGATGGAAGAGCCGTTCGGAGGAAAGCCCGGCGGAATTAATTATTCAGCCGAGCGGCGAATTGCTTGCGGGACCTGGATGCGCATTCGCATGCAGATGGGAGCTCGAGCTGATCGCGGAGCGAAAGCTGGACGGAGAGCTGACGCAATACGCGTTAACGTCTCGCGCGCTCGCGAACGCGCTGGAGCTGGGACGGACCAAGCGTTCGATATTGGAATTTCTTCTGGCCGCATCGGGCTTGGAGCAATTGCCGCCTTCTATCGATATGATCGTGGAGCAATGGGCGAGCGGCGCTGGCCAGTTCGAATTCGTTCAAGCGACATTGCTGCGCTGCGGCTCGCAAGAGCGGGCCGACTGGCTTGCAGGCCAACCGGACGCGATGCCGTGGGTGATCAGGAGATTGGGTCCCACCGAATTTGTCGTTGAAGGAGATCAGATATCCAAGCTGCGCAAGCTGCTCCAGCAGGCAGGGTATCCTCCGCGAAAAGGGGTGTCTGCATCCTTTGACGGGAGGGACGTCGAAAGCGGGCTCTCGTACCCGGAATACCGATTCGGGCCGGAGAAGTCCCCTCGATCGGATGAACCCTTCAACGACGAGGCGGATGGAGGTCCGACCGGCACGGAAGGATTATTTGTCAACGATCCTGCCTTGCTGCGTCATTGCGCGCTATCGGAGACTCCCGTCCCGGAGAGACTGCATACGTCGGATTGGCAGTCGGTGCCGCAAATGTGGTCGAACCAGCTGCGCGATTATCATCCCTCTACCCGAAAGGAACTGCTGCAGAAGGCGATCGCGCTTGAAACGTCCGTACGAATGAAGTCGGACGGCGAGGTTCGCATCTTTATACCGGAGCGTCTGGAGCAGCGCGGCGGCGAGTGGGCCGTCATAGGGGCGTGGAGAGGGCAAGCGACGGAGGCGGAAGCGCTACTGTCGCCCGACATGTGGGACGAGATGGGAATTGCCTTGCCGGAGGGACTGCCGCTCTGACGACTCTGTCTATTGGCTAAATCTTCGTAGTATGATAATGTAGAAGCAAGCACGAGAAAAGAGGTGGATTCATGCCAATTGCCGAGCCTTATACCTTATCGGCAGCAGATGGGCAGGGGGACGCCGCCGAAGCTTCGCTGGATATGGCGACGTTGCTGCTCAGCGCTTACGATTTGGGAGACTGGATTAATCAATCGGCCGAAGTAGCCGAATATGTATACTGGAAGCGCGTGGTCGGAGAGGATGCGGAAGCCGCGCTCAGGCAGCGGGAGTTCGCCAAAGCGAAGGAGCTGTTCGCGGATTGCGAGCGGTTCGGCCGCTTTCATCCCGATTATCACGAGGCCAAAGATAAAGTAAAAGCAGCCGAGAAGCAGCTGGGGGAGATCGAATCCGTCAAACGCTTTAAACAAGCGGAGCAGGCGGTCGACGAGATGCTGCACGAGGTCGCGCTTATGATCGCCGAATCGGTATCGGACACCATCAAGGTACCGAGCAACGAAAAGGGATCGGGCGGCGGCTGCGGAAGCGGCGGTTCATGCGGCTGCGGAAGCGGAGGCTGCGGATAGCTTGATGATGACGCGAGCATCGAGATGGTTGAGGGGGCGGATTGAGAATGTTGCCTGATCGAACGGGTTTTATCGTATGGGTAAGCGACTTAAAGGCGGCACGGGCGCTCGAGCGCTTCGGCAGCGTTCATTACATGTCAAGGAAGCTGCACTACGTCGTGCTGTACATGAACGCCGATCGGGCGGAGGAAGCGGTTAAGCAGATGACCCGCCTGTCTTACGTTCGTAAGGTCGAGCGTTCATACCGGGGCGAGATCAAGACGGAATACAGCAAAGACAGCGAGGACAAAACTCGTTTCTATAGTTTGTAAAGTTTGGAGAATAAGCGCATTGCACTCATGTCGACATGAGTGCAATGCTTTTTTTTTTGCTTATCGCCGAGCCCACAACGGAACTGCTCTATTCGCGGACCAACTGGATTTGACATTGCATGGAAAGTAAAGGTATAGTCAGCAGCAAAGAGGTTATCCATCTGGAAAAATGACATTTATTTACTTATATGGCCTGACTTTATTTTATTGTTGAAATCTCGGACAAGCATGGTAAAATGGAAGTATATTCATAGGTTTAAAGCCCTGGTTCCTTGGGAGGAGTAGTCTGCGAAATGAAAGATAAAATGACTAGAAGATGGAGCACATATGAGTCGTTTTTCGTAGAGCTCGGAGAAAAGCGGGTTGTGGATATCATTATTACCAACCATGCGAAGAGCCGCTGGCTTGACCGTATCGAAACGGAAAAGACAGGCTACGAGGACATTGCCGAGTTTTTGTGGGAATGTCTCAAGAAAGGCAGGGTCAAGTCGTATTATCGCAATGAACAGGATGTATATTTGATCGACGACGATCTCGTTTTTGTCGCCGAATTTTCGGAGTCGTTAACCGAGCGGGACTTGCTGGGCAATCCTTTGCATAAGATGATCATCGTGACTTTCCTGGGTCGAATGTCGGAAACGATCGAACTAAGGGACTTAAAGTCCTATTATTCCTGGCTTAGACATTCCAGAAGAATGACATTAATTAAGAATAGCCGTAAACGCAGATAATGTTGCAGCAATTATTACATTTATTAGGATGGGAGTGCGATGCCAGCGGCATCGTGCTTTTTTGTTCCCTCCTTTGACGATGCGTCATGTACGCTCCGTTCGCAATTGTTGTATAATAAGGGTCATAGAAAGGACGGTCATCATGGCGCTTAATTTCCATCAATTGCATATATTCCATACGGTTGCGGAGCGGGGAAGCTTCTCTGCGGCTGCGCAATCGCTGCATATGACGCAGCCTGCTGTAACGATGCAGGTTCAGTCGCTTGAAGAATATTTCGGGACGAAGCTGCTTCTCCGCTCGACGAAACGAATCGAGCTGACCGACGCGGGCAAGGCTCTTATGCCGTATGCCAGACAAAGCATCGACCTCATACGCGACACCGATCAAGCGATGTCGGCGTTCACGAAGCAGCTCAAGGGCAAGCTGCAGCTGGGCTCGAGTCTGACGATCGGCGAATATATGCTTCCAAGGCTGCTGGGTCCGTTCGGACAAGAGTATCCGCATATTTCCATCAGCATGAAAGTGATGAATACCGCTCAGATCATGGAAGACATTTTGAATCATCAGCTTAATTTTGGATTGATCGAAGCGCCCGTCAATCATCCCGACATGCATATGGAAGCCGTCATGAACGACGAGCTTGTGCTTGTCGTTCACAAGGACCATCCGCTCGCTGCCGCCGACGAGACGACCCTTGCCGAAGCGCTTCGGCATACGTTCGTTCTGAGGGAGCAAGGCTCGGGGACGAGACAAGTGATGGAGGACGAAATGAAGAGCAAAGGGTTCGACCCCGCCTCCATGAAAATCGTGATGGAGCTTGGGAGCACGGGAGCCGTCAAGTCGGCCGTCGAAGCGGGGCTTGGCATCTCCATTCTGTCTGCGTCTTCGGTTAAACACGAGATCGCGCTGGGCTTGATCAAAACGGTCAAGCTGACCGACGCCAGGTTTCACCGGCAATTTTATTCCATCTACTTAAAATCTACGCTGTTGCCGATTTCGGCGGTTACGTTCCTCACGTTTCTGCGGGAGAGGGATTTGAAGCAATGGCTATAACGGAAACGGAGGGAAGACGGATGGCTGCAACAGGTCGCGCCGATCTGCATGTTCATACGACCGCTTCGGACGGCATTCATTCGCCATGCGAAATCGTGCGTAAGGCTCATGAAGCCGGGTTGTCGACGGTGGCCGTAACGGATCACGACACGATTGCGGGAGTTGGCGATGCGCTGAAAGAAGGCGAGCTCTTGGGCATTCAGGTCATACCCGGGATCGAGATCAGCACGTATGCGGATGGCGTGGACATACATGTGCTGGGCTATTTGACCGATAACGGCAACGAGCCATGGCTCAAACGTCTGGAGGGACTGCGCGGCGTCAGGGGCGATCGGAACGGGATGATCGTGGATCGGTTGAGGGAGCTTGGCGTGCCTATTGCCTGGCGCGATGTGGAGGCTGTCGCGCTGGAGCGGCAGCAAGCCGGCGGGGCGAAAGGGAAAAGCGTCGGGCGTCCTCATATCGCGGAGGCATTAATCCGTATCGGCGCAGTGGAGACAATGGGCGAAGCTTTCGACAGGTACCTCGCCGCGGGAGCCGCGGCCTACGTCGAGATGCCCAAGGTTCACCCTGCCGAAGCCGTGCGCTTTATTCATGAAGCGGGCGGGGTTGCCGTCATTGCCCATCCCGGGTTGTACGGGAACGACGGGCTCGTCGAGGAGTTGGTCGCCGGCGGCGCCGATGGCATCGAGGTTTATCATCCCGATCACGGGCCAGCCGAAGAGGAGCGATATGACGCAATCGCCCGCCGATACGGAATCGTAGCGACGGGCGGTTCGGACTTTCATGGGGAGAGGTTAGGCGTGAGCTATCATGGCGCGTTAGGCAGCCGTTATTCGCCGCCCGGGGCGGTAGCCGCGATCATGGAGCTGGCGAAGAGGCGGAAGGAGGAGTAATCCTCCCCTACGTCTTCACTTCCGAAGGCAGCGACTTCAGCCTCGCCATGTCCGGCGTAATAAATAAGGTCTTCTGATTGTCGTAGATGACAAAGCCGGGCTTCGCCCCGTTTGGCTTGCGGACATGCCTGACGAGCGTATAGTCCACCGGAACCATGCTGGACTCCTTTGCCTGGCTGTAGTGCGCGGCGAGCATGGCGGCCTCCTCGAGCGTGGGGTCTCCGAATTCTCCGCCGCGAATGACGACATGCGAGCCCGGAATATCCTTCGTATGCAGCCAAGTATCGGAGGAGGACGCAAGCCGGTTCGTCAAAAATTCGTTTTGCGTATTGTTTTTGCCGACGTAAACCTGAACGCCCTCTGAGGATGTATAGCAGAGCAGGGCGGGGCGCGTCGGCTTTTTGCGTTTCGGGCCTCTGCGGTGACGTTCCCTCATATAACCTTCTTGCACCAGCTCGTACCTGATTTCCTGGATATCCGTAAGCGATGCGTCATCGAGCTGCTGAAGCAACGCCTCGAAATAACGGATTTCCTCCTCCGCAAGACTCATTTGCTCGCCTACGACCGTCAGGCTGTTCCTATGTTTCGTGTACCGGCGGAAATAACGCTGCGCATTCTCGGACGGATTTAACTGGGGATCCAGGTCGATCGTCACTTCGGCGGCGTTCTCGTCGTAAAAGTTGACGAGCGTAACGGAGCTGTCACCGCGGTTGATTTGATGCATGTATGCCGTAAGCAGCTCGCCCAGCACCCTGTATTTCTCCGCGTCTTTGGCAACCGCCAGCGTTTCTTCCAGCTTTTTGATTTTGGTAACGTTTTTGGCTTTTTCGTTCTGCACGAACCGGATCAGGTCCGCGGCGCGCTGCTTGACGGTATCGCGCTCCGCCTTGTCGCCGTAGAACGCCTCGAGGCATTCGCCGATCGCGTCGAAAGTCGTCCTTTCGCCGTGAATGTGGGTCAGCGCCGTAATCGAGAAGCTGGATTTGCCCGATTCCTCGTCAACGACGATAGCGGGCTCGTACTTATGCTCGCGAACGCCTTCCATCATGTCGCGGAAGACCGTCCATAACGGGCTTCCCTCGCCCTCTTCCGCCGTTGCGGCGCGGAACACGATTTCTTTGGCCAGCAGCGGGCTTAAGCCGCTGAATGCGGCGACCAGCGTCTTGGCATCGTTTGCGACGACGCCGTCTGCGCCTGCCGCCGAGGTCATGAGCGATCGGAATTCGTCTTCGGTTCTGACGCTAAGCGGATCCTCTTTGTTTTGGTCCGGGGGAGCCGCATACGCACTGCCCGGCATGACGATGCGGAACGCGCTAATCGCCGGCGTGACATGGTGTATGCCGTCGTGGATCTGGCCGGTGGCCGGATCCATTAAGATAATGTTGCTGTGTCGGCCCATAATTTCGATAATGATCCGTTTGCTCGAAAGATCGCCAAGCTCGTCGCGGTGTCTGACGTCGACGTGGATGATCCGCTCGTTGCCGACTTGCTTGACCGCTTCGATGACGCCGCTTTCGCAATGCTTGCGGAGCAGCATGCAGAACATCGGAGCTTCCAGCGGGTTGACGTAGCTCCCTGTCGTGAAGTGAACCCGCGGATAAGTAGGGTTGGCGGAGAGCAGCAGCTTGCCCGATACTCCTCCGCCGCGAACGGAAAGCACGAGTTCGTGTTCCGTAGGCTGGTGTATTTTATGAATGCGCGCGCCTACGCAGCGCTGCAGATCGTGGACGAGCGCCCGCGTTACGATGCCGTCTAATGCCATTGTCGTTATGTACCTTTCTTCTTGCAGGATGACTCTATCATGCCATACTCGGGACAAAAAATTAAGTGGGTGGGATATTTTATAGGCTGTCCGAATACATTTGTCCTAGAAGAGCTTGTTTAAGCGTCGGTTGGCGCATGTCCCGGGAGGGGCTGTCCGACGGACCGTGAGCAAACGGGAGGGAATCGTGCAATGGAACAAATGAAATGGCATCAGTACGGCGCAAGCGAATTGGCCGAGAAGCTGAACAGCTCGCTGCAAGAGGGGCTCTCGCCTTCCGCGGCCGCGGAACGTCTGGAGGAGCATGGCGCGAACGAACTGACCGAAGGGAAGCGGGTTCCGCCGATTTTGTTGTTTTTGAATCAGTTCAAGGATTTTATGGTGCTCATCCTGATGGGGGCCACGCTCATATCCGGGCTGCTGGGCGAATATCTGGACGCCATTACGATTATTGCCATTATTGTCATAAACGCGGTGCTTGGCTTCGTGCAGGAATTCCGCGCCGAACGATCGCTGCGCGCGCTCAAGGAGCTGTCGGCTCCGTCGGCGAAGGTCATCCGCGGCGGCGAGATCGTGAGCGTGGCCGCAAGAGAGCTGGTGACCGGCGACGTCGTCTGTCTGGAGAGCGGCGACCGGATTCCCGCCGATCTTCGCCTGATCGAGACGAACAGCTGTTACGCCGAGGAGTCGGCGCTGACGGGAGAATCGGTGCCCGTCGGCAAATACGCGGCGCCGATCAACGACGGCGATTTGCCGCTTGGCGACCAGCGGAATATCGGCTTTATGGGGACCATGCTTACCAGAGGCACGGCCAAGGGCGTCGTCATTCGGACGGGCATGGAGACGGAGATGGGCAAGATCGCGGGTCTCATCCAATCGACGGAATCGATGGAGACGCCGCTGCAGCATCGGCTGGAGCAGCTCGGCAAGCTGCTGATTATCGTAGCGATCGGACTAACCGTCATGGTCGTGGTGGCGGGCATTCTACACGGACAGCCTCCTTACGCCATGTTCCTGGCGGGAGTCAGTCTGGCGGTGGCCGCCATACCGGAGGGGCTGCCGGCTATCGTCACGATCGCGCTGGCGCTCGGCGTGCAGCGAATGATCAAGCGCAAGGCGATCGTCCGGAAGCTGCCGTCCGTCGAAACGCTTGGCTGCGCGTCGGTTATTTGCTCCGATAAGACGGGCACGCTCACGCAGAACAAAATGACCGTCACCCAAGTTTGGCTCAGCGATCGGCGGCTGGAGGTCAGCGGGGAGGGCTACGAGCCGACGGGAGCAATCTACGAAAACGGCAAGGCGCTGGATCCCAAACACGATCTGCAGCTTAAAAGGCTGCTTCAAGTAGGAGCGCTGTGCAACAACGCCCAGGTAGAGCGGGCCGAGGAGCAGCAACAGCAAGGCAAGCGGCGCAAGGGCGCGGCGGAGCCTGCGGCGGAATGGCGGCTAAAGGGCGATCCGACCGAGGGGGCGCTGGCCGTTCTTGCGGCGAAGCTGGGTTCGTCGGCCAAATCGCTCGAAACGTTGTACAAGCGCGAAAAGGAATTCCCGTTCGACTCCGAGCGGAAACGGATGTCGGTCGTCGTAGCCCATCAAGGTGGCCGGCTCATCTGCACGAAAGGCGCTCCCGACCTCCTCATGGACATATGCTCATACGTGCTTTGGGACGGCAAAGTCGTGCCTTTTACTTCTACGCTTAAGCGGAAGTGCGCCGAAGCAGGCGAGTCCATGGCAGGTTCGGCGCTCCGGGTGCTGGGACTTGCTTACAGGGACGTCCGGCCGACCGATCATTGCGATTCCGAGAACGACGTGGAGAAGGGCCTTGTGTTTATCGGGCTTGCGGGCATGATCGACCCGCCTCGCCGAGAAGTCAAGGAAGCGATCACGACTTGCCGCAGAGCCGGCATCAAGACGGTTATGATTACGGGCGATCATCAGCTGACGGCGGAAGCGATTGCTGATCAGCTGGGAATCATGACGCGCGGGGCGATCTCGGTAACGGGAAAGCAGCTGGAAGAGATGAGCGACGAGGAGCTCGAGAAGCGGGTCGACAGCATCAGCGTATTCGCCAGAGTGTCGCCGGAGCATAAGCTCAGAATCGTCAAAGCGCTCCAGCGCAGAGGGCACACCGTCGCCATGACGGGGGACGGAGTGAACGACGCGCCGGCGATCAAGGCCGCCGATATCGGGATCGCGATGGGGATAACGGGAACGGACGTATCCAAGGAAGCGTCGGCTCTCGTGCTCAGCGACGACAACTTCTCCACGATCGTCGCCGCCATCGAGGAAGGCCGAGGCATATACGAGAATATTCGAAAGTTCATCCGGTATTTGCTTGCATCTAATGTAGGCGAAATTCTAGTCATGTTCCTGGCCATGATGGCAGGGCTGCCGCTCCCGCTCGTTCCGATCCAGATCTTATGGGTCAACCTCGTCACCGACGGCTTGCCGGCGATGGCGCTCGGCGTCGACCAGGCCGAGAAGGATCTCATGCAGCAGAAGCCTCGGCCGGCCAAAGAAAATATTTTCGCGAGAAGGCTGGGGTGGAAAATCATCAGCAGGGGCATCTTGATCGGCATCTGCACGCTCGGCGCGTTCTGGATCACGCTGGTGGCGGAAGGGAACGATCCGCAAGGGCTCATGACCGCCCAAACGGTCGCGTTCGCAACGCTCGTAATGGCGCAGCTGATTCACGTGTTCGACTGCAGAAGCTCCCGTTCCATCTTTCATCGCAATCCGTTCCAGAACAAATACTTGGTGCTCGCCGTTTTGTCTTCGCTGCTGTTAATGTTAGGCGTGCTGTACATCGAAGCTTTGCAGCCAATCTTCAAGACGGTTCCCATCGGCTTCCGGGAATGGTGCCTCGTCTTCGTGGCCGCCGGCATCCCGACGTTCGTCATGGGCATCGGAAGCGTGCTCGGCAAGCCAAAGCGCAATACCGCCGGCAAGTGGCCGCTTGGTCCTCAGACGGCTTCGCGCCAGTGAACGAGTGCAAATGTTGATGCAAATTGTGAATAGCGTTTCTCTCCCGTTTGCGGTAAACTAGTAGGAATGATAACTAGAATCATCCATACTAGGGTAGCACAAAGTGCGTGTTCAAAAAGTTCGATTTTCAGTACCGAGAAGGTTGGATGAAGAGTAGGGAAAGAGGAGCGGAGCGTAGTGGAAGCTACGTGAGCACCGCTCCGAGAGTCCCGGCAATCCCGAGCCCCGCGAAAGTAATCGGAATTTACTTCGATGCTTAACTTCACTTTCGTGGGTATCAGGAAAGATCCGATGTCGAATATACTTCTCGAGTTACTTCGTAATCAAAATTGGACTTTTTGAACTACCTCATAAGGAGAGAGCGATAGATGAATTTCACGAAAATGCATGGCCTTGGCAACGACTTTATAGTAGTGGCGGGAGAGCGTCAGCTGCCGGACAACGCGTCCGAGCTGGCGCTTGATCTGTGTAACCGTTTCTTCGGCATCGGCGCGGACGGACTCGTGTACATCCTGCCGTCCGAGCAAGCGGATTTCCGCATGCGCATTATCAATTCCGACGGCTCCGAGGCGGAGCAATGCGGCAACGCGATCCGCTGCGTGGCGAAGTACGTCTACGATAACGGCTTGACGAACCAGGAAGAAATCACGATCGAGACGCTTGGCGCCGGGGTGCAGAAGGTTCAGCTCACCGTGGACGGGGGCAAAGTGTCAAGCGTGCGCGTCGATATGGGAGAGCCGATTCTGCAGGGCCTCAAGGTGCCTACGACGGTGGACGCGGACCGCGTCGTCGAGCATCCCATCGAAGTGGACGGACGCACGTTCGCGTTTACGGCGGTGTCGATGGGCAATCCGCATGCCGTCATCTACGTGGACGACGCTGTGAATTTCGATCTGGAGACGTGGGGGCCGAAGCTGGAGACACATCCCATGTTCCCTCGCAAAATCAACGTCGAATTCGTAACCGTGAATTCTCGCGACCAAGCGGACATGCGCGTTTGGGAACGAGGAGCGGGTCCCACGCTCGCTTGCGGCACCGGCGCTTGCGCGACGCTGGTCGCCTCCGTTCTGACGGGCGCTACGGACCGCGCCGCGACGGTATCGTTAAAAGGCGGGGATCTGCTGATCGAGTGGAACGAAGCCGACAATCATGTCTACATGACCGGGCCTGCCGCGGAAGTATTCCGCGGAGCCTTGTAGGTGTCGCCATATGGGCGGCGGAATTAACGCGAAGCCGGCGTTGCGCGATGCGTTGGAAGAGCGCATCCTTCCCGGCGACGGAGCGATGGGAACCTACTTGTATGGGATGGGTTTCCCTGTAGGCGTATCCTACGAAGAATTTAACGTGCTGAAGCCGGACGTCATCGAGAACGTCCATCGCCAATATTACGAAGCGGGCGCCCGCGTCATCGAGACCAATACGTTCTCGGCGAATTTGGTCAAGCTGTCCAAATACGGCCTGGAAGGCGAAATGGAAGCCATCAACCGTGCCGGCGTGCGCATCGCGCGCGCGGCGGTCGGCTCCGATGCCTATGTCGTGGGTGCTGTCGGCTCCATTCGCGACGGCAAGCTCAAAAACCTGCGAACGGCTCTCGTGGCGGACGCTTACGAGCTTCAGATGAAAGCGTTGCTGGACGAAGGCGTGGACGGTCTTCTGCTGGAGACGTTCTACGACCTGGCCGAGATGAAGCTGGCGCTGTCCATCGCCCGCAAGTTGACGGACGTGGCGGTCATCTGCCAGTTCGCGGTGGAGGACGTCGGCCGAACGCTGGACGGAGTCGCGCTCGCGGATGCGTTCAACGAGCTAAAGGGTCTTGGCGCCGACGTGATCGGCTTCAACTGCCGCAGCGGCCCTAACGGCATCATGCGCGCCATCGATTCCATCGGCGACAGGGATGAGGAACTGCCGATGTCCGTCTATCCGAACGCCGGCATTCCCGACTACGTCGATGGCAAATATACGTATTCCGCCGGTCCGGAATATTTCGCGGAGAGCGCCCGGCGCTTTGCCGACCACGGCGCGCGCATAATCGGCGGCTGCTGCGGCACGACGCCGGAGCACGTAGCCGCGATGTCCGCCGCTTTGGCCGGCTACACGCCGCGCCAGGAAGAGGCTTCGGCGGTATCCGACCGGACGATGGCGGCGTCACCTGCCGAACCGGCCGTTTCCGTCATCGAGCCGCCGGCTGGCGGAACGGGGGATGGCGACTCGTCGCCTAATATCGTCGAGCTGGTGAAGCAACGCCATACGGTGATCGTGGAGCTGGATCCGCCGCGGGATCTCGACATCGGCAAGTTTATGGCCGGCGCCGCCGCGCTGAAGGAAGCGAACGCCGACGCGATTACGATGGCCGACAATTCGCTGGCCGTCACGCGCATGAGCAATCTAGCTCTTGCCGCGCTGCTCAAGGAGCGCGTCGATATTAGACCCCTTGTCCATATCGCGTGCCGGGACCGCAATCTGATCGGCACGCAGTCCCATATGATGGGGCTTGACGCGCTGGGCATCGACCATGTGCTCGCCGTGACCGGCGATCCGGCAAGGTTCGGGGATTTGCCGGATTCGAGCTCCGTGTACGACCTGACCTCGTTCGAGATGATTCGCATGATCAAGCAGTTGAACGACGGCGTCGCCTTCTCCGGCAAGCCGCTCAAGCAGCGCGCGAAGTTCGTGGTCGGCGCGGCGTTCAACCCTAACGTCAAGCATCTCGACAAAGCGGTGCAAAGGCTCGAGCGCAAGATCGCGTCCGGAGCCGACTACATCATGACCCAGCCGGTGTACGACCCGGTGCTCATGGAGCGCATCGCGGAATCGACGAAACATTTGGACGTTCCGGTGTTTATCGGCATCATGCCGCTAGCGAACGGAAGGAACGCCGAATATTTGCATAACGAAGTGCCGGGCATCCAGCTTTCGGACGAAGTGCGCAAACGCATGTCGGGGCTCGAAGGCGAGGCCGGACGCGCGGAAGGCGTGCGGATCGCCGAGGAGCTGCTCGACGCGGCGCTGCCCCACTTCAACGGCATCTATCTCATCACGCCGTTCATGTTCTACGATATGGCGGTTCAGCTGACGCAGTACGTATGGCAGCACGCTAAGCATAAATAGCGCGAAATAACCCGTTTTTGTCATGCGCTGTTAACTTTTGCTTGTTCGCGCGGACAAAATCAATTAAAATAGGGCGTACAGTTGGAACGGCGCTGCAAACGTATGCTCTATCCTATTTATGTCAACAATAATGCAATGGTTCTGTCGATTACAGATGGTATGGGAAAGTGCGCATGGGATGACCGGAGGCGCGGAGGGGGACCTGGCTTGGCTATTAAGCTCATTAATATCGGATTCGGCAATATTGTTTCCGCGAATCGCATTATTTCTATCGTTAGTCCGGAGTCGGCTCCAATTAAACGGATCATTCAGGAAGCCCGCGACCGGCACATGTTGATCGACGCCACTTACGGTCGTCGGACGCGCGCGGTCATTATTACGGACAGCGATCATGTTATTTTATCAGCGGTTCAGCCGGAGACGGTTGCGCATCGGTTATCCACCAAGGATGACGATAACGACGAATAGTACGGGGAGCTATGGAACAAATGGGATTGTTAATTGTTTTGTCCGGTCCTGCCGGGGTGGGCAAGGGCACGGTATGCACCGCTCTACGGAGCAGAATGCCGGAGATCGTGTATTCCGTGTCGGCAACGACGAGGCAGCCGAGGCAGGGCGAGATAGACGGAGTCAACTATTTCTTTAAGTCCCGCGAGCAATTTCAGGAGATGATCGCGCGCGGAGCGCTCTTGGAGCATGCCGAATACGTGGGCAATTATTACGGTACGCCGCGCGATTTCGTGGACAAGACGCTAAGCAGCGGCAAGGACGTCATCCTGGAGATCGAGGTGCAGGGCGCGCTGAAGGTGAAAGAAAATTTCCCCGAAGCGATTTTCATTTTCTTGCTGCCGCCGTCTCTTGACGAGCTGAAACAGAGGATTACCGGACGAGGCACGGAGACGCAGGACATTATCAATACGCGGATGAACGTGGCCGTGGAAGAGATGAGCCTGCTTCAGCATTACGACTACGCCGTGATGAACGACGAAATCGACGCCGCGTGCGATCGGATTCGGAGCATCGTCATTGCGGAGCATTGCCGAAGGGAACGCTTCATTCCGTACGTAACGGGTCTTAAGACCGCAATCGAGAAAGCTTGAGTGAGGAGAATCAGCCATGTTATATCCATCCATTGACGAAATGGTCAAGAAGGTCGACAGCAAATACACGCTGGTCGTGGCCGCTTCCAGAAGAGCGCGCATGCTGCGCAACGGAGAGAAGTCGGAGCTAGTCAATCCGCGTTCCCACAAATTCGTGGGCGTCGCCCTTGAAGAGATTTACGGAGACATCCTTCAAGTCGAAAACCTTCCTACCAAAGAAGACTAATACGATACGCTTTAAGGTTCAAAGGAGTTGCTTGCAAGTGAAGCGCTCCTTTTTTCGTTCAACCCGACATGGCGGGATACAACCCGTTTGAATCGCGGCGGTTAGAGGTATATATTCGTCATGACGCTTGCTTGACGGAAGGCGAAAGCCTGTTTGTGAAGCAGCCGGCGCAAGAGGTTATGCGCCGCTTGGAGGCCAAACAATTTGGCTAGTTTTTGAAGCGCGATATGGTATGATATGGGGAGAAGGATTGGTTGCCTGGCGCAACTTCATCTGTCCGCGATGTTGCGGCTTTGCCGCCGAAGGACGGCGTACGAACGTTAATTCTTGGGAGGGATTAGTATGGAGCAATTGCGTTATCCGATCGGACGTTATCAATTCGAAGGCATGAATTCCTCGCAGAGAGACAAGTGGATCGCCGAAGTCGAAGCGTTGCCAGCCCAGCTAAGAGCCGCGCTTGAAGGACTGGACGATGAACAGCTCGATACGCCTTACCGGACGGGCGGCTGGACCGTACGCCAAGTGGCGCATCATCTTGCCGACGCGGGCATGAACTGTTTCACGCGCTTCAAGCTGGCGCTCACCGAAACCAATCCGACGATCAAACCGTTCCACGAAGAATTGTGGGCCGAGACGCCGGATAGCTTAAAAGCGTCTCCCGAGCTCAGTCTGGCGGTTATTGACGGATTGTACGCCCGTTGGTCGCTTCTGCTGCGCGGGATGGAGCGGGATAGCTTCGAGCGAGAATTCTATCATCCCGAGCGCGGCATGCAGATGAAATTATCTTATTTCCTCGGTTTCGTCGCTTGGCACGGCCGGCACCACGTCGCCCAAATCGTCAATCTGCGCGATCGGATGGAATGGTGAAAGCGAAATAAAGACAGAAGTGATAGCGCCGAAAGTGCGGTTCCCGTGCGTTCGGCGCTTGGAATAGGAGTGGCAGCATGATTTCAGGAAAAACCATATTGCTTGGCATTACGGGAGGAATCGCGGCTTACAAGGGAGCGGCTTTGTGCAGCAAGCTGGTCCAAGCCGGCGCGCGTGTGCACGTCATCATGACGGAATCCGCGACGAAATTCATAACGCCGCTTACGCTGCAGACGCTTTCGCGCAACGCCGTACATATCGATACATTCGACGAACGCGATCCGTCCGTCGTTTCTCATATTCATCTGGCCGATCATGCCGATCTGATCGTCGTCGCGCCGGCGACGGCCGGCACCATCGCCAAGCTGGCAGGGGGCTTCGCGGACGATATGCTGAGCACGACGCTGCTTGCCGCGACTTGCCCGCTGCTGATCGCGCCGGCCATGAACGTCCATATGTACGAGCATCCCGCCGTCGTGAGCAATATGGAATTGCTTGCGTCGCGCGGCGCCATGTTCGTGGAGCCCGGCACGGGCCAGCTCGCCTGCGGCTACGTCGCCAAGGGAAGGCTGGCGGAGCCGGAAGATATCGTCCTGGCCGTTCAGGCCTGGTTCGCCAGAGGCAAGACGCTTAGCGGCAAAAAGGTGCTTGTCACCGCGGGCGGTACGATCGAGAGGCTGGACCCCGTTCGATACTTGACCAACGATTCCTCCGGCAAAATGGGGTTCGCGATCGCGGAAGCGGCTCGGCTGATGGGCGCCGACGTGACGGTTGTCGCGGGACGGACGACGGAGCAGCCGCCTGCCGGCGTCAAGTTGATTCGGGCGCAATCCGCCCAGGAAATGCTCGATGCCGTACTGCCGCTGTATCCGGAGATGGATGCGGTCGTCAAGTCGGCGGCGGTCGCGGACTACCGCCCTGTGCAGACTTACGATCAAAAAATCAAGAAGACGGGCGAGACGCTTGTCCTGGAGCTGGAGCGGACGACCGATATTTTGCAAACGCTCGGCGAGCGCAAGACGCGTCAGCTGCTGGTCGGCTTCGCGGCGGAGACGCAGGAGGTGGAGCGATACGCGATGGACAAGCTGCGTCGCAAGCATTGCGATCTCATCATCGCCAATGATGTCAGCGCCGAGGGTGCGGGCTTTAACGTAGATACGAACGCCGTGCAGATCTTCGGTCCGCAAGGACTCGTCGAATCGCTCCCGCTTATGTCCAAACGCGAGACCGCCGCCAGAATCATGGACGTCATCGCCCGCCGGCTCGGGGCCGGCGGCGGAGGTTCCGTCTCATGATCGCCAGAGTGATTGTCGACGTGCCGAGCCGCCAGACGGATCGGCCTTTTGACTATTCGGTCCCGGAGGAGATGTCGGAGTGGATCGAGGTTGGCAGCCGTGTCGGCGTCCCTTTCGGCGGCAGGGTGCTGCAAGGGTTCGTCATCGCTCTAGCGGAGGAAGCCGAGGTCGACCGCTCTCGAATCAAACCGGTCGCGGAGCTGCTCGACGCGTTGCCTCCGCTCCTGCCGGACATGATCGAGCTGTCCCGATGGCTCAGCGAAAAATATTGCTGCTCCTGGACGCAAGCGCTGCAAGCGATGATTCCCGCGGCTCTCAAGGGCAAGGAAGAGCGCTTCGTGGGGTGGTCCTCGGACGAGGACGCCGAAGACTCGCTTCCGCCGGAGCTCGCCGAATGGCTGAACGAAGCTTCCGGGCAAGTCAAGCTGGAGACGCTGCTGCAGAAGTTTCCCGGGCATACTCGCGCGGTCAAGAACGCGCTCCGCATCGGCGCGCTCGTGCAGCAATCCAAGATCAAGGACAGGCTGTCCGTGCGGAAGGTGCAGACGGTGTTCCTGTCCGCGAGTCCCGAAGCCGCCGCGGCCGCGCTGGAGGAAATCCCGAAGCGGGCGGGCAAGCAAAGGGAGGCCCTTTCCTTCATGCTGGAGCACGGGGGGCCCATCGCCATGCAGGCGCTGGCCGCCGCGGCCGGCGTGACGCCAGCCAGCGTCAAGGCGCTGGCTGACAAAGGGCTGCTGGAGCTGCGAGAGGTCGTGAAGGAGCGTGATCCTTACGGACACCGGGAGTTCGGTCGGACATCGCCGCTGCCGCTGACGGACGGGCAGCAGGCCGTGTTCGCTTCTATCTCCGAGGCGTTAGGAGCCATGCAGCCGCATACGATGCTGCTCCATGGCGTTACGGGCAGCGGCAAAACGGAGGTTTACCTGCAGAGCATCCAAATCTGCTTGGCCCAAGAGCGCCAAGCCATCGTGCTCGTGCCCGAGATCTCGCTAACGCCTCAGATGGTGGAGCGGTTTAAAGGGCGTTTCGGCGATGCCGTAGCCGTGCTGCACAGCCGGTTGTCGAACGGAGAACGGTTTGACGAATGGCGCAAAATCCGCAGCGGCAAGGCGCAGGTCGCCATCGGGGCGCGCTCCGCGATCTTTGCGCCTTTCGAGCGAATCGGCCTCATCATCATCGACGAAGAACACGAATCTTCTTATAAACAAGAGGAAAGTCCCAAATATCACGCGAGAGACGTAGCGGTGCGCCGGGCGAGACAGCATGGAGCCGCCGTCGTGTTAGGCTCCGCCACTCCTTCGCTGGAATCTTACGCCGCGGCGAGTCGCGGCTCTTCTCCTTCCGCCGAGGGGAAACCTTCCGCTCCGTCGCTGCTTCCCATGCCGGATCGCGTAGGCGGTCGGCCGCTGCCCGAGGTGGCGGTCGTCGACATGCGCGAGGAATTGCGCGAAGGCAACCGCTCCATGTTCAGCCGGGCGCTGCACGAGGCGCTGCTTGCCCGGTTGGAGCGAGGAGAGCAATCGGTGCTTTTGCTGAACCGGCGCGGCTATTCCACCTTCGTGATGTGCCGCTCCTGCGGCTTCACCTCGACCTGCCCTCACTGCGATATTTCTCTTACCTATCATCAGAAGTCTCGCGTTCTGCGCTGCCATTACTGCGGTCACGCGGAGGGCGCTCCCGCGAAATGCCCGTCCTGCGAAAGCGAGCATATCCGGTACTTCGGCACGGGCACGCAGCGCGTGGAGGAGGAGCTCGCCAAGCTGTTTCCCGGCATCAGGGTCATCCGGATGGACGTGGATACGACGTCAGAGAAGCATGCGCACGAGAAGCTGCTGGGGCAATTCGGCGACCGGAAGGCCGACGTGCTGCTCGGAACGCAGATGGTGGCAAAGGGGCTCGATTTCCCGTATGTTACGTTAGTGGGCGTCATCGCGGCGGACACCTCGCTGCATTTGCCAGACTTCCGAGCGGCGGAGCGCACGTTCCAATTGCTGACGCAGGTGGCGGGCAGGGCCGGGAGGCATGAGCTGAAGGGCGAGGTCATCGTCCAAAGCTACGCCCCGGAGCATTACGCGATCACGACGGCTCAGGGACACGACTATGCCGCATTCCTGCGGGAGGAGCTCCGTCATCGATCCGTTATGGGGTATCCGCCATATTGCCGGCTCGTGCTGATAACGATGTCCCATGAGCAGCTGGCGCTGCTCTCCTCCACGAGCGAAGCCTTCGCGCGCGAGCTGCGCGAGCTGGCGGAGCATGAAGGGGTTCTGTTGCCTCTGGCGTCGGGCTTGCCTAGGGCGCTGGAGGTTCTTGGTCCCGTCGCTTCGTCGATTCCGAGAATGAAAGATCGCTACCGTTTTCAATGTGTGGTAAAATATCGGGGTAGCATCGACGTATCCGCGCTTATTCGCCGCGCGCTGAAGTCCTTCGAGGAGGCGCCTCCGCAGCGGAGAATCCTGTTTAGCGTGGATGTGGATCCGCAAGTCATTATTTGAACTTTCTCTTGAAAAACCATAGGATTAGAAAAGGATGGTATAGTCATGGGCATCAGATTAATCGTGAAGGAACCGGATCCGGTATTGCGCGAAATCGCGGCTGAAGTAACGAAGTTTAACTCTAACCTTAAGAAGCTCCTCAAAGATATGGCGGCGACTATGTACGACGCGGAGGGCGTCGGCCTGGCCGCGCCGCAGATCGGCATATCCAAGCGGGTCATCGTCGTGGACGTGGGAGACGAGAACGGTCTTGTCGAGATGGTGAACCCCGTTATCGTCGAACAAGAGGGCGAGCAGCTCGGCCCGGAGGGCTGCCTCAGCATCCCGAATTTGAACGGCGAGGTGCGCCGAGCGGACCGAATCGTCGTGAAGGGGCAGAACAGCGACGGCGAGCCGATTACGGTCAACGCTTCGGGCTATTTCGCACGCGCGTTCCAGCACGAGATCGACCATTTGAACGGCATCCTGTTCACGGATCTCGCCGAGAGCGTCTACGATATTTCCGACAGACCGAGAAAAGGCGGCGAATAATACATGCGTATCGTATTTATGGGGACGCCGGACTTCGCCGTCCCTTCTCTGCGTCTGCTGTCGGAGAGCGGTTACGACATCGCGGCCGTCGTTACGCAGCCCGATCGGCCCAAAGGACGCAAAAAAACGTTGACGCCGCCGCCCGTTAAGGAAGCGGCGTTGTCTCTTGGTTTGCAGGTGCTGCAACCGGAACGGATGCGGAGCGCGGAGGCTGTCGAGGCGATCCGCGAGCTGCAGCCGGAGCTTATCGTGACGGCGGCATACGGTCAAATTCTCCCCAAAGCCGTGCTGGACATCCCGAGACTCGGCTGCATTAACGTACATGGCTCGCTGCTTCCCAAGTATCGAGGCGGCGCGCCGATCCAGCGCTCCATCATGAACGGCGAATCGAAGACGGGCGTGACGATCATGTACATGGCCGAAGGACTCGACACCGGAGACATGATCAGCGCCGTGGAGCTGCCGATCGGGGACGGTGATACGTCCGGCACGATGTTCGAGAAGCTCAGCCTTGCCGGCGCCAAGCTGCTTGGCGAGACGCTGCCTTCGATCATCGACGGCACGGCGACGGCGGTCCCTCAGAACGATGCGGAAGCGACATACGCCCCAAATCTGACTCGTGAAGACGAACGTATGGATTGGGACAAATCCGCGCGCGAGCTGTTTAATCAGGTTAGAGGCCTCTCGCCGATGGCCGGCGCGTTTACGTTCCTGGGCGGCGAAGTGTTTAAGGTGCGCTCATGCGAGGTGGCGGGAGGCAAAACGGCTTCCTCCGGCGGGGCAACCGGTGCCGCGGGCCATGGCGGCGTTCTGCCCGGCACGGTGATCGAAGCCGGCGCGGGCGGCATCGTCGTGCAGACCGGCGAAGGCAAGCTTCTGCTCACGGAGATTCAGCCCGCCGGCAAACGAGCGATGAGCGCGGCGGAGTGGCTGAAGGGCGCACGGCTCGAAGCCGGGTCGATCTTCGGCGTCGAAGGAGCCGAGTCATGAGCGGCGGTACGAACGCAGGCGGAGGACGCGAGGGAGCAAGCCGCGGCAGAGCGGGCAAAACCAGCGGCAACGGGGGCGAACGGCGTCCAGCAGGGCAAGCCGCCAAGAGAACCAAGCCTGGCGGTCCTAACGGCGCTAAAGGCGCGGCTCGCGGCGCGGGGGGGAATTCCCGTGCCGGCGCGTCGAACGCTCCCCGCCGAGCAGCGACGCCCCGCGAGCTCGCGCTCGACATTCTGACGAAGGTCGCGGGAAGCGGGGCTTATAGCAATTTACAGCTCAAGCGCGCTCTGCAGGATGCCGATCTGTCGAGAGCGGACGCGGCGCTCGCGACGGAGCTCGTGTACGGCACGATCGGCCGGCAAGCGACATTGGATTATTGGCTGGACCGCTACGTCGCCAAGGGCGTAGGGAAGCTGCAAACCTGGGTGCATCAGCTGCTTCGGCTTAGCGCTTACCAGCTGCTGTACCTGGACCGCATCCCCGCGCATGCCGCGGTCAACGAAGCGGTTACCATCGCGAAGCGCCGGGGACATGCCGGCATCTCCGGCATGGTCAACGGCGTGCTGCGCAGCTTGGACCGCAATCGCGCCGAGCTGACGCCGTCCGCGATTCAGCTTGCCGATCCCATTGCGACGGTCGCGCTTCGCCACTCGTACCCGGAGTGGCTCGTTCGCCGCTGGGCCGACGTATACGGCATAGACGGGGCGGAAGCGATCTGCGAGGCGGGCAATCGTTCGCCGCATGCGAGCATACGCGTTAACGCGCTGCAAGGCGGCCGGGAGGAGCTTCTGGAGCAGCTTAAGGCCGAAGGGCTGCAAGCGGAGCCGTCGGCGCTCGCGCCGGCCGGCATTATCGTAGAGTCCGGCGGCAATCTGGCCGACTTGGACGGCTTCCGGACGGGTCGCTGGTCGCTGCAGGACGAAAGCTCCATGCTCGTGGCGGAGGTCGTGCAGCCCAAGGCGGGCATGAAGGTGCTGGATTGTTGCGCGGCGCCCGGCGGCAAGAGCGCGCATATGGCTGAGCTCATGGAAGGCAAGGGCAAAGTGTGGGCCAACGATCTGCATGCCCATAAGCGCGAGCTTGTGGTCCAGCAGACGGAGCGTCTCAAGCTGCGCAATGTCGAAGCCGTGACCGGCGACGCGGCGACGCTCTCCGAACGTTTCTCCCCGGGCTCCATGGATGCCGTCCTGCTAGACGCGCCTTGCTCGGGCTTTGGCGTCATTCGCCGCAAGCCGGAGATCAAGTGGACCAAAACGGAGGGAGACATCGCGGAGATCGGAGCCGTTCAACGGAGACTTCTTGAAGCGGTATGCGATTTGGTCAAGCCCGGAGGAGCGCTCGTATACAGCACTTGCACGATCGAGCGGGAAGAAAACGAACGTCAGATCGAGGCCTTCTTGCAGGCCCGCCCCGATTTCCGGCTGGATGCCGAATGGCCGGCCGAGCTGCTCGTAACTTTACGCTCGGCAGGCGCCGTCGGCGCGGATTTCGACGGACAGCTTCAGTTGCTGCCGCAGCATTTCGGAAGCGACGGCTTCTTTATCGCACGCATGCTCCGTAAGGCTTGATCCGGCACGGCCGCGGCCTCTTATGGCTTGACATGGGCGTTTGTGGTAAAATGAATCGACGACGGCGAAGGAAACGCCCGGAACGGAAGTTTCGGCGGCGGAGCCGTCTACTTTGCAGATACAGGTGTGATGAAGATGAAACCGTTTATTTATGACTATACGCTAGAACAATTAAAGGATTGGATGAAGGAGAACGGCGAGCCGGCATTCCGCGGCGATCAGCTGTTCGACTGGATCTACGTCAAACGCGTCAAGAGCTTCGAGGACATGTCCAATTTGCCGAAGCCGCTCCGCGACAAGCTCGACGCCGAATTTCAATTCGTTACGCTAACGGAGATCACGAAATTCGAGTCCAAGGACGGAACCGTCAAGTTTCTGTTCGGCTTGCACGACGCGCATGCGATCGAGACGGTCATTATGCGCCACAATTACGGCAACAGCGTCTGCGTTACGACCCAGGTCGGCTGCCGGATCGGCTGCACGTTCTGCGCGTCGACGCTCGGCGGTCTCAAACGGAATCTGACCGCGGGCGAGATCGTCGCCCAGGTCGTTACGGCTCAGCAGATGCTGGATGCCACCGGAGACCGCGTCTCCAGCATCGTCATCATGGGCTCGGGCGAGCCGTTCGAGAACTACGAGGCGACGATGACGTTTCTGCGTCTCATGATTCACGAGAAAGGACTCAACATCGGACAGCGGCATATTACGGTGTCGACGAGCGGCATCGTGCCGAGCATGTACAAGTTCGCGGACGAGAATACCCAGATCAATCTGGCTCTCTCCATCCATGCGCCCAACGACAAGCTCCGCTCCAAGCTGATGCCGGTCAACCGCCGCTTCCCGTTCGAGGACGTGATGGAAGCCTGCCGCTACTATATCGCGAAGACGGGCAGACGGATTACGTTCGAATACGCCCTTATCGGCGGAGTGAACGATCAGGCGGAGCACGCGCAAGAGCTTGCCGACGTTTTGAAGGACCTGCTCTGCCACGTCAACCTCATCCCGGTCAACCATGTACCCGAGCGCAACTACGTCCGTACGCCTCGCGAAGATATTTTCGAATTCCAGCGCGTGCTGGACAACAACGGTATCAACGTGACGATCAGACGGGAGCAAGGACATGACATTGCGGCCGCATGCGGCCAGCTTCGCGCCAAACATATGGAGTCTACGACGAGGTGATGAGCGTTGTTAACGGCAACCTTAAGCAATATCGGGCGAGTTCGACAGGTTAACGAAGATCAATGCTGGGTAGGCGCGCTCGGCGGCGGCATCGCGATCGCCGTCGTGGCGGACGGGATGGGCGGCCATCAGGCAGGCGACGTGGCCAGCCAGACGGCCGTCGATACGTTCCGCGGCGCCTTCGAACAGCATGCCGAGAAGCAGTCGCTTTCGGAGCAGGAAGGGAAGATGTTGATCCGTCAGGCGATCGCCGAGGCGAACGAGACGATCTACGCCATGGCGTCTCGCAACGATCGTTATCATAATATGGGCACGACGGTCGTGGCGGCTCTTATGCTGCCGGGCACGGCCGTCATCGGGCATGTCGGCGACAGCCGCGCTTATCGCGTGGGAGCCTCCGGCATCGAGCAGCTGACGCTGGATCATTCGCTCGTTAACGAGTTGGTGAGATCGGGTCAGCTCAGCGCCGAGGAAGCGGTCAATCATCCGAGGCGCAACGTGCTGACGCGAGCCGTCGGAACCGATCCGGAGGTCGACATCGACGTGCAGTCGGTGGAGTGGCGTCCGGAGGACGTGTTATTGCTGTGCAGCGACGGCCTCAGCAACATGGTCAGCGACGGACGGATCGCCGAAGTCGTGACGGACGACTCGCTAGCCCTCGAAGACAAGGCGGAGCATCTCATTCAGCTGGCGCTCGACGGCGGCGGCGACGACAATATAACGGTCGTGCTGCTGCAAGAGAATCGCGCCGGCGAAGCGGGAGGAGTCAGTGCATGATCGGACATGACTTGGCAGGACGTTACGAAATCATAACCCGCGTCGGCGGAGGCGGCATGGCGCTGGTATACAAGGCGCATGACGTATTGCTTAACCGGTACGTGGCGGTAAAGGTGCTTCGCCAGCAATTCGTCGGCGACGAGGAGTTTATCCGCAGGTTCCGCCGCGAGGCACAGTCGGCGGCGGCGCTGTCGCACCCCAACGTCGTCAGCATCTATGACGTTGGTCAAGAAGACGATATTCATTACATCGTGATGGAGTACGTGGAGGGCAACAACCTCAACGAAATCATTCAAGAGAGAGCTCCGCTCCAGACCGAGGAATCGGTCCGCATTGCCGTGCAAATATGCGACGCGCTGGACCACGCCCATCAGAACCATATTATCCATAGGGACATCAAGCCTCATAATATACTTATCGGCAATAACGGCAGAGTTAAGGTGACGGATTTCGGGATTGCCCGGGCGGTAACCTCGTCGACGATTACGCAGACGGGCTCCGTGATCGGTTCCGTCCATTATTTCTCGCCTGAACATGCCAAAGGCATTAATACCGGAGAGAAATCCGATCTGTATTCCCTTGGGATCGTATTGTATCAAATGCTCACGGGCAAGCTGCCGTTTCTTGGCGAAAGCCCCATCAGCGTGGCGCTCAAGCATCTGCAGGAGCCGTTCGACGAGCCTCGCGTCGTCAATCCGCATATCCCTCAGAGCGTAGAGAACGTCATCCTGAAGTCGATGCGCAAAAATCCGTCGGAGCGTTATGCCTCCGCCCACGATATGCTTCTGGATCTCGACACTTGCCTTCGCCCGGAGCGTCTCGACGAGCCGCGCATTCAATTCATAGCCAATCACGACTTGGACGAGACAAGAATCATGCCGGCCATACGCGGCAACGTTGCCGCCGCTTCCTCCGACACCGCGATTCGCAAAGAGCAGAAAGCGGTCGTCAGCGACACGACTAGCGTGAATTGGCAGGAGGAAGAGAATAAGCCGAAAGGCTGGAAAAAACCGCTTCTCGTCGTGGGCATCACGCTAGTGATGCTTGCGCTGCTCCTCCTTGGATTCCGTTGGGTACTCGCTCAGTTGGATCCCGGAGAAGTCCAAGTGCCGTTCGTCGTCGAAATGACAGAGGAAGAAGCGCGAGCGGAATTAGATAAGGCGGGACTGAAGGTCAAAGAGCCGGTTACGCGTGAGTTCCAGAAGGACATCCCGGAAGGCGTGGTATACGAGCAATCGCCTACCAACGTTACCGTCAAGAAAGGCCGCTTCATCGAGCTGTCCGTCAGCAAAGGCCCCGAGATGAAGGAGCTGAAGTCGTACGTCGGCAAGAAGCTGCAGGAGGCTAAGGACGAGTTAATCGCGCTTGGCATTGCCGAAGATCGCATTACAGTGACGGAAGAGCACAGCGACGAAGCAGCCGGCACGATACTGGAGCAGACCCCCGATGAAGGAGAAATGCTGGATCCGCTTGTCGCCGAAGTATCTTTTGTCGTCAGCATGGGCAAAGAGACGGTTCCGATGGAGGATCTCACCGACTGGAGGCTGAAGGATGCCAGAAACTGGATCAAGTCTAAGGAGCTAGTGCTTGAAGACGACAGCATCATCTACGAAGCGAGCTATCTGCACGAGAAGGATCATGTCATCGGCGTGGAAGAATACCAGGCGGGAGATCAGGTGGAGAAGGGTTCCAAGATCATTCTTAGAGTAAGCACCGGCCACCCTGCGGATTCCAAAACGTATACGTTCAATATCCGCATCTCGCCGGCGCAAGCGGGCAAGTCCAGCGAAGTGAAGATCGTATATTCCGACGCAACGGGCGAAAATATCGAAGGCGTCAAGCGAACGATCGACAGCACGGTCGACATTCCGGTTACGGTTACCCTTGCGCCGGACACTGTCGCACGCGTGACGGTACTCCGGGACAACGAGTTTATGGACACGAGGGAAATCCGGTACGACGAGATTGGCGCGGGCAACGACTCGCCGAATTTGACCATACCGGGCGCGGGCGAGCCTGAACCGCCGCCGGTCAATAACGATGACGATCAACCCACGCAGGGAGAGGTAGACGAGAGTAATGGCGAAGACGGGACAGAAGGCGAAGAAGCTGGCGGCGGACAATAGGGAGCAAGAGGGCGGAGAAGCTCGCGAAGGCAGAATCGTAAAGGCGCTAAGCGGTTATTATTACGTTCAAGATGATCATGCGTCGTCCGATGTGACCGTGCAGTGCAGAGCCCGCGGCGTGTTCAAGAAACGCGGGCTCACACCGTTGGTAGGGGACAGGGTCGCCTATGTCTTGACGGAGAACGGCGAAGGAACGGTAACCGAGCTGCGAGAGCGCACCTCCGAGCTCATACGGCCGCCCGTCGCCAATATCGATCTTGCCATTCTCGTGTTTTCCGTCACGGAGCCCGCGTTGAACCTGCAGCTGCTGGACAAGTTTTTGGTCCATATCGAGCATGCAGGCATTCCGGCGGTGTTGTGCCTCAGCAAACGCGATTTGGAAGCAGAAGGAGAGATGTCGGGGGAAGCCGCGGAGGCGGCTTCTTCCGTTCAGCGTATCTATAGGGAGCTTGGGTACGAAGTGTTCGGGACAAGCTCCCGCAAGAAGTCGGGCATCTCGGAGCTGAGCGAGCGTCTTCAAGGACATCTCGCCGTATTCGCGGGGCAATCCGGCGTCGGCAAGTCGTCGCTGCTTAACGCGATCGTGCCCGGCTTGACGCTGTCGACCAACGAGATCAGCAATCGTCTCGGCCGGGGCAAACATACGACGAGGCATGTCGAGCTCGTGGACATCGGCGGCGCGTACGTCGCGGACACGCCGGGCTTCAGCCAGCTCGACTTCGGCGAGTTGGGAATCGAGGATCTCGGTTATTGCTTCGTCGAAATGAGGGAGCTGTCTCCATCCTGCAAATTCAGAGGCTGCACGCATGTTCACGAGCCCGGTTGCGCGGTGCTCGCCGCCTTGGAAGCGGGCGACATCATTCGGAGCCGATACGATCACTACCTGCTCTTCTTAGAGGAAATGAAAGATATTAAACGGAGGTACTGACCATCATGACGATTATCGCTCCTTCCATCCTTTCGGCGAATTTCGCTAAGCTAGGCGACGAAATCGCGGCAGCGGAGTCGGCTGGCGGAGACTGGATTCACGTTGATGTGATGGACGGGCATTTCGTGCCGAACCTGACGTTCGGACCGCCCGTCATCGCTACTGTCCGCTCCGCAACCAAACTCCCGTTCGACGTTCATCTCATGATCGAACGGCCGGAGTTATCGCTACCCGACTACATCTCGGCCGGAGCTGACCGCATTACGGTCCATGCGGAGGCCTGCGCTCATCTGCACAGAACCATCCACTTCATCAAGGAAAAGGGGTTGCCGGCCGGCGTTGCGATTAATCCGGCGACTCCGGTATCCGTGCTGGAGCCCATCATCCACGATCTTGATCTGGTGCTTGTCATGACGGTTAATCCGGGCTTCGGCGGGCAGTCGTTTATTCCTTATTCGCTCGTTAAGCTGCGTCAAGTTCGGACGATGCTGAGCGATCGAGGCCTGGATGGCGTGCATGTGCAGGTGGACGGCGGGATTAACCCCGAGACCGCGCCGCTTGTCCGGGAAGCGGGAGCGAACGTTCTCGTTGCCGGCAATGCCGTATTCGCCCAGCAAGACCGTGCCGCTGCCATAGCGGCGCTGCGTTAGGGGGCACGCCGGACCCTATGAACGATTCCGTCCGCACGAGCTTCTGGGTCATCCTGTACGCGTTTCTGGCAGGCATCTCGCTGGCTTTATTCGCGAATATCGGCGATTTCATCAAATACGTGTTTTCCTTGCTGGCCATCTATATCGGAATCCGTTTTTTCCGGCGCTTCGAAACGATCGGTCTCAGGGTCACGTTTATCGTGCTCGCTATCGTATTTTATTTTCTGGCCGCGATTTGCTTCGCGATGTATGCCTATATCAAGGAGAACCCGGTTCCTGCTTGACCCGGGAGTCTCTTTAAGAGCCGCCGTCGGAATTTCCGATGGCGGCTTTTCCTTTGCGTCGCGGCAATTGGAATTGTTTTTCTCATTGTCCGCCTGGGGACGGGCTTCCTTTGGAATAGGACGTTAATCCGTCGCATAGGATGGTTACATGAGCGCGGGATAGGTCACGGATCAATTTCATGAGCGTGTCTGAGGGAGGGATGAGGCATGAAATTTTATACGATCAAACTGCCGAAATTTCTTGGCGGATTTGTCAAAGCGATTCTGAATACGTTCCAAAAGAGTTAGTGCCGATGCAGCGCGCTACCTTGCCCCGGCAGCCATGAAACGAGGGAAAATCGAAAGCGGATTGCCGATAGATGCCGACTTGCGTCGGCCCCGCGTGTTACATCCGGCAACGAAAAAAAGCACCTGAGCGCTCAGGTGCTTTTGGTTATGGCGCAAGCCATGATTATACGCGAGTAACTTTACCGGATTTCAACGCGCGTGCGCTGACATAAACACGTTTAGGTTTGCCGTCTACAAGGATGCGAACCTTTTGCACGTTTACGCCCCAAGAACGACGTGTTTTGTTGTTGGCGTGGGAAACGTTGTTGCCTTGACGCGGCGACTTGCCAGTGAGATAACATTTGCGGGACATGACTACACCTCCTTAACGTTTTGCCGGGGCAAAACCGACTTCAAAGCTCACGACATGATGAGTATGACGTGTGCGGCATTGCGGCCGATTGGAACAATTTCCTAAGGGCCTTCCATTACATCCACATGATCATTAAACACACTTGAATATCGTATCACAAACTTCCAATCGGTTCAAGCCAATTCTGCAGTTGTTCCGGCTAAATTGTTGAACGGACTTCAATATCACGTTTGTTTATAGTACAATGATACATAGTCCATAATAGATACAGTAGGGAGTGAATTTCCATGTCACTGCAGATAAGCACCGAACTGGGCTCCATTCATGTTACCGATCAATGCATTGCCGTATTAGCCGGCTCGGCGGCTATGGATTGTTATGGACTTGTAGGAATGGCATCGCGAAAAGGATTAAAGGATGGCATCGCGGAGCTGCTTGGCCGGGAAAATATGTCCCGCGGCGTGGAAGTGCGGCGGCAGAACGACGGGCTGCATATCGACCTCCATATTATCGTAAGCTACGGAACCAAGATTTCCGAGGTGGCGCACAACATTCAGTCCAAAGTAAAATACGTGCTGAACAACGTCATCGGCTTGCAGGTGAATGAAGTCCATATATTTGTACAAGACGTAAGGGTATCCAGGTAGCGGGAAGGGGAATTTTCATTGGGTAAGCGCTCTATTAACGGATCGGATTTTGCCGGCATGGCATTGCTCGGTGCGGAGCTATTGCAACAAAACGCGGAACGCGTAAACGCGTTAAACGTATTTCCGGTGCCTGACGGCGATACCGGCACGAACATGAATTTGACGATGAGCTCTGGAATCAGGGAACTGAGGGCCAGGCCGTCCGAACATATCGGCAAAGCGGCGGAGGCGCTGTCGAAGGGGCTGCTCATGGGCGCTCGCGGCAACTCCGGCGTTATTTTGTCCCAGCTATTCCGCGGGATGTCGAAATCGCTTGCATCGTTCCAAGAGGCGACTGCGGCCGATCTTGCCGCGGCGTTTCAGCATGGGGTGGACCTTGCCTACAAAGCCGTAGTCAAGCCTGTCGAAGGCACGATTCTTACGGTGGCCAAGGAAGCGGCCAAACATGCCGTGCAATACGCGAGACGCCATACCGAGGTAACCGATCTGATCGGAGAGCTGCACCGCAAGGCGCATGAAGCGCTACAGAGAACGCCGGACCAGTTGCCCGTGCTTAAACAGGTAGGCGTCGTCGATTCCGGCGGCCAAGGCCTCGTGTACATCTACGAAGGCTTCGTCCGTTATTTGGCCGAGCTGGAGTCCGGACATGACGCGGAAACGCTGTACGTCGCCACGGAAGCCGCCATGCCGGAGACCGTGTCCATGCCAGCCTTGAAGCAGAGCGGCCGGAAACCGGAGCCAAGCTCCGCGCAAGCAAGGTTAGCTACGGAAGATATTGAGTTTCTGTACGACATGGAATTTTTTATCAATCGTTCCCGTTCCGGCAGGTCACCGATGTTTTTTGATGAATCCGCTTACAAGAGGGCGCTTGAGAAGGACGGCGACTCCATCCTCGTCATCGTCGATGACGATGTGATCAAAGTTCATGTCCATTCGCGCCGCCCGGGCGACGTATTTAATTTATCGCTTCCTTACGGGGAACTTACCGATATTCATATTCTGAACATGCGGGAGCAGCATCGCGAAATCGTCGAGCACGAAGCGGCCAGCGCGGGAACGGCGGATCTGTCCTCCGCCGAGCTCCTCTCGGGACAAGCGGTGAGCGAGGTCGCGCCGGTGCAGATGTTCGAGCGCGCTCCGTACGGCATTATCGCCGTGGCGATGGGCGACGGCATCTCGGAGATGTTCCTCGCGAGCGACGCGGACACGGTGTTGTCCGGCGGGCAGACCATGAATCCCAGCACGGAGGATTTCCTCAAGGCGATCGACGCGCTCGCGGCAGACCATATTTTCTTGCTGCCCAACAACGGCAATATCATTTTGGCCGCCGAGCAAGCCGCCGAGCTGTCCGAGAGCAACGTGACCGTCATTCCGACGCGCACGATCCCTCAAGGTCTAGCCGCCGTGCTTGCGTTCAAGGAGGACGAATCGCCCGAGCGCAACCGCGACTGGATGAAAGGCGCGGCGGAAGGCGTCGTCTCCGGCCAGGTGACGAAGTCCGTTCGGGACACTTCGATCGACGGCGTCGACATTAAGGAAGGCGACTTCATCGGCATCAAGGAAAAGGCGATCGTCGTTTCCGATGCCGACCTGATCGCCGCTTGCCAGGGGCTGCTGGGCAGCATGCTGGCGGAAGGCGGCGACCTGCTGACCGTGATCGCCGGCTCCGAGGCCGATGCCGACCTGACCGCGTCGCTATGCGAGTGGGCGGAAGGCGAATACCCCGATCTGGAGATCGAGGTACAGCGCGGCGGGCAGCCTCTCTATCCGTATTTGTTCGCCGTAGAATAGCCGTACGTACAATGAGATGGAGGGGTTGTCATGGGGAATATAAGGATCGTGACCGACAGTACGGCAGATATATCCGCGGAGCTCAGAGAGCGCCTGAAGATTACAATGGTGCCGCTTAAGGTGCTTTTCGGCGAAGAAACCTACGTGGATGCCGTGACGATTACCGCGGAGCAGTTCTACGATAAGCTAAAGTCCGCGTCTACGCTTCCTACGACCTCCCAGCCTTCGCCGCTGGAATTCTCGGAAGCATACGAGCGCCTGTTGCAGGAGGATCCGGACGGCGCCATCATTTCGATCCATCTGGCGGCATGCCTGAGCGGCACGTACCAATCCGCGACGATCGCGCAATCGATGCTGGAGCAGGAGGCGGACATTACGGTAGTGGATTCCCGCTCCGCTTCTTACGGCATCGGCGCGCTGGTCGTACGCGCCGCAGAGATGGCGATTGCCGGTCATGGCAAGGAGGAGATCCTGGCCGAGGTCGAACGGCTTCGAAACGACATTACGATTTATTTCCTTGTCGACAGCCTGGAGCATCTGCATAAGGGAGGCCGGATCGGCCGCGCGTCCGCGCTTATCGGATCCATTTTGAATATCAAGCCGATACTGTCTCTGGATACGGACGGCAGCGTGCACGCGGTAGATAAAGTGCGCGGAACGAAGAAGGCGATGGGCCGGATCTCCGAGATGCTGAGGGAGCGCTACGGCAGCGATCCCGTGTCGCTTACGATCTTTAAGACCGACGACGAAGCGGCGGCGGAAGAGCTAGGCAACCGGGTAAAGGTTGATTTGAACGTGCAGAGCGTCGGTTATGCCACTGTAGGTCCCGTTATCGGCACGCATGCGGGTCCCGGCACGTCGGCCGTACTTATTCATAGGGTGTGAGTTCAACCATGCTAAAGCTAGACGAAATCTCCGTAAGACAGCTCAAAGGCGTGAGCGCCCTCAAGGAGGGGGAGCTTCACGCCTTTGGCATACATACCGTATCCGATCTGCTTAATTACTTTCCGTTCCGCTACGAGGATTATCGCGTCCGCGAGCTGGCGGACGTCAAGAGCGGAGAGAAGGCGACCATCATGGGCCTCATACGCGGCAACCCGATGCTGCAGCGTTACGGCCGCGCGAAGTCCAGGCTGACCTGCAAGGTGGAAGCGGGGGGGCTGCTGCTTACGGCCGTATGGTTTAACCGAACGTATCTCCAAGACCAGCTAAGGCCGGGCAGAGAGATTATGCTGACGGGGAAGTGGGAGCAGCACCGTCTGCAGATGACGGTATCGGATTCCGAATTTCCCGATTCGGCCAAGGCGTCGAAGACGGATTCGCTGCAGCCCGTCTATCATGTCGGCGGCAACATTACGCAAGCCTGGATCCGCAAGACGATCGGCACGGCGCTTGCCCAGTACGGCCCGCTTATCGAGGAGGTATTGCCCTACGAGCTTGTGGAGCGTTACGGCCTGATGCCGCGAGCGGAAGCGGTGGAGGTCATCCATCTGCCCGGCGATCCCAAGCGGGGACTCGCGGCGCGCCATCGCATGGTGTACGAGGAGCTGTTTCTATTCCAGCTTAAGCTGCAGGCGTACCGCAGCTTGAATCAGGGCCGCGCGGACGGCGTCGCTCAGCCGATCGGCAGCGAGACGATCCGTGAATTCGCGGCAACGCTGCCCTTTGCATTGACCGACGCCCAAAAAAAGGTCGTCAACGAAATATTGACGGATATGCGCCGCGCCTACGCGATGAATCGCCTTCTTCAAGGAGACGTCGGTTCCGGCAAGACGGTGGTAGCCGCAATCGCCTTGTATGGCGCCGTCAGAGCGGGACATCAAGGAGCGCTGATGGTGCCGACCGAAATATTGGCGGAGCAGCACGCGAAGTCGCTTGCGCGGTTGTACGAAGGAAGCGGCATCCAGGTCGGGCTGCTAACGGGAAGCTTGACGGAGCGCAAGCGGAGAGATCTGCTTGCCGGCCTGCAGATGGGGCTGATCGACGTCGTGGTCGGCACGCACGCTCTAATCCAGGACGACGTGTTTTTCCGCAGTCTCTCGCTCGTGGTGACGGACGAGCAGCATCGATTCGGCGTTAATCAGCGGAGCGTGCTGCGGCGCAAGGGGATAAATCCCGACGTGCTGACGATGACCGCGACGCCGATTCCGCGAACGCTTGCCATTACCGCGTTCGGAGACATGGACGTTTCAACGATCAAGGAGATGCCGAAGGGCCGCAAGCCGATCAAGACGTATTGGGTCAAACACGACGCGTTTGACCGCGTGATCGGCTTTATCCGCAAGGAAGCTTCGGCCGGGCGCCAAGCCTACGTCATCTGTCCGCTAATCGAGGAATCCGAGAAGCTCGACGTCCAGAACGCGATCGACGCATACATGCAGATCCAGCAGTCATTCCCGGATCTGACGATCGGTTTGCTCCATGGGAGGCTTTCCACCGCCGACAAGGACGAAGCGATGGCGCGGTTCGCCGCGAACGAAAGCCAAGTATTGGTAGCCACGACCGTCGTCGAGGTCGGCGTCGACGTGCCCAACGCGACGCTTATCGTCATTATGGACGCAGAGCGCTTCGGCTTGTCGCAGCTTCACCAGCTGCGCGGCCGCGTCGGGCGCGGCGAGCATCAGTCGCACTGCATTCTGATCGCGGACCCTAAGTCCGAAACGGGGCGCGAGAGGATGAAGGTCATGACGGAGACGAACGACGGCTTCGAGGTGGCAAGGCGGGACCTGGAGCTTAGAGGACCCGGAGATTTCTTCGGGACGAAGCAGAGCGGCGTGCCGGAGTTCCGGATCGCGGATATGGTGAGCGATTACGAGACGCTGGAGCAAGCCCGCGAGGACGCGGGGGAGCTGACGGCGCGGGCCGATTTTTGGAGTAACGAATCGTTTGCGCGTCTAAGGAGCATCCTGCGGCGGGAAGGATTATTTCAGGGGGAACAGCTGGACTAGGCAATTATTCTCTTCTTTCGGCATATAGTTAAGCAATTAGACTGGATTGCCGAATGGAGGTGCCTGCCGCTGTGAGTTACCAGAATTACGGCATTCGGCCGCAGCTGGTTGAACGCGTAAAGCTCAAGCTGAAAAACCCCGTCGTAAAGGACAAGATCAGGCAATTGCTCGGCCCCGTGACCAAGTACGATCTGCAGGACCGGGCGAAGGTGCGCAAGCTGATCAAGTCCGCGGCCGTAGTCCTTCAAGAAAAGCTGACCGACGTGCAAGAGGAGCAGATCGTCGCGTTCGTGCTGGCGCAGAAGATCGATCCGAACAACACCTTCCACTTGCTGAAGCTGTGGGGGATGTTTCGCTGACCGAAAGGTCGGCGTTTTTTTTTGACCAACTAAGAACTATATATTTTCGTCTTTGCCGAAAAACAAATTCTTATTGGCGATAAAAACAACAATAAACATCGGTCGCGCATCTCTGAAGTACTTCGATAGAAGTTTTTCTCATGCAATCGATGGATTACCATAAGCCGATCTGCCCCTCGATCTGGCCTGGCGCAATAAGCGACGGATCGTCGTTGCGGACGTTGCCGACCGCCGCGCCGACCGGGTACGCTTCGAGCTCTTGCTCCGGATAAGGGACGAACAGAGCGCTTAACCGCTTGGCGTCCTGAACGCCGCGATCGAGCCATAACGCTTCGTCGTCCGGCTTCAAGATGACCGGCATCCGATCGTGAATAGGAGCGACAAGGCTGTTGGGCGCCGTCGTGAGTATGGTACAGGTGCTCAGCTTTTCGCCGTCTGGCGAAATCCAAGTCTCGTAAAGGCCGGCCATGCTGAAGACGGAGCGGTCGCGCTTCACGATGCGCATGGGCTGCTTGCTCTTGCCGCCGACTTCCTTCTTCCACTCGTAGAAGCCGTCCGCGGGGATGAGGCACCGTTTCCTTATGAGCGGCTCGCGGAATGCGGGCTTGCTCGCGGCCGTCTCCGCGCGGGCGTTAATCATCATGTAGCCGATCTTGGGGTCGTCCGCCCACGGCGGCACGAGTCCCCACTTTAGCTCTCCCAGCCGGTTGCGCTGGCCGTCGTGAACGACGGCGAAGATAAACTGGCCGGGCGCCACGTTATATTTGGGACGGTGGAAGGGGACCGTCGTTTCGTCGATCATATAGCGTACCATCAGTTCTTCCAGCGTGATCGTAATCGTATATCTTCCGCACATGGTGATGGATGACCTCCTGCCTGCCCGAAAGGGAGTGGTGCTTTTATTATAGCCTTGCTGCCCGGCTGCATGGAAGTCCAAGCGCATTGACGGCGCATTGGCCGTATGAGCAGCGGGCGCAACGCGGATACTGGTTTTATAAGGGGGTGTTCACGTGAGCGGCGGGTTACAAAAGAATCGCATCAGAAGAGGCATGCGGGGATGGCTGAGCCATATGATCGCCCTGCCGGGCGCGGCATTGGCCTACGCGGTCGGCAAATGGCGCGCGATGCAGGCATCGCAGGCCATGATCGGCGAGGCCGAGCCGATCGTTTTATCCCCGGCCGTTACGGCGAAGCTGACGGCGGCATGGGCCAAGGCGGCGATTCCGTCGCCGAACGGTCCGTTAACGCCGGCGAAGTGGTCGCCTGACGAGGACATGCTTATCGCGCGAATTCGCGCGGAGACGGCCGAGCATGGCCGCAACAACGTGACGCGGACGGAGGCTTACCGGACTCTGTACTTTCGCACGCCGGAGCTTCATTGGGCGTTGCTGGCGCATATGGTATCACGCAACGGGGGCTGGAACATGACGGACCTCCAAGGAGAGTGGCTGCCCTATTTGCTGAGCGAGCGCCAGCGTAAGGATGTTTTTATGCTGCTGGAACGGGCTAACGTCCTCATTTTTGGCGACGCCTATCCCCAGCTGCTGCTCTACGAGTGGAGCCGCCGTCTGGGGAGAAGCCTGTTCCACCTGCTGCCCGCGTTTGGCGTCTCCTCCTTTATGGAGCCCGTCTGGCGGCAATTCTGGAAGGATGGCGACTCGGCTCTGCTGTCGACGGCGCTTATCGTCAACGAGCAGCACTACATCGAATCCCGCGTCGCGCATAACCCTTACTACGAGAAGCATGTGCTGCATACGATGTTTTTTGGCTTGCAATCGCTGCTGCAGATGAATGCGGTGTTTTTTCCCTATCGCTGCGAAAAGGATAGTGGCGGAGAGGATCTGCAGCTAGCGGGACTTATTCTAGAGCGATTCCAGCTGATCGGCGAACGGATCGAATTCGGAAAGCGGCTTTACGCCATGCTGTTCGGCATCCCTCGCGTGCTGGAGGGCGTTCGAAACTTCGCCGCCGCCGTCAAACATACCGGCTCGCGGGCGGACTACGCCCCGGGACTCTTCCAGCCGATCCGCCATCAGCCGCCGGAGCGCTATTACTCGGAAAAGCTGCTCGGGGGCAAGCTGAAGCCTGGCGCGACTCCGTTGTATAGTCCGCCGCTGCATGCCGCGTGGGCCGATATGGAGCCGGAGCCCCCGGAGCCTGACGACTGGTTCGAAGGTCCGGAGCAGGTCGGCAAATATTTTCGCGGCGTGCCGTTTCCTCCGAACTTCGAAATAACGAACGAATACGGCTTGCTGCTGAACAAGCTGGAGCTTGCGGTGCTCGCGGCGCAACGAAGCGGGGAACAGCCCGAGGGTTGAGGCGTAATGCGCGAGCAGTAAGGCGTAAGTCACTTTGAAACGCCCGGATGGAGCTTCTTACGGCAATATAAGCTCGTCCTTTACCTCGAGCGCTTCTACGGTCCGGTCTTCGCCGTACAATTCGTTCAGATGACGCACATGCGACATACCCCAGTCGTTCATGGCCTGCAGCACCGGCGTCATGCCTATGCCGTACTCCGTAATGGAGTATTCCACCTTCGGTGGAATTTGCTGATATATTTTGCGATGGACGATATCGTGGTACTCCAGCTCCCGGAGCTGGGAGGTCAGCATTTTTTTCGTAATGTCGGGCAAGGCCTTCTGGAGCTCGCTGAAACGCATGGTGCCGTTGGAGAATAGCTGGAACAAGATAACGGGCTTCCACTTACCGACTAAAATTTCTAATGCGGTTTCGACTTTGCAGTCCTGATTCAATATGAACCCTCCTATGTGAAACGTGAAATGTGTAGTACTTATGCAAGGTTTCCCAAAGGATACTAGGTAACATTGAAGTGCCTACTTCCGGAAAATGATCCTTGGTATTAGTATAGCTCTATCATTCATTACTCACAACTCACAAGGAGGTCATACAGATGAATATCGCATTATGGATCGCCCAAGGCATTCTTGGACTCATGTTTCTGATGGCTGGCATGATGAAGACGTTCCAGTACGAAAAAGCGGCCGCCACGCTGCCCTGGGCGAAGGAATACTCCAAGGGCTTCGTGCAATTTATCGGAATCGCGGAGCTGCTCGGAGGGCTTGGACTCCTATTGCCGCATGCGCTCGACATCGCTCCCGTGCTGACGCCGATCGCCGCGATTGCTCTGGCGCTCATCATGGTGCTTGCCGCTGTCTTTCACGCGAAACGCAAGGAGTATTCGGGTATAGCCATGAATGTTGTACTGCTGGCATTATTGATTTTCGTGGCCGTTGGCCGCTTCTAATCATCATGCGACCATACGAATTCGCGGTGTTACTGAATCGATTTGCGCAGGAGTATGACCATGGCAGAACAAAGGGGACGGCAGTCGCTCGGGCTGCCGTCTTTGTTCACCACATGCGGATAAGACTTGCTGCCGCGTTGCAGGCCGATTACGTGCGTAATTCATGCTCGTGGTTACTCGACGAGCAGGGAGGCGCCTTCGATGTCGCCGATGGGAAACCATTCGCCGTCGACCATGAATCGCTGCTTCGGCGCGTCGACACGGTCGACGATGCCGATCACGGTAAGCAGCTCCTCGGGGTGGTAAAGCTGGACGACGACTGGCTGTCTGTGCTGTAGCGAGTCCGTCACGGCACGGGACACATGCTCCCACTCCTGCTCGTCAAGCTGAACGCGCTGACGGTGCTTCGCCGTCTCCGACCATTCGTTAATCGCGTACTTGTGCTCCGGCAGCATCATGCGGCTGGATTCCCACAAGCCGTTGCCTTCAAGCTTCTTTCTCATTTGTAGTGGCCTCCTATCTTCTTGGAGCGTTCCAGCGCTTGGCCGACGTTCTTCGTCAGCGATACCGCGCGCAGGATGCTGGCGTCTCCATACTTCTCCTTGATCGCGTCGGTGGCGCGTTCCAGCGCCATCCACTTCTCCCGTCCCTCGTCGAACATAGACAGCTGGTAGCCGCCGCTCTGAGACAACTGCGATATGCTCACGCCGACCTTGCGCACCGGCATCCCGTCCCAGTGCTTGCGAAGCAGGCATAAAGCCTGACGATAGACTTCGTTGGTCACGTTGGTTGGATCAATCATTTTCATCTGCCGATTGAAGCCGGTCGGCCGATCGTAATCCGCGCCCATGCAGCCCACCGACACGACGTGTCCCATCAACCCTTTGCCGCGGCAGCGCTGGCAGACGAGCTCCGTCAGCTCTAGCAGTACGGTGGCGATTTCTTCGATGCTGGCGTAGTCGCGAGGCAACGTCATCATATGTCCGACGGATTGCGGCGCGACGCCGTGCGTGCCCGGCATGACGGGGCTATCGTCGATGCCGTTGGCAATACGCCAATACAGCTCTGCGTTGATGTCGGAGTTGCGGCCGAACTTGCGGCGCATCAGCGTTTTGAGTTTGTCGAGCGGTGTTCCCGCGAGCTGCCCGATCGTCTCCAGACCCATGGCGTTAAAGTGCCGCGTCATGCGGCTGCCCACCATAAACATTTTGGAGACAGGCAGTGTCCACAGCGTATGAGCGATGTTGCTTTCGTTTAGGACGAACAAGCCTTCGTCGTTCTTCTTCGCGTAATTGTCGCAGGCCGTCTTCGCCAGCACTTTGCTCGGCCCGATACCAAACCTTGCGTATATGCCCGTCTCCGCTTCGATCCTCTTCTGCATAAGCAAGGCCAGCTCTTGGGGAGAGCCGTAGAGATGGAGGGAGCCGGTGACATCCAGAAATTGCTCGTCGATGGAGTAAGGCTCCACGAGATCGGTATATGCCTCGTAGATGCGAGGTAATCATCAGGGACACGTCGATGTAGAGCTGCATGCGCGGCTTGATGATGACGAGGTCCGGACACTTGGCCAGCGAATCGCCGAGCCGCTCCGCGGTCGTCACTCCGCGTTTCTTGGCAATGGGGCAAGCGGCAAGAATAATGCCCGAGCGCCGTTCCGGATCGCCCGCCACGGCAAGCGGCACGTTCTTATACTCCGGGCGCTCTGCCTTCTCGACGGAAGCGTAGAACGATTGGCAGTCGGCCAGCATGATCGTTCGTTCATGCGCCATGTTGCCACTCCCTCCTCATGCGAATATATGTTCCTATGATATGCTTATTATAAACAGAACATACGATCGCGTACTATCTTTTTTTATTAGGAATTATTGACAGCGGCAAGCTGCTTGTATCAGACCGCCGCGCGGTTCGGGATAGCGTAATCAGATGGGGTGAAAATCCGGGGTTGGGTCACTCTGAACAGCAGCGAATTCATCGAAATAAGGCCACCTCTGTCCGCTAGCCGGTGCGGGGCGAGGGGAAGGTTGTCCAGGCATGGGGGCTGAACGATTTAAGGCGGATGTTAGCAAATTGAAAAGCAGCTAGGTGACCTCAAGCGGGAAAGCATTCGATGATGAAAGGAATGCGCCCCTCGCAAAAAATGGGCAACCGTGGAGGCAGCCCATTTCCTATGAGCACCCGCATCATGTCAGCGATTTAAGCTTTCGCATCTTCTCGTGCGCATCCGCATCACGGCCGCGGAATAAGCCTCCCGCGTCTCATGCGCATCCGCATCATTTGCGGCAAAGGCGCCTATATCCCGCTTACTTCTTGGAGCGGTTAAAGTAGCTCTCGTTGTACCGGATGCTGGGGTGGTTCGGGTTAAACGCCATGGCTTGCCGGTGATGCTCCAGCGCCTTGTCGCGGTTGCCGACGCGGTCGTGGCAAACCGTCAGCTGCAGATGGGGCAGCCAAGTGGAGGCGGCGTGGTCGGTCGACCCCATGTAACCGGCGGGACGACCGACGCTCAGCGCTTGGCCGAACCAGTAGATGGCTTGCTCAAACCGCTCTTGACGGATAAAAACGCTGCCGAGCTCGCAGCAAATTTCGGGACGCGGGGCGTCGTAGCGGAAGGAGCGAAACAGCGAAGCCAGCTGGCGTTCCGTATCGTTCAGCCGGCCGTAACAATCCGCCTGCTTCATGCAAGCGCCGATGTTGTCTTCGACCCAGCCTTTATCGCCATCGAGGAAACGTCCGTACCAGTCGACCGCTTCCTCGTTGCGCCTGTTGTCGCGAAGCTCGTTCGCGAAATAATATTGGTCGCGCGGCGAAAAGGTTTCGCCGGCTTCGAGACGTTTTAAGTAAATTCGAAGATTGCGGTCGGTGTGCACCCTCTCCTTGCGGTGCGTAACGGCGATATCGCTATGGTAGACGGGGCCGGAAACGGCCAAATATTCGTGCACGGGTCCGATCCAGCGGAAGCCGCGGCTTCGTCTGACAATCCGGTTCCGGCGCAGGCTGAAGACGGGATTTCCCTTCTGGTCGAAGGTCAGGTGGTAGTTCATGGAGACGCTGTCGTAAGGGAAGTCGTCGCCGTGCCCTTCCTTGAGCTCCTTAAGGCGCGCGCGGTCCTCCGGCTCGACAACGTCATCGGCGTCGAGCCACATAATGAACGGCTGCGCGGCGCGTTCGAACGCGAAGTTGCGCGCGGCCGCGAAGTGGTCGATCCACTCGAAATCGTATACGACGGCGCCGAACGATGCCGCGATCTCCTTGGTTCGGTCCTTTGAGCCGGTATCCACGATGATGATTTCGTCGACGACCTCCCGCACGGAAGACAGGCAGCGCCCCAGGCTGTCCTCCTCGTCCTTGACGATCATGCACAAGCTAATGCCGAGCATCCCTCAACATCCTTTCTCCCTAAAAATTCGTCGTACTATTGTATTAGCGGACGGCAAGGAAGGTGCCATACATAATCCGAGCAAGGAAGTGCCAAATAACGGCAATATGGAAATAGAGGGTGCGCTATGAAAACATCCGAAACATCCCGAACGACGCCGTTTCAATCTTCGCTCAAAGCGAACGTGCGCGCGATTCACGACAGGTTCGGAGGAAGCAGCGACCTGATCGTCAGGCTGTTCGTCAGCGACGCCGCGCCGGAGAGGGAGCTGGCGCTGGTCTACTTGAGGGGTATCGTGGACGAGGCTGCCATCAACGAATCCGTCCTTGGACCTCTTATGTCGATGAGGCTGCCTGAGAATATCGGAGACAAGGGATATGGACTACTCGAGGCGATGCGCGCTAGCGTCGTTCAGGTTGGTCATACGAAGGACGTTCTCGCGCTCGAAGAAGCGGTGCAATACATGTCGGACGGCATGTGCTTGATCGCGGCGGAAGGCGTCGATGCGGTTCTGATGGCCGGCGTGGGAGGCGGGGAGCAGCGCGCGGTCGACACCGCGCAGACGCAAACGGTCATTCGCGGTCCGCAGCGGGGCTTCGTAGAGGATCTGACTACAAATGTCAGCCTGATCCGGCGAATTATCCGCTCGGCGGATCTGCGCGTGCAGACGCACAAGATCGGCACGCATACCCACACCGGCGTAGCCGTGCTCCACATGCACGGCATCGCGGACGACAAGGTGATCCAGGAAGTATACCGAAGACTGGCCGACATCGAAATCGACGGCGTGCTCGAAAGCGGCTATATCGAAGAGTTTATCCAAGACGAGACGTTTACGCTGTTCCCGACGTTGATGAACTCGGAGCGGCCCGACACGGTCGCCGCGTCGCTGCTCGAAGGCAGGATCGCCATTATTACCGAAGGCACGCCGATCGCTTTGATCGCGCCGATCACGTTTTTCAGCTTCTTCCAGTCGCCGGAAGACTATTACCAGCGATTCGATATCGCCTCATTTATCAGAGCCATTAGGTACGGAGCTTACGTGGTATCCATGTTGTTTCCCGCGCTGTATATCGCCGTCACGACGTTCCATCAAGAGATGCTGCCCACGACGCTGCTGATCAGCCTTGCGGCTCAGAGGGAAGGGGTACCGTTCCCGGGACTCGTGGAGGCGCTCTTGATGGAGCTGACCTTCGAGGTGCTTCGGGAAGCGGGTCTGCGGATGCCCCGGGCAATCGGTCCCGCGATCTCGATCGTCGGAGCTCTCGTGCTGGGTCAATCCGCCGTGCAGGCGGGCATCGTGTCGGCGGGCATGGTCATCGTCGTATCCTTTACGGCGATCTCGAACTTCGTCATGCCGGAATTCAATATTGCCGCGACTTCCCGCATCATACGATTCGGCTTTATGCTAATGGCGGGCTTTCTCGGCTTTTTCGGCATCTTCATCGCGGGGCTGTTTATACTCATTCATCTCGTGTCGCTTCGCTCCTTCGGCGTGCCTTACATGGCTCCGATCGCGCCGGCGGCCAAAACAAGCCGCATATGGAGAGATGTCTTCGTGCGCATTCCTTGGTGGGCGATCGTGCTGCGTCCCCAAGAGCTCAAGCTGCGCAATCCGTTAAGGAAGGGCAGCTCGAGAAGGCCGCTCGCGCAGCGGCAAGCCAAGAAGCCGTGACGGGAGGGATACGATGAAGCTGGCAAAAGCATGGCTGCTGCTCGCCGCGCTAACGGTATTGACCGGCTGCTGGAACCGGGTGGAGCTTAACGAGATCGCGATCATATCCGCTACCGGCGTAGATTGGAAGGAGGGACAATGGGTGCTGTCCTACCAGATCGTCCTTCCCAAAACGATATCCGGCCAGACAGGGGGGACGGGCGGAGCCGCCATTAACGTCTTCTCCTCGCAGGGGGACAACTTCCGCTCCGCGATCAGCAAGGCGAGCCAGGAGACGTCGAGGCGGCTGTATTTTTCGCATAACCAGATCGTCATCATCGGCCATGAAGCCGCGCGCAAGGGAATGGGACAGCTGCTGGAGGTCTATCTCCGCAACCATGATTCGCGGGAGACGGTCAGCGTGTTTCTGTCCAAGGGCACAGCCAGACAGCTGATGGAGCAGCTGATGCCGCTGGAGCAAATACCGGGCGAAGCGATCTACCGGATGATCGAAAACGAGGACAAAAACAATTCGTCCTTCCGCCATATGACGATCAACAACACGCTGATGGAGCTGCTGAGCAGCACGAAAGCCACCAGTCTGCCCGTGCTGTCGTTGGCCGGCTACGGGGCGGGCACGGAGGACGTCCGGTCGCTGGGGCGGACGACGACGCCGTCCAAGATTCGGCTTAGCGAGCTAGGTCTTGTCGTAGGAGACAAGCTCGTCGCTTGGGCGAACGACGAGGAGAGCAGCGGAATTAACTGGTTAAACGATACGGTCAACCGCACGACCGTCGGTTTCGCCTGTTCGGACAAGAGAGGAGCGAAGCGGGATTCGTCCATTCGTATCGTGAACGCCAAGACGGAGCGGACGCCTGTTTTCTTAAACGGACAGTGGAGAATGAACGTGAATATTCGCGCGTCGGGAACGCTGCTGGAGTATAACTGCAAAGGCGACATCGGCAAGCCGGACAAGCTCGAAGCCGTCGAGCGAATGATCGAAGACGAAATCGTCGCCACCGCGATGGACGGCTGGAAGGCAATCAGCGAGAACAAGGCCGACGTCGTCGGCTTCGGCAATTTGATCCACAAGAAGCACCCCAAGCTGTGGAAGCGGGAAGCCGACCGCTGGGGCGAGAGATTCCCGGAGATCGAGGTTGTCGTCAAGGCGAGGGTCAACGTGTCTACGGCCGGCTCGAGCGGCAACAATTTCAAGCAGGTGCAAGAGGATGCGAATAAGTAGGGGACAACAGCGGGATTCAAGAAAGGAGGGGCGTCATGAGGCAGCTCATCGGCAAAAACCAGCTCGCGCTATTGATCATCCTGTTTATGATCGGCAGCACGCCGCTGTTCGAGCTTGGCATCAAAGCCAAGCAGGATTCGTGGATCGCCATGTCGATGGCTGCTATTGCGGGACTTGCGCTTACGGGGCTCTACCTGATCGTTCAGCGCCGAGCGCCGGAAGCGGGAATGGGCGAGCTCTTCAGGATCCACTTCGGCAAGTGGATCGGCACCGCGCTTGGCTGCGTCTACGGAATATGGTTCGCTTACGAATGCATGCGCAACGTGCGCGACGTCGGCGAATTGACGTCCGCGGCGCTTCTGCAGTTTACTCCGAAATGGATTATTATGCTGTTTATTCTGCTCGCCGCGGCGTATACCGCGAGCAAAGGCGTGGAGGTGTTCGTCCGCGTCGTGCAGCTATTGTTCCCCGTGGCAGCCGCCAGCTACCTCATCATCATCGTCCTGCTCTTCTTCAGCGGACTTGTCAGGTTCGACGAGCTGCTGCCCATCATGGAGAACGGGCCGATGCCCGTTCTCAAAGCGGCGTTCCCGGAGCTTGTTTCCTTCCCCTTCGGACAGCTCGTCATTATGTTCGCTTATTGGCGACTGGTCAGCGAGAAAAAACAAATCGCCAAAATCACGCTGCTGTCGCTGGGCGGCGTATCGTTATTTCTCATTTTTATGAACGCTCTGATTCTATGCGTAATCGGACCGGCGCTTGCGGGCGCGACGGCTCTGCCGTTGCTGCAGGCGGTACAGCTCATCCGGTTGGCCAACTTCCTGGAGCGGCTCGACGTGATCGTTACCCTGCTGTTGTTTATCGGCTTGTACGTCAAGATTGGGGCGCTCTATCTGGCCTCAATCATGGTTTTCCATAGCTCGACGGGGATCGAGACGCGCAATTTGCTGTTGCCGATCGGGCTGGTTATCTACGGGATGTCCTTCCTCGAGCCTAATAATACGTTTCATATCTGGCTTGGACTCGACGTTACGCTCAAGATCGTGCCCTTATTCCAGCTTGCCATCCCGTTCCTGATGCTTGTCGTCGGAGTGAGGAAACGCTACAAGGGCAAGGCGGGAGAAGGCGGGAAGCCGTCGTCCGTGGAAAAATAATGCTGGCATTACCCGCGGAGTCTGCTATAATTGGTTACGTAATTGACGTAGCTTAATATGCTCCGGGGAGCTGGTTTGAGCCGGCTGAGAGGGAATGACAACATTCCGACCCGTATACCTGATCCGGATAATGCCGGCGTAGGAACGTGAAGCGAGCGCTTCATCATGGTTTGGCGTACAGCGATTTGTGGCTGCGCGCGGAGCCGTGCTGCAAGCCGCAACCATGCCGACGGCAACTCGTCCTCCTGATCAGGAGGGCGATTTTTTTTTTGAGGGATTACGGGCAGCGAGGGAGACGTCAATCAGATAACAGAGGGATGCGGAGAGGGGAACAACACATGCTGTACAAGAAGAACGGATCATTATGGGGACGGGGCCTTACGGCGGCGGTGCTCGCCATGACGCTGACGCTTGCCGGCTGCGGCGGCAACGAGCCCGAAGGCGAAGAGGCCGGGAAAGAATTGAAGAAGGTGAAGGTCGTGCTCGACTGGACGCCCAATACGAATCATACGGGGCTTTATGTCGCGCGCGACAACGGCTTCTTCGAGAAACGCGGACTTGACGTCGAGATCATCCAGCCGGGTCAAGACGGAGCGGACGCCATGGTTGCCTCCGGCGATGCCGAGTTCGGCGTCAGCTATCAGGAATCCATTACGATGGCCCGCATCGCGGGCGTGCCGATCGTCTCGTTAGCGGCGGTTATCCAGCATAACACGTCGGGCTTCGCTTCGCCGAAGGAGAAGGGAATCGACTCGCCCAAGAAATTCGAAGGGCAGCGATACGGCGGCTGGGGAGCGCCGGTCGAGGAGTCGGTCATCGACGCGCTCATGCAAGCGGACGGCGGCGACGTGAGCAAGGTCGACATCATGAGCATCGGCGACAGCGATTTCTTCGCGGCCGTGGAGCGGCACATCGATTTCGCGTGGATCTACTACGCTTGGACGGGCGTCGAGGCGGAGCTTAGGGGCGAAGAGCTGAACATGGTTTATTTGACGGACTACAGCGACAAGCTCGACTATTACACGCCGGTGCTGGTAACGAACGAAGAAAAGATCCAATCGGATCCCGAGCTGGTGAAAGCTTTCGTCGCAGGCGCGGCGGAGGGGTATCAATTCGCGATCGACAATCCGGAGGATGCCGCGGAAGCGTTGATCAAAGCCGAGCCGGACTTGAACGCGGATCTCGTGCGGGCAAGCCAGAAGTGGTTAAGCCCCAAATATCAAGACGACGCGCCGCGGTGGGGCGAGCAAAAGCTGAGCGTCTGGGAAAACTATGCCGCTTGGATGCTGGAGCGGGGGCTGCTCGAAGGCGAGCTGGAAGCGGAGAAGGCGTTTACGAACGAATTCCTGCCGGAATAACCAGGAAACGAACCGACGAAAGAGGGGAACAAACCAATGGCTAACGCGCTTGTAAGCATTCAAATATTGCCGAGCACGCCGGGAGGGGCAAGCGTCCTTCCCTACGTGGATCGGGCGATCGACATCATTAAGGAATCGGGCGTCACCTATCGCGTCGCTCCGCTGGAGACGACGATGGAAGGCGAGCTGACGGAGCTGCTGGCCGTCGTCCAGCGAATGAACGAGGCGATGACCGAGATGGGGTGCGCATCGGTGATCTCCCAGATCAAGATTTATTACAATCCGGAGAACGGCGCGTCCATGGGCCGATTGCTGGAGAAATATCCGGATGGCCAGTAGGACAAGAAAGTGGGAAAAGATATGGCCGCCCGCGGCCGTGATTGTCGCGCTCGTCGCGCTCTGGCAGGCAGCGGCGATGTTTGGCCTCGTGGATGCGTGGCGCATCCCGGCGCCGATCGCGGTCGCGCGCGAGGCGGTCGAGATTTGGCCGCGCCTTATGATGCATGCGCGGGCGACGCTGAAGCTGACCTTGATCGGCTTCGCGGGAGGATCGGCGGCGGGCTTCGCGCTCGCCGCTTTGCTGCATCTGCTGCCGGGGGTCCGCAGGGGCGTCTACCCGCTGCTCATCCTGTCGCAAAACGTGCCGATCGTCGTGCTCGGTCCCATCCTGACGATGATGTTCGGCTACGGGCTGCTGCCCAAGGTGCTGCTCGTGATGATGGTCTGCTTTTTCCCCGTATCCATCGCGATGCTGGCGGGGCTGTCGAACGCGGATCCCGGCTTGCGGCATTACATGCGGATGATCGGAGCGGGCAAGGGCGAGCTGTTCTGGCGGTTGGAGCTGCCCAACGCGGTCGTGCACTTGTTCTCCGGCCTTAAAATAGCGGCATCTTATAGCGTGCTTAGCGCCGTCTTTGCGGAGCTGCTCTCGCCAAAGCTGGGACTCGGGGGCTTTATGTTGTTATCCACGCGGGGATTTATGCCGGAGCGGTCGTTCGCGGCCGTTCTGTTGATCATTATCGTCAGTTTGGCGTTGTTCGGCCTGGTGTCGTGGTCCGAGCGGGTCGTCATCCGTTGGCGACCGCCGGTGAAGGAAGGGGGTTCGCGCGATGAGGCTTGAGGTGAAAGGGGTAAGGAAAAGCTTCGGGTCCAAGGAGGTGCTGCGAGATCTCTCCCTGCACGTGTCGGATGGCGAATTCGTCTCGCTGATCGGGCCTTCGGGCAGCGGCAAAACGACGTTGTTCAGCGTAATCGGCGGGCTGGAGCTTCCGGAAGCCGGCGAGATTCGCATACAAGGGCGCGAGACGACCGGCGAACGCGGCAATGTCGCCTATATGCCGCAGCAAGCGTCGCTCTTGCCATGGCGCACGGTCGCGGGCAACATCGAGACCGCGCTCGCGATCGCCGGCCTCGAGAAAAAGCGGTCGAAGGAGCTGGCGCTGGAGTGGCTGGCCCGCGTCGGACTTTCGGATTATGCGTCGGAATATCCGCATGTATTATCCGGAGGGATGCAGCAGCGGGTGTCGTTCCTGCGGGCGTTGTTGTCGCCGCGGACGCTCATGCTGCTCGACGAGCCGTTCGGTGCGCTCGACGCGTTGACCAGGCTTCAGATGCAAAAGTGGCTGCTGTCGATCTGGGAGGAGCATCGCCGGTCTGTGCTTCTGGTGACGCACAGCATCGAAGAGGCGCTGTATCTGTCGGATCGGATTATCGTGCTGTCGGCCTCGCCTGCTCATGCGGTCGACGAAATCGTCGTGCCGTTCGAGCGGCCCCGCAGGGAAGACCTGTGGACCGATCCCCGGTTTAACGAGCTGAAGGCGCGGATATACGGACATTTGCAAGGCGGATCGAAGGAGGCGGGCGTCCATGGCGGGTCGCTTGGATAGAGATGGAAACGAAAGCGGCATGAAGCCGCAGGCGGGATCAAACGAAGAGTTTGCCGCATTCCCGGTAATCGACGCTCATGTTCATGTCGACCTGTATCCTTCGGAAGAGCAGGAGGAGCTGCTGCGCGAGTCGCGGAAGCGCGGCGTGGAGGCGGTCGTGGCGGTATCGATGGACCTCGCTTCCTCGGAGCGGACTCGCGGGCTAGCCCTCCGGCATCAAGGGTTCGTCCATCCCGTCTACGGCTTTCATCCAGAGCAGGAGCCGCCAACGCGCGAGGCGCGCGAGGCGCTAATCCATTGGATTCGGGAGCGTCATCGCGAGGGAGAGGCATTCGCAATCGGCGAGGTCGGTTTGCCCTATTACAAGCGGACGGAAGCCGAAGTCGGAGGCGCCGTCTTCGATGAAGCTCCGTACGTGGAGCTCCTCGAACGTTTTGTCGCGCTTGCGGCGGAGCTGAATCGCCCGATCGTGCTGCATGCGGTCTACGAGGACGCGGATAAAGCTTGCGATCTGCTGGAGCGATACGGCGTGCGGGAGGCGCATTTTCACTGGTTCAAGGGCAGCGCGGAGACGATGGTACGGATGGCGAGAGCAGGCTATCTGATATCCGTGACGCCGGACATCGCCTACGAAGCGGAAATCAAGGACGTCGTCGCCCGTTATCCGCTGGAGCTGATGATGGCGGAGACCGACGGTCCCTGGCCGTTCGAGGGTCCCTATGCAGAGAGGCGGACCGAGCCGGAGATGGCGCGGGAGTCCGTGCTCGGCATCGCTAGTGTAAAAGGCATCCATCCTTCCGAGGCGGCTCGGCAATTGTTTCTCCAGACGCGCAGATTCTATCGGCTTTAGAGGTTTAATCATAACGGCTCTTCGTCCAAACGTGACGGGGGGCCGTTTCCACTTGCCAAGCCGGCGCATACCTTAAGTAGAGAGAGCATCAGAGAAAAGGAGGTACGCTGATGGCGAAAATGACGAGGGAGCAGTTTTTCGCGGCGATCGCTCCGGCCGTAGGTTTGGTTAAATCGGAAGGATCCCGCATGTTCCCGTCGGTGCGGATGGCGCAGAGTCTGCTGGAATCCGGCGGCGAGATTCATGCCTGGAACAATCTTGGCGGCATCAAAGTCGGCAACGGCGTCACGAACGCGTATTGGCAGGGCGAGGCGGTCGTGAAAGGGACTTGGGAATACATCGACGGGCGGACGGTGACGATGAAAGCGGCGTTCCGGGCTTACAAAAGCCTGTATCATTTCTATAAAGATTTGGACTTGCTGCTGGAAGCCCCGAGATACGAAAGGGTGGGATCGGCCGGAACGCCGGAGAGGCAGGCGGAGATGCTTCAGGCGAGCGGCTACGCGACGGATCCGGCTTACAAGACGAAGCTGATGGCCGTTATTCAGCAATACGGTTTGCGCAAATATGATCAACCCGTCGCGAGGCCGACAGTGGCGCGAGGCTTCGAAGGCTCGGATATCGTGCCCGTTACATGGCTGGGACCGGTCATCGGCACGGGTTATTTGGCCGAAGGGATTACCTGGGTGCCCGCTCGTCGAATCGCGGAAACGCTCGGCGCAAGGGTAGGCTGGACAGGGTCGGCGGTAACCGTTAACGGAGTGGAACTGACGTCCAGATTGTCCATGGCGACCGGATACGTGAAGGCGAGGGAGCTTGCGGAGCTGCTCGGCATTCCAATCGCGTGGGATGCGCGGGCGAGAGTCGTCATGCTGGGGTAGGGAGAGCCCTATCGCCTTTCGAGGTTCGGGCATAGAATATAAGAAGTCGGACCAGAAAGAGGAGGAACTCCTGCTGTACACGTATATCGTAGACCACATCCCGCGGTCGACGCCGAACAACAGGCGTCCCGGACTGGCGCTAAGCGCGACCACGATTACGATCCACAATACCGCCAACCCTTCGAGCACGGCAAGAAACGAAAGAAATTGGTTGACGAATCCGGCTAATCCGGCTACGGCATCTTTCCATATCGTCATCGACCAGAGGGAAGCGATCGAATGTATTCCGCTTAACGAGGTCGCATGGCATGCAGGCGACGGCAGCTCCGCTGGGAGCGGCAACCGAACGTCGATCTCGATCGAAATTACGGAGAGCGGCAACTACGCGGCAACCCAGGCTAACGCGGCCGCGTTAACGGCTTCCATGCTCAAAGAACGGGGCTGGGGGACGGATCGTCTAAGACGCCATTACGACTGGAGCGGCAAAAACTGCCCTCGGAAGATGAACGCGGACGGCGAGTGGAGCGGCTGGGAGGATTTTGTGGCTCAGGTTGAAGCTATATTGGAGGAGGAGGAAGAACCGATGTTGGATCCGAAGGATGCCAATGCCATCATCCGGTTTCTAAGCGCCGCCTACATGGCGACGACAGATCCGCAGGCAAGAGAGGAATTTAACCGGCTGGCGAACGAGCTGCGCCGCGTTAGCGGTCAGGATCCGGAGCCGGGTTGACGGCGAGCGGAGAGGCAGCGAGGCGGAAGAAGAGCATAAGAAGAAATGCGGCAGGCCGGCGAGGGCTTGCCGCATTTTTTGAGGAATGATGAACTTGTGTTTACCGCAACTTGGAAGAGGAAATCGGCGTAACTATGGATACATGCAAGAATAAGAAGGAGGACTGACGATGGAAGTGATTTGTCCATGGTGCGGCAGCGAAGTGAACTTGGATGGCCTGATTTGTCCGGAATGCCGGCATGAGGTGCTGCCGGAGCACTTGGAGGGAAAAGAGAGCGGTTCTTCTCAGGACGGAGATGCGGGAGTGGGCACGGCCGTCGGGGATGACATGAATGAGATTCACTCAATCGAACACAACTACGCGTGCGCGAAATGCGGACATAACGAGTGTAAGACGGCCGAGGTGGCCATGACGGGAACGGGGCTCAGCAAGCTGTTGGATATTCAGCATCATGTCTATTTGTTCGTATCCTGCATCCGGTGCGGCGGGGTCGACATCTATGATCCGAGCGTTTTAAGAGGACGCCAAGCCGGAACGTTCGGAACGATGCTGGATTTGCTCTAACACGTATAACCAAGGTCCATGCAAAGATCTGGCCAGAGAGCCGTCGTCGTAGTGATCATCGGGCCGTAATATGATACACTTATGGTCGATATAACAGACGAAACGGAGCGGGAAATTTGGACGTGCAGCATACGATTGCCCGAATCATCGAACAATTGCGGCCGATAGAAGGCGTGCAAGCGATCGTATTGGGCGGCTCGAGGGCCAGAGGAACGGGACATGAGCATTCCGATATCGATATCGGAATTTATTACGACGGAAACGCGGGGCTCGATATCGAAGGCATACGCCTTGCCGCAGCCGTCTTGGATGACGAACGAAGAGGGGACATCATCACCGGGATCGGCGGTTGGGGACCTTGGATTAACGGCGGAGGCTGGCTTGCCATTGACGGTCTGCCGGTCGACCTCCTATACCGCGATCTTCGCAAAGTGTCGAAAGTCGTAGAGCAATGTTTGGCGGGCGACATCACGATCGATTACCAGCCGGGCCATCCCCATGGCTTCGTGAACGCCGTCTATGCGGCGGAAGCGGCGTTGTGCCAAGCGCTATGGGATCCGAATGGACGTATCGGGGAGATAAAAGCGAGAATGCAGCCTTATCCTGCGGCCATGCGCGAAGGGATGCTGGGGAAATTTCTGTGGGAAGCGAATTTCTCGCTCGCCGGCGCAAGGAAAGGAACCCGCATGCAAGATCTGTCTTACATAGCCGGCCACTGCTTCCGCGCGATCTCGTGCATCAACCAGGCGTTGTTCGCGTTGAACGATACCTTCTGGATGAACGAGAAAGGAGCCGCGGCAATCGCCGATACGTTTTCCATGGTACCCCCCTCATACGCCAGCCGGGTGAATGAGGTCATTAGCCTGATTACGGAAGACCGTCCCGATACGGATCGGGCATTAGAGCGGCTGCAAGCCATTATAGAAGAAACAAACGCGCTCATACATGCGGGTGGAGGGAAGCTATGACATTCGGAGCTCGCATGCTGAAGACGGGCATTGCCGTCACGCTAGCCCTGTACGTCAGTATTTGGCTGGAATATACCCCTCACGTCATCGCCGCGGTGGCGGCCATATTCGCGCTTCAGCCGACGATTTACCGATCTTGGAAGTATTTCCTGCAGCAAGTGCAGGCCAATACGCTGGGCGCCGTCATCGCGCTGCTTGCGGGCACTTATTTCTCCAACGAGCCGATCGCGATCGGCGTCGTCTGCATACTGGTCATCATGATCTGCATGAAATTAAAGATGGGCGAGTCGATCGGCCTGACGCTCGTGACGGTCGTAAGCGTCATGGAGGCTTCCGGCGACTGGGAATTCGCGCTTAACCGTTTCTTGCTAAGCGTGATCGGCATTTTGGCGGCGTTTTTGGTTAATATCATTTTCGTGCCGCCGGACCCGCGAGAGCAGTTCACTAAGCAGATTCATCTCGTCTTTAACCAGCTCTCCTTGCTGCTGCGCACGGCCATATCCGACGAAATCAAGGAAAAGGTGTTTCGCGAGCAGAAGCAGGAGCTGGCGGACGGCCTGCAGGGCTTGAAGGATAAATACAAGCTGCTGGAAGAGGAGCTCAAGAAGCTGAAGCGGGCCAAATACCGTCAGAAGCGTCAAATCGTCGTCTATAAGCAGCTCCTGCACAACCTGCAAAAGGGGTTCGAGGTGCTCGAGGCCGTGCATGAGCACTACTTCCAATCCGATCGGACGGCCGAAATCAATCGTTATTACGATCGGCACTTGGAAAAGCTGATCAAGTTCAACGAGCATGTGCTGCTGAAGTTCGAAGAGAAGGTGAAGCCGGGCAGTTGGAAGGCCGAGTCTATCGAAGAGGAGAACGACGCCTTCATGAAGCAGGCAAGAAGGGGATCCGACGAGAGAGACCGCGATTTCGACGCCGCGGACGGATCTCCGAGGCTGTTGATCGTCGCGGCGACCATCTACGAATACGGCTACCAGACCGCGAGGTCGGACCGGCTTGTCGAGCGAACGGAGCACGACGAGGACGAAACAAGCCGTTTGTTGGGATAACGATGCTGCAATTCAATAGCAAGCCGGGCGGGAGCCGATCATCGTGATCGGCTCTTGTTTTTGATGCGGGAATGAAAGGTGCTAGCGGATGCCGATGACATCCGAGCTCCCGGTATTTGTCTCCTCGTTTAATCTGCGCAGACGGTAGGAGTTCACTGCGGAATCCCCGAGCTCTTCGAGTATCGTGTAATTCGCCCAAGCGCCTGCCACCGCACCGATTCCGGGTATCATCTGCAGCATCTTGCGGAAGTCGATGGCGTCCCGATACTCCTTCTGGAACGTTTCCCAATCCATGTTCTTGGTATAGTCGGCGTCGGAGGACCACAGCTTCTTCTCGGACTCCCAATTTTTAATGGATCGGAGCAATTCGGCGCGTTTTTCGGGACCGGAGAATGTCAGTTGGAACACCTTGAGAATAAAAACGCGCTCGGCAAAATGTTTGGTATCGTAGCCGTAGACATGGGCCAGCTCGAACAGAAACTTCATTTTGATCGCGATCAACGCGGGAAAGTCCACCACGTTCAGCATGATGCCGCCGGCTCCCGTGCCGGCGCCTTCGGCGACCGCGATTTTTTGGTATAACGAGAATAAACGTTTGCCCTCTTGGTCGGAGAGCTCCAAGTCGAGATTTCGTTCCACCTCTCTCCTTGGCGTATACTCCGCGCCGAAAAGCGCCGTGCGAACGATCGACTTGATAGTGGCCGTTATGATGTCGTGAACCTTAGGCGGGATCAAATGGTTGATTCGGGTGCCGATCGTCTTGGATGTCCTCTCCAGCCATCCTGGCGGTTTGAACAACCGGTGCTCCCAGGCTGCGATTTCTTCGCGCGCTTTCCGTTCGTAGCTCATGTTACGTCGCTCCTCCTCAAAAACAGTTAGTTCCATTGTACGGATTATCGTCATTATACGGAACAGACCGGAGCAGGTAGCGGTCCCCGACCAAGGTCGTGAATTGGAGAGGGAAATTCAAATGGTTAAACGGGATAGTTAAAAGAAAACCTTACGATCCCGCTCATCCTTCAAGAGCTCAACCGCTTCCCGGAAACGAAGGGAGTGGACGATTTCGCGTTCGCGCAAATATTTGAGGCTGTCCTGAAGGTCTACGTCGTCCGTCATATCGATAAGCCACTGGTAGGTGGCTCTGGCTTTTTCCTCCGCCGCGATGTCCTCGTACAAATCAGCGATAGGATCTCCTTTGGCCGCGATGTAGGAAGCCGTCCATGGCACGCCGGCCGCGTTCGTGTAGAACAGCGCGCTGTCGTGAGCGGCGTAATGGGCGCCGAGTCCCGCCGCTTTCATCTGCTCCGGCGTCGCGTCCTTGGTCAGCTTGTAGACCATCGTCGCGATCATCTCGAGATGGGCGAATTCTTCCGTTCCGATGTCCGTCAGCAAACCTATGACCTTGTCCGGTATCGTATACCGCTGATTCAAATAACGCAAAGCGGCCGCCAATTCGCCGTCGGCGCCGCCGTACTGCTCCATTAGAAACTTAGCCATGAGCGGATCGCATTTGCTCACTCGAACGGGATATTGCAGCTTCTTCTCGTAGGCCCACATGAGATCGATTTCCTCGCTTTCGCATTAGAGTTGACCTATCGCCACGGCATCGTCTTCTACACTTGCCAAGGCCAGGGCGCTTCCTTCCACTGCCACGGCGTCTTCGAGACGCTATGGCCAAAGTTCATCAGCGGGCCGTAGGCCGATTCGTATTGTGCCGCAATCCGTTTGCGCAGCTCCGCGTATTGATTGTATTGAGCGACGGCCGCCGCATCGTCCGGATGCGTGTCGAGGTACAAATTAAGCTCGACCAGCACGAAGTCGACCGCTTGCAAATCGTGCAGAAGCTTGTAGTAGGCATCGTCGAGGATCGTCTCGGCCATTAGGCACCATCCTTTCCATTCCTGGAAGGGGAGGACGGATCGGGATAAGGCGCGTACAAGGCCGGCCATAAAGTCCCGTATTTTAATGCTTCGTAAGCCGAAAATTGAGGCAGGTTAGGCGGCTGAAAGCTCATGAACAGCTGCGGGGGGACGTTATAGCTTTTTTCGCGGATCGGCGGGCAAGGATCATGCGGCCCCACAAAGGGGCGGTAAGTCCGGAATTGATCGTTCGCGCTCATAGGCAGGCTCCTTTCCATATCGTTCCTTGCCCATCTATATGTGGAACGGCTTGGTCAATATTCGGTTCCAAGCCGTTCGGCTTCTTTGCGTTGGAAGAAAATGCGCGCTGACAAGCAACTGTTGACAATGACTTGCCACGGCGGCGCAGATCGGATTTAATAGTATGATAGGTTATCTGACGCGACTATGAGACTGCTAGCGTTTACAATCTACTCGGCCGCGAAAGAGGGGGATACAATGTCAATCCGGGAGCAAACCAGCTTAATTCCGAAAGAAAAAGTGAAATTAGCTCATAACTATCCGCTCATCGTCGCAGAGACGATCGGGGTGATGAGCCTCTACCAGCTCATGCATTGGCATGACGTACTCGAGATCAACCTGATCAAATCCGGTACCGGCTACTATATCATCAACGGACAGACCTACGAGTTTCAAGCGGGCGACGTGTTCCTCATCAATTCCAACGATCTGCACTGCGCATACGAGTCCGAGGATCTAGTCATGCTGGTCATTACGTTCGACCCCGGCTGGCTCGTGCACGGCCTCCGCATGGACTCCGAGCTGCTCAGCCCGTTCCGCGAGATGGGCCAGCACTACACCAACAGGCTCCAGCGAGGTCATCCCGCGCTGGATTCTCTCAGGGGCATGCTCCTCGAGCTGCAAGAGGAACACGAGACCAGGCGCCGCTCTTACAGCACGATGGTCCATTCGCTGCTGCTTCGTTTCCTGGCGACGGTCAACCGGGAGTTCCGCAGCCCCGATCCCCGCAAGAACGATGGGGACATCAGCGCGAGACAGCTGGAGCGGATGAGGCAAGTCATTATGGTCATGGAACAGCAATACGCCAAACCGTGGACGCAGGAAGAGCTGGCCGCTCTCGTCTATCTCAGTCCGTCGAGATTCGGCGATATATTCAAGCGGGCGGTGGGCATGCCCCCCATGCTGTATCTCATTCATATCCGGCTGGATCGCGCGTTGGCGCTCCTGGAGAACGGCGGACTGAAGATAACGGATATCGCGCTGGAGTGCGGCTTCCAATCGTTGACCAATTTCAATCGGTTGTTCAAGAAGCATGTCGGCGTCACGCCGATGGCCTCGCGAAAAGCCAATCTTAAAAACCAGTGAAATTGTGCTGGTTTTTAATTGTTTTGGCAGAGAAAACGACTAGTGTGGAGCTTTACAATAAATCTATCAAGCAAGAGATTGTGTGAGAAAATGTTACGCGATAGAGTTGGAGTGATGAGAGGGGGAAAGCAATGCCGCATCCACAATTGCACAGCGAGAATAGACTCTTGAGAAAGAAAGGGGCGGTCGTTCGTTTCCTGAACCAGTGGGATATCCAGCTCATGGCCGTGCCGGCGTTAATGTTTATCGTGGTATTCAGCTACATTCCGATGTACGGGCTGCTGATGGCTTTCCAAGATTACAGCTTGTTTAGAGGCTTCCTTGACAGTCCATGGGTCGGCTTCAAACATTTCGACATGTTCTTCGCCGCTCCCGAGTTCTGGACCGTTATGCGCAATACGCTTGTCATAAGCGTGCTGAAGCTATGCATCGGCTTCCCGGCGCCAATCATTCTGGCTCTCATGCTGAACGAGGTAGCAAGGAAAACCTTCAAGCGGCTGGTGCAGACGATCAGTTACTTGCCCCACTTCTTGTCCTGGGTTATCGTATCGGGCTTCGTGCTTTCGATTCTGTCCACGGACAACGGCAGTCTGAACATATTGCTGGAGAAGCTCCATCTGATCGACGAACCGATCAACTTTCTGTCCGAGCCGAGCTACTTCTGGAGCATCCTGGTCGCGACGAACGTTTGGAAGGAAATCGGGTTCTCCTCCATCGTTTATCTCGCCGCGATAGCGGGCATAAATCCGCATTTGTACGAAGCGGCTTCCATCGACGGCGCAAGCCGGATCCGGCAGATCGCGTCCATTACGATTCCGTCAATCATGCCCGTGGTTATCGTTTTCTCGATTCTGGCCATTGGCAATTTCCTGAACGCGGGCTTTGAGGATATTTTGCTGCTGGCAGGCAATCCGGTGCTTCGCGACGTGAGCGACGTCATCGATACGTACGTGTACCGAATCGGCATTCAGAATAACCGTTACTCGTATGCAACGGCGGCAGGATTGTTCAAAGCCGTCATCAGCGTCATCTTGCTAGCCGGCGCGAACTACTTGGCCCGCAGATCGGGGAACAGCTTATGGTAACCGGAAGGAGTGACACGGGAATGAGGCTGTCTACTGGAGACCGCGTATTCGCGGGCGTTAATTACGCGCTTCTGTTCTTGCTAGGATTCGTCGCCTTTTATCCGTTCTGGAACGCGGCGGTTATCTCGTTTAATTCCGGGAGCGACACGATGCTGGGAGGCATCACGTTCTGGCCCCGCGAGTTCACGTTGTCCAACTATGAGGTCGTATTCAAGGACAAGCGTCTGATCGACGGCTTCATTATCTCCGTATTAAGAACCGTCACGGGCACGGCGCTCTCCATCGTCGCTACCGCGATTTTCGCCTACAGCATGACGAAGCGGGAGCTGATGGGACGCAAGCTGTACATGATCATGTGCATCGTCACGATGTATTTCAGCGGCGGCCTGATCCCGAGCTACCTGCTCATTCGCGAGCTTAACCTGATGGATTCCTTCTGGGTTATGGTTATTCCCGGCATTATCAGCGTTTGGAACATGATCATCTTCCGCACGTTCTTCAAGAGCATTCCACAGGGGCTGGAGGAATCCGCCCAGATCGACGGCGCGACGAATTGGGGAGTGCTGTTCCGGATCGTCTTCCCGCTATCGGGACCGGTCATCGCGACGCTGTCGCTTTTCACGGCCGTTTACCATTGGAACGATTGGTTTGCGCCAAGCATCTATATTTCCAACGTCGACCTCTTGCCGATCCAGACGAAGCTGCAGCAAATCTTGAACTCCAACATCATGCTGGAGCAGATGCAGAACATGGACTCGGCTTCGCAAGGCAGGATGAACAGGATGAAATCCGTTACGTCCAAATCGCTATCGATGGCGACGATGATGGTGGCGACGGTGCCGATCCTATGCGTGTATCCGTTCGTCCAGAAGTATTTTGTTAAAGGCGTCATGATCGGTTCGCTCAAGGAGTAGCAGGCACGGGGATAAAGCCAACAGAGGCTTTGACCATAGATGGAGAGATCGAAGGGAGAGCGAGCTATGAAAAGGTGGAATAAAGGTCTTCTTGCTTCAACGTCAGTCACACTTGCGATTGTTACGGTCATGACGGGGTGCTCGGGTTCGGGCAGTAACGGCAATGCAAGCAGCAACGGAGGCAACGATCCGGCGCCGTCATCGGCAACCGGCGACGCGTCCGGCGTTTACGAGCTAGGCAAAGAACCGCTGGAATTTTCGTTCTACGGCCACTACGACTGGTATACGATGCCGGAATGGGGCGGCGATCTCTCGACGAAGTGGATTCAGGAAAACAAGAAGGTCAACGTCGTTCCGGTCAGCTCCGGCGGCAACGCCAAGAACAAACTGAGCACCATGATCGTCTCCGGCGAGCTCCCGGACGTCATGTGGATGGAGCGCGGCGCGGACGTGGAGAAGCTTCGGTCCGAAGGCATGCTCGTCGCGTTCGACGACTATCTCGATAAATATCCCAACCTGAAGGAATGGGCGGGCGAGTCGACGCTGGACATGCTTCGTTCGCCGGACGGCAAGCTGTATCAATTCCCGAACTGGTATACGACGCAGGCGAACGGCAATGCCGGTTATCTGGTCAACAAGAAGATCTACCGGGAGCTGGGATCGCCGAGCCTCGAAACAACGGACGATCTATATAATTATCTAGCGCAGGTCAAGTCGAATTACCCGGACGTCGTGCCACTGGAAGTCGGGCAATCCGCGGCCGGCGTGGATATTATGGTGTCGGCATTCGCCGAAAACAGGCCTTATCTGTTCAATCAGATGATCGCCGTGCCGCAAGACAACAAGCTCGTATCGCTGTTCACGGATCCCGTCTACCGCGAATTGCTTCAATATACGAGCAAGCTGTACCGCGAGAAGCTGATGACGCAGGATGCTTTCACACAGAAGCTTGAGCAAGTAGAGCAGAAGGTCGTGACGGGCAAGGTGGCCGTCTACGTAGCCTCCAGCCCGACGGAATTCGGCGCGATCGGCAATTCGCAGCTTAGCGAGCAGGATCCCGAAGCGGGATACATCATGGTTTGGCCGGTGCATAAGGAAGGACTCGACCGCAACAAAATTTTCCCCGGCGATTACAAGCAACTAGGCTGGAACGTCAGCGTCATAACGAAATCGGCGGAAAATCCCGAAGCGATTTTCGCTTTCCTGGATTGGTTCACGGGTCCGGAAGGCCAGCGCACGATCATGTGGGGTCCGGAAGGCATCTATTGGGATGGGACGGACGGCGATGATGCGCCGCTCTTCACGGAAGCCTTCACGACCGACGTCAAAGGACGCGACGAGCTCATGAACGCAACCGTCAACTTCCAGTGGAACGGCAACACCGTGTACGTCGACAATTCCAAAATGAAATTCGAGTCCACGCTGCCTCCGGAGAAGCAGAACTGGGAAACTCGCTGGCAGTCGGAAATTACATGGAAAACGCAATTCAACACGACGGAATACGTCAATCTTGATCCGGCCGGCGATACCGAAGAAGGCATTATCGCGCAAAGCGTGTTCGGAATTTACGAGCAAGCCAGAGCGAAGGCGATCACAAGCGCGAAGAGCGACGAAGAAGTGCTTGCGATACTGGACAAAGCCGAGCAGGACGCCATGAAGGTCGGATACGAGAAGCTGCTCCAGTTCAAAACGGAGAAGTGGCAAGAAAACGTAAGCAAACTAGAATCCGCGAAATAATCGCCTTAGGGCAGAGCCGGACCAAGGCAAGCGCCATGCCGGATCCATACGCGCATGGAGGCTTGCTTAGGGCCGGCTTCTTCGGTCATGGGGCAGGGGAGAGATCAAACTGGGCTACTACTTGGGAATAGACGGAGGCGGGAGCAAGACGCTGGCCGTCGTATCAGATGAGTCGGGGCGTATACGGGGCCGGGGCCTTAGCGGCTGCGGCAATCATCAGGTCGGCGCCGAATTGGCGGATCGGAGCATCCGCGCGGCCGCGGAATCGGCTCTAGCCGAAGCGGGAATCGGAAAGGAAGACATCGAGTTCGCGTTGTTCGGTCTAGCGGGAGCAGACCGGGAAGCGGATTACCGAATATTAAGACCCATGATCGCGGCGATGGGCTTCGCGAAGACGGATATCGTCTGCGACACGGTCATCGGCATGCGGGCAGGCACCAAGCAACGGGACGGCGTCGTGTTAATTTGCGGCAGCGGCACCAATTGCTTCGGGATCAATGCGGCAGGCGACGAGCTGCAGGTAGGCGGATTCGGTTACGAGTATGGCGACTTCGGCGGCGGCAGCGAGCTTGCGGTAGAGGTGTTCCGTTCGGTGATTCGTTCGTGGGAAGGGCGCGAAGCGGAAACCGCGTTAACGGGTTTGACGCTGGAAGCGCTTGGTTATCCCGATGTAGAGCGAATGTTCCATGGCACTTTGGATCAAGCAAGCCGTCCGCCGCATACGCTGGCCAAGCTATTATTCGAAGCATCTCCGACTGACGCGGTTGCTAGGGATATTTTGCGGCGGCAGGGCACGGAGCTGGGCAAGGCGGCCGGCGCGGTTATCAGAAAGCTGGGGATGGAAGCGGACACATTCGACGTTGTGCTAGCGGGCAGCGTCTTGTCCAGAGGAGAAGGCGATTACGTCCTTCCTTACGTAGAAAGCGAAGTGAAGGCGGCAGCGCCGTTTGCGTCCATGCGCGTATTGACGCTGGAGCCGGTTGCCGGAGCGCTGCTGCTGGCCATGGATCGGGACGGACGGTCGGTCGGGGAAGAGGTATACCAACAGTTCGAACAATCTTTATCCGTGAAGGCGAGGGACATCGAATGGGCAATGGATTAAAGGTAGCCGTTATCGGAGGTGGTTCTTCCTACACGCCGGAGCTGATCGAAGGCTTCATCAAACGGTACGAAACGTTTCCGGTGTCTAAGATCGTGCTCGCGGACATCGAAGCGGGACGGCATAAACTCGCGATCGTGGGCGGGCTGGCGCAACGGATGGTAGAGAAAAGCGGACTTCCGATCGAGGTCGAGCTCACGCTGGATCGCCGGCGAGCGCTCGAAGGATCTGATTTTGTCTCGACGCAGATGCGCGTAGGGCTCCTGGAAGCCAGGGGGTGGGATGAATCCATTCCGGTCAAATACGGACTGCTCGGCCAAGAAACGACCGGAGCGGGAGGCATGATGAAGGCGCTGCGGACGATTCCCGTGTTGCTGGACATCTGCAAAGACATGGAGGAGCTGTGTCCGGAGTCTTACTTGCTGAATTTCACGAATCCGGCAGGCATGGTGACCGAGGCGATCATGAACCATTCCGGCATCCGTTCCATCGGGCTGTGCAACTCGCCGATCGCCGCTTACAAGTGGCTGTCCAGGTTGTACGACGTCCCGGAGAGCCGCGTTTATTGCGAGTTTGCCGGTCTCAATCATTTGCATTGGATTAGCCGCATCGAGATCGACGGCGAGTCCAAGCTGGAGGAGCTGTTAGACAGACGAGGCTCTTACAGCGCGACCAACGTGCCGCAGCTTGCTTGGAACGATTCGTTGATCCGCTCGCTCGGCGCGATTCCGTCCTATTATTTGAAATACTTCTATTTGCACAGAGAGATGGTCGATGAGGGCAAAGCCGCGGCCGCGCGGGGAGAGAACCGGGCGGAGACGGTGAAACGGCTGGAAGAGGAGCTGTTCGAAATCTACAAGCAGCCGGAGCTTGCGGATAAGCCGAAGCAGCTCGAGCAGCGCGGCGGCGCGTATTATTCCGAAGCGGCCGTCAAGCTGATGCACTCCATCTACAACGACACGGGCGATATTCAAGCCCTGAACGTGCGCAACGGCGGCACGCTCGACTTCCTTCCGCCGGAGGCGGCGATCGAGGTTAACTGCAAAGTGACCAAGCACGGCGCGACGCCGGTGCCGGTGCAGCGCGTGCCGGAAGCCGCCAAAGGACTGATCAAGGCGGTCAAAATCTATGAAAGCTTGGCGATCGAGGCCGCGGTCGAAGGCAGCCGCGACAAAGCGCTGCTCGCGCTGGCCAGCCATCCGCTCATCGACTCCGCCAATGTGGCGGAAGCCATGCTGGACGAGATGCTGGAGCGGAACAAAGCCTTTTTACCGCGATTTTTCCCTTCGTAGAGAGGTGGAATAGATTTATAAAAGAGACGTTTTCCTGCCATGCTCCTCTAGGTAGGGAAGCGTCTCTACGCGTTTATCGATTATCGTCCGAAGCCGAGAAGCTTGGGTTGGCGCAGAATGCCGCTCTCCGTAAATTCGAGGGCGGCCACCCGGCAAGGGAAAGGGGCTCCGAGCCACAAAACATCGGATTTGCGCATGCCGGGCGTTAGCTCCGCAAACGGGCAATCGCCGGGGTGCTCCTCGGCGAACCGAGCCAGCAGCGCCTTGGACGACTGGTCCAGACCGGCAACGTGGCCGATGTAACGTCCTTCGTAGCCCAGCACCAGGCTTGCGATGCTCCCCCCGTGGCGCTTCAGCCCGACGACGTCGGCGACGAGCCGGAGCTCCTTCCTCTTCTTGTACCAGTCCCCGTGCTTTTTGCCCTCCGTATAGGCGCTGTCCGCCCGCTTGGAGACGACGCCCTCCCATTCCTTCTCGACAACCCAATCCCACAAGGCGGCGCCGTCGGCATACAAGTCGGAGACGAACAGCCGCGGATGCTTGTCCGGGAACTTGGCGGATAAACGGGCAAATCTATCTCTGAACGCCAGAGGTCTCAATTCCTCGCCGTCCGCATGCAAGAGATCGAAGAGCACGTAAGCCATATTTTCTTTATGCTGTCTTGTTCGCCCCATCAGCTTGCCTCGCTGAAAGCTCGGCCTGTTCCCGTCGAAATAGACGATCTCGCCATCCAGCAGGCAAGGACCGATGCGCAGAGGCGAAAGGAGCTCCACGATTTCCGGAAAAACGCCGTTTTTAAGCTCGATGCGTTTGGAGAACAGCTCAACGCCGCTCCGGCCGTCCAATCTGGCGATCGTTCGAACGCCGTCCCACTTCAGTTGATAAACCCAGTCCGGGCCTGAGGGAATAACAGGCGATGCGATGGGCGACATCGGGACCCGGGGGAGCGGAATATCGAAGGCGGCTTCGGAGAAGACGGTGCCGCCGCCGATTTCTTGCTTTTTCATTACGATGCGGTTCCTTTTTTGGTCTTCGACGGCGCCTTGCTTTTGCCGCTTTTCGATTTTGCGTCGGAGGTTTTGGCGGCGGACTTCGCCGCTTCTTTGGCCGGCTTGTCCGCTTTGCCTGAGTCGGTCGGAATTTTGACGGCTTCTAGGCTTGCTTGCAGCGCGGCCATCAGATCGATGACGTTGCTGCCGGTATCCGACGGAGCCGCGACGATGTCGAGGCTTTCCCCGCTAATTTTGTGCTCGATCGCATCCAGCAGCGCGGCGCGATAGTCGTCCGTGTATTTATCAGGGGCAAAAGGCTCCGACAACTGTTCGATTAGCAGCTTGGCAACCTGAAGCTCCTTGTCGTTGACTTCGACGGCCTCCGGCAGATTAGGTACGTTCGAGATCGGCCTGATTTCGTCCGGGAAGTGCATGGTTTCCAGGCAAAGGCAGTTGTCCACGACGCGAATGGCGGCCAAGCTGCTTTTGCTGCGAATGGAAATATTGGCGATGCCGATCTTGCCGGTCTGCTTGATCGCCTCCACGAGCAGGCTATAGGCGCTTCCGCCGGCCATGTCTGGCGAGAGGTAATACGGCTTCACGAAATAGATGGGGTCGATCTCGTGCAGGTCGACGAAGTCCAAAATTTGAATGACCCGCGCGGAATCCGGTTTAAGAGCGTCGATCTCCTCATCCGTGAACAGCACGAACTTGCCTCTCTCGTATTCGAAGCCCTTGGCCAGCTCCTCCGGGGCGACCTCCTGGTCGCAATGGGAGCAGCGTCGAGTTTGCGAGATCGGCGTCCCGCAAGCTTTGTGAATGGTACGGAAGCGAATGTCTTTATCTTCGGTCGCCGTGAACATTTTGACGGGAACGTGCACCAGCCCGAAGCTGATGGCGCCTTTCCAGACGGTATGCATGGATGATTCCTCCTTGGAGTTCGTTGACGTTACAGGTAGGTTATCCACTTGCCGGCCGGGAGATGCTTGACGGAAGATTGGGCGATTCAGGCAAGTTTTTGATAGATGTTTTCGTTGTCGATCTTGAATAATTCATAATGATTGAACGCATAATAGGCAAACCTTTTTGACGGTTGGAAAAAATTCTAACGTAAGGCGGAATGGATTTTGAAATTCAATGGCTGGTCTCGTTGTTTGATCGGAGCGGCGAGCCTTCCTTGTTAAGCGGGTTCGCGCCGCAGGCCCATAACCGGAACTATTATGAAACGCGGGGAGAAGCCTTGTGGGAGGTGGCCACGGACGAGCAGCTGATCGCTTTCACCTTCGACGACGGTCCCAACGCCAACATGACGCCGATGATTTTGGATTTGCTCGAGGAGTACGACGCCAAAGCAACCTTCTTCGTCGTGGGCAACCGGATCGACAAAAACGTCGATATCATCAGACGCGAGGCGGAGGAAGGGCATGAGGTAGCCAATCATACATATAGCCATGTTTTCTTTAACGGCAATCAATCCTCCGAGAAAATCGACCAAGAAATCGGGCAAACCAAACAAAAAATCGAAGAAGTGACAGGCCGGGATTCGCCATGGTTCCGCCCTCCAGGCGGCTTTATCAACGATCGCGTCATTGACGCCGCCCGAAAGCACGGGTATACCGTCACTTTATGGTCTTGGCATCAAGATACAGAGGATTGGCGCGCCCCCGGCGTGGATGCCATCGTCAAAAAAGTGCTGAACAACGCGCATAGCGGAGACATCGTGCTGATGCACGACAACGTGCAAGGCTCTACTCAGACGTACCGCGCGCTCCGCATTATTTTGCCCGAGCTCAAAGACCGAGGCTTCCGCTTCGTGACCGTATCGGAACTCGTTAAGTCCAAACGGTCGAACGAAGCGCATCAAGGGGACGTTGGGGAGTAAGTTTTCCGCGCGAGAATAGAAGCTTGTTTAGCTTTCGGACATGGCGGGTACTTGAAAGGAAGTAGCGGCCGAGCATGATTAACGAATAAACAAGCCTCCATTCGCATATATTGGTTGGCGGAATAAATTTGGTTTCGACTTAATTACATAAGGAGAATGAATGATCATGATGTACGATTGTATTTTTTGCAAAGATTCGGGAAGTTTCGGGGGGAGAGAAGGAAGGGAGTTTAGTTGTTATTGCGTCACGGAGAAGGAGAAAGCATATAAGCAAAACGGGATGGCCGAGAGTGACGGGGCGTCAGCAAAGGCGAAATCGCCTTGAACGTATAGATGATTGGCGAATGGGGCGTCCCTTCCGGGACGTCTAAAGGCAAAAAAAATCGGGCGTCCCTTTCGGGACGCCCTTTTCATGGGAGAGGAGAAACCGGACGAAGAGCTTATGGGGAAACGTAAGTCTTCTCCGCGGTTGTCTACGGCATCTTGCGACGCCGATGATTTTATTTTGTCCGGTTTCGGAAAGATTATACATTCAACCTTCGAAAAAATTGGCTCATGTTTATTTACGAAACAATTGTGTGGTACTATAGGCGAGATAGCAGCGAAAGGGGTAATCGAAGTGAGAGTCATCTCCGGAGTGGCGAAAGGACGGCCGCTTAAAGCCGTTCCCGGCAACGGGACGAGGCCGACGACGGATAAAGTGAAAGAAGCGATCTTCAGCATGATCGGGCCGTATTTCGATGGCGGAACGGCGCTGGATCTCTTCGCGGGAACCGGCGGGCTTGGCATCGAAGCGTGGAGCCGGGGCGTTGAACGGGTCATTTTCGTGGATCGGGAAAAAATCAGCATCGATGTCATCCGGCACAATCTCGCCGCAGCAGGCGCGGAGCAAGCGTCCGAAATTTATCGCAATGACGCCGAACGAGCGTTGAAGGCGCTTGCGAAACGAGGAATCAAGTTCGAATTGGTTTTCCTCGACCCGCCCTACAAGATGGCCACGATGGATGCCGTAATGGAAGAGCTGGCCGCAAAGGAAATGCTCGCGCCGGATGCGACAATCGTGGTGGAGCATGACGCGGAAGTGGTTTATCCGGAGGAGCTTGCTTCATTCCGTCAGATCAGGCAAGCCAAATACGGCGATATCGCCGTTTCGATATATGAGTACATACAAGGCAACGACACCGAAGACGGGGGAGATAGAAGTGACGATGAACAATGACAACGGACAAGCAAACGAAGCGCTGAGTAGCGGAGGGAACGCGGGCAAAAAGGAACGCGTAGCCGTCTATCCGGGCAGCTTCGATCCGGTGACGTTCGGGCATCTCGACATTATCAGGCGGTCGGCCAGACAATTTGACCGGCTCGTCGTGGCCGTGCTTAACAACACGAGCAAAAGCCCCATGTTCACGGTCGAAGAACGCAAGGAGCTGCTTGCCGAAGTGACCAAGGATCTTCCGAACGTCGAAATCGACAGCTTCCGCGACTTGACCGTCCGATTGGTGAAATCGAAGGACGGGGATGTCATTATTAGAGGCATCCGTTCGGTGACCGACTTCGAATACGAGCTTCAATTGGCATCGACGAACCATCTGCTGGATCCGGAGATCGACACCATGTTCATGATGACGAATCCCAAATATTCGTATTTGAGCTCCAGCATCGTCAAAGAAATCGCGATGTTCCACGGCGAGGTTACCGAGCTGGTGCCGCCCGAGGTGGAGTCCAGACTAAAAGCCAAGATCGAGGCGCGAAAAGGGTAAATAGACGGTAAGCAATCGACTCGGCTATCTCGGCGAAATGGTTTTGCCGGCAAGCCGTTTGAGCATGAACCATGCCAGCAAAGCGAGGACGGCGACAGCCATCCCGGCTCCGGCCGCGTAAGGCCACAGTCCGTGCAATTGCGAAGCCGATAGGGCTTCAGCAGGAAATCGTACGCCGAAGGACGAGTCGTAATAGGCGCCGCCGGAGACGACGGGGAAGCTTGCGTTCGGCACGAGCTTGCGGACCAAGGCCGCGACGGGATTCCATAGAAGCAACGTGAGCAGAAACGCATGGAGCGCGTGGTTTAACCTGTGCAGAACAAACGGCAGCAGCTTCAAGTCGGTGCCTGAGACGGAATAGCCTGTTTGCATAACGCCGCTTAGTCCGCCCCAGGCCAAAACGGCGGCGATCACGGCGCATACCATGGCGATATCCGTGCCGGGCAGCTCCCAGACGGCCGCCGCGTACGCTCCGAGATGTCCTTCGAATAAGGCGGGGCCGGCAAAGGTAAGCCCTAGCTTAACCGCCGGCGCGAACAGCGGCTCCGCGAGCTTGGCGATCATGGAGGCGATGATCATGAATCCGCCGATCATCATAAGCTTCTGGACGCTTGCGGCGACGGAATCGCCTAATACTTTGCCCAAGCTGCGACCGTCGCTTTCCCGTCCCTTTACCATGGCGGCAGCCGCTTTGAGGATCATATTGTCCCGGGGAGGGGAAAGAAGCGGAGTCGGTTCGTCTTGCGGGACGTCGCTCCGATGCGGCTCGGCTTGCGCGGGAGCGGCGGGAACGGTTCTGAACAGGGAAGCGAGGAAGAGCAGCCAAACGGCCGACAACCATACGGCTCCCGCTACGAGAAGGCCGGCAAGCGGCTTGTGCAGGAAACCGGCTCCCACGATGACAAGCATAAACATCGGATTAGGCATATGAGCGAAGGCAAGCAGCCTTTGACCTTGATTTCGGCTCACCAGCTCGCGCTTGCGGAGCGTGGCGACGGCTTCCGCGCCGGCGGGATACCCGCCTAGCCAGCCGATGACGACGGGCAGGGCGGCTTCGCCAGGCAGGCCGAACGATCGCCGCATAAACGGACTCAGCAAGGCGCCCATGCCATGGGCGAGTCCGAACGCAAGCATGATTTCATAAAGGACAAGAAAAGGGAGCAGTCCGGGGAACACGATGTTCCACCAGACGGTTAATCCTTGCAGCGAAGCTTGGAAAGAAGCGTCCGGCTGCACGATGATGGCACCGACGAGAAGAGTGGAGAGGATGGCGAACGCTATCGTTCTGAACATGGCCGTTTGGCTCCTTTCGGACATACTTGCTCGTTCATATGTACGCCGATCTCGGACAAGTTAGACCTGGCGAAGAAGCTGTCGCCGAACGTGAACGGGGGAGTAGAATGGAGGAGAAAGGAGCCGTCGCAAGGCGCATGCTGCTGTCGGCAGGGGCGACGGCGCTCGCGATGTGGCTGCTGCTCTATGCGCCGACTCCGTATGTCGTATACGAGCCGGGCATTGCCGTGCCTGTGAGGCAGTTGGTACAGCTGCAGAATGCGGATGCAGATAAGCGTCAGCAGGAGGGTGCCGCTAGCGGGCAGGCGGGCCGCGAGGGGAAGACGGGATGGTTCGTATTGACGGCGGTGCGGCTGACGGGTCCAAATCTATGGGGCGTCATCAAGGCGGGCGTAGATCGGGATAAGGACGTGCTCTGGAAGCGGGAAGCGTTCGGCGGGCAATCGCGGAAGGAATACGTGGACCGCGTGAAAACGGTCATGAGCGGGTCGCAGGAAACGGCTCTGCGGGCGGCGTACGATTTTGCAAGCGTTCCTTATCGCATAGAAGAAGGAAAAGTCGTGCCGGACGACAAGGAAAACGCGATTACGATCCAGGCGAAGGAAATCGGCGGGCCTTCCGCTGGTTTGGTATTTGCCCTGCAAACTGTCGATCTGCTGACGGAAGGCGATTTGACCCGGAACTTGCAAATCGCGGCTACGGGCACGATCGATGAGCAAGGCAGCATTAGCGCAATCGGCGGCGTGAAGCAAAAGACGGTATCCGTAAGCGAGGGCGGCGCCGATCTATTCCTTGTCCCCAAAGGAAACGAGGAGCAGGCCAAGAAGACCGCCAAGCGTCTTAAAAGCGATACCGTCATCATCGGCGTCGGCACGCTCGAGGAGGCCGTGCGGGCCATCGACGCCTTCGCGACGGCGGAACGCCAAGGGTGAGAATTGGTCCTTCCTTTATGCTACGCCATGATCGGAGCATCTCTGTAATCGCGGTACAGATCGCCCGGACCAGCGCCTGGAACGCCGAGAAGATAAGCGGCGCTTGCAGCGATATCGAGCTCCAAGTAACGATATGGCGCCGGCGGCCGGGCGGCGCTCATCAGCACGGGAACGGTTGCGGTTCGTTTCATCTCCTTGAGCAGCTCCCTTCCTTTGCCGCTAAACCCGAGTACGCGCAAATATTCGACGCCCGTACGAAGCCGCTCCGCCGTAAAGTCGGTTTTGTAATGGCCCAGCAGCACGGATAGAAGCGCGCGCTGCAGCTTGGTGCGCGTATACCTCTTGGTCTTCAGCAAGCCGAGTAACGGTTCCAGCCCATCCTCCGCCAGCTCGGGCAGGCTTTGAAGCAAGCGATGCTCCAGACCTTCGGTTATTTCGCGAAGCTGCCGAAGCTGCCCGGCGTCCCGAGTGACAAGGTTATGCAGGAGGGGATGCCAGTAATCGTTCCAGCTGATTGGCGCTCGGCGTTGCTTCGCGGCTTCGGCCAGCAAGTCGAATGTCGACGCGGGCACGTAAGGGGCGATATCCGGCATTGAACGTTGCTCCAGCAGCAGCTTTCGGATCGCCGTCGCGCTCGCGATTCGCGCGTCGGTAATCGTCGGTTGATGATAGTCGGCCTTCTCGCGCGCGATGGTATAAGGGATCGTCCTGCCTCCTAGACGCCGATGGGCGATCAAATAATGCAAGCCGAGCGTATGATTAGGCTGATCATAAGGGAATCCCGCCGCTTCCTCGTCGCCTTGCATTGCGGCATATTCGGCAATCGCCGCGCTGTACGCTTGCGGGTACGCGATTCCGGTATCGAGCCGCTGCTTCAATAGCGACTTGAACGGCTCAGGCTCGACCGCCGCGAGCTCTGCCGCCCGCTGAAGCGGAGCCAGGCGTCCGCTCTCCGTGCCGAAGCAGAAGGCATCGACGACGCCCGTCGCCTCTAGCAGCGACACGGCGCCGTAGGCGAACCACTCGGCAGCCTGCGTGGCGTACGCGACAGGCAGCTCGATGACGAGATCGCAGCCGCCTGCAAGCGCCATGCGCGTCCGCGTCCACTTGTCAACAAGAGCCGGCTCTCCGCGCTGCAGGAAATGGCCGCTCATGACGGCGACCACGGCGTCGGCTTCCGTTATTTTGCGCGACTGTTGCAGATGATAAGAATGCCCGTTATGAAACGGGTTGTATTCGACGATGAGCCCTACTGTGCGCATGTTTCTAAACCTCTCTGTCGTTGGATGTTCTTTCCACTATAACACAAAGGCCGGAAGCCGTTGCAAACGGTCCGAGCGGATGGCGGAAATGGGTGTCAAGTAAAAAAGCTTTACGTATAATTGTTGACAAAACGCTAGGCGAATAGATATAATAATCTTTGTTTGTTTGGGGTGATGATATGTTGTTTCATATGCGAGAGATGATGTCCAAAGGCTTGAAGACAACAGTTAAGGAAGACCTGGATGTAAGCGAATTGTTCAAAGGACGTTCGGACGTCATTCAGGCAGGGCCGCTGCACGTATCGGTCGAGGTGACGGGCCACGACGGCTATGTTACAGCCGAAGGAGAGCTTACGGCGGATTTGGAGCTGGCATGCTCCAGATGTCTGGAACCGACCAGCGCGCATACGGTCATTCCTTTCTACGAGCAATTCAAGCTTGAAGACAATGAGCATTCGGACGACGACGACGATTTCGACGAGAACGAAGTCGGCGGAGACGATTTCGTGGAATTGCCGGGAGACAAGCTGGACCTGAAGCCTTATCTGGAAGAGTCGCTTCTGCTCTTCATGCCGTTCGCGCCGCTATGCGACAAGGATTGCAAGGGGCTGTGCCAGGCATGCGGACAGAACTTGAATGAGCACACATGCAGCTGCAATACCGAGAAGATCGACCCTCGGTTCGCGGCGCTCAAGGACTTGTTTAAGGAGTAAATGTAGATCAAGGTTCAAAAAAGCCGGTTTTCAGCACCGAGAAGGTTGCATGAAGCTAGAAAATGAGGAGCGGAGCGTAGCAGAGCTACGTGAGCACCGGAAGCTTCGGCTGAATGCAAGATTCGACGTCGAATACGCTTCTCGAGATGCTTCGTGATCAAAAGCGGTTTTTTTGAACTTCATTAAGTGAAGGAGGTGGGAAAGATGGCAGTACCTCAACGTAGAACATCCAAGACTCGCCGCGACAAACGTCGCACGCATTTCAAGCTGGCAATACCGGGCATGGTGAAATGCGAACAGTGCGGAGAGCTTAAATTGGCTCACCACGTATGCAAAGTGTGCGGATATTACAAAACGAAAGAGATCATTTCCCAATAGGACGGATCTCGGGAACGGTAGCACTTCATCTCGCGATGGGGTGCTATTTTTTTGTCGGCTCCGACAAACGTTTCAACTGGCGCATTGCGTCGGAGACGTTTTTTTTATATACTGTTTTAGTACCAGGTGATAAATCATGCGCACTTACATATAACTTATTGAAACGCAGGAGGCGGTGCCGACCATGGACCGAATGCCCAAGCGGCAGCGGCATCAGCAGCTGACCCAGCATATAGAAGACAATCCTTTCATAACGGACCGGGAGCTCACCCGTCTGCTCAAGGTTAGCATCCAGACGATCAGGCTGGACCGGATGGAGCTTGGCATTCCCGAGCTTAGAGAGCGGATGAAGCTGATGGCGGAGCGCTCTTACGATTCCGTCAAGTCGCTGCCGCTGCACGAGGTCATCGGGGAAATCGTGGATCTCGAGCTCGATAAGAGCGGCATCTCCATCTTCGAAATTCGCGAGGAGCACGTGTTCTCGCGCACCTCCATCGCGCGGGGGCATCACGTGTTCGCCCAAGCGAACTCGCTCGCGGTCGCCGTCATTAACGATGCGATCGCGCTGACGGTTACGGCGGACATTCGTTTTATCCGGCCCGTGCGACTCGGCGAGAAGTGTATCGCCAAGGCTTATGTCCGTTCCATCTCGGGGGAACGGAGCAAGTCCAAAGTCGAGCTGTTTACTTACGTAGGCGACGAAATGGTGTTTCAGGGCAATTTCGTCATCTTCCGCTCTGCGGGTAATTCTGAGGATAAAGGAGGCGGGACCCATGCGGATCGCGATTGACGCCATGGGCGGAGACCACGCGCCGGGGCTGATCGTGAAGGGAGCTCTTGAAGCCGCTGCGGAATGGCCGGATACGGAATTGCTGCTGGTTGGCGATCAAGGAACGATCGGGAAGCTGATCGGCGACGCCAAACCTTCCAATATTACGATTCACCATGCCGACGACGTGATCGGTCCGGACGACGAGCCCGTGCGGGCCGTCAGGAGGAAAAAAGGCGCTTCGATGGTCGTGGCCGGAACGCTGGTCAAAGAAGGTCGTGCCGAAGCGATGCTTTCGGCAGGCAACACGGGAGCGCTGATGGCGACGGGCTTGCTCGTCGTGGGCCGGATGGATGGCATCGAGCGGCCGGCACTGGCGCCGATGCTGCCGACGATGGACGATAAAGGAGTGCTTGCGCTGGATCTTGGCGCCAACATGGACGCCAAGCCGGAGCATCTTCTCCAGTACGCCATCATGGGCAGCATCTACCGCTCCAAAGTGCACGGCATGGACAAGCCCCGAGTCGGGCTGCTTAACGTCGGCACGGAAGCCATGAAGGGCAACGAGGCGGCGAAAGCGGCATTCGAGCTGCTGGAAAAAGCTCCGATCCATTTTATCGGGAACGTAGAGGCGCGCGACGTGTTGAACCGGAATTGCGACGTTTTGATCTGCGACGGCTTTGCGGGCAATATTATGCTGAAGGCGATGGAAGGGGCGGCCGGCACGATCTTTGCATCGCTCAAGGACGCCTTCGGTCAATCGGTGCTGACGAAAGTCGCCGCGGCCATCATGCTGCCGAGACTCAAGCAGCTCAAGAAAAAGATGGATTACAAGGAGCATGGCGGCGCGCCTTTGCTTGGACTGAACGGACTGGTGTTGAAGTGCCACGGCTCATCCGACGTCGTGGCGGTCAAAAACGCGGTCCGGCAGGCGAGAGTGGCGCTCCAGGCGCGATTAATCGACTCGATTACCGCAGAAATCAACGGGAAGTGAGTGTTTAATGATGAGTTTGCATCCTGTCGGCATTATCGGAACGGGCAAATATGTGCCCGAACGTATTCTTACGAATCAAGAATTGGAACAAATGGTGGAAACGAACGACGAGTGGATCGTTACCCGGACAGGCATCCGAGAGCGCCGTTTGGCGGCGGAGACGGAGGCGACCTCCGATCTGGCATACGAAGCGGCTAAGCGCGCGCTGGACGCGGCCGGATTGACGGCTGATCAGCTCGACCTTATCCTGGTGGCGACGATCACGCCGGATATGTTTTTCCCTTCGACGGCATGTTTGCTTCAGAACAAGCTAGGCGCCAAACAAGCCGCCGCGTTCGATCTGTCCGCGGCATGCTCGGGCTTTATCTACGGCCTGGCGACGGCTTCGAACATGATCGCGACGGGCATGTACAAGCACGTGCTCGTCGTGGGCGCGGAGACCTTGTCCCGCATCACCGACTACACCGACCGCAACACGTGCATTCTGTTCGGTGACGGCGCCGGCGCGGTCGTGCTCGGCCCCGTCGAGGAAGGACGCGGCTTCTTGTCGTTCGAGCTAGGCGCGGACGGAAGCGGCGGCGAGCTTCTCAAAGTAGGCGGCGGAGGTTCCCGTCTGCCGGCTTCGGCGGCTTCGATCGAGGACAAGCAGCACTATATTTATATGGCGGGCAACGACGTCTTTAAGTTCGCCGTGCGCATTATGGGCAGCGCGGCCGAGGATGCCCTGGCGAAAGCCGGCAAGACGAAGGAAGACGTCGATCTGCTAGTGCCGCATCAAGCCAATATCCGCATTATCCAATCCGCGCTCAACAGGCTCAGTCTGCCCGAAGAGAAGGCGATGATCAATCTCGACAAATACGGCAATATGTCAGCCGCTTCGATTCCCGTCGCGCTGGCGGAAGCCGTCGAGCAAGACAGGGTCAAGCCGGGCGACTGCCTCGTGTTAGTCGGCTTCGGCGGAGGTTTGACTTGGGGATCGTCCGTCCTTATTTGGTAATTCGCGATTTCGATTCGTTAGGGAGGAAGCAAATATGGGAAAGACGGCATTTGTATTTCCTGGGCAAGGCGCCCAGGCAGTCGGGATGGGGAAGGACGCTTTCGAAGCCAGCGAGTCGGCGAAGGCGTTATTCGAACGGGCTAACGACGCGATCGGCTTCGAGCTGTCCGCCGTCATATTCGACGGACCCGACGAGGCGCTTAAGCAAACGGCCAATACGCAGCCGGCGCTGCTTACGGTCAGCATGGCTTATCTGGAGCTGCTCAAGGATAGCGGCCTGACGCCCGACTACGTGGCGGGTCACAGCTTGGGCGAATACAGCGCGCTGGTCGCGGCTGGCGTCATCGGCTTCGAGGACGCGGTGCGCACCGTGCGCGCGCGCGGTCAATTCATGGAACAGGCCGTTCCGGGCGGGCTGGGGGCCATGGCCGCCGTTCTGGGCTCGGAGCGCGAGGATCTGGCCAAGCTTTGCGCCGACATATCGGCGGAGGGCTCCGCGGTGGAATTGGCCAACGTCAATTGTCCCGGGCAGATCGTCGTGTCGGGAACGGCGGCAGGCGTGCAGGCCGTAGTCGACCGCGGCAAAGAAGCGGGAGCCAAGAGAGTGATCCCGCTCGAAGTAAGCGGACCGTTCCACTCCTCGCTGATGCGCCCGGCGGCGGAACGTTTGGGCGAGAAGCTGGCGGACGTATCGTTAGCGGACGCCAAGATTCCGGTCATCGCCAATGTTACGGCGGCTTCCGTCACGTCCGCGGACGAAATTCGAGGCTTGCTCGTGGAGCAAGTGTATTCTCCCGTCTTATGGGAGGACAGCGTGCGTTATCTGATCGGGCAAGGGGTAGACACGTTCGTCGAGATCGGCTCCGGTTCGGTGCTCGCGGGATTGATCAAAAAGATCGATCGCGGCGTCAGGGTCGTATCCGTCAACAGCGTCGCTTCGTTGGATTCGATTCAAGTCCATCCATAAGGAAATTGGTACTGCCGGATGGTTTTTGAATTCGCAATAAATTCGCAATGAGGAGGAAATGCGTATGTTTGCAAGCTTGGAAGGCAAGAACGCGCTTGTGACGGGAGCATCCCGCGGCATTGGCAGAGCGATCGCGCTCGCGCTCGCGGAAGCCGGAGCGGACGTGGCGGTCAACTATTCGGGAAGCGAAGCCGCCGCGGCCGAGACGGCCAAAGCGATCGAAGCGCTGGGACGCCGCGCCATCGTCATCAAGGCGAACGTCGGCAAAGCGGCCGAGTTCGACGCGATGGTCAAGGAAACGATCGAGCAGCTCGGCGGGCTCGACATTCTGGTGAATAACGCGGGCATAACAAGAGATAATTTAATCATGCGCATGAAAGAAGAGGAGTTCGACGATGTAATCGAGACGAACCTCAAGGGCGTATTTAACGGCGTTAAAGCCGTTACAAGGCATATGATGAAGCAACGTTCAGGACGAATCATCAATATTTCGTCCGTCGTAGGCGTGCTTGGCAATCCCGGCCAAGCGAACTACGTTGCCGCCAAAGCCGGCGTCATCGGCTTGACGAAAGCAAGCGCCAGAGAGCTCGCATCGCGGGGCATTACGGTAAACTGCGTCGCTCCGGGCTTTATCCAGACGGATATGACGGACAAGCTTCCGGAAGAAACCAAGACGGCGCTTTCCGGTCAAATTCCGCTCGCCCGTCTCGGCGACGCCGCCGATATCGCAAACGCGGTGAGATTCTTGGCATCCGACGCGGCTGCTTACATGACCGGCCAGACCGTCCACGTGGACGGCGGCATGTACATGTAGGACCGTTATCGGGTTTCCGGGATGCCGGAAAGGTAAGGATGGCATTTTGCATGTAATTCTCGTATAATACGGTGGAGGAGGTGAACCGGATGTCCGAAGTAGTAGATCGCGTAAAACGTATTGTCATCGACCGCCTAGGCGTAGACGAAGCAGAAGTAACGCTTGAAGCTTCCTTTAAAGATGACCTCGGCGCTGACTCTCTTGACGTTGTAGAATTGGTCATGGAGCTCGAAGACGAGTTTGATATGGAAATCTCTGACGAAGATGCAGAGAAAATCACGACGGTGGGAGAAGTTGTAACTTACATACAATCTCATACCTAAGGATGGACAAGTCCCGTTTCAAGGAGCGGGACTTCTCTTCCATGTTAAGCGCTTTTATTACTGAACGACCTTTAACCTTTTTATGATTGGCTTAATCGCTATTAATATAGAATGGACGGCGCGATGCCGTTATATGTCTGTTTGCAGAGGTGACTGAAGTGAAGCAAAGAGTAGTCGTGACGGGCATGGGGGTAATGACCTCGCTCGGTTCGAACATCGAACAATTTTGGAACAACCTGCTTGAAGGCAAGTCCGGCGTTTCCGTCGTCGAGGCCTTCGACTTCTCGGAATATCCGACCCGCATTGCCGCGGAGATCAAAAATTTTAATCCGGAGGACTACGGCATCGAGCGCAAGGAAGCGCGCAAGATGGACCGGTTCGTCCAATTCGCGTCCGTAGCGAGCAAGCTTGCGGTCGCGGATTCCGGCCTGGATATCGGCACCAATGCCGACGCGGAGCGCGTAGGCGTTATGATCGGCTCCGGCATTGGCGGTTTGGGCACTTGGGAAGACCAGCACAACGTGCTGCTGGAGAAGGGGCCGAAACGCGTCAGCCCGTTCTTCATCCCGATGATGATCGCGAACATGGCATCGGGACAAGTATCCATGCTAACGGGCGCGAAAGGTCCCAACAGCACGGCGGTTACGGCTTGCGCGACCGGCACTCATTCCATCGGAGACTCTTACAAGATGATCCAACGGGGCGATGCGGACGTGATGATCGCAGGCGGCGCGGAGGCGACGATTCGTCCGACGGGCATGGCGGGCTTCTGCTCGATGCGCGCGATGTCGACTCGCAACGAAGAGCCCGAGAAGGCAAGCCGTCCGTTCGACTCCGGCCGCGACGGCTTCGTCATGGGCGAGGGAGCCGGGGTGCTGGTGCTTGAATCGTTGGAGCACGCCAAGGCGCGCGGTGCCAAGATCTATGCGGAAGTAATCGGCTACGGCATGAGCGGCGACGCTTTCCATATGACTGAGCCAGACCCGGACGGCGCGGCCCGCTGCATGGCTAAGGCCATCAAAGATGCCGGCATCGAACCTGCTCAAGTGGATTATATCAATGCGCATGGAACGTCGACGCCGGTTGGCGACCGTTCGGAGACGACGGCGATCAAGAAAACGTTCGGAGACCATGCTTACAAGGTAGCCGTCAGCTCGACGAAGTCGATGACGGGCCACTTGCTTGGCGCGGCGGGCGGAGTGGAAGCCGTCATTCTTGCGCTCACGTTGCAGAACGGCATGATCGCTCCTACGATCAACCTGGACAACCAGGATCCCGAGCTCGATCTGGACTACGTGCCCAACAAGCCTCGCGAAGCGGATGTGCGCATTGCGTTGTCCAACTCGTTCGGCTTCGGCGGGCATAATGCCACGATTGTGATGAAAGCGTATGAAGCGTGATAATTTAGACGAGCTGCAGCAGAAGCTGCAGCTCGATTTTAAACGCGGCAGATTGCTGAGGCAGGCATTCACCCATACCTCCTACGTCAACGAACATAAACGGGGCTCCGTGCAGGACAACGAACGGCTGGAGTTTCTTGGCGACGCGGTATTGCAGCTCCTGGTATCCGAGTTTCTGTTCGCGACCTATCCGAAGAGACCGGAAGGAGAGCTTACTCGCATGCGCGCATCCGTCGTATGCGAGCCTTCCCTAGCGATGTTCGCCGAGCGTCTGGAGCTTGGAAGCCACGTCCTTCTCGGCAGGGGCGAGGAGCAGCTGGGCGGCAGACATCGCCAGGCGCTTTTGGCCGATTTGTTCGAGTCCTTCATCGGCGCCATTTTCCTGGATTCCGGCATCGACCGAACGCGCGAGTTTCTGGCGGAGCACATGTTTCCCCACATCGAATCCGGCGATTTCGGCTTGCTGATGAAGGACGCGAAGTCAAAGCTGCAAGAGCGAGCCCAGCACTACGGACTGGGCCCGGTCGAATACCGGATCGTCGAAGAGCGAGGTCCCGCGCACGACCGGGAGTTTATCGTCGAGGTGTACCTCGGGGAGGAACGTTACGGTCTTGGCGCGGGACGCACCAAGAAGGAAGCGGAGCAGCGCTCCGCCGCCGAAGCGTGGAACAGGCTGGCTCAAGAAACGTGATATCCGTTAGTCCGGCCGGATGCGCAAATTAGCTACAGCCGCGGCAGTTGCCGCATGAAGAACCGCTGGGTCATCGCGACCTGGCGGTTCTTTTGTTGCTTCTTCGGAGAGTCGGAGTGAACGCGAACTTGATATAACGCAAACAATGAAATTGTGTTACAATGTGGGGTGAGGTGAAACTGAAGTCATGTTTCTGAAACGTATAGAATTAGCGGGATTCAAGTCCTTCGCCGACAAAACCGAGATGGAGTTCGTCACCGGCATTACGGCCGTGGTCGGTCCCAACGGTTCGGGGAAAAGCAATATCTCCGACGGCATCCGCTGGGTGCTCGGCGAGCAAAGCGCGAAGAGCTTGCGCGGCGGCAAGATGGAAGACATCATTTTTGCCGGCAGCGACGCGCGGAAGGCGGTCAACTACGGCGAGGTTTCGCTGACGCTGGACAATGCGGACGGCGCGCTCCCGCTGGAATATAACGAAGTAACCGTCACGCGCCGGGTACACCGGAGCGGCGACAGCGAATATTTGATCAATAAGCAGCCTTGCCGACTCAAAGATATTACCGAGCTGTTCATGGATACGGGCATCGGCAAGGAAGCCTATTCCATTATCGGCCAAGGCCGAATAGAAGAAATTTTGAGTACGCGCTCCGAGGATCGCAGGGGAATCTTCGAAGAAGCTTCCGGCATCGTGAAGTACAAATCCCGCAAGCGGGAAGCGCAGAAAAAGCTCGACGAGACGGAACAAAACCTGCTTCGGATCCACGATCTCGTGACCGAGCTGGAGGATCAAGTGGAGCCGCTGCGCAAGCAGTCGGAGAAAGCGATTCACTTTAAAGCGCTTAAGGAAGAGCTTAAAACCAAGGAAATATCGATGTACGTACATAATATCGAGACGGTGCACCGGTCCTGGTCGGAGGCGACGGACAAGCTGGAGAAGCTGCAAGAGGAGCAGCTCAAGCTATCCACCGTCGTCAGCAAGCACGACGCGCACTTGGAGCAGGATCGGCAGCAGCTGCGGGAGATCGAGCTGGAGCTGGACCAACTGCACGCTTCGATGCTTCAGCTGAGCGAGGACGTCGAGAAGTGCGAAGGCTACGGCGAGGTGCTTAAGGAGCGGAAACGCAATCTGGAGCAAAACAAGCGCGGCCTCGAGGAATCGATGGCTGCGCAGGATGCGCGCATCGTCGCGCTGACGCAGGACGAAGCGGAATTCCGCGGCAAGGCGGCCGCGCTGGAGCTTACGCTCGCGGAAATCCGCGTTAAGCTAGCCGCGGAGGAGTCGAATCTGCTCGGCGTGGCCGGCGGAGCCGTTGTCGATGCGGAAGAAAAGCTGAAGAGCGAGCTACTCGACGTATTAAGCTCCATGGCGCAAACGCGCAACGAGATTCGATATGCGGCGCAGCAGCAGGAGACGCTTCAGCGGCGCATGGAGAGAATCAGCGACGACGAGTCGAAGTGGACGGAGCAGCAAGCCCGGCTCGACGCGCGCAAGCTGGATCTGGAGAAGGAGCTTCAAGAGAGGATTGCGGCGCTTGAGAGCACCCGGAACCGTTTGCTGGCCGAGACGGAAAAGGGACGTGCCCTGGCGGCGAGTCTGGAAGAGGTAACGGCCGCCATAAGGAAATGGGATCAGCGGCTGGACAGCCATATTTCCAGGCGGGACACGATGAAGGAAATGCAAGACGCGCTTGACGGCTTTATGCAAGGCGTCAAGGAAGTGCTGAAGGCGGCTCGTCGCGGATCTGCCGGCATATCCGGCGTTCATGGCGCCGTGGCCGAGCTCATTCGGGTGCCGCAGCGCATCGAAGTGGCGGTCGAGACCGCCTTGGGCGGCGCGCTTCAGCATATCGTCATGGAGGACGAACGCTCCGCGCGCGCGGCGATCGGCTTCCTGAAGCAGCGTCAATTAGGGCGGGCTACTTTCCTGCCGCTCGACGTCATCCGCGGCCGCATGATACCAGAGAACGACAAACGCTCCTTAAGCTCCGAAGAAGGCTTTGTAGGCGTTGCGGCTGATTTGGTCGGCAGCGACGAACGTTACCAAGCCATCGTAGGCAATCTGCTTGGCAACGTGCTCCTTGCCGAGACGCTGGAGCAAGCCAACCGCATCGCGTCGCGATGCCAGTACCGGTACCGCGTCGTAACGCTCGAAGGCGACGTCGTCAACGCCGGCGGCTCCATGACCGGCGGCAGTCTGCAGAAGCGCGGCGCGAGCCTGCTCGGCCGCAGCCGGCAGATCGAAGCGCTTGATGGGGAGATCAAGGAAGCGGAGACGACCGTAGGACAGTTAAGAGCCAAGCTAAGCGACCTGCGCAAGGAACAATCGATCTCGTCCCAGAACGTCGAAGAGCTGCGAACGCAAGCGGAGAAATATCGGATCGACGAGCAGGCCATCAGATCCGAGCTGCAGCAATTGAAATCGGAGGACAAGCTATTGGCCGAGCAACGCTCGTTATCGGCATCCGACAAAACGTCGCAGGCGAACGAAAACGAATTGCTAGCCAAGCAGGCCGAGCAAGCGGAGCAGCGGTTAGAAGCCCTCGTCATCGACGAAGCCAGGCTGCAAGAAGCGATCCGCCTTGCGGAAGAGCGGCGCAAAGCCAGCGAATCCGCCAAGGAAGAGCTGCAAGTGCAGCTGACGGACCTCAAGATCGCCGTCGCGAAGACGGATCAAGAGAAGCAAAGCTTCGAGGATCAGGCGAACCGCGTGAGGAGCGACATCCACCGGGCCAAAAACGAGCTTGCTAGCTTGCGGGCGGTATCCGCTCAGCAAGAAGAGGAGCTGACGCGCCACGGCGAGGAAAGCGTCGCGCAGATCGCGCAGCTTAACGATTTGCGCATTAAAAAAGCCAATTGCGCGGAACAGACGGATCTGAAGCGCGCCGCTCGCGCCCATGGGATCGCGGAGCTCGACAAGGGCGAAAGCGAAACGAAGGAGCAGCGCGCGCAGCTGCGGGTCGTCGAAGACCAGATGCGTCAAACGGAGATTGCTCTGAACCGCCAAGACGTGGAATTGGACAACCTGCTGCGCAAGCTTAGCGAAGAATACGAGCTAAGCTACGAGCTCGCCAAAGAAACGTACCCCGTTCCGGAGGACGTGGCAGGAACGCAAGCCGAAGTCCGTGAGCTTAAACGGAAAATTGCTTCGCTCGGCGAGGTCAACCTCGGCGCCATCGAAGAATACGAACGGGTGAAAGAGCGTTACGAGTTCCTCTCCGAGCAAAAAAACGACTTGATCGAAGCCAAAACGGCTTTGTACCAAGTTATTAAAGAGATGGACGAGGAGATGTCTAAGCGATTCCGCACGACCTTCGAAGCGATCCGCAAGCACTTCGTCGTCGTGTTCGGCAAGCTGTTCGGAGGCGGACGGGCCGATCTCGTGCTGGTCGAGCCCGACCGCGTGCTGGATACCGGCATCGATATCGTCGCTCAGCCTCCGGGCAAAAAGCTGCAAAATTTGCAGCTGCTCTCCGGCGGAGAACGCGCGTTGACCGCGATCGCGCTGTTGTTTGCGATTCTTCAAGTCAAGCCGGTGCCGTTCTGCGTGCTCGACGAGGTCGAAGCGGCGCTCGACGAAGCGAACGTAGCACGGTTTGCCCAATACTTGCGCGAGTTTTCGGGTCTTACCCAGTTCATCGTCGTTACTCACCGCAAAGGAACGATGGAAGAGGCGGATGTCTTATACGGCGTCACGATGGAGGAAGGCGGCGTCTCCAAGCTCGTCTCGGTCCGCCTCGAAGAGGACGGCGGAGACGAAGAGCCGGTTTCCGCTTAAGCGGACGATGTGCGGTCGGACATAAAGGATAAATGTTGAATGGCTAGGATGGAGGGAACGACCCATGAGTTTTTTCAAGAAGCTGAAGGAAAGCATCGCCGCCAAAACGGAGGCGGTTACGAACGTATTTAAGGAAGGCCTCTCCAAAACGCGGACGGCGTTCGTGGAAAGGGTCGAAGAGCTCATCACGCGGCGCAAGAAGATCGACGAGGAGTTTTACGAGGAGCTGGAAGAGATTCTGATCGGCGCGGATGTCGGCGTGAACACGGTCATGAAGCTGATCGACGAATTGCGCGCCGAAGTGAAAAAGCGCAAAATCGAGGATGCATCGGATCTGCAGCCGGTCCTTTCCGAGAAGCTGATCGAGCTGCTTAAGGGCGACGATCATGCGGAGCTGCGCATGGCGCCGGAAGGACAGATCACGGTCATTCTGTTCGTCGGCGTCAACGGCGTGGGCAAGACGACGACGATCGGCAAGCTGGCTCACAAGCTCAAGAGCGAAGGCAAATCCGTGCTGATGGCGGCGGGCGATACGTTCCGCGCCGGCGCGATCGAGCAGCTCGAGGTATGGGGTGGGCGCGTCGGCGTCGACGTTATTAAACAGTCGTCGGGCTCCGATCCGGCCGCGGTGATGTTCGATGCCGTGCAAGCCGCCAAGCAGCGCAAGGTGGACGTGCTGCTGTGCGATACGGCTGGTCGCCTGCAGAATAAATCCAACCTTATGGAGGAACTGAACAAAATCTTCCGCGTCATTCAACGGGAGTTGCCCGAGGCTCCTCATGAGGTATTGCTCGTGCTCGACGCGACGACGGGCCAAAACGCGCTTAGCCAAGCCAAGCTATTCGGCGAGAAAAGCGGCGTGACGGGTCTGGTGCTGACCAAGCTGGACGGAACGGCCAAAGGCGGCATCGTCGTCGCGATCCGTAACGAGTTGAACCTTCCGGTGAAGCTCGTGGGACTCGGCGAGAAGATGGGCGATTTGCAGCAGTTCGACTCCGAGCAATTCGTTCACGCGCTGTTCGCGGGACTGATCAGCCAGGAGGAAGAAAGAAGCGGCAACGCCGGAGAATAACGGTCGTTTGCCGGGTTGCATTCGACAAAGGGACGGCGCTCCGTCCCTTTTGCGTACCTGTTGTCAGGCCTGGATCCTTGTCGGAAAGGTTAGAGAAAGTGACAAGGAAATAAACTTGACAGTGCCATGGGCGATCGGGTATGATAAGTGTCGTTGATCATGCTGTAAAGGTTGTAGCCTTTACGGCGTGGCATTGGAACGGTGAAGGAGGCAGCGGCTGATGGGGATGGAACAATCGGATGCCTTAGCCCGTATGACAAGAGTGAATTTGCTCTTCGACTTCTACGAAAGCCTGCTGACTGACAAACAACGGACGATCCTTGCGTATTATTACCACGACGATTTCTCCCTCGGCGAGATCGCGTCGGAATTCGGCATAAGCCGTCAAGCCGTCTACGACAATATCAAACGGGCCGAAGGCGCCCTCGAGAGCTACGAGGACAAGCTTTTGCTCCTCGAGAAGCACGAACGCCTGATGCAAGTCGCGGAGCTTCTGGAACGCGGCATCGAAGAAACCGTAATGAACGAATCAGATAAAAGCAAGCTAATGGCAGCCATTACGCGACTAAGGGCTGCGGAAGAAACGGCGAGAGAAGGAGGCGATGATTCATGGCAGCATTTGAGAGCTTAAGCAGCCGACTGCAGAATGTGTTCAGCAAGCTGAAGGGCAAGGGCAAAGTATCGGAGGCCGACGTCAACGACGCGATGCGCGAAGTGCGGCTGGCGCTTCTGGAAGCCGACGTTAACTTTAAGGTCGTCAAGGACTTCATTGCGAAAGTGAAGGAACGGGCCATCGGCCTCGAAGTGTCCAAGAGCTTCACGCCGGGCATGGTCATCATCGACATCGTCAACAAAGAACTGACGGAATTGATGGGCGGCACGCAAGCCAAGCTCGCCAAAGCGAACAAGCCGCCGACGGTCATCATGATGGTCGGTCTGCAAGGCGCCGGCAAGACGACGACCTCCGGCAAGCTGGCAAGACTGCTTCAGAAGAGCAATAACAAGCCGCTCTTGGTTGCATGCGATATTTATCGTCCCGCCGCGATCAAGCAGCTTCAAGTGCTAGGCGAGCAGATCAATGCTCCGGTGTTCGCGCTGGGCGATCAGACCTCGCCGGTCGAGATCGCGAAGCAAGGTCTGCAGCACGCCAAGGACAACGGCAACGATTACGTCATTATCGATACGGCAGGACGTCTGCATATCGACGAAGCGTTAATGGAAGAGCTTAAGCAGATTCACGCGATTCTAAGCCCCGACGAAGTGCTTCTCGTCGTCGACTCCATGACGGGGCAGGATGCCGTTAACGTCGCGCAGAGCTTTCACGAGCAACTGGAGCTTACTGGCGTCGTTCTGACGAAGCTGGACGGCGATACGCGCGGCGGCGCGGCACTGTCGGTCAAAGCCGTCACGGGCCGTCCGATCAAGTTCGCTGCGCTAGGCGAGAAGATCGACGCGCTGGAGCCGTTCCATCCGGAGCGGATGGCATCGCGGATTCTCGGCATGGGCGACATGCTGTCGCTGATCGAGAAGGCGCAGTCCAACATCGACGCGGAGAAAGCGGCCGAGATGGAACGCAAGATGCGTACCGCCGAATTTACGTTCGACGACTTCCTGGATCAGATGGAGCAGGTTCGCAAGCTCGGCCCTCTTGATCAGATTATGGATATGCTCCCCGGAATGGGCAAGATGAAAGGCGCGATGAAGGACATGAAGGTCGACGAGAAACAAATCGGCCGGATTGAAGCCATCGTGCGCTCCATGACGAAAGACGAGAAAGCCAAGCCCGAGCTGCTTAACCACAGCAGGCGCAAGCGCGTGGCGGCCGGCAGCGGCACGACGATCGTCGAAGTCAACCGTCTCATCAAGCAATTCGACGACATGCGCAAGATGATGAAGCAATTTTCGTCTATGATGGGTCCTAAGGGTCCCAAAGGACTTAAGGGCGGCAAGAAGGGCCTGAAAGGCATGTTAGGCAAAAATATGCGGTTCCCGTTCTAGGACGGCGACCGGATCGATTACTCGAAGGAGGTGAATTTATCATGGCAGTACGTATTCGCTTGAAACGTATGGGTGCTCACAAAGCTCCATTCTACCGCGTAGTTGTATCGGATTCCCGTTCGCCGCGTGACGGACGTTTTATTGAAGAAATCGGCACTTACAACCCGGTTACTGTACCGGCTCAAGTATCGATCGACGAAGAAAAAGCTCTGAAGTGGCTTCAAACTGGAGCGCAAGCTTCCGACACTGTTCGCAACCTGCTCTCCAAAGCTGGAGTTCTGAAGAAATTCCATGAGCTGAAGCAACAGAAATAATCGGAGAGAGATACGGAGGGCTTTGTTATGAAAGATTTAATTCTTGTCATTGCGAAGGCTTTGGTGGATCATCCGGACGATGTGCGTATCCATATGAAGGATGATGACCGCGCGACGATTTACGAGCTTTCCGTTCATCCCGAGGATGTCGGCAAAGTAATCGGCAAGCAAGGGCGCATCGCCAAGGCGATGCGCACGGTCGTTACTTCGGCCTCCGTCAAATCGAGCAAGCGCGTCATCGTCGACATTATTTCATAAGGAACACATGCGGGAGGGCCGGGACTAATGTCCCGGCCTTCTTGTAGTGTTATAATAGATTAGGTTAAGCAAAGACGGGAAAAGGACTGATGGCATGAACGGCAAATGGTATACGGTCGGCAAACTCGTGAATACGCACGGTATTCGCGGCGACGTTAAGGTGCTGCCGCAAACGGATTTTGCGGAGCGGAGATTCGCGCCGGGCAGCAAGCTGATGCTGGTCAACGAACAAAACGGCGACCATATGCAGGTGAAGATTACGAGCTCGAGACTTCAGAAGAACGTGTATGTGTTGAAGCTTGAAGGCTTCGACAATATTAACGATATCGAGAAACATAAAGGCTGGGCGCTCAAAATTTCCGAGGCCGAGCAAGGCAAGCTCGATGAAGGCGAATATTATTACCACGAAATCATCGGCTGCCGCGTCGTGACGGAAGAGGGAGAGGAGCTCGGCGAAATTACCGAAATTCTGAGCCCCGGAGCTAACGATGTATGGGTCGTGAAGGGTTCCGGCCCTAAGCGGAAGGAAATATTGCTACCGGTTATCGACGACGTCGTGTTAGCCGTTCAGCCGGCGGACAAGCTCGTTACGGTGCGTCTGATGGAAGGGCTGATTTAATACCATGAGAATCGATGTACTAACGCTGTTCCCCGAAATGTTCGCAGGCGTGTTCGGCGCGAGTATTCTTGGCAAAGCCAAGGATAAGGGAATCGTTACGCTGCAAGCCGTCAATTTTCGCGAATACTCGGGCAATAAACATAATACGGTAGACGACTACCCCTATGGCGGCGGAGGCGGAATGGTGCTGAAGCCGGAGCCCGTATTCGCGGCCGTCGAGGATCTGGCTCCGGAGCCCGGAATAACGCCGCGAGTCGTGCTTATGTGCCCGCAGGGGGAGACGTTCACACAGCGGAAGGCGGAAGAGCTTTCGAAGGAGCGTCATATCGTTTTGATCTGCGGTCATTACGAAGGGTACGACGAACGGATCCGGGAGCATCTCGTAACGGACGAAATATCGATCGGCGACTACGTGCTGACCGGGGGCGAAATACCGGCCATGACGGTCATCGACAGCGTCGTCAGGCTATTGCCCGGCGTTCTTGGCAACGAATCGTCGGCCGTCACGGATTCTTACAGCACGGGATTACTGGAGCATCCTCATTATACGAGACCGCCTGAATTCAGAGGTTGGACGGTGCCGGATGTCTTGATATCGGGGCATCATGGACGAATCGACGAATGGAGACGCCAGCAATCGCTGCTGCGTACGTTAAAAAGACGGCCGGAATTGTTGGAAGGCGTCGAGCTGTCTCCGAAAGAACGCAAGTGGCTCAAGGAACAGAAGCAGGCCATGGAAGCAGAGGAAACGGAATAAGGGAATGCGGCTTCCGGGCGGAGGCTGCATTCCCTTATTTCGTTTAAATAACAATCTAAGTACGGTGCTTCCTACGGCGTATAATAATTTTGCGTGAAATAGACGTTGTATTTGCCTCCGAACGCTACGCCCGTACCTAGCCTCGTCAATTTGCCGTCCAGAATGGACTTGCGATGGCCAGGGGAATTCAGCAGCGCATAGTGGGCAAACAGGCCGTTCGCATAACCCGCGGCGATGTTCTCCGATGCCATCGAATATTTGATTCCCGCGCTCTTCATTCTATCGAAGGGGGATTTGCCGCTTAGGTTCGTATGGTCAAAATAATTCTTTTTCATCATGTCGACGCTATGCGCGCGAGCAGTCGAACCCGCGAGTGCGTCCCACTGGAGCGTGCCGATGCCCCGCTGCGCGCGTTCGGCGTTGACGAGATCGAACAGCTGCTGCTCCATCGCCGTCCGTTCCTTTTCGCCGAGAGCGGCGGATTGTCGTGCCGTTAGCGATTGGAGCTGTATCAGCATCCCCGCGATGCGCTTGCCTTCTTGCCCGTCCAGGAATAACACGTGCCGGTTTCCGTTAGAGCCGTATTCGTAATAGTGGTCGTCTTGTTTGGCCGAGCTTTTGGCGGCGGACGGAATGGAAGACAGAACGGCGGATAATTTGCCGTCGACGTTGATTCCGCCCGTGTTGCTCCAGCTGCCCGCGTCGTTCGAGAATAAAGCTGAGACGGAGCCGCCTTTGACGCCGTACATGGCGTATTCGTTATAGCTCTTGGCATACACATGCCACTCGTAATCGTAATCTCCGGCTTCAATCCGGGAGGGCTGTCCCAAACGATAAAGGAGCTCGCCGGTTTTATCGCCTAGCGAGACGCCCCGCAGCGATCCGGAGGTTTGTTTAGGGAGGGACGCGGTCGCAACCGCCGCAACCTTCTCCTTCATCGTGTAGATAAAGGTAAGCGCTTCGGCTCTCGTGACACGGCCGGCCGCTTCGTATCCGGCGATCGTGGCGGAAGTTCTGCCGCGCGATAGGCCGTTATCCAACAGCCACTGGACGGCTCCGTTCTCGTTAAACGCCGTACCTTTGGCGGCGGTTGCGATGAGCAAGGCCGCTTGGCCTCTGCGGAAGTTGCCGCGCCCGTTATCGAAGGCGAGCGGCCATCCCCGGTCGTCCGCGAACTTGTAATAGCTCCGTCCCCAGTCGGAGGGGAGCTCGTCCGCCCGGGTAACAGAGCCGTACGCCCGCAGCATTAGCGCTAGAAATTCGATTTCCGTTATGTAGTCGTCCGGCCTGAAGCTTCCGTCTTCATAGCCTTTGGCAAGGGACTGGGACACGCCCCAATCGATATAGCTTTGCGACCAATGGCCGGAAACGTCGCTAAATAATGCGGCGCTCGCGGTATAGCTTCCAATGGGAATGGCTAGAATGAGTACTAGGATATACATATACCTCTTCATGATTGAATGATCTCCTTCGTGTCGAATATCGTCGTTGCCAATTATAGTCAGTATACCTGATCACGCCTATATGAGAAATAGGTTGATTTGTGCGCTTACCTATGGTAAAATTTCTAATGTTGTTCGTAAAGTCGGACGGTCCGCTATAAGTGAAGATGGGTTCTCGGAACCAGGAGCTTACATGAACGTCTATGGTGGAAGGAGTGAACTCACAATGAATATCGTACAAGCAATTACTCAAGAACAATTGCGTAAAGATCTTCCTAACTTTCGCCCAGGCGACACGCTGAAGGTGCATGTTAAGGTTATCGAGGGTTCGCGCGAGCGTATCCAGCTGTTCGAAGGCGTCGTTATTAAGCGTCGCGGCGGCGGCATCAGCGAAACTTTCACGGTTCGCAAGATCTCTTACGGCGTTGGCGTAGAGAGAACGTTCCCGCTTCATTCGCCTAAGATCGACAAGATCGACGTGGCACGTCGCGGTAAGGTTCGTCGCGCTAAGCTGTACTACCTCCGCAACCTTCGCGGTAAAGCGGCTAGAATTAAAGAAATTCGTTAAGATCAAACGACAAGAGGGGCTTGCGCAAACAAGCTCCTTTTCGTTTTCTACGGAGATGAATACATAACTTCAGAAACGAAAGAAGGCTGAGCTGATGGATTCGCAACACCGCAATGATGATGGGAACAAGGAAACGGAAGCAGCAGACAACGCGCCGATCGAGCATCATTCCGCTTCCGACTCCATGCCCGAACGCGCCGCTACGCATGGAGCCGCCGCGAAGAAAGGCGGAGCGTCGAAGGAAATCGTGGAATGGATCAAGGCGCTCGTCATCGCGGTCGTGCTTGTTTTCTTTATCCGCATGTTTCTGTTCGAGCCTTTTATCGTGGACGGTCCGTCGATGCAGCCTAACTTCGAGACGGGCGAGCGTCTAATCGTCAACAAGATCCTGTATTCGATCCGCGATCCTCACTTCGGCGAAGTCGTCGTATTCGACGTGCCGGAGCAGGGCCGTAAATTCATCAAACGCGTCATTGGCGTGCCTGGCGACAAGATCCGGGTGGAAGGCGACGAATTGTTCATCAACGACCAGAAGGTCGAAGAGCCGTATATAGCCGAAGCTATCGCGGCCGCTCAAGCGGCAGGCGGCATGTACAACGGAGACGGACCGAGATATAACTTCCCTAACGATACCGTCACGGAGATGACGGTTCCGGAAGGAACGATCTTCGCCATGGGCGATAATCGAAGCAACAGCACGGATAGCCGCATGATCGGCTTCGTCGAGGACGACGAAATCGTAGGTCGAGCGGACGTTATCTTCTGGCCGCTGAACAAGATCGAATTCATCAAGCACAAGTACTAGCGAAAGCAGAAGCAAATTGAGGTGAAAGCATGGCGATACAATGGTTTCCGGGGCATATGACCCGCGCCAAGCGTCAAATTCAAGAGAAATTGAAGCTGATCGACATCACGATCGAGCTGCTCGACGCCAGGGTGCCGCTATCCAGCCGTAACCCCATGGTAGACGAAATCCTGCATGGCAAACCGAGACTGATCGTCCTTAACAAGTCCGATCTTGCCGATCCGCGCACGACGGATCAATGGATGACGTATTTCGCCCACGAGGGCCATGTATGCGTATCGGTCGATTCGCATACGGGAACGCGGGTGAACGAGATTCCGATAAAAGCGAAAGAAATATTGCACGAGAAGATTGCCCGCCAAATTGCCAAAGGCATGAACCCCCGCGCGGTTCGCGGTCTGATCGTCGGCATTCCGAACGTCGGCAAATCGACGCTCATTAACCGTCTCGCGGGCCGCAATATCGCGCTGACGGGCGATAAGCCGGGCGTGACGAAGGGGCAGCAATGGATCAAGATCGGCACCGAGATGGAGCTGCTCGATACGCCGGGCATTCTGTGGCCGAAGTTCGAGGATCAGCTGGTCGGCTATCGGCTCGCAATGACCGGAGCGATCCGGGAGCAAATTCTGAACGTGGACGATATCGCTTATTTCGCGGTAAAGGAGCTAGTCGGCCGTTATTGGCCGACGCTCGTGGAGCGTTACGGCCTCGAAACTCCGCCTGCGGACATCGAAGATAACGAAGAAATCGTTCGCGTCATGGAGGACATCGGCAGAAAACGCGGATGCTTGATGGGCGGCGGACGGGTCGATCTGGAGAAGACCTCCGGCATCATTTTGCGCGACCTCCGCGCAGGCAAGCTGGGCCGTATTACGCTGGAAGCGCCATACGATGATATGCCGGTGCGGGAACCGAAAAAATAACAGTGCCTTTGGAATTAAACCAGCGTCTGGGAACAACGTGAAACGGGGGGATTGACGTCATGCTGCATTATGAGCAACAAGCATGGGGGAGCGGCTTCTCCGCGATCGCGGGAGTCGACGAGGTCGGACGAGGCTGCTTGTTCGGAGACGTCATTGCGGGGGCTGTCATTCTGCCTCCCGGCTTGATAATAGACGGAATTGACGATTCCAAGAAGCTTTCCGAGAAAAAGAGGGAGCTCTTGTACGACGTCATCGCAGAGCAGAGCTTAGCCTGGGCGGTTGCTCGGGTAGACGCGGCAACGATCGATCGGATAAATATCAAGCAGGCTTCCCGTCTCGCGATGAAGCTGGCGGTGGAATCGCTTGCGGTTCCTGCCGATTACATACTGGTGGACGCGGAGATCGTGGATCTCGCGCTGCCGCAAGAATCGATTATCAAAGGCGACGCCAATAGCCAATCCATCGCCGCCGCATCCATCATGGCCAAGGTCACGCGGGATCGCCTCTGTTTGACGGAGTGGGAGCAGGAGTATCCGGATTACGGAATCGCGATCCACAAAGGCTATGCGACAAAGCTGCACCGCGAGAAATTGCTGGAGCACGGGCCAAGCGAGCTGCACAGAAGAACGTTTTTGAAGAAGCTGCTGGGCGAAGAAATCGTGCAAATTGCATTGTAATCGAAATAAAATGGCGCCCCGCGCATCCAGATCATGGCCCTATCCATCGGCCCGTCGGATGATTGGGGCGTCTTCCGTTTGCGGGCTTTCTCACCGCTGCATTCTGAGATGTTAGACGGATCTCTCCGCAGACCTTCAACCTCCGGCGGTTAGAGCCGATATAAACGGTAACGATGATAGACGGGGAAGTCCGGACGTATAGACAGAGGAGTGTTGCGGGTGAATATCGGCCAAATGATGCGGGGACTGCTGGGAGACGTGACAAGCGGGGAGTCTCGCGCGATGGAGCTGAAGGTGGGACAGGTCGTGCGCGGTGTCGTGCTGCAACAGATGGAGAATAATGAAGCGATCGTCAGCATTAACGGCGTGCAGGTACGGGCAAAGCTGGAGATGGCGCTGCAGCCGGGCCAATCGGCGATGCTGCAGGTTCAGCCGGAATCGAACGGCTCCCTCGTCATGCTCAAGGCGGTTGACCTCAATACCTCCGGATTGCTGGACGATACGTTCCGCGAAATCGCCAAGCAGCTTGGTTTGCCCGATCAGAAGTGGGCGCTCGCCCTTATTCGCAGCTTGAGGCAGGAGGGCTTCTCGTTTAACCGCGCGACCGCGGCCGCTTTCCAGCAAGCGGCGTCCGCGATGCCAAAGGGAGCAGATGCCGAGCAATGGATGACGGCCGCCGCCACCGCCTTTAAACGCGGCATGCCCATGACGGGCGCGACGATTGCTTCGCTGCAGCAGGTCATGTTCGGCAAGCCCGCGCATGAGCTGCTCGATCAATTGCAGCGCCAGCTGACGGCCATGGGAACGGGAGCGACGGCTGCGGATGCAGGGGATACCGGCATGCCGCGGACCGCTTCGCGCGTGCTTGCCTTGCTGCAGCAAGGAGCGGCTTTGTTTGGCGAAGCGATGACTTCGCCTGATACGGCGGAGGGCATTCCCGGACGCGGCGCGGCGCAAAGCATGGCCGCTGCTAATCCGGACGGGAGGATAGGCGGCAAGCAGGCCGCGGAGACGGTGAACGCGTCTGGGATGCCGAGCGCCGAAGGCCGAGCCGCGGGATCCGAACCAGCCGGTTTTGCGCGCCAGTCGCAAGGTCAACCCACCGCGAACTGGTTAGGTCAGATGATGAAGTGGATGGGGGTTGATCATGAGCTGCAGTTGGCTAAAGCCGCTACGGATGCCGGAGCGCAAACTGCAGCGGGGGGGGCGACTACGGCCGAAACGGGTGAAGCCGAAGGCAGAATTGCCGCGAATCGGCAAATGGCGACGGCCGGGGAGCCTCCGTCTGCAACCGCGAGAAATGCCGCGTCGCCTCAGGCGGGAGGGGCAGCAGCCCAAGCCGCGGCTACGGCTTCGTCGGCTCATGCGGGATCTGTTCCCATCCATGCAGGACAACTGGAAGAAGCGTCCGCGCCTGGAAGGATGCCCGTAACGGAGCAACGGGCGGATCAGGCCATGTCCTTGGCTAGACCGGATGGACAGTCGGCCGCTCCGTTAGCCAGAATGGCCGGCTTGCTGGCAACCGATGGCCCGGCGGGCAACGAGCTTGCTCAGCCCGCGCAGGGGGGAGGACCGGCTGCTTCGAACGGCGGCATGGGAGCCGACTCGCTCAAGAGCGCCTTGATGAGTCTCGCCGGCGGCTCGGACATACCGCCGCAAGTGAAGGAGACGGCGCAGCAGCTGATCGGGCAAATTACGGGACAGCAGCTATTGCTTTCCCCGGAGCGCAACAACTCCGTATTCACCCACGTTACGATGTTTATTCCTTTAAAGGATGCAAGCGGGGAGCAGACGGCTTCCGTCCAGATTCAGACGAGGCGCGGACGCAGAGGAGAACTCGACGCGGATAATTGCAGGCTGTTATTCAATCTTTCGATGAGAGCGCTTGGCGATACGCTCGTGGACGTGCAGATTACGGATAAGATCGTCAGTCTCCAGCTCTGGAACGATCATCCGGCAATAGCCGGATTGGTGGAAAGCTCGCGAGAGGAGCTGTCGGCCCGGTTAGGCGGAGTCGGCTATCAGCTGTTATCGATGCGGACGAAGCCGCTTCCGCAGAACGATCCGGCGGCCTCGGGTGATAGTAGTCCGGCTAACGGAGCGGCGCAAAGCAAGCAAGCCTCGCCGGGGAATTCGCCCTGGCTGACGGCAGCGCGCTACAAAGGAGTCGATTACCGGGCATGAATCAGGAAACGAACGGAACGGCGAAACGGATGCAATCCAGGAAGGCCGTCGCGCTGAAATACGAGCCGGGCGACCGATTGGCGCCGGTATTAGTCGCGAAAGGGACCGGTCTAATCGCGGACCGGATTCTGGAGACGGCTAAGGAGAACGGGATACCCGTACAGGAGGATCCCTCGCTCGTCGAGGTGTTGTCCAAGCTGGACGTCGATCAGGAAATTCCTCCGGAGCTGTACACGCTGGTTGCGGAAATATTAAGCTTCGTGTATCAATCGGATCGAAAAGCGAGGGAGTTCGGGAATGTCGACTGAAAGACAGCGCATCGGCAAACTGGGAGAAGCCGAGGCGGCGCGGCGTTTGGACCAAGCAGGCTTAACGATCCTTGCGTCTAATTGGCGATGCAGGAGCGGCGAGATCGATCTGATTGCCCGGGAAGGCGAAACCATCGTCTTTGTCGAGGTCAGAAGCCGCGGCTCCGCAAGCGGAGCGAGATTCGGCACGGCTGCCGAATCCGTTGATGCTCGCAAACGGATGAAGATTAGATCCGTCGCTCAGACGTATCTGCGGCAACATCAGCTGCAGCAAAGCCGCATCCGGTTCGATGTTGTGGCGATTACGATCGGCCGAGCGGACGACATCGAGACGTACCGCCACTACGAAGCGGCATTCTAGCCGCTTTTTTGCGTACCTGCGGTAAGACCGCGTTCAGCCGTGCTGGGCCTCCAATCGTCGGTACTGAATCGCTTCCGCTACATGCTCGTCCTCCACGCCGGCCGAGCCTTCGACGTCCGCTATGGTTCGCGACAGCTTTAACAATCGGTCGTAAGCTCTCAAGCTGATGCCCAACGCTTGGAACGCATGCTCGAGCAGACGGGCAGCGGAAGGCTTCAGCCTGGCTGCTTGCCGCAAGCTTCTGCCCGAAAGCTCGTTGTTGCACACGGCCCCGAACGCGATGTTGCGTTCGCGCTGCCTGGCTCTGGCGGCCAGCACGCGGGCTCTCAAGTCCGCCGTCGTCATCGTATCCCCGCCTTGCTGGGCGCTGTCTAGCGATGGCGGTCTCGGTATATCCAATTGCAAATCGATCCGGTCGAGCAGCGGCCCGGACAACTTAGCCTGGTACCGGGCAATGGAGGTCGCCGTGCAAACGCATCGCTTGTCTCCGTTGTCGTGACCGTAATAGCCGCAGGGGCAAGGATTGTAGGAGGCCGCGAGCAGCAGGTTCGCAGGAAAGTGCACCGTCGCTCTTGCTCTCGCGATGGAGATGACTTTGTCCTCCAGCGGCTGCCTGAGCAGCTCCAAGACCGATCGGGGAAATTCGGGAAGCTCGTCCAGGTACAGAACGCCACGATGGGCCAGCGTCGCTTCCCCGGGCCTCGGCATGGATCCTCCGCCGATCAAACCACCGGTCGATATGCTATGGTGGGGAGCTCGGAACGGCGGCAAGGTCATCAAGCCGCCGGCGTCTTCCGTCAATTTGCCGGCGACGCTGTAAATTTTGGTTACCTCTAGCGCTTCCTGTTCGTCGAGCGGCGGCAGAATGCCGGGCAAACGGCGGATCATCATCGTTTTTCCCGTGCCGGGAGGGCCGCAGAGCAGCAGATTATGTTTGCCCGCGGCTGCTAGCAGCATGGCTCGCTTGCCTTGCTGCTGCCCCACGATGTCCGCGTAATCTTCCCCGGGCTGCTCCTCTATTTGCAGTCCGCCTCTCGGAAGCTCCGTCACAGTCGCCTTTCTCTGCGGTCTTGCATGCTTGAGTCGCTCCCATGCCGAATCGGCATGGGACGGGTCCTTCAGCTCGTTCAGGTGGGTAATGGCAAATAGCTCCATGCCGCTAATCCACTCCGCTTCGATCCGGTTGGACAAAGGAAGCAGAACGCGGCGGATGCCGGATCTGCGCGCTTCCTCCAGCATGGCCAGCACGCCTGTCACCGGGCGAACGGCGCCGTTAAGCGATAGCTCGCCGATCAGCAGCGTTCCCGAGAACGGCGAGCCGTCCAGCTGTCCGCTTGCGGTCAATATCCCCGCCGCGATGGCAAGGTCGAAGGCCGTTCCTTCCTTGCGCAGATCGGCTGGCGCGAGATTGACGGTTATCCGTTCCATCGGGAACTGGAAGCCGCTGTTTTTGATGGCGGCGCGCACGCGTTCCACGGATTCCCGCACGGAGGGATCCGGCAAGCCGACGATGCTCACCTGGGGCAGTCCGTTGCAGATATCGACCTCGACCGATATCCCTCTGCCTTCGACGCCGAACACGCTTGCGCTCCCAATCATCGTAAACACAAAAAAGCACCTCCCATGGGCTATTAAAACTTGCCTGCAATGGGGGTGCTTCCCTACATTAGCGATCGAAATTTATGGTAAAGACAGCTTGGTTTTCTTTCATATTACCTACAACGACGTCCGGTGTCAATGGCGGGACGGCGCGCGATTAAATCCAATACATTAGGTGATACTATGGGACGAGGTTCGGTTTAATCTCATTTTGAGATGATATCCATATCAAAAAAGCTTGCGCTATGGGCAAGGAAAGATGCTACAATGAAAAAGGTTTGTGTACATAGGACAGATCTCTAGTCTGTGAAATGGAGGATTTCAACAATGAATATCCATGAGTATCAAGGCAAAGCGGTGTTGAAACAATACGGAGTCGTCGTACCCGAGGGTAAAGTGGCATTCTCCGTCGACGAAGCCGTAGCTGCGGCTGAATCGCTAGGCACGCCGGTCGTCGTCGTGAAAGCGCAAATTCACGCGGGCGGCCGCGGTAAAGCGGGCGGCGTTAAGGTCGCGAAAAACCTGGACGAGGTTCGCGCGTACGCCGGCGAAATTTTGGGCAAGGTGCTCGTAACGCATCAGACAGGCCCCGAGGGCAAAGAAGTAAAGCGCCTTCTGATCGAGCAGGGCTGCGACATCAAGAAGGAATATTATATCGGCGTAGTTCTTGACCGCGGTACCGGACGCGTGACGATGATGGCTTCCGAAGAGGGCGGCACGGAGATCGAGGAAGTAGCCGAGCACTCTCCGGAGAAAATCTTCAAAGAAGTCATTGATCCGGCCGTTGGCATGCAAGCTTTCCAAGCACGCAAGCTGGCTTACGCGATCAACATTCCGACGGAGCTCGTGAACAAAGCGGTTAAGTTCATGCTGGCTCTGTACACGGCATTCGTGGAGAAGGACTGCTCCATCGCCGAAATCAACCCGCTCGTCGTAACAGGCGACGGCAACGTCATGGCGCTGGACGCGAAGCTGAACTTCGACTCCAATGCACTGTACCGCCAGAAGGACATCATCGAGCTGCGGGACTTGGAAGAGGAAGACGCGAAGGAAATCGAAGCGTCCAAATACGACCTGAGCTACATCGCGCTCGACGGAAACATCGGCTGCATGGTTAACGGCGCCGGACTTGCGATGGCTACGATGGACATCATCAAATACTACGGCGGCGACCCGGCCAACTTCCTGGACGTAGGGGGCGGCGCGACGAAAGAGAAAGTAACCGAAGCTTTCAAAATCATCCTGTCCGACGAGAAAGTCAAAGGCATCTTCGTCAATATTTTCGGCGGCATCATGAAGTGCGACGTAATCGCGGAAGGCGTTATCGCCGCTGCGAGAGAGCTTGGTCTCGACCGTCCGCTAGTCGTGCGCCTGGAAGGCACGAACGTCGAGCTTGGCAAGAAGCTGTTGAACGAATCCGGCCTGAACATCGTGGCTGCCGATTCCATGTCCGACGGCGCTCAGAAGATCGTTGCTCTAGTGAAATAATGCCGCGCCCAGCGGCTGACGATATGTTAAGAGTTCAAAAAGCACGGTTTTTTTGAACAACCTCGAAATTTGAATTCAATCAGGGGATGTGAGTTAGGTTGAGTATTTTGGTCAATAAGGACACAAAGGTCATCACTCAAGGCATCACGGGCAAAACGGGCATGTTCCATGCGAAGGGAGCGCTCGACTACGGCACGCAGATGGTTGGAGGCGTAACGCCTGGCAAGGGCGGCACGATGGTCGACATCACGCTCGAAAACGGCACCGTAGCTTCGCTTCCGGTGTTTAATACGGTTATTGAAGCCAAACAAGCAACTGGCGCCACGGCTTCCGTTATTTACGTGCCGCCGGCATTCGCGGCCGACTCCATTATGGAAGCGGTTGATGCCGAGCTGGATCTCGTCATCTGCATCACGGAAGGCATTCCGGTGCTCGACATGGTTAACGTTAAGCGTTACATGGAAGGCAGCAAAACCGTACTGATCGGACCTAACTGCCCAGGCGTGATCACGCCGGGCGAATGCAAGATCGGCATTATGCCAGGCTACATCCACACCGTGGGTCATGTAGGCGTCGTATCCCGCTCCGGAACGCTGACGTACGAAGCCGTTCACCAGCTGACGACACGCGGCATCGGCCAGTCTTCCGCGGTCGGCATCGGCGGCGACCCCGTCAAAGGGTCCGAGTTTATCGACATCCTAAGCCGTTTCAACGATGATCCCGACACCTATGCGGTGATCATGATCGGCGAAATCGGCGGCACGGCCGAGGAAGAAGCGGCCGAATGGATCAAGGCGAACATGAAGAAGCCGGTTGTCGGCTTCATCGGCGGCGCAACGGCGCCTCCCGGCAAACGGATGGGACATGCCGGCGCCATCATTTCCGGCGGCAAAGGCACGGCGGCTGAGAAGATCGCAACGCTCGAGGCTTGCGGAATCAAGGTCGCGCCTACGCCTTCCGACATGGGCTCTACGCTCGTTAGCGTGCTGGAAGAGCAAGGCCTGCTCGAGAAGTGCATTACGCGCAAGTAACGCCTAGTCACTTGAAAGGTAAGCAACCTTTCTACCCTAGTTCGGGGTGGATCGGTTGCTTTTTTTTGTGCTCGCAATCGCCGGAATAGGCGACAAAATAAGGGGCGACTTGCATTCTTCCTCCATGTGAAGCAAAATAGATAAGAATGCAAACCTGCCCTGAGTATGAGAGGGTTGGGTTAATGGACGACTATCGGAATGAAAAACGGAAATTGGTTATGGACTTATACGATATCCCCGGCATTGGTTGGCATACCATCGACAAGGCGGTCAAACAACGGTTTTGGACGAAGGATATTGGCAGCGCGTCCACATGGACGTCGATTGGCGCCCGCATCGAACAAGCCGAGAAGTTTGCGCAGACGTTAAGACAAAGAAACCAAGAAACAGCCTCTATTAAATGTAACGATGGGGAGGTTGTCCGAATCACCCGTTACGACGACCGGTATCCTGCGGTTCTTGAACAGATTGCGCAGCCGCCTTGGGTGTTGTATGCTAAGGGGCGTCTGGAATTGCTGGAACGGCCGATCATCGCCATCGTTGGCACGAGGCTGCCTACCGCTTACGGCAGGGAGATGACCTTCAAGCTGGCTCAGGAGCTCTCAGGTGCCGGTATTACCGTCGTTAGCGGTCTGGCTAGAGGGATTGACAGCCGAGCGCACGAAGCGGCTCTCAGCGGCGCTGGAGGCACGATAGCGATATTGCCGACGCCGATCGACACTTGTTATCCTCCTCAGAATCTGTCTCTGTTTCGCGGCATTGGCGAAAACGGACTGCTGCTGACCGAGACGCCGATAGGGACCAAGCTTCATCCCGGCCAATTCCACCAGCGCAACCGAATTATCGCGGGATTGGCCAGCGCGACGATCGTCGTGGAAGGCGCGCAAAAGAGCGGATCGATGATAACCGCTAAGTTCGCCTGCGACGAGAATCGCGAATTGTTCGCGGTGCCGGGACCGATTACGTCTCCCAAGAGCGAGGGGCCCAACGCCCTCATCCGCGAGGAAAAGGCCCGTATCTTGACGAATATCGACGATATTTTCGAACAGCTTCCATGGCTCCAAGAGGCGGCGAAGCCTTGGCGCCGTACGGAGTCCGCTCAAGCTGGAACGGCCGGGCAAGCGATAGAGCCGCTAAAGCCCGAAGAGGGAAAGCTGCTTGCCTTGCTAAGGGATCGACCGATGTCGATCGACGAACTGCACGCGTTGTCGGGTATTCCGTTTGGACATTTGAACGCACTTCTGCTAAATTTATGTATAAAACGGAAAATCGGACTTCAGCCCGGTTCCATATATATGATCTTGTAACTTGTCGAATAGAGAGGAGGCACCTCGCATGGCCGATTCATTAGTTATCGTAGAATCACCCGCCAAAGCCAAGACGATCGGCAAATATTTGGGAAGCAAGTTTATTGTGAAAGCCTCCATGGGCCATATCCGCGATTTGCCCAAGAGCCAAATTGGCGTTGAAGTCGAAAACGATTTTAATCCCAAATATATTACGATTCGCGGCAAAGGCAGCGTGCTGAAAGAATTGAAGGACGCCAGCAAAAAAGTGAAAAACGTCTATCTGGCGGCCGACCCCGATCGAGAAGGCGAAGCGATCGCCTGGCATTTGGCGCATTACCTGGAGCTGAACGAAGGCGATACCTGCAGGGTCGTCTTTAACGAAATTACGAAGCAAGCGGTCAAGGATGCCTTTAAGCACCCCCGCAAAATCAATATGGATCTCGTCAACGCCCAACAGGCGCGCCGTATTTTGGACCGTTTGGTGGGTTACAAGATTAGTCCGCTCCTATGGAAAAAGGTGAAGAAGGGGTTGTCCGCGGGCCGCGTTCAATCGGTAGCGGTAAAGCTCATCATCGATCGCGACAACGAAATCGATGCCTTCGTACCCGAGGAATATTGGTCGATTACGGCGAGGCTCAAGCAAAAGGGAGTCTCGCTGGAGGCGAAATATTATTCGATAAACGGAGAGAAACGCGAGCTTGGCAAAGAGGAAGACGTCAATGAAGTGCTCGCGGCGATGAAGGGCGAAGCCTTTACGGTTCGGGAAGTGAAGGAGAAGGAGCGGCTGCGCAACCCGGCGCCTCCGTTCATTACCAGCTCGCTGCAACAGGAAGCGGCCCGCAAGATCGGCTTCCGGGCGTCCAAGACGATGTCCGTCGCTCAACAATTGTACGAGGGCGTAGAGCTCGGCAAAGAAGGGACCGTCGGTCTCATTACCTACATGAGAACGGACTCCACTCGGATCTCGCCAGTGGCGCAAGACGAGGCCAAAACGTATATCACGGAGAAATACGGACCGGATTACGTGCCGGAGCAGCCTCGCGTGTACACGAAGAAAAACAGCAACGCGCAAGACGCGCACGAAGCCATCCGGCCAACGTCGATTTACCGCGACCCCGAGACGGTCAAGTCGTTCCTGTCCCGCGATCAGCTTCGTCTTTATAAGCTGGTCTGGGAACGGTTCGCTTCCAGTCAAATGTCCTCGGCCGTGCTCGACACGATGACGGTGGATCTAGGAGCGGGAGATACGGTATTCCGTGCTTCGGGCTCCAAGATTAAATTCCCGGGCTTCATGAAGGTGTATGTCGAAGGCAATGACGACGGTACCGAAGAAGAGCACAAGTTCTTGCCGCCGCTCGCCGTGGGCGACAGAGTCGATACCGAATCGGTTGAACCTAAGCAGCACTTCACGCAGCCGCCGCCGCGATATTCGGAAGCAAGACTAGTCAAGACGCTCGAGGAGCTGGGCATCGGACGACCGAGCACCTACGCGCCCACGCTGGAGACGATCCAGAAGCGCGGCTACGTAGCGATGGAAGAAAAGAAATTCATGCCAACCGAGCTAGGCGAGCTTGTCATTCAATTAATGGAAGAGTTTTTCCCGGAAATTCTCGATGCGGAGTTCACGGCCAACATGGAAGGAAACCTCGACCATGTGGAGGACGGCAACGAGGATTGGGTGAAGGTGCTCGCGAATTTCTACGAATCGTTCGAGAAACGACTTGAGGTTGCCGAAGAAGAGATGAAGGAAATCGAGATCCAAGACGAGGTATCGGACGAGATTTGCGAGAAATGCGGCAAACATCTGGTCTACAAGATGGGCCGCTTCGGCAAGTTTCTGGCTTGTTCCGGTTTCCCGGACTGCCGGAATACGAAACCGATCGTCAAGGATATCGGCGTAGCTTGTCCAAAGTGCGGCGAAGGCAAAATTATCGAAAGACGCAGCAAAAAAGGCCGCATCTTCTACGGCTGCGATCAATATCCGGGCTGTGATTACGTGTCGTGGGATAAACCTACCGGCAAGCCTTGTCCGAATTGCGATTCCATGCTCGTCGAGAAACGCAGCCGGGCCGGCGCGAAATTCCAATGTCCGTCCTGCAGTTATTCGGAAGAAGCGCCGGACGACGATCAGGAAGATCAAGCTTAACGATGGAATCACCCGCGTCCTCGTCCTCCCTTAACAGGGAGGATGATGTCGTTTATGAAATATAAGAAGCAGCAGCATCGCCGGAACTGGAACCCGCTGTATTTACGAAGCAGACGACAGTCGGTTTCCCTTGGCCAATTTGTGCCAATAAACGTCAGAAATTTCTAAAAGTTTCGCGGAAAGGATTTGAAATCAACAATGTCCCAGAAAGTTACCGTCATCGGCGCCGGACTCGCAGGCAGCGAAGCCGCATGGCAAATCGCCTCGCAAGGCGTGCCGGTCACGTTATACGAGATGCGCCCCGTCAGGCAGACGCCGGCCCACCATACCAATCAATTCGCCGAGCTGGTGTGCAGCAACAGCTTGCGCGCCAACGGTCTCTCCAACGCCGTCGGAGTCCTTAAGGAAGAGATGCGCCGATTGAATTCGCTTATTCTCGGCAGCGCGGACCGTCATGCGGTTCCGGCGGGAGGCGCTCTGGCGGTTGATCGCGACGGTTTTTCGGGCGAAGTGACGAGCAGGCTTCGCGAGCATCCGCTTATCGAAGTGTTGAACGAAGAAGTAACCGAAATTCCGCTGAACGGCATTACCGTAATCGCAACGGGGCCGCTTACCGCGCCGGACCTGTCCAAACAGATTCAAGGTCTTCTCGGCGAGGAATACTTCTACTTCTACGACGCGGCCGCGCCGATCATCGAGAAGGATTCCATCGACATGAGCAAGGTGTACTTGGCCTCGCGATACGACAAAGGCGAAGCGGCCTATTTGAATTGTCCCATGACGGAAGAAGAATTCGACGTATTTTACGAAGCGCTCGTAGGCGCGGAGACGGCCGAGCTAAAGGAATTCGAGAAAGAGATTTATTTCGAAGGCTGCATGCCGATCGAGGTCATGATGAAACGCGGCAAGCAAACCGCGTTGTTCGGTCCCATGAAGCCGGTAGGCCTCATGAATCCCCATACGGGCAAGCTGCCCCATGCCGTCATTCAGCTTCGCCAAGACAATGCGGCCGGCACGCTCTACAACATGGTCGGCTTCCAGACCCACTTGAAGTGGGGCGAGCAGAAGCGGGTATTCCAGCTTATTCCCGGTTTGGAGAACGCGGAGTTTGTCCGATTCGGCGTCATGCACCGCAATACGTTCATTAATTCGCCTAAGCTTCTGAGACCGACTTACCAGACGCAGACGCGCGACACGCTCTTCTTCGCCGGGCAAATGACCGGCGTGGAAGGCTATGTCGAATCGGCGGCTTCCGGCTTGATCGCAGGCTTGAATGCCGGACGCCTGGCGCGAGGTCTGGAGCCGCTAGTACTGCCCGAGCAAACGACGCTTGGCAGCATGGCGCAATATATTACGACGGCCGACTTCAAGCACTTCCAACCGATGAACGCGAATTTCGGTCTATTTCCGCCTCTCGAGACGCGCATTCGGAACAAGAAGGACAAAAACGAAGCGATCGCGAACCGGGCGCTTGACGCCATTGAAGCGTTTAAAGAGCAACATTTGGCGCATATCGCCGTACAGTAGTCTATGTCCCTCGGCGATTCCGTGCTCCCATGCGTAATTCGTGCTGACTGGCGCTTTGCCGTCATAGAGTAGAATATGCGCGTTTTTTGAAATACGGCAATGGATTACGACAGCCGGGTCTTGCGACTCGGCAGCTCGATTCTTTCACAACGGATGGAGGCGGAAGGATGGAAATGCAGTTTCATGCGACCACGATCTGCGCGATTCGCCATAACGGGAAAGGCGCGATCGCCGGCGATGGCCAAGTGACGTTCGGCAACAGCATGGTGATGAAAAATACGGCGAAGAAAGTAAGGCGGCTGTACCGCGGCCAAGTCGTCGCGGGATTCGCCGGCTCTGTCGCCGACGCGATTACTCTGTTCGAGAAATTCGAAGCGAAGCTGGAAGAGCATCACGGCAATTTGCAGCGCGCGGCCGTCGAGATGGCGAAGGATTGGAGATCGGATCGCGTTCTCCGCAAGCTGGAGGCGATGATGCTCGTCATGGATAAATCCGGGATGCTGCTTATATCGGGCAACGGTGAAATCATAGAACCGGATGACGGCATTCTGGCAATCGGCTCCGGCGGCACGTTCGCGTTGTCCGCAGCACGGGCTTTGAAGCGTCACGCGCCGGCCATGGAAGCGAAGGATATGGCGAGATCGGCCCTCGAAATCGCTGCCGAAATCTGCGTTTACACTAATAATAATATAATCGTGGAAGAAATCGGTTAGATCATAATCGGGAGGCGATATGGGATGGGGAATGACGTGTTGACGCCGCGCCAGATCGTGGCGGAGCTCGATAAGTACATCGTCGGCCAGAAGGATGCGAAACGATCGGTAGCGGTGGCGCTGCGCAACAGATACCGCAGAAGCCGGCTGGACGAAGCGCTCAGAGATGAAATCGTGCCCAAAAACATTCTGATGATCGGCCCGACGGGCGTCGGCAAAACGGAGATCGCGAGACGTCTCGCGAAGTTGGTGAAGGCGCCGTTCGTGAAGCTGGAGGCGACCAAATTCACGGAAGTCGGATATGTGGGCCGCGATGTCGAATCCATGGTAAGGGATCTCGTGGAAACGGCGATTCGCATGGTGAAGTCCGAAAAAACGGAGCAAGTCCGCGAGAAAGCAGAAAAACAAGCCAACGAACGCATCGTGCTGCTTCTCGCCCCAAGCGCCGTCAAAGCCAAACCTTCCAAAAATCCGTTCGAAATGCTGTTCGGCGGAAATTCGGAAGAAAAGGAAGAAGAAAAGGATAATGAGCAGGATGGCGCCTTGCAGCTTAAACGCTCGCAGATTAAAGAGCAGCTGCGGGCAGGCAACCTGGAGAACGAGATCATCGAGATCGAGGTCGAAGATACGACTCCGAACATGATGGATATGCTGTCTAGCGGCCAAGGTCCAGAGGGCATGGGCATGAACATGTCGGAGCTGTTCGGTCAGCTGATGCCCAAAAAGCCAAAAAAACGCAAGCTGCCCGTGAAGGAAGCGCGCAAGGTGCTGACGCAGGAGGAAGCGAACAAACTGATCGACATGGACGACGTCGTAACGGAGTCCGTCACCCGCGCGGAGCAGAGCGGCATAATCTTCATCGATGAGATCGATAAAATCGCCAGCCCGTCCAGAGGCTCCGGTCCCGACGTGTCGCGCGAAGGCGTGCAGCGGGACATCTTGCCTATCGTGGAAGGTTCCACGGTGATGACCAAATACGGTCCGGTAAAGACGGATTACATCCTCTTTATGGCCGCCGGGGCGTTCCATATCGCGAAGCCGTCCGATCTCATTCCGGAGCTTCAGGGCAGGTTCCCGATTCGGGTAGAGCTTACGTCGCTCAGTCTGGACGATTTCATCAGCATTCTAACAGAGCCCAAAAACGCATTGACGAAACAATATACGGCGCTGCTGCAGACCGAAGGAATAGAAGTGGAGTTTTCGCCCGAAGCGATCAGGGAGCTGGCTTCCATCGCGGCGGACGTCAACCGCAACATGGAGAATATCGGCGCGCGCAGGCTCCACACGATTCTGGAGAAGCTGCTTGAGGATCTTAGCTTCGAAGCGCCCGAGCTCTCGCTGGATAAGATGACGATCACGCCTGAATACGTGCGCGAGAAGCTTGGCGGCATAGCGAAGGATCGAGATTTAAGCCAATACATTTTGTAGTTGTTACAGTTCCGGGAGGCACATAAGAAATGAGTTTATTGAACAAAACAAGAACGCTGAACCGGCTGCTTCAGAGAGCAGCCGGCAAGGCACTCAGCTTTAGGGAAATGGCGGAGGTATTATGCTCTACCGTTCAGAGCAACGTCTACGTAGTGAGCCGCCGAGGCAAAATACTGGGCTGCGCCGCAGTCGATATATACGATCACGACTACATTCGATCTCTGTCGGCGGACGAGCTTAGATTCTCACAAGAATCTAACAATCGGTTTCTCGAAACGGCGGAATCGTTGACCAATGTCGAGCTGGATTCGGGAATATTGGAAGCATTCTCCAAACTAGGGAGTCATGAAGTCATGACTGTAGTCCCAATTACGGGCGGCGGCGACCGATTGGGCACGCTGGTCCTGACCCGGCTGTCGGGATCGTTCGACGAAGACGATCTCGTGCTTGCGGAGTACGGATCGACCATCGTAGGCATGGAAATTTTGCGCGAACGCGCCGACGAAATCGAGCAGGAAGTCAGGAGCCGCGCCGTCGTTGCCGTCGCGGTGGGCTCGCTTTCATTTAGCGAATTAGAGGCCGTAGAGCATATTTTCGAGGAATTAGACGGCAAAGAAGGCCTTCTCGTCGCTTCCAAGATCGCGGACCGGGTCGGAATTACTAGATCCGTCATCGTCAACGCGCTACGAAAATTGGAGAGCGCGGGCGTTATCGAGACTAGATCGTTAGGGATGAAAGGAACTTACATCCGAATCCTTAATCAACAGCTTTTGCAAGAATTGAAAAAGATCAAATCGTAGTCCTAGTTCAATAAGTACAAGAAAGCCCTATCTTTCCTCAAAGATAGGGCTTTTTTCTTATTGTAATAATTTAGGTAATTGATGAAGATATTCTTGTCAGCAAAAAACGACAGAGCGATCTCATTTTTTTAATAAATATTTGTCGAACAAAGAAGGAATGGGAGTCAATCTGTTGAATATTTAATCTAAGATTTTCATAGCGAAAGTGGTGAAACGTACAGTGAAATTGTTGAACGGCGCTGCATTTGGGCGCATGGAGGCGGCTCTCTACGCGGCTGAATCCAGGCAACGGGTCATTTCGAATAATGTCGCCAACGCGGAAACTCCTTATTTCAAACGTTCGGAAGTGTTATTCGAAGAGCTGTTGGAGCAATCGATGGGCGAGGGAGGGAAACGCCTCTCGGGTAGGACGACGGATGCAAGGCATATTCCGATCGGGGCTAACTCGGCCAGATTGCCTGCGTCTGAAGTCGTGACCGACCATTCGACATCGATGAACAACAACCAGAATAATGTCGACGTCGATCGGGAGATGTCTTTGCTTGCCAAGAACCAACTTAGCTATAACTTCTATATTGGGCAGATTAACCACGACTTGAAGATGATGAGAACCGGCATTGACGGGAGGGCATAGGTGAAGTGAAACTAACGAACGGATTTGATATCAGCGCGTCGGCTCTAACCGCCCAGCGGATGCGGATGGACGTCATTACATCCAACATCGCCAATGCGGAAACGACGCGCGGCAGTTACGTCAACGGAAAATTCGAGCCATACAAGCGAAAGCTTGTCGTATTGGAGCCCACGCAGCAGTCCTTCTCGTCGATGCTCTCTCAGCAGATGGTCGGCAAGGAGAATGTTTCAGGCGTACGGGTTGCCCGGATCCAGGAAGACCAAACGCCGAATAAACTCGTCTACAACCCAACGCATCCCGATGCTGACGAGAATGGATATGTACATATGCCTAACGTAGACATTGCCAAAGAAATGGTCGACATGATCTCTGCCTCGCGAGCCTATGAGGCTAACGTAACGGCAATTAATGCGACTAAAGCCATGTTCGTTAAGGCCCTTGAGATTGGAAAAGGCTAACGCAATCACCGACACGGAGGGAAAAAAATGATTCAATCGATGCAGCTAGGGCCCTTAGCCCCAACCCAATCGCTGATTAAACCGGTCGCGCAGGCGACGCCGGCGGAGCTTACGCAATCCTTTGGGCAGTATCTGCAGACGGCGATCGAGAACGTCGGCAATCAAGAGAAGAAGGTACACGAGCTAAACGATCAATTTTTACTGGGCAAGGTGGACGTGACCCAAGTGCTGATTGCGTCGGAGCAAGCGCATCTCAGTCTGCAGTTAACCTCGCAGGTCCGTAACAAAGTGGTGGAAGCATACCAGGAAATGATGCGGATGCAGCTTTAATTTTGCAGATTGATCAGCATAGTATTGGGTGAGGTGACAATGTGAACGAGAGAATCGCCCACTATCGAGAGAGGCTCAAGCAGTTCTGGGGCCAGATGGGCAAAAAACAAAAAATATGGCTGGGGGCATCGATTAGTGGATTGTTGTTAGCGGTCATCCTGTTAACCATCGTGTTTACGAGGACGGAGTACGAGCTTGCGTTCCAGAACATGGACGCGACCGACGCCGCGGCCGTTATGACTTATCTTGACGGGAATGGCATTCCTTACGAGCTCAGCAACAATGGCACTAGCATCTCGGTACCGAGTTCGGTTGCTTCGAGAGTGAAAGTCGACGTAGGTTCGCAGGGCCTGGTCCAAAACGGATCCATCGGCTTCGAAGTGTTCAGCAACAGCGCATCGCAATTCGGCAAAACCCAGAACGAATTCGACGTCATCTATCAACAGGCGCTAAATGGCGAAGTACAAAAGCTATTAAACGGTCTGCAAGGCGTGGAAAGCACAAAAGTTCTCATCAATCGCCCAGAGGAAAGCGTGTTTCTGACTCCCAAGGACCAAGCAAAAGCAACGGCCGCCATCGTCATGAAATTCACGTCGGGTTATCGCCCTTCGCAAAAGGAAGTCGACGGTTACTACAATTTGGTTAAAGCGACGGTCACGGATCTGGCGATCGAGGACATTACGATCTCGGGCCCGCAAGGCGAGCTTGTATCCTCCGTCGTCGGCGGAGCGGCTACAGGAAACTCCGATGCCGTGGACATGCAGTTCCAAATTCAAAGTAAATACGAAACGAGCCTCAAAAACGAAATTCAACAATTTCTTGGCACGATCGTCGGAGCGGACAATCTCGTCGTAAGCGTAGCGAGCTCCATGAACTTCGAGAAACGCAAAACGGAAGAAAATCTGGTTCGTCCGCTTGCCGACAACGATAACAACGGCATTAAAGTAAGCGAGGAGACGAACAGCTCTGCCTCGACGGGATCATCCACACCTGCAGGAGGCGTGGCAGGCACGGGAGAGACGGACATTCCGGGCTACGAAGCAAGCTCTCAAGGCCAAAATTCATCGGAATCCAATTCGCAGTTGACGAATTACGATTACGATCGAATTAAAAACAATATCGAATCCGGGCCCTACGTCCTAGAGGACTTGTCGATCAGCATAGGCATCGAACAAGCGCAACTGAGCGACGAGAACGCAAGAGCCGATATTATGAACTACCTGACAACGGTTGTTAGAGGCCAGTTGGCCGGCTCGGGACAGGATGTTAATGATGACGCGCTGATCGGCAAAAAGGTTTCACTTATCGCGCGTTCCTTCGTGGACAGTTCTTCGCAGTCAACGGGCAGCGGTTTGTCGACCGGTTGGGCAATCGGACTTGGCGTCGCGGCGCTCGCGCTTATCGGCGGTCTCGTATTTATGTTGAACCGCAGAAGAAAGCTGGCGGCGGCGGAAGAAATCGAAATGGTTCCCGGCTCTACCAAAGTGGAATACCCAACGCTCGATTTGGAAAGTGTCAACAACGACAGCCAAGCTCGCAAAAATCTTGAAACACTCGCCAAACGCAAGCCTGACGAATTCGTCAACCTTCTTCGCACATGGCTTGTGGATGAATAGAGGTGCCACCAATGTCCAAGAACATGATGCAAGGCTTAACCGGACGTCAGAAAGCGGCAATCTTGCTCATCACTCTCGGTCCGGAAGTGTCGGCGCAAATATTCAAGCATTTGCGGGATGACGAGATCGAGCAGCTAACGCTGGAAATTGCCAACGTCCGTAAAGTAGACAGCCACGATCGCGAAAATATTCTTAGCGAATTCCACCAAATCTGCTTGGCTCAAGAGTATATCTCGCAGGGAGGCATCAGCTACGCGAAAGAGATTTTGGAGAAGGCGCTCGGCGAAGAAAAGGCGCTTGACGTCATTAACCGCTTGACGGCGACACTGCAAGTGAGGCCGTTCGACTTCGCGAGAAAAGCGGAGCCGGCGCAAATACTCAATTTCATCCAAAACGAAAATTCGCAAACGATCGCGCTCGTCCTATCTTATCTGCAATCCGAGCAATCGTCGCAAATTCTGTCGTCGCTGCCGCAAGAGAAGCAAGCGGACGTCGCCCGCAGAATCGCGTTGATGGACAGCACTTCGCCGGAAGTCATCTCGCAAGTCGAGCGTGTGCTGGAGCAAAAGCTATCCGCGACGGTTACGCAGGATTACACGAATGCCGGCGGCATCGATTCCATCGTTCAAATTCTGAACGGCGTCGACCGGGGTACGGAACGGACCATTCTCGACGCGCTGGAGATTCAAGACCCCGAATTGGCGGAAGAAATCAAAAAACGGATGTTCGTATTCGAAGACATCGTCAATATCGACAACCGCTCGATTCAACGCATCATTCGCGACATCGAAAATGCCGATTTGCAGCTTGCGCTCAAGGTGGCGAGCGAAGAGGTACGGGAAGCGATCTTCCGCAACATGTCCAAACGGATGGCCGAATCGTTCAAGGAAGAAATGGAATTTATGGGCCCTGTCCGGCTGCGTGATGTTGAAGAAGCCCAGACCCGAATCGTCGCTACGATTCGCAGGTTAGAAGAGTCGGGTGAAATTATTATCGCGCGCGGCGGAGGAGATGACATCATTGTCTAATTTGATCAAATCCTCCAGCGTCATATCGGTTGATCAACTCAAACGCCTGCAGTGGCATAATCCGTACGCGGCAGCTCCCGTGGAGCCGGATGCGACGGAAGAAGCGGCGGGGCTTCAGCCCGATCAAGAAACCATTGCGCTTCGCGATCAAATATTGTCCGACGCCGAATCGTTCGCGCAGGAGAGATTGCATGATACCTCGCAGGAATGCGAGCGCATGCTGAACGAAGCGGAACAGCAAATCGACGTCTGGTGGCTGCAGAAGCGAGCCGAAGACGAGGCGGCCTTCGAGTCTTCCCGGAAGGAAGGCTACGAGCACGGTTACGCACAAGGGGCCGCCGCGGCATTAGAGCAGCTCCAACTGAGCTGGGAGTCGAAAATAGCCGAAGCGGCGGATGCGCTTAAAGGCGCGTATTCCATGCGGGAGCAGATTATCCAGGAAGCCGAACCTTTCCTTGTGGAGCTAAGCGTCGCAATCGCCGAGAAAATTATCGGCCAGCAGCTTGCTACGGCGCCGGAGATGGCGGTCGAGCTGATCCGGAAGTCGCTTTCCCGCAGAAGAGAGCAAGGCGTCATTACGCTCTGCGTTGCTCCGTCGCAGCTGGCTTACGTGCAGGCGGCGAGGGAAGAGCTTCATACCGCGATCGATTCGCAGGCGGAGCTTCATATTTTGCCGGATTCCAGCGTGAAGGATAACGGCTGCGTCATTCGTTCGGCTTACGGCAGCATCGATGCGAGAATCGATACGCAATTGTCCGAGATCAAGCGCGAGATGTTCCAGCTTGCCCACCAAAGCAGCGAAGAACGAGGTGGGGACGATGATCGTGAATAAGCCACTCGACGTTCAGAAGTATCTAGAGCACCTAAGACCGATCGATCCCGTGAGGGTGAACGGCAAGGTTACGCAAGTCATTGGCCTGACGGTGGAATCGGAAGGTCCGGATGCGAGCATCGGCGACCTGTGCTATATTTATCCGTCCAAGTCGGCAAAGCCGTTAAAAGCGGAAGTCGTGGGCTTCAGGGATAATAAAGTCATTCTTATGCCGCTTGGCGACCTGCATGCCATCAGTCCAGGCTGCGACGTCGTCGGAACCGGCAAGCCGCTGACGGTTCAGGTTGGCTCGGAGCTGCTCGGCAAAGTGCTGGACGGGCTCGGCAACCCGCTTGACGGAAGTTTCCTGCCAAGCCGAATGCAGCACTATTCGACGCATAACGAACCCAGCAATCCGCTTAATCGGCCCCGGGTAACCAAACCGTTAAGCATCGGCGTGAGAGCGATCGACGGCTTGCTCACGGTCGGCCAAGGTCAGCGCGTCGGCATCTTCGCGGGGTCGGGCGTCGGCAAGAGTACCTTGCTTGGCATGATCGCCCGCAATACGTCCGCGGACGTCAACGTTATCGCGCTAATCGGCGAACGCGGCAGGGAAGTGCTTGAATTCATCGAAAAGGATCTGGGTCCGGAGGGTCTTGCCAGATCAGTGGTCATCGTCGCGACTTCCGACCAGCCCGCGCTTATACGGATGAAGGGCGCCCTGATCGCCACGACGATCGCCGAATATTTCCGCGATCGCGGTCTCAACGTCATGCTGATGATGGATTCCGTTACGCGATACGCCATGGCGCTTCGCGAAGTAGGGCTTGCCATCGGCGAGCCGCCCGCTACCAGAGGCTATACCCCATCGGTATTCGCGGCGTTGCCCAAGCTCCTTGAGCGTGCGGGAACGGGACCTACGGGCTCGATAACGGCTTTTTATACCGTGCTTGTCGACGGCGACGATATGAACGAACCGATTTCCGATGCGGTAAGGGGCATCTTGGACGGCCATATCGTACTCAGCCGCCATCTGGCGCACAAAGGACATTTTCCGGCTATCGACGTGCTTGCCTCCGTCAGCCGCGTCATGAAGGAAATCGTGACGGAGCAGCAGCAGGATGCGGCGAACGAGCTCAAAAGATTGCTTTCCATTTATAGAGATTCGGAAGACCTCATAAATATTGGGGCGTATCAAATCGGCTCCAACAAAGAAATTGATAAGGCAATCGAAGCGATCGAAACGATCCATGCCTTCGCGAAGCAAAAAACGTCCGAGAAAGTGACGCTGGGCGAAGCGCAAGCGAAGCTGATCGAGCATTTTGACAGGAGTTGAATTGTGAAGTGGCAGCCTTTCAATACTCGTTCCAAAAGGTAGTCGATCTGAAGAGCAGTCAAAAGTCCCAGGCCGAATGGCAATTGTCTGACGCCTTGTCCGCGTTGTCGGCGCAGGAGATGTCGCTTCGCGAGCTGTTGACGGCGAAGGAGGAGTGGGGAGAGAAGCTCCAGCAAGCCGCCCTGCAAACCATACCGTTGTCCGAGGTTGTCATGATCGGTCAATACATCGACCATCTTCAATCCTGCATCGAGAGGAAAATGCTGGACGTTCGGCAAGCCGAGCGGGTGGTGGAGCAGAACCGCTCCAAGCTCGCCGAAAAGGTGAAGGACGAAAAGGTTTGGCTGAAAGCAAAGGATCATGCCTGGGATAAATTCCGACACGCGCTTCAATTGAAAGAGCAGAACGAATTGGATGAGATGGCGACCGTCCGCTTTATGATGTCTACCCCGTAACGGCGGACTTGAATCAACAACCTGCAAGAAGGCTCAGAACGCAACTGGCATCAAGGCTTGCTGCGCCGGCAGAGGAGTGAATGAAATTGGCGGAGACTGGTGTAGAGAAACAAAATTACAACGCGTTCGAACGATTTATGTTCTTAATGATTCCGATTTTGTTCGTCATCGTATTGCTAGGCGTATTGTATGCGATGTTCGACGTGGAATTTCGAAACCGGGCGTTGCAGGTCGGAAATTCGATTCCCGTTTTGAAGGAAGTGCTTCCCGAGCCCAAGGTTTCGGGTAGCATGATGGACGACGATTCCATCCGCACCATTAAAATGACGGAGAAGATCGAGGAGCTGGAAGCCGAGCTTGCGACATTGAAGAGCGAGCTGTCGGCCGCTACGCAAGCGGCTGCTTCCCAAGAGCAGGCCGTAAAGGGGCTGGAGGACGAGAACGCCCAGCTTAAGCAGTTGACCGAACAGGAGCTTCTGGAAGCGGAACAGTATACGGCCAAAATCGAAGAGCTGGCCAGCATGTTCTCCAAGATGACGCCAAGCAAGGCGGCTCCGATCGTTCAGAACATGAATACGGACGAAATCGTGTTGCTGTTCGCCTCCATGCGCTCCGACGACCGGGTGAAAATCATGGAGAAAATGGATCCGAAGATCGCGGCCGAAGCCACGATGAAGCTAAAGGACAACGTAAGCGTAAAGGATCTCCAGATCGCGGCGCTGCAAGCCAGGCTGGACGAGCAGGGAGAAGCTGCCGAGTCGCCGGTTTCCTCGACGCTTAATCAAGAGCAGCTTAGCGCGACGTTTGAAACGATGAATGCAAAAAGCGCCGGCGAAATGCTCCTCAAAATGAAGGATATTAGTCCTAGCAAGGTGATTCGGATTTTAAATTCCGTAAGCGATACGGCAAGATCGGGTATTTTGTCCGAAATGTCGAGCATTGACGAAGCGGCAACGGCTAATATCGTGACGAAGCTGATGGCAGGCTCTTAGACCTCGTAGTTAATAAACCGATTAACCGGAAAGGAGGTGAATCAAAAATGGAAATGATGATTCCAGGAATGGCGGCAACGCCGGTACAGACGCCTGTCGCAACGGTTCAAGCCGGATCGAAAGGACAAGGGGATGGCGCGGCCTTCCGCCAAGCGTTGGTCCAGCAAATAGCAGGACAGCCAAGCGGCGAAACGGCAACGGAACAACCTTCGTCGCTAATTGCGGCAGTCGCGGGGCATGCTTTGATCGGAAGCGACGCGAACGCTCAAGCGCCGACGCTGGAGGATTTGATGGCCGCAATCGACGGGTTGATCAATCAGCTTGACGAGACCGGGGAAGAAGAGGGCGACTTATCCCAGCAAAAGCTCGACGAGCTCGAGGCTGCGCTTGAAAGTCTGAACGCCCTGCTGGCGCTTCTCGGAGTCCCGGTCGTAAAGCCGCAGTCCCAGTTCGTTGAGGCTAGCCATGCGGACGTGCAGCCAATCGGCTTGCTGGAAGCTTCGACTCAAGCGAGAAGCAGCCTGCAGGATGCTTTGCTTCAATTGCAAGCGACCTTGCAGCAAGGAACGATGAAGCAAGTACAAGGCCAAGCCCCTTTGGCGCTGATCGGAGAACAGCTGAGAGCGATCGCGGCGAAGCTGGAAGGGACGGCACCTCAAGAGAAGCTTAGCGCGGCGGATTCCAAAGGCAACGTACCGGATTGGCTGACGGCATTGCCTGCGGGAGCTAAGGACGCTCAGGCGCATCTCCAGCGATTAAGCCAACATAGCCCGCATCCGGCCTTCATTCAAGCAATGACGGAGCAGAAAACGCTGTTCGCCGAAGTAACTTCCCTTCAGGAAGGCACGGCCAATGCGGCAGACTCTGGCACTCCGGTTCAGCTGCCTATCGTGAACGCCGACAACGTTCGGGATTTCGTGTCGTTGCTGACGAAGTCAACCTCGCCAAGCGCCTTCGTGCTGGCTGACGAGTTCGCGGATACGATGGAAGGACTGATCGTGCAGAAATTCGATATCAGATCGCTTAACGGCGCCACGGAAGCCAAGCTGATCTTGTTCCCGGAGCAGCTCGGTCAAGTTGACGTCAAGATCTCCATGCAGAACGGACTTCTGACGGCCGTGTTCCAGGCGGATACTGCGATGGCGAAGGATATGCTCGAAAATCAGATGGCTCAGCTGCGCGCGGCACTGCAAGCGCAAGGGTTGAACGTCGAGAAGCTGGAAGTGACGCAGAGCAGCACTACCGCGCAATTGACGAATCAACATTTTGGCAATGGCCAGCAAGGCGGGCAGCAATCCGGCGAACGTCAAGGGTTTCGCGACGGCGAGCTAGTAACGGATAACGCCTTCGAGACGGAGATGGCAGAGCAGGCGGCAATTCAAGGACTTGGATACGGACGAGCCATCAACGAAACGGCATAAGTATTCTCGAAAAAGCTTTGGTTTGAAAGAACGGAGGTGAACAACATGTCAGACGCAGTGTCGACCCGCAACGTTTGGCCTAACTACGACAAATCCAATGTACAAGCGGCAGCAAGCAGGAAGCCGACCGATACGTTAGGGAAGGATCAATTTCTGGCGATTCTCGTGACCCAGCTCCGAAACCAGGATCCCATGCAACCGATGCAGGATAAAGATTTCATAGCCCAGATGGCTCAATTTACTTCAGTCGAGCAGCTGATGAATATGTCGGGCGAGCTTGCGCTTATGCGTCAGAGCATCGGTTCCGCCTCGAGTCTGATCGGCAAGTTTATCGAATGGTACGAGTATGACGACCAAGGCAACGTAACTTCGTTAACCGGCAAAGTGGATTCCATCTTGTCAAAGGACGGAATATTGTACGCCAAGTCCGGCGACAAAGAAGTAGCGCTTGATTACGTCGTAGCGATCTCGGAAAACGAGATCGAGCCTAAACCTCCCGAAGAAGAAGAGGAGGTGGAGAACCCGTGAACGAACGCATGACCATCGGCCGGATGTTCCCGATCAAGTCGACTCCGCTTCAGCTTGACAAGCTGGATAAAGGCAATTCGTCTCAATCGGCAAAGCCCGCCAATACGGAATTCCGCGATTTGCTGGAATCCAAGGTTCTGAAGTTCAGCCACCATGCCGAGATGCGAATGGAGCAAAGAGGCATCAAGCTTCAGCCGGAATCGTTGTCCCAGATCATGCAAGCGGTGGACGACGCGGCATCTAAAGGCGCCAAAGACTCGCTTATCGTATACCGGGACGTCGCCATGATCGTCAACGTGCCCAGCCGCACGGTCGTAACGGCGATGGACGGCAGCCAAATGAAAAGCAATGTATTCACCCAAATCGACAGCGCGATTATCTTGAGCTAAGGCTGGACCTCGCAGAGGGTGCCGAGGCCGTGGACCGACTGAAGCGGCCGCAGGGCAAGGATCGCCAACAAATGGACCATTGGAGGAATAAAAGCCATGTTAAGATCGATGTATTCCGGCGTGTCCGGCATGAGAGGTTTTCAAACGAAGCTTGACGTCATCGGCAATAACATTGCGAACGTGAACACGGTAGGCTTTAAGGCAGGCCGAGTCATGTTCCAAGACATTTTGAGCCAGACGGTATCCGGCGTTACGGCACCGGAGGACGGAGAGCGCGGCGGCGTTAATGCCAAGCAAATCGGACTCGGCGTAGCCATTGGGGCGATCGATACGGTGCATACAGCAGGCAGCGCAATGACGACGAACCAGGCCTCCGATCTTCGTATCGACGGCGACGGATTTTTTGTAGTAGCGGCGGGCGAGGATGCAGAAATGTTATTGACGCGCGCGGGTAATTTCACGCTTGACTCCGCAAGACAACTGGTTACTTCGGACGGAATGTTCGTGCTTGGCGCCGACGGCGCGCCGATCGTGCTGGACGAGGAAGTCACGGCCTTCTCGATCAGCCAGGACGGAATGGTAATCGGCGTGACGGCGGAGGGGCAGGTGGAAGTGGCGCAGCTTGGCATCGCGAAGGTCGTGAACCCGGGCGGTCTCGAGAAGATGGGCGGCAACCTGTACCGAATGACGGTAAACGCGAATCCGGACGGCGAGTTCGAGCTGTTGACGGCCAACGATGCCGAATTCGGGACCGGAGCGATCATCTCCGGCCAGCTGGAGATGTCCAACGTCGACTTGACGGCCGAATTTACGGAAATGATCGTAGCGCAGCGCGGCTTCCAAGCGAATTCCAGAATTATTACGACTTCCGACGAAATTCTTCAAGAAGTCGTGAATCTGAAACGATAATCGACAGTCTAATATTTGATTTTACGGGGGGCCGAACCTTTCGGCCTCCCCTACATAGCAAGGGGGTAGCTAATGATTACCGTAACGCGTTTGAATGGAACCAAAGTTATCATTAATGCGCTTCTCATTGAATTGATTGAAGAGGCTGCCGATACCGTGATTACGCTCACGACAGGCAAGAAGCTGGTGGTAAAGGAGAGATCGGCCGAGCTCCTGCACTTGAATCAGCAGTTTCTTCAAACAATAGGCCTCGTCGCAGCGGCCCAAAAGAGTCAACAAACGGAGGGTCCTACGTCATGAAAAAAATGTTGCCTTGGTTAATAACGATTCTGTTATCCATTACGCTTATCGCCATTGTATCGATCATTTTGTTCCGATCGCTGTTTAACGATACTGCAGAGACAACAGCGGACAAGGAGCCGGTCGAAATCGAGGTGCTCTCGGCAGATGAGCGAGTCGAGGTGACGGCCGAACTCAATGATTTCCGCCGCAATCTGAAGGACCAAGATAAAGTGGTCATCATCAGCTTTGCGTTCCAGCTCGACGCGAAAAAGACGAAAGAGGATTTTGACAAGCTGCTAGAAATCGAGATTAAACCTATGATTAGCCGCACTTTGGCGGATACGACGGCCGAAGAGCTTGGCGGTTCCCAGGGCGAGGACGCTCTTGAGAGCAAGCTGCTTAATCTTATAAATCCCTCCTTGCCTAAGGGCAAGCTGATCAAAGTCGAAATCACCGATTTCATTATTACCGAACTTTAACATCTTATGGCGATAATCCTCGAAGGGGGTGAGAGAATTGGTTGATGTACTATCGCAGAACGAGATAGACGCCTTGTTAGCGGCGTTGTCTTCCGGAGAGATGGACGCGGATGACTTGAAGAAGGAAGAAATCACGCGCAAAGTCAGCGTGTACGACTTCAAACGCGCCGTCCGCTTCTCGAAGGACCATATCCGGAGCTTGACTCGCATACACGAAAACTTCGCGCGATATTTGACAACCTATTTCTCGGCGCAGCTTCGTACCTTTGTTCAAATAAACGTCGTTGACGTGGAACAACTGCCATACGACGAATTTATACGCTCCATACCGAAGATGACGATTCTGAACGTCTTCGAAGCGGAGCCGCTGGAGGGACGGATGGTGCTTGAGGTCCATCCGAACGTCGCTTACGCGATGCTCGACCGGGTGCTCGGAGGACAAGGCATCGCGCCGTCCAAAATCAACAATCTGACCGAGATCGAAACGATCGTTCTGGAGCGGATTTTCGCAAGAACGTTCGACAGCCTTCAGGAAGCCTGGAAAACGATCATCGACATTTCTCCGAGACTTGAAACGCTGGAGACGAATCCGCAATTCATGCAGATCGTGTCACCGAACGAAACGATCGCCTTGATCTCGTTCAGCACCAAGATCGGCGATACGACGGGCATGATCAACCTTTGTATTCCCCATGTCGTCATCGAGCCGATCATGTCGAGGCTATCGGTTCATCATTGGTTCGTTTCCCAGAAGAAAGAACGTATTCCCGAAGAAGTGGAAATTCTGGAACAGCGGGTCAACAAAGCAAAGCTTCCGATCGTTGCCGAGCTCGGAGAGACGTCCATTACCATACAAGAGTTTCTGTCGCTAGGCATCGGAGACGTGCTGACCCTCAACAAGTCGGTGGACGAAGGGCTTCGCGTCAAGGTTGGCGAAAAACTGAAGTTTATCGGCAGTCCCGGTTCCGTAAAAGACCGTATTGCCGTGCAGGTAGACGAAATTGTTAGCGAAGGAGCGGAGGAAGATTATGATGAGTAAGGATTATTTGTCACAAGAGGAAATCGATGCGTTGCTTCGTCAGTCCTCCAATGAACCGGATGAATTGCAGGGTCCTGCCAACGAAGTTCAACTGTCCGACTTTCTGTCTTCTATCGAACAAGATGCGCTGGGCGAAATCGGCAATATCACGTTCGGAAGCGCGGCAACCGCATTATCGACGCTGCTGGGCAAGAAGGTAGACATTACGACTCCTCAAGTGACGTTGGTCAGAAGAGAGGAGCTCGGCGAGATTTTCCCGAAGCCGCATGTCGCGGTAAGCGTGCAGTACGTTGACGGGTTCGAGGGAATCAACTCGCTGGTCATCCGCACCAAAGACGCGCAGGTAATCGCGGATTTAATGTTGGGCGGAGAAGGCAACGTGGAAGTCGGGGAATTGAACGAGATTCACATTAGCGCGGTTCAGGAAGCAATGAATCAAATGATGGGATCGTCCGCGACGTCCATGTCCACCATCTTTAATCGATTCGTCAACATCTCGCCGCCGGGCATCGATATCCTGGACGTGAACAAAGGCGACGGCATGGGTCACTTGCCTCCAGTGGACGTCTTCATTAAGATTTCGTTCCATTTGACTATCGGCGATCTCATCGATTCGACGATCATGCAGCTCTTGCCTGTATCTTTTGCAAAGCAAATGGTGTCGACCCTGATGGGCGGAACGGACCTCATGGAAGAGCCGGCGCCAGCTCCCGCGAAAGCGGCGGCCGCCGAGCAGCAAGCCGCGATCCAGCAGACGGCAGCCGCAGCAATGGCGCCTCCGTCGACATTCCCGAATCAGGCCGAAATACCTATGCATCCTTCCGCGGGATACGGGATTCCAGCACCGGGTTACGACATTCCGCCTGGGTATCAGGGGCAACCCATGCATGCAAATAGCCTTAATCGCAACGTCAATGTACAGCCCGTTCAATTCGCGAATTTCAACAATGGTCCTTTCGTCCCGCAAGACGGCACAAATCTTAATTTATTGCTCGACATACCGCTGAAAGTCACTGTAGAATTAGGTAGAACCCAAAAGCAAATCAAGGATATTCTGGAGCTGTCCCAGGGCTCCATCATCGAACTGGACAAGCTAGCAGGCGAGCCGGTCGATATTCTGGTCAATAACAAACTGATCGCCAAAGGCGAGGTTGTTGTCATCGACGAGAACTTCGGCGTCCGCGTTACGGATATCGTCAGCCAATGGGACCGCATTCAAAAATTACAATAACATCCTAGGAGGAAATGAACATGGCAAACCGAATTCTGATCGTTGACGACGCGGCTTTCATGCGCATGATGATTCGCGATATTTTGTCCAAGAACGGCTATGAGGTAGTAGGAGAGGCGCAAGACGGCGCGCAAGCGGTAGAGAAATTCAAGGAGCTTAAACCGGATCTGATTACAATGGACATTACGATGCCTGAGATGGATGGCATCTCCGCGCTTAAAGAAATCAAGAAGATGGACGGAAACGCCAAAGTCATCATGTGCTCCGCCATGGGCCAACAAGCGATGGTCATCGATGCGATTCAAGCCGGCGCCAAGGACTTTATCGTCAAGCCATTCCAAGCGGATCGCGTTATCGAAGCGATTAAGAAAACGCTAGGCTAAGGCAGCGGCCGTGCTATGAAATTACAACTAGGTTCCGCCTTGTTGGCCGCGGCGGGCTTCACGGCATTGCCGGTGGTCGCCGCAGCCAATAGCAATACCTCGGGCGTTGCGCTAGATCCCATTCCCGGATCGCAGCCCGGCGATATGCTAGGCAGCATGGTTTGGGTGATCGCGTCGCTTGTTATCGTCATTGCGTTGATCGTGCTTGTTATTAAGTGGCTGTCCAATCGAAGCAGGGCTTGGGGCGCGAATCGGTCGATGCGCTCTCTAGGCGGAGTGGCGCTGGGCCAGAATGCGTCCATGCAGGTCGTGGAGATCGCGGGCCGCATCTACGTGGTTGGCGTCGGGGAAACGATCACGTTGCTTGACAAGTTCGAGGATCCGGAGCAAGTGGCATCCGTTATCGCCGCCCTCGAGAAACAGGCGGAAGGCGCTTGGACGGCAAAAGAGCTTACGTCCCTGATCGGCCGCTGGCGGAAGGGCCGGAGCGAAGAGAAACAGCCGACCGACGAGCGTTGGAACGAGTCGGCATCTTTCCAGCAATTGCTGCAAAACAAACTAAGCCAGCAAGCGGGGCGCAAGGAGCAAATCGAGAATCTGTTCAACAAACAAAATACGAATGAACGGTTGATGGATGATGAGAAATAAAAGATGGATGTCCTTCTTCGCCGTTCTGCTGCTATCATTGCTGCTACAAAGTCATACCTTCGCGGAACCGTTGCCCGATATTTCCATTAATATCGGCAACAACGGGGAAGAGGGAGGACAGCCCGGCACCAGCGCGCTTTCTCTGCTGCTAATGATTACGGTATTAAGCATCGCGCCAGCGATCATGGTCCTGATGACCAGCTTCACCAGGATCGTCATCGTGCTCGGTTTCGTCCGTACATCGCTTGGCACGCAGCAGATGCCGCCGAATCAGGTACTGATCGGTCTCGCCATGTTCCTCACTTTTTTTATCATGGCTCCTACATTCGGGCAAGTGAACGAGGTTGCGCTTCAGCCCTACTTAAAAGGCGAGATTACGCAGACACAAGCGTTCGAGGAAGCCGCAGTCCCGATGAAGAAGTTTATGTTCGCCCACACCAGGGAAAAAGACTTATTGCTGTTCATGAATTACACGCAAACGGAAAAACCCGCTTCTTATGAAGATATTCCGCTGACGGTGCTGATTCCGGCCTATGCGATCAGCGAGCTTAAAACCGCCTTTCAGATGGGCTTCATGATCTTTATCCCGTTCTTGGTCATCGACATGATTGTCGCCAGCACGCTAATGGCGATGGGGATGATGATGCTGCCGCCGATCATGATATCGCTTCCGTTCAAGCTTCTCCTGTTCGTGCTTGTAGATGGCTGGTATTTGATCGTCAAGTCGCTGCTGCTCAGCTTCAACACATGATGAATCGGGAGGGAACCGCGCATGAGCGCTGACTTCGTTATCGGGTTGGCCGGCGATGCGGTGTATACGGTTCTGAAAGCCAGCGCTCCCATGCTGGTTCTCGCTTTGGTCGTCGGATTGCTTATTAGCGTCTTTCAGGCAACGACACAGATCCAAGAGCAGACACTCGCTTTCGTGCCAAAGATCGTAGCCGTTTTTATCGCAATCATTGTTTTTGGTCCATGGATACTGAATACGGTTGTCGACTTCACTTACCGGCTGCTGAACAATCTTCATCATTACATCGGTTAGGTCGTGAGAGTTGATGAATGCAATCGTTCAAGGTTTTCCTATTTTTTTGCTTATTTTTTGTCGAATTACAGCGTTTTTCGTCATCGCGCCTGTCTTTTCTTCACGAGGCGTGCCGAATACGTTTAAGATCGGCCTGGGAGCCTTCATCTCTTTTATCGTCTTTCTGAGTTACGGCATGGAACAAACCATCGTGGCGAACGCAGAATACATACTCTTGATTTTGCAGGAAATTTTGATCGGCGTTTTGCTCGGCTACGTGGTCTACCTGTTTTTTATGATCGTCCAGATGGCCGGTTCCATCATGGACATGCAGATCGGATTCGCCATGGCGAATGTCGTTGATCCGCATACCGGCGCATCCGCTCCGTTGTTGGGCAATTTCAAATACATGCTTATGCTGGTCGTGTTTCTAATGATGAACGGCCATCATTACATGCTGACGGGGTTAATGGACAGTTATCAGTGGCTGCCCCTATCCAACGAAATTTTCAGCCGGATCATGAGCGGAGGCGTTACAGAATTTTTGACCCGTACGTTCAGCAATACGTTTTTGCTGGCATTGCAGGTTTCGGCTCCTCTCGTCGTAGCGATGTTCCTGACGGACCTGGGTCTCGGTTTCCTCACCAAGACCGCGCCGCAATTCAATATATTCGTCATCGGCATCCCGCTTAAGATCATCGTCGGCCTTATCCTTCTGATCTTGCTTTTGCCAGGCATGGCGGTGTTGTTCGAGAAGCTGTTCTCGATCATGTTCGATTCCCTGGAACAATTGTTAGGGATCATGCGGGTACCGCCCGACGCGACTTAGGAGGAAGCTGCCTTTGCGGACTTATCGTTACCAACTCGACCTCCAGCTCTTTAACCAGGAAAAAACGGAAAAAGCGACGCCGAAGAAACGAAGCGAGTCCCGCAATAAAGGACAAGTTGCCAAATCCTCCGATCTGGCCGGCGCGTTGATCCTGCTGTTCGTTTCCGCGTCCTTTATGATGCTGGGGGATTACTACAACACGAGAATTATGGCGCTGTTCGGCAGCTTGTTCCAGGATTGGCTTACGATGCAGCTAACGACCGAAAACATCATGGAGCTGTTCATGAATTTATTGTGGCAATCCCTGATGCTCTTGCTGCCGATCTTTGCGATCGTCATGATCATCGGCGTAATCGGCAACGTCGTTCAATTCGGATTTCTGTTTACCGGCGAGCCGCTCAAAATGAAATTAAGCAAGTTAAACCCGATCGAAGGGTTTAAACGAATCTTTTCGATGCGCAGTCTGGTCGAATTTTTTAAGAGCATTTTGAAGGTTGCTATTATCGGCGTGCTTGTCTTTTCGGCAATAGCCAGGCAATGGCATACGCTGCTAACGTTATCGATGCAGCCCATCCAGGAGATATTCGCTTTTACATCGAGCTTGACCCTCAGTCTAGGAGTTCAGATCGGCGCGGTACTCGTGGTGCTCGCTTTTCTCGACTATCTGTACCAGAAATACGAGCATGAAAAGAGCATCAAAATGTCGAAGCAAGACATTAAAGACGAACATAAAAAATCGGAAGGTGATCCCCTAACGAAAGGGCGAATTCGCGAACGGCAACGCAAGATGGCTCTGCAGCGCATGATGCAGGAAGTTCCCAAAGCCGACGTCGTCATCACGAACCCGACCCACTTTGCCATTGCGCTCAAGTACGACGCATCCAATATGGAGGCGCCGACGATTCTAGCGAAGGGGATGGATCATGTCGCGTTAAGAATTAAAGAGATCGCCAAAGAAAACGGCGTCATAACGATGGAAAATAAGCCGCTTGCACGAGCGCTGTATGATCGGGCAGAAATCGGAGACGTGATTCCGGGCGATCTGTTCCAGGCAGTAGCGGAAGTGCTGGCGTATGTGTATAAATTGAAAGGCCGCGTCAAATAGCGGCCGTTCGCGGGAGGAGGCAGCATCATGAAAGCAAAAGATCTAATAATCATACTCGGAATCATCGGAATCGTGCTCATGATGATTATCCCGATCCCAATCTTCCTAATCGACCTGCTGCTTATCCTCAATATTTCGATCGCGCTAATGATATTGCTAGTCGCGATGAACACGAAGGAAGCGCTCGACTTCTCGATCTTTCCAGCGATCCTGCTAATTACGACGTTATTCCGGCTAGCGCTCAGCGTGTCCACGACGAGAAGCATTCTCCAGCATGCCGAAGCGGGCGAAGTTATCGAGACCTTTGGCCGCTGGGTTGGCGGCGGGGAAGTCGCAATCGGATTTATCGTCTTCTTGATTCTCGTAGTCGTACAGTTCATCGTCATTACAAAAGGTTCGGAGAGGGTCGCGGAGGTTGCCGCGAGGTTTACGCTCGACGCGATGCCCGGCAAACAGATGAGCATCGACGCCGATCTCAACTCCGGCCTGATCAACGAGCAACAAGCCCGCGAACGCCGCTTGAAAATCGAGAGGGAAGCGGACTTCTACGGCGCAATGGACGGCGCCAGCAAATTCGTTAAGGGCGATGCGATCGCCACCATCATCATCCTCATTATCAATCTCATCGGCGGTTTTATCGTCGGCATGGCGATGCACGGCATGGACTTTGCCGAATCGCTAGAGACGTTCTCGATATTGACGATCGGCGACGGCTTGGTGGCGCAAATTCCGGCGCTGCTGATCTCTACGGCAGCCGGCCTAATCGTCACGAGAGCGGCATCCGACGGAAATTTGGCGGACGACGTTACCGGACAATTGTTCCGGTATCCCAAGATGCTGTACATAGCGGCGGGTACGATTGCCGTTCTCGGCTTGACGCCGATCGGAATTTTAAGCACATGGCCGTACGCGATTATTTTGGTTATCGGCGGATACATGATGCAGAAACGGCTCACCAAGAAACAAGAGCAAGAAGAATTGCTTGTGGAGGAACAGCAAATCGAAGAGGTTCGAAGTCCGGAGAGCGTCATCAGCTTGCTCCAAGTGGATCCCATCGAATTCGAATTCGGTTATGGTTTGATCCCTTTGGCGGATTCTCAGCAAGGCGGGGATTTGCTGGACCGGATTATAATGATCCGCAGGCAGTGCGCGCTCGAGCTGGGTCTGGTCGTTCCGGTTATCCGGATACGGGACAATATTCAGCTGAAGCCGAACGAATACGTCATCAAGATCAAAGGAAACACCGTCGCGAGAGGCGATCTGCTGCTAAATCACTACTTAGCCATGAGTCCCGGCTTCGAAGACGATTCCGTTATCGGCATCGAGACGACGGAGCCGGCGTTCGGTCTGCCGGCGATATGGATCGACGAAGCGATGAAGGAACGAGCGGAGTTATCCGGCTATACGGTCGTAGATCCGCCTTCCGTCGTAGCTACCCATCTCACGGAAATCATCAAACGGCATGCGCACGAGCTTATCGGACGCCAAGAAGCGAAGATGCTGGTCGAGAACGTCAAAGAGTCGTACCCTGCTCTCATTGAAGAGCTGATCCCGTCAATCTTGACCGTAGGCGACGTGCAGAAGGTGCTTGCCAAGCTGTTGAAGGAAAAAGTGTCGATTCGGGATCTGGTGACGATATTCGAATCATTGGCGGATCATGGACATTATACCAAGGATCCGGACATTCTTACGGAATATGTGCGCCAATCGCTTTCTCGTCAGATCACGCAGCAATTCTCGCCTGGCGGTGACACGCTGCGCGTCATTACGGTAGGTCCGCAGCTGGAGAAAAAAATCGCGGAAGCGGTGCAACAAACCGATCAAGGCAGCTACATCGCGCTAGATCCGATATCGACGCAGCAAATCTATCAAAAGATTGGCGAATACGTCAGCAGGCAGATCCAGTCCGGGCAGCAGCCCATCGTCTTGGCTTCGCCGACGATCCGGATGTATTTGAGACAAATCATCGAACGTACGATGCAAGAAGTGCCGGTATTGTCCTATAGCGAGCTCGAGCCCAATATTGAAGTACAGAGCGTAGGAGTGGTGAATCTATGAGGGTGAAACGGTATGTAGTAAACGCTTTGCCCGAAGCGGTGTCGATGATTCGTACGGATCTTGGCAGCGACGCGGTCATCCTCGAAACGAAGGAAATCAAAGTCGGCGGATTTATGGGGTTGTTCCGCAAGAAGAAGATGGAAGTCACCGCAGCCGTAGAAACCGGCGCGGCGAAGCCGCAGGAAAGCGCGCAGCGCCGCATGCAGCCTGAAGTCTCCGCCATGGTGGAGCAGATCCTTCAGACCGCTCAACGGACGGGAGCGGCAACGGCAACGCTGGAGCAGCCCGTAAGGCAACAGGGTATGCCGGCGGCAGCCGCCGCTTATCAAGAGCAGCGCGGCAGCTACCTGCCGGCATCCGTCCACGCGACCAAGCCTCAGCCAGCGGAGCAACCGGCGGCCGGCATGGATAAGCGGATGGAAAAGGAACAATTCATTATTAACGAGATTCGCGAATTGCGCGAATACATGGTGAAGCTGACCAAGGATCGGCAAGCGATCGAATCGATGTCCGATTCGCTAGTCGCGCTGAAGGAACGATTGAAGCTTCAAGAAGTCGACCCGGTTTGGTCGGAGAAGCTGCTTGAAGCTTTAATCGAAGCGGAGAAAGCCGGCGGAATGACATTTAATAGCGAAGAGACATGGCGACAAGCCTCTGCCTTGCTCGAGGAATGGATGGGGCCTTATTGTACGGAGCGTATTCGTCCAGAGGCCAAGGTGCTTTATTTCGTAGGTCCGACCGGAGTCGGGAAGACGACGACCATTGCCAAGCTCGCCGCCGAATTCACCATCAAGCAAGGACGCAAGGTCGGTTTTATTACTTCCGATACGTACCGGATTGCGGCAGTGGATCAATTGCGTACGTATGCCAACATTCTTAACGTGCCTCTGGAAGTCGTATTCTCGCCCATGGATCTGCCCAAAGCTTATCAAGCGCTCGCCGGACAGGACATGATCTTGATGGATACGGCGGGAAGAAACTTCAGAAGCGAGCTTCACGTGTCCGAGGTCAACAGCCTGCTGCAGTCTAGCGAGCCGAGCGAAACGATTCTCGTCGTAAGCTTGACCGGCAAGACGGCGGATATGGTCGCGATCGCGGACCGTTTCAAGAAATATGGCGTATCGAAGATTCTTTTCACCAAGCTGGACGAGACGTCCGCTTACGGAGCGATATTTAATCTGGTGATGAATTTGGAGCTTAATCCCACTTATATCGCAAGCGGACAGAACGTGCCGGATGATATTGCGAAATTCGACTGTCGACAGTACGTAGCTTTGCTTCTGGGAGAGCCTGCCCATGAATGATCAGGCGGAAGCGCTGCGGCATTTGGTGAAACAGCAGGAGATGAGCCGCCAGGAAACGCGAATTCTGACGGTGACAAGCGGCAAAGGCGGCGTCGGCAAATCGAATTTCAGCTTGAACTTCGCGCTTGCGCTTAGAAGACAGGGCAAGAAGGTGCTTATCTTCGATGCCGACATCGGGATGGCGAATATCGACGTTCTGATGGGAACTTCCTCGACTTACAGTCTGTATCATTTGCTTAAGCAAGAGAAAACGATTTGGGATATTATCCAGCTCGGCGCAGAGGGAGTTCATTATATCGCCGGGGGATCCGGGTTCAGGGATTTGCTTGAGCTTACCGCCGAGCAAGTGGATCGATTTGCCAAGGAAGTGGAGAAGCTGCACGGCGAATATGATGTGATCCTATTCGATACCGGCGCCGGCTTGTCCAAAGAAACCGTGCGTTTCATCTCCGCGGCGCACGAGACGATCGTCGTTACGACTCCGGAGCCGACCTCGATCACCGATGCTTACGCGCTGATCAAGATGGTCAAATCAATGGGAATCGACGCGAACTTCAAATTGATCGTTAATCGCGCCTCGGATGTAAGAGAGGGCAGGGAGACGGCGCAAAAAATCAGCCTTGTCGCTAGCCGTTTTCTCGGCTCGGAGCTGCCATCCCTCGGTTATCTTCCCGACGATGCCCACGTCTCCAAAGCCGTGAAACGGCAAGTACCGTTTCTTATCGCGTATCCCTCCAGCGATGCGGCAATCGCGCTGGCGAGGATCGCCGAAACCTATCTCCAGCTCCCTTTAGAGGAAACAGGAAACGGCGGCGTCAAAGGATTTTTGACAAAATTATTCAGACTAGCAAGGTAATCCTTTGTTGCCTGAGGAGGAATGGGAATGGCTCCTTATCGTGTACTGGTCGTGGACGATTCGGCATTTATGCGTAAAATCATTAGCGATCTGATCGTACGAGACAGCGGATTTACGATAGCGGCGACCGCTTCCAACGGAATGGAAGCCATAGCCGCGGTAAGGGAACATCAACCGGATGTCATTACGATGGATCTGGAGATGCCCCATATGAACGGGCTCGAAGCGTTGCAATTTATTATGAAGGATCTTCCGCGGCCGATCATCATGTTGTCCGGCATCAGCGAAGACAATACTCGCGATACGATAAAGGCGCTGCAATTCGGCGCATTCGACTTCATTCGCAAGCCTTCGGCAATCGGCTCGGACGACATCCATGCGGTAGGAGAACAGCTTCTCGAGAAGCTGAGAACGGCCGCTTTCGTCAAGTCGAGCAAAGAGCTGTTAGCGCAGCGGAAACAAGCTAACCTTCCTGTTATACCACCTGCCGCGACGAAGGAAGGGGACCGCAGCCCGTTAAGAGCTCCTGCCTCGATAGTAAGTCGGGAGCCTAAACCGATGAAGGAAGCTATGCCCCGGACCGGCTTATCAAAACCGAAAGGAGATGTAGGCGGAACCGTTAAGCATGAAAACAAGGTAAGCCAATCGGCTTCCGACGGGGCGCCGGCACGACGAACGTCCGAGTCGCCAGCCCCGAAACCTTCCAAGAAGCCGGAGACGGGGATTCTCAGCAAAACCTCGAGCGAAGCTTTGGAAAGGAAGCCGGCATTCAAGCTCAAGCCGGCATCGACTGGGACAAGCAAGCCTGCCCCTTTTGCAAAGGAGCATGCCGAGAATGCGACTAAGAGCAACGCCATTGCGGCGGCGCGAACGGGCAGGGAAAGTTCGTCCCAATCGTTTCGCGATATTGTGGCGATCGGAACTTCGACCGGCGGACCTCGAGCCTTGCATGAAGTGATCTGCTCATTGCCGCAGGGCTTCCCGGCCCCGGTCCTCGTTGTCCAGCATATGCCGCCCAAATTCACGAAGTCGCTTGCGCAACGGCTGGACAGCTTTAGTCCTCTGACGGTAGTGGAAGCCGAGCAGGGGATGAAGGTGAAAGCGGGCTATGTTTACGTAGCTCCGGGCGGATTGCATATGGAGCTGGCGAAGCAAGACGGAGGTTACGCCATTCGGCTAGGGGAACAGCCCCAGCGCAACGGTCACCGCCCCTCGGTTGACGTCATGTTCGAATCGCTGGCGCCGTTCCGCGAGCTGAATATCCATGCGGTAATCATGACCGGCATGGGGAGCGACGGAGCAAAGGGCATGAAGCTGCTTGCCGAGCAAGGAGCCGCTTCCTTAATCGCGGAGGCGGAGGAAACCTGCATCGTATACGGCATGCCTCGATCCGCCGTAGAAGGCGGTTACGTACGAGATATACTGCCGCTCGGCCAGATCTCTTCCGAGTTGGTGAAGGCCATGAATAGAAACGATTAGCTGCACGGAGAATGAACGATCATCCTATCAGGAGGTGCATGTGAATGGATATGAATGCTTATCTGTCCATGTTTATCGACGAATCTAACGATCATCTTCAATCCTTGAACGAAAACTTGCTTCAATTGGAAGGCAATCCCGAGGATCTAAGTATCGTTCAGTCGATATTCAGGTCCGCCCATACGCTCAAAGGGATGTCGGCGACCATGGGCTTCGAAGACTTGGCATCGCTGACGCACGAAATGGAGAACGTGTTGGATCTGGTCCGAAACGGCAAGCTCAAAATGGACCCTTTTATATTCGATACGTTATTCAAGGGACTGGATGCCCTTGAAGCGATGGTACAGGATATTGTAGGCGGCGGGACGGGAAAAGCGGATGTCACTTCCATCGTCGCCTCGCTTCAAAGCATTTTTAAAGGCGAATACAAGAAAGAGACGGCTGCCGCCCAAGCAAGCGCGACTTCCTCCGGTACAAGCGGATCCGCCGGCGTTTCGGGCTCCGTGCTGCTGGATCAGTTCCAATCGTCGATCCTTCTTCAATCCATCGAGGGCGGACATCAACCGTTTTACGTGCAAGTCAGCGTCGAGGAAAGCTGCGTGCTCAAGGCAGCCCGCGCGTACATGGTATTCGATCTATTGGAGAGAAGCGGAGAAATCGTGAAATCCGATCCCGCCGTACAGGATCTGGAGCAAGAGAAATTCGATAGATCCTTTACGATTTTCACGATCTCTACTTTATCGCCCGAGGCATTGACGGAGCAGATCTCGAACATCTCCGAAATTGCTTCTGTAACGGTCACTCCGCTTGATGCCGATACGCTTAACTCGCTCACATCGGCTCCAGCCGCTGCCGCCGTCGAAGCTCCGGAGAAGCCAGCCGAGCAAGCGGCCGCGACTACTCGGTCAAGCGGCGCCGCTGAAGCTGCTCCTAAAACGGCGGCTCCCGCTCAGTCAGCCCCCGCGGCTATGAACAAGACGATTCGTGTAGATATCGAACGATTAGATACGCTAATGAACTTGTTCAGCGAGCTGTTGATCGATCGCGTACGATTGGAGCAGCTTGCAAGCGAAATTAAACGAAATGAACTGACAGAGACGGTCGAGCATATGTCGAGAGTCAGCTCCGACCTGCAAAATATCGTGCTCAAGCTGCGGATGGTGCCGGTAGACTCCGTGTTCAACAGGTTCCCTCGGCTTGTTCGCGATTTGGCGAAATCCTTGAATAAGAAGATGGAGCTGGTCATCACTGGCGCAGACACCGAGCTGGACCGTACCGTTATCGACGAAATCGGCGATCCGCTTGTACATCTTATCCGCAATTCTGGCGACCATGGCATCGAATCGGTGGAGGATCGATTGGCTGCCGGCAAGCCGGAGACCGGAACGATCCATCTGCGGGCGTACCATAGCGGCAATCATGTCTTCATCGAGGTCGAGGAAGACGGAAGAGGCATCAATCAAGCCAAGGTATTGCAAACAGCGATCAAGAACGGCGTCGTCACCGAGGAGCAAGCCCGCAAGCTGACGCCGGAAGAAATCCAGATGCTGATTTTTGCTCCCGGATTCAGCACCGCTGACAAGATTTCGGATATTTCGGGCCGCGGCGTCGGATTGGATGTCGTCAAGACCAAAATCACTTCGCTAGGCGGCAACGTAACCGTAACGTCCGCCGAAGGGAAAGGCACAAAGTTTTCCGTGCAGCTTCCGCTTACGCTATCGATCATCTCCGCGATGCTGATAAAGCTAGGCTCGGAGAAGTATGCCATCCCGTTATCCTCCATCGTGGAGACGGGGATCATCCAGCGGGCCAACATTCTGAACGTGCACGGCAACCAGATGGTCGAATTCCGCAACTCGATCATTCCGCTTGTCTCGCTAAGCGGGGTGCTGCAATCCCCGGACTACGACGAGCGGGAGGAGCAAGAAACGGAGATCGTCGTCATTCGCAAGGGAGACAAGCTTGCGGCGGTTATGGTTGACGAATTTATCGGCCAAAGCGAAATCGTGCTTAAGACGCTGGGCAAATATTTGACCAATGTCTACGCGATTTCCGGCGCAACGATTCTAGGCGACGGTTATGTAGCTTTGATTATCGATCCTAACGCTTTGATCAAATAAGGAGGGTTTACCGATGGGAGAAGAATTGAAAGTTATCGTATTCGCGCTTGGCAAAGAAGAGTATGGCATTGAAGTGGACAAAGTTCGGACGATCGAGCGATTGACGCCGATTACTCGCGTTCCCAAAACAGCCGCTTTCATTAAAGGCGTCATAAATTTGCGCGGCGTCGTTGTACCGGTCATCGATCTTCGCGGCAGATTTAATCTCAGCGAAACCCAACCGACCGAAAATTCGCGTATTATCGTCGTAGCGGTCAACGAGCTGGAGGTTGGATTTATCGTCGATTCAGCCAATGACGTCATCGATATCGATACGGATTCGATCGACAACCCGCCGGAGATCGTGGGCGGCATCAAAGCCAAATATTTGCGCGGAATCGCGAAGCTGGGAGAAGGTCGCCTGCTTATCATGCTGAACCTGTCCGAAGTGCTCAATAAAAACGAGATTATCCAGCTCGAGCAGCTGGAGGTATAATCGGTGGCCGAATTCAGCTCATTCGAAGCGTTCGAGCTCGACGTGCTTAAGGAAGTTGGCAATATCGGCGCCGGCAACGCGGCTACCGCTTTATCCACGCTGCTTAACAAGCCCGTGGATATGGCGGTGCCGAAGGTCAGTTTGCTTCCCTTCGAGGAAATCGCGGAGTTGGTAGGCGGAGCCGAGCAGGTCGTATTAGCCGTATTCCTGCGGGTAGAAGGCGAAGCGCCGGGCAACATGTTTTTTATCATTGAGGAAATATCCGCTAAACGAATGCTGAACCAGCTGTTGTCCATCCAGCATGAGGAAGAAGTGGACGGCTATTCCGAAATGGAGCTATCCGCGTTATGCGAGATCGGGAACATTCTGGCAGGCTCATACTTGTCGTCGCTCGCGGACTTCACGCAGCTTTCGATGGTGCCGTCCGTTCCCGCGATCGCGCATGATATGGCCGGAGCCATATTAAGCTACGGACTCATGCAATACGGCGAGATGGGCGACTCGGCCCTCTTGATCGAGACGACGTTTCTTGAAGATCATCAAGCGTTGGAAGGCCATTTCTTTCTTATTCCCGACCCTGGCTCCTTCGGCAAAATATTCAAATCACTGGGAGTCGGTCAAGAATGACGGGACAGACAATGATCAAAGTAGGAATGGCGGATCTGAACGTAACAAGCGGAGACGGAGCTTTGCTGAAGACTACCGGCCTGGGATCATGCGTCGGGCTCACGTTGTACGACGCGAAGACCAGAATTGCAGGCATGGCTCACGTCATGCTGCCATCTTCGGATATCGCCAGAGAGTCACAAATAAATTTAGCCAAATACGCGGATACCGCCATTCCGGAGATGATCGATCGCATGGCTGCATTGGGAGCTAGGATCGAAAGGCTGGAAGCCAAGATGGCTGGCGGTTCGCAAATGTTTGCATTCGCGGGTCAATCGGATACGCTTCGGATTGGACCCCGGAACGTGGAATCGTGCCTCAGCATGCTGGAGCGATTGCGAATCCCGCTTCTGTCCCAGGACACGGGAGGCAATTACGGCCGTACGATCGAATTCGATAGCGGCAACGGAAAGCTGTTTATCCGCAGCGTGCAGTTTGGAATAAAGGAGATATAAAGATGCTGGGAACTTGGAGATGGAACGCGGGATTCGGAATAACGGGCGTTGCACTGACCGTAATATTCTCCTTGGGCAATAACCCGATGTCCGTCATTCTAACGAGAAGCGTATACGCATTCGTCGCTTTTTTTATCGTTGCTTACGCAGCCAGGCTTGCTCTCGGCATTATTCTTAAACCGCCGGGAATCGCGCCTCCGTTCCCTGATGGCGAAGCAATCGAAACGCGAGGCGCGGAGATGGATTTGCAAACGCCGGACGAGTCGGCAGAACTAAACCGGTTGTTGAAGGAACAGCTTCAGCAAGGATCGGCATTCGTGCCGCAATCAGCTTCCGGGCAAATCGTTGCAGATCAAGGAGGCGGGTCAAACGGCTTTAAGCCGCTGTCCCCGCCGCAGCTCATATCCACTGCCGGCAAACAACCCAATGAACTGGCGAAAGCCGTACGTCACCTGACAGGAGAGTGAGTCAATGCCTGAGCTGAAGTCGCCTCATTTGACGAACATCCAGATGTGGCAAGCATGGAAAGAAGACGGGGATATCGAAGCCAAAAAAAGCTTAATCGAAAATTATTTGCCTTTGGTCGATTTCGTAACGAACCGAATGGCGATCGGCTTGCCCAAAAACGTCATCAAAGACGACTTGGCCAGTAACGGCGTGATGGGTCTGATCGACGCGATCGAGAAATTTGATTACAAGCGGGGGCTGCAGTTCGAGACGTATGCCTCCTGGAGAATCCGCGGTTCCATTATCGACGGCCTGCGCCATGGCGACTGGGTGCCTCGATCCGTGCGCGAAAAAGCCAAACGAGTCGAAGACGCGTATCAGGTGCTGGAGCAGAAATATATGCGCTCGGTGTCCGATGCCGAAGTGAGCGGTTATTTGCAAATAACGGAAAAAGAATTTACGACGATGCTGCACGACATCTCCGTCGCGTCTATTTGTTCGCTGGAGGATCCCATTAGGGACGAGGAATCCGAAACCCGGATGACGCTGCTCGTCGACGAAAGAGCCAAAAATCCGGATCAAACCGTTCATGAGGTTTATTTGAAGGAATCGCTGATTAAAGGGATCGAACGCTTGACGGAGAAGGAGCGAACGGTCGTTTCGCTTTTCTATTACGAAGAATTGTCGCTCAGCGAAATAGCAGAGGTTATGTCGCTATCACCCTCGAGAATTTCCCAATTGCATTCGAAGGCCATTCTGCGTCTTCGGGGTGCGTTGGCTAAACATAAAGATCAATTAATGCAGCACTAGGAAGGGGGCAGTCAGGTGGACAATCAGCAGCTGGATTCTTATCTTCGCATACAAACCTCGGCGGACAAGTTGTCAGCCTTCATCACGTTTTCGCGCATTACGGACGAATTTGCTTGTACGGCGAACGATCTGGAACGTTTTGTAAGAAGCAAGGGAGTTGTCCATGGTCTCCGTTCCGACGTGCTGGACCAAATCAGCAGAAATCCGCTTGCATACTGCAGGGAACAAACCATTATCGCGCAAGGCTTGAACCCGGGTCCGGGCAGAGACGGGATGATACGATTCGTATTCGATCTGGAGACGGAAGAACGCCGTCCGGCGGAGAGCGAAAACGGAAAGGTGGACTTAAAGCAGGTCAACCAGCTAAAAAACGTCAAACGCGGACAATTGATCGCCGAGTTGGTGGAGCCTACCGCAGGTCCGGCAGGTCAGACGGTTACAGGCGAAGAGATTCCTCCCAAATTCGGCAAACGCGCGCATTTCAAGATCGGCAAAAACGTCGTTCCAAGCGGTGACGGGGCGGCCTTGTATGCGGCGATCGACGGACTGATTACATTAACGGACAAATCCAAAATCAATGTTTTTCCGGTCTACGAGGTCAACGGCGACGTCGATTATCGCGTAGGCAATATCGACTTTGTCGGCACGGTCGTCATTCGCGGCAACGTGCTAAGCGGTTTCAGGGTCAAAGCATCCGGTGATATCCGCGTTATCGGAGGCGTAGAAGGAGCAGAGCTGGAATCGGAAGGATCCATTGAAATTACCGGCGGCATCATGGCGGGCAACAAAGGCTACGTCAGGGCGCACAGCAATGTCCGCAGCTCCTTTATCCAGGACGGAAACGTAATCGCCGGAGGAGACGTGCACGTGTCCCAGAGCATTATGCACTCGCATGTTAAAGCGGGGCAAAGCGTCGTATGCTCCGGATCGAAAGGACTAATCGTAGGGGGAATTACCCAGGCTGGCGAGACGATTATGGCCAGGACGGTCGGAAACGGCATGTCGACGGCCACGGCGCTCGAAGCGGGCGTAAATCCGCAGCTGCGGGATGAGCTGCTTGAGCTTCGCGGCTCCATTCGGACGTCTATCGATAGTCTGGACAAAACGGAGAAAGCGCTTGTCATTCTTGACCAGATGGCTGCTGCCGGCCAGTTATCGCCGGACCGGCTCGCCATGCGTGTCAAGTTAAGCGCAACCAAACGGCAGACGGTCGCGGTTATCGACGAAGCCAAAGAGAGGATTCTCGAAATCGAGAAGCAGCTGGAGGGTTCGGGACGTGCGAGAATCGACGTAGGGGGCATTGTCTTCGGGGGCGTCAAGATCGTGATCGGGCGTTATACGAAATTTGTGAAAGACAGCGCCCAGAGGGTATCGTTCCAACTGATGGAAGGCGACATCGCGCTTGTACCCTATAATCCGTAGCCATAAGTCATACGGCCGGCAACGGCAGAGGAGGAATATTGGTGACGTTTAAGCCATTAGATCTTCAAATGTCCGTCCCGAGGCTGCAAGAGTACGGCGGCCTGCAACAACAAGCGGCACAGAGGCCGTTGACCGAGCAGAACATGCTCGCCAATCAGTCCGTGAAGCACGCCGAGGAACAGAGATTTCAGAGCACGGCGGTAGAACAGTCGTCAAATTCGGGCGTTAAGGCCGATCAAGACGGCAGTGGAGGCGAATCCAGGCAGTCTGGCCGCGGCAAGCACCAGGGTAATGACGAAACCTCGAAAGAAGCAGCCGAGCCTCCCCATCCGTATAAGGGACATCGCTTCGACATCAAGTTGTGAGAACAAGGAAGGCGGCGAGCATGTTGGAGCCATGGCATTATATCGCATTGTTAGGCGCCGTTGTGGCGGTTGGCGCGCTTAGCATATCCTCCAAAAAAGCGTCGGGCCCGCCCGTGCAATCCATGAATAACATGGAGACGGCGCTAGAACAATTTATGGAGAATATGGAAAAGGACAACGAAGATCTGCTGCAGCTGGTCGCGAAGTCGCAAGCAGATATAAAAGAAGAGGGCGAGCGCAAGGACGTTCGCATAGCGGCTTTGGAGAAACGCTGCGAAGCGCTGGACCTTCAGCTGCAAGACACGCTGGATAAGCTGGCGCGAACGACGGCGTCCCCATTAAATGGGGCTCCTATCGCTGTCGCCGAAATATACGCGAGACCTTCTTCGACGGATACGATCGACCGCTCTCAGGCCGCGACGCAGCCGCAATCCATCGTGTCCCGATATTCGGAGCTGTTCCGTCTTTACGAGGAAGGCAAATCGATCGAAGCAATCGCGAAGAAGCTCGGAATGAACAAAGGCGAAGTTCAATTGATTATCGGGTTAGCCAAGCAGGAGGGAGCTGCCCATGTTTAATAAACGATCTTTTTTTCTTGGTCTGGGAATCGGCATCATCGTCGGCGCCATGCTGCTCCAGTTATTCCACTTGGGCGAAGATAGCCAGAATCGGCTCGAAGAGATCGGCCAGGAGATGGGGCAAGGCGGATTACCCACTTCTTCGGCCGCGCTTTCCGGCAGCGCTAGCCCGGAGAAAAACGAAATTTCCGCAACGGCTGATCCGAATGCCGATTCAGGCAACGATGCTACGGTACAAACGACCCAGTCCGAACCTTCGGTGAAGCCGGCTGCGACGCCGAATACCGAACAGAATGGTTCTGAGGAAGAGCAAGAGCCGGTTCCGTTCGTCGTGCGCATCGAGCCCGGGATGAGTCTGACCGAGACGGCGGAGCTGCTCCAATCCAAGGGTGCAATCGATGATTCTAGAGCTTTTATAGACGTAATGAAGTCATCCGGACTGCGGGTACGCGCCGGTTATTTTTTATTTGAAAAGGGAATGGTGGACGCCGAACAAGCGGCCGGCATCGTATCCAGCAAGCCGATTACAGCGGACCAGGCAAAGCAATACGGAGGAAAAGCATCGTAACCTTCCGAGAATTTTCGCTAATAGTCGTGTTTAGCTTGTTGCGCCTGGCATTGAGTTGTGATATATTAATTGACGGTGTTAAAAACACACGCCGCTCAATTCCGCTCGACGGTGCTTTCGCCCGGCGAAAGTTTCGACGGAAAAGGCGAACGGCGGAGGGACACACAAAAAACCATTATAGGAGGTGTTGAAGAAATGGCGGTTATTTCCATGAAACAGCTTCTCGAAGCTGGGGTACACTTCGGTCACCAGACACGTCGCTGGAACCCTAAGATGGATCGTTATATCTTCACAGAAAGAAACGGAATTTACATTATCGACTTGCAGAAGACGGTTAAGAAAGTTGACGAAGCGTACAACTTTGTTAAATCGATCGCGGCAGAGGGCGGCACTATGCTGTTCGTAGGCACGAAGAAGCAAGCTCAGGATTCGGTGAAGGAAGAAGCAGAGCGTTGCGGCAACTTCTACATCAACCAACGTTGGCTCGGCGGCACGCTGACTAACTTCTCCACGATTCAGAAGCGTATCGATCGCCTGAAGCAATTGGAGAAATGGGAAGAGGACGGCACTTTCGAGGTTCTGCCTAAGAAAGAAGTCATCATCCTTCGCAAAGAAAAAGATCGTCTCGAGAAATTCCTGGGCGGCATCAAAGGCATGAAGGGCTTGCCTAGCGCTCTCTTCATCATCGACCCGCGCAAAGAACGCATCGCGGTAGCGGAAGCTCGCAAATTGGGTATCCCAATCGTAGGTATCGTTGATACGAACTGCGATCCGGACGAAATCGACTACGTTATCCCTGGTAACGACGATGCGATCCGTGCGGTTAAGCTTCTAACGGCTAAGATGGCCGACGCAATCGTTGAAGCTAATCAAGGCGAGCAAACAACGGCGTAACTTGATTGCCGAACTGACAATTTAGCGAACAACAAAGGGTGGTCAGATGGTGCAAACCTCTCACTACCCTTTTTTTGACCATAATGGACCAAGGTTGATTTCGCAAGAAAAAAACTTAAATTCCATTGGGCGATAAAACCATCATATAAACGCGGAACAACGTTCCGGTGTAAACTTTTAGGAGGGTTTTCAATGGCAGTTAGCGCTAGCGCGGTTAAAGAACTTCGTGAGAGAACGGGAGCAGGCATGCTCGATTGCAAAAAAGCTTTGGACGAAACAGGCGGCGACGTTGAAAAAGCGATTGCCCTGCTTCGCGAGAAAGGCCTTTCGGCAGCAGCCAACAAAGCTGGCCGTATCGCCACTGAAGGCGTAGTCGAGTCCTATATCCATGCAGGCGGCCGAATCGGCGTGCTTGTCGAAGTAAACTGCGAGACGGACTTCGTTGCGAAAACGGATCAATTCCGCGAATTCGCCAGAGATATCGCCATGCAAATCGCGGCCGCTAATCCGAAATTCGTTCGTCGCGAAGAAGTTCCAGGCGACGAGATCGAAAAAGAAAAAGAAATCCTGAAAAACCAAGCGCTCAACGAAGGCAAGCCGGAAAAAATCGTCGAGAAAATGGTTGAAGGCCGCATCTCCAAGTACTACGAAGAGTTCTGCTTGCTGGAGCAAAGCTTCATTAAAGATCCGGACAAAACAATCAGCGAGCTGCTTAACGAAAAAATCAGCAAAATCGGCGAAAACATCACGATCCGTCGCTTCGTTCGTTACGAGCTGGGCGAAGGCCTCGAGAAAAAAGTCGACAATTTCGTAGAAGAAGTTATGGCACAAGCAAAACTGTAATCCGAACGCGAGAGGCGGGGCGGGGCGTCCGCCCCGCCTCCTTTTTTTGAATTTCGCCAATTTATAAGCATTCGCTTTGGCCGCAATAGCTGAAGACTAATCGAAGGACCTCGAACGAGGTGCATGATGGAGGTTAACATGTTGGAGCATCCTGTATACAAACGCATCGTGTTGAAAGTAAGCGGAGAGTCTTTGTCCGGCCAGGAAGGCTACGGCATCGAGGCATCGGTAATCTCGTCGATCGCCAATCAAGTGAAAGAAGTCGTAGAATTAGGCGTTGAGGTGGCCATCGTCGTGGGCGGCGGCAACATCTGGAGAGGTATCGCCGGTACGGCCAAAGGAATCGACCGTGCTACCGCCGACTACATGGGCATGCTGGCAACGGTCATGAACTCTCTTGCGCTTCAAGACGCGCTGGAGCAAATCGATGTGCCAACTCGCGTTCAAACTTCGATTGCCATGCAGCAGATCGCGGAGCCGTATATTCGCCGCCGCGCGATTCGCCACTTGGAGAAGGGACGCGTCGTTATTTTTGCCGCGGGAACGGGAAATCCGTTTTTCTCGACGGACACGACGGCCGCGCTTCGCGCCGCGGAGATCGAAGCGGAAGTGATCCTGATGGCGAAGAACAAAGTCGACGGCGTATACTCCGCAGATCCTTTCAAGGACGAAAACGCGGAAAAGTTCGAGGAACTGACCTACATGGATATGCTTAACCGCAATCTTGGCGTCATGGACTCCACCGCTTCTTCGCTTTGCATGGACAACAATATCCCGCTGATCGTATTCTCGATTACGGAGAACGGAAATATTAAACGTGTCGTGCTTGGAGAGAAGATCGGAACAATCGTGAAAGGAAGTGCGAAATAATGCCACAAACCATTAAAAAAAGCGCTGACGAGCGCATGGACAAAGCCATTGGCGCGTTTAGACGCGACCTGGCAACGCTTCGCGCCGGCAAAGCAAGCCCTGCGCTATTCGACCGCATTCAAGTCGAATATTACGGTGCCTTGACACCGCTTAATCAGCTGGCCAACATTAACACGCCGGATAGCCGCACGCTGATGATTCAGCCATGGGACAAATCGTCCGTATCCGCGATCGAAAAGGCCATTCTGAAATCCGACCTGGGCTTGACGCCGTCAAACGACGGTACCGCCATTCGGATCTCGGTCCCGCCGCTGACGGAAGAACGCCGCATGGATTTGGTGAAAAGCGCGAAAAAATTCGCCGAAGAAGCGAAGGTAGCGATCCGCAACATCCGCCGCGACGCGAACGACGACATCAAGAAGCTGGAGAAAACGGACATCTCCGAAGACGAGTCCCGTCGTCATCAAGAGGATATTCAGAAGTCGACGGACAAATTTATCGCGGAAGTCGATAAAGTGCTGTCCGCCAAAGAAAAAGAGATCTTGGAAGTATAATTGGCGATAAACCTGCCTCTACGCGCAGCCGCGCTAACGCCAGCGGCTCCGATAGAGGTTTTGTCAAATTCTAAGCATGTTTCTCATTTCGGATTGGGAGGAAGTCAGATGATCAAGCGGCTTTGGGCTAATCGAAGCAAAGCGAAAGTGTCCTTACCGCAAACCGATGGAGCTCCGCCCGAAAACGTGCCCGAGCATGTAGCGATCATTATGGACGGGAACGGCCGTTGGGCCAAACGCCGCGGCCTGCCTCGCATGGCGGGTCACCATTCTGGCATGAAAGCCGTCAAACGGATTACGATCGAGGCGAATCGGCTTGGCGTCAAGTATTTGACGTTATACGCGTTCTCGACGGAAAACTGGAAGCGCCCTAAAGCCGAGGTCGATTTTCTCATGAAGCTGCCCCAGCAGTTCCTCGAGATCGAGCTAGACGAGCTTATCGCCAATAACGTACAAGTCAAGATGATGGGCCATCGCGAGGATTTGCCGCCGCATACGTTAAGCGCCGTCGAAGAAGCCGTTGCCAAGACGGCCGGCAATACGGGGCTGGTGCTGAACTTTGCGCTTAATTACGGAAGCCGCAAAGAAATGCTGGAGGCCGTGCAAAGCATTGCCGGCGATGTCCGGGACGGCAAGCTGTCGCTCGAGGATATCGACGACGACGCGATTGGCCGGCGATTATTGTCAAGGGAATTGCCCGACCCGGATTTGCTCATTCGGACGAGCGGAGAGCTAAGGCTTAGCAACTTTATGCTGTGGCAGCTCGCATACAGCGAGTTGTGGTTCACGGACGTATATTGGCCGGAGTTTACGGAAAAGCATTTTAATGAAGCCATTGAAGAGTACGGACGCCGCGCTCGCCGTTACGGCGGCGTGTAGCGCGGACCAGACGGGGTGTGACCTTCTTTGAAACAACGATTGATAACGGGCATCCTCGCCGGAGCATTGTTCGTCGCGCTTACGATCGCGGGCGGCGCCTTCTATTCCGGATTGCTCATTTTGCTAGCTCTTATCGGATTTACTGAATATGCGAAAATGAACGGAGTCAAATGGACGCATCCGTCCGCCTTGCTCGGTTACGCCGGCGTTTTGTTTTTTGTGTTGCCTTGGTCCGAATGGGGAGTCGACGTCCCGTCGGTCGCAACGATCGTATGGATGCTGATGTTTTTGCTGTTGGCCGTTACGGTGCTTGGCAAAAATCAGTTCACGATCGACGGTGCCGCGCTTATGCTTTTGGGAGCCGTTTACGTCGGCTATGGCTTCTCGGCCATGATTGACGTGCGGGGGATGGACGATAACGGATTGTTCTGGTCGTTCCTCGCGTTTGGATGCATCTGGGCTTCAGACGTCGGAGCGTATTTCGTGGGCAAAGCCATAGGCAAACATAAGCTATGGCCGACGATCAGCCCTAACAAAACGATCGAAGGCGCGCTGGGCGGCGTGGTGCTTGCGCTTATCGTGGCGGTTGTATTCGCCCTTGCGGCTCCGGATGAAATATCCGTGCCTCACGCGCTGCTTATCGGTTTAGTCGCAGCCGTAGCCGGCCAATTCGGCGACTTGATCCAGTCCGCCTACAAACGCGTTAGATCGATCAAAGACACCGGGAATTTGCTGCCGGGCCACGGCGGCGTGCTCGATCGGTGCGACAGCTGGATCATCGTGTTTCCGCTGCTGCTGCTCTGCGGGTTAATCCCGGTCTAAAGCGGATGGGGGAGCAAGATGAAAAAAATAGCATTATTAGGATCTACAGGCTCTATCGGGACGCAAACGCTGGATATCGTCCGCCATCAACGCGAGCGATTCGCGATTACGGCGTTGTCGGCGGGCGCGAATACGGATTTGGTTGTTCGGCAAGCGTTGGAATTCAAGCCTTCTATCGTTAGCGTGGCTACGAAGGAGCTCGCGGCCGATGTCAGACCGCACTTGCCCGCAAGCACCCGGGTCGTATACGGCGACGAAGGTTTGATCGAAGTCGCGGCTGGCACGGACGCGGATACGGTCGTCACGGCGATCATGGGAAGCAGGGGGCTGCCCGCCACGCTTGCGGCTATCGCCGAAGGCAAAGCAATCGGACTTGCCAACAAGGAAACGCTTGTGACCGCAGGGCATATCGTTATGGCTCGCGCCAAAGAGAAAGGGGTGTCCATCATCCCGATCGACAGCGAGCATTCAGCGATTTTCCAATGTATGAACGGAGAAGCGCGGAATGGCGTTCACAGCATTACGTTGACCGCATCGGGCGGTTCGTTTCGAGACCGAACGCGCGCCCAGCTCGAGGGCGTGACGGTCGCCGAGGCGTTAAGCCACCCGAACTGGTCGATGGGAGCCAAGATTACGATCGACTCCGCCACGATGGTCAACAAGGGCTTGGAGGTGATCGAGGCGAGGTGGCTGTTCGGCCTTACATACGAGCAGATCAACGTGCTGATCCATCCGGAGAGCATTATCCACTCCTATGTGGAGTTCGTCGACCGCAGCATCGTGGCACAGCTCGGCATGCCCGACATGCGCGTGCCCATTCAATACGCTTTGACGTATCCCGAGAGGCGCGATACGCCATCGGAACGACTTGACTTGGCAGCGATCGGCAAGCTGCACTTCCGGGAGATGGACTTCGAGAGGTATCCTTGCTTGCGGATGGCGTTTGATTGCGGCAGGATCGGCAAGTCCGCGCCGGCGGTATACAATGCGGCCAACGAAGTCGCGGTAGATCGATTCCTAAAAGGCGAAATCACTTTCCTGGATATCGAACGCGTGCTGGAGACGGTGCTCGAACGGCATGAAATCGTCGAGACCAACGATCTGGAGACCATAGCGCAGGCGGACGAATGGGCTCGCCGACAAGCCGCGACGGTCTGATTTCCACCCCAGAAAGTGGTTCTCTTGTTTCGTACGGGAGAATAATGATAATCTATGTACAGGCCGTAACGAACAGGAGGCAAGACTTCTATGGGAACAATTCAGGTCGTGTTTATGACCGTGCTCGTCTTTTTTGTGATCGTGACCATTCATGAATGGGGCCATTATTATTTCGCCAAACGGGCCGGAATATTGGTCAGGGAGTTTGCGATCGGATTTGGTCCCAAGCTGTTCTCCGTCAAACGCGGAGAAACCAGATATACATTGCGCCTCATCCCGGCGGGGGGCTTCGTGCGCATGGCGGGAGAGGATCCCGAGCTCGTAGAGGTGCAGCCCGGACAGACGATCGCCGTCCGCGTCAAGGACGATAAGGTAACGCGCATCTATCTGGATCGGCTCGATGAGCGGAACGACACCGTTCGCGGCGAAGTCGAAGCCGTCGATCTGGAACGCAGCCTCGTCGTCAAGCTGAACGTGGAAGGCGAATCGGAGTCGTACGCGGTCCATCCGCAAGCGCTCGTCATCGCTAGAGGCAAGGATACGCAGATCGCGCCGATCGACAGGCATTTTGGCAGCAAATCTCTGAGAGCCCGCGCCATGTCTATATTCGCCGGTCCCATGATGAATTTCATACTGGCGTTTGTCCTTTTTGGCGCTTACGTCCAGATGGTCGGGGTGCCGGTCGAGAATCCGACCTACATGTCGATCTCGAAGATCGAAGAAGGCATGCCGGCCGCGGATGCCGGCCTTAGGAAGGGCGATATCGTCAACTCCATTAACGGCATCGCCATCGGTACAGATCTCGATAAAATGATCGACATTATCGGCAAGTCGCCTAATGAGGCGGTAAAAATCGAGGTCGTGCGCGACGGATCGCCGATAACGATCGACGTCACGCCGCGTCCGAACGCGGATGGCGTTGGCAAAGTAGGGATCAGCGCCGCCCCGCCGACTCGCTCGGCAACGTTCGGAGAGACGATTACGCGATCCGCGACTCTCATGAAGGACATGACGGTTTACATTTTCGAAAGCTTCAAAATGCTAATAACCGGCCAGTTTAAGCTCGATGATCTCGGCGGACCGGTCAGAACGGCCGAAATGACGAGTCAAATCGCCAAACAGGGCATCGTGCAACTGACCTCTTGGACGGCGCTGCTCAGCTTGTATCTGGGTATCTTCAACCTGTTGCCGGTACCCGCTTTGGACGGAAGCAGGCTGCTGTTCCTCGGGCTGGAAGCCGTCAGAAGGCGGCCTCTAGACCCTAACAAGGAAAGCATGGTCCACTTTATCGGTTTCGCGATGCTGATGCTGCTAATGCTGGTTGTCACCTATAACGATATTTTACGATTAGTACGAGGGGAGTAGTCTGTCGCTTATGTCCAAGGATAAAGGATTCGTAACGGAAATTACGCCGCAAAGCGAAGATTTCTCGAAATGGTATATCGATGTCATCAAGAAAGCGGAATTGATGGATTATTCACCCGTGCGCGGCTGTATCGTCTTCCGTCCGGAAGGCTACGAGCTGTGGGAGAACATGCAGCGGGAGCTGGATGCCAAGTTTAAAGAGACGGGTCATCGCAACGCGTATTTCCCTCTCTTCATCCCGGAGAGCTTCTTCCAGAAGGAGAAGGAGCACGTGGAAGGATTTAATCCCGAGCTCCCTTGGGTAACCGAAGCCGCCGGAGAGAAGCTGGAGGAACGCCTCGCGATTCGTCCGACATCGGAGACGATGATCGGCCATATGTACGCGAAGTGGATCCAATCGTACCGGGATCTTCCCGTATTGATCAATCAATGGGCAAACGTCGTGCGTTGGGAGAAACGGACGCTGCCGTTCCTTCGGACGAGCGAGTTCCTGTGGCAAGAAGGACATACCGCCCACGAGAACGAAGAGGAAGCGCGGCAGGAAACGATGCAAATGCTGGAAGTGTACACGAACTTCGTGGAGAACTTCCTGGCCATCCCTGTGATCAAAGGCGAGAAGACGCCTTCCGAGCGGTTCGCTGGCGCGGTCGACACCTATTCCATCGAAGCGATGATGAAGGACGGACGCGCGGTGCAAGCGGGCACGTCCCATTACCTGGGCACGAAATTCGCTGTAGCGTTCGACATCAAGTATTTGGACCGGGAAAACACGCTTCAATTCTGTCATACGACGTCGTGGGGCGTCAGCACGCGCTTGATCGGCGCGTTGATCATGGTGCACGGCGACGATCGCGGCTTGGCGCTTCCTCCCAAGGTTGCGCCGACGCAGGTCATCATGATTCCGATCGGACCGGCCAAGATGCGCGATCAGGTTGTCGGCCGAGTGGACGAGCTTTACGCGGAGCTCAAGAAAGCGGGCGTGCGCGTTCGCGTCGATGACCGCAGCGACGTCAGCCCGGGCTGGAAGTTCAACGAATACGAGATGCGCGGCGTGCCGCTTCGTCTCGAGCTGGGACCGCGCGACATGGAGAACGGCGTAGTCGTGCTCGTATCGCGCATCACGGGAGAGAAACGAATCGTGCAGCAGGCGGAACTGGTGCAAGAGGTTCAAAACATGCTCGAGGAGACGCAAGCCGAAATGTTCGAGCGGGCGAAAACGTTCCGCGAAAGCAACTCGCGCTCCGTTGAAACGCTGGACGAAATGAAGGCGTTCCTGGAAGAGCAGCGCGGCTTCGTCGAAGCGGGCTGGTGCGGATCCGCGGCATGCGAGAAGCAGGTGAAAGAAGAGACGGGCGCGACAAGCCGCAATATTCCGTTCGAACCTGCTTCGAAGAAATCAACCTGTTTGGTGTGCGGCGACGCCGCCAGTCATACTGTCGTATTTGCGCGCGCTTATTGATCCCCGGCGTATGCCCTTAGTACGAATCGACAGGAGTGAACGAATATGACCAACGACAAGCGTCAGCGCTTCGAGCTGCTTCTGCAGCAAGCGGAGCTGCCGCAGGAGCTTATTCATACTTTTTTCCAAGATGGCCATATCGAGCAAGTCATCGTCAGCAAGTCCAACCGTGAATGGACGTTTTGCATCCGCAAAACGTCCATGGTTCCTTTACAGGCCTATAACGGCCTATGCCAAGCCGTTCGCCAGAAATTCAGCCATATCGCGGACATTACGTTCGTGTTCCAATACGAACCCGTCGTCGATACGGAAAATATAGTCATGCAATATTGGCCGCTCTTCATGGAATGGGCACAACGCGAGATCGCGTCGGTCAATGGGTGGCTGCAGAAGGCATCTCTCGAAGTGGCCGGCGACTTGATCAACTTGACGCTAATGGACGCGACAGGGCTGGAACTAGCGAGGAAGAAGAAAGTCGACGAAGCGGTCGTCTCCTTCTACCGGACTTACTTCGATCGGGAATGCAAGGTGAAGCTCGCCGTGGGCGAAGCGAACCCGGAAGCATACGACCAGTTCATGATGAAGATCGGCCAGGAAGAGCGCGAAGCCGTCCAGCAGCTGATGGCGGAGGCGCAATACGATTCCGGCGACGGCGGAGAGGACGGAGAAGATGCCGTCAGGCTCGCGGTCGGCTACGATATTCGCGAAGAACCGGTGCCGCTCATGAACATACAGGACGAGGAGAAGAAGATTACGGTGCAAGGCGCCGTATTCGGTCTCGACGTCAAGGAGCTTCGCAACGGCAGCACGTTGTTCACCTTTAACGTAACGGACTTCTCGGATTCCATCGCCATGAAGATGTTTGCCAAGACGAAGGACGATGTGAAAATTTTGTCCCAGCTCGAGAATGGCAAGTGGGTGAAGGCTCGCGGCCGGATCGAATACGATCGCTTCATGCAGGAGCCGGAGCTCGTGATGATGCCGAACGATCTGCATGAGATAGGAGCGCCCCCGGAGCGGAAGGACCATGCCGAAGAGAAGCGCGTGGAGTTCCATCTCCACACGACGATGAGCACGATGGATGCGGTGACGCCGATCGGCGAATACGTCAAGATGGCGGCTAAGTGGGGACATAAGGCGATCGCGGTCACGGATCATAGCAACGTGCAATGTTATCCGGACGCGGTTAAGGCAGCGAAGAAACACGGCATACAAGTCTTGTTCGGCCTTGAGGCGAACGTGGTCAACGATGCGGTTCCGATGGTGCTACAGCCCCGGCCGGAGCCGTTGGCGACCGCGACTTACATCGTATTCGACATCGAGACGACCGGCCTGTCCGTCGTCAACAATAAGATCATCGAGCTTGCGGGCGTCAGAATGCGGGAAGGCAAGGAAGTGGACCGCTTCTCGACCTTCATCAATCCGCACGAGAAGATCCCTTATCATATCCAGCAGCTGACGAACATCAACGACGAGATGGTCAAGGACGCGCCGGAGCTTGAGCCTAAGCTGCGGGAGTTTATCGAATACATCGGAGACGATATTCTTGTCGCCCACAACGCGCGGTTCGATATCGGCTTTATACAAGCGAACTGCAAGGCGATCGGGTTGCCCGAAGTAACCAATCCCGTGCTGGATACGCTCGAGCTTGCCCGGTTCCTCCATCCCTCGATGAAAAATCATAGATTGAACACGCTGGCCGACAAGTACAAGGTCAGCCTCGACAACCATCACCGCGCCATCGACGACTCCATCGCCTTGGGAGGCGTGTTGTTCGGCCTTATCGGGGACGCGGCGGAGCGCAACGTGCGAGATTTGAACCAGCTTAACGATTATGTAGGACTGGACTTATCCAATCAACGGCCATTCCATTGCAATATTTACGCTCTTAACGCGGTAGGCAAAAAAAATCTGTTTAAACTGATTTCGTTGTCGCATACGGAGTACTTCAAACGCGTCGCCACGATTCCTAAGAGCAAGCTCGTCGAGCTCAGGGAAGGACTTCTCGTTATCTCCGGCTGCGAAAAAAGCGAGTTTTTCGAGACGGTGCTGAACAAATCGCATGAAGAAGCTACGGATGTCGCGGAGTTTTACGACGTGCTCGAAATCCAGCCCATCGATTTCTACATGCATCTCGTGGAGAAAGGACTCGTCGGAAGCCGGGCCGAAATCGAAGGAGCGATGCGCCGCATCTGCCAAATCGGGGACGCGCTCGGCAAGCCGGTCATCGCGACCGGCAACGTGCATTATTTGAATCCCCGGGACAAGATGTATCGGGACATCACCATAGGCGGCATTACCGGCTTCAGTCCGCTTAAGGGAATGCGCAAGCCCGATGCCCATTTCAGAACGACGGAGGAGATGCTGGAGGAGTTCGCCTTTCTAGGCGAAGCCCGCTCGCGCGAGGTTGTCGTGACCAATACGGCCGCTCTTGCGGATCGGTTCGAACCGTTCGACATGTTCCCGAAGGAGCTGTTCGCTCCGATCATAGAGGGAGCCGACGAAGAAATCCGCAACACCTGCTACGAGACGGCAAAGTCGATGTACGGAGAGGAGCTGCCCCAGGTCGTCATCGACCGGCTGGAGAAGGAGCTCGTCCCGATCATCAAGTTTAAATTCTCGGCCAACTACCTGATCTCCGAGAAGCTCGTCAAGAAGTCCAATCAAGACGGCTATCTCGTCGGCTCCAGGGGATCGGTCGGTTCGTCTGTCGTGGCGACCTTCCTTGGCATCTCCGAGGTTAATCCGCTGCCGGCGCACTACTTGTGCTTGAATAAGGAGTGCAAACACAGCGAATGGTTCCTGGACGGCAGCGTGCCGAGCGGATTCGACCTTCCGTCGAAAGCTTGCCCGAATTGTGGCCAGCCGATGAAGGGCGAAGGACAAGACATTCCGTTCGAGACCTTCCTTGGGTTCAAGGGCGACAAGGTTCCCGATATCGATCTTAACTTCTCCGGCGAATATCAGCCCATTGCCCATAACTACACCAAGGTGCTGTTCACGGAGAAATGCGTATTCCGCGCCGGAACGATCGGCACGGTAGCGGAGAAAACGGCTTACGGCTTCGCAAAAAAATACGAAGAAGAGCATCAGAAGAAGTGGCGCGGGGCGGAGCTGGCCCGGTTAGCCAGCGGCTGCACGGGCGTCAAGCGCAGCACGGGGCAGCATCCCGGCGGCATCGTCGTCGTGCCGGACTATATCGACGTCGAAGATATTACCCCGGTACAATATCCGGCCGACGATACGAACGCCGAATGGAAGACGACGCACTTCGATTACCATGCCTTCGACGAGAACTTGCTAAAGCTCGATATTCTGGGTCACGACGATCCCACGATGATGCGCATGCTTCAAGATCTGACGGGGGTCGATCCCACGACGATCCCGATGAACGATCCGAAAGTCATGAGCATGTTCAATTCATGCGCGGCCCTCGGCGTCTCCCCGGAGAAGATTCGTTCTTCCGTCGCGACTTACGGGGTGCCGGAGATGGGGACGAAGTTCGTGCGGCAAATGCTCCAGGAGACGCAGCCATCCTCTTTCGCCGACTTGCTGCAAATATCCGGACTGTCTCACGGAACGGGCGTCTGGCTCGGGAATGCGCAGGAGCTCATCAAGAACGGCACTTGCAACATCAAGACCGTTATCGGATGCCGCGACGACATCATGTTGTATCTGATCTACAAAGCGGGAATGGATGCGGGTCTCGCGTTCAAAATAACGGAGAGCGTTCGTAAGGGCAAAGGACTCACGCCGGAGTGGATCGACGAGATGAAGCGGTGCAAGGTGCCGCAGTGGTACATCGACTCGTGTCTCCGGATCGAGTACATGTTCCCGAAGGCGCATGCGGCGGCATACGTTATTTCCGCGGTTCGCACAGCCTACTTCAAGCTGTATTATCCCATCCATTACTACGCGACCTACTTCACCGTCCGGGCGGACGACTTCGATTTGGAGCTGCTTTGCCAGGGCTACGATGCCATTCTGCGCAAGCTGGTCGAAATCGAAGCCAAAGGGTTCAGCGCGACTCCGAAGGAAAAAAACATGGTGTCGCAGCTTGAAATGTCGCTGGAGATGACGGCGCGCGGCTTCTCGTTTAAGCCGATCGACCTGTATCGCTCCGACGCCATCAAGTTCCAAGTCGACGGAGAGTCGCTTATTCCTCCGTTCGCCGCGATCGCCGGCATCGGCGACAACGCCGCCCGAAATATCGCTGCCGCGAGAAACGAAGGCGAGTTTCTGTCGGTCGAGGATTTCCAGATGAAGTCCAAAGCGACCAAAACGATTATCGAGGTGTTGAACGGCATGGGCTGCTTCCGTGGGCTGCCTGAATCCAATCAGCTTTCGTTGTTCTAACCGTTCGGCGTTAGAAATCATTTCTTGTCACCTATTTGGGATTATGTTATAATTTTTGTGGCAATGATGAGGATAGAATCTTTGATGCAGAAGAGTGGGGAAACCCACTCTTTACGTTTTGTATTCGGGCATTCTCGTTACTCACTATCGTTCGGATCTTGATCCGTTATGCAACCATTACAGGAGGTTTACCCAATTTGAGCACATCCACAATCAAATCCGCGATTGAGAAAATGGTGACGCCCTTTCTCAATGAAAATGGTTTTGAGCTGGTCGATATCGAATACATCAAGGAAGGCAGCAACTGGTTCTTGCGAATCTTCGTCGACAAAGACGGGGGAATCGACATCGACGAATGCGGACGGATCAGCGAATTCGTCAGCGAGCAGTTGGATAAAAACGATCCGATTTCCGACGCTTATTTCCTGGAGGTATCGTCTCCCGGGGCAGAGCGTCCGCTCAAGAAACCCGAGGATGTGGTCAAGGCAATAGGCAAACATGTGTTCATGACTACATATGAGCCTATTGACGGCTCCAAGGAATTCGAGGGGTTGCTCGTATCGTTCGACGGCGCGCAGGCCGTCGTTCGCGTAGGCAAAAAACAGCATACGTTGCCGTATGCCAAGGTCGCAAGCGCCAGACTTGCCATCGTTTTCTAAAACAGCCGAAACATACTGGCCGAATTATAACGCTTTTTATTTCGAAAGGAGGAACAACGTTCCAATGAGCATGGATTTTATTGAGGCGTTGCAAGAGATCGAGAGAGACAAAGGGATCGCCAAGGACGTGCTGCTGGAAGCGATCGAAGCGGCGCTCATCTCCAGCTACAAGCGCAATTTCAACACCGCCCAGAACGTTAGGGTGGACATCAACCGACATACCGGCGTCATTAAGGTATACGCCCGCAAGACGGTCGTGGACGAGGTCTTGGACCCGCGTCTCGAGATTACCGTCGAGGCATCCCGCGAGATTAACCCGCATTACCAATTGGACGACGTCGCCGAAATCGAAGTGACGCCGCGGGACTTCGGACGCATCGCGGCCCAGACGGCCAAGCAGGTCGTGACGCAGCGTATCCGCGAAGCCGAGCGCGGTTTGATCTACAACGCGTTTATCGACAAGGAAGAAGATATCGTGAACGGCATCGTGCAGCGGCAGGATGTTCGAAACCTGTTCGTCGATCTAGGGAAGGTCGAGGCGGTATTGCCGCTGACCGAGCTGATGCCGACGGATAAGTTCAAGCACGGCGACCGCGTCAAGTCGTTTATTACGAAGGTAGAGAATACGACAAAAGGGCCTCAGATCATTTTATCCCGTACGCATCCCGGTTTGCTCAAGCGGCTCTTCGAGCTCGAAGTGCCCGAAATTTACGACGGCGTCGTGGAGATTCGCTCCGTTGCCCGCGAAGCCGGCTTCCGCTCCAAGATCGCCGTCCATTCCCGGAACGACGAAGTGGATCCGGTCGGTTCCTGCGTCGGACAGAAGGGCATGCGCGTGCAGACGATCGTTAACGAGCTGAAAGGCGAAAAAATCGATATCGTGCGCTGGTCCGAGAACGTGGAAGAGTACGTGGCCAACGCGCTTAGCCCGTCGAAGGTGCTTGAAGTCATCGTGTTCGAGCAAGAGAAGATGGCTCGCGTCATCGTGCCGGATTACCAGCTGTCGCTGGCGATCGGCATCAAAGGCCAAAACGCCCGCCTGGCGGCGAAACTGACGGGCTGGAAGATCGATATCAAGAGCGAGACGCAGGCCGAGCAAGAATACGGCCGTCCGAAGTCCGCGATGGGCACGATGCATCAGGATTCCGTCTCGATCGACTAGATCGGCGGGGCAACGCCTGCCGATGAAGGAGGGTGTGCGGTGAGACCGAGAAAAGTACCGCTTCGCAAATGCGTCGCCTGTCAGGAAATGATGCCTAAGAAGGAGCTTATCCGAGTCGTTCGGACACCGTCCGGCGAAGTCGAGATCGATCTGACCGGCAAGAAGGCCGGGCGCGGCGCGTATCTGTGCGGCAAGGTAAGCTGCTTTAAACTGGCCAAAAAGACTAAGGCGCTGGACCGGGCGCTCAAGCAGTCCGTCGGCGATGAAATATATGATGCGCTCGAGAAAGAGTTTATCGCGGTGGAGGATCAATTCATCGCGGCCAAGGAGCTGGACCAAGGTGACGATGAAGGCTGACAAGGCGCTGTCCGCTCTTGGCATGGCCATGCGCGCGGGCAAGCTCGTCACGGGCGACGAAATCGTGCTCAAGGCGGTAAGGGCGGGCAAAGCCCGGCTGGTTATCGTTGCCGGCGATGCGTCCCCGAACACAAAGAAGAAATTCAAGGACAAGTGCGGCACCTACGGAATACAACTCGCCGAAGCTTACAACAGGGAACAGCTAGGGATGGCGATTGGTAAGGCCGAACGCGTAGTTCTTGCCGTGACCGATGCGAACTTCGGAAAAATGATCGGAAATCATCTGAGCCAAAATACGGAGGTGGATCCTATTGAGCAAACAGGACAGCAAGGACAATAAAGATAAGCTTCGCGTATACGAATACGCGAAATCGCTTAATATGAGCAGCAAGGAAATCATTACGATTCTTAAACGGCTGAACTTGCCCGTCAACAACCATATGAGCGTCATGGAGAACGAGATGGTGCATAAGGTCGAGGGCTTCTTCCGCGACATCAAGGCCAATGCGGCCGCAAGACGCGCCCAAGAGAGCGGGGGAGCGGCGGTTTCGGCGACGCAGACCAGACCGCAGGCCGCGCAGCAGCAAGGCAATCGCGGCAACACAACTCAAGATAGACAGGGGACAATGAACTCTATTAATACGAAAACTCAACCTAACGCAAACGAACAGCAACAACAGCCAAGAGATCAGCAGCAACGAGAGCAAAGACCGCAGCAAAACAATCGTCCGGCCGGCCAAGGTCAAAGCGCGGGCCAAGGACAAAGCCAAGGCGGCAACCGTCCGTCGGGCGGTCAGGGCGGCAACCGTCCATACAATAGCGGAGGCCAAGGCGGCAACCGTCCGTCCGGTCAAGGTCAAGGAAGTCAGGGCGGCAATCGTCCGTATAGCGGCGGCGGCCAAGGCGGCCAGGGCAATCGTCCGGCAGGGCAAGGTACGGGCGGCCAAGGCGGCAACCGTCCTAGCAACGGTCAAGGCCAAGGCGGCAATCGTCCCGGTTATAGCGGCGGCGGCCAAGGCGGTCAAGGCGGCAATCGTCCAAGCTTCGGTCAAGGCGGCCAAGGCGGCAATCGTCCTGCCGGTCAAGGCGGCGGCCAAGGGGCAAACCGTCCAAGCGCGGCGCCACAAGGCCAAAGCCGCAGCTTCGATTCGCGTCCGGCTCCGGCCCGTACGGGCGGAAGCGACGACCGTTTCAATAAGGGCGGCCAAGGCGGCGGAGATCGTTTCAACAAAGGCGGCAATACGAAGCGCTTCGAAGACGGCCGCGGCGGCAGCTACGGCAAAGGCAACAACAGAGGCGGCAAAGGCCGGGGCAGAGGGCCGCAGCAACCGCCGCGCGAGAAAATCGACAACACGCCTAAAAAAATCATCGTTCGCGGCACGTTGACGGTCGGCGATCTCGCGAAGCTGCTGCACAAGGATGCTTCCGAGGTTATCAAGAAGCTTCTGTTCCTTGGCGTCATGGCGACGATTAACCAAGAGATCGACATGGACGCCATCATGCTGATCGCGACCGAGTACGGCGTTGAAGTCGAAGTGAAAATTCCGGTAGAGGAAGATTCCTTCGAGACGGTCGAGGAGACGGACGAAGAAGAGAGTTTGATGGTGCGTCCGCCAGTCGTTACGATTATGGGCCACGTCGACCACGGCAAAACGACGTTGCTGGACGCAATCCGCAAAACCAACGTTACGGGCGGCGAAGCGGGCGGCATTACGCAGCATATCGGCGCGTATCAAGTCGAAATCAACAACAAAAAAATTACGTTCCTTGATACGCCAGGTCACGAAGCGTTTACGCTCATGCGTGCCCGCGGCGCTCAGGTAACCGACATCACGATTATCGTCGTCGCGGCAGACGACGGCATCATGCCTCAGACGGTCGAGGCGATCAACCACGCGAAAGCGGCAGGGGTTCCCATCATCGTAGCCGTCAACAAGATCGACAAGCCGGAAGCGAATCCGGATAAGATCAAGCAAGAAATGACGGAATATGAGCTCGTGCCGGAAGAGTGGGGCGGCGACACGATCTTCGTGGAAGTGTCCGCGAAGCAACGCATCGGTCTCGAAGGCTTGCTGGAGATGATACTGCTCGTATCCGAAGTCAACGAGTTCAAAGCGAACCCGAACAAGCGCGCCCGCGCGACGGTTATCGAAGCGGAGCTCGACAAAGGCAAAGGTCCGGTAGCGCGTATTCTCGTGCAACATGGCACGCTGCGTATCGGAGACGCGTTTGTCGCCGGCAATTGCTTCGGCCGCGTACGCGCCATGGTCAACGACCGCGGCCGTCGTCTCAAGGAAGCGGGTCCTTCCACGCCAATCGAGATTACGGGTCTGACGGAAGTGCCGCAAGCCGGCGATCCGTTCATGGTGTTCGAAGACGAGCGCAAGGCTCGCGCGATCGCAGACCGCCGCGCCATCAAGCATCGCCAATCGGAGATGGGCGCCAATACGCGCGTCACGCTCGACGATTTGTTCAACCATATCAAGGAAGGCGAGATCAAGGACCTCAACGTCATTATCAAGTCCGACGTGCAAGGCTCCTCCGAGGCGCTTAAAGGCTCCCTGGCCAAAATCGATATCGAAGGCGTGCGCGTCAAAATCATTCATAGCGGCGTAGGCGCGATAACGGAATCCGATATCATTCTGGCTGCGGCTTCCAACGCGATCGTGATCGGCTTCAACGTTCGTCCGGATCCGCAAGCGGAAGCGACGATCGCTCAAGAGAAGGTTGACGTTCGCATGCACCGCGTCATCTATAACGTGATCGACGAGATCGAGCAAGCGATGAAAGGCATGCTTGACCCGATCTTCAAGGAAGTCGTTATCGGCCATGCCGAAGTCCGCAACGTGTTCAAAGTGACGAAGGTCGGCGCTATTGCAGGCTGCATGATTATAGACGGCAAAATCACCCGCTCGGCGGAAGCGCGCATCGTGCGCAGCGGCATCGTCGTGTACACGGGCAAGATCGACTCGCTCAAGCGGTTCAAGGACGACGCCAAGGAAGTCGCTCAAGGCTACGAGTGCGGTATAACGCTGGAACGCTTTAGCGATATTAAAGAAGGCGACATCATTGAAGCCTTCGTTATGGAGTCGGTAGAGAGGTGATTGAGTAAATGGCAAAAATAAGGGTTGGCCGCGTAAGCGAGCAAATCAAAAAAGAGCTCAGCAGCATCATTCAGATGGAGCTGAAGGACCCGCGAATCGGTTTTATTACCGTAACGGGTGTAGAGACGACTAGCGATCTGTCGCAAGCGAAAATCTATCTCAGCGTTCTTGGCAGCGACGAGCAAAAGGAAGCGACGCTCAAAGCGCTTGCCAGCGCGACGGGATTCCTTCGTTCCGAGCTGGGCAAAAGGATGAAACTGCGCCATACGCCGGTGCTGCTGTTCAAGTTCGACAGCAGCATCGAATACGGCAGCCGGATCGAAACGTTGCTCGACGAGTTAAACAAAGGAAGCAGCGCGAAGTGACCGGGGCGGAGAATTATAGCGTTTCGTTGAAAGAAGCATTGGCCTTCATTGAAGGCCATGCTTCCTTTCTTGTTGTCTCGCATGTGCAGCCGGACGGCGACGCCATCAGCTCCACGGCCGTCGTGGCTTGGCTGCTTGAGAAGCTAGGCAAATCCGCTGTTTTGGCTAACGAGAGCTTGCTGCCTGCGCGATTATCCTTTCTGGATCGATTCGGCGACATTCAATCCTTGAAGGCGACGAAGCTGACGGACACTTACGAGGCGGTCATTGCGGTCGATTGCGCGGATTACCGTAGAATCGGGGAAGCGTCGCAATTGTTTGCCCCGAACGCCGCTTTGCTCAATATCGACCATCACCCGACAAACGACGCTTTCGGAACCGTTAACGTCATTCGGCCGGAAGCGGCAGCGACCGTCGAGATTTTATACGATTTGATTGAAACGGCGGGTTTGTCGCTCGATCTCGATAGCGCGACGGCGATCTATACCGGGCTTCTTACCGATACGGGCGGTTTTCGATACTCCAACACGAGTCCTCGAGTGATGGAGATCGCGGCCCAATTGCTTGCGATCGGCGTATCCGGCAGCGAGCTTGCGGATCATTTGCTTGAAAAGATGACGATTGGCAAGCTTAAGCTGCTTAAGACGGCATTAAGCCGTCTCGCTTTTTCCGACAATTTGGAGATTGGCTGGCTGTATATGACGAAGGACGATCTGCGCGAATGCGGCGCCGTACCGGATGATCTCGAGGGCATCGTCAACTACGCGCTTAACGTGGACGGCGTCGAAGTCGGGATTCTGTTCAAGGAGACGGAGGCCGGTCAAGTTAAAGCGAGCTTGAGGTCGGCGGGCAAGGCCGACGTCGCGGCCATCGCCCAATCGTTCGGCGGCGGAGGACATGTTCGCGCATCCGGCTGTACGCTGGAAGGACCTATTTCTTCCGCGTCGGCACTGCTGGTGGAAGCGGTTAGAAAGGCGTTGGTATAAGAATGGACGGAATACTGGCGGTATGGAAGCCGGCCGGCTGGACGTCGCACGACGTTGTCGCCAAGGTGAGAAGGCTGCTTAAGCTCAAGCGAATCGGACATACGGGGACGCTCGATCCCATGGTGACGGGCGTGCTGCCTTTATGTCTGGGGAGATCGACGCGCGTCGTGGAATACGTGCAGGAACGTCCCAAGGCGTACGAAGCCGTGCTAAAGCTCGGCATCGCTACGGATACGGAAGACATGACCGGCGAGGTGCTTGCCTCGGAGACCGTCCGAACGTTGTCCATGCAAGACGTCGAAGAGGTACTTCACTCCTTCGTCGGCGAGATCGAGCAGGTACCGCCGATGTTCTCGGCCGTCAAGGTGGACGGCAAGCGGCTGTACGAGCTCGCGAGAGAAGGCAAGACGGTGGATCGCAAGCCGCGCAAGGTCACGATCTACCGGATGGAGCTCGGAGTATGTCAGCTGGACATGGAGCAGCCCGAAATTACGTTTACCGCCGAATGCTCCAAAGGCACCTATATTCGCACGTTATGCGTTGACATCGGCAAGGCGCTAGGCGTCCCCGCCACGATGAAAAGCTTGACAAGAACGATGTCGGGCGGCATTACGGCGGAACAATGTTTGACATTGGAGCAAATCGAGCAATTGCAGGCAACCGGCGAGCTGGAGAGCCGTCTTGTCTCGCCGGAGCTGGCAATCTCTCATATTCCGATGGCCATAGTAGGCGAAGAAGCCGCCGTCAAGGCGCTACGCGGCCAGAAGCTTTCGCTGCGATCGGCGAGCGTACAAGAGCCTTGGGTCCACGGCACGTTATTCCGAGTTACCGACGCAGGCGGGGCGATGCTCGGCATCTTCCAATGCGACATGGAGATTTACGGTTTGCGGCCGATTAAAGTATTCTCTTAAATTACGTTTAACGGAAATGCAGGTGTATCGCGATGGAACTTATCTCAATCTCTTATCCCTATAGTAATCTGGCGGAGCTGGCTAAGGAGAAGCCGATCGCAATCGCGATCGGACACTTTGACGGCGTGCACCGCGGGCATCAGAACGTCATCCGGCAAGCCGTCGAAACGGCACGCGGGCAAGGCATGTTGTCCGCGGTCATGACATTCTCCCCGCATCCCAAGGAAGTGCTCGGTCACGGGGATCATTATTTCAGCTGTCTCACTCCGCTGCAGAAGAAGAAGGAGCTGTTCGAGGAGCTTGGCGTCGATCTTATGTACGTCATGCGCTTCGATCTAAGCTTCGCGGCGGTGTCGCCGGCGGAATTCGTAAGCGGCGTGCTGCACCCGCTCGGCGTGGGACATGCGGTCGTCGGCTTCGACTTTACTTTCGGCAATAGAGGAGCGGGCAATGCTTCGACCCTGCTGGCGCTTTGCGGTCAGGAGATCGGGGTCAGCGTCGTTGAGCCGCTGTACGAGAACGGCGTCAAGGTTAGCAGCACCTATACGCGGGAGTCGCTCGAACAAGGCGATCTAGCTACGGTGAACTTGCTGCTCGGTCGGCCTTACGAGGTTACCGGGACTGTCGTGCACGGCGACGGCAGAGGGCGGACGATCGGATTCCCGACGGCCAATCTCGAGCTTAACGATCCTTACGTGGCTCCAAGACTCGGCGTATACGCCATAACGGCCTGGATCGACGGCGTTCCGCATCGCGGCGTGCTTAATCACGGAATGAAGCCGACCTTTAACAAGTCGGAGATCAAGCCCGTCATGGAAGCGAATTTGTTCGACTTCGACAGCGATATTTACGGCAAGCAGATAACCGTGCAATTTAAACATTTTATCCGCCCGGAGCAAAAGTTCGGTTCCATCGATCAATTGATCGAGCAAATCGCGGCAGATGCCGAGCAAGCTAGAACATTGAACTCCGGCAGCTAATGGTCGACTGTCCAGAAGGTCGCGTTCATTCATGCTGCTCGGCATTGACGACGCGAAACTCGACAACGGATGTTCGGGTATGGTATACTGTTCAAAGTTGTGAACGGGCTTCCTTTGAGGATGTTCCATCGCAGCCGAACCTTGGCTTGGTTGCCCGCTCTCACCGGCGGCGGCGAGGCTAATGGCGATTATGATAGAAGGAGGTGAACAAGGATGGCAATTACACAAGAACGCAAACACGAGCTGATCGAGACTCATAAGACGCATGCAAGCGACACGGGGTCCCCTGAAGTTCAAGTCGCTATCCTTACGGAAAACATCGTGAACTTGACGCAACACTTGCGGGAGCACAAGAAGGATCATCATTCCCGCCGCGGTCTGCTCAAGATGGTCGGTCAACGCCGTAAGCTGCTGGCTTACCTGAAGAACAAAGACGTAAGACGTTACAGCGCATTGATTGAAAAACTCGGCCTTCGCCGTTAAAACATGCGTAACAGAAAGCAACCTGATCGTCCCGCAGACTTGGGATACGGGTTGCTTTTTGTAAACTTATGAGAAATCCTCTATCGAGGCCTACCAGAGATGAGCGACCGCGTTTAGAGGTTGGATTTATCGCCAAATAAAATTTCGGTTTTCGAATGCTCGAAAACTTGTAAATTTTATTGTGGTAAGAATTTTTAGTCTACATACGAATGGAGGCTCGCGAATGATACATAAAGTAGAGATGATGCTCGGCGGAAGACCGTTAAGCCTGGAAACAGGGCGCCTGGCGAAGCAAGCTAACGCGGCGGTTACGGTTCGCTACGGAGAAACGGTTATTCTGTGTACCGTTACCGCTTCCACGGAACCTAAGGATCTGGATTTCTTCCCGCTGACGGTTAACTACGAGGAAAGACTGTACGCCGTGGGCAAAATTCCCGGCGGATTCATTAAGCGCGAAGGAAGACCCAGCGAAAAAGCGATTTTGTCCAGCCGCTTGACGGACAGGCCGATTCGCCCGCTGTTCCCGGACGGCTTCCGCAACGATGTTCAAATTGCCAATATCGTCATGAGCGTGGATCAGGATTGCTCGCCGGAGATCGCTGCCATGATCGGCACATCGGCGGCTCTAACGATTTCGGACGTACCTTTCGACGGACCGATCGGCGGCGTTATCGTTGGACGAATCGATGGACAATTCATCATTAACCCTACGGTGGAGCAGGAGCCTTCCTCCGACATTTTCGTTGTGGTGTCGGGCACGAAGGACGCCATCATGATGGTGGAAGCGGAAGCGAACGAAGTATCCGAAGAAGTGATGCTGGAAGCGATCATGTTCGGTCACGACGCGATCAAAGGCATCGTATCGACGATCGAAGAGCTGAAGGCCGTTTCCGGCAAAGAAAAAATGGCGGTCAAGCTTCATGCGGTCAACGAAGAAGTGAACGCCGCTGTTCGCGCATTCGCGTCGGCAGGGTTGGTTGAAGCCATCAAGATCGCGGAGAAGCACGCGCGCCAAGAAGCGATCGACGCCGTGAACGGCGATACGGTTGCTCATTTCGCAGAGCTTTACGCGGACAAGTCCGAGCTTCTCTCCGACGTGAAAGAGGTTCTGTACGATATCGTGAAAGAGGAAGTACGCCGCCTGATCACGCATGACAAGGTGCGTCCGGACGGCCGCGGGCTCGACGAAATCCGTCCCATCGAATGCGACGTGTCATTGCTTCCGCGTACGCACGGCTCCGGTTTGTTCACGCGCGGCCAGACGCAAGCTCTTAGCATTTGTACGCTCGGCGCGATGGGCGACGTTCAAATTCTTGACGGCATCTCGCCGGAAGAAACGAAACGTTTCATGCATCATTATAACTTCCCGCCGTTCAGCGTAGGCGAAGCCCGGCCGCTCCGTCCGCCGGGACGCAGGGAGATCGGCCACGGCGCGCTCGGCGAACGCGCATTGTCCAAAGTCATACCGTCCGAAGCGGAATTCCCGTACACGATTCGTCTCGTATCCGAAGTGCTGGAGTCCAACGGCTCCACGTCGCAGGCAAGCATTTGCGCGAGCACGCTCGCGATGATGGACGCAGGCGTTCCGATCAAAGCTCCGGTAGCTGGCATCGCGATGGGCCTGATCAAGGACGGCGATCATTTCTCGATTCTGTCCGATATTCAAGGGATGGAAGATCATCTCGGCGACATGGACTTTAAAGTTGCGGGTACGGCGGCGGGCGTAACGGCCATTCAGATGGATATCAAGATCGATGGCATCGACCGTTCCATCCTGCAGCAATCGTTGGAGCAAGCCCGTCAGGGCCGGATGCATATCCTGGGCAAAATGATGGAAGTGATGAGCGCTCCGCGCAGTAACCTTTCCAAATATGCGCCTAAGATTTTGACGCTCCGCATCAATCCGGACAAGATCCGCGACGTCATCGGCGCCGGGGGAAAAATCATCAACAAGATCATCGAGGAAACCGGCGTAAAAATCGATATCGAGCAAGACGGCATGGTATTTATCGCTTCCTCGAACGAAGAGATGAATCAGAAGGCCAAATCGATTATCGAAGGCATCGTCAAGGAAGTCGTGATCGGCGAAATTTACCTCGGCACGGTTAAGCGCATCGAGAAATTCGGCGTATTCGTCGAAATATTGCCGAACAAAGACGGTCTGGTCCACATTTCCCAGCTCTCCACGGAACGAGTGGCGAAATGCGAGGACGTCGTGAAGATCGGCGATCAAATTACGGTGAAGGTAACGGAGATCGACCAGCAAGGCAGAATCAATCTGTCGCGCAAAGTGCTCCTGACGCCGGAAGTATCCGCGGAATCCAAATAAGGCAATCCGCGCTCCGCTCAACTCCATAGTTTCAAGCGAAGAGTCAGATTCGATCTGTCTCTTTTTGTTTTGCGTACAAGCCGCATATTCTTGTCCTCCCTCACATAGGATGGTTCATAAAGTCATATCGGCGTGTCAGTCGTCCCTTGGGAGCGCGGGCCGGTATGGGAATGGATAAGCTGGGAGTGGGGAATATGGCTCTTCGCAAGGCGACCGCGATCGCGGCAAGCATATTGATGGTGCTCGTTTTTATACGTCTGAATGGGGATATCCTGTCTTTTATCCATGCCGTCAAGGCGGGAGAAGACGTTTCGTATGCGTTCGGTCCGCCGTCGCTGTCGGAGGAGGAGAAGAGAGAGCTGTACAATCGAATCGTCGCCGAAGCGGAATCCAAGTACATCGAACCGATTAATGCCAGAATCGATCGCGTGTGGCATGCCATCCCTGGGTATAACGGACTGGCGGTCGACATCGAACGGACTTACGAGGAAGCGGTCAAATCGGCCAGGGCCGAGCCGATACCGTTCCGTTACAAAGAAATCGAGCCGGAAATCGGTCTGGACGATTTGGGTACGCAGCCGATCTACAAGGGCAATCCGAACAAACGGATGATTTCCTTTATGATCAACGTGGCTTGGGGCAATGAATACGTGGACCCCATCCTCGAAACGTTGGCGAGGGAGAACGTAAAAGCGACCTTTTTCCTCGATGGTTCGTGGCTGAACAAAAACGGCGAGCTTGCCCGTACCATTTTGGATGCGGGCCATGAGCTTTCCAATCATGCATACTCCCATCCGGATATGAAAAATTTGAACCGCGCCGACCAGTATTCGCAGATCATGCGAACGGAGAAGCTGCTGAAGGATCGGCTGGGCATCGACAATCGTTGGTTCGCCCCTCCCTCGGGCTCCTATAATGGCGCGACGCTTCAAATCGCCAAAGAGCAAGGACTGCAAACCGTGCTGTGGACCATCGACACCGTGGATTGGATGAAGCCTTCGCCTCAGTCGATCGTGGGTAAAATCAATTCGAAGCTGGAGCCTGGCGCGCTTATTTTGATGCACCCGACAGCTTCGTCAAGCGAAGCGTTGCCGGGCATGATCGCCGGAGCCAAAGCAAAGGGCTACTTCATCGGCACGGTCAGCGAGACGTTATCCTCCAGTCGAACGCCGGACGTTGTTGAGGGCGGGGATGTATTCTGATATAGTGGAATCATTGTGTTAGTGATTTTGACCATGGGCAACCATGAATCGAATACAGCTTGGCATATCGCCATAATTAGGGGGACGCTCGGTGAACAAATACATACTTAGCAACGGCTTGCGCGTCATGGTGGAGAACATTTCCACCGTTCGCTCCGTCTCATTCGGCATTTGGGTGAAGACGGGATCGCGCAACGAGACGCCGGATAATAACGGGATTTCGCATTTTATCGAGCACATGCTGTTCAAGGGAACGGAGAAGCGTACGGCCAAGGATATCGCGGATTTGTTCGACGGCATCGGAGGCAACGTTAACGCCTTTACTTCCAAAGAGTATACGTGCTATTTCGCCAAGGTGCTTGACGAGCATTTGCCGCTTGCGGTCGATGCTCTGTCCGATATGTTCTTCCATTCGCAGTTCGACGAGCAAGAGCTCGCAAAGGAAAAAAACGTCATCCTCGAAGAGATCGCGATGTACGAGGACACGCCGGACGACAAGGTGCATGACGAAGCTTCGCGCGCGGCGTTCGGAGACCATCCCCTCGCTTATTCCATCCTGGGCCTTAAGGAACGGCTGGAAGCGATGGGGTCGGATACGCTCCGGAGCTTCATGAACGAGCGGTATACGATCGAAAATACGGTTATCAGCGTAGCTGGCAACGTCGAGGACGAGAAGCTGCTCGTTATGCTGGAGCAATATTTCGGAGCCTTCTCGCGGCATTCGGAGCCGGCCGTCATAACGGCTCCGTCGTTCCGTGGCGATTATTTGTTCTTTAAGAAAAAGACGGAGCAGAACCATCTATGCATCTCGTTCCCCGGATGTTCCAACGCGGATCCGCTGCTGTACCCGATGGTATTGCTCAACAATGCGCTGGGAGGCGGAATGAGCTCGCGTCTTTTCCAGGAAATTCGCGAGAAGCGGGGACTTGCCTACTCGGTTTATTCGTATCACACGGGTTACGCCGACTCGGGACTCTTCACCGTCTATGCGGGAACGGCGCCGAAACAAACCAAGGACGTGCTGGCGCTGACGATGGAGCAGCTGCACGAGCTTTCCGTTAATGGTCTTGGCGAAGACGAGCTTCACCGGGGCAAGGAGCAGCTCAAGGGTTCTCTCATTCTCAGCCTGGAGAGCACGAGCAGCCGGATGAACAGAATCGGCAAAAACGAGCTTATGTTAGGCCGTCATTACACGCTTGACGAGCTTCTCGCTCGCATAGACAACGTGTCGATGGACCATATCCGTGAAGTGACCAAACGGATGCTGACATCGCCTTTCGCCGTGGCGACCGTAGGGACGACGGATAAAGAAATTGCGGGATTGAGGAGAGATCAGCTTGTACCAGGTGCTGTTTAAACGGTTGGAAGGTAACGAGGACATAGCGATTCCTCGCAAAATGTCGGAATGGGCGGCCGGCTTTGACCTGCAGGCCGCCGTCGGCGAGCCGGTCGTGCTGGAGCCTGGAGAGCGCAAGCTCATTCCGACGGGCTTCGCGATGTCGATGCCTAGCGAGCTGGAAGCGCAGATTCGCCCTCGCAGCGGATTGGCCTACAAACACGGCATTACATGTCTCAATTCGCCGGGCACGATCGACGCGGATTATCGCGGCGAGGTGAAGGTGCTGCTCGTGAATCTCGGGCAGGAGCCGTTCGCCGTTACTCGCGGCGAACGCATCGCTCAAATGGTGTTCCAGCTCGTGCCGCAAGTAACGATCGAAGAAGCGAGCGAGCTGCCGGATACGGCGCGGGGCGCCGGCGGGTTCGGTCATACAGGCGTGAAGTAGGGCGAGCATGAAGCAAGGATCTTTTGAAGGAAGCCCGACGGGTGCAGCCGTCGGGCTTTTTTTTGTTGCCCGCAACCTTTCACCCCGCTTTGGGCGATGGCATAAGATGGTCTATACCGTTTTGCACATCTTTATATTCATTGGCTTAGAAAGGAGTGAAGCCTGATGCTTACAGGCGTTCAAGTGCTAATGCTCGGCGGCGATGCCAGGCAGCTGGAGGTCATACGCAAGCTGAGCGAGCTTGACGCTTCCGTAACGGTATGCGGCTTCGACGGTCTGCATTCGTCGCTCGACGGAGCGGTTCATGCGGGATTCGAGGAGGCGTTGTTCGAGAACGCCGACGCGCTGCTTCTGCCTGCCGTAGGCACCGACGACAATGGCCAGATCCATGCGGTGTTCAGCGACCTTGAGATCGTGCTCACCGAACAGCATATGGCAAAGCTGCCTTCGCACTGCACCGTATACACCGGAATGGCGAAACCTTACTTGAAGCAATTATGCGGACAATTCGGCCTGAGGCTGGTCGAATTATTCGATCGCGACGACGTCGCCATCTATAATTCCATCCCGACCGCGGAAGGCGCGCTCATGATGGCGATCCAGCACACGGACATTACGATTCACGGCTCCCAGAGCATGGTGCTCGGCTTCGGGCGGACCGGCTTTACGATGGCTCGGGCATTGCACGGATTAGGGGCTAAAGTCAAGGTTGGCGTTAGGCGCTCAGAGCACTTTGCGAGGGCGTCGGAGATGGGCTTCGAGCCGTTCTACACCGGGGCTTTACTGCAAAATGCGGGCAATATTGACTTGCTTTTTAATACAATTCCGACTATGATAGTCACAGCGCAAATTATCGCGAATTTACCATCGCGAGCGGTCATTATCGACCTCGCATCGAAGCCCGGCGGAACGGATTTCCGCTTTGCCGAGAAACGCGGGATCAAGGCCATGCTCGCGCCCGGACTCCCCGGTATCGTCGCACCCAAGACAGCTGGACGTATCATAGCGGAATGCTTGGCACAGTTGATTATGGATGATACGAATAAGCGGGGGAATGGGATATGAATTGGAATGGAATTACGGTAGGGTACGCGTTATCCGGCTCGCACTGCACGTTTGCCGAAGTGATGCCGGAGATTAAGCGTTTCGTCGATGCCGGCGCCAACGTCGTGCCTATCGTCTCGAATACCCTAGTTACGACGGACACGAGGTTCGGCACCGCCAAGGAATGGCAGGAGCAGCTTAAGGGCATTACTGGCAACGAGATTATATCTACCATCGTGCAAGCTGAGCCGCTTGGACCATCCAAGCTGCTGGACGTGTTGGTCATCGCGCCTTGCACGGGCAACACGACGAGTCGTCTCGCCAACGCGATTACGGATAGCGCCGTATTGATGGCGGCGAAGGCGCAAATGCGCAATGGCCGGCCGCTCGTGCTGGCGATTTCGACGAACGACGGATTAGGGCTCAACGCCGCAAACATAGCGAAGCTATTGGTGGCTAAACATATTTATTTCGTTCCGTTCGGCCAGGATAACCCCGTTCAGAAACCGAATTCCTTGGTGGCAAGAATGGATCTGGTCATGGAAGCCTGCGAAGCCGCCCTGCAAGGCAAGCAACTTCAGCCCTTGCTCGTGGAGCGGCACGGTTAACCTGTAGATCTGCAAGACGACGATTACCATGAATCGGACGAATCGCCAGATGATGCCTAGCAGCCGCCAATGATTTCCGCTATTGCGCCGTATTCGCAGCAAAGGATATGCCCAGCCCCAGCAGTTCACGTCCGCAGGTAAACGATAGAACATCGGATCATGCGCTGCTTCTCGTCATCGGCAGATGATAGGAGGCTAGCGGCTATGCGAATCCTCGTGCAGAAATTCGGAGGAACTTCGGTATCCAGCCTGGAAGCTAGGGAACGAGTGATTCAACATATTGTCAGGGAACGCGGCGACGGTTACAGTATCGTCGTCGTTGTGTCCGCAATGGGGCGCAGGGGCGATCCTTACGCAACGGATACGCTGCTGGGATTAGTTGGCGGCGATGCCGGACAATTGCCGCCCCGAGAAAGAGACATGCTGCTAGGCTGCGGAGAGATCATTGCCGCGGCCGTGTTATGCGGCATGCTTAATGCCATCGGCGTTCCCTCTGTCGCGTTAACGGGAGGAAGCGCGGGCATCATGACCGACGAAGGATTCGGGGCGGCCCGTATCAAGCGGATCAATCCGGATTCCATTCTAGCGCATCTGGATCGAGGATCCGTCGTCGTCGTCGCCGGCTTCCAGGGCATTTCGCCGCATGGCGATCTGACTACGCTCGGGAGAGGCGGCAGCGATACGACCGCAACTGCCCTCGGCGCCGCGTTAAACGCCGAATTGGTCGATATTTATACCGACGTGAACGGCATACTGACCGCCGATCCACGCATTGTTTCCGATGCCAAGCCGCTGCCGGTCGTCAGTTACGCGGAGATTTGCAATATGGCGAGGCAAGGGGCGAAGGTCATTCATCCCCGCGCGGTCGAAATTGCCCAGCAAGCCAGAATTCCTGTCCGGGTGCGCTCCACGTTCTCCGAAGAGAAGGGCACGCTCGTCACGGACGATTTGGCGCTGGCGAGCGAACGTCCCGTCAGGGACAAACCCGTTACCGGCATCGCTCACGTTTCGGGCATTTCCCAAATTGCGGTCAAAGCGATCGAAGGTCGGAGCGATATGCAGTTGCAGGTGTTTCAAACGATGGCGCGTCACCATATTAGCGTCGATTTTATAAACGTTACGCCTAGCGGCGCATTATACACCGTGTTCGACAAGGATGCGGAGGTTGCCGACCGCCTTTTAAGAGAAGCTGGCTTTGCGCCCGCGCTGGTACCCGGCTGCGCCAAAATTTCCGTCATCGGCGGAGGGATGAACGGGCAGCCCGGCGTCATGGCGCGCATCGTGGAGGCGCTGACGGAGCAAGGCATCTCGATTATGCAGTCCGCTGATTCCAACACGACGATTTGGGTATTGGTTCGCGAGAGCGACATGGCGGTTGCCCTAAGAGCGCTGCATGCTAAGTTCGATCTTCATATATGAAGCATTTGACATAATGATTGTTATTTCTAGGAGGAGTCTCTATGGATTTCGGAAGATTGATTACAGCGATGGTCACCCCCTTCGACGCGGAGGGGCAAATTGATTGGCAAACCGCCGGCAGGTTGATCGATTATTTGATCGACGAGCAAGGCAGCGACAGCATTGTTGTCTCGGGCACGACGGGCGAGTCGCCTACTTTGTCGGAGGACGAGAAGCTTAAGCTCTTTGCGTTTGCCGTGGAGCGCGCGGCGGGGCGCAGCAAGATCATCGCCGGTACGGGCAGCAACGATACGGCCCATACGATCCATCTGACGAAGTCCGCGGAGCAATGCGGCGTAGACGGCATTCTGCTCGTCGCCCCCTATTATAACAAGCCTTCCCAAGAAGGGCTTTACCGCCACTTTAAGGCGGTTGCCGAATCGACGGGCTTGCCTATTATCCTATATAACGTAGAAGGACGAACGGGCGTCAATATCTCCGTCGATACGACGCTTCGTCTTGCGCAGCTGAATAATGTCGTTGCCACGAAGGATTGCGCATCGCTCGAGCAACTGACGCTTATCGTAAGCGGCGCGCCGGACGGCTTCCGCGTTTACAGCGGCGACGATGCGATGACGTTGCCGGCATTATCCGTCGGCGCGTACGGAATCGTCAGCGTTGCGAGCCATATCGTCGGCTCCGACATGAAAGCTCTGATCGAGGCATACGTGGCGGGACGCGTCGATGAAGCCGCGACACTAAACGGAAAGCTGTTCCCGGTATTCAAAGGGCTGTTCCATTGTCCGCATCCCGTTCCTAATCCCGTCGCGGTTAAATTCGCATTGTCGCTCAAGGGTTACCCGGTCGGCGGCGTAAGGCTGCCTCTTATAGAAGCGAATGACGCGGAGCAAGCGTTCTTGCGCAATCTTATTTCGTAATATGGCCTCATTGGAGAGATACCGCCCTTAGCGGTATTTTCATGAAACCGATGCGCTCAGCATCGGTTTTTTTCATTTTGGCTATCCTAATCGTTGTAGGTTTAACGGGTTGGACTTGTATTCCATCTTTTTCTTCATGTATAATGATCACAAGTGATTGGGTGCGGCAAACAGAATCAATTTCAGTTTATACCGTCAGAGCGGCATCTGGCGTTAACTGTAATACCAATATTCGGATAAATCATGAAGAATTACACTTTTGTAGGAGGTATAGATACACTTGTCTAAGAAAAACAACAACCAAGATAAGCTGCTTATATTCGCACTGGGCGGAGTAGGCGAGATCGGCAAAAATATGTACGTGATTCAATACAACAACGACATCGTCGTAGTTGACTCGGGTCTTAAATTCCCGGAAGAGGACATGCTCGGCATCGATATCGTCATTCCGGACATCTCTTACCTGACGGAGAATCGCGACAAAGTTCGCGCCATTCTGATTACGCACGGCCACGAGGACCACATCGGCGGTCTGCCGTACGTGCTGAGACATCTGAACGTTCCCGTATACGGAACGAAGCTGACGCTCGGACTGATCGAAGGGAAGCTGAAGGAAGCCGGTCTGCTGGGCGAGACGAAGCGAATTCTGATCAATGCCGATTCGGAGGTCCAATTGGGCTCTATTCGCGCCAGCTTCTTCAAGACGAATCACAGTATTCCGGACTCCGTTGGCGTCTGCCTGGATACGCCGGAAGGCATTGTCGTTCATACGGGCGACTTCAAGTTCGACCACACGCCGGTTAACGACCAGTTCGCCGACTTGCAGCGCATTGCCGAGATCGGAAGCCGCGGCGTGCTGGCGCTCCTGTCGGACAGCACCAACGCCGAGCGCCCGGGCTACACGCCATCGGAGAGCAAAGTGGGAGACGAGCTGGAGGACATCTTCCGCAAGTCCACGCAGCGCGTAGTCGTCGCGACCTTCGCATCCAACGTGCACCGGATTCAACAAATCATCAACGCTTCGATCGCAACTCGCCGCAAGATTGCAGTCGTAGGCCGCAGCATGGTTAACGTCGTCGGAATCGCTTCCGAGCTGGGTTACCTGAACATTCCGGAAGGAATGCTCATCGAGCCGGAGGAAGTGAACAAGCTTGCCGCGGACCGCGTAGTCATTCTTTGTACGGGCAGCCAGGGAGAGCCAATGTCCGCTCTTACGCGCATGGCGCGCTCCACGCACCGCAAGGTCGACATCCTGCCGGGCGACACGGTTATCATTGCCGCGACTCCGATTCCGGGCAACGAACGTTACGTTGGCCGCACGGTGGACGAGCTGTTCAAGCTCGGCGCCAACGTCATCTACGGACCGGGTTCCGTATCCGGCGTCCACGTATCGGGTCACGGCAGCCAGGAAGAGCTCAAGCTGATGCTTAACCTGATCAAACCTAAGTACTTTATTCCGATTCACGGCGAATACCGCATGCTTCGTCTGCACGGCAGACTGGGCGAATCGATCGGCATCGAGAAGGAAAACATCTTCATCATCGAGAACGGCGATACGGTGGAATTCCAAGGCGGCGCAGGCCGCAAGGGCTCCAAAGTTCCGGCGGGCAACGTCCTGATCGACGGTCTCGGCGTAGGCGACGTAGGCAACATCGTCTTGCGCGACCGCAAGCTCTTGTCCCAAGACGGCATACTTGTTGTCGTGGTGACGCTAAGCAAGCAAGACGGCACGATTCTATCCGGACCGGACATCATTTCGCGCGGGTTCGTATACGTACGGGAGTCCGAGGGATTGCTGGACGAAGCGAACCGCATCGTAACATCGACTTTAAACAAATTGATGAACGACAAAGTAAACGAGTGGGCATCGCTCAAGACCAATGTGAAAGACGCGCTTGGACGTTTCCTCTACGAACAAACACGCCGCCGCCCTATGATATTGCCGATCATCATGGAGGTTTAATCGTTTCGACATACCCATCACGAATGAGCAGTCGCTTCTTGGCCCTATATGGGCCGGGAGGCGATTTTTTTGTTATACGGTAAGCTCTCCCGTGCAAGACCTGAATATTTTCCGCCCTGCATTCCATACTATGACAAGCTGTAAAACTTAGTAGGGGGAATAAGCATGCCATACGATCCAGCCCAAAACAAGGGCAATCAATCGGAGCCGCAGCCGCAGGAGCAGCCTCAAGAGGAGAAGAAAAAATCGGCGGCGATCGAGAGCATTCAGCAGCTGGGGACGACCGGACCTCCGGTGCCGGCGGAATCCAACATATTCTGCATGACGATCATCGGCCAAGTCGAGGGGCATCTGATCTTGCCTCCCCAGAACAAAACGACCAAATACGAGCATATCATCCCCCAGCTGGTGGCCGCGGAACAAAATCCGAAAATCGAAGGCGTGCTGATCGTGCTTAACACGGTGGGCGGAGACGTGGAAGCGGGTCTCGCCATCGCGGAGATGATTGCATCCTTGTCGAAACCCGTTGTCACTCTCGTGCTCGGAGGCGGCCATTCCATCGGCGTGCCGATCGCGGTGTCGGGCGACCGGTCCTTTATCGCGGAGACGGCGACGATGACGATCCACCCCATTAGACTGAACGGGCTCGTCATCGGCGTGCCGCAAACCTTCGAATACTTGGACAAAATGCAAGAGCGCGTCGTTCGTTTCGTTACTTCGCATTCCAATGTCACGGAAGCTACCTTTAAAGAGCTTATGTTCAAGACGGGCGAGCTGACGCGCGACATCGGAACGACGGTCATCGGCGCCGATGCGGTAAAGCATGGTTTGATCGACGAAATCGGAGGATTAGGGGAATCGTTAAAAACGTTAAATCGGCTCATCGAAGCGAAGCGCGCGCCTAAGGACGCGATGGCCGACCTCGATACCGTCGTGGCTGCCGCCGCCTTGGGAGACGGCGCGGGACTGGAAGCGGGTGCTCCTCAATGACGCTGCACACGGTTATGCCGCTAGAGCTCGTGCTGCAAGGCTATGACGAAGAAGGCGAGCAAACGCTAGAAGTGCGGGCAAAAGGCGTCAGGATGGCTGTCGTGCCGGTAGCTCCGGGCATCGGGAGAATCGTGCGATTGCTGGAATGTTCGTTGTACGACTACTTGGACCCCGCTTTATCGCCCGGCACGATGGTCTCGTATGAATTCGAATAGACGTTCGTAAACCAAATAGTCCGTCACCCGGAACTGTGCTATAATGGTAATCCGAGGTGACGGCATTGGCAAAGAAAAAAGGACGCAAAAAATCGATTGGCGCTCAATTGAAATACGAGGTATATGGAATTCTGATCATAACGGTATCCATTATCGCCTTATCCGGCGAAGCAACCGTAGGCCGCGCCTTGTCCAAATTATTTGGCTTGTTCCTGGGCAAGTTTTATTTCGTGCTTGCGCTTGTCGGCATTTACATAGGACTTACAGTCATGGTCAAGCGGGCATGGCCGCGCGGTTGGACGAACCGCCGGACGGGCCTGCTTATTGTCGTGCTCGCTTTGGCGCTTAGCAGCTCCATCTCCGACATTAACGCCAGGTTTCAGGGGATCGACAGGGAAACGCTGTCCGGCGGAGTCGTGCTCAGCACGCTTAGCCAGAGTCTACAGGAACAGCTGCTGACTTCTTCGTCGGAAGGAGCCGACCAAGTCGCCATTCAGGACAAGCAGATTAGCGGCGGTTACGTTGGCGCTTTGTTATTTGCGATGTTGTTTTCGTTGTTCGGGTATTACGGGGCTATCATTATCGATTTTGTTATGTTTGCTATTGCGTTGATGCTGATTACGGGCAAATCGTACGTCGAGCTGATTCGGCTGGGACGGACTCGGTTCATGCACATGGTTAAGCTGCTTAACGCCAAGCGGAGCAGCCGCAAAGCGAAGAGGGAAGCGGCCGCGGGAATCGCCGCCGCGACGGCGCAGGCTGGCGGACCGTACGACGACGACGGGACGATCGAGGACGACGACCTGTACGCGAAGCCGGAGCCGAAGAAGCGCAAATCGCTTTTCTTTTCATGGCGCAACGAACAGACCTCCAAGGACAACCTCCAAGACGAGGACGAGTGGGAGCTATCGCGCGACGAGGACGAAACCGCGGGCGTCGGGGTCAAGTCTTGGGAGGATGGATCGGAGCAGCAGCCTTGGGAGAAGACGGGGGAAACGTATTCCGATCAAGGAGGCGCGATTGACCCGGAGGATGACGGGCTGCCTCCATGGGCGCAAGACGATCGCGGCGAAGCAAGCCAAACCGACTATCCTTTATCAGAACAAATGGTTATCCATGATCAAGAGGCCGAACAAGACGGCGCGCAAGTATGGGGCGAGGCGGAATGGAAGCCGGCATTCGAGGCCGATGCGGATGACGTACATAACGGCAACGCTTTGCTAGGCGACATAGACGGGGCTTTGATTGTTCCCGATCCGATCGGCGACGAGAATGGCGTTCCGGGAGGCGACGAAGGAGTCCTCGCGACGACAGATGCCGTTGCTGCCGACGGACTGTCCGAGACTCTCGGACCGGCGGGAGTTGACGCAGCCGATGCAAGCGGGCCGCCGGCGCCTAAGCCATATCGGCTGCCGCCGTTCACGCTGTTGCAGAAGCCGCTTGGCATGAGCAGAGGGTCGGATGCAACGGACATGTATGATTCGCGGCGCAAGCTGGAGGCGACGCTCGAAAGCTTCGGCGTGCGCGCCAAAGTGCTTGACGTCGTGAGAGGTCCGGCGGTTACGCGTTACGAGGTACAGCCTGCTACGGGCGTCAAGGTGAGCCGCATCGTCGGTTTGACCGACGACATCGCGCTTGCCCTCGCGGCCAAGGACGTGCGGATGGAAGCGCCGATTCCCGGCAAGTCGGCGATCGGCATCGAGGTTCCGAATATGGAGGTATCCGTCGTCACGATGCGGGAGGTCATGGAGACCCCCGCGTTCCAGACGGCGGCTGCCAAGCTGTCGATCGCGTTCGGCCGCGACATATCGGGACAGACGATCGTCGGCAATCTCGCCAGGATGCCCCACTTGCTGGTAGCGGGCGCTACCGGCTCGGGCAAATCCGTCTGCATCAACGGCATCATTACGAGCATTCTGTATAAGGCAAAGCCGGACGAAGTCAAGTTTCTGATGATCGATCCCAAGATGGTCGAGCTCAATGTCTACAACGGCATTCCGCATTTGCTGGCGCCGGTCGTCACGGATCCGCGCAGAGCCTCGCTCGCGCTTAAGAAAATCGTCGTGGAAATGGAGAAGCGCTACGAGCTGTTCTCCAAGTCCGCCACGCGAAATATCGAAGGCTACAATACTCTTATGGCGGATAATCCGGCCGCGGTGCTTCCTTACATCGTCGTCATCGTGGACGAGCTGGCGGACTTGATGATGGTCGCGGCCAACGACGTCGAGGATTCCATCGCGCGGCTTGCGCAGATGGCCCGTGCGGCCGGCATTCATCTTATTATCGCAACGCAGCGGCCTTCCGTCGACGTTATTACGGGCGTCATTAAGGCCAATATTCCTTCCCGGATCGCCTTCGGCGTGTCGTCTCAGGTCGATTCCAGGACGATCCTCGACATGGCTGGCGCCGAGAAGCTGCTGGGACGAGGCGACATGTTGTTCTTGCCGGTCGGCATGTCCAAGCCGATACGCGTGCAAGGCGCGTTTCTTTCCGATCAGGAAGTCGAAGCGCTCGTCGCTTATGCCCGCGATCAAGGCGAAGCCGAGTACAAAGAGGATCTCGTGCCGGAAATCGACGCGGATTCGGATGATCCGGATATGCAAGTGGACGAGCTCTTCGACCAAGCCGTGCAGATTGTCGTAGAAGCCAAGCAAGCATCCGTATCGCTGCTTCAGAGGAGAATGCGAATCGGGTATACGAGAGCCGCCAGGCTGATCGACCAAATGGAAGCCCGCTTGATCGTCGGACCGTACGAGGGCAGCAAACCGCGCGAGGTTTTAATGTCGCTGGAGCAATTTCAGGCGAACCGGGCAAGCTCGTAGCCATCCCGCATTTGCGAATATTTGCATAGAAGGGAAGGAACTTTCTCATACTAGTTGCAGGTAACGCTATAACGTAGCGAACTAACTTGCATGAGAAAGGCAGATCCCTACATGAGAATTCGTTTGATAGTGGTGACTTCGATCATCGTGCTGCTTGTATTCGGTTCCTTCGCCGCGCTCAAGGGACAGCTGGGCCCCGCGTCGGAGACCTTCGGCAACGCGACGCTGAAGGTCGGTTCGAGCGGAGCGGACGTTCAAGAGCTGCAAGGCAGACTAACCTATCTCGGCTATTATAACGGCAAAATCGATGGAGTATTCGGCTCCAAAACCAAGGGAGCCGTCACCTGGTTCCAATGGAAATTCGGTCTCAAATCCGACGGGGTCGTCGGCTCCGAGACCAAAACAAAGCTGTACAACGCGACAAAAAGCTGGAAACCCGGCTCGACATCGACCGGTGGCGGAGGATCGGGTTCGGGGTCGTCTTCAGGGGGCTCCGGCTCCGGCGGCAACGCAAGCGGATCCGGCGGCTCGGGCAGCAATCTCGCCCAATCCAACCGGTTGGGCCTCTCCGAGAACGATCTGAAGATCATGGCTAACGCCGTCTATGGAGAAGCGCGAGGAGAACCGTACGAAGGACAAGTCGCGGTTGCCGCGGTCATCTTGAACCGCGTCCGTTCGGAGAGCTTCCCGAACACGGTATACGGCGTGATCTTCCAGCCGCGCGCCTTTACAGCGGTTGCCGACGGTCAAATCTATTTGACGCCGAACCAGCGGGCGAGAGACGCCGTCGAAGACGCGCTTAACGGTTGGGATCCCTCGGGCGGCTGCCTGTACTATTTCAATCCGGACACGGCGACATCGGCGTGGATTTGGACAAGAACGCAAATCAAGACGATCGGAAAACATATTTTCTGCATGTAGCCGGAGGACCCATGAACCCGGACAGGCCTTGAAGCAGCCGCTTCTGCTCGCAAGCAGGAGTGGTTGCTTCTTCCATTTCTGATCGGTTAGAATGGTTAAAACGGCATCGCTGAAGGCGCAAGTTCAAAGGTTCGCTAACGGACTGAAGGAACAGCCTCTGAAAGGAGCAAAAATCGCGTGACTACATTCCAAAGAGGGCAGTTGGAACGCATTCGCTTGCATGTGCTGCCCACCAACAGGTTCAAAACGTTTGCGATTTCGTTGTTTGCGGGTCTTCCGCTTCAGGAAGAAACGGTAACGCCCGTTGCTCTTATCCCGTTCGTGCTCCGGAGAGGGACGGCGTCCACGCCGGAGACGATCAAATTCCGCGAGAAGCTCGACGATATGTACGGCGCCGGGTTCGGCTTTGACGTTTACAAGAGGGGAGATTCCCAGATCGTGCAGTTTCGGATGGACGTCATCAACGATGCGTTCGTATCCTCCGAGCAATCGCTTCTTGCGGCTTCGATCGGCTTCTTGGGCGACGTCGTAACGAATCCGCTCATCGAAGACGGAGGTTTCCGGGCCAAGTACGTGGAGGCCGAGAAGGAGACGCTGCGCAAGCGGCTCGAGGCGATCGTCAACGACAAGATCCGTTACGCCGCCGAACGCTGCATCGAGGAGATGTGCGCGGACGATCCTTTTCGACTTCATCCGCTCGGCCAACGAAGCGACATAGCCGCAATTTCGCCGGGATCTCTGCAAGATGCTTACGAACAATGGCTTAACGACGCCGCTCTGGATCTGTACGTCGTAGGAGATACAACGCTGGAAGAGGTTACGGAGCTGGTTCGAAAGTCATTCCGGCTGAAGAGCGGAGCTCCCGCGGATTACCTGCGTCCCGTGACGAAACACGATGTCAAAGAAGTCAAGCAGGTCGTCGACCGGCTCGAGGTGAGCCAAGGCAAACTCAATATGGGGCTGCGTACCGGCGTGGGATACGACGATCCGTTATACCCTGCCGCCCTGTTATATAACGGCATTCTCGGGGGCTACCCACATTCCAAGCTGTTCATGAACGTCAGGGAGAAGGAGAGCCTTGCCTATTACGCGGCGAGCAGGCTGGACGGCCATAAGGGCATCTGCACGATCCAATCCGGCATTGAATTCGCCAATTACGACAAGGCCGTCGCGATTATCAAAGAGCAGCTCGACGCCATGAAGCAAGGCCAACTGTCCGAGCTCGAGATCAATCAGACCAAAGCGATGATCTCCAATCATTTGCGCGAGATGCAGGATTCGGCCTACGAAATGCTGTCCTATGATTTCAACAGCGTGCTGACGGGCAAGGAACGGTCGGCCGCCGAGCTTCTCAAGCAGGTTCAGGACGTGACGGCCCAGGATATCGTAGCGGTAGCGAATCAGGTCCAGCTCGATACGATTTACTTCTTGCGAGATCGGAAGGAGGCATAGGCGCCATGGAAACGTTACAATACCCGCATGTCCAAGAAACGTTGTACCGCGAAGTGATGAGCAACGGACTGGAAGTCGTCGTGCTACCCAAGGATGGCTTCCAGAAGACATATGCTACGTTCTCGACCAAATACGGCTCGGTCGACAACGTATTCTCCGTCGGCGACCAGGAGCCGGTTAAGGTTCCGGACGGCATCGCCCATTTCCTCGAGCACAAGATGTTCGAAGAGCCGGAAGGCGACATTTTCGCCGTGTTCGCCGCGCAAGGCGCTTCCGCGAACGCCTTTACGACATTTGATCGGACGGTCTATCTCTTCTCGGCGACGGAACAAATCAACGAAAATTTAACGACGTTAATTAATTTTGTTCAGAACCCGTATTTCACGGACGCGAACGTAGACAAAGAGAAAGGCATCATCGAGCAGGAAATCAACATGTACCGGGATAATGCGGATTGGCGCGTTTACTTCGGCCTAATCGATGCGCTGTACCATACGCATCCCGTTCATATCGACATTGCGGGCACCGTGGAGTCCATCCGCCAAATCGACAAGGAGACGTTGTACCGCTGTTACGAGACGTTCTACCATCCGTCCAATATGATGCTGTTCGTCGTTGGCGGGGTGGACGCGGAAGAGGTATTCAAGCTCGTCCGGGACAATCAGGCAAGCAAGTCGTTCAAGCCGCAAGGAGAGATTGCCCGTTTCTTCGACCAAGAGCCGACATCGGTTAAAATCCCGAGAAAAGTATCCAAGCTGCAGGTATCGTTGCCGAAGTGCATGATGGGCTTCAAGGAAAAGACCGTCGGTCTCAAAGGCGAGGCTCTAGTGAAGCGAGAGGTAACAACGAAGCTGATGCTCGAAGCGCTGCTCGGCCCCAGCTCGCCGCTTTACCAATCTCTGTACGAACAGGATTTGATCTCCGATTCGTTCGGTCACGAATACAATTCCAGCTCCGACTACGGCTTCTCCGTCATCGGAGGAGACACGCCGGACCCGGACGCGCTGATTCAGTCCATTCAATCTGCCGTTACGGAAGCCCTGGCCAGCGGCATCGGAGAGACGTCGTTCGAACGCGCCAAACGCAAAAAAATCGGCGGCTATCTTCGGATGCTTAATTCCCCCGAATCCATAGCCGGCGAATTCACGCGGTACCGGTTCCGCGATAGCGACATGTTCGACGTTATTACATTCTACGAGCAATGTACGTTAGAAGAGGTGAACGCGCGCCTGCGCGAGCACTTCGACTTTGGACAATTGGCCGTATCCATCGTGGAACAGAAATCGGAGTGAAGACGCTGAAGGAGACGACGGTATTGATTACCGGGGGAAGCCGCGGCATCGGCGCTGCCATCGCGCAGCGCTTCGCCGCGGAGGGAGTCAATATCGTTCTCCACTATTTGGAATCCCATGAGAGCGCCAATGAAACGGCGAGGCGCTGCATGTCGCTCGGAGCAAGCGTGATGACGATCTCGGCCGATCTTAGGTCGCGGGATCAACTGACCCGCATGCGCGACAAGCTGTCCAGCCACGGCATTTATCCCGACATCTTGGTTAATAACGGCGGTATAGCCCACTACGGGATGTTATCCGATGTGACCGAGGAAGAATGGGACGACGTCATGGCCGTTAATTTGAAAGGCATGTTCCTCAGCACGCAATTATTTATGCCTCATATGATTGCCCAGCGATACGGCAGAATCATTAACGTCTCTTCCGTGTGGGGAATGTCGGGCGCTTCCTGCGAGGTGCTGTACTCCACGACCAAAGGCGGCGTGAACGCCTTTACGAAGGCGCTTGCGAAAGAAGTCGCGCCATCGGGCATAACCGTCAACGCGGTTGCCCCTGGCGTCGTGGAAACGGAAATGATGGACGGCTTTAACCCAGAGGAGAAGGCCGCTTTGCAGCAGGAAATTCCGGCGGGACGATTCGGTTCGGCGGAAGAGATCGCATCGCTCGTTTACTTTTTATCGCTCCCCGAATCCTCTTATATTACGGGACAAATCATTAGTCCGAACGGCGGCTGGCACACTTAACCTGCCGGCATCTCCCGGCAGCCCGTATAAGGTCGGAGCGATAGGCGTACAATAAGGACTGTTGATGATTCTTTTCCAAACCTAAGAGGAGGCGAAGAGCTGTGTCAACTGTCCTTTCGAATTTCGATACGTGGAAACATTTTTTGTCCGACCGTGTGTCTCAAGCCAAAAATATGGGTCTCACGGAAGAAACGATCTCCAACCTTGCTTATGAGATCGGCTCCTTCCTGGACGAGAAGGTCGATCCGAAGAACGACGAAGAAAGCGTGCTGAAGCAGCTGTGGGATGTTGGCGACGAATCGGAGCGGAAGGCCATCGCAAGCTGCATGGTCAAGCTGGTCGACCACTCGTAGAGGTCTCATAACGTTTGCAGAAAGCCTCCCGAAACGGGGGCTTTTCTGCACGTATAGGAAAGGCTGTGAATTTGAGCATCGTTTCTCTATACGTTTCGTTGAAACGATGGCGTCCGAAGAGAGACGCCGGTAGGCGTTTCACCTTAAATGTTCAATTTGTATTTGCAGGAACGTGACGAAATTTGTAGAATAGAGAATTAGGGTTACCTAACCCTTGCGGAACCGGTTGTATCAGCCCTTATTACATATCATAGAAGCTTCGGGGACGGTGAGAACGGATTGGAAACCAAGCAATGGTACATGGAATACAAGATACATAAGAACAGGCCCGGCTTGCTCGGGGACATCGCTTCGCTGCTAGGCATGCTGGAAGTGAACATCATGACGATTAACGGCGTCGAGGACCGGACGAGGGGCATGCTGCTTCAGACGAACGACGACGAGAAGATCGAGCTGCTTGGCAAGATGCTGCAGAAGGTTGATAATATTACGGTGAACAAGCTTCGCACGCCGACGATCGTGGATATACTGGCCGTGCGTCACGGGCGCTATATCGAACGCGATTCGGACGATCGCAAGACGTTCCGCTTCGTCAGGGACGAGCTGGGCATTCTAGTCGATTTTCTCGGCGAAGTGTTCAAGCGCGACGGGAACCATGTCATCGGCTTGCGCGGCATGCCTCGCGTCGGCAAGACGGAGTCGATCATAGCGGGCAGCGTTTGCTCCAACAAACGATGGACGTTCGTTTCCTCCACGCTGTTAAGGCAGACCGTGCGCAGCCAGCTGTCGGAGGAAGAGATGCAGCCGAATAATATTTTTATTATCGACGGCATCGTGAGCACCATTCGTTCCAACGAAAAACATTATTCGCTGCTTCAGGAGATTATGGCGATGCCATCGACGAAGGTGATTGAGCATCCCGATATTTTCATCAAGGAGTCCCATTACGATTATAGCCACTTCGATATTATTATCGAGCTGCGCAATACGCCGGACGAAGAGATTACATATGAATCGTTTACAGCGAACTACTCGGATGATTTTTGATTAGATATCCGGCCGGCAGGGTATAGTCGCTATTAGAGAACGATCGTCCCACGCCAGAAAGGAGGAAGTCCACATGTCAGAGCTCGGAGCATTGCTCAGGAGGGCCAGAGAAGAAAAGAGTTTATCGCTCGACGATATACAGGAAGTCACGAAAATCCGAAAACGATACTTGCAAGCGATCGAATCGGGGGATTACAGCGTACTCCCCGGATCCTTCTACGTACGCGCCTTCGTCAAAAATTATTCGGAAGCGGTAGGCCTCGAGCCCGAAGAAGTATTGCGACTCTACCAACACGAGATTCCCGCCGCTCCAGTCGAGCAAGCCGTGGAGCCGATACCGGCGCGCAAGCCGCGCCGAGTCAAATCCCAAACCTCGGAGAGGTTCGGCAAGATCGGCTTTAATCTGGTGATGTGGTTATTCCTCGTTGTCATCGTGGTTGTCGTATGGTATTACTACATCAATAACGGTTCCGACGAGCCGAAGACCGTGGACGAGACGCCGATTACGGAAAATTCGGAACCTCCCAAGGAGACGAACGCGGGATCCGCGACGGAGTCGTCCGAAGCGGAGCCGACACCGCCGCCTCCGACTCAAGCGCCAACGACCGTCGTGTTCAACAGCAAAGCGGGCAAGGCCGATCAATATGATGTCGGTCCCGCGGGAGTTCCTCACCAATTAGAGATCAAGGTATCCGGCGGCCGCAACTGGATCGAGGTGCGCGAGGGCAGCGCGACGGGCAATAAGCTGTTCTACTCCAACGCGGAGGACGGAGCGTTGCAAACCTACGAATTGACGGGACCGCTCTACATCAATGTAGGCCGCGCCGATCTGGCGGAAATCAAGGTAGGCGGCGTTCTGGTGCCGGACGGAGATCGCGCCAACTCCAAGAAGCTTTTGCTTAAGCCGCTTGAGGGTGCTCCCGATGGCACGGCTGCCGGCGACGGAGCCGGCCAAGGCAATGAAACGGGCGCCGAAGGCGAGAACGAGGGCTCCATTACGACAGGCGAATAGAGCCATGAGTTAACTTTGCATTAACTATGCAAGCTGAAAATTCCATACGGAATACGTATTTACTCACGCGGAGAGGAGAACTTGAATACATGAGTTCAGAAAGTTCATTTGATATCGTATCGAAGGTAGATATGTCGGAGCTGGCCAACGCCATTACCCAAGCGGAGCGGGAAATCGAAACCAGGTTCGATTTCAAGGGCAGCAAAAGCAGCATCGCGCTCGAGAAAGAGGAGCTGGTAGTAGGCTCCGACAACGAATACAAGCTAAAAAGCGTTATCGATATTTTGCAATCCAAGATGATGAAGCGGGGCGTCCCGATCAAGAACATGGACTACGGCAAGATCGAAGGAGCCTCCGGAGGCACCGTTAAGCAACGGATAAAGTTAAGACAGGGCATCGAGCAGGATATTTCCAAAAAAATCAACATCATGATTCGAGATTCCAAGCTTAAGGTCAAGAGCCAAATACAAGGCGATCAACTACGCGTAACCGGCAAGAGCCGAGACGATCTGCAAGCCGTCATGGCGATGCTGCGCGGCGCGGATCTGCCGATCGAGCTGCAATTTACGAACTATCGTTAAGTCAAGGTAAAGGGATTGGAACGCGAGCCCATGAGTGAACGAGTGAAGGTAGTCGATGGTAGAAGCGATATTTACGTCGGATCGGTTCCATCCAGAAGGTACGCGTCACCCATGCCTGCGAGTTTGTCCTTTCTGGGGAGGGAATTTAGTGAATTTAGCCAACAAGATCACGCTGGCCCGCATTTTTCTCGTGCCAGTCATCATGTTTTTCCTATTAATCAAAGTTAACCTGGGGTCGGTCAGCATCTCGGACTTTACGATCTCATACAATCAAATCGTAGCCGCGATCATCTTTATCATCGCCGCGAGCACGGACGGGTTAGACGGTTACATCGCCCGCAAAAACAAGATCGTCACGAATCTGGGCAAGCTCCTGGATCCGCTGGCGGATAAGCTGCTGGTTGCTGCCGTGTTGATCTCGCTAGTCGAGATGGACAAGCTGAACGCGTTGATCGCCATTATTATCATAAGCCGAGAATTCGCGGTTACGGGCCTTCGCCAGATCGCTCTGCTGGAGGGCTCGGTCATGGCGGCAAGCACCTGGGGCAAATGGAAGACGGCGGTTCAGATCACGATGATCATCGCGCTTCTGATCAATAACTTTCCGTTCGCGCTTATCCACTTCCCCTTCGACGTGATCGCGAGCTGGGTAGGAGCCGCGATTACGGTGTATTCCGGCATCGACTATTTCGTCAAAAACAAACATTTGATTCCCGTCGAGTAAAGGCAACTAACATAGAGCACTTCCCATGCAAGCGGGAGGTGCTCTTGTCCTTCCGGCAGGCCAGGATGGCCTTGGCATGGATATCGATGCGGAGTTCATAGAATAACCTACTTTTGCATTAGGGGGAATCGATGATGAAAGCGGAAATCATTGCAGTCGGAACAGAGCTGCTGCTGGGCCAAATCGTGAACACGAACGCCCAGGCGATCTCGCAGAAGCTCGCGGAGCTGGGCATCGACGTCTATTTTCAGACTGTCGTGGGGGATAATGCGGCTCGGCTGCGCCAAGCGATAGAGATCGGCAGAGGCAGAGCGGATCTGCTTGTGTTCACGGGGGGCTTGGGCCCGACGCAGGACGATCTGACGAAGGACGTGCTGGCCGACTATCTCGGTCGTTCGCTGGGCATCCACGAGCCGTCGATGAAGACGATCGAGGAGCTCTTCTCCTCGCGCGGGGCCCATATGGTCGAGAGCAACAGGCGGCAAGCGCATCTCATTCAAGGAGACGGCAGCGAACCGCTGCATAACGAGACGGGGCTTGCTGTAGGCAACGGAGTGGAGTCGGATGGCACCCTGTACATGCTGTTGCCCGGCCCTCCGAAGGAAATGAAGCCAATGCTGGAAGGACCTGGCGTCGATTGGCTTCGGACGAGAATGGGCGAGGACCGGCCGTTATACTCCAGAGTGCTCAAGTTCGCCGGAATCGGCGAATCCAATCTGGAAGCGGCGCTGATCGACCTGATCGAAGGTCAAGTCGATCCGACGATGGCGCCTTATGCCAAGGAAGGCGAGGTCGCGCTGCGCCTGTCTACGAAATGCGCTACGCAAGCCGAAGCCGACGCGACGTTCGACGCCGCCGTGACGGATATCGTTCAGCGCGTCGGAGACCACCTCTACGCCCAAGAAGACATCCCCCTGGAGGCATTGATCGTGGGAATGCTTAGAAAGGCGCGGAAGCGGCTTGCAAGCGCCGAGAGCTGCAGCGGAGGCCTGTTCGCGGAGCTCGTGACGAGCGTGCCCGGGAGCAGCGGAGAGTTCTTGGGCGGAGTCGTGACGTATACGAACGGGATGAAGCACAAGCTGCTGGGCATTCCCATGTCGCAGCTTGAGGGCGATGGCGCGCCGGGAGCCATAAGCGAATCGACGGCCAAACTGATGGCGGAGAACGTGATGACGATCGCGGGAGCCGATTACGGCGTCTCGTTGACCGGCGTGGCGGGACCGGCGGAGTCCGAGGGAAAGCCGGTGGGTTTGGTTTATTTTGCCGTGGCGGAAAAGGGCAAGGAGACGGTCGTCTACACTTCGCGCTTCAAGGGCGGCCGGGAGATGATCAGGATCCGGGCGGTCAAGGCGGCCCTGCACCGGCTATGGCAAGCCATGAAGGACTAGGAGGCTTGCATCCTTGCGAACTTGTCTAATAATGGTTGCTTTCTGTCGAATCCTGCGCTATAATCAGGACTAGTTACCGGAAGAACCGTGGCGAAGATTACTTTGCTGCGGTTTTTTTTATTTGTCTGGATTACGGAGAAGGCATGAGATCAAGTCCGTAAGGGAGGGATGAGGGGCTTTCGATGATCATAGAACGATAGCCGGAGAAAAATTGCGAATGTATGTTCGAAAAAAATGATTGGCAACCCGTCCGAAATAAGGTATCATACAATTATAAATCATGAAGGATGTGAGTGAGTTGGCGGACCGTCGCGCAGCTTTGGATAACGCTCTTCGTCAGATCGAGAAGCAATTTGGTAAGGGCTCCATTATGAAATTAGGGGAATCGACTCATATGCAAGTAGAGACCGTGCCGAGCGGCTCGCTTGCTTTAGATATCGCGCTAGGAATCGGCGGCTTGCCGCGCGGCCGGGTTATCGAAGTATACGGACCGGAATCGTCCGGTAAGACGACTGTGGCGCTTCATGCCATCGCCGAGGTGCAACGCATTGGCGGACAAGCCGCCTTTATCGACGCCGAGCATGCGCTGGATCCGCTCTATGCGAGCAAGCTTGGCGTCAACATCGACGAGCTATTGCTTTCGCAGCCGGATACGGGCGAGCAAGCATTGGAAATCGCGGAAGCGCTTGTACGCAGCGGTGCCGTAGACATTATCGTCATCGACTCCGTCGCGGCGCTCGTACCTAAGGCCGAGATCGAAGGCGACATGGGCGACTCCCACGTAGGCCTTCAAGCTCGTCTGATGTCCCAGGCACTGCGGAAGCTGTCCGGTGCCATCTCCAAGTCGAAGACGATCGCCGTCTTCATTAACCAGCTTCGCGAGAAGGTCGGCGTCATGTTCGGCAACCCTGAGACGACGCCTGGCGGACGCGCGCTGAAGTTCTACTCCAGCGTGAGGCTCGACGTACGACGCATCGAGACGCTGAAGCAAGGCAACGACATGGTCGGCAACCGGACGCGTATCAAGGTCGTGAAGAACAAGGTTGCTCCTCCGTTCAAGCAAGCGGAGATCGACATCATGTACGGCGAAGGCATCTCCAAGGAAGGCAGTCTGATCGACATCGGCGTCGAGATGGACATCGTTCAGAAGAGCGGCGCCTGGTTCTCCTATAACGGCGAGCGCCTCGGCCAAGGCCGCGAGAATGCGAAGCAATTCCTCAAGGAGAAGACAAATTTCGCCGACGAGATCGAGAAGCAAATTCGCGCGGCAAGCAACTTGTCCGCGACGGCTACTCCTGCTAACTTCTCGGGTATCGATGATGAGGACGAGGATGAATTCGACGATCTGGATGCATAAGATCAAATAATATTCGCCGCTCTCTACCGGGAGCGGCGAATGTTGTTTTAACCCTCCATTTACAGGTGGTCAAGGAGGCTTTCGAGTCATGGACATCGAAGAATTAGACGTTTACCGGATCGACTCCGTCCGGAGGGATAAGAAGGAGAAACGCCGTTACCACTTGCATTGTCTTCACGCAAATGGAGATGAACCTTTTTTGTCCCTCCACGAGGATATTTTAATACGCTACAGGCTGATGAAGGACGGGGAGGTCACGAAAGAGCTAGCGCGCGAAATCCGTGAAGAGGACTGCCGTTATCAAGCCTATATTATGGCTATTGCTTATTTGGGAGCCAAGCCAAGAACGGCCAAGCAAATTCAACAGTATTTGACAAGAAAAGAGCTAGAAGAACCTCATATCGAATATGCCATACAACGTTTAGAATCCGAGAAGCTGGTTGATGATGAATTATATGCGCGACAATTCGCGGAGAGCCGATTACGCTCAGGGGTTAAGGGAAGACTAATGATCCGCCAGGAGCTGCAGCAGCGCGGAATATCCAAGCAAGCCGCCGCGGAGGCGCTGTCCCAGCTTGACCGGGGCAGCGAGCTGGAGTCCGCGACGGCGCTGGCGCATAAGAAAGCGAGATCGTTAACCGGCGATACGGCTAAACGCAGAACGAAGCTAATCGGTTTTCTAATGCGGCGCGGATTTCCCGGAGACGTCGTTCGGGAAGCGGTAAAGACGGTCAACTTGTCCGCTTGCGACGACCTGGAAGAGGAAGATGATGGCGTTTTGCTTGACAACTGAAATTGCGAACAGATAAAATGAGGTTGTATTCCTTTACATTTGGATCGATTTTTCTTCCAAAAGTTGATTCAAATCGTTTTTTTTCGTCAAAATGGTACATGATGAAACGGTTTGGAAGCCGGTTAAAAACCTAATAACATCCCAAGCAGTGCCTTGGTGTATGCAGCAAGGAGGTGAACAAGATGGATGGTATGAACATCTGGATCTTGATTCTGATCTGTATCCTTGTTGGCGCAATTTTCTTTGGGATTGGTTATTTTTATCGCAAGTCGATTGCCGAAGCTAAGATCTCGACTGCTGAGCAAGCCGCGGTCCAAATCGTAGAAAATGCGAAAAAAGACGCGGAGGCTCAAAAGAAAGAAACGGTGCTTGAGGCGAAAGACGAAGTCCACAGACTACGTGCAGAAGCTGAAAGAGACATCCGCGAGCGCCGTAACGAGGTGCAACGTCTTGAAAGACGGCTGCTCCAGAAGGAAGAGTCGCTGGATAAGAAGTTAGAAGCGCTAGAACGCAAAGAAGAGACCGTAGCCAACAAGGAGAAAAGAATCGAAGAAACCCAAGAACAAATCGATTCCCTTTACAAACAGCAGCTTAGCGAGCTAGAGCGTATTTCCAGCTTAACGATGGAAGACGCGAAGTCGATCATCCTGAGCAACGTAGAGCAGGAAGTTCGCCACGAAACAGCTCAAATGATCAAAGAGATCGAGCAGCAAGCGAAGGAAGAGGCCGACAAAAAAGCGCGTGACATTATTTCATTGGCTATTCAACGTTGCGCAGCCGATCATGTGGCGGAAACGACCGTATCGGTCGTCACACTGCCGAATGAGGAAATGAAAGGCCGCATCATCGGACGTGAAGGCCGCAATATCCGTGCTTTGGAAACATTGACCGGTATCGATCTCATCATCGACGATACACCGGAAGCGGTCATTTTGTCCGGCTTTGACCCGATCAGACGCGAAATCGCGCGTACTTCCCTAGAGAAGCTCGTTGCAGACGGTCGTATCCACCCAGCCCGAATCGAAGAAATGGTCGAGAAATCCCGCAAGGAAATCGACGAGCGAGTTCGCGAATACGGCGAACAAGCGACCTTCGAGGTTGGCGTACACGGCTTGCACCCGGATCTGATCAAAATTCTTGGAAGGCTTAAGTACCGGACAAGCTATGGTCAGAACGTGTTGAAGCATTCGATGGAGGTTGCCTATCTGACAGGCTTGATGGCAGCGGAGCTCGGCGAAGACATTACGCTGGCGAAGCGCGCAGGATTGCTGCATGATATCGGCAAAGCGCTTGACCACGAAGTGGAAGGCTCCCATGTCGAGATTGGCGTGGAGCTGGCTAAGAAATACAAGGAACATCCCGTGGTCATCAACAGCATCGCTTCCCATCACGGGGATACGGAAGCAACATCCGTTATCGCGATGCTGGTCGGCGCAGCCGACGCTTTGTCGGCCGCACGTCCAGGCGCGCGCCGCGAGACGCTGGAGACGTATATCAAGCGACTGGAGAAGCTCGAGGCGATTACCGAATCGTTCGACGGCGTCGAAAAGTCCTACGCGATCCAAGCGGGACGCGAAGTACGCGTTATGGTGCAGCCAGAGAAAATCGACGACACGGAAGCATTCCGTCTTGCTCGCGATATAACGAAAAAGATCGAGGGCGAACTCGATTATCCGGGACATATTAAAGTTACGGTCATTCGTGAAACAAGAGCAGTGGAATACGCCAAATAAGCAAGAATGGAGAAAAGTGGCTGCTAGTTGGCCACTTTTCTGCATTGTGGGCTGTGAATAGAAAGGGTCATGAACATGAAAGTTTTATTTATCGGCGACATCGTCGGCAACGTGGGAAGAAGCGCGCTCAAGCAAGTGCTGCCTGCGCTAAGATCCAAACATAATCCGACCGTAATCGTCGTGAACGGCGAGAATGCGGCCGCGGGCAGAGGAATCACGAAGGCCATTGCCAAAGAGTTTTTTGACGCCGGCGTGAACGGCATTACGATGGGCAATCATACATGGGACAACAAGGACATCTTCGAATGGATCGACGACGAGCCGAGAATCGTGCGTCCCGCCAACTTCTCCTCCGAAGCGCCGGGACAAGGCATGGCCATCATCGGCTCAGGCAGCAAGAAGCTGGCGATCGTTAACTTGCAGGGCCGCGCTTTTTTGCCTCCAAACGATTGTCCGTTCCGCAAGGCCGACGAGCTGCTTGAAGAAGCGAGTAAACATACAAACGCGATTTTAGTCGACTTTCACGCGGAAGCGACCTCGGAGAAAATCGCGATGGGCTGGTATTTGGACGGCCGCGCTTCGGTCGTGCTGGGCACGCACACGCACGTGCAGACAAACGATGATACGATACTTCCGGGTGGAACAGGATATTTGACGGATGTCGGCATGGTAGGCTCCAAGGAAGGGGTCCTGGGGATGGAGAGAGGCGCCGTGCTGCATCGCTTCTTGACGGGGCTCCCGGCTAGGTTCGTCGTAGATGAAGGCAAATGGCATCTGCACGGACTCGTTATTACCATCGACGATGCGAACGGCCGAGCCACGAAGCTAGAGAAAATCAGAATGACGGAAGAAGATTGGCTTCTCATGTAGAGAAGTCTTTTTTGTTTACAAAAGTCAGACTTTTCAGAATCGTTTGTTAAGTTAGTCCAAGAAAAGCAGGAATCTTTCTCCTTCTCTCGAATACTATTTTAGAAGTGGAATCCATCCAACATTCTAGGGGAGGTACTATTCATGGACGTATTAAAGGTATCAGCCAAGTCCAATCCAAATTCCGTCGCAGGCGCGCTCGCGGGCGTGCTGCGCGAACGGGGCGGTGCTGAGCTGCAAGCGATCGGCGCTGGCGCGCTTAACCAGGCGATCAAAGCGGTTGCGATTGCCCGTGGATTTGTAGCCCCGAGCGGGGTGGATCTCATCTGCATTCCGGCGTTTACGGACATAGTCATCGACGGAGAAGACCGTACCGCCATCAAATTGATCGTCGAGCCGCGATAACGAGAAATGAGCAAGCCTTGCCGCCTAATCTGCCTGTTTACGCCGTAGACAGGTTTTTTGCTTTGCTTGTCGGTTGGGCGACGGCGAACGTAAAGCTTATAAGGGGAGATAACGATGATTGATTTCCATTGCGACGTGTTAAGCAAGCTGCTGGAGAATCGCCTGGTCCGGTTCCAAGGCGGCGCAGAGGGGACTCTTGACGTTACGTACGAGAGGTTACGCGATTCAGGGGCATTGCTTCAGACTTTTGCGATATTTATTTCTCCGGAACAGTCGGGGACGATGGATCCCATATGGGAGTCGGTCGATCTGTTTTATGAGCAGGTCTTAAGCTGCGAAGGGATGAAGCTCGTGACGAGCGCCGCCGATCTGGACGAATGTCTGGCGAGCGGACGGACGGGAGCGCTCTTATCCTTGGAAGGCGTAAGCGGGTTGCAGGGCAGGTCGTCGATGCTGAGGCTTCTGTACAGGCTTGGCGTGCGGGCGGCGGGGATGACCTGGAATAACGCGAACTGGGCCGCAGACGGCGTGATGGAGCCCCGAGGCGCCGGCTTGACAGGGGACGGCAGATCGTTTGTGGCGGCTTGCAACGAGCTGGGAATCATCGTCGACGTATCGCACTTGTCGGAGCGGGCGTTTTGGGATGTGGCGGCATTGTCTACTAAGCCGTTTATCGCATCGCATTCCAATTGCCGCAGCATATGCGAGCATCCGCGCAATCTCGACGACAGGCAGTTGGAAGCGATCATCAAACGCAACGGCAGGGTTGGTCTGACTTACGTACCTTGGTTCGTGACGTCGGCGGAGCAAGCAAGCGTGTCGGACTTGGTTAGACATGTGGAGCATATATGCAGCTTAGGCGGGGAGAAAGGGCTGATGCTGGGATCCGATTTTGACGGCATCGACCGATACATGACGGATTTGACGCATCCGGGCACCGTATATTTGCTGCGAGACGAGCTGTTGAACCATTATTCGGCGACGCAAGTATCGGGATTTCTCCAAGATAACGCTTACGCTTTTCTAAAGGAGCAACTGCCGCCGGCGTAATGGACAAGTAGGCTGCTCTACATGCTTGGAGTTCCGCGCTTTGCCATCTCAAAGCGATATCGTTTTCATCGAAAGATGTTATGTTTTAATTAAACGTTTACATATTGCAATTTGGCAGCTTCCAACATAAAATTGTTGTGACGATATAGCTTCTATTATATAATGGCTCAAGTTGTGGAGTACGATGGGCCTTTACGAAGCAGAGGAGATGGACATTTTGATTAGTCAACTGTCTTGGAAGATCGGGGGACAGCAAGGGGAAGGGGTCGAAAGCACCGACCGCATTTTCTCCACCGCGCTTAACCGGTTAGGATATTACTTATATGGTTATCGTCATTTCTCGTCCCGCATCAAGGGCGGACATACGAATAATAAAATTAGAATCAGCACGAAGCCGATCCGCGCGATCTCCGACGATCTTGATATTCTGGTCGCGTTCGACCAAGAAAGCATCGACCTTAACGCGCACGAGCTTCGCCCGGGCGGCGTCGTGGTGGCGGACGCGAAGTTCGGACCGACGATCCCGGAAGGCGTCGACGCGCGTCTGTTCGCGGTACCGATTACAAAGATCGCCGAGGAGCTTGGAACCTCGCTCATGAAAAACATGGTGGCGTCCGGCGCTTCTTGGGCGCTTCTTGGGTTGCCGCTGGAAGTGTTCAATAAGGCGGTAGAGGAAGAGTTCGGACGGAAGGGCCCGGCCATCGTGGAAAAAAACATAGAAGCGGTCAAAAACGGCGCCGAGTTCGTGCTGGAGCAGGCCGGCGGCCCGCTTGACGACTTTAAGCTGGATGATGCGGACGGCGAACAAAAGCTGTTTATGATCGGCAACGAAGCGATCGGTCTCGGCTCCATCGCGGCGGGATGCCGTCTGATGTCGGCTTATCCCATTACTCCCGCGTCCGAAATCATGGAATATTTGATCAAGAAGCTGCCGAAGTTCGGCGGCACGGTCGTTCAGACCGAGGACGAAATCGCCGCGGTAACGATGGCGATCGGCGCGAACTATGCAGGCGTCCGGACGATGACGGCTTCGGCAGGCCCCGGCCTGTCGCTGATGATGGAGGCGATCGGCTTGTCCGGCATGACGGAGCAGCCGCTCGTAATCGTGAATACGCAGCGAGGAGGTCCTTCGACCGGTCTGCCGACGAAGCAGGAGCAGTCGGACCTTAACGCGATGGTATACGGAACCCACGGAGAGATACCGAAAATCGTGATCGCGCCCGCGTCGATCGAAGATTGTTTCTACGATATGATCGAAGCGTTTAACTTATCGGAGCAATATCAAGTGCCGGTCATCGTCATGACCGACCTTCAGCTGTCGCTTGGCAAACAATCCTGCGAGCCGTTCGACTTCTCCAAAGTCGAGATCAAGCGCGGCAAGCTGCTGACGGAAGTGCCGCCGCTGGAAGGGGGCGAGCTGTTTAAGCGTTACGAGCTGACCGAGGACGGCATCTCGCCTCGCGTGCTCCCTGGCCTTAAGGGCGGACTGCACCATGTGACGGGCGTCGAGCACGACGAGATCGGAAGACCGTCGGAGAACGCGAAGAACCGTCAGCAGATGATGGATAAGCGTCTTGGCAAGCTTAGCGGCATGCAAGTGCGCGACGCGATCCGCGTCGATGCTCCTCATCATAATCCCGACCTGTTAATAATCGGCATGGGCTCCACCGGAGGCACGATCGACGCGGCTAGAGTGAAGCTGCAGCAAGACGGAATAACCACCAATCATATTACGATCCGCCAAATCCATCCTTTCCCGACGGATGCGCTTATGCCGTATTTGCAAAACGCGAAGCGTATCGTCGTATTGGAGAATAACGCGACCGCGCAGCTTGCTTCGCAAGTGAAGATGAACGCCGGCTTCGGCGAGAAAATCAAAAGTTTGCTGAAGTACGACGGTAACCCGTTTCTGCCGCTCGAAGTTTATCAAGCTTGTAAGGGGATGAGCGAAGATGGCAACATTTAAGGAATTTCGCAACAACGTAAAGCCGAACTGGTGTCCCGGCTGCGGCGACTTCTCCATACAGGCCGCGATTCAGCGCGCTGCCGCCAATGTAGGCTTGGAACCGGAAGAGCTTGCCGTGATCTCCGGAATCGGCTGCTCGGGCCGTATCTCCGGATACATTAACGCTTACGGCTTGCACGGCATCCACGGCCGGGCGCTGCCGATCGCGCAGGGCGTTAAGCTGGCCAACCGCGAGCTCACCGTCATCGCATCGGGCGGCGACGGTGACGGCTTCGCGATCGGAATGGGCCATACCGTTCATGCGATCCGCCGCAATCTCAACATTACCTATATCGTCATGGACAACCAAATATACGGCTTAACCAAAGGGCAAACCTCGCCCCGCAGCGCGGAAGGCTTCAAGACGAAGTCGACGCCGGAAGGCTCCATCGAGTCGACGTTGTCCCCGCTCGAGATCGCCATGTCCGCGGGCGCTACGTTCGTGGCACAATCGTTTTCCAGCGATCTGAAGGGTTTGACCAGCTTGATCGAGCAAGGGATCAAACACGAAGGCTTCTCCCTCATCAACGTGTTCAGCCCGTGCGTGACGTTCAACAAAATCAATACGTACGATTGGTTCAAGGAAAATATCGTCACCTTGGACGGCTATCCGGATTACGATCCCAGCAACCGGATGGCGGCGATGAACATGATCATGGAGACGGGAGGCATGCTGACCGGCCTAATCTACCAGAATACGACGCGCAAGTCGTACGAGAATCTCATTACCGGCTTCAAACCGGAGGGGCTCGCGAAGCAAGACCTTCAAATCACGGAAGAACAGTTCAGCAAACTTGTCGCGGAATTTAAATAAATGGTATGATGGGCATACGGTCGAAGTCGGCCGTATGCTTTCTTTTCAACATATAGGCAACTGAAGTTGATCTCCTACGTTTTGAAGGGATACATAACAAGATTTCAGTCATTAATAGATAACGGAGTGAGCAGCATGAAGAAAGAAGTACCGGTAGGCGTTTCGGCAAGACATATCCACCTTTCGCAAGAGCACGTCGAGCTGTTGTTCGGCGCGGGTTACGCGCTGACGGAGATGAAACCACTGTCGCAGCCCGGCCAATACGCCGCCAACGAGACGGTGGCGGTGGTCGGTCCCAAAGGAACGTTCCCGAAGGTACGCATACTCGGACCGGCACGCAAGGCAACGCAGCTGGAAGTATCCCGCACGGATTCATTCGCGTTAGGCGTTAATCCGCCCGTTCGCGAATCGGGCAACATTGCCGGCTCCGCTGGTGTCACGATCCAAGGTCCTGCAGGCGAAGTCACGATCGAAGAAGGCGTTATCGTCGCGGCTCGCCATATACACTTCCATACAAGCGATGCGGAGCGGTTCGGCATTGCGGACAAGGACCGGCTTCGCGTCCGCGTAGGCGGCGATCGCGGCATCGTATTCGAACAAGTGATTGCCCGGGTATCGCCGGATTATGCGCTTGACATGCATATCGACACCGATGAAGCTAACGCGGCCGGAATCAAAAACGGCGATATTGCCGAAATCGTCGAATAAGATGGGATTCCTCTAGTCGAATATGGTATAATCTTGTATTGAAGTTTCGCTTCGAGCAGCGATCATCGCCATGTAATCATTAGTGGACAGGGGTGTGTGATATCACGTGACGACGAAGGATTACTCCAAGTACTTTGATTTCACCGGCGCCAAAATCATAGGGGAAGAAGACGGTAAAACGACCATCCGGCTAGCGGGTCGGAACATTCAGCTGAACGCGGCTCCGTCTCTCAAGGACGAGAAGCGGCGAGGCAAAGAAGACATAGAAATCCATTACGACTTCTCCATTCCGGACGAGCTCCGGACTATGGGCGCAGGCAAACATTACATTATTCAGACGTACGGCTGCCAAATGAACGAACATGATACCGAAGTGATGAGCGGCATGTTCGAAGCGATGGGGTATGCGGCCACGAACGATCGAGAGCTAGCGGATGTCATCCTGCTCAACACTTGCGCGATTCGCGAGAATGCCGAGGATAAAGTGTTTGGCGAGCTTGGCCATCTCAAACGGCTCAAAAAGGAGAAGCCCGGTCTTCTGTTAGGCGTTTGCGGCTGCATGGCGCAGGAGGAGTCGGTCGTGGGCCGACTGCTCCAAAAACATTCATTCGTGGATATCATCTTCGGGACGCATAATATCCACCGATTGCCGCGTTTGCTAGAAACGGCCTATTACAGCAAGGAGCTCGTCGTCGAGGTATGGTCCAAGGAAGGAGACATCATCGAGAACCTTCCCAAGAAAAGGGAAGGGCTCCGTGCTTGGGTGAATATCATGTACGGCTGCGACAAGTTCTGTACCTACTGCATCGTGCCGTACACGCGCGGCAAAGAAAGAAGCCGCAGACCTTCGGATATCATTGCCGAGGTGCGCGAGCTTGCTCGGCAAGGCTATAAGGAGATTACGCTGCTTGGGCAGAACGTTAATGCTTACGGCAAAGACTTCGAGGATGAGGATTACCGTTTCGGACATTTACTGGACGATATGAGAGCCATCGATATTCCTCGAATCCGGTTTATGACCAGCCACCCGCGCGACTTCGACGATCATCTGATCGAGGTGCTGGCCAAACGAGGCAATCTCGTGGAGCATATCCATCTGCCCGTGCAGTCCGGCAGTACGGACATTCTCAAGAAAATGAGCCGCAAATACACCAGAGAACGGTTCTTGGAGCTAGCGGCCAAGATCAAGCGGGCAATGCCGGACGTCGTCTTAACCACCGACATTATCGTCGGTTTCCCCGGCGAGACGGACGAGCAATTCGAAGAAACGATGTCGCTGGTGCGCCAGGTTTCATTCGAATCGGCTTATGCGTTCATCTACTCGCCTCGGGAAGGCACGCCGGCCGCGGAGATGGAGGACAACGTTCCGATGGAGATCAAGAAGGAGCGTCTCCAACGTCTTAACCGTCTAATAGCCGATATTGGCCGCGAGAAACACGAGGAGATGCGCGGAAGCGTCGTCGAGGTGCTGATAGAGGGCACGAGCAAAAATAACCCCGATATTTTATCCGGCCGTACTAGAACGAATAAGCTCGTTCATTTGGAGGGGCCGAAGTCTTGGATCGGAGAATTGGTGCATGCGCGCGTGATCGACGCGCAGACCTGGTATATCAAAGCAGAGATCGTCGACGCGGCTTCCGAAGAAGCCGTTAGCTGACGGACCAAGGAGAGATAATGAATGGCAGCACAAGGCGGACATACGCATGATCATGGAGTGGCTTGCAGTCACGTGGGCGGCACGACGGACATTCCTTCGTTCCACACCCGCGACCTGATCGTAAAAGAAGATATCATGGCAAAAACGAAGGAGCTGGCGGAAGTGATCTTCAACTCCGCCGAGGTTCAGCAATACCGCAAGGCGGAGAAACAAATCAACGAAAACGAACGCGTCAAGGATTTGATCGGCATGATCAAAAAGAAGCAGAAGGAAGTCGTGGCCTTCGAAAAAACGTTCAAAAACCCCGAAATGGTCAAAAAGATCGAAGGTGAGATGGAGCTCCTTCAGGATGAGCTCGACGGTATCCCGATTGTATCCCAGTTCCAGCAAAGCCAGTCCGATATCAACTACTTGCTCCAGCTGGTCGTGACAGTCATTCGGGACACCGTCTCCGATCGTATCAATATGGAAGACGTCACGCCGGAGGAAGCTCCGGAAAACTGCGACTAACAACTTTCGCCTCGAGAATAACAAATGCCCATAGGAAGCTCCTATGGGCATTTGTTATGTATTGGGGTCATGATAAACGTGAAATGGATTATCGGATAGTCATTGCTGCTTGATTCGTCGTCTCGTCGTTTTGAACGGTACCGCGAATACGCGCGATTTGTGGCGCGAGTCCCAGCGCAACGGCAACCCCGATCGCCGATTTTGCGGCATCGCCGGGGATAAACGGATAAAAGCCGGCGGTTAACGCTTTGTCAAGCGGGTAATCCAATACATGCATCATCCAAGGAATGCCGGGAACATAAGTCAAAAGCGAGCTGAAACATTCGAACACGATAAAGAGCAGCACGGCCGCCGCCGCTTTGTTCCGCATGAGCTTGTCGTTCTCCATCAGCTTGCCGGCCACGATGCTAATGAACATGGCGCAGAAGGGAAAGGCGATCAAGAAGCCGCCGGTATAGCCGGTGATCAGGGACAGACCGCCTTTGCCGCCGATGAGCGGCAACCCGGTGGCCGTTATGGCGAGTACGGCGAAAATGCTGGCGAATGCCTGTTTAGGTTTCAGAAATAGGCCGGCAAGAATGACAGCTAACGTTTGAAGCGTAATAGGTACGGGGGTTAACGTTAGTTTCATCTGCTGCAGGCTTAGCACGATAAACAAGGCGGCGAATAAAGCGGTAAAGACGAGACTGCGAATGGAATACGAGTTTTTCAAGTGAATCGGCTCCTTTTATGTAGTTGCAACTTTATTGTTAACCAATTATTATTAATCTTGGTTAACGATTAGAATTCTATCACAGGGTTCCGGGAATGGGAAGAGGCTGAGGTGAATTATTTTTGACAGAGCAGCATTTGCTGAAACTTACGGATGTGTCTGTAAAGGTGCTTGATACGGGCGGAAATGAACGGGTATCTATCCTTCGATCCGTCAGTTCGTCGATGAAACGAGGTGAATGGGTCTCGTTATTGGGAGGCAACGGCAGCGGCAAGAGCACGCTCGCCAAGACGATCGCCGGATTGCCAATCGAAGGAATGACAGGAATGTTCAAGAGATCCGGGGGTTCGGCAGAGCAGTCTCCGATCGTGCTGCAGCATCCCGATGCCGGGTTGGTCGGCGCTACACCTTGGGAAGACGTGATCCTCATGTTGGAGCAGTGGGGGAGCATTGAAGGCAGTCGCATTCCGGCTCTGGCCGAAAAAGCGCTGCGAGCGGTAGGACTCGGCGATCGGCTGCAGCAGCCGATCGATACGTTGTCCGGCGGCCAGAAGCAATTAACTGCCATTGCGGGATGCTTGGCCGCTTCTCCCGAATTGCTTATTCTCGACGAGGTGACGGCTATGTTAGATCCCGATATGTCGGCATACGTGATACGAGAGGTGCGACGGCTTAATGAGGAAGGGATGACCGTTTTATGGATCACCCAAAAGCTAGAGGAGCTGGAAAGCCGGGATCGCGTATGGGTAATGTCCGAAGGCAAGCTCGTATATGACGACTTCGCGCATGGCTTGTTCCGGCGGAGCGAGCCGGGAACAAGCGACAGTACCGCCGAAGCTTTCGGCTTCGAAGCTCCATATGCGGTACAGGTAGGCTGGGAGCTAGAAACGCGCGGAATCCGGCTTCCATACCTACCGCTGCGGATTCGAGAGCTAGAGGAGGCGGTGGCAGCTAATGGGGGCTAATTGGCACCTGAATCGCGTATCCGTCGCCGCGGAAGACGGGGCAGCCCGATTGCTGCATCAACTGAACGCCGAATTCCGTGCCGGTCAAATAACGCTTCTTATCGGAGCTAACGGAGCAGGAAAGTCCACCCTTCTAGAAACGATTGCCGGTCTGCGGCAGCTTGCAGAAGGTGATATTGTGCTCGGCGATTCGGCGTTATGGGATAAGAAACGCAAGAATCGATTAAGCCACGACGTCTTGCTTCAATTTGGCCTTGCCATGCAGCATGCGGAGTCGCAATGGTTCGCCTCGAACGCTCGCGATGAACTGATTTATTCGATGAAGCCTTACGGGATGTTGGAACCAGCTGAACAAAACCTCCGAATTGAAGCCGCCTTGGAGGCTCTAGGGCTGCCGGAGAAGGTATTGGAACAGGATCCGTGGTCGTTAAGCGGAGGTCAACAGCGTCGTCTGGCGCTGGCGTGCCTTCATGTCTGCCAGCCTCGTTGGCTGTTGCTGGACGAACCGACGGCTGGACTGGATGCAAGCGGCAGAGCCGCGTTATGCGGGCTGCTTCAGTCTCATCGCGACTCCGGGGGCGGAGCCATCGTCGTGACCCATGATATAGAGACATTGCTACCGCTAGCGGATAGGGTTATGATCGTGGAAGGCGGATGCGTTCGCGAAGCGAGGCCGGAGGAGCTGCCAAGCAGAGAGACGCCGCGCCAAGCGGCAAATCGCTTGTCAAAGCTCGCGGCGCATGGCACTCCTCTTACCGGCGAACCGGAACGAGAGCCTATGGCGATACGACAAGAAAGTTATCAACATGCTGCCAAGAATAGGCCGGAGGCGGCATCTTATTCTCCAGAAGTAGCAGGAGAGACCGCCAGCCATTATGCTGTCAAACGAAAGAGGCGGATATGGCAGCAGCCGCAAACGTTCGATCCGCGGGCGGTCGTAGCTGCTTATCTCCTATTGTCGGCTGTCCTGCTGCTGCAAAATTCGCTCATGCAGCTGGCGGCATCCTGTACTGTCGTCGCCGCCATAGTCGTTCCATTCTGGCCGCTAATCCGACATTGGGTGCCTGTCATTCGCGGGTATGCGGTACTGACCGTTATTCTGATCGCCATAGGAGGGCTATCGCTTCAGCCGCTCGCGCTGGATTGGGAGCGGATGGAGACGGCCGCGATCCGTCTCGTACAGCTGATGCTGATTATGGTGCTAGGGATGCCGATTCTTGGCCTTATGACGCCGCTGCGCCTGCAGCGCGCTTTGGATCAGACCTTTGGGTGGCTTGTCAGGCTCGGCGTTCCCGTCCAAGCGATGACTTTGTTAGTGACGTTAATCTTCCGCTTTCTCCCGCTGCTGATGCGAGAATGGGGACGATTCGCGAAGCTTGCGCGCGCAAGGGGAAAAGAAACGAAGACAGCTGGAGGCATACCTGCTAGAAGGCTCTTCCCTCTGATGATTCCGTACTTGCGAGCGATGCTCCGATTGGCGGAGGAGATGGCAGCCGCCTTGGAAGCAAGAGGGTTTGGGCGTGCTCGCCAAGCTCCCGTGTACGGCTTCACGCTAAAGCCTGGACCTGCCGATGTTTATCTATTGGGGGCGGCGTTATGCGGGGGCGGCCTGCTGTATCTTACGCACCTGTTGTTATAGAAGCTCGCGCGAATACGGCTTCCCGGCGGTAGTCGGCGTGGAGCGTGCAACAAAACGCATTCAAGACGGGCAACGAATCCGCCTGCACGGAACGGAAGGATATATGCATAAAAGTACCAAAAGGGGCTGCCTGTCGTTCGGCAGCCCCAATCCTTTAACCAGCGTCCCTTAGCGTTTTGCTTGCGCCTCTCAGCCTCACGGCACCGCCGAACTTGAACGTCAGAATTCCTCCCACGATAATGAGCACGCCCGCCGCTTGATTGATCGTAAACGGAACCTTCTCCAGGCCCATCCAGCCTTGCGTGTCCCACCATAAGGCAAAGCCGATTTGCGAGATAAGAGCGATGGAGGTAGCGTAAGTAGGTCCAAGCAGCTTGGTGCCTTGGGTGATGCATACGACCACCCCGACTCCGATAATGCCGCTGAACCAGAACCAGAGCTTCATGTTCGGCAGATAAAACAATTGGACACCCTCCATCAGAATCCCCATAATTAATGAAGCGGCGAAGCCCATACCTAACACTAGGGTGGTCGTCGTCCAAGTGTCCACTTTCTCGTTCACCCGCTTGTTAAACACGTTTTGCAGACCGACAAGCGCTCCGCCGAATGCCGCGAGCAATAGTCCATGCCACATGCTAATCCAACCTTTCCGGCTTCTGTTCGTAGATGTTATGATTCGCCCGTTCCCTAAGACCGTCCCTATCCAGCACCACGATATGCTCCCTGTTACGCTCGATTAACCCTTCCTGCGCGAGCTTGCGGAGCACGCGGTTCAGATGGCGGTAGCTGGTCCCGATCAAGTTAGCCGCGTCCTGCAGCCCTTTGGTACCGAGCCGTCCCTTGAAGCCGGAGTCGTTCTCGTCGTACGAGACCGAGAGCAAGTAGCTCGCCAGACGGACCTCCACGGGATAGATGAGATTAAAGCTCATAAACTGGGATTTCAAGCTAAACTTGCGGGTAATGACGTCCAGCAGGAAACGAAGCAGAGGCGCGTGCTCGCTCCCGTGCTCCTTAAGCTCCCGGTACGGAATCCGGATCATGTCGACCGGAGAGACGGCCTCCACCGTATTGATAATGTCGATATCTTGAAAAAATTCAACGTCCCCGATCAATTCGAGCGGCGTCTTGAAGGACACGACGAGCGTTTTTCCTTCCGCGGACGTATTGAATATTTTGATTTTCCCTTTGACCAAAATATACAGATAGCGGGATCTCTCGCCTTGCCTGCAGATGGGATCTCCGTGCTCGAACCCGCATAAAGCAAGATGCGGGCCGAGAGCCGAGGGAATGATCGGCCCGAGCCCATGTTGCCTTATATAACGGAGCACGGCTTCCGATAAATCTGATTCATTCATGACAAGTTTCTTCCTTCCGTATAGGTGGCAGGACGTTATCCTGATTTGAGAACGATAACGCCAACGATCATCATGGCGATGCCGATAAACTGGGGCCATTCCATCTTCTGCTTGGCAATGCCGAACCATCCGCGGCTCTCCACAAGAAACGACATGGCCAACTGCGCGATCAACACGGAGGCTACCGTCAAAGTCAACCCGACGCTTTGAATGGCGGTTACGTTGCTATAGATGACCGCTGCCGCGAACGCGCCGCCGAACCAGTACAGCGGCGTCACTTGTCTGAGCGGTTTCAAGCTTATGCCGCCAGCGGCTCCTCCGATGATCAATGCCGCGACGAATCCCGTAAACTGCGTGATCATCGCCGCTTGCCACGTGCCGATGTCCGCGCCGATCCGCGCGTTGGCTGCTCCCTGCAGCGCAATGAAGCCGCCGCCCAGCACGGCGAATATCCAGCCCTTCATATTTTCCGTCTCTCCTTCGGGGTAATGTCTCTTCTCATTAAAGGCTATCCTTGCCTAATTGAAAAGGACATATGTCCCGATATGCGATTTTCCGATCATAAAACGCCGTGAGCGAGCCATGCGAATTCCGGATTTACAACCTATGCCCCTCGTCCACGGAGGTTAATGGCGAGAGCCAGCCATCGACGGTTTCGATCCATCGGCCATCCGGATCGGCCAACGCTACGTCCCAGCCGAACGTTTCGGCTTGTCTCAAATTAGGGAGTTGGTCGTCGACGAATAATACCGGCGCGGCGCGGGGGAGCAATCCGTCCAAATGGGCAAATAACTCGGACTGGGGTTTCCTCCATCCGGTCGAGCTTGATACCACGATGTGAGTTAAGCAGGCTTGTACGGGCATAAGCAGAGGCATGACCCAAGCGAGAAGATGATTGCTCAAAATATGAACCTCGGCGACTTGACTCCATTGCGGGAGGCGTTCCATCGCGGGAAGCGGGTTGAGGGAGCGCGAAAGAAACGTTCGTGCTTCAGGGGTACCGACTTTAGGGGCTTGCTCCAGCAGCCAATCCCAGAATTGCTCTTCGTCAATCAATCCTCGCCATAAGCTCGGGCTAATATCCCGTTTATAACGATTATATAACGTTGCATGATCGACTTCGGCTGCCTCCGCGACAAGCTGCCAGAAGAGCGGAGATAGATTGGATAGGAGCACGCCCCCGATATCCAGTACAAGGTGCGGCCTCCGCGCGAGCACGGCATTCCGTAAGCGCGCCGATTGCTCGGCTTCATCCTGCAAAGAAGCTGCGACTGGCGCTGAGCTAGAGCCGTTGAGCTGTTTGGTTGATGTATTCATGGATGTGAACCTCCTAATTGTCGGAAAAAGGAATGGCAACATGGCGTCATGCTGTTGTATAATCAACCAAGTCTACTTCAGGGTTTGACTCCGGGCTGGAGCTGTTACGCTGCGACTTCTGTCAAGGGACGCCCAGCGCCACACCAGCAGGGATGCGACCGCGGCAAGGAGCGCGCCGAACAAAAAACCGCTGTTCAGTCCCCAGTTTTCGTTCAGCCAGCCGGCCAAGAACGGACCGGAGAACATGCCAACGGCATAAAGCGCCTGATACAAACCCATGGCGGTCGCCCGGCCGGACGTATCGACATCGCGGATGGCCATCCCAAGCAGCAATGGCATATGAAGTCCCTGCGCCAGCCCGTTAAGCGCTTGCGTGACATACAGCCATTCCATGGAGGGCGACATGACCATGCAGGCCGTACATATGCCGCTGACGATAAAGCCTGTCCCGATGGTTCGCCAATAACCGAATCTCGGCACGAGCCAAGCGGCGCTTCCGAAAGACGCAATCGCGTGCGGGAGCATAAAAGAGAAGACGACCAGCGTTAGCTGCAAGCCGTTTGACCCGAGCTCTTGCGCCTTTAGCGGCGTAAATCCGAACATTGTAATAAATAGCACGCCATGCGCTAGCACCGACAGAAGCGATACACGGAGCAAAGTCGCGTTCTTCACGACGGAAGCGATAAGCTCGAACGACATGCCGGGCTGGCCGCTCTCTCTGGCATCCGATTCGCGTAGCAGCATGGCGAGAACGAGTCCGATCGTCGCCACGATCGCTCCAAGCGCAAACGGGGCAGCCGGGCTGAATCCGTCGTTCAGCCAGCCGCTGAGCAGCATCCCCAGCATTTGTCCGGAGACGGTCATGAGGCTAATGTTGCCCATAGCGCGGCCCGTTCCGCCGCTGCCGAAGTAGCCGGCGTACATCACCGTGAAGGCGACCCAGGTCGAAGCGCATACTCCCGCGATTACGCGGCCGGCAAGCGGCCAGATCCATGAGCCCGGAATAAGGAACAGCAGGCAGCTGGCGATCGCGGTCAGCATTCCCAGTATAATAAACGGCTTCCGCCGGCCCCATCGGTCGGAAAGGATGCCGAGCGGGAACCGAACGAACATCTGCACGAACCCGTAGCTTCCGAGCACGATGCCGATGAATTGAAGAGAATAGCCGCCGTCCTTCAGATAAGGGGACAGGGTAGGCACGTAAATGTACATCGAAGTCCAGTAAAGGACCGTAACCGCCATAAATAAGCCGCGCTGCGCGGCGCCGATATTCGTCATAAAGTCAACAGCTCCTCTCTCATCTAACCAATGTAGCGGAATGGAGAAAAGTTGGCAATACACAAGAAGTATTCAAAGGAGGCCGAATCTATGTTTCGCGTATTGCTGGTGGATGACGAAGCTTACTTCAGGCAAGGGTTGATGGAGCTGATCGGATGGGAGACATGCGGCTTTACGGTGTCCGGCGAATCCGATAACGGGGAAGACGCGCTCGAAATGATTCTGAACGATCCTCCGGACTTGGTTATTACGGATATCCGAATGCCCGTCATGGACGGACTGGAGCTTGTGCAAAGAGCGGTGCAGGTGCACGGATTAAAGACGAAGTTCATCATTGTAAGCGGTTACGATGAATTTAAATACGCGCAGCAGGCGGTCAAATACGGCGTTTGCGATTTTATCCTGAAGCCGATCGACGAAACCGTCATGGAGGCGACGCTGACGGAGCTCAAGGGCAAGCTGGAGCAGGAGGCGGCCGTCGCCATAGGGCAGCTGCACCGGTTAAGCAGCGAGCGGATCGCCGCGTTGATAAAAGGGGAGTTTGCTCCCGAACAGGCGGAGCTATGGCGTTCGGAGATGGAGCTGCCGCCGCGGGGACGCTTGTATTATATGTTCGTCGAAATGAATGAAAGCGATTCCGCCCTGCGGGAAGACAGTCCCGATGCTCTGCAGGACGTACGTCAGCTGACGCTCGCGACGTGGGCGGAGCTGGTCCCGTCCATGCCGTGTCCCCATACCTACGAGCATCGCGGGAGGCTAGGCCTAGTCGTTGCTGAAGCCGCGCTCCCGGAGCACTGGACCGTCGAAAGGCTGGCCAAGTCGCTTCAAGTCAAGCTGCAAACGGCTTGCGGGAATCCCGTCTGCCTATTCGTCGGCGCCGCCGTGCAGCATCTCGGCGATCTCAAGGATGCCTACGTCAGCGCCAAGGAATCCATGCTTTACAAATACATGGACGAACGAAGATTCGTATTCCTCCACGAAGAGGTAAGCTCCAATCCGCTTCATTACGTCATTATGGAGCAATCGATGTTTTCGAAGCTGAAGGAAAATATGGAGGAAAACAACGAGCCGGCGATCGGTCAAGCGGTTGAGGATATTTTCCTGCAGTTCCGGTCTCGCTGCTACGTGCCGGAGGCGGTACGGACGAGCTTGCATCGTTTCGTATCCGAAGCTTTGTCCACCTTGCAAGCAATGGGCATCGATACGGAGACGATGAGCTACAAGAAGCCGATGATCGCTTGGTACGACCGCAATGTGACGGCAACGACGCTCAAGGAGCTATTCGGGGGCTTCGTGCTGGAATGCTCGCGGCTAGCCGCGCGGCAACGCAAGGACATGTCGGGAGGCGGCATCCAGAAGGTAAAAGGTTATATCGACGCCAATTACGCCTCCAACCTCAATTTGAAATCGATCGCCGCGCGTTTCTATATGAATCCCGTGTATCTGGGACAGCTGTTCAAAAAAACGTACGGGACGTATTTCAACGATTACGTCCTGCAGCTTAGAGTCGCCGAAGCCAAACGGCTGCTCAGGGTTACCGATCTTCGGGTCTACGAGATCGCCGACCGGATCGGCTTCAACAACGCCGAATATTTCGTCTCGCAATTCGAGAAGCTAGAGCGAATGACGCCGACGGAATATCGGAACAGCCTGCGATAAACAGAAGGAGGAGTCAGCCGATGATCCGCAAGCCGCTAGCCGACAGAAAACTCGGCATTCATCATATCCGGTTGCGCAACAAAATGATGATCGTTTATATCTTTTGCGTGTTCCTGCCCATCTTGATCACGAATATCGTCTTCTATCAAGTGACGAGCGAAAACGTGAAACGGCAAAACCTGGAGGATACGACAAAAGCGCTGGAGCAAATCAAAAATCAGCTGCTCTCGGAGCTGGACGGCGCCATCAACGTATCCTCGGGGTTCTTCACCGACAATAAGCTGAACGAGCTGCTGGAGAACGATTACGGTCAACCGGCCGATTATATCGAAGCATACGATTCCTACTTCCGCCGAATCTTGAACAGCTTCACGCCGATCTATGCTTCCGTTCAAAATATAAAAATCTATCTGGACAACCCGACGCTGCTCCACTCCGGAGGCATCGGGTATTTGTCGCCGGCGATCAAACAAACCGAGTGGTATCGATCGTTAGGCGGCCCTGCTTCCAACGCTACGGCCTTCGTCCGCTCTCCCCGCGAGGATTTGTTGGTCGCGAGCGGCGCGTCCATAGCGCCGGAGACGTTCAGCCTCGTGCGCCGCATGAATTATTTCGACTCCTTGAACAATTGGGAGAAGGTGCTTAAGATCGAGCTCAAAATGTCGACGATCCATACGATTTTCTCCAATTTGAACGTGCAAGGCTACGTGTATTTGGTGGACGGAGACGGCGAGGTCGCGTACTCGAACGATCCTTCCACGGACTGGTTCTCCGTCCGCCAGCCGTTTGACGGCCTGACTATTCCGTCCCAATCCGTCCTCTTAAGGACAAGCTATCCTGCCGGCAGCCTGCTGGGCGACTGGCAGATGGTCGCGGTAGTCTCGGAGAAGGATATTTTCAGCGAGCTGCGCAAGTCGAGAGAATTCGTCTATTGGATGGCGGGCATCAATTTAATCGTGCCGACGCTGATCATCGCGTGGATCGCGAGATCCATTACGGCAAGGCTGGGAAATATTCTAAGGCACATGAAACGGGTCAAAAACCAGCATTTCGATACGATCCATCAAGAGGAGAGCAATGACGAGATCGGGCAGCTCACGGGCGAATTCAACCGCATGACGCTGCAAATCCGCAGTCTCATCAACGACGTGTACGTCGCCGACATCCGGCAAAAAAGCCTGGAGCTGGAACGGCGCAAAGCGCAGCTAAACGCGCTGCAAAGCCAGATCAATCCGCATTTTTTGTTTAATGCGCTTGAGACGATCCGTATGCGAAGCGTAATCAAAAAGGAATCGGAGACGGCCAAAATCATTCATAACATGGCCAAACTGTTCCGCAGCGCATTAACATGGAAACGGGATATGGTCGCCATTAGGGAAGAGATGGAGTTCGTGAACTGCTTCCTCGAAATTCAACAATACCGTTTCGGAGACAGGCTGACCTTCGATATCGCGGTCGACCCGGAAGCGGAAGCGCTGCTTATTCCCAAATTCGTGTATCTTCCGTTTGTCGAGAATGCGTGCATCCACGGCGTCGAGCAGGTGAAAAAGGGCGGTCATATCGAGCTGCGCATTCATGCGGACAAGGAGATGGCGTACTTCTTTATTAGGGACAACGGCAACGGCATGCCGCAAGAGCAGAAGGAGAAGATTCGGTCATATTTGGACGAGGAAGAGGAGCTGGGGGAGCGAATCGGCGTCCAGAACGTCATTTACCGGCTTAAGCTGATTTACGGCGACGCGTTTCTGTTCGGGCTGGAGAGCGAAAGCGGAGAGGGCACCGCGGTAAGGATCGGCATCCCTATAAACGGGCTTTCGTCATAATCTCTAAAGTTTTTGTAGTAGAAACTAAAGTTATGGGGGTCATCATGTCGCCTTCCCGAAGTTAAACTGAAAGTGCTTTCAAATATTCGTACAGGGGGCAATACGATGAACAAAAAATGGCTCGTATCGGCGATCAGCGTACTAACGTTAACCTCGCTCGTCGCATCGGCATGCTCGGACGGCAATTCGAACACGGAACCGTCCAAGGAGCCGGCAAGCACGAACGGAGAGGCGAAGGAAACGGAGAAGCCGCTGGACAAGGTAACGTTCACGTATTTCAACGGAGCGGGCGCCGCCAAGGACATCAACACCAACGAAACGACGATCGGCAAGCTGCTCGAGGATCAGACCGGCGTCAATTTCAAAATCGAGAACCTGGTCGGGGACCTGAACACGAAGATCGGAACGATGATCGCTTCCAACAAATATCCGGACGTCATGATTCCGGACGCGGCGATCGACGAAGTTCTCGGAGCGGGCGCCTTCATCGATTTGACCGATCTCATCGAGCAGCACGGACCGAACATCAAGCGCGTTTACGGACCTTACTTTAACCAAATGAAGGCCGAGGACGGCAAAATCTATTTCCTGCCTTTCTCCAATGTGGTAGGCGAGTACGTACCGGATCCTAACATCAACCAAGGCGCGTTCTGGGTGCAGCGCCGGGTGCTCAAGGAAGCGGGTTATCCGCAAATCAAGACGCTGGACGAATACTTCAACCTGCTGCGCGATTACGCGTCCAAGCATAGCGGCGAAGACTTGACGGGCTTTGTATCCCTCACGCACGACTGGAGATTCTTCGCGACCTCCAATCCGCCGATGCATCTGGAAGGTTACCCGAACGACGGCGAGGTCATCGTCGACATGAATACGTTCGAAGCCAAGACTTACTCCGCTGCGGACTCCACAAAGCGGTGGTTATCCGAGCTGAACAAGCTGAACTCGGAAGGGCTGTTCGACAAAGCTTCTTTCGTCGACAACTACGACCAATATTTGGCGAAGCTGTCCTCCGGCAAAGTACTCGGATTCTTCGATTACGGCTGGCAAATCGGCAACGCGCAGAACGTGCTTAAAGACGCGGCCAAGGCCGATCCTGCCAAAGACGATTTCGTCTACTTCCCGCTTCCGGTCACGTTCGACGGGCAGAAGGATCAATATTTGGACCCGCCGGGCTTCGTCAAGAACCGCGGCATGGGCATTACGGTAAGCGCCAAAGATCCGGTTCGCATCATTCAGTATCTCGACAACTTGTTGACGGAAGAAAACCAAACGCTGAAAAGCTGGGGCATTCAAGGCGAAACGTACGAGATCGACGCGAATGGTCGTTACTACCGGACGGCCGAGCAAATCAAGCTGATCGATGAGCCGTTCCGCGAGAAATTCGGATTCAAATATTACGACTGGAACTGGCCACAATATGGCACGAACTCCACGCTTGCGAACGGCAACGCCTATGCGCCAGGCCTTCAGCCTGAAGTATTCCAAATGAGCTTGACCGCCGAGGATAAAACGATCTTGGAGAAATACGGCGCTCAAACCTATGCCGACATGTTCGCGGCGCCGGATGATCGTCCTTGGTTCCCGGCCTGGGGTATTCCGAAGGAGCAAGGCTCCGCTCCGCAAATGTACGAAACGAAAAAGACGGAGCTCGTCAAAAAGTACTTCCCTAAGCTCGTGCTTGCCAAACCGGCAGAGTTCGAAGCCATCTGGAACGAATATCAAGGCGAATTCGGCAAACTGGATACGGCCGATTACGAAGCATTCGTCACCGCAGAAGTGAAAAAGCTGATTGAAGCCGCCAAATAAAGGGTCGGCGCAATTGTAACGGCGATGCTTGGAGAGGCCGACCTGACGCCTGCTGCGCGCAGGGTCGGCCTCTCGCGCGTCCGTACACCACGCAAGCCGGAAGGAGAGAGACAAAGATGGAGAAACAAACCGCGGCATTGGCTTCCGGGACGGAACCGGGCAAAGCGCCGTCCGGCATCAAAGCATTCTTCGTGAAACTCGGCAGACAACATCCGCTTATCGTCATGTCGGTTCCGTTCCTCATTTGGTTATTCATATTCAAGTACGTGCCCCTTTGGGGCTGGACAATCGCATTCCAGAAATATAAACCCGCGCTCGGCTTCTGGGATCAGGAATGGGTGGGGTTTCAGCACTTCCGCTTTCTGTTCGAAGACGAAAGATTCATTCGTGTATTGCGCAATACGCTGGCGATGAGCGGGATCAACCTGGTGCTTGGCTTCGTCACCGCCATCGTGCTGGCGCTTCTATTGAACGAGCTAAGGCAAGTCGCGTTTAAGCGTCTCGTGCAAACGGTCAGTTATTTGCCGCATTTTATTTCGTGGGTTGTCGCCGCCGGCATTATCCAGACGACGTTGTCGCCGGACGGCATTATTAACGAGCTGTTGATGAAGGCAGGCTGGATCAAGGAAGAAATTTTATTCCTCGGCATTCCGGAATATTTCTGGAGCATCTTCGGAGCCGGAACCGTGTGGAAGGACGTCGGCTGGAATACGATCGTTTACCTGGCTGCCATGACGATGATCGACCCCGCCCAATACGAGGCCGCCGAAATAGACGGAGCTGGCCGGTTCAAACGAATGTGGCACGTGACGCTGCCAGGCATCAAATCCGTTATCGTCGTCTTGCTTATTATGAATATCGGCTATCTGATGGAATCCGGGTTCGAACCGCAATATTTGCTGGGCAACGGGATGAACATCGACTACTCGGAGAATCTTGATATATTCGTTCTGAAATACGGCATCGCCCAAAGCAATTTCTCCTTGTCCATCGCGGCGGGGATGTTCAAGACGATCGTCAGCTTCATGTTGCTTTTCGCGGCCAACAACATCGCGAAGCGGCTGGGCGAAGCGAGATTGTATTAAAAGGAGGGGACCCGGATGGCCGGAATCGCATTCAAGAGATTCAAAAGACGGAGCAGAAGGCCGATGTCGGCAGGCGACCGAATATTCGAATACGGCAACTTTATCTTTCTTACGCTGCTCATGGTGGTGACGTTATACCCGTTTCTCAATACGCTCGCCGTATCGCTTAACAACGCGAACGATTCCATTCGCGGCGGCATCTATATGCTGCCTCGGATATGGACGCTAGAAAATTACAAATACGTTCTCGGCGAGGCGACGATCTTCCACGCTACGATGATATCGGTGCTCCGGACCGTAATCGGCACCGTGCTGACGGTGTTCTGTTCCGCGATGGTGGCTTACACGGTGAGCCGCGAGGAATTCGTCTTGCGGAAGTTCGTGACGGTCGCGTTTATTCTGACGATGTACATCAACGGCGGATTGATTCCGAATTTCCTGCTCATCCGCGACCTGGGACTGATCGACAGCTTCTGGGTATATATCTTTCCGGGACTGATCGGCGTGTTTAACCTCATCATCATTCGTTCCTTTATCGAAGGATTGCCGGAAAGCATCCTGGAATCGGCTCGCATCGACGGAGCGGGCGAATACCGGAACTTCTTCAGCATCGTGCTGCCGCTCAGCACGCCGGTGCTGGCCACCGTCGCGCTCTTTAGCGGCGTGTATCAATGGAATCAATGGTTCGACGTGTTTCTGTACAACTCGTCCAACATCGAGCTGAGTACCCTTCAATACGAGCTGCAAAAAATATTGCAAAACTCCAATGCTTCCATGACGGCGAAGTCCGCCGGAGACGCATTCGCCAACGCGGGCCAGCAAGGCTCCGGCGTCACGCCGTTCTCGATCCGCGCGACCATGACGATCGTGGCGTCCTTGCCGATCATCATGGTATATCCGTTCCTGCAGAAATATTTCGTGAAGGGCATGATGGTCGGCGGAGTCAAGGGTTAATCGCTTCTTTGGCGTCACAGGAGACTTGGAAGGAAAGCCAAGCGAGGAGGAATTGGCAATGTGTGCGAGACAAGGCGCTTATTATACCGGGGAGTATCGCAATCTGTTCGTCGAATGCGGATACGAGCCGGCAGAGGTCGAGCAAAGGGTGGCAGACGCTTGGGAGGCGTTGTTCGGAGAAAACGAGGAGACCAGAATCTATTATCCGATGGGGGACGACAAGGGGTATTTGCTCGACACGGGCAACCTGGACGTCCGCTCGGAGGGAATGTCCTACGGCATGATGATGGCCGTGCAGATGGGCCGCAAGGATATTTTCGACCGGATCTGGAACTGGACCCATACCTACATGTTTATGACGGAAGGCGTGCACAGTGGATATTTCGCCTGGTCGTGCAAGCCGGACGGCACGCGTCTGTCCAACGGGCCCGCGCCGGACGGGGAAGAATATTTTGCGCTGGCTCTGCTGTTCGCATCCCATAGATGGGGAGACGGCGAGGCGCCGTACGATTACGGGCGTCAGGCTCGCGAGCTATTAAGAACCTGCCTCCATCAAGGCGAAGACGGCAACGGTTATCCCATGTGGAACCGGGAGAACAAGCTGATCAAGTTCGTGCCAGAGGTCGAATTTTCGGATCCGTCGTACCATTTGCCCCATTTCTACGAATTGTTCGCGCAATGGTCCTATCCCGAGGACCGCGGCTTCTGGAAGGAAGCGGCGACTGCAAGCCGCGATTATATCTTGTTAGCCAGCCATCCCGAGACGGGTCTTGCGCCGGAATACGCCTATTACGACGGATCGCCTAACGACGATAGAGGTTATGGACATTTCTTTAGCGATTCGTACCGCGTAGCGGCGAATATCGGTCTGGATTACGAGTGGTTCGCCAAAGACGGGCGGCAACCGGAGCTGGCGGACCGCATTCAAGCCTTTTTCGCGGACAAACAGCCGGAGGATTATCGCAGATACCGGATAAACGGCGAGCCGTTCGAGGAAAAAGCGCTTCATCCCGTCGGTCTTCTGGCTACGAACGCCGCCGCGTCGCTGGCCGCGAACGGACCGCACGCGGAGGATCAAGTAAGGCTGCTTTGGAACACTCCGGTCCGTACGGGAGACAGGCGGTATTACGATAATTGCTTATATTTGTTTGCTTTTATGGCGCTGAGCGGTCAATACCGGATCTGGATGCCGGAATCGGCGTCGTAGGCGAAGCGGAAGTAAAAATGGTTGAGACCCGGGCAGGACCGGAATCGCGGAACGCGAATTCGAGTCCTGCCCGTTTTCCGTTTCTTTACGAAGCGGAGTACGCTCGCAGGAAACTTTCGCCAGCCGCATCCGTATAACGTAAAGGTTTTGCGATTATTGCTACCGTCGATATCAACATTCGGAGCTTGGGAGAGGTGCTGCTTATGGAGAACAATAACGGTCAAGAGCGTTCAAACATTCGAGGCTGGAAGGGAAGCTGGAAGAGAGAGCTGAGAGACTGGGCGTTGTCGCTCGGGGCAGCGTTAGTCGCGGCGATGCTATTCCAGACCTATGCGTACGCGCAAACGGAAGTACATAACGTATCGATGCAGAATACGCTCGTGGAGGGCGAACGGTTAATCGAGGACAAATGGTCGTATCGGGTGAGCGGTCCCGAGCAAGGCGACATCGTCATCATCAACGGTCCCGAGCATGAGCTTCGGCTAGTGAAAAGGGTAGTCGCGCTGGAAGGACAGACGGTCGACATAAGAGAAGGCGCCGTCTACGTGGACGGAATCAAGCTGGATGAGCCTTATGCGAAAGGCGTAACAGGGCCGGGCTCCATGCCCGTGCCGTTTACCGTTCCGGACGATCGCGCGTTCGTGTTAGGCGACAATCGCGAGCACAGCGTCGACAGCAGATCCTTCGGCACCGTGGCATTGACCAGTCTCGAGGGCAAAGTCGTCTTGCGCGTGTGGCCGATCGGCAAGATCGGGGCTTTGTAATAAATTTGTAAGAATTGATTTCAATTTCGTTTAGAATTGGCCGGTATGATAAACGATAGATGAAACATCATTTGCCGGAAACGGGGCCTCGCGCATGTCCATTCGCTTAAAACTGTATATGTCTTACTTGGCAATGGCCGTCGTCCCGGTTATTTTGCTCATTCTGTTCATCATTCTCCTGTTTATCGGCAGCGGGAAACAGGATATCCGCGATTTGACCGAAGCGAAGCGGAACGAGAACTTTAATCAAGCGCTCGTGTATGGCGAATTGACGTATGTGCTCAGAGAAGAAACGGGCCAAATGCAAAATCCGGCGTTCCTCTCCGATCTACAGCAGCGGCTCAGCGAGCAATGGGCGGGGCTGATCATCTCGAAGAACGGCGTCGTAACGGAAGTATCGCCCTTCTTGAAGTCGCTCTCGGACAACGAGGATTGGCAGAGACTGGCGAACAAGCCGCAAGAAAAGCTGCATTTTCAATTGTACCGCTTCACGTCGCACGAGCTTGCCTTTACGTACCCTGACGGCGAAGCGGGCAAAGTACTGCTTCTCTACCGGACGGATCAAATCCCGTTTTTCTGGCATCCGCTCACGATGATCTTAAGCCTGGTCTCCATTCTTCTGACGAGCTTGCTGCTCACCTATTTCGTATCGCGCAGCATCATCAAGCCGTTGCAGACGCTCAGATCCGCGGCGCTACAGATCAAAGACGGGAATTTGGCCCAGCCGCTCGTGCCGAAGAGGAAAAGAAAACGATCCAAGTGTCCGCACGGGGACGAGGTGGCGCAGCTTAGCGACGCCTTTGAAGAAATGAGAGCGAGGCTGAAGCTTTCGATCGACCAAAGCCTTCAGTACGAGGAGAACCGCAAGCTGCTGTTGTCCCATATTTCCCACGACCTCAAGACGCCGATCTCCGCGATCAAAGGATACGTCGAGGGCATTATGGACGGCATCGCCAATACCGACGAGAAACGCGACCGGTATATGGGCACGATCTACCGCAAGGCTTCGGAGATGGATCATCTGATCGACGAGCTGTTCTTGTTCTCGAAGCTGGATCTGCATAGGGTCGCGTACGACTTCAAGGTTGTAGACATCGCCAGGTACGTCGACGATTATCTCGCAGAGCAGCGCTTCGAGCTCGAGAAGCACGGCATCCATCTCGAGCTGAACAACCATGCGAAGCATGCGGGGCTGCAGGTCGCGGCGGATCCGGACAAGCTGAACCGGGTATTCGCGAATATTTTGTCCAACGGCATCAAGTATATGAACCTGCAATCGGAGCAAGAAGAACATCGGATCGCCGTAACGGTATCCCAATCGTCCGGTGACGTGCTGATTGCCTTCGAGGATACGGGGCCAGGCATCGAAGAAACCGACTTGCCTCATATTTTCGACGGCTTCTACAGGGCGGAGCAGTCGCGCAACTCCGAGACGGGGGGCAGCGGACTTGGACTTGCCATCGTCAAACAGATCGTCGAAGGACATGGAGGGTCCGTGTGGGCAGAGAACGCGGCGGCGGGCGGAGCGAAATTTTGCCTGAAGCTGCCAGCAATCAAGGCGGTGAACGAAGCATGAAAAACATTCTGATTATTGAAGACGAGAAGTCCATTGCCGAGCTGGAAAGAGATTATTTGGAAAGCCATGGGTATGCGGTGGAAATCGAAAGCCGAGGCGACGTTGGTTTGCAGCGGGCGATGGAAGCGAAGCATGATCTGATCATCCTCGACGTGATGCTTCCGAAGATCGACGGCTTCGAAATTTGCCGTCAGATCCGAAGTAAACTCAACACGCCGATTCTCATGGTGACGTCCAAGAAGGAAGACATCGACAAGATTCGCGGACTGGGGCTTGGCGCCGACGATTACATGACGAAGCCGTTTAGCCCCAGCGAGCTGGTAGCCAGAGTCAAGGCGCATCTGGCGCGATTCGAGCGACTGACGGCCGACAAGCCGGGTCTGGACAATATCGTCCAGATAAGAGGACTTCTGATCGACAAGGCGGCCCGCAGAGTCACGATTCACGAGAAGGAAGCCATGCTCACCTCCAAGGAATACGAGCTGCTGCTCCTGCTCGCGTCGCATCCGAACCGCGTCTTCGAGAAAGAAGAGCTGTTCGAGCGGATCTGGGGGCTTGACTCCAACGGGGACGCCGCGACGGTGACCGTCCACATCCGAAGGCTTCGCGAGAAAATCGAGCATGATCCGTCCAATCCGCAGTATATCGAAACGATATGGGGCGTTGGGTATAGATTCAAGATTTGATTATAGATAGAGGAGTGGGAAACGTTGAAAAGTGTCATTCAGTTTTCGTTGAACAACAAATTCGCATTATGGATCATTACCTTCATCATCCTGTTCGCCGGCTTGCAAGCGGGCACCAGCATGAAGATGGAGACGATTCCGGACATTACGATTCCGATCGTCAGCGTCACGACGGTGTATCCAGGAGCCGCACCGGAAGAAGTGATGGAAAAGATCACGAAGCCGATCGAGCAGCGCACCCGCAACCTGACCGGCGTCAACAATGTTTCGTCGACGTCGTTCGAGAACGCGTCGTCCGTCGTCATCGAATACAATTACGAGACGAATATGGACGAAGCGGAGCAGGAGGTCAAAAGCATTCTGAACGAGCTCGGCTTCCCGGAAGGCGTGCAAGCGCCTGACGTTTCCCGAATCAGCCTGAACGCGTTCCCCGTCTTGTCGCTCAGCATCTCCAACGACTCGCTTGATCTTGCCGAGCTGACGAAGCAAGTCAACGAAAGCGTGCTTCCGAAGCTTCAAGGTCTGGAAGGCGTAGCCGACGTGCAAATATCCGGCCAGAACGTCAAGGAAGGCCAGCTTGCATTCAAGAAGGAAGTATTGGAAGAGATCGGCATGACGGAGGATATGATCAAGGGCATTATTCAAGCCTCCGCCATGTCGGTGCCGCTGGGCATCTTCGAATTCGGCGCTTCCGAAAAATCCGTCATGGTCGATGGCAATGTCGTCACGGAGGATGATCTTCGCAACCTGACGATCGTTCCCGGCGTCAAGCTGAGCGACGTGGCCGACGTTACCGTCGGAGACAAAGCGGAGTCCATTTCCCGTACCAACGGCAAGGATTCCATCGGCGTCAGCATCGTGAAATCGGCCGATGCCAATACGGTCGATGTCGTCAACCTCGTGAAGGAAGAGATGGAAGACATCAAGTCGAGTCAGGACGGAATGACGGTCGAGCTATCGTTCGATCAAGGCGAGCCGATCGAAAAATCGGTGGAGACGATGCTGAGCAAAGCATTGATCGGCGCTCTGGCCGCCGTCGTCATCATCCTGCTGTTCCTCCGGAATATCCGCTCCACGATTATTTCCATCGTGTCCATTCCGCTGTCGATACTGATGGCAATGCTTGTGCTCAAGCAAATGGATATTACGCTTAATATCATGACGCTTGGCGCGATCACCGTCGCGATCGGACGCGTAATCGACGATTCCATCGTCGTCATCGAAAATATTTACAGGCGGATGTCGCTTACCGGCGAAAAGCTGAGCGGCAAAGCTTTGATCGTCGACGCGACACGCGAGATGTTCGTGCCGATCATGGCGTCCACGATCGTGACCGTCGCCGTATTCTTGCCCCTAGGCTTCGTATCCGGCATGGTCGGCGAAGTATTTATGCCGTTCGCGCTTACCGTCGTGTTCGCGCTTGCCGCGTCCCTGATCGTCGCCGTAACGGTCGTTCCGATGATGGCGCATATGATGTTCCGAAAAGGACTGAAGGCTGGTCATGCGCACGAAGACAAGCCCGGCCGTTTGGCTTTGTGGTATAAGGGCGTACTCAATTGGACGCTGAACCACAAGCTGGTTACGTTCGGATTAGCCGTCTTGCTGCTTCTTGGCAGCTTCGCGCTCGTCCCTGTCATCGGCGTTAGCTTCTTGCCGGCCGACGAGCAAAAATCGTTTATTATCACGTACAACCCCGCACCGGGAGAAACATTAGAGCAAGTAGAAGAGATGGCGCTTAAAGCGGAGGCGCTGCTCGTTCCGGAGAAACGCGAAGGCGTTAAAGTGCTGCAATACGCGGTCGGCGGAGCGAATCCGATGAACCCGGGCGCTTCCAAGCAGGCGTTGTTCAATATCAATTACGATGCCGACTTCAAAGATTTCACCTCGGAGAAAGAGAAAATCATTCCCTTGCTGCAAGGACTTGGCGGTCAAGGCGAATGGAAGGAGCAAGACTTCGGCGCGGGCGGTCTAGGCGGCTCCGGAATCACGATGCAAGTATTCGGTCCCGACATGAAGGCGCTGGAGCCGGTCGTGGAAGAGCTGGTCGCCAAGCTTCAGGAGAACGAAGACCTGGAGAAAATCGATTCCAGTCTGGCCGAGACGTACGAGCAATACCGCATCGTCGCGGACCGCGACAAATTGAGTGGGTACGGTCTGACGGCCGGTCAAGTCGCGATGGCGCTTAGCCCGGTACGAAACAATCCGGTGCTGACGACGATCGAGGTTGATGGCGAAGACGTGAATATTTACGTCGAGGCGGAAGAGAAGACGTACAACGACTTGTCCGATCTCGAGAATGTATCCATCATGACGCCGACGGGTACCGCAGTCGCCCTGAAGGATGTCGTAACGATCGAAGAAGGCGAGTCGCCGAACACGATCACGCGTCTGAACGACCGGGTCTATACGGAAGTATCCGCCGACGTGACGGCTTCAGACGTAGGCGCGGTTTCGGCCGAGATCCAGAAAACGATTGACGCCATGGAGCTACCGGGCAACGTGGAAATCAAGATGGGCGGCGTAACGGAGCAAATCAACGAAACGTTCAGCCAGCTTGGTCTAGCCATGCTCGCGGCCGTAGCCATCGTATATCTGGTCCTCGTGCTGACGTTCGGCGGCGGACTGACTCCGCTGACGATCCTGTTCTCCTTGCCGTTCACCATTATCGGCGGTCTGGTCGCTCTGTGGATCGCGGGCGAGACGCTCAGCGCAACGGCGATGATCGGCGCGCTCATGCTGATCGGCATCGTCGTGACGAACGCGATCGTATTGATCGACCGGGTCATCCACAAGGAAAACGAAGGCTTGTCCGTGCGCGAAGCGTTGCTTGAAGCGGGCGTTACTCGCCTTCGCCCGATCCTGATGACCGCGATCGCGACGGTCGGCGCATTGCTGCCGTTGGCGCTGGGCTTCGAATCCGGCGGTCTCATCTCGAAAGGGATGGCGGTAACGGTTATCGGCGGCTTGACAAGCTCGACGCTGCTGACCCTCATCATCGTGCCGATCGTATACGAGGTGCTTAATCGCAAAAAAGCAAAAAAAGGCGCTGCGATTGCAGCCGAATAAACAGGACTTAAGCTTATGCCCTCCGCGAACGCTATTCGCGGGGGGCATTGCCTGCTTAAAGCGGGAGATGCGCATGAAACCCGATAGATCGGATTGGATTAGCTGAAAATAGTAGCCTAATCCCTTATACTAGTAGAAAAACGACTTGATCATACAGTCGACAAAAAGGAGCGCGTTCACCATGACATCTACATCCAAACCGTACGTCATCGGCTTCATCGGTACGGGCGTGATGGGAGCCAGCATGGCCCGCCATTTAAAAAACGCCGGAAATGACGTACATATTTATACCCGCACCAAATCGAAGGCTGAGAGCTTGATTCAAGAAGGGTTGATCTGGCAAGAGTCGCCGGCTAAGCTTGCGGCGACATGCGACGTCGTCATTACGATCGTCGGGTATCCGAACGACGTCGAAGAGCTGTATCTGGGCCAAGACGGAATTATAGCTTCGGCCAAACCCGGCACTTATTTGATCGACATGACGACGTCCAGTCCGGAGCTGGCGAAACGCATACACGCGGAAGCGAAAGGAAAGGGACAAAAGGCGCTTGACGCGCCGGTGTCCGGCGGAGACGTAGGCGCGCGCAACGCGGCGTTGTCGATCATGGTCGGAGGGGACGCGCAAGCTTATGAGGACGTGCTGCCGATTCTGAGCTGCATGGGGCGCAATGTCGTGTTTCAGGGCGGGCCAGGGTCGGGACAGCATACGAAGATGGCGAATCAGATCGCGATCGCTTCCAATATGATCGGCGTGTGCGAAGCGCTAATTTACGCTAAAAACGCGGGGCTTGACCCCGAAAACGTGCTTCGAAGCATCGGCTCCGGAGCGGCGGGCAGCTGGTCGCTGAGCAACCTGGCGCCGCGGATGATCGCCGGAGATTTCGAGCCGGGCTTCTACGTGAAACACTTTATAAAGGATATGGGGATAGCGATCGCCTCCGCGGATGAGATGGGGCTGGAGCTTCCCGGTCTTGCTCTGGCCAAGAGCTTGTACGAGAAAATCGCGGAGGCCGGACTGGCGGATAAAGGAACGCATGCGCTTTATTTGGCGTGGTCGGCCGCTCGTCGCCACGAAGATAAGGAAGCATAAAACGGGATCGGGATGGGGACACTATCGAGTGCCCGCCAGCCGCGGGCGGATTGCGGGCTGAATCGTTGTGTTAGGGAATGTGGTGGTGAAAGCCATCCTTCTCCTCATCAGTTTGGCGCAAGGAGATGCCGTCGCGGCATCGCCGGGTGATACGTCCATCATGCGGAATGAGGCTTTGAGCGGCAACAGGGCCGCGATCGTGCAAGCCGCGGTCCCAAGCTACGCCAAGTGGGGGCGGCTGGCGATGCAAGAGACGGCCAAAGCGTACGAAGGCGCCTCGATCGTCGATTACAAATACGAAGGAAGAAGCGAAAGCGGGCAAGGCCTCGCGGAAGAGAAATTCCGGTTGTGGCTGAAGCAAGACGGACGGGAGTTCGGCGTTCGCGTTACGATAACGGTAGACACGGCGACGGACCGGTCGCGAGGCGTCCGATTGGACGAAATTCGTCCCTAACGACGAAAAAACGATGGATGGAAACGATAAACGGCGTGAACGGGCAGAGCAGGGGGAACAGGTGTCCCATTGTGCTGCGCCGTTTGCGCTGTTTTTTTGTTTCGATAAATCAATTTTGGAAAAAATAGCAACTTTACGGCATTAAAAACCGTTACAATAGAGGAAGTTATTCCAAATTAATCGTAGCAAGGAACGAAACAGAAAGAGGGGTAGAGGAGTGGACAGAGTACGTACATACGGGAAACGGTGGTTGGTTAAAGCAATCCTCGCCGTTTGCGTCCTCGCGATGGCTTTGCCAACGTGGGCCGCGAGCGCGGACGGGGAGGAGGCGACGATCGATCTTCAATCGAACGTCGCGTTTCAGGGCAGCTTTAAGGACGGCCGCTGGTATCCGGCCAAGCTTGAATTGACGAACGAATCGGACGAAGCGCTAAAAGGCGATTTGGTGCTAAGTTATCTGAATGGCGAGAACGGCACGACGGACGCGGTCGTCCCGCTGGAGCTGCCGCCGGGTTCGCCTATACAAGTAACCATTGGCGTGCCGGGGGTTGTCCTGAATAAGGATACGAACCGAATCGCCTTCTACGAGGGCGGATATCAGAGCGGGGGCAAAGAAGTCAAGCTGGGCGGAAGAGGCTACCTGGATTCCCGCAATACGTTAAGTTATATGATCGGAGTCGTCTCGCGCGATCCCGATACGTTTAACTTCATGCCCCAGCTCAACCAGAGAGGGTACGACATCATAGTCAATCCGCTTCAGCCGGAGGGCTTGCCGGAAGAGAGCCATCTGCTGGATTCCTTCGACGCGCTTGTCATTAACGACACGGCTACCGGCGACTGGAGCGAAGCCAAGGTGACGGCCATCAAAAACTGGGTTACCCGAGGCGGAACGTTGATCCTTGCCGGAGGCGCCGGATACGAGCAGACCGCGGCCGCCTTCGCCGACATCGCCCCAATTCAAGCAGCGGGCACGTTGCAGCTCGATGCCGCTTCCGCGCTTGCCGCGGCTGCCGGCGAAGAGCTATCCATGCCGAACGGGCTGACGGTGTCGACGGGCGAGGCGAGAAGCGGCTCCGCGTCGATCGTCGAAGGCGACATACCGCTCGCGATAACGGCGGAGCACGGCTTCGGGAACGTCGTATATGCGGCATTCGATCCGTCTCTGGAGCCGCTGGCTTCCTGGTCGGGCAGCGCGATGCTGTGGGCGAAGCTGCTAAGCGCTTCGCTTATGCCAAATGCGCAGATCAACACCGGTGCCGGTTATAGCGGTTATATGAATGCCTACTGGCAGCTAAACAACATTCTCGATCTTTTCCCTTCCATTAAGAAGCCCGCGTTTATGCTGTTAATCGGCATGTTGGCCATTTATATTTTGATTATTGCTCCGATCCTGTACATTCTGCTTTCCAAAGTCGACCGCAGGGAATGGGCGTGGTGGCTCATCCCAGCTTTATCCATCGTGATGGGCATTACGGTGTTTATGATCGGGTCGGGCGACAAACGCAACGTCATGGCGCATACCGTCGAGCTGGTCGAGTTGTCCGGCGACGGCCATGCGGTAGTATCGGGCGGGACGGCCGTCTTTACGCCTAACGGCGGAACGGTAACGAGCGAATTCGACGAAGCGATGCCGATCCGAATGTTCGGCTCGAGCGGCATGAACGGCGGCCTCAACGGAAGCGGGCACTACCAATTGCTGAGCGGGGCGAACGCAACCAAGACCATATGGAAATCGGTCCCGTATTGGTCGACCCGCAAGCTGTGGATGGACCGGAGAGTAGCTTCCGCCGAGGAGACCGGCACGGTCAAAGTCGACCTGAAGGACGAAAACGGCAGTGTCCGGATGACCGTTACCAATGAAACGCCGGTCCATCTATCCGACCTCTATTATTTGTATCAGGGTTCCGCGGTCAAAATCGGAAATCTCGAAAGCGGCGAAAGCGGCGATATCGTTCAGCCGGCGCAGCCGCAGCATCAGGGCGGTTTCTCGTATTATAATTACAGCGGCATCGTCTTCCCTTACCCGAGCAACGGCGCGCAAGGCGACGAGTACCGCAGGCAACGCGAATTAATCGAGATGTATTTCGGCAGGTACAACGGAACGATTTTGCCTATTAAGCCCGTTATCATCGGCTTTAGCACGGACAACGAAAGCCGGTACGAGGTGAACGGAGACCGGATCAAGAGCGATAATCTGACAATGTGGATCAGGGAGCTGTCGGCCGTTCAGCAGTCCGGCAGCCGAGTGACGGTTCCGCCGCATGCCATGACGCCGATCATCGTGTCCAATACGTTCCAGAGCTACTCCAGCTACGGAGACGGCTCCATGCAAGCGGGAGCGGGAGAGATGGAGCTGGAATACATGGTTCCTGACGCCTTCGGGATTGCCTACGACAAGCTGGATATCGGCTTCCCGGTTGGCAGCGGAGGCGCCAGCATGACCTGGCATATTTGGAAGAGCGACACGTCGGAATGGATGGAGCTGGCGGCCGACCTTGGGAATCCCGCCAGCTATATGACGCAAGCCCAATCGATCCGCTTGAAGCTTGTCAGCTCGGCGGAAGGCGTCATCATGATGCCGCAGCTGTCGATGGAAGGAGAGGTATTGCAGCCATGAACGAAGAACAAGCAACCTTTGGATTTCCGGATGCGCCGGAAACGGCGAACGGCGGCGTTGCGGATGGCGGGCAGAGTCAACCGCCGATGATCGAAATTCGCGGGCTGTCGAAGTCGTTCGGCCAATTTCATGCGCTTAAGGGGATTGACCTGACCATAGGACGGGGAACGGTATTCGGCTTCGTCGGCCCCAACGGCGCCGGCAAATCGACGACCATGTCGATTCTCGCCACGCTTCTCGCGCCTAGCGCGGGAGTAGCCAAGGTAGACGGCTTCGACGTGACCAAGCATCCGCACGAGGTACGGAAGCGGATCGGCTACATGCCGGATTTCTTCGGCGTCTATGATCAGTTCAAAGCGATCGAATATTTGCATTTCTACGGCGCCAGCTACGGCATTCCGAAATCGGAGCGGGAAGCGCTGATTCCGCAGCTGCTGGAGCTCGTCAACTTAACGGACAAACGCGATGCGTACGTCGACAGTCTGTCCCGGGGCATGAAGCAACGGCTTTGTCTGGCCAGATGCCTCGTGCACGATCCCGATTTGCTAATCCTCGACGAGCCGGCCTCGGGGCTCGACCCGCGGGCGCGCATCGAGATGCGCGAGATTTTGAAGGAACTCAAATCGATGGGCAAAACGATCATCATCTCCTCGCATATTCTTCCCGAGCTTGCGGAGATGGTCGACGAAATCGGCGTCATCGAGCATGGCCAGATGGTCGCCGTCGGCAACGTGGCGGATATCCAGAACAGGCTGCGCGTCAAGCGCTTCTTGCACATCCGGCTGCTTGACCGACTGATGGAGGCCGAAGCGCACTTGGAGAATCAACCGCATGTCAACCGGCTTATCCGCGACGATAGAGGCATACAGGTCCATTACGGCGGGGACGATGCCGATCAAGCGGAGCTGCTTGCCGGACTGATGTCCGCCGGCTTCCGGATCGTATCCTTTAGCGAGGCGCAGACGAATCTAGAGGATGTATTCTTGGAGATCACGAAAGGAGGAGCCGCCGATGAATGAGCAAGCGGCCGCAAGAAGCGGCAAAACCCCTTGGCGGAATCGCCTGATCAATCCCGTGCTCGATAAGGAGTTCCGGCTTCGGATGCGGACGCCTCGGGCGATGTGGACGTTATTCTTTTATTTGTTCGCTTTAAGTCTGCTATCGCTGAGCGCGATCTATTTGACCCAAGGCATGTCGGGAAGAGGAGCTTCTTTTAATCCGGAACAGAGCAAAACGTTGTTTTATTTTCTCAGCATGGCCCAGCTCGGTTTGATCGCCTTTATGGCGCCGGGCTTGACCGCGGGCGTCATCAGCGGAGAACGGGAAAAGCAGACGCTTAATTTGCTTCTGACGACGCAGCAAAGCTCGGCAACGATTATTTTGAGCAAGCTGGCTTCTTCGCTCAGCTTTATGCTGCTTATCGTTTTTGCGACGATTCCCGTCTATAGCATGATGTTTCTGTACGGCGGCGTATCGCCGAAGCAATTGGTGCTCGTATTCGTGTTCTACGCGTTCATGATGGTATTGCTGGGTTCGTTCGGCATCCTGTTCTCCACGTTGCTTAAGCGGACGATGATTTCGGTCATCGTCACGTACGGGGTGACGTTGTTTATGTTCGTCGGGACGGCCGTTCTCTTTTTCGTTGCCCAGAACATTATGCAGCAGGCGATCTACAACGGACAAGGCTCCATGACGGCGGGTAACTCCCATGCTTGGGTCGGGCATATCATCGCGCTTAATCCGGCCGGCGCATTGTACAGCATCCTGGACCCGCAAATTTCCGATCAGGTGTTCACGATCGGCTGGAGCGGCGGTCAAACGAAAGGCGCGCCTATGCCGTTATGGCAGGAATTCATGATCGTATACGGCGTGATCGCGATTTTCGTTTGCTGGCTTGCCATTCGCAATCTGAGACCGAAGCTTGGCGGCAGAAAACGGGGGTAGACGCGGTTTTCACGCAGCTGAAACGGAAGTGCCGGAGCCGATTGAGGCAGCAACCTCAAGCTGGGAAAGGAAGGAGTAACGATGAACAAGGAACCATTGCTGCGGGACGTGGCCAAAGTCAGGGTCAGGCTGTCGTTATTCGGATTGACCCGCATGGCATTGAACGGGCTGTTTGGCGGCAGCGTCGCGGGAGCGCTTGTGCTGATCGCGAGCCGCTTGTGGCCGCTCCTCTATTCGAAGCGGATGTTCGCGGCGGCCGTCGCCGCCGGTCTGTTTATCGGCATTCTGCTAGGGATTTGGCGCAGGGCGAGCGTCGCGGATGCCGCAAGGATGATGGACCGCGGCGAGCCCCAGGATGCGATCATGACCGCGCTTGACGGATGGAAGTCGGGAGATGCCGGTCGCCAATTCGGCGCGAATCCCGCCATCGTGCGGCTGCAACGGGAAGAAGCGGCGGAAGCGGCGAGGCGATATGCGTCGGATCTAGGCCGGACGCTGCCATGGCCTTCCTGGAAATCATGGCGGCCGCTCGTCTATGGTTCGCTTGCGGCTTGGCTGATGATCGCGGCGCTTCTCGTGCTGCCGAATCCGCTCGATGAACGCGCCGAGGCGCTGGCGGAGACGAAGGAAGCGCTTGAGCAGCTGGACAAGGAGCGGCAAGCGTTGGAGGAGAAGCTGGAGGAGCTCGCGCTGCCGGACGAGGAAAAGGAAAAGCTGCTAACTCCCCTTGACGAGCTGCGCGAGTCGCTGAAGGAGTCCGGCGTCGATGCCGCGGAAGCACTCGAGGAGCTGGAAGCCGCTATGAAGCAGCTGGAGCTCGCGGCGAAGGAAGCGCAAGCGGCCGCGGAGCGGCTTGAAGCCGCGGCGGCCGCGATGACGGAGCAGCGCGAGCTGAAGCCTGTCGGCGAAGCGGTTCAGGCCCGCGACGCCGAAGCGCTCGCAGGCGCGATCGACGGGCTCCGCTCGCGCCTGCGGGAGCTGACGCCGGCGGAGCGCGAAGCGCTGGCGCAAGCGCTTGAGCGGCTGGCCGGGCAGCAGCCGCGGGAAGGCGCCGCCGGCGAGCTCGCGGCGGCGCTGGAGCAGGCGGCGCGGCAAGCGCGCGCCGCCGGCGAATCGGCGGCGGAGGGCGGCGCCGCCGAAGGCTCGGAGGGCGGCGATGGTCTCGCCGCCCTGGAGGAAGCGCTCGCCCGCGGGCTGACGCAGGGCGAGCTGGAGGCGCTGGCCCGGGCGGCGGCGGGCCAGCTGGAGCAGAGCGGCCGGCAGCTTGCGGAGCAGCTGGCCGAGCAGGGCGGCGCCGTGCCGCCGGCTTGGGCGGGCGGCGGAAGCGGCGGTGGAGCCGGCCAGGGCAGCGGCAGCGGAGCTGGCCAAGGCAGCGGAGGCGGAGCCGGCCAGGGCAGCGGCAGCGGAGCCGGCCAGGGCAGCGGAAGCGGAGCCGGCCAAGGCAGCGGCGGCGGAGCCGGCCAGGGCAGCGGAAGCGGAGCCGGCCAGGGCAGCGGCGGCGGAGCCGGGCAGGGCAGCGGAGGCGGAGCCGGCCAGGGCAGCGGAGGCGGAGCCGGCCAAGGCAGCGGCGGCACCGGATCGGGAGCAGGCGGCGGTAATGGCGCGGGTTTCGGGAGCGGCGGCAGAGAGCTGGTGACGACGCCGAGAGAGCTGCAAGGGGAAGGCCAAATCGAAACCGATGGCGGTCCTTCCACCGGCGGCAAAACGGTGACCGGCGGAAAGTCGCCCATCATCGACGGCACCACTCGGCCATACAAGGAAGTCTATAGCGAATACGCGGCGGAAGCCAAACAATCGCTTGGACGTTCGCAGCTGCCAACTAGCATGCAAGAGAAGGTCAAACAATATTTTGATCAAATCCAGCCGGACTAACGTGACAATAGGCGCCCACGAGCACGCTGCTGGTGCTGCTAGAGCCAACTGGATGTAAAAAGTAACATCCAAAGCGCCCGAACGGTGCACCTTCAGCCAACTGGATGTAAAAAATAACACTCAGAGTGTCTGCTCGACGCACCACCAGCCAATTGGATGTAAAAAATAACACCCAGAGTGTCTGTTCGACGCACCACCAGCCAATTGGATGTAAAAAATAACATCCAGAGTGTCTGTTCGACGCACCACCAGCCAACTGGATGTAAAAAATAACATCCAGAGAGTCTGTTCGACGCACAACCAGCCAATTGGATGTAAAAAATAAAATCCAGAGTGTCCGTTCGACGCACCACCAGCCAATTGGATGTTAAAAATAACATCCAAAGCGCCCATCCGGCGCCCCTCAATCCAATTGGATGTATTTATTCAAATCCACTTAGCCATCTAAATACACGTATAGCATCAAGTTTCCAATCGATGACAGAGGCCGTCCCTATTTTCGCGGATCAAGCGACGACGGGGGCAGCCTACTGTTGCTTGCATCCGGTTAATAGCGATACGAGGGAGGATATTCATGATAGAGACAAAGGAACAGCTGGCTGCGGCGGCGGGACGAATCGCGGCGTTGCGTGAAGAGGTAGGCAAGGTGATCGTGGGGCAAAAAACGGTCGTAGACCAGCTGCTGTGGTGTTTGGTCGCCGGAGGGCATGCTTTGCTGGAGGGAATTCCCGGCCTGGGCAAAACGATGCTGGTCCGTACCGTTGCCGACGCGGTGGATTTGAAGTTTTCCCGCATTCAATTCACGCCGGACCTCATGCCGTCGGACATTACGGGAACGACGCTCATCGATTTCGGTTCCCAAGGCGCCGCCGCGCAGCGTTTCCAGCCGGGACCGATCTTCGGCAATCTGGTGCTGGCGGACGAAATCAACCGGGCAACCCCGAAGACGCAGAGCGCCCTGCTGGAGGCCATGCAGGAAGGAACCGTAACGGCGGGAGGAGAGACGCATAAGCTTCCGCGTCCTTTTTTTGTGCTGGCGACCCAAAATCCGATCGAGCAGGAAGGAACCTATCCGTTGCCGGAAGCGCAGCTTGACCGTTTCCTGCTGAAGATCGGGGTGGACTATCCCACCCGGGAGGACCTAAAGGAAATCGTGCGGCGCACGACCACGCTCGAGCAGCCAAGGGCAAGCATGATACTAAGCGGCTCCGAGCTTCTGGAGCTGCAAGCGGCAGCAAAAGAATTGCTGATCGCGGAGGACATGCTGGACGCGGCGGTGCAGCTCGTCATGATGACGCATCCGGATGAAGCGGATTCCCCGGAGGAAATCAAACGTTACGCAAGGTTCGGCGCCGGACCGCGCGCGCTCCAGGCGCTTGTATCGGTGGCCAAGGTCAAAGCGTTGGCGAGCGGCCGGCTGCATGTGTCGTGGTCCGATCTGCGCGACGTCGCTTTGCCCGTCCTCAGACACCGGATCGTGTTAAGCTACGAAGCGCAAGCGCTCGGCATGGATACGGACGCCATGACGCGCTCCATCTTGCGCGACTTGGAGGCGAAGCGATGACGGCGACTCGGAGGCCCGGCGAGGTCGTTCATAACGACGACGCGTCCTTCGCGTATTTGTTTCCCGATGCCGGGCTGCTCTCCAAGCTGGAGCGGCTAAGCTTGGCCGCCGGCAGCCGGATCAAAGGGACGCTTGCTGGCAAACGCCGCTCCACCTCGCTTGGGGGCTCGCAAGAATTCGCGGATTACAGGCCTTACGCGCCGGGGGACGATATCAGGCGGATCGACTGGAACGTTTACGGACGGACGGGCAAGCCTTATCTCCGGCAATATTGGGACGAGCAGGAGCTGCACGTTTCGTTGTACGTAGATGTTTCCCGTTCGATGTCCGCATTCGGCGGAGAGCGCCATAACAAGTTGACAAGCGCATTGCGGCTAGCGGCGGCGGTCGGTTACGCGGCGTTGTGCGGCGGAGACCGTCTAACGGCCCGAACCTTCTCCGGTCAAACCATGGACGAAGGCGTCCGGCTGGCGGGCGGCAGAGCTTCGTCCTTGCCGTTGTTCCGATACTTGGCCGGGCATCGGCCAAAGCCGTTTGACGCAAGCGATCATACGACGAACCGGTCCAACGTCGATATGGAACAAGAGCTCCATGGAACGGGAAACTCCGACCTGTCCCTGCCTTTTCGTTCCCCGGGTCGACTGCCCAGACGGGCGGGCGTTAGCTGGTTATTTACGGACGGCTGGTACGAGCAAGGGATCGCGGAGACGCTTCTCGCGCTGAAGTCGGCCGGCCAGCATGTCGTGTTCGTCCAGCTTCTCTCGCCTGAGGAGATCGATCCTAGGCTGGACGGAGAGCTTCGCTTAATCGACGCGGAGCTAGGCACGGGCAAGGAGGTGGCGCTGTCTTCTGGTCGACTTAAGGATTATCGGGCGGCGTTATCGGCTTACAGAGAAGAGCTGAGGACGACTTGCGCGAATCGGGGCATTCCTTATGCGTTTATGGACACGTCGCGGTCGGCGCCGGATCACGTCGCGATGCTCGCGACCATTCCGAACACGTTGCGCCTCTAGGGATCGGAGCTAGCATCACGAGAGGGAGGGGGAGGAGAAGAGATGCAGTTTCTATCTGCGGCTTCCGCTTGGTTCGCGGCGGCATTGCCCGTTATCGCGCTGATGTATATCCTAAAGAAAAAATATACCGATACCCTCGTGCCCAGCCATATGCTCTGGAACCGGCTGCTCAAGGAGCAGGAGGCGAACAGACCGTGGCAAAAGCTGCGGGGAAGATGGTTATTGCTGCTGCAGCTGCTGGCCGCGCTTGTCGCGGTGCTGGCGCTTATGCAGCCGGTCTGGCTCAGACCCGCCGTCCCGGACGGACATGCCGTCCTGCTGATCGACCGCTCGGGAAGCATGAGCGCCGAGGACGGCGCGGGAGAAGGGGATTACCGATCCCGTCTCGCGACTGTCGTCCGGATGGCCTCCGATTGGCTCGCCGAACAACCGGGCGATCGGCCGGTCACGCTGGTCGTCACCGGCTCCGAGCCTGAGGTACTGGCTGCCCGGGAGTCCGATCATGACCTGCTCCGGGAACGGCTAAGCGGCATCGTTCCCTACTATGGCCGCTCCGATAATGCCGCCGCCTTGTCGTTTGCGGATTCGCTGCATGGCGGCGAGAAGGACGGCATGACCTATGTGCTGACGGACGGCGAATGGCTCGACGCGGAAGAAGCCGGGACGCTTCGGCTATCCGCTCCCGCCGAACAATGGATGGCGGGGCCGGATCCCGCTTCGGAATCCGCCCCGTTCGAGAACGGTTCCGTTCTCGGCATGGGCCTGCGCGAGGACTCCGGCTCGCCAGGCTCTCAATACGCGACGGTAACGGTACGCAACGACAGCTTGCGCCCGCGTACGTTTGGCGTCGATCTATTCGCTTACGGCAGGAACGGCGACGAGCTGTTCCGAACGGAGCTGACGCTGGAAACGGAGGCCCGCGGCTGGCAGAGCGCGGAATCGGAGCAGCTTCCTCCGGCTGATTATTACAAGGCCGTTCTAATAGGCAACCCGGATGCGATCTCCGCGGACAACGTCGCTTATCAATTTCCGCAGGATACGGGTACAGGAAAAGCGCTGCTTGTAACGGACGGCAATCTCTTTTTGGAGAAAGCGCTGCTTCTCGCCGGGGTGCAGATCGTGAAAGCGAGCCCCGAGCTATCGCCGCCCAAAGGCGATTTGGCCGATGAACTGGATTTCGTCGTCCTTGACGGCCATTACGACGCTTTGAAAGACGTCGAGGAATGGGGAGATTGGCTGAAGGGCATGCCGCTTTGGGTCATCGACCATCCGGCAGAAGGAGATCCGCGCACCCTAGTTCCTGCCGACACGGAAGTGAAGAAAGCGGATCATCCCGTCGTTTCCTACATGACGTTGCAGGATACCCATATCGGGAGGCTGTTCGAGCCCGAAGCAGGGGAGGTTTCATGGGGGAAAGACATTCTTCAATACGGAGGTCATCCCGCCATCTATGCGGGAACGTCGCAGGGACGACCGAATTTGCGGTTTACGTTCAGCCTGCAGGATACCGATCTGCCGCTCAGGCCCGAATTCCCGATTCTGATCATGCAAGCGTCGGAATGGATGAACGGCGGCGCAATGCCGCAGCTGGGTACGGGAGTGTCCGGCGGGCAGCTTGCGATTACGCTCCAATCCGATACGGAACGGGCACAGTGGGTCATGGTGGAAGGCATGGGGTTAACGGAGAAGGAACGGGAGCTGGCTGCCGCGTCGATGGCTTACGAACGAAGCGAAGAACAAGTGAAGCTACCCTCCCTGCCGGGTCTGTATCGACTCGAGGAGCATAACGGCGCGGGAGAAGTAACCGCTTCGCGCTTGCTTGCCGTTTCGCCGGACATGGCGGAGCTGGAGTCGATCCGTACCGAAGATGCCGTTCTAAAACTCGCCTCCGACGAAGCGGCGGAAGGCAGTCAACCGAACGGGGGACTTGCCGGTCTAACGATGGAGCCGCATTCCTTGGCAGCCATTGCGCTTATGCTCCTGCTCGTCGTTATGATCGCGGAATGGGAGGTGTACCGGCGTGGGCATATCGGTTGAGCACGGTTACGCGTTAGGCTTGCTGCTTCCTTGGGCGGCTTACGCGTGGTGGATGTTAAAAACGGCGGGAAGACTAACGGGCGGCCGAAGAACGGCCGCCGTCTCGATTCGCTCCTTGATCCTCCTGCTAGTCGTTCTACTGCTTGCGCAAGTGCAGCCCTACCGCAGCAATGAGCAGCGCAACGTCGTTTTTGTAGCGGACAGATCCGACAGCATGAACGACGATGATCGGATCGGGCAGTGGATCGCGGAGGCTTGGAAGGGGAAAGAAGAAGAGGATGCGGGCGGCATCGTCTCCTTCGGCGAGCATGCCGTCGTCGACCGGAGCCTGACGAAGGGAGCATTGCCGGAGGAGGACGCTTATACGTTCCTAACGGGACTCCAGGGCGGATATACGGATTTGGCCAAAGGGCTTCAGCTTGGCGCGGCGATGCTGCGCGATCAGGGAGGCGGCCGAATCGTGCTTCTTTCGGACGGCTCCGAGAACAGCGGCGATGCCGCACGGGCCGCTAGGCTGCTCAAGGATGGCGGCATACCGGTCGATGTGGTCAGCTTGGTATCGGAACCGGCGCGCGACGCCGCTTTCGAGGAGCTGAACGTGCCGACCTCCATCAATCAAGGAGAGACGTTCGGGTTCGAGCTTTCGATCCAGAGCACCTTCTCGGGGCAGGCCGAGCTTAGAATTTATCAGAACGACCAACAATTGAGCGTAAGCGCGGTGCAGCTCGAGAAGGGGAACAATAGCTTTATTCTGCAAAGCACGGCGCTCGACCCCGGGTTCCACCGATTCCGTGCCGAAGTGCGCGCCCAAGGCGACGCGAGGCCGGCGAACGACAGCGCCTATGCGTTTAGCCGGGTCAACGGACCGCCCAAGGTGCTGGTGGTCGAAGGGGAGCCGGGCTCATCCGCTAACCTGGAATCCGCGCTGGCTTCCTCCTTGATCGGCTACGAGACGATCGCTCCCGAGCAGCTGTCGCTGGAGCTTGCGGAATACGCGGCTTACGACAGCATCATCCTGAACAACGTACCCGCGACGAGAATCGCGGAGCTGCCGATGGAATGGCTGGGCAAGGCGGTGTCCGACTACGGGGTCGGCCTTATGATGCTAGGAGGCGAGCAATCGTTTGGTCTCGGCGGGTACTTCCAGACGCCGGTCGAAGACGCGCTTCCCGTTTATATGGACCTCAAAGGCCGAAAAAAACTGCCGTCGCTCGGACTTGTGCTCGTCATCGACCGGTCGGGCAGCATGTCGGACGGCAAGCTCGAGCTTGCCAAGGAAGCGGCTATTCGGACCGTGGAGCTGATGCGGGACGAGGATACCGTAGGCGTCGTCGCCTTTGATTCCGCGCCGTGGTGGGTCGTGGAGCCGACGAAGCTGTCGGACCGCGATTCGGTCATCGAGAGCATTCAAGGCATTCAGCCTGACGGAGGCACCGAGATTTATACCGCGCTGGACGCGGGTTATCGAGGCTTGCTCGAGCTGGAAGCGGAACGTAAGCATATGATTTTATTGACGGATGGACAATCCTCCTCCGCAAGCCCGTATTCCGCGATTACCGACGCGATGAACGAGCATCTGATGACGTTGTCGACAGTGGCCGTCGGGGACGGCGCCGACCAGGCGTTGCTGAAGAGCTTGGCGGATGCCGCGAAAGGCCGTTATTATTTCACCAAGGATCAGAGCACGCTGCCCGCGATCTTCAGCCGCGAGACCGTATTGATGTCAAGGACTTACGTCGTGGACGGCGAATTCGTGCCCGCGATCGGCGATGCGGGAGCTTGGGGTACGCTATGGCGGGACGGAGTTCCTCCGCTGCAAGCGTATATCGCGACGACGGCCAAAGAATTGGCGGAAGTGGGTTTATGGACGCCGGACGACGATCCGTTGCTGGCCCGATGGCAATACGGCTCGGGGAGGACGGTCGCATGGACGAGCGACGCTAGCGGCAAATGGTCGTCGGACTGGATTCGTTGGCCTTCCTTTCCAAAGGTATTCGCGGAGTGGGTGAAGTGGACGTTCCCTCAATTCGACCATTCTCCGTATCAAGTTAAAGCATCCATGGATGGCGGCAAAGGATTGTTGACGGTCGAAAGCGGAAGCGAAGCCGGCAGCGGCGGGCATACGAAGCTCGGCGCGACGATCGAAGGCGTGGAATCGGCCAATGCGGCCGATCCGCTGGGATTGATGCCCGTGGCGCCGGGCCGTTACGAAGCGGAGCTCGGCTCGCTCGAGCCCGGTGCTTACTTGGCCCGAATCGGCGAACTGACGAGCGATGGGAGCATGGCGGCGGAAGGCGGCCAGACTTCCGGACTGGTCATTCCGTATTCGCCCGAGTACCGGATCGAAAGCGGCGAGGGAGAGAATACGCTCTCGCGAATCGCGGCCATTACCGGCGGGCGCGAGCTGCGCTTGGAGGACGCGATGTTAAGCTTCCGCGGCGAACGAATCGCGAAGCGGGAGCTCTACGATTGGACGAGGGAGCTGCTGGTCGCGATTTTGCTATTGTGGCTTCTGGATATCGCCGTGCGACGGCTATCCGTTCCATGGAGGAAGCTGGCGCATCAGGCTATGGGCATGCTTAAGTCTAAGCACATTGGTGCTCGTTCGGGCAACGCGGCGTCGCCGGAGGCAGCGGCATCGCTGAGCCGGCTCAAGAAGGCGGCGGCCGCCAAAACCGAGTTTTACGAAGCTCGCCAATCCCGATCGGCCGCGCGAGCGCAGGTCCGGCCAGCCGAACGGCCTATTGCCGATCCAACCGTCCGCGAGGCGGACCAATCCTTGAATAAGCCGGCGCGAGCCGGCGCAGCAGCTCCCGCCTCCGATCAGGCAAATAACGAGGCGCCGGAACGGGAAGGCGGATCGGGTACCGTAAATCGATTGCTGGCGGCAAAAAATCGAACGAACAACCGGCGTTAACGGCGAAGGCCTCCTTCTTTCATTGGACAGGGAAGGCTCTGCCGCGTTACAATGCAGGGGATAAGCAATTCCTTAAGCGAAAGGTGATGGATATATGTATCGCGAGATGACTGCCGACGAGCTGCTCGAACAACTGAACGCCGGCGTATCTTTAAATTTAATCGACGTTCGGGAGCCCGACGAGTGGGAAGAGGGGCACGTACGCCAAGCGCGCAGCATTCCGCTTTCGCAATTCCAGGCGCGCGCGCACGAAGTGCACGACGTCGAGGGCGAGGTCGTATTTATTTGCCGCAGCGGCGGCAGAAGCGGACGAGTGTGCGAATTTCTCGCGCTGCAGGGCTTCGACGTCGTGAACGTAGCCGGCGGCATGCTGGCTTGGCAAGGCGAGGTTGTCGAGGGCGAGTAGCCTGCATTTGAAAAACGGGTGGCGGGGCAAGGAGAACATCCTTGCTTCGCCATTTTTCTTTGAATTCTAAGAATTTATAAGTTTTGCACCTTATCTGAGCTTAGAATTCTCGGCAATGTTACGCGCTGCGCCGCCAAAGACGGCGACAGCCGTTCACCTTGGCCATCTTTTTGGACAAGTAGGACCGCGTTCCTTGTCATGCTGGGATGTGCACAAAAAGCCGCCAGCGATGCATGCATTTACAAGCCATCGCGCAGTAGTATATAGTAATGTCTAATTCAATCAGATTCAACAATCGCGGATAGCGGCGGAAAGGGGAATGGGGATGAACAAGTCCAGCGGCAATCTAAAGACGATGCCGAAGGTTGATCTGCATGTGCATCTCGATGGCAGCGTGCTGCCGGAGACGTTAATCGAGCTGGCGGAGCTCGGCGGCCCCGAGCTTCCCGAACGGGATCCCGAAAAGCTGTTGCCGTACATGCGCGTAGAGGGAGAATGCGACAGTCTCGCTCAATATTTGAAGAAATTTTCGTTCGTGCTAGCCTACATGCAGACCGGGCATGCGCTGGAGCGCGTCGCCTACGAGCTGGTAAGACAAAGCGCGGAGCACGGCTGCCGATATGTCGAAGCGCGGTATGCTCCTCAGCTTCACCGCGAGAACGGAATGAGCGTGGAAGAAACGATCGATTGCGTGTTGCGAGGGTTATCCGCTGGCGAGAAGGAATTCGGCGTCATCGCCAGATGTATCGTCATCTGCTTGCGCGGCCATTCGCATGAAAAAAATATGGAAGTCGTGCGGAAAGCTTCCGTTTATTACGGCAGAGGCGTCGTGGCGGTCGACCTGGCGGGCTCCGAGGCTCAATATCCGCCCGAGCTATATGAAGCGGAATTCACACTGGCGCGGGAGCTGGGCTTGCCCGTCACGATTCATGCCGGCGAGGCGGCGGGAGCGGGCAGCGTCGAAAAAGCCGTAACGATGTTAGGCGCAGGCCGCATCGGACATGGCGTGCGCATGCTGGAGAAGCCCGAGGTCGTGGAGCTGGTCCGCAGCCGGGGAATTCCGCTCGAGATGTGCCCCGTTAGCAACATGCAGACCAAAGCGGCGACCGGTTGGGAGAGCTACCCCCTTCGCGGCTACGTTGACGCGGGTATCCGAGTGACCGTCAATACCGATAATCTTACCGTGTCGGGCACGACGATGACCAAGGAATACGAAGCGCTGCGCGAGCATCTTGCCTTCACGGACGAGGAGCTGTGCGGCATCGCGATGAACGGAGCGGAGGCGTCCTTCCTGGAGAAGGAGGCGAAACAAGCGTTTATCTCCGCATTTTCCGCGGAGATAAAGGATTGGTTAGGCCGCGACGTCAGCTAATCAGCTCCTTGATCATAAGCGCCATCCGGATGCGAAGGCTGTCCGCGGAGTTCCTCACATGGGCCCCCGTCAGCTGCTCGATCCGGTTAAGCCGGTAGAGGACGGTGTTGCGGTGGATATACAGCTGCTTCGCCGTCTCGCCGATATGGCAATGCGTATCATAAAACACCTTGAGCGTCCTGCGCCACTCCCGCTGCTCCCCCTCGTCAATTCCGCTCCAAGCTTCGAATGTATCCTCGACGAACTCCTTTAAGTCCTCTGAAGGGATCAGTTTAAGCAGATCCATCAGCTCTTTCGTATGATAGAATTGCACGAACTTCTGTTTGTTATGGCTTCTTCCAAGGCGGTACGCCTCCATCGCTTGCTTGAAGGCGGTCGGAATATCCGCAAGCTTGGTAATGGGGACGCTTATGCCGAACGATAACGCATGCTCCTGAGACGAAGCCAGTCTGGCTTCGATTCCTTGCAGCTGCTGGGCCAGCTTGATCTTGCTTTCGGCCCCGGCGCCGATCAAAGCTTTGGAGGGAATAAGCGCGATAAACTTATCCTTGAGCGTAAACAGCACCGTGTCGGCATTCAGCTTGGCGTATTCTTTCGTCAACGCGTGATAGAGATTGTCGATTTCGCGGGCTTTGCGTTCGACGGCGCCATGATCCTTCGCGGTTTCCAAATCGGCTTCGTCCGCATCCCTGCCGCAGATGACGCAGATCATCGCGTCGGCCGGATACAGCCCGTATTGCTTGCCCCGATGAATCATTTCCTGCTCCGACTCGATTTCCCCCTGCACCAGCTCCGTAAAAAATTCGATCTTGAACCGTCTCGCCCTGTCCTTGACCGCTTGCGACTTAAGCAGCTCGAACCCCATCACATTGGCCGCTTGTTCCAGCGCGAGGGAGTACAATTTATTATCCTCCTTCTCCTTGACGAACGCGACGATGTATCCTTGGCGCTGAGACGTCGGGATGGGTTGAATCATGGCGTAAGCGAAGCCGCCGGTCGCGGCGATGGGATAAACGCCGGCCTCTACCGTCTCGCCGAAGGCCGGCCATTGCGCAATGCATTGATTGAGCAGGGGGATGTGGGGCCGCTGAGACGACGAAAGGCTGATCAGCTCCAATCTGGAGCCGAGGATGACGACGGGCGACGCAATCAGCTCCGCGAGCTTTTCGACGATCTCGGTAATGCCTTCGCCGTTCAGGATCAGGTTAAAAAACGTATGATGCGTGTCGAGCGCATAACTCAATTCATCCGTTCGGTTCTCGAGAATTCGGCTTAACGCGCCGTTCAACACCTCCCCGAGCGAATATTCCAAGGACAGCTCCAGTATGGGGAAGTCGCGGCGATTCGCTTCTTCGATGACCGATTGTGGAATTTCCTCAAAAAAACGTTTGGTTTTGATCCCTAGGCCGGCGCATCCCGCATCCGCCATATGAGCCACTAAAGCGTCCAGCGATCCGGGCTGGTCCTTAATCGCATAAGCGGTTGTAAGCAGCAGCTCGTCGGGCTTCAAGTAGTTGATAATATCCGGCGCGTCCATCATGTTGACGGAGCTTACTCTTCGCAGCAGACCTTGTTCGCCGGCAGCAATCCGTGCGTTTTTCAGCGAGGGTATATGAATTAAATCTTTTAGCAGCATCGCAATCGCCCCTTGTGTCAGGTTATATAACATATCATACTGCAAGGTTCGTCATTGCGGAAGTAGTTTTTTGAAATTTTGTTGGCTATGTTGCACCAGTTGCTGGGCTAAATCTATACATTTTATACAATGACAAAAGATACGCCACATCATATGATAGTTTCAATTCCAATGAATTTGTAATGTTTCCTAACATGAGAGGTGAAGGTCAAGCGGCGGGAAGGAGGAGCGGCATGCAGACACCGGATGTTGCGCTACACAACCTACAACTCCGAGCAGGTAACCTCGACAACGAACGACTATCGAAAGAACGGGCTTCGGATTGGATACAACTCCTTTGGGGCACCAGGCATGAGATCATGTTTCCCGGACTCGACTCCGGCGGCAATGCCGCCGGGTGGCTGCTCGAGAGGCTGCTGCGCCATAGCGAATCGGTGCTCGTGCCGATATACGGCAACGGGGGCGAGGCGCTCGCCGACATTTGCGAGAAGCTTGGAGCCGACGTCGTTACCGTCGAACGGGAACGCGGGAACGTATTTCAACAAGACGCGTTGATTGCGGAGCTTCGGCGCAGGAAACCTTCCATGCTGATCGTAGCCCACGGAGAAATCGCGACGAGTCAGCTTCAGCCCCTGGATGAGCTTGGCCGCGCATGCCGCGAGCTGGATATTCTGTTTATGGTCGACGTCGCCGCCACGTCCGGCATCGTGCCGATCAACGCCGACGACTGGCATGCGGATGCCATTGCCACGGGGCCGACAACGTATTTGACGGGTTCCGCAATCCTGCAGGCGATCGCTTATAACGATAGCATCAAAGCCAGGCTGCGGGGAGATTTCGAGCCGTCGCAAGGCGATCGCGAGCATCCGATTCTACCGTTCGACTTCCGTCGAATCCTGGACGCGGTCGCCTATCGGGTGGGTCGCCCGATAGGCGAGGAGGAAGATCTGGTCGAAAGCTTCGAGAGGCGCAAGAGAAACGATGAAGCATTAAGAGCCGGCTTAAGAGCGTTGGGACTAACGTTGCACGGCAAGCAAGAAAGCCGCCTTCCGTCCGCGCAATGCATCGAGATTCCGGAGGGCTTGGACGCCGATTCGTTGCGGCAACGGCTTCAAGGAGAATTCGATATTCCGTGCCATGCCTGGCGGACGTCTACATCGAAGCCTGCCTTGTTGGCGATAGAGATCGAGGCCGCGCGTATTCAGAACCTGGAGGCGGCTGTCGGCTGGTTGGAGAAGATTGGGAAGGCGTTCGAGGAAGAGGGTTACGATAGCCGCGCGGATGAAGCGGCGGCTGCCGCCATCCAGGTTTACGGACAGCAGGCAGATTCGACATAAGGGAGGAATAACCATGGATCCATTGATCGCAGTGTCCAACTTGGACGAAAGAGCAGCTTTCGCTGCCAAGTTTGGCTCGATATTCGAGCATTCGCCTTGGATTGCCGAAGAAGCTTGGAGCTACAGGCCGTTCGGTTCCCGGGAAGAGCTGCTCGAGCGAATGTCCGGCATCGTGATGAACGCGGACGAGGAGAAGCAGCTAGCGCTGCTCCGAGCCCATCCGGAGCTCGGAGCCAAGATCGTCATGACGGCGGAATCGGTAGGCGAGCAGCGCGGCGCGGGGCTTGACCGACTCGACAGGGACGAAGCGTACATTTTGGGGCAGCTCAACGCAAAGTATCGAGAGAGGTTCGGCTTTCCTTTTATCATCGCGGTTCGTGGACTTACCTCCGATATGATCGCAGACTCCTTGCAGCAGCGGATGACGAATTCGGACGAAGAAGAGAAGCATCGGGCGCTGCAGGAAGTGATCAAGATCGCGGCATTCCGGATGGAGCATCTGGAGCTTCACGCAAGCTGATATCAACGATAAAGAAATATAAATAGAGATAGAGATATAAATAGAGACAGAGAGATAAGCCGGGATGTGGAGAGGGAAGACGGACGGAATAAATGAAGGGCAAGCGGGAGGTTTTCGAATGGCGAACGATGAACGTCGCGGAGGAAAAGTGACCACCCACGTGCTGGATACGGTGCTTGGAGAGCCGGCGCGGGGGATGGAGCTTGCGCTCTATCGGATTACCGGAGAAACGCCGGAGCTACTAGCCATGTCGGCGACGAACGAGGACGGCAGGGTGGATAAGCCGCTGCTGGAAGGCGCGGACATGCGGGAGGGCTTGTACGAAATTACGTTCAAGGCCGGGGAATATATGACGAAACAAGCGAGATACACCTCGAAACAGAGTATTTGGAGCCATATTCCGATCCGGTTTAAGGTGGAGGACGCAAGCGGGCACTATCATGTCCCACTATTGTTGTCGCCGGGAGGGTATAGCACGTACAGAGGCAGTTAGCTCCATTCATGCTGACCAAGCAACATTCGATAGAAGCAAGCGGAGAGAAGGGAAACGCCATGGCAACGACATTGATTAAAGGCGCTCAGATCATAACCATGGACGCCGCGGGAACGGTAATGACCGGAGACGTGCTGCTCGAAGACAGCCGTATCGCCCGAATCGCGGCCGTCATCGACGAACGCGCGGATATGGTCATTGACGCCGGGGGAAAGGTGCTGCTGCCCGGTTTCGTGCAAACGCATATCCATCTTTGCCAAACCTTGTTTCGCGGGAGGGCCGACGATCTCGAGCTCCTCGATTGGCTTAAGGAGCGGGTATGGCCGCTCGAAGCCGCGCATGACGAGGAATCGGTGTATTATTCCGCGATGCTTGGCATAGGCGAACTGATCCGTAGCGGCACGACGACGATACTGGACATGGAGACGGTGCATCATACCGATTCGGCGTTCCGCGCGATCGAGGCAAGCGGCATCCGCGCGCTGTCGGGCAAGGTCATGATGGATTACGGCAGCGAGGTGCCGCTTGCGCTGCAAGAGAAGACGGAGCAGTCGCTTCAGGACAGCGTCGACCTGCTGGAAAAGTGGCACGGCAAGTCGGACGGCAGAATAAGTTACGCCTTTTGTCCGAGATTCGTGGTCTCCTGCACGGAGGAGCTGCTGGTCGGGGTAAGGGATCTCTCGCGCCGATACGGCGTCAAGGTGCATACGCACGCATCCGAGAACAGGGGCGAGATCGCTTTGGTGGAGCGGGAGCGCGGCATGCGCAACGTCGCTTATCTGGATCATATCGGCCTTGCTTCGCCGGACCTGATCCTGGCGCATTGCGTGTGGCTGGACGAAGCGGAGAAGCGGATAATCGCGGAGCGCGGCGTAAAAGTGACCCATTGCCCAGGCTCCAACCTCAAGCTTTCGTCGGGCATCGCCGAAATTCCGGATCTGCTCGGCAGGCACGTGCATGTCGGGATCGGCTCGGACGGGGCTCCCTGCAACAATACGCTCGATATGTTCTCCGAAATGAGGATGACGGCGCTGATCCAGAAGACGCAGCATGGCCCGACCGCAATGGACGCTAAGTCGGTCCTGCGGATGGCGACGATGGGCGGAGCCGAGGTGCTCGGCCTCGAAGAGGAAATCGGCAGCATCGAGCCGGGCAAGCGGGCCGATCTCGTCCTGCTCGAGCTGGATGAATTCCATGCCTATCCTTCGTTCGAGGTGGACCCCTATTCCAGAATCGTTTATTCGGCGGGATATAGCGACGTGGATACGGTATGGATCGACGGCCGAATGGTCATGAGAAGCAAGGCGCTGCTCACGGTGGACAAAGGCATCGTGCTGAAGGAGGCGGACCGATCCATCGAACGGCTGCTGAAGCGTCTCGCTTAAGCTTCGAAGTCATGCGAAAGAGGAGGGGACGGAATGGAAGCGGCGGATATTGCGCAAAAGGCGATCCTGATGGAAGGCCGCGCCGTGCTGGCGACGATCGTAAACGTCGAAGGCCATGCGTATCGCAAGGCCGGAGCTTCCATGCTGCTTGAAGCGGACGGAGGCGCCAGCGGCTCGGTCAGTCCCGGCTGTCTGGAAGCGGATCTTAAACTCTATGTCGAACCCGTGCTTCGCGAAGGCATATGCCAATGGATCGAATACGACATGCGGGCCGAAGACGACTTCTCCTGGGGCGAGGCGATCGGCTGCGGCGGCTTCGTTCGGATCCTGCTGGAGCCCGTAACGGGGAAGCTGCTCTCGGCGTTGAAGGAAACGGCGACGCTTCTGGAGCTGGGAGAGGATGCGGTGTTGATCCGCCGATTCGGAGAATCGGCGTTGCCCGAGTCGTATGCGGTAAAGCCTAAACCCGGCAATAACAACAGCGGAATGGCCGCGGAAGACGGCGAATTTCTGCAAAGCTGGGAGGCTAAGCCCAGAGTTGTCTTGTTCGGCGGGGGCGACGATGCCATTGCGGTTGCAAGGCTTGCGCGGATGGCCGGCTTCCGGCCCACCGTGGCGGACTTCCGCGAGTCGGTGCTTACGCCGAGCCGATTTCCCGGCGCGGAGCTTCGGTACGGCTTCCCCGCTGAGCTTGCAGGCATGCTGGATCTGTCAGCTCGGGATTACGTCGTCATTATGAGCCATCAATACCAGCGGGATCGCGAATTTTTAAGGATTGCGCTGCAAAGCGGTCCGCGGTATATCGGCATCATGGGCTCCGCTTCGCGAACGCGCCGAATGCTCGAGGGAGTCTTTGGCGACATTCCAAGCTCGGTGCGTTATCCCGTCGGTTTACCGATCGGCGCGGACGGCCCGGACGAAATCGCGATCAGCATCGCGGCGGAGCTAATCGGCGTAAGGAGGAAGGGACATGTCGGAATCGGGAATGCGGATCGCGGGGCTTTATTTGGCAGCCGGCTCGAGCCGGCGAATGGGAAGGCAGAAGCTGCTCCTTAAAGCGGGAGGCGGCGGACGCGAAGTAGGCGCCTTCGCGCTTAGCGCGGCCTTGGAGTCGAAGCTCGACGACCTGACGATCGTATCGCGATCGTCGCTCATGCACCTTTGGCGCGGCGTAATGGACACTCGTTATCGCGAAGCTCCCGACGGCCGCGTACGCGTAGCGATCGCGGAGATTTCCGCCGAAGAGGCCGAGAGGGGGCTATCCCGTTCCATACGGACGGGAATGAAGACCGCGCTCCGCGAGGAAGCGGAAGGGATTCTGATTATTTTAGCGGATCAGCCGCTTGTTACGGCCGCGATGCTCGATCGGCAGATGGAACGCTTCCTGGCGGATCCCGGTCTTCATTACGTTGCTTACCATAACGGGGACGCTCCGTCGCCGCCCATGCTGATATCGTCGCGGCTATTCTCAGCGATGCGGAAGCTCGATGGCGATCAAGGAGCGAGAGCGCTGATTAGGCAGCCCGGCGTTCGCGGACTCGACATGAGACCCGAGCAGCCTGAGCGGCTGCTGGATCTCGATACGGAACACGATTGGTTTAAGTTAGAGAGGTTACTAAAGGATCTCGGTTAGAGGGAGAGGACGAGGCAGCATGACGAAATGGGCGATCGAGATGGCGGGCATAGTCAAAACCTTCGGAGCGGTCATGGCAAACGACAATGTCGACTTCTCCGTTCGGGAAGGCGAGATCCACGCGCTGCTCGGCGAGAACGGCGCGGGAAAAAGCACGGTGATGAGCTTGCTCTCCGGCTTGTATCGAGCGGACGAGGGGACGATCAAAGTCCATGGGACGTTCTCGTCCATTGCTTCGCCCAAGGATGCCATGAAGCTTGGCATCGGCATGGTTCACCAAAATTTCAGGCTCGTTCCGACGCTGACGGCTCTCGACAACATCATTCTCGGCGAACGCGGCGAGCCATGGCGCGGCGGCGGGTGGAGGAAGAGAAAGCTGGCGCAGGTTGCCGCGATCTGCGAGCGTTACGGCCTTGGCATACCTTTGGAGCAGCCGATATGGGCCATGTCGGTCGGCGAGCAGCAACGGGTGGAGATCGTCAAGACGTTGTATCGCGGGGCGGACATCATCTTGCTCGACGAGCCGACCTCCGTCCTTACTCCGGGCGAAGCTGAGGCGTTGTTCCAGACGCTAAGAGAGCTTAAGGCGGCAGGGAAAACGATGATCATCACGACCCACAAGCTCAAAGAAGTGATGTCCGTCGCGGACGGCATCTCCGTCATGCGCAAAGGGCGGATGATCGCATCCCTGCACCGGGAGGAGACGGACGCGCGCAGCCTCGCGGAACTGATGGTGGGAAGGGAAATGCGCGAAGCGGAGCCGGTATTGTCGGGCCTGACGGGCGATACGATTCTAGAGGCGATCGGCATGACCGTACGTTCCGACCATGGCCGCAACGCGCTGGAAGGCGTTTCGTTCCGCATTCGCGAAGGGGAAATTGTCGGGGTTGCCGGGGTCGCCGGAAACGGTCAAAAGGAGCTTGCGGAAGCGCTCACCGGCCTGCGTCCCTGGGTCAAGGGCGACATGCTGCTGCGCGGCAAGCGTATGGCTAACGCCAGCGTTAGGCGGTTGATCGATAAAGGCGTCGCTCATATTCCGGAGGACCGAATGAAAAGCGGTCTCGCCGGCAGTCTCGGCGTGGTAGATAACTTGATGCTGAAGACGTATAGAAGCAACAAGCATTTCCGCTTCGGACTTCTGCGCGCTAGGGCCAATGAAAGCTGGGGCAAGGGGCTCGCCGAAAGATTCGACGTCCGGCATGGGGGATTGGATCGTCCCGTAAGGGGGATGTCCGGAGGCAATCAGCAGAAGCTGCTGCTCGCCAGGGAGATCGATCAGCAGCCCGATCTGATGGTCGCCGTCCATCCGACGCAAGGACTCGACGTCGGCGCTGCCGAGTCTGTGCATCATATGCTGCTCGGCCTGAGGGACGCCGGAGCCGGAGTCTTGTTAATTTCGGAGGATCTAGACGAGGTTTTGCGCTTGTCGGACAGGGTGATCGTGTTGTACGGCGGACGTATCGTCGGCGAGCTGGAGCGTCATTCGGCCGATCGCGATACGATCGGCCGGATGATGGCGGGCATCGAGGGCGAGGGGGTGGCGGCGCGATGAACGAGAAATCTCTTGCCGAGCCGATCAAGTCTTCGGCGCCCCCGTCGCCCAGAATCCGCAGATCGCCGTTCGCGATGCCCTTCTCGCTGCAATACGACCCGCTAAAGAAGGGCGGCGCCTGGTGGGTGCCCGTCGCTTCGGTCGCGGCGGCCTTGCTCTTATGCGCCTTGTTTATCTGGTTGAACGGCATGAATCCATTAACCGTATACGCCAAAATGGCCAAAGGGGCGTTCGGCTCGACGTTCGGCGTCAGCGAGACGCTGGTCAAGGCGATTCCGCTATTGTTGTGCGGGCTAGGCGTTGCGGTAGCTTACCGCATCTCCGTATGGAACATCGGGGCGGAGGGCCAACTCGTCGTCGGCGCGATTGCCGCGTCTGCGGTTGCGCTATACATGCCGGGTTTGCCCGGCGCGCTCTACATACCGGCCATGGTCATATCCGGCATGGCGGCAGGCGCCGTATGGGGCTTGCTGACCGCGGTGCCGCGCACGTACTTCGGCGTCAACGAGCTGATTACGTCGCTTATGCTGAACTACGTTGCGCTGCTGCTGCTCGACTACCTGGTATTCGGTCCATGGCGCGATCCAGACGGCTTTAACTTCCCGGGCACTAGGGTATTCGCGTTGGAGCAGCAATTGATGACGTTTACCGGGTCCCGCTTGCATTACGGGCTGATCTTCGCGCTGATTGCCGTCGTGGCGTTCGCCTTCGTATTCAGCAAGACGAGGTGGGGCTACGAGATGAAGCTGCTAGGAGCCAATCCGCAAGTCGCGAAATACGGCGGCATCAAGATCAATAACCATATTCTGCTCGTCATGATGATCAGCGGCGGCTTGGCGGGACTGGCCGGCATGAGCGAAGTGTCCGGCGTCTCCCATAGGCTGATGTACGGCATTTCGCCCGGCTACGGCTATACGGCCATCATCGTCGCTTGGCTTGCCAAGCTCAATCCATGGGGCATGGTCGTAACGTCGGTGTTCGTAGGCGGTCTAATCGTAGGGGGATTCAGCGTTCAGACGATCGGCTTGCCGTCATCGATGTCGATGATGCTGCAGGGAGCCATCCTGATTTGCCTAATCGGCGGAGAGATGTTAAGCCGCTACAAGCTGGTGAAGCGCGCGCCTCGCCATGGCGAAGAGAGAGGAGAGACGGCTTGATATGGACTTTTACTCCAACCTGATCATTGCGGCCATTTCCTCCGGCACCCCGCTGCTCTTCGCGGTGTTGGGCGGTATTCTGAGCGAGCGCTCCGGCGTGATTTTCCTGGGAACGGAAGGAACGATGCTGATCGGAGCGGTCGTCTCCTGCCTCACTTTCCTGCAGACGGGAAGTATGACGGCGGCTGTGTTTGCTTCGATCGCCGCGGCGGGAGGCATGGGATTGCTTCATGCCTTTCTCACGGTCACGCTAAGAGCCAATCAAATCGTCTGCGGTCTCGCGCTTACGTTATTCGGGACCGGGCTAAGCGCCTATCTTGGCAAGCCGGCGGCGGGAGCCGCTCTTCCCGTCCAGGTTCCGAGATGGGATCTTGATTTTCTGGACGCCATTCCGTTTATCGGGCGCATTTTCTCCAATTTGGACTGGTTTGTTTGGTTTAGCTTCGTTTTGGTGGCGGTCATGTATTTGTACATGTACAAAACGTCCTGGGGCTTGCATCTCCGTGCGGTCGGCGACAATCCGGCAACCTCGGACGCCATGGGACTATCCGTAACGGCGTCAAGATACGGGCACGTCATCGCGGGCTCCATGCTGATGGGGCTGGCGGGCTGTTACCTGATCATGGTGTATTCGCCCAACTGGATCGAAGGCATGACGGCAGGCAGGGGCTGGATCGCGATCGCGCTGATCATATTGGCGGCCTGGAATCCACTGCTCGCGTTAGGCGGCGCCTATTTGTTCGGAGGGCTCGACGCGCTTGGCTTCCGGATGCAGCTTATGGATATCGGCATTCCGTCCTACTTCCTCAAGATGACGCCGTATGTCGTAACCATTCTAGTGCTGATGGCCGTCGGCTGGCGCAATCGCCGCAAACCGTCAGACGAACCCAAAGTGCTCGGCGTGCCTTATATCCGCGAGCAGCGATTCTAAATGCAATGACCAAGGAATCGGAGGTGAACGAGGATGGCGATGGAGTACGCTTTATCCGGTGGAACGCCGGAGGTGTGGGAGCCCCGGACGGTCGAGGAGGCTTGGCTGTTGAAACGCAAGTTCGGAGAAACGGCGATCTACGTATCTGGCGGCACGTTGATCCGGACCCAGTGGGAGAACGAAACTCGCCGGGTAGGCGATCATTTGATCAGTCTGGCGAACATTGCGGAGCTGAAAGGAATCGTATTGTCGGAAGAGACGGCCAGAATCGGCGCCGCCGAAACGTTAAACGAATGCAAGGGCAACAAGGCGCTTGAAGAAGGCTGCCCTATACTGGCAAAGGCGATCGGCGCGATCGCGGCACCTTCGATCCGTCATCTGGCCACGATCGGCGGCAATATCAGCAGCTTGATCGGCGATGCGATCCCGGCGCTGCTTGCGGTGGACGCGGAGCTGCTCCTGTACCAGGAGCAGGGGAGGCGGCGGCTGACGCTGCGCGAGTGGCTCGAAGGCGCGGGAGGCGTCAGACGGCAAGACGATCTCGTGATCAGGGTGCTGATCAAGACGAAACCGGTCGGCGAGGACCATTTTGCCTTTTACGAGAAGGTCGGACGGAGAGAGAGCTTTACGCCTTCGCTCGCGACGGTTGCGGGTACCGGCACGGTTAACGAGAACGGAGAATTGGCGGAAGTGCGGTTGTCCGCGGGAGGAGGAGCGGCAATTCCCCATCGTTTGACAGGAGCGGAGGATGCGCTGAACGGAGCTTCGTTAAGCGAGGCTGCCTTGTCCGTGGTCCACGAGATGATCAAACGTCAATATTCGGCTGCCGGCGACTTGTTCGCCGGTACCGACTATCGCAAGGAAGCGTCGGCCAATCTGATCACCGCGCAATTCTGGAAGCTGCTCAAGAAATAAAGGTTACGACACCGAGAACGGGAGGCGCGAAACATGCTGATGAACAGACAATCGGCCGGAACCAGATGGCGGCTGCGGCCGGACGGTCCGGACAAAGTATCGGGCAAGCTGCGATATTTGACGGATCTCGCGCTTCCGGGCATGCTGATCGGCAAAGTGCTGCGAAGCCGGGAGCCTCACGCGTTCATTCTCGATATTCGAACGGACAAAGCGAAGGCGGTACCTGGCGTCATCGCGGTCATCACGCATGACGACGTACCGGGACTTAACGCCTTCGGCATCGTTAATCCCGATCAGCCGGTATTCTGCGGCGAACGCGTCCGGTACGTCGGCGATGCGGTCGCGGCGGTCGCGGCGGAGACGAAGGAAGCCGCCGAAAGGGCGCTCGCCCTTATCGAGGTCGACTACGAACCTATTCCGATCGTCGACGATCCGGAGTCGGCCATGCGGCCGGAATCGCCGCTTCTGCACCCGGGTGGCAACGTCCTGCATCGGACCCATTACCAAAAGGGAGATCCGGAAGCAGCGTTCGAGGCCTGTGCCCACATCGTTGAAGAAACGTATGATACGCCTCGCCAGATGCATGCGTACATGGAGACGGAAGGCGGGTTGTTTATCCCGGAAAAGGACGGACGGCTGTCCGTATTTGCGGCAACGCAGCACGGCTTCAAGGATCGGATGCAGCTGTCCCGCATTCTGGCGATGCCGGAGGAAATGATCCGCATCGTATCGAGCCCGATCGGCGGCTCCTTCGGGGGCAAGGACGAATTAAACGTCCAGCCCTACGGCGCGTTGCTTGCGCTGAAGACGGGACGTCCCGTCAAGCTGCACAACACCAGGCGCGAATCGGTGAGGGCGGGACTTAAGCGCCATCCCATGAAGCTGACGATGAAAACCGGGATTGGATCGGACGGCAAGCTGCTTGCGCACCAGGTCCGGATCGTTGCCGATACCGGGGCTTACAGCACGCTAGGCGCGCCGGTGCTCAACTTCGCGACGGAGCATGCGATGGGACCTTATCGAATTCCCCATATTTTGATTGACGGCGTGTCCGTTTTTACCAACAACGGCGTTTCGGGCGAATTCCGGGGCTTCGGCGGCAACCAGGCGATCTTCGGAGTCGAGAGCCAAATGGACCGGCTAGCGGAAGCGGTTGGCATGGATCCGTGGCAATTCCGCAAGCTGAATCTTCGGGAGCCGGAGGATCCGGGACCGTTCGGCCATGTCATCTTGCCGACCGAGGGCGTAAACAGCGTATGGCGATCGATCGAAGGCTCCGAGCTATGGAAGCGCAGATCGCGTTCCGTCGTCTCTTCGGCGGAGCCTTGGGTGCGCAGGGGAATCGGCGCCGCGATCGCGATGCATGGATCCGGACTCGGCTACGGCATTCCGGATCCCGGCGGAGGCCGGCTCCGGCTTACCGAGGAAGGAAAGCTCGAAGCGGCGTTCAGCTTCGAGGAGTTCGGCCAAGGCATTACGGCGACTCTCGATATTATGCTGACCGAGCTGTTCGGCTGCGGCAGCGAAGATATCGTCATCGTAATCGGAGATACGGACCGTACGCCGCACTCGGGCTCCAGCACGGCTTCGCGCTCTACGACGATCGCCTATATGGCGCTTAGGCGTCTTGTCCCCATGTTGATGGAGAAGCTGCTGCCGCTTGCCGAGGAAGCCACGGAGCTGCCGCGCTCGATGTTATTCGCCGGCCCCGGCGGGCTCTGGACGACGGAGCCGGACGGTCCCAAGCGGCTCGCGGTCACGTTCCGCGAGCTTGCCGCAAGGTCGGTGGAGGCTCTGGCCTGCGAGACGTCGTTCGCTTTTCCGACGACGCCGGACGAGGTCGTCGGCGGGCATTACCTGTATACGGGGGTGGCCATCGCCGTCGAGGTTGAGGTCAACGTTCTAACGGGAGCGGTACGCATCACGGATCAATATCATGCCGTCGCGGCCGGACCGGCGGTCAATCCGATGGGCTATATCGGCCAGATCGAGGGAGGCAGCGTGATGGCGCAAGGCTTTGCGTTGCTGGAAGACGCGGTGATGGCGGATGGACGGTACAAGACGGAAAATTTGGATACGTACTTGATCCCAACCATCAGGGACGCTGCGGGAGGATTCTCGCTTCACGCGATCGAAGAGCTGCCGCCGGACGATCCTTACGGTCCGCGCGGCATTGGGGAAGTAGGAACGGTTGTCCTCGCACCGGCCGTTACGGCGGCCGTGCATCATGCCATAGGAAGACGAATACAAGCCTTGCCGATCCGTAGAGAAGAGCTGATCGCCGGCTACGACGGCTTGTTCGCGGAGGGAGCGAAGACATCATGAGCGGTTATACGTGGAGAGGCGTCGTGAACGGTCGGGAAGAGGAAGCGAGAGTCCATCCTACGGCAAAGCTGCTCCATATCCTCAGGGACGATCTCGGGCTAACCGGCACGAAAATCTCCTGCGAGTTGGGGCGGTGCGGGGCATGCATGATCCTGATGGACGGCAAGGCCGTTAATTCCTGCCTCGTGATGGCTTATCAATGCAAGGGGAAATCCATCACGACGATCGAAGGATTGGCAGAGGATGCAAGCCATCCCATCCAGCAGGCGTTCTTAGAAGAAGGGGGGTTCCAATGCGGCTATTGCACGCCGGGGATGATCGTATCCGTCAAAGCCATGTTAGACGAAACGCCTAATCCGACAACCGAACAGATTATAGAAGGGTTGTCGGGCAATCTGTGCCGATGCACGGGATACGGAGGTATTCTGCGCGCGGTGCAGCGATGCTGCCATACTTAGAATTCGGGAGGAGAAACCATATGTCCAAGAAATCGCCAAAAAGATTGTTCGCCGCCGCGCTCGTACTGATGCTGGCTCTCGTTAGCGCATGCTCGCAAGCCTCCACCACAAAGGAAAGCCCCTCTCCGTCGCCTTCGCCGTCCCCATCGCCCGAGACTTCCGCCGCGGGGGAAGCAAGCGCGCCTCCGGCCGAGCTGCCGAAGGTCGCGTTCGTCTACATCGGCGTGCCGGGAGACGGAGGCTGGACGTTCGAGCATGACAAAGGACGGCAAATGGTCGAAGAGGAGCTCGGCATCAAAGCGACGGTCGTCGAGAACGTGCCGGAAGGTCCCGACGCGGAGCGCGTCTTCGAGGAGCTGGCGCAGGATCATGATTTGATCTTCGGCACGAGCTTCGGCTACATGGATCCCATGTTCAACGTGGCTCAGAAATACCCGGACGTAAAGTTCATGCACGCGACCGGCTACAAGACCGCGCCCAACCTAGCGACCTACCAAGGCAAAGGCTATCAGCCGGGTTACCTCGCGGGTCTCGCGGCGGGCAAGCTGACGAAAAACAACAAAATCGGCTACGTCGGCGCCTTCCCGATTCCGGAGGTCATTTATACGATCAACGCGTTTACGCTTGCCGCGCAAAGCGTCAATCCCGATATCGAGGTTTCCGTCGTATGGAGCAACACCTGGTTCGATCCGGCGACGGAGCGTCAAGCGGCGATCAGCTTGCTGGACCAAGGCGTGGACGTGCTTGCGAACTACCAGGATTCCCCGGCCGGCATTCAAGCTGCACAAGAAAAAGGGGTGTGGGGCATGGGCAACGACTCCGACATGAACCGTTACGCGCCGGAAACCTACGTCACCAATCCGGTGTTGAACTGGGGTCCTTATTACGTCGACGTCGTGCAAAGCGTCATCGACGGCACTTGGGAAAGTCATCAATATTACGGGGGCTTCAAGGAAAACATGGTCGACATCGCGCCGTTCGGCAAAAACGTGCCGCAAGATATCCAGGATCTCGTCAACGCCAAAAAACAAGACATTCACGACGGAACGTTCGAGGTGTTCACGGGGCCGATCGTCGATCAATCCGGCGCCGAGAAGCTTGCGGCAGGCGAGACGATGAAGCAAGAAGACATTCTGGTCATGAACTACTTCGTAAAAGGCGTCAAGGGTACGATTCCGCAGTAATTAATGACATTAATTAATGGCATTAACAAATAACGAAAGGATGATCCGAGAATGCCGGTACTAGATCCCGTACTGCTAAACGTTTGGCACCCCGTCCTCTTCTCGTCCGGCTTGGAGGATCGTCCGATACCGGTCGAGCTGCTTGGCGAGAAGGTCGTCCTGTTCCGAACATCCAAAGGCGTTCACGCGCTTAAGGATTTATGCATTCACAGAGGCGTGCCGCTCTCGCTCGGCAAGGTCAGGAACGACGAAATCGTCTGCGCCTACCACGGCTGGAGCTACGACGCTTGCGGCACGTGTACGCTAATCCCGTCCTTGCCGAAGGGAACGGCCATTCCGTCGAAGGCGAGAACGCCGTCCTTCCGCAGTCAGGAGGCATACGGCATGATCTGGTTGTGTCTGGGCGAGCCGGAGACCGACATGCCGACAATCGGAACCCGAGGCTTGCTGCCGGATTTCGCGGGGGTGTTTATGGGGCCGTACGAGGTTGCGGCCGCCGCACCCCGGGTCGTGGAAAATTTCCTGGACGTCTCCCATCTTATGTATGTCCACGAAGGGATGCTCGGCGACAGCGAATTTTCGGAGATCAACGATTACAGGGTTCATGAAACGGAAGGCGGAGCGCTGCGCACCGACGAGATCGAGGTGTATCAGCCGGATCCCGACGGGAGAGGCGTTGGCGTGGATACCTTCTACACGTACGAGATTTATCATCCCATGAGCGTTTCCTTGACCAAACGCATCGCGGGCTCGGACGACATCTTCCATCTTTATCTGTTCGTCGCGCCGAAAAACGAGGAAAAAAGCCTTGCGTTTATGATCATGGAACGCAATTACGCGTTCGACGAGCCGGACGAGACGTTCGTCGCGTTCCAGGACATTCTGCTGGAGCAGGACCGGCTGATCGTCGAGAATCAGAAGCCGGAGCTTCTGCCGCTTGATCTCCAGGCGGAGCTCCACTTGAAGTGCGACAGGCTGGCCATCGCCTATCGCAAGCTGTTATCCCGCTCCGGCGTATCGTTCGGCACGGCATAACGAAACGAGAAGCGTCGCGAAGCCTTGCTCAGGGGGCTCGCGACGCCTTTTTCATTCCCGAAAGGCACAACGATCGGCTTTCCTTTTGCCAAGAGGGGTCCCGATATGCCATTATCATCATAGACAAAGCGGAAAAGGTGATGACAGATGAACATTCGCAAGCTTAGGCTGCATGATATAGGCAATACGTTATCGAGCGAGGATCGGGACGAATACGAAAAGGATTACGCGCGCCTCATCCAATCGCCGGCGTTCAGGAGGCTGCAGGGCAAATCCCAGGTGTTCGGAGCGGGCTCGGGCGACTACTACCGCACCAGGCTTACGCATTCGCTCGAGGTATCCCAAATCGCCCGGGAGGTGGCGCGCCGGCTCGGCAAAACTTATTCGTTCCTCGCGAAAAACGAGCATCCCGGACTGATGCTGCTGCCCGAGGTGGTCGAATGCGCGGCGCTGGCCCATGATCTGGGCCATCCGCCGTTCGGACATAAGGGAGAAGAAGTGCTCGACTCCATATTGAGAGCCCGTTACGGCATCCCTTACGAGGGCAACGCGCAAAACTTCCGCATCCTGATGTTCCTCGACAAACGGGCGGGCAGCGAGCGCGGCTCCGACCTGACGGCGGCGGTGCTCCTTGCGATCAACAAGTATCCGTTCTGCCTCGACGATCCAGCGCGGATGAAGGGCGTCTATCCCATGGAATGGGCGGGCATCGACTACTTGCGAGGCCTGTGGGGGATGCCGGAGGGCTGCAGCACGCTGGAGGCGCAGCTGATGGATCTGTGCGACGACATCGCTTATTCGACCCATGATATCGAGGACGGGATCCGCGCCGGGAAGATCGTGCTGTCGGAGGATTTCTTCGAGGATGACCGGCTCGTCAAGCGCGTCGTGCAGGAGGTTATCGACGACCCCGCCACGATGAAGGCGGTGCATTGGGAGCAAGGGGATCTCAAGGCCATGGTGAAGAACGTGCTGGACGCCTATTATCGCCAGTGGAAGGAAGTGTACGTTCAGTACGGCCGCGAAGCGTCGCGCACCCGCCGCGAGATGAAGGCGCGCTGGGTCAGCCGTTTCGCCAACAGCGTCGGCATTATCGACGATCCCCGCACGGGCTGGAAACGGATTACGTTCGTGAAGGACGGGGCGGAGGATCTGGATCTGCTGCGGACGATGGAAATATTGAAGAAGCTCGCATGGGTGACGTTGATCAAGGACTTCCGTGTACAACGATTGCAGAAGCGAAGCGAGAACATGATTCATCGATTGTGGGACAGTCTTGAAAATTACGATGCGGGTAGGCTTATTTTGCCGCCGGATTGGGTGGAAAGCTACGACCGGCAGAAGGGGACGTGGCCGTGGGAACGAGTGGTCGCCGACTACATCGCCGGCATGACGGACGCCTACGCGGAGAAGGTCTACACGGAGCTGTTCGCCAGCCGCTCCGGATCCATATACGAGCGAGATTAGACTAAAGGCACCTTCCGGGCGAGGAAAGGTGCCTTTTTGGCGTTTTATTAGATTGCTCTCCAATTTCGAGGTCCTTTAGGCAGCACGAATCAAACTCATTAATGCAATTAACCAATAGGTTCGCTTTGAGAAAGCAGACCCGTTACGGTTCGCAGGTTATGCAATTTCGACTCCCCGCATATAGTGTAGGGCAGAGGTACGAGCCCGCCGCGACATCGCGGGTTGCCGGCCCTACGGTTTTGGAGGCGATGGAGATGGGGAGAGAGGCGTCGGTCGGACATGCCGGCGGCGGAGGCGGCGTGACCGAGCTGGATTTTACGATACAAGGCATGAGCTGCGCCGCTTGCGCGGCCCGAATCGAACGAGCCGTCGGACGAATGGAAGGGGTGCGGGATGCCGCGGTCAGCTTTCCGCTGCGGACGGCATGGGTGCAGCTGGAGCCGGGAGAAGTGACGCGGGAGGACATAGCGGGCCGAATCGGGCAGCTCGGATTTACCGCCATGACGACGGAAACGGCCGGACAGGGGCTTCGCAAGGAACGGACGGCCTTGCTCTTCCGATTCGCGGCTTCGGCGATGCTTACGCTCCCGCTCCTTGCGACGATGCTGCAGCATATTCCTCTCCTGCAGCCGCTATCGGCGCTGCTCCCCGATTGGCTGCATCAGCCGTGGCTGCAGCTGCTGCTGGCGTCGATCGTTCAGTTCGTCATCGGGATGCCGTTTTATTTTGGCGCGTACCACGCGATCCGCCAGCGGAGCGCGAACATGGACGTGCTCGTCGCGCTTGGCACGACGGCGGCTTATCTGTATAGTCACTATATCGTATTTGCCGAGGGGCTCGTCCATTCGGCGGATTGGCCGCGCCACGGGGCCCCGTTGTACTTCGAGACGTCCGCCGTCGTCATGACGGCCGTGCTTCTCGGCAAGCTGATCGAGACGAACGCTTCGCTTCGAACGCACGACGAATCCTTTGGCTTCGGTCAGCTGCAGAGCGGTACGGCGACCATCGAACGGGATGGAAGGCTGACGGAGGTCAAGACGGAATTCGTCCGCGAAGGCGACATTGTCGTCGTGCATGGCGGGGAGATGATTCCCGTCGACGGAGAGGTAAAGTCGGGAGAATCCATGGTGGACGAATCGCTCCTTACCGGCGAAAGCTTGGGCGCGGCAAAGCTGCCGGGCGATCCGGTCTGGGCGGGTACCAACAATATATACGGCGTGCTTCGGGTCGAAACGAAGGCGGCCGGCCACGATACGATGCTTAACCGGATCGCGGAGCTTGTAAGGCAAGGGCAGCGCTCCAAATCGACGATCCAGTCTCAAGTCGATAGGGCGGCGCGTTGGTTCGTCCCCATGATGCTCGCGATCGCGACGGCTTCATGGCTGGCCTGGGGCTTATGGCTGACTCCGGGAGACTGGGGCAAAGCGACGATGTGCGCCATCGCGGTCCTCCTCGCCGCCTGTCCCTGCGCGCTCGGCCTTGCGGCGCCGATCTCGCTAGCCATCGCTTCGGGCAGATTGGCCAAGCGCGGCATTATCGCCAAGGAGGCTAGCGCGCTGGAGCGACTCGCGGCGATCCGCACGATCGTGCTCGACAAAACCGGCACGTTGACCGAAGGGAAACCCAAGGTCAAACACATTCAATCGTTCACTATGGGGCCGTCTGCGCTGCTCCGAATCGTCGCGGCGCTCGAGGCGGAATCGACGCATCCGCTTGCGGAAGGAATTCGAGAAGAAGCGGGCAGGCTCGGCATGAAGGTGAAAAATGCGGAGAATATCGTCGTCACGGCGGCGGGAGGCGTGCAAGGGCGCGTCAACGGATCGGCGTTTTCGTTCGGCAATCTCAGGCACGTCGAGAGAGAGGGCTGCCGAGTGGGGGCGGCGGAGGCTCAAGCAGCCAAGCAGCGCGAGAAGCTTGGCGAAACGGTGCTGTACGCTTGCAAGGAGGGTGAGTGTATCGGCATCGTCAGCTTTGCGGACCGGCTGAAGGCGGATGCCGTCATTACGACAAAAGCGCTGCAGTCGCTCGGCGTAAAGCCGATCGTCGCCACGGGCGATCATGAGGCGCCGGCCAAAGCCGCCGCCTCCGCGATCGGCATTCGCCGCGTTCACGCTTCTATGCTGCCCGAAGGAAAGCTGGCGCTGGTGGAGTCTCTCAAGGAGCGCGGAAGCCGGATAGCGGTAGCGGGAGATGGCTGGAACGACGCGCCGGCGCTTGCGGCGGCGGACGTCGGGATCGCGATGGGCAGCGGAACGACCGCGGCGCTTGCGGCCGGCCATTTGACGCTCTTGTTCTCCAGACTGTCCGCGATCCCCGAGGCGATCCGCATCAGCCGGCTTACGCTCCGCAATATTAGGCAGAACCTGGCCTTTGCGTTTCTATACAACGCGATCATCATTCCGTTCGCCGCAGCGGGCATGCTGCAGCCTTGGATGGCCGGCACCGCGATGGCGCTTAGCTCCGTGTCGGTCGTCGGCAACGCGCTAAGGCTTAACGTCCGTCTGCGCGCGGCCGAGGATAGAGGCGGCCGATGACGCTGACCTGGCACGCCGTAAGCTTGGTCATGCTGACGGGGCTCTTCAGCGCCCCGCACTGTATCGGCATGTGCGGAGGCATCGTCTCCGCCGTATCGCTGCAATCGGGCATCCCGGCTTCGAGGTCGATGCTGCTCTACAACGGCGGGCGCATTCTCTCCTATACCGTAATGGGAGCGATGATGGGCGCGGTCGGCTCCTTTGTCGACGTAGCAGGCAAGCTAGCGGGCGTAAGGGGGCTTGCGTCCATTATCGGCGGCCTGTTCGTCTTGCTGTGGCTTTGGCGCCGATTTCAGCTGCCTCTTATGGGCAAGCTGTCCGGCATGCTTCACCGCAAGCTGGCGAGCGGGACCGAGCGTGAAGCATCCGCGCGCGGCAAATCCCTCCACGTGCTCGCGACGGGGATCGCGTTCGGCTTTCTGCCGTGCGGCCTGACCTACGCGATGGGCATGAACGCGGCGGCATCGGGCTCCGCGCCGGAAGGGGCGGCGATCATGGCTTTATTCGGACTCGCAACCTTTCCCGCGCTAGCCGCTGCCGCTACCGTCGCCGCGTTCGCGAATCGGAAGTGGCGTCGTTTCATGCGGAAGGCGGGGGTCGTGACCGCGGTGTTCGTCGGCGTGTTGTCGATCATGAGAGGACTTGCCGTCAACGGGCTGATTCCGTCGATTACTCCATGGTTATGGTAAGGCCGCGGTCTCGCGCTAGTACACCGCCTTTAACGTGCGATCGACTTGAAAGGAATCGCCGTCCGCCGGCTGCACCGTAGCCGTCGCCCGCCACAGGCCCGGCATGAGAGGCACGCCTTCTCCTTCGTAGACGCCCGGACTTGTCTCGCGAAGCTCGAACGCATAATCGCCGCACAGCATATCCAGCATTTCAAGCTTTACGGCGATCTTGGCGCCGGAGAGCGGTTGATTGGACGCATCCAACATCTGAAGCCGGAACCCGTTGTCGCTAAGCGCGACGGCCGGGTATCGGCTTATGGACCACTCCAGCGTCATCCCCGCTTGTTGATGCTTGGTCGAGGCGGGATCCGCCGCGGCGGCCGGAGAAGAACGGAGCACAGCAAATAACGCGGCGGCAAGAAAAATGATCGCGACCGCCCATAGACCGTACAGCATCATACGGTTAGCGCGACGTTGCGGGAGCGGCGCTGCCGCATCGGGCAACGGCGACTCTAGCATGGCCATTGAGGCCACCTCCTTGTAAAGCATGATGGCAAGTAGACGGTAATTCGATCTCATAACCCTATCCACTACCCATATGCGGGGACAAACGTATGATATGCGTCAACGATTTCCTTTCCTATCAAGGAAGAATAGACAAATCGGGAGGACAGGTGTATAGTAACTACTGACCAAGTTGAATAGAACATGAAATAGGTGTCTAGACGAATCATCGCGCGCTTCATGGCGCTTTGGACTCGTCCAAGACTTAATTGGGAAGCCGGTTCAATGCCGGCGCGGACCCGCCACTGTAAGGAAGGGGGAAGCAGACGTACGCAAGCGTCACTTCTTCAAGGCTTCGGCAGCATGTCACTGAACGTATCGTTCGGGAAGACGCCGACAGCCTTATTCCGAGCCAGGATACCTGCCTGTTGTCATCACGCCGTAACCTACGCGGAATTAGGTTGGTGTTGGAAGAGGCATGTCGCCTGCCCTCGTCGGCAGGTTACCGCAAGCATTTCCGGCACGATTGCCGGAAGTGCTTTTTTTATTGCCGATTATGAAGCTCGGGGCTGGAGACTCGAGGCAACCTATGATCATGTACTGCCCAATGGGTCGAGAGAACAAGAAAGCGGGGATGGGAAATGAGAGAAATCAAAAATTGGGGCGGCCGCTCGGCATGGGCCGTCATGCTGGTCGTCCTGATGCTGGCGCTTGCGGCTTGCTCGGGCAACAACGGCAACGGGGGAGACGCAACGCCGACTTCGTCCGCGCAGCCGCAGACGGAAGCAACGTCGCCGTCGGCTTCGGAGGAGCCGAAATCGGAAGAAACGGCATATCCGCTGACGATTGTCGACGATACGGGTACGGAGCTGGTCTTTGAGAAAGCGCCGTCCGCCGTCGTCTCCATCGCGCCGAGCGAGACGGAAACGATATTCGCCATCGGCGGCGGGGAGCTTGTCGTCGGGGTAGACAGCAACAGCAATTATCCGGAGGAAGCAACCAAGCTGTCGCAGGTAGGGGATTATGTGACGAACATCGAAGCGGTGGTGGCTCTAAATCCGGATTTGGTTATCGCGTCTTCGACAATGAACGCGGATGCCGTCACGAAGCTGCGCGAGCTGGATATTCCCGTGTACGCCAAGGATCCCAAAACGTACGAGCAAGTGATTGCCAAAGTCGAGGAACTTGGTACAATATTAAATAGAAGCGCGGACGCCGCCGCCGCGGCCGGCAACATGCGCGATACGCTGGAGCTGGTAACGACCGCGGTGAAGGATGCCGATAAGAAAAAGGTTTACTTGGAAATGAGCCCGGGTTGGACGGTCGGCTCCGGCGAATTCCTTAACGAAATGATTACGCTGGCAGGCGGCGAGAACATTGCGGCGTCGCAGCCGGGCTGGTTCGAAGTAAACGTGGAGGAAGTCATCACGCAGAATCCGCAATATATCATTTATCCGGATATGGGAGAGGACACAAGCTTGCTCGTGGATGGCATCATGGCTCGTCCGGGCTGGTCGGAAATCGATGCCGTCAAAAACGGCAACCTGATCGCCGTCGCCAACGATCCGCTCGTGCGGGTAGGTCCGCGGCTCGCGGATTCGCTGCTGGAGCTGGCCAAAGCCATTCATCCCGAGCTTGTGAAGTAATCGGACATGACCATCAAAGGATTGGGATACGGAGGAGCAGCCTTGCTCCTTCTTGCTGTTTCTATTACCGCCAGCCTGTCGTTAGGCTCGGCGGGTTTGTCATTTTCCGACGTCTGGGGCATTATGCTGCATCAGCTGCCTTGGTTTGACGGCGCGGAGGAGACGTGGACGCGCGGCGAAATCGCGATCGTGACGGAGGTTCGACTATCGCGCGTACTGCTGGCCGTACTGACCGGGGCTTGTCTAGCGCTCGCGGGAACGGGCTTCCAGGGCGTGCTCCGCAATCCGCTTGCCGACCCCTATACGCTCGGCGTCGCGTCCGGCAGCTCCGTGGGAGCCGCTTTTCTTATTCTATTCGGCCTTCAGCTCGCCATCGGCATCTGGACGATCCCGGTCGTTGCGTTCTTCACGGGTATCGTTACGTTGCTCGGCGTTATCGCATTATCCCGCTCGGGCGGCGTCGTGCAGATCCAGACGCTGATTTTGTCCGGCGTAATCATTCAATCCTTTTTGGGGGCATTCGTCTCGCTGATGGTGTCGATGTCGGACGGCGTCGTCAATCAAATCCTGTTCTGGATCATGGGCTCGCTGGCGATGCGGGGATGGGAGCATGTGACGATGCTGCTTCCGTTTCTGCTGATGGGATTAGTCGCGCTTGTCGCGTACGCCGGCACCATGAATTTGTTCGTGCTCGGAGAGCGGCATGCCGCCCATCTGGGCGTTCGCGTGGAGCGAACGAAGCTGATCGTGTTGATCGCGTCCACGCTGCTGACCGCCGCGGCGGTGTCCGTTGCCGGCGTGATCGGCTTCGTCGGCCTTGTCGTCCCGCATATCATTCGGCTGATCGTCGGTCCGGATTATCGCTATATCGCGCCGCTCTCCGCGGTTGGGGGAGGCATCTTCCTGCTGTGGGCCGACACGATCGCGCGCACGCTGCTCACGCCGAAGGAGCTGCCGCTAGGCGTCGTTACCGCGCTGCTTGGAGCCCCGTTTTTTGCTTATCTGCTTCATCGCCGCATGAAGGAAGAGAAGGGGGACGCCTAACATGAGGGGACTTCGACTAATAGAAGCCGTCTATCTCGTCAACGGCTCGTCCGTGCTGCAAGGCATCGATATCGAATTCCGGCCGGGCCGCTTCTATGGCATCATAGGGCCCAACGGCGTCGGCAAGTCGACGCTGCTCCGCCTGCTGTCGGGAATCGAGAAGCCGGATGTTGGCGAAGCGCTGCTTGATGATGTGGCCGTTGCCGCAATCCCGCGCAAGGAGCTCGCGCGCAAGCTTGCCGTTCTGCAGCAGGGCGGACTGGCGGCGGTGGCTTTTACCGTAAGAGAGATCGTGGAGATGGGGAGGTTCCCTTATCAAGGCTGGCTTGGCGGCGAGCGGGCCGATCCGGGTCCGCTGATCGACGAAGCGCTCCAAGTGATGGGATTGACGGAGCTGCAGCATCGGCGGCTTCATCAGCTAAGCGGAGGCGAACGTCAGCGCGTGGCGCTGGCCAAGCTGATGGTGCAGCAGCCGGACATCTTGTTATTGGACGAACCGACTACATACTTGGATATCGGATATCAAATACAATTGCTGGACACCGTCCGGCTATGGCAGCGCCGCGACGGATTGCTCTCGATAGCGGTGCTGCACGACTTGAATCTGGCGGCCCTGTATTGCGACGAGTTAATCGCTCTGCACCAGGGCAAGGTTCTGGCGAGAGGCGTGCCGTCAGACGTGCTGGTTCCTTCCATTATCGAGACGATGTATGACGCGAAGGCCATCGTGATTCCGCACCCTGATAACGGCATCCCCCAAATTGTGCTGCGGCCGGGCGAAAGTAACGGCTCCGATACGAATGATAGAGGGGCGAATGACGGAATAGGATGATTTTTCCGTTGATGAACATAAATATAATTATGTAAACAAATTAAAACCGTAATAACCGGATTGATAACGTGGTAGTTGAGAAAACAGGATACTTAGGAGGTTACCGCCGATGAATACGATGGATCTGGAACTCAGATTAATGGAACAAATCGCCGCGATCCCCGACTTTGATCGGGAGGCTGCCGAACGTGCCAGGCGCCACTCGGATCAATTGACGAAGCCGCCCGGAAGTCTGGGCAAGCTGGAGGATATGGCGGCGTCGCTTGCCGGCATGAGCGGCGAGCTATGGCCGGACGTGTCCAGACGCGCCGTCATTATTATGGCGGGGGACCATGGCGTCTGCGAAGAAGGCGTCAGCGCGTTTCCGTCCGCGGTTACGCCGCAGATGGTGATGAATTTCTTGAACGGAGGAGCAGCCGTCAACGTACTCGCGCGACAAGCCGGCGCGGAAGTCGTCTGCGTGGACGTTGGCGTAGCCGCGGAGCTTTCTCATCCGGAGCTGCTGAACCGGAAGGTCGTATACGGAACGGCCAATATGGCGCGCGGCGCGGCGATGACGCGCGAAGAAGCGCTTCAAGCGATCTGGACGGGGATCCAAATCGTAGAGGAGAAGGTCGGGCAAGGCTACTCGCTGTTCGCGACCGGCGAGATGGGGATCGGCAATACGACCGCTAGCGCGGCGATTGCCGCCGTACTCGGCGAATTGCCGCCGGAATCGACGGTCGGCAGGGGGACGGGCATCGGAGACGACGCCCTGGCGCGGAAGATCGACGTCGTTCGCCGAGCGATCGCCGTTAACGTTCCGCGGCAAGACGATCCGCTCGACGTGCTCGCGAAAGTCGGCGGAGCCGAAATCGCGGGTCTTGCCGGCGTCATCATCGGAGCCGCGCGCAATCGTTGTCCGGTCGTCATCGACGGCTACATTTCGTCGGCGGCCGCTCTCGTCGCGTCACGGCTTGCCCCGCGTTGCCTTCCGTTCATGCTGGCCTCCCATCTCTCGCACGAGCGAGCGCATGGCGCGCTGCTCGACGTCGTCGGATTGTCGCCACTGATCCATATGGAGATGCGTCTTGGCGAGGGCACGGGCGCCGTGCTGTGCTTCCACTTAATCGACGCGGCGCTTAAGCTGATGCAAGAGATGGCGACCTTCGACAGCGCCGGCGTGTCTCAAGGATAGGAGGAGATCGGGATGGCTATTCTCGTAACGGGAGGCGCCCGCAGCGGCAAAAGCGCGTTTGCGGAGCGATACGCGCGATCCATCGGCAAGAAAGGAATTTATTTGGCGTCCGGACGCGCGTTCGACGAAGAGATGAGCGATCGTATCCGCATTCACCAAAGCGATCGCGCTCTTCAGAGCGGAATGACTTGGACGACGATCGAGGAGCCTCTGGCTTGGACCCAATGGCTGAATCAAGAAGGAGCATCCTTCGGGTTTGGAGCAGAAGCTGCAGCGCCGGTCGTCTTATTGGACTGCTTGACGCTGTGGTTGTCGAATTGGCTGATGGTCGAAGAAGAGGACAGTACCGTCGACATACAGACGGAGATCGAGCGGCTCGTCGAGGCTATAGCCGCTTATCCTGGGCCGCTATTGATCGTAACGAACGAGGTGGGCGACGGCATCGTGCCGAGTTATCCGCTCGGCCGCCGGTTTCGCGACGAGGCAGGCCGGCTTAATCAGCGCGTGGCCGCCGCGTGCGAACGCGTGTTTCTGGTCACCTCCGGCATTCCGGTCGATCTGCGCGCCATCGCTTACCGTTTCGAGGAGGAGTCGTGATCTACGGCTTTCAAGAGCTGCTGCTGCTGTCCGCCGCGGCCATCGTGATTGATTGGATCGTCGGCGATCCCAAATGGCCGGTTCATCCCGTCATCTGGATGGGGAGATGGATACGCTGGCAAGAAAAGCTGTTTCTCAAAGCTGCCATCCGCGAGCATGCCGCCGCCGCCCGTCTGCTCGGCATCGCGTTAACCGTGACGACGCTCGCTTTGAGCTACACCCTCATGTGGGGGATCGTAACCATAGCGGATGCCGTGCATCCTTGGCTGGGCTACGCGCTATCGGCGTGGTTTATTTCGACGACGATCGCGGTCAAAGGGCTCAAAGATGCGGCGATGCTGGTCTACAAGCCCTTGGCGAAAGGGGATTTGACGCAAGCGCGCAAATTCGTGGGCTATATTGTCGGTCGGGACACGTCGCGTCTCGAGGAGCGCGAGCTCGCCCGCGCGACGATCGAAACCGTCTCGGAAAATACGGTCGACGCGTTCGTGGCGCCGATTCTGTATGCCCTCGTCGGGGGAGCGCCGCTTGCCATGCTGTACCGTTCGGCGAACACGCTGGATTCCATGGTAGGGTACAAAAACGAGAAATATCGCCATTACGGCTGGTGTTCGGCCCGCACGGACGATTGGCTTAACTGGATCCCGGCTCGCTTCACGGGCTTATTGCTGTTGATTGCCGCTATTCTGCTTCCCCGGATGAACCCATGGCGGGCTTTGAAGTCGATCTTAAGGTTCGCGCACCGACATCCCAGTCCGAACAGCGGCATTCCGGAATCGGCTGCCGCAGGGGCCCTAGGCATCGAACTGGGCGGACGCAACGTTTATTTCGGGGTCGTCAGCGAACGCGCGCGAATGGGATATCCGACGCGGCCGATCGAGATTCAAGATATTCGCGGCGCCATCAGACTGCTATATGCGGTTAGCGTCATCTTAGGAGCGGGAGTGATGTCCACGTGGTTCCTCATGCGTTAAAAACGGAAATGTATGCGGCTATTGCCGCGTTGCAGTTTCTCACTCGCCTGCCCATCCCCGCGGCCGTCCCCTTCGAGAAGCCGATTCTGGGCCGAAGCGTCGCCTATTTCCCAATGGCCGGCGCCATCGTCGGAGCCTTGACGGCCGGCGCGGCTTGGCTGTTGGGTTATGTTCTTCCTCCTTGGCCGGCGGCTGTTATAACGTTAGCGTTATGGCTCGGCTTAAGCGGCGGTCTGCATCTGGACGGTTGGATGGATACGGCCGATGGCGTCCTAAGCCATCGCGACAAGGAGAGAATGCTCGACATTATGAAGGATAGCCGGGTAGGCGCGATGGGCGTGACGGCAGCCATTCTATTGCTCCTGCTTAAGGCGTCGCTGCTAGCCGAGCTGATAGGAATCGGGAGGGAATGGCTGCTTCCCGTGCTCGTAGCGGCTTCCTGCTCAGGGCGAGCGGCTATGTCGCTCGCCATCGCGATATGGCCGGCCGCTCGTAAAAACGAAGGTATCGGTTCGATGTTTAATGAGGTTAATAAAAATCGAGTCATCTGGGGAAGCCTGTCGTTAGCGCTTTTTGCAGGTGCATCGTTTTTATTTAATGAGATTAATTATTTACAACGCTTGTCGATTGTGGTCGTTTGTCTATTGTTAATGTCGTTAATTGTCGGTTGGCTCGGGAGTTGGCTATGCCGAAAGCTTGGGGGACTGACCGGCGATACGTACGGCGCCATTAATGAAGCGGTCGAAGCCGGGCTGCTGCTGGCGGCGGTCTGCGCCATCCGGCTGTGGGTGTAAGAGAAGGGAGATAAGGAATTATGCTGGAGAGATACGGCCATGGCGGCGATCTGAGAACGGCGCAGGAGGTGTTCGGCCGCAGCGCGGACTCGTTCGCCGATTTCAGCTCGAACATGAATCCGCTTGGACCTCCTAAGGGAGTTCAGGAAACGATTGCGAGATATGCGGAAACGATCCATCACTATCCCGATCCGGCATCGAGGGGGCTTAAACAAAAGCTTGCGGAGCGGCACGGCGTACCGGAGTCGTCTATCCTGATCGGCAACGGCGCCGCGGAACTAATCGATCTGGCCGTTCGCGCGCTCGCTCCCCGGGTGACGGCGCTCGCCATGCCTTCCTTCGACGAATACGGGGATGCCGTGCGCAAAATCGGCGGTTCCGTCTATGCGATGCAGCTGCGGTCGTCCAACGGGTTTGTGCTAGACGAGGAAACGGTAGGGAACGCAATCGATCAATCCGAAGCATCGTTATACGTCTTGGGTTCGCCCAATAACCCGACGGGGCGGCTCGTTGACGCCTCGTTGATCCGTCTCCTGCTGGATAGCAGTGCCTACGTCGTATTAGATGAAGCGTTTCTCGACTTCTCTCCTGAGGAGGAACGGTTGACGCTGGTTCGCGAAGCCGCCGAGCATGATCGTCTTATCGTCATTCGATCCATGACCAAGTTTTATTCGGTGCCGGGCATCCGGCTAGGATACGCGGTGGGGCAAACGGCGATGATCGCTTCCCTCAAGCGGCTGCAGGTGCCGTGGAGCGTCAATTCGCTGGCGCAGCAGATCGGCGAGGCGGTGCTGCAGGATGCCGAATTCGAGCGCTCCAGCCGCGAATGGCTGCTGTCCGAACGCGAATGGCTGACGAAGGCGCTGCAACAAGCCGGCTTCCTGGCAACGCCAAGCGAAGCGAACTACTTGCTGCTGAAATTGCCGGAGTCGTGCGCTTGGAGCGCCAGCCAGCTGCAGCTCGAGATGGGCAAGCGAGGCGTATTGATTCGCGACGCTTCCCGCTTCCGGGGACTGGATCATCGATATATCCGCGTCGCGGTCAAGTTGAGGGAGCAAAACGTCGAACTGCTGGATGCGCTCGCCGGTTGTTTGGGATTAAACGCGACAAGCGATCGGCGGTTTCCATGACGCAGCCGTTTCGGGAAAGCCGCGAATATATCTCCCCGCTGTGGCCCGGCCTGCGCTTCACGCTCGAAGGCGACGTGCTCCGCGTCGACTTCCCGGAGCCGCTAAACGCACTCAGCAGCGCGATTCTGCCCGGCGGTTATTCCATAGCCGACGGTCTCCTGAATTGGAAGGTTCCGCTCGACTATGGCGGAGGAGATCCTTTGACGCACCTGAGCGAGCGATGCGCGGCGGCCGGGGCCGATCCGCGGCGGACGATCGGCTTCATGACGGCGGCGAAGCTGACTCACGCCTCCATTCAGGGACTCGATGGAGACCGCTTCCGGCTTCTCTGCTGCGCGACGGCCGGTACGCGCAACGCCGCAAGGGCGGGAGATCCGCGCGCGACGTATTCCGCTTACGCGCCTGGAACGATCAATATTTCGTTATTCGTGGACGGGAGATTGACGGAATCCGCCATGGCCGGCGCGATCGTCACCGCGACGGAAGCCAAGTCGGCCGCCTTGCAGGAGCTTGGCGTCACCGAGCGGGAGACGGGGCGAATCGCCACCGGCACGACGACGGATGCCATCGCGGTCTGCGTCAGCCAGCGAACGGGATGGGGGGAGCCGCATGCATATGCGGGCAGCGCCACGTCGATCGGCTGTTCCATCGGCGAAGCCGTTTTTCGAGCCGTCCATGAAGCGGTACGCACCTAAGGAGAACCGTAACGTTTGAGCGGCGATCGCGGAGGCAATGCTTGAAATAGCCCGCATTTAGAAATACCCCTGCAACTTTTCCAAATTCTGAACGTCTAAACGTTAGCGCCTACGAGCTGCGGGACCAACCGTTCCGCCCGCGTCAGGCCTGATGAATAGATAGAGGAGTTGTAGGTTGTGGAGAATAAGCAAGGACAACGAAGACGGACAGGGAAGCAAACGCTTGCCGCACTATTACTATCCGCCACATTGCTGGCATCGCCGCCGCTTCAAGCATCGGCGCTGGACGCGCCGATTACGGGAGGCACGCGGTTCGTCATTCTATATCTGGACAAGCAGGACGCTTTCGTCAACGGCGAGCAAGTGCAGCTGGACGCGCCGGCGACGATCAAGAACGGCCGTACCTTCGTGCCCGTCAAGTTTCTGGGCGATGCCTTCGGCATGAAGGTGGAGTGGCAGGAGAAGACGCGCACGATTCTGATGGAGACGCCGTCCCACGAGATTTTGCTCAGCTCCGACAATAAGACGGCTTGGGTAAACGGCATCCAATATCCGTTCGACGATGTCGCGATGATCAAGAACGACCGCTTAATGGTCAAGCTGACCTGGCTGTCCGATTATATGGGCGCCGCCTATACATACAATCACGAGCTGCGTCGCGTCGACGTCTTGTACGTCAACAAGCCGCAAGGCAATTACGATCCCGATCAGAACAACTCCAAGCCGGTCGCGAAGTTCGCCTTTGGCAAATCGTCGTACCGGATCGGCGAGCCGATCAAATACGTCAACCTCAGCTACGATCCCGACGCGGAAGGCGTAAGGATGGAGTGGGAAGGCAACGAGGAAGTATTCTTCGAAGCCGGCACGTACCCGGTGACGCTGACGGTGACCGACGGCAAGGGCAACAAAAGCAAGCCGTATACGCGCCATCTCGTCATCGAGGACGAAGTCTACCTGAGCGAGGTGGAGTACCCCGTCTACACGAAGCCGATCGGCGGATACATCGCCACGGATTGGAAAACGCTGTACGCGCATTATTTTAACCTGCCGGATCTGAAGAAGACCGTAACCGAGGACAAATCGCGAACGCTTCTGCTAAGCGACAGTCCCGAGACGTTCACCGAAACGGGCATCCTGTATCAGGATTCCGTCAACGGAAAGGGACGCCTGTACGCGGATCATCTCAACGGCACGGCGAACAAGGTCGGATTCGCGATTCTCGCCACGAACGCGACCGATAAGCCGGTGAAAATCCGGACGACGAACAAAGGCGAGGTCTACCCGTCCATCTACGCGCATCTGATCGGAAGCGAAGCGATGGTGGATTTCCTGGCCGACGACGCCAAGCCGGAGACGATGACGATTCCGCCCGGCGAGACGTATATCTACAAGCAATTCCCGGACTTCTACCCCGGTCAAGGGGTGAACCTGATGTACGACGTCGAGACGGACGGGGACGTGCAGTTTACGTTCGCGACGGCGGACAAGGTATCCAAGGACATGCTCGGCATGACGAAGCTTCCGTTTAACGGCCATATCCGCGGCACCTTCGAGATCGCGGGCTTCGATTGGCAGGTCGACGTTTCCCAGAACGGTCTCAAGAAGCCGACCAAGCTGGTCATCGGCGACGGCAAGATCGACCCGTTCCAGATGGGTTACGATCCTCAGCGCGGCGAAGAGGCGACGCTATGGGGCAACTACGGCACGGTGTACCGCATTCACTCGGACAAGCCGCGCAAGATGGCGATCATGATTCTGGCCAAGGGCGGCGCGTTCAAAGGTCCGTTCAAAATTAACGGGGAGCTCGTCAAAGTACCGGCTTCCGGCGTGTTGACCGCATTTGACGGCATGATCATGCTGCATAAAACGACGGGCAAAGAGGAAAGCCTCGACATCGAATTCAGCCCGCCGGCAGGCTCGGCCTTCCCGATTAATCTGATCTTCTATCCGCTCGACGACCGGGCGCAATAAATATCGTTGCCACAGGCAGGCATCACAGTCCCTCTCGCAGGGCCGTGATGCCTGTCTTCGGCTTGCGATTCCGTCTCCGGGCACGAGGCAAGCGTATGGACAAACGCCGGACGTTCATATTAAACTATGGGTTCGGGTTATTAGAATCGGAGCCGGCAGCGCGGCTGATAGAAGGCGGCGCGGCAGGCAGGCAAGGAGAATGGGAATGAACGAAGAGGCGCGATCGCCCGTCGGGTCGCCGAATAAACAGGTGTTCAAAATCGTAGCGGTATTGCTCGTCATATTCGCGGTGGCGGGTTTATTGCTGCTGCTGCTCGTTCAAGCGCTAAGCCAAAAGTCCGAGCGACGCGGCGCCGCGATCGACCAGGTGGGCTCCTACGCCTATGCGGCGGGAGAAGTAAACGGGATGAAGCTGCACGCGCTCAAGACGAAGCCGTCCAACGTTTCGCTGGAAGTCATCTCGAATAACGTGACGCTCGCGGACAGAGTCGGCATTAACGGCGGGTTCTTCTATGGCGAGGCGCTGGTCAGCATGGCCGTCGTGGGCGGCAAGCCGGTTAACGGAACAAAGGCGGATTACGGCAGCGGCTGGGAGAACATGAAGTACGCGCGCGGCACGTTGGTCTGGGATGGAGAAGCGGATTCGTTAAGCGTGCAGGTCGTCCGGCAAGCGACCGAAGTCAAGGTGAAGGACGCGACGCGCTTCTGGGCCCAGGGCGGGATCAGCATGTCGCTTGGCGACGATGCCGGCTGGAAAGCGCGGGCGTCTGCCGAGCAAGCGCCGTTCCCCGACGACGAACGGCTGCGGTCCGCCGCGGTGTACGACGCCGGCGGCTTCTTATATCTTGTCGTCAGCGAAACTCCGGGCACGCTCGAGGCGTTTCGCGCCGCGATCCTGGACATGTTAGCGGAACAACGGCTTGTGGACGGCATCTTCCTCGACGGAGACGGCTCTTCGCAGCTGCTTAGCAAAGAGATGAAGCTGGCGGGAGACAACCGGCCGGTCGTGCAGATGATTCGCATTATGAAATGATAGACCATATAGAGAGGTTGGATGGACATGCAGCCGTTGCCGATCGACGAGGCGTTGCCCGAGCTGCTGAATACGCTGGCGGAGGGACGGAACGCCGTGCTTGTCGCGGAGCCCGGAGCGGGCAAGACCACGCGGGTTCCGCTCTCGCTGATGGATCAGCCGTGGCTTGCGGGCAAGCGCGTCATTATGCTGGAGCCGCGGCGGATTGCCGCCCGCTCCGCCGCGATATTCATGGCTCGCGAGCTCGGAGAGCAAGCCGGCGAAAGAATCGGCTACCGCGTCCGGTTGGATTCTAAGATCGGTCCGCGCACGATCGTCGAGGTGGTGACGGAAGGGGTATTGACCCGAATGCTGCAGGAAGATCAGGCTCTGGCAAGCGTTGGCGCCATCCTGTTCGACGAATTCCACGAACGTCACCTGCACGGGGATTTGGGACTCGCGTTAGCGTTGCAGACGCAGCAGCTCCTTCGCGACGATCTGCGCTTGCTCGTCATGTCCGCAACGCTCGATGCGGCGCCCGTCGCGGAGCTGCTAGGCGGAGCGAAGGTCATTACTAGCAAGGGTCGCGGTTATCCCGTCGAGACGGTATACAGGCCGAGCAAAAACGTTTATCCCGATCAGGCGATGGCCTCCGCCATCGCGGACGCGCTGCGTGCCCATGACGGCGACGCGCTTGCCTTCTTGCCGGGCGTCGGAGAGATTCGCCGGACGGCTAGGGCGCTGCAATCGCTGGGACTGCCGGATTACGTCGACGTACGCGAGCTTCACGGCGGCATGCGGCTGGAAGCGCAGGCGGAGGCCGTTGCTCCCTGTCAAGCCGGCAGGCGCAAGGTCGTGCTGGCAACATCCGTCGCCGAGTCGAGCTTGACCGTCGCCGGCGTCAAAATCGTCGTCGATAGCGGCCAAATGCGCGTATCCCGCTTCTCGCCGCGAACGGGGATGAGCCGGCTGGAGACGGTGCCGGTATCGGTGGCGTCCGCCGATCAACGGCGAGGACGAGCGGGCAGGCTCGCTCCGGGCGTCTGCTACCGGCTGTGGAGCGAAGACGAGCATCGCCGCCTTCCGGAGCAGGGGAAACCCGAGATCGAGGAGACGGATCTTGCGCCGCTTGCGCTGGAGCTAGCCGTTTGGGGCGTTCGAGAGCCGGGCGAGCTGGACTGGCTGACTCCGCCTCCCGCGGCCGCATACGGTCAAGCGAACGCGCTGCTTGAGGAGCTCGGCGCGATCAGCCGGCCCGGCGTGCCGACGGCGGACGGCAGGCGCATCTGCGCGCTCGGCCTCCATCCGCGTCTCGGCTCCATGCTGCTTCGTGCAGCGGAAGAAGGAGCCGCCGGCACGGCATGCGAGCTGGCGGCGCTCATCGGCGAGCGGGATCTGCAGCCATCGGAGCGCAATCCCGACGTGAGCATGAGGCTGGCCGCGCTGCGGCGGCTTAGCGGGCATGATCCCGCCGCGCAGCGCATGATGCAGCAAGCCGAGCAATGGAAACGGATGCTCGGCGGCGTTTCGGGAAGCGGCGGCCGCGGCACCGCGCCGTCGATCGGACGGTTGCTGGCCTACGCCTTCCCCGACCGGGTAGCGCAGAGGAGAAGCGACGGACGCTACTTGCTGGCGAACGGCCGAGGCGCCGTCATGTCTACGGATCATCCTTTGTCGCAGCTGCCTTATCTCGTCGTTTGCGAAATCGACGACGCCGGACAGGAGGCGCGAATTCGCTTGGCGGAAGGGATCTCGTATGAGGAAATCGAACAAGGCTTATCCGATTTCCTCCGGCTCGAGCATAAGGTCGAATGGGATAGCTCGGCCAATGCGGTGCGCGCCTTAACAAGGTTGAGACTGGGATCCATCGTACTCAGGGAGAAGCCTACGCAAGACGCTGATCCCGATGCCGTTGCCGACGCGCTTCTCGGCGCGATCCGCGAGCGGGGCTTGCGGATGCTCCCCCTGTCGAAGCAAGCGAGCGGACTGCTTGGCCGTATTCGGCTTATGGGCGTTGGCGGCGCCGCGGATTGGCCCGATGCCGGCGAAGAGCATCTGCTAGCTACGCTCGAGGAGTGGCTAAAGCCGCATATTTACGGAATTCGCAAGGAATCGGAGCTGCAGAGGCTGAATATGCTGGACATCGTGGAAGGGCTGCTGACTTGGAAGCAACGGCAGGAGCTGGACAAAGAGGTGCCGACGCATTACGTTGTGCCGAGCGGCTCCCGGATTGCGATCGATTACAGCGAGCCGCGGTCTCCGGTGCTTGCCGTTCGCTTGCAGGAAATGTTCGGGCTGCGGGAGACGCCCCGCATCGCCAGAGGAACGCTGCCGCTGACGCTTCATCTGCTGTCGCCGGCCAGGCGGCCCGTGCAAGTGACGCAGGATTTGGCGAGCTTCTGGGAGTCGGCTTATTATGAAGTGAAGAAGGATTTGAAGGGGCGTTATCCGAAGCATGTATGGCCGGATCGCCCTTATGAAGCTGTGCCGACGAGCAGAACGAAGCCGCGGCCTAGAGCTTGACCTTGCTTTTGATCGAGGAACAGGCCTGTACTCGGTACGGAAAGGAGCCGGCGGATGACCATTATTTATGCGCTCATAGGCTTGTTGATCGGATTAAACGGATGGACGTTCCTGCTCATGGGCTGGGACAAAAAAAGGGCAAAGCAGCGCGGCAAACGGCGCGTGCCGGAGAAGAGATTTTTTGTGATCGGCGCGTTCGGAGGCGCCCTCGGCGTCTTGGCCGGGATGAAGGTATGGCGCCATAAAACGCAGCATCGTTCGTTTACGGTCGGCATACCGTATTTGGTCGCGCTTAATCTGATCGTTTATTTGACGCTGATCGGGTTTATCGGCATGAACGCAATGGAATAACGGCAATAAACGGATATCGAACAAAAAACGAAAACATAACATAGCAGCTGAGTCTGAGCAGACTCGGCTCTTTATGGTTGGGAGGCACATCCGCTATGTCTGAACAAGATACGTATCAAGAAGAGCGGCAGCGATTGGCGTCGTCGCTTAGCGATATCGAAACGCAATTAAAGGAAATCGGGCCCAAATACACCGGCAACGACTTTACGGAGCAGATGCTCGACCTGCAGCGCGAAGAGAGGAAGCGCCGTCTGGAAATCGCGCGCAAGGAGCCGTATTTCGGACGGATCGACTTTCAGGAGCTGTCGCAGGACAACCAAAGCGCCGAGGCGGCGGGTCATCTGGCGAAGCCGCTGTATATCGGCAAGGCCGGCGTAGCGAAGGGCGGCGGGAACGAGCTGCTGGTCATCGATTGGAGGGCGCCGGCCGCAAGCTTGTTCTACTCCTTTACGGGAGGGGATTCGCCGGCGGAATACACGTCCCCCGACGGGGAAATAAGCGGTTATGTTCACCTGAAACGAAACCTGATGGTGAGGAGCGGCGAACTGATCCGGGTCGTGGACAGCTATGTGCGGGGACAGGAGGAAGGCGCCGTATCCGACGAATTCTTGCTCTATCGCCTAGGCGAGAACAAGGATAACAAGCTTAGAGACATCGTCTCGACGATTCAAGACGAGCAGGACCGGATTATTCGGGCGGAACGGAATAAGGCGTTATTCATTCAAGGCGTCGCGGGAAGCGGCAAAACGACCGTCGCGCTTCACCGCCTTGCTTTCCTGCTGTATCAATACGAAGGCAGGATCAAGGCCGAGCGGATGATCATCTTTGCTCCCAACCGGATGTTTCTGGATTATATATCCGGCGTCCTGCCGGAGCTGGGCGTCGGCGATATTAGCCAGACGACGTATTCGGATTGGGCGATTCAGCTGCTGCGGCATGAAGTGACGTTAACCGATCCTTCGGAGACGATGGCTTATTGGTTCGAACAGCCGCGGACCGCAGAGGAGCTGGAGCATGCTTCCGGCAGGTTCAAAGGGAGCCTCGCCTTCAAGGAGGCTATCGATCATCGGCTTGCGGAGCTCGCGAACGACATTCTGCCGGAATTGCCGTTCGAGCCGCTTCCGAGGCTGGTGCTTAAGCCGGAGCGGATGAGGGAATGGCATGATACCGATTACGGCGAAGAATATATCATGCAGAAGCGCGATCGTCTGGCCAGCCGCATCCGGAGGTGGCTGGAGTCGGAGCTTAAGACCAGGGGAATCGCCGATAAAAAGCTGCGCGCTTCCGCCGCTTCCAAGCTTAACGCGTTCGTGAAACGGATTCCGTCCTATACGGCGGCCCAGCTGTATGTCTCGCTCTTTAAAGGGAAAAACGCGCTGCCGTCCGTGCCGAAAGCGATTGCCAAGGAAACGGCGGAGCGTCTCGGCCGCGGGGAAGCGGCGGCGGAGGATCTCGCCGCCCTCGCCTATATCGACTTAAAGCTCTACGGCCTCCGCGACGCGCCGTTCGACCATATCGTCATCGACGAGGCGCAGGATTATTCGCCGTTCCAGCTGGAGACGCTCAAACTATGCCAGCGCGCGATATCGATGACGGTGCTCGGCGACTTGCAGCAAGGGATCCACGGCTATACGGGCATATCGCGCTGGGACGAGCTGATGAACCTCTATGGCGCCGGAGATACCGGCTTCTACGAGCTGAACCGGAGCTATCGCTCCACGACGGAAATCATCGAGTTCGCGAACGTCATTCTCGGCGGCATGACGGGAGGCGTCAAGCCCGCCGTTCCGGTGTTCCGCAGCGGGGATCCGGTGACGCTCGAGGATGCGGGTTCGACGTCCGAACAGTGGTTGGCGACGCTTCGATCGACCATCCTCGAGTGGCAAGCCGGCGGCGAATACGATACGATCGCCGTCATCGGCCGCACGGCACGGGATTGCGAGGAAATCTACCGGTATTTTCTGAGGGAGGGTCTTGTTGCGTCGCTCGTTTTAAGCAAACAGCCCGCCTACAACGGCGGATTAACGATCGTTCCCGTGTATTTGTCCAAAGGACTGGAGTTCGATGCGGTGTTGATTGCGGACGCGGGCGCCGAGTCTTACGGTGCCATGGATGCCAAGCTGCTGTACGTCGGCTGCACGCGCGCCTTGCACAAGCTGAAGCTGCTGCAGCGCGGCATGCGGACGCCGCTGCTTGCCCATTGGCGTTCCGAGCCTTAAACCCGCAGAGAAAGCCCGTCGCCGACGGGCTTTTTTGCAGTGCTCACGATTCGCGGTTCCTTGCGTCGTATGTTGCCCGAAGCACCAGGGGCTTTACTCGCGCGTCTCGCAACGATTCAGTATAATGTTAAGAATAGGTTTATATTGCCAGTCGAGAGAGAGAGATTCATATAGAATGGTTGTGAAACAGAAACGATCGATTGCCGGCGGCGCTTATCTGTTCATCATACTGATTGTCCTTGTTTGCCTTGCGATTGCCGTTTCCGTTAACGGAAACGCGAGGGAAGCGCCGCCAACGCCATCGAAAGGCGTTTTGTCTCTTGAGCACTGGAGCCTTCAGCAAGACGGAAAGGTGCCGCTTGAGGGCGAATGGGGCTTTCATTGGAACAAGCTATTAACGAACCGGGAAATGGAGGCAGATGCTTATCGCGAGGAGGCTTGCTTCGTCCCGGTCCCGAACGCGTGGAGCGAATACAAGATCAAAGGCGCGCTGACGGAACGGAGCGGATACGGGACGTATAGCTTGCAAATTCGGTTGAGCGATTACACGGAGGTGCTCGCGCTTAAACTCCCAATCCTGCCGTCCGCGTATACCGTCATGGTAGATGGCCGCATCATTGCGGAGGGAGGCGTAGTGTCGACTCGCAAAAATGACGCGATTGACGCCTTTCGTCCGCAAACCGTTTACTTCAAGCCTACGTCGGGCACGATCAATTTGATCGTGCAAATTTCCAACTACACCAACCTGCAAGGCGGCATGACGCATGCTTTAGAGCTTGGATACGGGCTCAATATGGGCAAGCTGAGGGAACGCGAGCTTGGAGGCACGATGTTTTTATTGGGTTCCTCCCTTGTGCTGGCGTTCTATTTTCTCTATTGCTGGATCGCCCGCGGTTATTTGCGAGCGGCTTTTTATTTCGGCATCTTGTGTTTGCTAGCCGCCATCCGGATGCTGGTGACCGATCAATTATTTATGTTGCAGCTGTTTCCGGCTTTCGGCGTCGAATGGCTTTCCTTTCTGGAGGCGTTATCCTTGCTCTGCGGCGGCTTGTTTGCCGTCATGTTCGTGCATCAGCTGTTCCCGGACGACTTCCATCCGCTAGCGGCGAAGGGTCTGATCATGCTGGGTCTCCTGATCGGAGCGCCTATGCTCGCTTCTTCGGTTTATTGGATGCCCTATTTCCGATCCGCCTTTCTCGTATACATGCTTCTTCTTGGCCTTTATCTTTTTTATGTCATGGTTCATGCCGGTTTGCACAAGCGCAAAGGGGCTCTCGTCAGAATGTCCGCGCTCTTGGTCAACGCGGCAGCCGGTGCCCATGACTATATGCTCAGCCTAGGCGCACATGTACTGTTCGATAGACCGGTGCTTTATTATTCGGCCTTTATCCTTATCTTCTTGGAGGCGGCCGAATTCTCCAACCGGTTTCCCAACCCCCGCATTCAAGAGCAAATTCGCGCGCCAGTCAGAGGATCGCCCGAGACTGGCTTCCATGTGCTCGTAGCGGACGGGGATCGCAGCAGGCAGCGGATGATTCGGGATTCGCTTGGCGAGGAGCAATATCGAATCGTTTCGACGATGAGCGGAACGGATGCGCTCGATTATTTAGAACAAACCGGACAACCGGATCTTATGCTTGTCGACTCCGAGGTTCCGAGCCTATCCGGGCTCGATCTGGTCCGGCGCATTCGCGGCATGTACAGTTTGGAAGAGCTTCCCGTCATCCTCATGATACGGAAGGAGCAGGGAATGGCAACGATAGGGGAGGGCTTCCGTGCCGGCGTGAACGACTTTATGGTCAAGCCGTTTCTTGATGGAGAGCTTCGCTCCCGAATTCAGCTGTATTCGGAAATGAAGCGATTGCATCAAGCGGCCGCGACCTCCGAGCTGGCGATGCTTCATGCGGAGATCAAGCCTCACTTTCTCTACAATACGTTAAACACGATATTGTCCATGACGCTGGAGGAGCCGAGGAGCGCGCACGACCTTCTTTTGAAGCTCAGTTCTTTTTTGCGAAACAGTCTGCAGCTAAAGGAGACCAAAACGTTTATCGGTTTAAGCCAAGAGATCGAGCTTGTAAAAGCCTACTTGTACATCGAAAAAGCTAGGTACGGCGAACGATTGAGAATCGAGTACCGGATAGACGAATCGTTAAATCCATTCATTCCTCCGTTCATTATTCAGCCGATCGTCGAGAATGCCGTCCGACACGGCATCATTCCCAAACGCGAAGGAGGAACGGTAAAGCTGACAGCCAAAGCTGGCGATCATGGATCGCTGCGCATTTCCGTCGAGGACGACGGAGCCGGCATTCCTGCCGAGCGGCTGGAATCGTTGCTGCACGAAAACAAAAACAAAGCGAATGGCATGGCATTATTGAACATCCATCATCGCTTGCTTCGCATATACGGCGTAGGTCTTACCGTAAGTAGCGAAGCAGGCATAGGCACCCGGGTAGAGCTGTATATTCCGGAAGATTCGCTCGACAGGCGATGATTGGAAAGGTAGGTCAAACCTTTCAGTTTGCTTTCAGTGTAATTCAATATAATGGAAACAGTTCTGTCGAACTATGGCGAATTGCGCTTGTTTAGGTAAGAGTATTCATGCAATACGACTAAAGGGGTAATAGGATGCAGCAGCAGAGAGCCAGAACATTGGAGCAAATCCCGAACAAGGCGCTAGAGCCGGAATACGAAAAAGGAAATAAAATCGCGGGTTTCTTTTTTCTTCTTGCCGGATTGATCGTAGATCAGCAGTGCTGGCGGGAAAACGGCCGACAGGAGTCGCGAAGATTAAGCCAAACGCTGACGGACGAGCTTGGCGAATGCATGATGCATCTGATCAAGGAAGCGGATATGCAGGGGATTAAGCTGCCGGTCGTCACCTCGGGCATAAGGGGGGAGCGGCGTCATGCGGTTTCCGTCCGAAATAGCGGCGTAGCCGATTGTTATTGGGTGGATATTGCCGATATCGCGAATGCTAAACCGCGCCTGTACTCCGTCCTTGTGAGAACCTACTCCGCCTCGGAAGAGTCTGCCGGCACTCGAGGCAAGGATCAAGATGCGGCAGGCGGTTGACGAGGTGAAGACATGCAGATCAGAATAGGGATCGTGGATGACGAAGCCCCGGCTTTGAATCGCATCGTAGAGGTGCTTGGCGGCTTCGACAACGTCTTGATTGCAGGACTGCATTCGGACCCGGAAGCGATGCTATTGGATGCCTCGGCCGGCAAATTCGACTTGGCGATGCTCGACATGGAGATGCCGGACATGCATGGACTGGAGCTGGGGAGGCACATTTACGACATTCGGCCTAAGGTGGAAATCGTGTTTATTACCGCTTATCAGCATTATGCCCATCAAGCCTTCGACGTGGAGGCGCTGGATTATATCGTGAAGCCCGTAACGAAGGAAAACATCGCCCGAGCGCTAAACCGGTATATCTCGAGGCGAACGGCAAGCCAGTCCGGCCAAATTATGAGAACGGTGATCAAATGTTTCGGCTGGTTTCGGGTGGAAACGGAAGGGGGCGAGCTTGTCAAGTTCCGCAATTCCAAGTCGAGAGAGCTGCTGGCGCTGCTATTGGCCCATCAAGGCTCGCCTGTCAGCAAAAGCAAGATTATCGAAGCGCTTTGGCCCGGCAGGGACTTGGAACGCGCTCAAGTCAACCTGCATTCGACCGTTTATCAGCTTCGCAAGGATTTGGAGAGCTTCGGATTCACGGACTTAATCGACCAAGACAAGGGAGAGGGTGGAAGCTACAGGCTCAAGCATCCCCCGATCCGGGACGAATGGGCGCAATTTGTCGATTTGTGTCGCGTATATCGTCAATCGAACGACATTCGATACGCCAAGCAAGCGGTGCAGCTGTATCATGAGGGTTATTTGAAGGAGCATGACTGGGAATGGGCGGTTCCGGCCAAGCTCAAGGCGGAGTCCGATTATCAATCCATGCTAGAAGCCATCGTCGGCTTTGAGCTGAAGCGAGAGCGCTATGACGAAGCTTTACCGTATCTTTATTCGGCGGTAGCCTTGAATCCCTATCATGAGGAGTTTCAGGGGCGCATTATCGCGGCTCATCTGCTGGAAGGCGAAGCGGCCGCGGCAGAAGCGCATTACGGCAAGCTTGTTCGGCAGTTCCAGGAGGATCTCGGCGCTCCGCCGAGCTTCACGTTTCGGCAAATAGCCGGAGACCCCGCCGCGTTTCTCTCCCTTGCCTCATACATAACGAATCGCCCCGGCTGAACGCCGGGTTTTTGCTTTTCGGAGGACGTTTGCGGATAGCGAACCGGCCCGGCTTTTCAGATTTCTTTCAGACCTTGTTATCTATAATAATGGAAGTTCCGTGCTATAAATACGCTGAAGATAGAAAAATCATAGAATTCGGAGATGTGCAATGCCGTATACGATTCGTGAACAAATGTTGTCGGACGAGGATTTGATCGAATGTTATCATCAGTCGATTCTATATTGTTGCGACCCTGAATTTATTGCCATTCTCAGCAATTCCATAGCGGCTAGAGGACTTGCCAAACAAGAGAAAGGAGGCGGAGGCGACTCCATGGATGGATGAGGGTCCAAAAAGAAATAATGCATGCCTACGATATGCGATCATAACGCTACATAAACCTGGAGGAATCAACATGCGCTGGTACAGAAACCGAAAGATCGGAACCAAAATCATCTCCGTCATTGCGATCATGGCCTTGCTTCTTGCCGGAGTCGGCGTGTTCGGATTGTTGAATCTGGGCGACTTGAACGAGAGTCAACAAAAAATGTACGCGGACAACTTGCTCCCCATCACGGAAGCGCAGGAAGCGATGAGCAGCTATACCCATCTGCGCGTATACATTCGGGATCTCTATATGTCCAACAACGCGGAAGAAAGGGAGACCGTTACAACGATGATTCACGAAACGAAAACGGCGCTGGTGGCTCATGTGGAAACATATCGCTCATCCAATCTAAGTCCGGACGCTCGCGAGGCGATCGCGCCTTTCGACGCGGCATGGGAGAGCTACGCGGCGTTATATAATCGCGCCATGGATTATTACGCAGACGGCAAGACGGAGCAAATGCTTCAGCTTATCGAAGGGGATTTAAAAGCCCAAGGCGAGGCGCTTCGCGTCATTCTGCAACAAAACGTGGAATTGAATGTCGCTGAAGCGGCTAACGCTTACGAGAGCGGACATTCCTTGTATACGTACGGGCTATGGGTCACGATAAGCGTCATTGGCGTGGCGCTCGTGTTATGCGCCATTAGCGGAGGGGTTCTTTCCGTCATGATTTCCAGGCCGCTTAGGAAGCTTGCCCAACTGGCCGACGCCGTCGCCGGCGGCGATTTGACGCGGAAGTCCGACTTGATATCTAAAGATGAGACCGGCATGCTGGCCAATGCCTTTAATACGATGATCGACAAACTGAACGCAACCGTCGAGAATATCGTTCATTCCTCGCAAAGTCTGGCCGTCGCCGCCGAACAAATATCGGCCAGCACGGAAGAAATTGCGGGAAGCAGCTCCGAACAAGCCGGATCCGCCCAGACGATTCATGCCCTTTTCGAGGAATTGTCCTCCGCCATCAAGTCGGTTGCCCACAGCTCCGAGCAGGCGTCCGAGCTGGCGGATTCGGCAATCGCTCTTTCCAAGGAGGGCGAGGCCATCATCGCTTCGTCATTGTCAAGCATGAACGGCGTTCGCGAGCAAGTCGCGCAGCTCGAGCAGGATTCCGTTCAAGTGGGAAGCATAATCGAGGTCATAGAGGATATCGCGGATCAGACCAATCTTCTTGCGCTCAACGCGGCGATCGAAGCGGCCAGGGCTGGCGAGCAGGGCCGGGGATTTGCCGTCGTCGCCGACGAGGTAAGGAAGCTGGCGGAGCGCAGCGGCGAGGCGACCAAAAAAATTACGCAAATTATAAGAGGCATGCAAGAAAACACCAATCGAAGCGTACGCGCCGTGGAAACCTGCGTCGACCTGTCCGCCCGATCGGGAAGTTCGTTCGAGGGCATCGCGACTCTTATCAATCAATCAGGCGTGCTTGTATCCGGAATCGCGGCCGCCGGAGAGGAGCAAGCCGCCCAGTCGGACGGAGTGCTTCGTTCGGTCGAGCATATTACCGCCAGCACGGAACAGAGCGCGGCAGCCAGCGAGGAGACGGCCGCGGTGGCGCAATCGTTAATGCAATTGTCATCCGAGCTTCAGCGGTCGGTGGCTGCGTTCAAGACGTCGTAAGAAAGCCTTTAATTGCATAGGATCCCCGCTTCTTAATATGGTATTCTAGTAAGATGATGTGACGATTCCAGTAAACGGGGGAATAATCAACGTGGATTTTCGAATGGAATTTTTATCATTTTTTGTTATCCTAACGGACGGAGACGCCGCGGAAAATTCGTCGGGCAGGCGATTCAAGCATTACCAGACGCTGGACGGGGACGATTACGAGCATAGCGAAATCAAAAAGTTTCTGGACGAGGAATTTAAGAGGATCGTCAAACGCAAGGTCGAGCGCAATCCCAATTCCGCCGGCGCTCCGACGAAGATCGGACGGTTTATGGTAGAGCCGGGCTACGAGCTGGGCAGCAACCAGAACTACAATCTGTTCCAGCGGCTGCGCGACGCAGATACGAGGGAGCGGTTTATCGGAATCGCCGACGAGCTCGTGCGGATCTACATGGATACGAGCGCGGTGCGCGGAGGAGCTTTCGTGGTCGCGCGCTCCAAGCTCAACACGTACTTCGATGAGCCGTTCCTCTTCTTGCTGAAATGCGACTTCGAGCCCAAGATCGCCCGCATCTCGGACGAACGGAGCCTGATCTCGCATGTCGAGATGGCCATCAGCGCGCGCAGCATCAAGTCGATCCAATATCCGCATATGCCGGAGGAGGGCTCCCTGGATCAATGGGAGCTCAAAATCCATCAGGCATCGCATGCCAGATACTTCGAGGATTTCCTGAAGTACGTCTCGTACGAGAAGCCGCTGCCCGAGGTAATCGGCGATCAAGTCGTGGAGATGGTTCATCAATATATCGCGGACAAGTGGCAGGAGGAGACGGGCACCGAAAGAAGCGAAGAAGAAAACGCGGTTGAGGTATGGGCGGCCAGCGAGAAACGGGAGCTGCAGGAATGGTGGTCCCCGGAGCAGGTCGAGACGGCCGCGGCGGCGCTGGTCGAGCAGAAGCCGGACTTGCCGTTTACCTTCAAGCTGGGCGGAGTGACGGTCAAAGGGCTGTTATCCGACTTCGGCGACTCCGTCCGCTTCGCCAAGCATAACGGTCGTTATGTAGCGGTTATCGAAGGCGACGCCTTCCAATTCGAGAAGGGCATGTCGCCCGTCGAGCTTCTGCAGCCCATGGAGCTGGAGGATGTTATCCCTCTAATCGGCACGAAAGCGCAAGCGAACGAAGAGGCGTCCGGCCGGTATGACGAAGAAGCGGCTGCCGGAGGCGACGATGGCGTTCCTTGGTGAGAACGCCGTGATATGACGGACCAAACGGCGAGGACTTGCTGGCAATGACGGACCAATAGCAGCTGGCAGCAGGATAACGGGCGCCCCGAGGTATGATAGAACGCGCAACGGGTAAGGATGTTTAAGTGGACGAATGAGCCAATGCCGGGTGGCGACAGCGTCTTGCCTTGGCTTAACGACCTGAAGGGAGCTGCTTCTTCATGATCCTTAAACTTACCGCGTTTGCCTTATTGCTCGTTCTTACCGCTTTTTTTGTCGCGACCGAATTCGCGATCGTTCGGATGAGGGCTAGCCGCGTCGCGCAGATGGTCGACGAAGGCGCCAAAAACGCCAAGGCGGTCCAGCACGTCACCTCTCATCTAGACGGGTATTTGTCGGCTTGCCAGCTCGGCATTACGGTGACGGCGCTTGGACTCGGATGGCTGGGGGAGCCAACCGTCGAAGAAATGCTGCATCCGCTGTTTCATCGGTTAGGCATCGACGGCAGCGCGCTTGCGGTGCTGTCATTTATCATTTCGTTTGTTCTCGTGACCTATCTGCACGTCGTACTCGGGGAGCTTGCGCCGAAGACCGTCGCGATTATCCAGCCCGAGCGGATCAGCCAGTGGACGGCGCCCATCATTATCGCGTTCCACAAGATGACGTACCCCTTCATCTGGCTCCTTAACGGCTCGGCCAACAAGCTCGTCCGGCTAATCGGCTTGCGTCCGGCCAGCGAGCACGAAGCGCATTCGGAAGAAGAGATTCGGCATATCCTGTCCGAAAGCTATGAAAGCGGCAAAATCAACAGCAGCGAATTCGGCTATGTCAGCCGCATCTTCGACTTCGACGAGCGGCTAGCCCGCGAGATCATGGTGCCACGCACGGACATGATCTGTTTGTACGTAGGCCAATCGCGACAGGAGCATATCGCGATCATCAAACGGGAGCAATACACGCGTTATCCCGTCGCGGACGGGGATAAGGACACGATAATCGGCGTGCTGAATACGAAGCATCTGTTCATTCATGAATTCGACGAGAACGAGGACGAGCCTGAAGTAAAGAATGTGCTGCAGCCCGTTATGGCCGTTCCCGAGGTGATGCCGATCAATAAATTAATGGGCCTCATGCAGCTCAACCGGGTCCATATGGTCATTCTCCTGGATGAATACGGGGGAACCTCCGGTCTGTTGACAATGGAAGATATCGTCGAAGAGATCGTGGGGGAAATCCGCGACGAGTTCGATGCCGACGAGATAGTCGAAATCGAGCGGCTGGAGGAAGAACATTACATGGTAGACGGCAAAGCGTCCATTAGCGACGTTAACGATGCCGCCGGCATGGGGCTGTCCAGCGAAGACGCGGATACGATCGGCGGCTGGCTATACCAGCAGCAGCCAATGCTGCCGGAGGGCGAGCCATGGCGCTACCGCAACGTCAGGTTTATCATCCGGGAGCGGGACGAGCATCGAATCCGGCGGATTGAGATTTTTACGGACAACGCGGAGAGCGAGATGAGCGAATACGGGCATGCGTAAGCGTCTGCACGAACGCATGGAAAAACAAAAACATCCGGTGTCCTCCCATTAACGTCGGGCGGGAACGGATGTTTTTTGCGCTTGATGAACCAGTTTAAAGTTCCGTATTCCGAATTAACGCTCGTCCTTGAGCAGCTTCCGATCCAGAATGAATGGGCCGAACGGGAGGACGGAAGCGACGCAAGCCGCTCCAAGCTTCAGAATCGACCAGCGATGGCGAATCGCGGCCCAAATTGCGGCAAGAATGTAGAGCACGAACAAGCCCCCGTGCAGCGCGCCGACGACGGCTACCGCCTCCGGGAAGTCCGCCCAATACTTAAGGGGCATGGCAATGAGCAACAGAACGAGGAAGGACGTGCCTTCAAAAAAACCGATGAAACGAAGCCGGCCGATTGCCGTTGACAGCATGGAATAACCTCCGAACCGAATCTAGAATCGTATTAAGACTGTGGCGGCGCAATGCCTGCCCAGATCAATTGTACGATTTCTTCGGCGGCTTGTCCCGCAGTTCTCACATCGTTCACAATTTCGTTGCGGTTGCGCACCGTCATCATGGCGACGAACGCATGGGACAGCAGGAGGGGGTCGGAGCGCTTCAATTCGCCTTCGTCCATCGCCTTGGCGAACACGCGTTCGAGCAAGCGGTGAATGTCGGCTTCGCGGTCGCGCACGGTACGAATCTGCTCTTCGGTTAGCTCGGCCGTCGCTTCCCTCATCATCGTCTCGAAGTCGACGTGCTGGTTGCGCATATGCCTGCGGGCAACCTCTTGCAGCCGCTCCCTAAGCGTGCCGGGTCCATCCATAACGGTTGCCGTCTGGTTATATGCCATCTTAAGCACAAACAATAGCGCCTCCGTGAAAAGGACGGCCTTATTGGAGAAATAATAATAGACGCTTGCTTTGGTAACCCCGCAACTTTGTGCTACCGTCTCCAACGACACTTTCTCGTAGCCATGCTCCATGAATAGGAACGATGCCGTTCGCAGCAGCTGCGTCATCGTACCTGGGGATTCGCTCGCTTTCGGCCGTCCTGGTTTTCTCTTGATTTTCTCCGGTTTCATATCGTTTTGCCTCCCGCGCATACCCGTTCAAACAATGTTAACAAATTACCGATTGATTAATTAACCTTTGGGTATATATAATATTATCATGTTCTGTTTATTTTAACACGACTTGCCGCTTGGAATGAAGTCCATGTGGCTGTCGGCCAATATGAAGGAGGAAATTCGCAATGCTGGAGAAAATGGGCGCCTGGTTCGCAGGACCCCGCACGCGCTGGTTGACGCTGATCGTCTGGATCGCCGTTGCGGCCATTCTTACGTTAACGTTGCCCGCGGTGGGGGACAAAGAAGTAAACAATGCTCCGAATTTACCGGAGGACAGCCCCTCGGTCGTGGCCGGAGAGCTGATCAAGGAGCATTTCCCTAGTGAATCGGGATTGCCGGCCCTGCTTGTCTGGCATAGGGAAGGCGGCCTGAATGAACAAGATTACGGGCATATGCAAGCATTCACGGCCGAGCTTGCGGCAACGCCGCTGGAAGGACAAGACTCGGTCATTCCGTTGCATGAGATGCCCGCTCCCGCATTGATGGGAATGGCTTCGGAGGACGGAAGCACCTTCGTATTTCCGGTATCGTTCGAGTCCAACCTGGATACGGAAATCGTCAAAGAAAATTTGCACGCGATGCAGGAGTCGATCGACCGATTGACGGGAGAAAAGCCGTTCGAAGCGGCGATCGACTCGGCGTCGGAGCTGAGCGTTCGCGTTAGCGGTCCCGCGGGCATCGGCGTGGACGCCACGGGATTATTCGAGAACGCGGACTTCGTGCTGTTGATCGCGACCGTGCTGCTCGTGCTCGTGCTGCTGCTCCTGATTTACCGTTCGCCCATCCTCGCGGTTATACCGCTCATTGGCGTCGGCTTCGCTTACGCCGTCACTAGCCCGATTCTCGGGTGGATGGCGGGAGAGGGCTGGATCACGGTAGACGGCCAAGCCATCGCCATCATGACGGTGCTGCTCTTCGGAGCGGGGACGGACTACTGTCTCTTCTTCATTACAAGGTTCCGTCAGGAGCTGGAGCGGGACGGAAGCAGATGGGCCGCGCTGAGGCGAACCTACAAGAACGCGACCGGTGCCGTCGCGATGAGCGGCTTCACCGTCGTACTGTCGCTGTTCGCGTTGTTGTTCGCGAAGTATGGCGCGGTACAGCGTTTCGCGGTACCGTTCAGCTTGTCCATCCTGATCATGATGATCGCAAGCTTGACGCTCGTTCCTGCGCTGCTCGCTATAATCGGCAAAGCGTCGTTCTTCCCGTTTATCCCGCGCACGGAAGATGAAGCGCGCGCTCGCGCGGCAGCCAAAGGAAAAACGTATACTCGCAAGGATCCGGAACGCAAGGTTGGAGCCAAGGTCGGCAATCTCGTCGTTCGTAAGCCGTGGACGGTGGTTATCGTATGTTTTGTTTTGCTGGGCTCGCTCGCTTCGTTCGCGCTGCCGATCAAATACACGTACGATCTGCTCTCGAGCTTCCCTGACGACATGCCCTCCGTCGAAGGCTTCCAATTGATCTCCGAGGCGTATACGCCGGGCGAGCTCGCGCCTGTCACCGTCGTGGCGCGGTCCGAGGGAGGAGCATCCGCAGAGGTTGCGGCTAAACTGGCGGAGCATCCCCTCGTCGATCATGTCGGGGAACCCGTCGTAAGCGACAGCGATTCCGGTCTGACGTCCTATTCGGTCGTCTTTAACGTTAATCCTTATCAGCAAGACGCCATGGACGCCATTCCGGAGCTGAAGAAAGCCGCCGTTGCCGCTCTAGCCGAAGCAGGGGATACGGAGGCTGAAAATAATGTATGGGTAGGCGGTCAGACAGCCGAGCAACACGATACGCAGCTGGTCACGACCCAAGACAACGAATTGATAATTCCGATCGTAATCGGTCTGATCGTCGTCCTGCTGCTAGCCTACTTGCGTTCCGTCGTAGCTACCGTGTATCTTGTCGCGACCGTGCTGCTCTCCTATGCGGCCGCGCTGGGCCTCGGCTGGGTGATCCTGCACTATGTCATGGGCGTCGACGCGATTCAAGGCTCCATTCCGCTGTATGCCTTCGTGTTCTTGATCGCGCTCGGCGAAGACTATAACATCTTCATGATCTCGAGCATCTGGCAGAAGCGCAAGGAGATGCCGCTGCGCCAGGCGATCAAGGAAGGCGTGGCGGAGACCGGCGGCGTTATTACGTCGGCGGGACTCATTCTCGCCGCGACGTTCGCCGTCCTTGCAACGCTGCCGATTCAGGTGCTGGTGCAGTTCGGCTTAATTACCGCGATCGGCGTTCTGATGGATACGTTTATCGTACGTCCGTTCCTCGTGCCGGCGATTACGGCCATTCTGGGCAAACGCGCCTTTTGGCCGGGCAAGGCGGATGCCGTTCATACGCAATCGAGAGAGCTTGGCAAGTAAGCGAGTATAATAGACGGGCTGCTCCGCTGTCGGATTCATCTTGAATCCGTACGGCGAAGCAGCCCTTTTTGCCGCTTTCCCTGCAACAAACCACTTCTGGAAAACGTTGTAATGTGTAATACGTAGTAATCGAATGAAAAAGGGGGAAATACGATGAAACGGATATGGAAGGGCATAACGGCTGTCTTGTTGTCATTCGCTGTTCTCGCCACGGCATTGGTACTAGCGCCGAAGGATGCCTTCGCTTGCAGCTGCGCGATGCCGGCTTCCGTTGCCGAGGAGCTCGGCAGAAGCGACGTCGTGTTCGACGGCACGGTCATTTCGGGCACCAAGCCGGCAAAGTGGTTTATGCAATCCAGCGCGGATCCCGTCATGTGGTCGTTCCAGGCGCATGAAATCTGGAAGGGGCAGGCGGCGCCTACCATCAAAGTGAAGTCGGCGCAGAGCGGCGCAAGCTGCGGCTACGAATTCAAGGAGGGTCAGCGATACATCGTCTATGCAAGAGGAGCGGGAGACGCGCTGGAAGTCAGTTTATGCAGTCGTACCTCGCTCCAAACCGCGGCGTCCTCCGATATCGCCGAGCTCGGAAGCGGGACGATTCCGCCGGCACCTACCGAAGGGACGAATCAGCTTACATCGGGCAAGCTTATCTATGTCGTCGTTATGGCCATATTGCTCCTGGCTGCCGTATACGCGGGAATTAGAATCAAACAGAACGGGCTAAAGAGATAATCGTTCACTCAATGTTAAATCAAAAACATCGCGACGATCGTCGTTACGGAGAGACCGATCAAAACGGGCTTGAGATTGCGGCGTGCCAGCTCGAACGGGCTGACGCCGCAGATCGCGGCGGCCGGAATGAGCGCCCAAGGGATAATCGTGCCGCCGCCGACCCAAATCGCGGCCACTTGGCCTAGCGCCGTCAGCGTATCGATGCCGGAGCCGATCGCATGGCCGAACAGCTGCGCGACGGAGCCCGCAAGCGAGATTCCGGAGAAGCCGGAGCCGTCGAGACCGGTAATCGCGCCGACGACGGTCAACGTAACCGCCCCGACAACCCCGTTGATCGGCACCTCTCCCGCAAGAGCGACGCCAAGATCATTGACGATGCCTGCGGATGCCTCCGGCAGCTTCTCCCCGAACATCGCGAAGAATCCGGCGTCCCCGAGATAAAAGAAAGCCGCGATCGGAATAACGGGTCCGAATACCCGGAAGCCGAACAAAAACCCTTCGATCAAATACCCGGTCGTTTTCTCCAGTCCTTTTCCCTTATGCGCGAGCATCGCAATGACAAGCATGATGAGGATCGACGTGCCGCCGATCAGCGCCGTCGCGTCGCCGCCTTGCAGGTCAAGGATAAACATCGCCGCCACGTTGAGAGCGTAAAGAAGCGGGATGAGGATTGCCATCGTTCTTCTCGTCGCGAGAGACAGCAGCTCGCCATTGCCGTCGTCCGAACCGGCACCTCCGACCACGTTGGGATCCACCGAAGCGATCAGTCCGTCATTCCAAGTTCCGAGCCGTTGATCGCGACGCATCATCCAGAAAGCGGCAGTCGTCGTCACGACCCCCATGACGAGCACGAGCGGTATGCTTGCCCACATCACGTCCGATACGGGAATGCCGGCGGCATCCGCCGTAATATTCGGCGCCCCTTGGATGATATAGTCGCCGGACAACGCGATCCCGTGTCCGAACAGGTTCATCGCCACGGCTACCCCTAGCGCGGGCAAGCCGACTCGCATGGCCACCGGGAGCAAGACGGCCCCGATCAGCGCGACCGCCGGCGAAGGCCAGAAAAACAACGAGACGATAAACATAATGACGCCGATTCCCCAGAACGCGAGAGTTGGCGTTTTCATAAACTTTGTGAGCGGCGCGATCATGATCTCGTTGATACCGGTTCGTATGAGAACCCGGCTAAGCGCGACGATGACGGATATAATGAGAATCGTGCCGATCAATTCTTTAATGGCATAAATAAAACTGTTGAAAATACCGCTTACGGATCCCTCGATCGATACCGTGGCCAATATGCCGATGCCGAGTATGCCCCCGATGCAAATCAGCGTCGTATCCTTGCGCATCAGCATGAAGCCGATGATGGCCACGACAAAGCCTAGATAAACCCAGTGCAAGGCGGTTAATTCCATAACCATGCCACCTCATCCTCCCGGTGAATAGCGGCAACCTGATTGCGCTGCCGTCATGTACTATATGCAACAAGCCATGTAGGCGTTAATCCATGCCGACGGACTTCATGCACGCGCGATTCCTCCGGTTGCGCCTATGCCGGGGCTATGCTATTCTACATAGCAGACAGATCAGGACGTATAGAAGGGATTGGGTAACGACATGCTGCCAATCGATATCATTGATGCTTCCATGACATATTCCAAAGAGGATGGTTACGTAGGCAAGGTACAGTTCCGCGTGGAAGGCCATCTCAACGAATACGAAATCACGCTGCATAGCAAACGAGGCTCGGAGTGGGGCTACGGGCTATTCTTCTTTAACGAGTCCGGCAAAGAAGAGCAGCTGCTTGCGCTCGAGGACGAGCTGGAAGAGAACGACGAGCTGTTCGACCAGCTCGTACAGGCCGCGAAGGACAAGCTCGAAAAAACGTTTTAAGGCGCGTTTCTTGTTTGCCAATGAACGAACAAAAAAAGCCTCTGCCGGAAGCGGAACTACGCCGCTAGCCTTGCAGAGGCTTCTGTCGAGATGAGGGGGCCATTGGCGAATGTGACGAGGCAAGCCCTGACTACATATGCCGTTCGACCGAAGACGAAGGCTTTTTGCCCCGAGTCTTCTGGAATCGATAGACGATGTAACCCGCTGCTACCGCAACAAGAACGCCGATGATCCAGATGCCGTACCGGTAGATCAATCCCGCGATATGCTCGACTTGATCTCCCACGAAGCCGCCGATGACGAAGTAGATCAACGTCCAGACGAACGCGGACGGGTAAGCGAACAAGGCGAACCGCCCGAACTTCATCTTGTTCATGCCCATGACGTACGGCGTCACGTGGCGAAGGAACGGCAGGCATAAGCTTATGCTGATGGCGTAGCCCCCGAATCGGTTGCTCAGCTCCTCGGATTTGTCGATAAAAGCGCCGATATTTTTCCGTTTGCGGAACCAGTCCGCTAATTTGGCGCCGGCAAACCGGCCGATGCTATAGCCAAAGGTCATGGCGGAGCATATGCCAAGACATGTCATGATAAAGGCGGGAACCGGGGATAATACTCCCGATGAGGCTAACGCGCCGCCCGTCATGACGACGGCTTCGTTCGGTATGGGCAGCCCGATAAGGCCGAGGCACAGCACCAGAAACAAGGCCGCATATCCTAATTGTTCGATAATCGATAATAATAGCTCGTATCCCATCTCGCATAAACTCGCTTTCCGAAGGTTAAAGCCCTATTTTTTTATGAATTGCCATCTCTATAAAATATCATATTTCGGACACGGTGAGAACCATTTATACGTACCTGTTTTCCGGACGTTTCATGTTTTAACCATTTCGTAACTATTTCCAGCCGCGGCTGAGTTACCATAAGGGGAGAGAAACGGGAGTTCGAGGAGAGAGAGAGCGACATGTACGTTTTCCAACAAAAGGTGGAAGAGCTGAAACGCTCGGAAGCCACAGTATATACGATATGTTTGGCCTTGACGGACAACGAGGCGGCCGCTTGCGCTGCCGCGGAGCAAGCATTGACGGCGCTGTTCCAAGATCGCGATTTCTGGCAGCTCGACGATGGAGCCCGCAGGCCTCATTTGATGAAGGTATGCGCCGGGATTTGCCTAAAACGCCGAGCGCTTCACTTGCAATCCGTTTCGTCTGTCGTGTAACGAGAGACAATCTACCCATTGGAGCGACAAGATGTCATTGACGGATCTAGAACCAAAGCTTAAGGAATGGCGGATCGATTCTGTAATCGTCTACCAAGGCGAGCACATCAAGGAGGAGTGGCATGCAAGGGGCGAAGACGCCGTTGCGCCGCTCTATTCGTGTACCAAAAGCGTCTTGTCTGCACTGGTCGGCATCGCGATCGACAGAGGAGATTTGACCGGCTCGAACGCTATGATCGGCACCTACCTGCAGTCCTATATGACGAGCGGCGACGAGCCTTGGCGGAGTATTACCGTCAAACAGCTGTTGACCATGACGCCCGGCTTCGACTGGCCGGACTTCGATAAGCCCTATAAGACCTTGCGCAAAGCGCAAGATCCGATTTCCTTTGCGTTATCTCAACCGATCATACATACGCCAGGTCAAGCATTCACCTATAATTCGGGGGGATCGCATCTTCTGTCCGCGATATTGACGAAGGCAACGGGCATGTCGGCTCTGCAGTACGCCAAACGTCATCTATTCGAGCCGCTGGGCTTTAGCGCGGCCAAGTGGTCCGAGCGGGGCGGCGTCAGCGAAGGGGGCACCGGACTTTCGCTCACGGGCGGCGATCTCGTCCGGTTCGGAGCCTTGTATCTCAAGAAAGGACGATGGGGGGAAGCACGACTGCTGTCCGGCGAGTGGGTCGAAGAGTCCACCGCCATGAGCCATCGCGGATTGCTTCACTACGAGCCGCCGATCTACGGAGGCTACGGCTATCATTGGTGGTGCTCGCCGACGGAGCATAACGGCGCGTCGGATGTTTATTTCGCGTTCGGACACGGCGGGCAATATTTGATGATCCTGCCGGAGGTTGAAGCGGTCGTCATGGTGCGAAAGGCCATCACCAAACGAAACGAGGCGCTGTATTCCCGAAAGCTGATCTTCGAGGATATTCTACCTTCGTTATGGAGCTAAAGAGAGCATTCGATGTAATCAAGCGACGAAATCCGCACGGCTCGACAGTACGACAACAACGATCCCCTTCATTCGCCATATATCCGCACAAACATTAGGCAAAATTGCCCAAAACTAGCAAAGTTCGAAGAATAGGGCTTTCTTGACCGTTACAATAGTTGTATAATCATGGAAGCTGCCAAACGAAATCAACCTGACCTGATAGACTTCGAGAGACTAGGGATAGGTTGTTTTTCATTAGGAATGGAGATCAAATTGCCATGAACGTACACTCTATCAACCACTTGTGTTTTTCCGTCTCCGATCTTGAACGATCCATCACTTTCTATCAACACGTATTTGACGCCAAGTTAAAGGTCAAAGGGAGGGATCGCGCTTATTTCGATCTTGACGGCCTTTGGATATCGCTTAATCAAGAAGATTTCGACAGGAGCTCGAGCATTCGCACGTACACGCATATCGCGTTTACGATCGCCGAAGAAGAATACGAGAGCGAAGTAAGAAGACTCGAGGGGCTGGAAGTCGAGTTGTTCACGGGACGGCCTAGAGACGATCGCGACAAGAAGTCGATCTACTTCCTCGACCCGGACGGCCATATGTTCGAGCTTCATACCGGCACGCTTCATGATCGACTCGCCTTCTACAAGTCGGATATGAGCCACATGGAGTTTTATGATGAAACCTGACGAGCGGGCTGCGGTGCTCGTTAAAGGATTAGGAGCGATGACATGAGCAGTATGACGCCGATCAAAAATCAAGTAAGCGGCATCTTTATTCCGGTCAGCGATATCGAAGCGGGCAGGGCTTGGTACTGCGAGCTGCTTGGCATGGAACCGTCTATGGATGTCATCGCAGGACATCTATGCTGCATTCCATTAAGCTCGAACGGCCAGCATATCGTGCTCGACAGTAAAGTCTATAGCCCGGACACCGTGTTTCGTACGCCGATGTTTCATTTCGATACCGACGATATCGAGCAAGCCTATGCGTTCATGCAGGAAAAGGAAGTGAAGCTGATTTCGGCCATCGAAAACGGACATTGGTTCAGCTTTCAGGATCCCGACGGAAACCATCTGATGATCTGCAAGATCAATTAGCGTAAAGGATTTTCGTTGCGGAACAATCAGGGTCTGTGTCACAATAGGAGCAATAGAAGGTCCCTGCATAAATCTTTGGACAGAATAGAGGGTTACGCTTGAACTTCAGACCATGTATCGATTTACACGACGGCAAGGTGAAACAAATCGTAGGCGAGACGCTTAACGACGGCGTTATCGTAGAAAATTTCGTTTCTTCCCATGATTCTGCTTATTACGCGGAGCTCTTCAAGAGAGATGGGTTAACGGGCGGACACGTCATCATGTTAGGTCCGGGCAACGAAACGGCGGCGCTTGCGGCGCTAGAACAATATCGCGACGGCTTGCAGATCGGCGGAGGCATTAACGCGGACAATGCCGTGCGTTACCTGGAGCATGGCGCGACACACGTCATCGTGACGTCCTACATTTTCAGAGACGGACGGCTCGATGAGGATCATCTGAACCGTATCGTCGGCGAAGTAGGCAAGGATAAGCTCGTGATCGATCTTAGTTGCAAGCAGCGGGATGGCAAGTGGTTCGTGGTTACGAACCAATGGAAGCAATTCAGCGATTTCGAGGTTAATCCGGCCAATATTCGGTTCTTAGAACAATATTGCGATGAGTTTCTAGTGCACGCGGTCGACGTGGAAGGCAAACAAAGCGGGATTCAACAAAGCTTGGTGACGGATCTTGCCGAATGGGCGGCCATTCCGACGACCTACGCCGGCGGTGCGAGATCCATTGCGGACATGGAGCTATTCCAGCAATTATCCGGCGGCAAGCTGGATCTAACGATCGGCAGCGCGCTCGATATTTTCGGAGGAGCCTTATCGTACGACGAAGTCGTACGTTACGGCAGGCATAAAGCTTAGCTAACGGAATATAATGAAATAAGCTCTGGGTCATACGGGAAGCCGCGGTTCCATTACGGAACTCGGCTTCTTCTTGCCTGTCCGCTTGCCTTTCCGCATGACAAAATAAAGAAGCTGCTTTATAATGTGAAACGATGGTTGAATCTGGATTACGATTCGAGGGAGCTTAAACGATGCTGCAACTAGCCAAAGAAGTAGCGATTGCCGCGGCCTACGAGGCAGGCAGGATGATTAAACATAGATTTGGAACGCTGATCTCGATCGACGAAAAAGACGAGCATGGCGACGTAGTCACGGAAGTCGATCATGCGGCTGAAGGCATTATTTTGAAAAAAATCAAGTCCGTATTTCCTGAGCATCGGATTCGCTCGGAGGAAGCCGGGGATAATGAGATGACCAGCGAATGGTTATGGCTAGTGGATCCGCTTGACGGCACCAATAATTTCGCGGCGGCCATGCCGCTATTCGCCGTTTCCATTACGCTGATGGATGGGTTGCGTCCCGTCGTTGCCGTTATCTATGAACCGATGACCGATCGATTGTTTACGACTGTCGCGGGAGAAGGCGCCTGGTGTAACGGTCAAGCGCTGCTAGCGGAGCAAGCGCGTCCCATGAAGAAGGCCAAGGTCGGTTGGATTCAAGGCCATCAGGTGCAGAATCGTCCGACAGCCGTGAAGCTGCGTCATTACATTGATGTAGAAGCCAAGCGGATGATGCGCTTGTGGGCACCGACGCTGCAGTGGAGCATGCTCGCCAGAGGAGACTTGGACGCCATTATCGTCTACGATTCGGAAGGCGAAGATTTGTATTCGGGAATCTTGCTCGTTCTAGAAGCGGGATATTCGGTTATGGATTTTGATGGACATCTATTTAATGGCGTTAAAGAATCGCCTTATTTGATTGCTTGTTTGCCCGAGCATGCTCCTTATTTTCTTGATCTAGTCAAGACCGGACTGACCGCAAGCGAAGCGGGAAAGGATTAATCGACGATGGAGCTGCTAAAGGAAATATATGAGCTCGAGCTAGGGATTAGCGAACGCAACGCGGCTTCAACCCGTCATGGCGGCCGGTTTTGGTTTATCCGGGCAGCCGTCGGAATCGTCTATAACGAAGCCTACCATATCGCGATCATTCGTCATGAGGATGGACGCATGGCATTGCCGGCCGGAATGTCCGAGCCTGGAAAGGATCCGTTAGACGGAATCCGGCAAGGTTTGGTCTTGGCGGCTGCAACGGAGGCGGAGGAGCTGCAATTGCTGGAGCTGAAGCTCGGCGAGAAACAGGAGCTTGGCCTCGTCATCGAATATTTGGATGAAGTCGAATCGATGCGTTTCGCTTACGGCTATGCCGCTCGGGCAAGGCACGATAAGACAAGCATGGTCGCTAACGACTCTGAGATAGCGGCTCGCGGGGTCGGATGGTTATCGCCTAGCGAGGCAATCGCGGCGATGAAGCGCCGAGAACCGGGGAGTTACGAGGAAAAGTTCGTTAGAGCGAGGGACTTGGCATTATTACACCATTTGCTCCAGCTACGATAGGAGGTATGCCGATTGACCGCTGCGTTGCTTGGCAGTTTTATATCCGCGATGGCAACCGTCTTGGGAGCCGTACCGCTATTATTCGTCAACTCCTTATCCGAGCGCTGGAAGGACATCCTTGTCGCTTTTACCGCGGGTATTATGGTTTCCGCTTCGATGTTCGGATTGCTGCCGCAAGCGCTCAAGGAATCCGGTATCATGCAGCTTACGATCGGGCTTGTCCTAGGCGTCGTGATGCTGGACTGGATCGAAAAGTCGATTCCGCATATCGACGTCGAGCAAAAAAAATACGTAAGCTCGTTCGACTCCAAATCGTTGCTCGTCATGTTCGCTTTATTTATTCACAATATCCCGGAAGGACTCAGCACGGGATTTAGTTACGCGAGCGCCAACGAAGGGCTCGGACCGATGGTCGCTATCGCGATCGGCGCGCAAAATATGCCGGAAGGACTCGTCTTGGCGGTCTTTCTCACACGTTCGAACGTCAGCAAGCTGAAGCTGATGTTGATCGTTACGCTGACGGGACTAATGGAAGTCGTCTCCGCGATCGTGGGGTATTTTACGGCCAGCTACATTAACGCCTTGATCGGATACGGGCTCGCATTTGCATCTGGCGCTATGTTGTTTATCGTGTATAAGGAGCTAATACCCGAATCGCACGGTCATGGCTATGAAAGATCGGCTACGTATTCGTTTATTTTGGGGCTTCTGCTTATGATTTACATCGGGTATTTTTTCGGGTGAGGATAACCTGCGGGTTATCCCTTTTTTTTGACCATAAACTGAACATAACTATTATTATGTAAACAATTAAGCTGGATATCTAGGTTATGCAGAGCTGCCTCTCGCATAAATTGGGAGCACATGGGGATTATAACAACAATTAGTTGCGGAATTCATCGCTGAAATGGTGGGGTGCGAAATGCCGGAATTTACTACAATCGAACCAGAAGCCATCGCCGAACAAATCGCCATGCGACTGCATCAACCGCCAGATCTGGTCAACCAACGATTTGCATTAGCCCCAGACTTATATGGACAATGCGTATTCCTCGAATCCATCGTCGATAAAGAGAAAATCGAAAATGCCGTAGCTTGCATGATTGCGGACTATAAATACGATTTCGAATCTCCGCTTAATGGCGAAGAATTGATTTCCCGCTTGACGAGCAGCTTGCCCGTCATTCCCGTGCGTACCGCTACGGATGTCGAAACATGCGTTCAAGCCATACTGGAGGGGCATTGCATGCTGCTCGTCCTGCGCACGGATTCCGCCTTGATGCTGGATGTTGCCAAGGCGACTCGCCGAGAAATAGCGGAGCCGAAGACGGAAACGACCGTTCGTGGTCCCCATGAAGGGCTGACGGAGGATTACAAGCTGAATGTGGCGTTGATACGCAAGCGTCTCAAAAATCCGAATCTCATCCTCGAACCGTTCGTATTAGGCGCGAACACGAGAACGAATGTCGTAATCGCGTATGTTGGGGACCTGGCCCCCGATGACCTTGTCGCTACGTTCCGGGCTCGAATACAGGCGATACAGACCGACAGCGTTATGGATAGTTCCTATGTAGAGGAATGGATTCAGGACAAAATCGTTACGCCGTTTCCGACGTTGCTAAGCACGGAGCGGCCTGACGTCGTTACGGCGCATCTATTGGAAGGAAGAGTTGCCGTTCTCGTAGACGGCAGTCCGTTCGCATTGATCGGGCCTATTACGTTTTTTCAATTTTTTACGGCTCCGGAAGACTATTATCAACGGGCGGATATCGCCACATTGCTTCGCTGGCTGCGCGCGCTTGCCTTTCTAATGGCGATTTTCGTGCCGTCCGTGTTTATCGCGATCGTCCTGTACCATCACGAATTGCTGCCGAATCCTCTGCTCATTAATATTGCCGCGCAAAGAGAAGGCGTCCCGTTCCCGGCGTTTCTGGAGGCGATCTTAATGTTGATGACTTTCGAGGTGCTGCGGGAAGCCGGCCTGCGCATGCCGCGGATCGCGGGACAAGCCATCTCCATTGTCGGAGCGTTAGTGCTGGGCGAAGCAGCCGTACAGGCCGGTCTTGTGACCGCGGCCATGGTTATCGTCGTGGCGGTGACAGCCATCTCCAACTTCGTGTCGCCATCCTATAGCTTCGGCATCGCGCAGAGGTTGCTCCAATTCGGATATATAGCGCTTGCCGGCTTCATGGGCTTGTACGGCATTATGTGCGGCGTGTTGTTTACCGTGGTTCACTTAGTATCGTTGAAGTCGTTTGGCGTGCCGTACCTCGCTCCGATCGCGCCAACCTTTATTTCGGATTGGAAAGACATCCTTGTCAGAGTTCCGCGGCCGTGGATGACCACGTTCCCGCGGATGAATCATGTCAAGAAAAAAAGAAGGTGAGCCTCATGATCCGCAAAGCGAGTCGGTGGGTTGTTTTGATGGCATGCATGCTGGGGCTTTCCGGCTGCTGGGATATGGTGGAGATCAACCAGCTTGCGATCGGAAACCTGGCTGGAGGGGATATCGACCCCGAAACGGGCAATCAAATCGTATATTATCATGTCGTTAACCCTTCGGCGTTGGTGTCCCAACGAGGGAATGGCGTTACTTCGCCTGTATACGCTTATCGGGTAGAGGCGCCGACGCTTGCGGAGCTGGCGCTTGGCGCGACGGACTTGTTGCCGAGAGATTTATTTCCGGACCAATTCCAAGCCTATATCGTCACGGAACGCATGGCGCGCAAAGGTCTGCATCATTATCTTAATTTTTTGGAGAGACAATCCAATCGCCGGACGGATCTGGATCTTATCGTTACGGATTCTCCGCTCTCGGAAATTATGAACACGTACACGTTGTTCGAAAGAATGCCCGGACGCTCTCTGCGGTCCTTGCTCGAGCTTCAATACAGATCGACGGGAAGAGTCAGCCCGAAATCCAGAATCAAAGACGTCGTAGAGCATATCGATTCTAACGTGCTGACGGTGCTTCCCATGATCACGTTAGTCGATTCGAAGAAAGCTTCGACGTTCGGACGCTACGAGCATATAAACGCGAACAAGGGGAGCCTGATGTTAAGCGGCGGAGCCATCATCAAAAAAGATAAAATGATCGGAAAATTATCGATGAAACAGATTCCGTTATACAATCTGATGAAAGGCCACGCCAAAATGTATTATGACAGAGTGATCGTGAACGACGAGAAAGTAGACGTAGCAAGCAGCAAAATAAAAGTCAGCAAAAAGCTCTTGCTCGAGCAAGGCGTCCCCGTGCTCAAAGTAAGTCTGCATTGCAATTTGAAATTGCTTAATACCGAACAACACGAGAAGCTCTCGTTGGACGTATTGAACCAAATTAAGGAAACGTTCAATAACCAGCTGATCGAAACGGAAACGGCTTTTTTCGAGCTGACGAAATCCAAGGATTGGGACTTGTTCGGCATCGAAGAGCTTATCGGATACAAGAGAGGCAAGGCGTGGGCGGAGCTTAAAAGCAACGATGAGAGTTGGAAGCTCGCGAGGCTCGACATCCAGGTTCGAAGCAAGTTAACGGATGTAGGCGCGATTATCGATCCGTATAAGGGAACCAAGTAAGAGTTGGGAGGATGCGAACGATGGCGTTGTTTATCGTCTTCTACAGCATGGGATGTATAGGCGCGATCGTCATGATGCTGCGATTAAACAAAAAGCTCAAGGAAATTATGGCCTTTTCCGCATTAGCGGCGTTTGGGCTAATCACTTGGATTTTTTTAATTCTGGAGCATCCCATCAAACCGAGCAATTGGATCGGATGGATCATCGAAAAAACCGGAATCTGAAGCAACATGCATTCGGCGTTTAGGAAGGTGGGGGCAACGTGGGCAAGGTACAAATAAGCGGATGGCAGTTTTTTTTGTTAACGTTTATCCAGCTTTTGGGCACCACCTTTTTTCTGCGGCCTCAAGGCATCATTGCCGTTGCGCATCAAGACGCTTGGATGGTATGGTCGTGGACGGGAGGCGCGGGGATCGCGTTGGCGTTGCTCTGGATGAAGCTTGCCGACTATTATCCGGAGGCCAATATGGTACAAATTTGTCTGAAAGCAGGGGGGAAGTGGTTAGGCGGAATAATCGCGATCTGTTACATCTGCTTTTTCATTCAATTGTCTGCATGGGTGGTACGCAACCTAGGCGATTTCATGAAAGCGACGCTAATGCCAAGAACGCCGATTACGATGTTCCACCTTATGATCTTAATCGTGGTTTGTTATGCAACCGTAAAAGGAGTGGAGGCGATTGCCAGGTCAAGCGAGGTTTTTACTCCGATCATCATGTTCACCTTTGCCGTCATTTCCTTTTTTATGCTTCCGGAGTGGAATTCCGAGCGGCTGCAGCCCGCATTCCGGCTCCAATTGTGGGAGACCGTCATGGACACCCGCAACCTTATCGCCTTTCCTTATATAGAAGGAATCGCGCTTATGATGTTATATCCTTATGTCCGGAATCGCAAGAAGTCGAGCATGCTTTGGGGAATCGGGACTTCGACCCTTTTGTTGATGTGCATCACGATATTTCTGACGGCATGTCTTGGCGTAACCCGCGCCGCTCATGAAACCTATCCGTTGTTTATACTCGTTCAAGATATCCGAATTGGACCGTTGATCGAGAATCTCGAGGCGTCTATTACGGTCATCCTGCTGGTGGCCATCTTCTTGAAGCTTACGATTACATTCTTTGGCGCCGTCAGCGGGATTAGCGAGCTGCTCCGTTTGACGGATAGGACATGGATTGCCGTTCCCATGGTTGCGCTCGTGAGCGGGCTTGCGTTGTCCAACGAGAACGTCGTCGAGAACATCGAATGGGATGTGCGGTACATATTCGAATATGAATTGGTTTTTGGACTGATTTTCCCGCTGGTACTGCTTGCGTTGGCTTGGTGGAAATCGCGACCGAGACAGGCTGCAGGAACTAGCGAGGAATGGATGGTTGAGTAGGACGCAGTGATGAATACGGTTCATGATGCGAAGAGATGGCAAGACGGATTGCTGGAAGATACTTTTAAATGTAACGGTTACGCATAAGCGAGAGATTGCGATAAAGATAGCGGAATATGAAGTTTACTTTATTTAGAATACATAATTATAATTATGTAAACAAAACGCAGTTTTAATTAACGAGATTAACTAATTAGGACTGAAGATAATTTGAAATCGGAATTCGGGTAATTTGAATATGAGTAAGTTCAGATCGATGAATGAAAAATTGAATTCACGATAATATAGAAATTAGCAGGCACAACAAATGTATACGATTAGCTGCGGATAATACGGATAATACGAAATTCACTAAAGGAAATAATTATAACGGATTGAATGAGCAGTCTGTAGATTTGGTTCATTAGTCAAGCCAGATCAGGTGGCCAACTTGTTTCGCTGCACACTTTTACACAAAACTCGTATTTTGTACATATGTCCATACGAGGACTCAAAGTCTTTGTTCGTTTCCACTTGTGCTCGGAAATCCTCCATAAATGTATCTTCGATCGCGGATACATTGCCGTATCCTGTGTTGCGTGCAGTTGCGATAATGCGTTCTCCGCTCTCGAGCACGGCTTCTGCAAGTTTGCGGCGGAAACCGACGGAGCTGCCGGTAATGAACCATACTTTAGACATCCAAATGCCCCCTAATATCGATTGATAATGATAAATGCGTGATCGCCATTGGATTATATATTCCATTTGAGTTAATAATAAAGCGAACTAGTTCCAGAGGGTTTTTGGAATACTAGTTCCAAACACCCTCTGCTTAACTAGCCGCTTAAGTGTTGTCATATGCCATTGGCTTTACGATTATTATGCTTTCGCGTGCTCAAATGTTTTTACGACTTCATACATGCCCGCCTCGAATGTCGCCATTGTCAGAGCTTCTTGGAAGAACGGCAATGGTTTCGGATCATCTCGCATAGCTTGGTAATGATCCATGCTTTGCCACTGCGCATACATCGTCACTTTCGTTCCGTCAATGCTCTTATGCAGCGCGCATGAAATGAATCCTGGCGCGTATTTCACCGATACGTCCGTTGCATGCGTCAGCAGTTCGACTACGCGGTCCTGGTTCTCCGGTTCGACTTTGAATACGTTGATAAAGGTCAAGATAGGTTCATTAGCTTTAATTTGTGTCATCTTGTTTCTCTCCTCCAACTGTAATTGATTATAGATTAATCCCTTTTAGCTCGAGATATGCGGACAATCCTGCAGTGCCGAATTCCCGGCCGATGCCACTCGCTTTGTAGCCGCCGAATGGTGCTTCATACGATGCCATCGCGCCGTTCACGACGAGATAACCGGAACGAATCTGCCGCGCGATCTCGAGGCCATGATCGCGGGAGCCGGCCCAAACGCCGCCGCCGAGTCCGTATGGTGAATCGTTCGCGATTCGAACTGCATCGGCTTCATCCTCGTAAGGAATGATGACGAGCACAGGTCCGAAGATCTCCTCTTGAGCGATACGCATGCTGTTGTCGACATCCGCGAATACGGTAGGCTTGACGTAATATCCACCTTCTAAGCCATTCGGAACTTCGACACCGCCGGTTACAAGGCGCGCACCTTCTTGAATTCCGAGCTCGATATACGATTGAACCCGTTTTTGTTGATCGGCTCTAACCATGGGCCCGATAAATGTCGCAGGATCCGCAGGGTCGCCGACAACCAAGCTTTCTGTCATCGTTTTAATCAGCGCGACCGCTTCTTCGTAACGGTTTCTGGAAACGAGAACCCGAGTATGGGCAACGCAGCTCTCGCCGTTATTTACGAATGACGTATACTTCAAGCCTTGAACCGCCGCTTCCAGCTCCGCGTCGTCCAAGATAATGGTTGCGGATTTGCCGCCGAGCTCCAGGCTTACACGCTTGAGCTGCTCGCCCGCAATCGACGCGATGCGACGCCCGGCGCCCGTCGAGCCTGTGAACGCGATCTTGTCGACCCCTGGATGGGAGATCAGGTATTCGCTCGTTTCCCGACCGGCCGGCACGATGCTTACAACGCCTTCCGGAAAACCTGCTTCAGCGAAGATTTCGCCGAGCAACAGCGCATCAAGCGACGTTTCAGGCGATGCTTTCAAAATGACCGTGCAGCCTGCTAGCAAAGCCGGAATCAGCTTCGCGAGCGCGGATTGGTTCGGCGCATTCCACGGAATGACCGCAGCGACGACGCCGACCGCCTCGCGGCGAATGATCGGGCCCTTGCCATCGTTAAGCGTCTCTTCCCATTGAAGGCTCTCGGCCGAGCGCACATAAGCGTTCGTCTGTTCGGCCAAGGAATGCTGCAGGCCGTTCGTGAACCAGTTAGGCGTGCCATTCTCGGATGTGATCAGAGCGGCGATCTCGTCCGCTCTCTCCGCGTGCAACGCATTGAACCGCTTGACGACGGCTTGACGTTCGACGGGCGTCATTCGTGGCCATGGACCTTGATCGAAGGCAGCTCTTGCCGCAGCGACCGCGGTATCAATATCAGCCGGCGACGCTTGTGCGGCGCGTCCGACGAGCGACTGGTCATGCGGTGAACGAATGTCAAGAAATTCTTGCGACAGAGGCTCTTTCCATTGACCGCCGACAAACAATTTATCATAAATCTTCATGAGTGATTCTCTCCTTTTGGTTTGGAATGTTTGTTCCAATGTCAGTATAATGCGGATTTGCGCTGGGGTCAATACAATTTGGAATGTATATTCCAACCAACTGAAAAGAAAAGTCCATGGATCACGTCATGCGTCCTATGGACTCTTTGTTACACGAGTATCGCTTTCCAGGATGCTTCGATTATTTGTTGAATTTGCATCTCGTCTAAAGGATATTTATTTACATAGTAACCCTTCAAGATCGAAGAAATAATGCCATGCACGAGCTGATGGCATAGATGCGAATCCATTTCTCTGATGACGCCATGCTTCTGCCCTTCGACAATCAGATCCTGAACGACTTTGCTCGAAGCGTAGCTATCGTCCGTGTTACGCAGCTCGGGCGATATATACGGAGAGAAAGAATAGCTGTCAATAAACAGAAACCTCTTCGGAAAATGCTTGCCGAACATTAACCGATTCATCTGTAGACACTTAAACCGTTCATACAAGCTTGCGCCTGCGTCGTAGCCCTGCAGGAGGTATTCGCCCATGTGGTTGCGGGACTCTTTATATACTTCATTCACCAAGTCTTCTTTGTTCGCGAAATAGTTGTAGATCGTGCCCGATCCGACGTTCGCTCTCTTGAATAATTTGGCGAATGTTACCGACTGCAATCCCTCTTCATGAATCAAGTCGAGCGTCGCCATCATAATGTCTTGCTTTTTGCTCATATCCCCACCTCTAACTTATATTGTACACTCATTTTCTTCATTTCGTACAATCAAAAAATAACCCGCTGCGAGAGCGGGATTAAGGTCTTGATATATATTAAATGGGCTTACGAGCCCATGCCCGCATTGTTGACGACCACATCGATCTTCCCGAAGGCTGCATTCGCATCGATAACGGCCGAGCATACTCGTCCACTTTGGTGACCATCGACCCTCTCGGCTTAAATGAATTCAAGAACGATATCCACATCATTAAACTCTCGATAAGTTTTCTTTTTCCCCTGGTATCTGCCAAGTCCTTTCATACTAAAAGTGCCAACTAGCAATGTCGCGACAGGCACCGAAGCGAGCGCTGCCGCGCTGAACAGATCGCAGCCGATCATGATCCGCTTCCGGCAGCCGCGATCGGCAAGCGCTCCCGATAGCTGGCCGAACAGCAAATACGGGAGACTTACGCTGGCAGCGACCAGAGACGTGAAGATCGGCGAGGAGGTTTTGGCTTGCAGTCGATTCCTCGCGCCGCTTCACTTCCTCCCCCCCTGTTTGCGTAGCAGGTAGAGGAAGAACGGCGCCCCCAGCAGCGTCGTAACCGCCCCGACCGGCAGACTGGATATGTGATGCTCCATCCCCGGCAGAACGAGCGTGAGCGTAATGCTCTGTCCCGCCCAATCGGCCGCCGTCAGCAGAACGGCAGACAGCAGCGCGCTCGCCGGGAACAGCCGGAGCGGCTGGGTGCCGACGAGAAGTCCCGCAATGTGAGGGCCGATCAAGCCGACGAAGCCGATCGCTCCTACCGCGGATACCGCCGCGGCGGTTAAAGCGCCGGCAATGAGCAGCAGCAGCAGCTTCATCCGGTTTACGGCAAGACCGAGTCCTGCGGCCGTCTCTTCGCCCAGCCGAAGGAGCGATGCATGCCGCGCGAGCAGCATAGCGAAGCAGAACAGCGTCAGCCCCCACGGCCATGTATGGTTCCAATGCGTCCATACTCTGCCGTTCAAAGAACCGAAATTCCATAGCAAAATAGAGGACAGTCCCTCCTGACTGCGCAGCAGCAGAAGCGATGTCGCCGACTGAATAATGGAGGTAGCGACAATTCCCGTAAGAGCGAGCCTGGCGCCGCTGTTGCCCTTTCTGCCGTTCAGCAAATAAATGATGACGACCGCCGTCATGCCGCCTGCCATGGCCGCCCACGACAGGCCGCCGCCCGCCAGCCCTACGCTAGTCCCCCATTGCATGGCAAGCACAACGGCTAGCACGGCGCCTGCGGATACGCCGATCAGCCCAGGCTCCACCAGCGGATTGCGCATCACGACTTGGAGAATCGCTCCGGCCAGTCCCAGCATGGCGCCTGCAGCTATCGCCACTAGAACGCGGGGAAGCCGTAAATTCCATACGATATGCCGCGTACCGGCATCCTCCGTGACGTTCAGAAGCGCCTTCGCTACCTCCTCTACGGAGAAGGAGGTGCGCCCGAATGCAATATGGAGCACGAGCATCGCCACTAGCAACGCGGCCAGCGCAGCCAGAACGAGCATACAGGAGACGCGGACCGAATCGCGTTCCCTGCCGATCATTCGATTAGCCAACGGGTCCGCCCCCTCTCCGAATCAAAACGTAAAGCAGGAAGACGCTTCCGCCGAGAAGCGTCGTCCATATGCCGACCGGGATCTCCATAGGAGCGAACAGCAGCCTTGCGAATCCGTCTGCCGCCGACAGAAGCGCCGCTCCGCAAATCGCGGAGACGGGCAGGACAAACCTGGCATCCGTCGTGCGAAGCATAGCCCGGGTCAAATGCGGCGCCAGCAGCGAGATATAGCCGATCGGACCGCATTGCGCCACGGTTACCGCGACCAGTAAGGCGCAGGTCGCAAGGAGCAGCATCCGAGTATGCCCGACCTTCATGCCGAGCCCGGAAGCCGCATCATCGCCAAGCTGCAGCAGATTAACGGGACGAGCCATCAGCAACGCGACTGGAAGCATGATAACGAACCAGGGGACGAGGCGATCGACATGCTCCCAGCTGCGGTTGGCCAGGGAGCCTAACAAATAGGTGTAAAGCAGATTGACATCGTTGCTGGTTCCAAGCGCGATGAGCACGACCAGAAGCCCGTTCATCATGGCGGACACGGACATGCCGACAAGCAGCATGCCCGCGGCACCGGCACCGCGGCTACCCCTGGCCGCAAGGACGACGATCGCTCCGCCCGCTAATCCCCCGGCAAGCGCCAGCAGTGGCTGCAGCTGGAACGGCACCGGCAGCCGCAGCACCATTACGGCCGCGATGACCAGCGAGGCGCCCGCGGAGATGCCGAGAAGCTCGGGGCCTGCCAGCCGGTTATTCAACGCGCCCTGCATCAGCGTGCCGGAGGCGCCCAGAAGAGCGCCGACCATCAGTCCGAGGATGTAGCGCGGCAACCGAATTTCGCCTACGAGAATGTGCTCAAGATTCTCCTCTGCTGGGTCGAACAAGGCAGACCATACGACTTTCCAGTCGATCACGGGAGTGCCGTATTTCATGCCTGCCGCAAAAGACGCCGCAAGGATGGCCGCTAAAGAAAAGACCGGAAGAATAAGAGTTCTTCCGGTCTTCATGATGGGGGTCCGATTGGACATAGTGTCTGGTCAGCCTCCTAGTAATTGTCCGGGTAGAGAATAGCCAGCGCCTCGTCCATCATTATCGACAACGAGCGCGTTCCCCGGCCGTCTCCCCAGATCGGCGAGCGTACTTCGTGCACCTGACCGTCCTTTACCGCCTTCAGCTTGCTCCATAGCGGCGATTCGGCGAGCTGCTCCGATACCGGTTTTGTCCCGGGGCTGTAAGAGTAGCTCTCGACGAAAATCACGTCCGGATTCTCGACCAGAAGCTTCTCTAGGGAATAAGGAACGCTGCCCTCTCCATATGGATCGTCTTCCGGATTCTCGACCTTCCAAGGGTAGTCGGAAATTTCCTTCATTACCGTACCTCCAAGTCCGCTGGCCGTAATGACCGAGAAGTTGACGTCGGAGCCGTAAATAATCAAAGCCTTCTTGTCCTTCGGCGCCTTCTCGCGAGCCGCTTCCAGCTTGTCGAGGAATTGCTGTTTGGCCGCAGCCGCCTCCTCCGTTCTGCCCGTCAGCTCGCCGATCGTCTCGAGGAACGCGATCGACTCCTCATAGCTCTTCGGATTGCCCAGGAAAAGCGGAGCAATTCCGTTTAATCCTTCGCGGAGCGAGTCGTGCACGCCCGACAGGCCGATGACGAGATCCGGGGCCGCGGTCACGAGATCCTCCAGACTCGGCTCGAAGAAGCTGCCGCCGATCGAAGGGAACGACTCGCCTTCGCTTCCGTAAAATTCCGGCGAGCCGGCGATGGTGCGAACGCCGCTCTCCGCGATCGCGATCGGCTTCATGCCTAGCTCAGCCAGCACGTCTACGCACAGAGATACGACGCAAGCCACCTTCTCTACGGGCTTGTCGACGGTAATCGTTGTGCCCGTCACGTCGGCTGCCGTCACGGGCTGAAAGCTAGCCGCCGCGTCCGATTCCGTCGGTGATGGAGACGACGACTCTACCGAGGAAGGCTCCCCCGCGGCGTTATGGGCATTGCCCGCGTTACTGCCGCAGGCCGCCAGCATAATCATCATGAGAATAAGTACCAGGTGCATCTTTGCTTTTTTTTGCCGCATGAATGTTAACCCCTTTGTGATCAATTAAAAATGATATCGATATCGCATGACACATTATAATCGTAATCATTTTGAATATTAATAGTAATTGTTACTAATAAGTTTGTCAATGCATTTATCGCATGAATCGGTATTCGAGCGGCTACCTCACTCGCCGCCCCGTTTCATGCAGCTGCCGCCGTTACAGATTGAGCCAATGACGCCGTGTCTTCCACAGATTCCATCTTGTCGCAGAAAGTCTCCTATATGGATCATTCTGAAAGCATTGGCAAAGGGCTTCCCCTCTCTTAAATAACGAATCGCCCCCTCCACCTTCCGGTAGAGGGGGCGAATCTATGTCATTTAATGAATGCAATACTGAATTTCACTTACCGCCATTACTTCGTCAGAATGAGACGAGCCAATGCGGAAAGGTCTTCGATGTCGATTGTTCCATCTTGATTAATGTCGTATTTCTTCACTTGATTCCAATCCGGGCTATTCGAAGATTTGCCATAAGCTTTCGCAACTAGAGCCAAGTCGCCGACGCTTGCTCTGTCGTCATCGTTGACGTCACCCGGTACTACAGGCTTGCGAATCTCGACCGAATGCGTATCTCCACTAACTTCCGCCTCTACTCCCTCTCCATCGGCAAGCACGACAAGCGTTACCGCGATATCCGCAATACCAGCCGTGTTCTTAGCCTTGAAGGTAAGCTTAAAGAGATTCTGATTCGGATTATTGATGCCGTCGTTCAAATGAGTGCCTAGAATTCGAATGCTGCCTTCTTGGCTGTCCGTGCCCACAATAACAAACTTCTCGGCATTCACGGATACCGGCTGACCAACAAGCTCTAGCTTATCGGCGTCGTATTCGATGGTAATGTCTTGTGCATACACTTCCTGGTTCAAGCTTTCAAGACCGTAGGTCACATCGAATGTATCGCCAAACTGCGCTATGGCTGGACCTGACAACGTTGCCGAGCTAGTAATCGTGTTTCTGGACTGCGCGAACATCCAGTCGAAGATGTTCTTGTCCGCGTACTCTTCTTGGCTTGGGCCATATCTGAAGCTGGCGTTGGATTGGCCGATCAGGTTGCTGAACACTTGGGCTTCGGTTTCGTGCGGCGTCCAGTCAAAGCCGAAATACGGGAAATTAAAAGCCTGGTTCGTTTCCAGTACATTCACGTTGGCATTGGCATACAAGCCGCTTGTACCTGCGCCTGTCGTGAAATACTGTGTCCATGTATTACCGGCGCCGTCATTCTTATGAGTGTGCGCCCATATGGAGGTTTTGGCGAGCTCGGGGTTCTCGGTCAGCTGTGCCACGGTCGGCAAGCTGCCTCCTGCAAGCGGAACGATGGCAGCAAGGAACTCGGGATTGCGGCTATAGAAACCGAGTGTGTACATGCTGCCCATCGAGAAGCCGGACATGTAGATACGGCCCGGATCCACCTTGCCCTCTGCGGCCAGTTTCTCTACGTATGCCATAAGGGCTTCGTTGTTGGCCTGATTGTTCGCGTGGTTCTGCGTAGCTATGATATGCGCGTTGTACTTGCCTGGGTTCTCCAGCTGGCGCTTGGAAAGCACGGCTGCGCCGTTCGCGGTTTGCACGGGCGCGAAGTAGTCCCCCGAAGGGCCGCCGCGGCCGCCGCCATGGTTGTATATGAACAGCGGAAGCGGACCGAGATCCTCCCAGGACTCGTCGATTGAAATCAGGATGTCCATGCTGCCCGTGCCGTCCGGGTTCGTTTTGTCAGGAACAAACTTGTCGAGTGCCGGATTTACGATAGCTGCCTGCGCGAATCTCGGGGTTATGGTCGTGCCGTCCGTCAGCTTGATCTCGCGATCCACGTTGACGCGGTAATGGAGGAGCGCCGAGAATGCGTTTTGCAAGTTGCCCGAAACCATTGCGCCGGATGTATACCCATTGGCATTCCAGAACTCGAATTCAACGATAATATAGCGTCCGCTCGCGGGCGTATCGGTTACGAGGTCTTCGGATCCCGGTGCGGGCGATATGTAGCCAAGCGGCTCGGGATCATGGTTTACGTAGACTCTGGTAATATTGCGCAAGCCGTCGAAAATCACGGTCGTGCCATCAAGCCTTGTGTTCCTGGCGGCTGCCGTGAACATGTCTGCGCTCAAGTCGGCAAGATTGGCCGCGTTGCCTTCTCCAAGATCAATGATGACCGCTGTAGTGACGTTGCCGACGGAAAAGATGTCGTTATACACGGTGAACGGCAGATCCGCCGCGTTCGAAGCGGGCTTGAATGTCGCGTGGATGGTTGTTCCGCTTGCGGTGACGTTCTCTATTGTGTATGTGTTATCTGTTACAACCACTTCTTCGTCGTTAACCGTAACCTTATCCACTTCAAACCCGAATGCGGGGTTGAACGTGAAGGTCGCGTCTTCGCCGTCGTTCACCCAAACATGGCCTGCCAGGGAGGACGGGCTTATACTGCCGTTCTCGCCGGATGACGCCATGACGTAGTGCTGAACGCCGACGGCAACGTTCGGTTCATATAACCGCAATGCCGGCGACTCCTGGATCTGCTCAAGCAGCTCAGCCGCGCTCGTCGTGCTCGCGGCCTTGCTCTTCGCGGTGAAGCCGTCTTCCGTACTCGTCAGGGCGAAGTTCCACTGGTTGTTCCCGCCCCAAATGTAGAGGGATACTGTGCCCTCTTCTTCATCCAGAACATGCAGCAACATACTCTGCTGGTTACCATTGATGGCTGCGCCTGTCGTGTTGAGGGGTGCATGCTGCGCGTTGAAGCTGGACTCCCTTCTTAGAGGTTCCATGCCTCCGCCTGCGCCGGGAGCGTTGTTCAGTACATAGTAGCCCGGGCCTTCGCCAAGAACGCCGGATGCCGCCGCCGTGTTGGCGCCAAGGCCGAATTGCCAGATCATGTCGTCCGTCACTTCGGATGTGATTAAGCCCTCTTCGATCGTCACGGGCTTGGACCCCATGCCGATCTGAGTGTCGCCGGTGACGTCGCCCGGCGTGCTGATTGTCGCTTGATTGTTCGCAAGCGCGCCGTGCTCGGACACGATGAGATAGCTTCTGCCAATCTGAACATCGGCAGGGTCGACCTGTCTCCACGTGCCGTTTGGTTCCGCCGCTGCCTCCGCCTTGGATTGGGGTAAGCCCGATACCATTAAACCTGCCATAATGAAGCACACCAAGAGAGCCACCGCTAATCTTATTTTGCGCATTACCTACAACTCCTCTCTTATTCTTTGTCTCATTCCCTTTCATCGCAAGTTGCTGACATGACTATCGCCCCGCAAAACGTAAACCATCCATCACCCCCAGTTTGACAGCTCGACCACATCGCTTAATTGACGTACGATGGATCCCTCGATCGGCGGATTGTATTTGCCGAATCGTCTATCTTGTATACGCTTTCAGTGTATTCGAAAAATATATCTTCCACAATGTGCATGTCTTTACATTGTTACCCTTTATTTACTATTATGAAAGCGTTTTATCAATAAAAACGGATAGATAAGTGGAAGACCGGATGTCCAGAAGTTCCCAATGTATGCGTTTTCATTATATGGAATAGATCAATCGGCAACAATGGGCAACTCTTTACTTGCTTACCCGTTGTTTACTTCACTTTGAAACGGGATCCTTAGCCTGTATGCGAAGGTTTCCAATCGTTTTGATTAAATCGCCATCGAGCTAGGCATAATAAAGGAAATTTCAGCGCGCTGATTCAGGGGATGAACAATGACAGCTATCTCTTTGGAAGCTTTGGAACAACGCCTCGCCCTTATGGAAGATGCGGAGTTCATTGATCGGCAGACAACCGACGGTCTTCGTCTGACATTTATATATTTTAGAACGATAATCGATCAGGAGCGTTTTAACGAATCGATTATGGAGCCTCTCGTTCGCTCGTTCCAAAGCTCGGTGGAAAAGAGCCTGACCACCGCCAGGATTACGCGCTTATTCAATTTGGAGCAAGCTCTTCAGGAGTTAGTAAAGGGTTCAGTATTAATTCACGACTCGTCCAGCGGGCGATGGCATGCTGTTTTGCTCCCCAACTCGCTCAGCCGGTCCATCGAGACCTCCGAGACGGAAACCATCATGTTTGGTCCAAAAGACAGCTTCAGCGAACAGCTGGAGCAAAACATCTTGTTGATTCGAAGAAGGCTTCCTTTAACCGCGCTCAAAGCAGAGAGATATACCGTCGGCTCCTTAACCCAAACAACCGTAGTCCTTATGTACATCGACGGGCTGACTAATCCGGAATTTGTAGAGGCTGCGAAAAAAAAGCTTTCCAGCATCGACTTCGATATGTTTTTGGATTCTTCGCATGTAGCGGCGTTTATGGAAGACCATTATCATAGCATCTTTCCTCAATATCTCCAGACGGATCGGCCGGATTCCTGCGCTTATTCGCTAGGCATTGGAAAATTGGTTATATTTGTAAATAACACACCTTTCGCTCTAGTCGCTCCGATTACGCTGTTTCACTTGTTTCAGTCGCCGGAGGATTACATAAACCGCTGGTTGGTGGCTAGCTTTTTACGGCCGTTACGCTATTTGAGTTTCTTTCTTTCCATTTCTCTGATTCCATTATACGTCGCGTTAACGACTCATCATTATCAAATGCTGCCTCTGCAAATTTTATATGTAATCATCGAGTCTCGCAGCCAACTGCCGCTATCTCCCTTCTGGGAGGCGTTTATTATCCTTATCACGCTTGAAATCATTAAGGAAGCCAGCCTAAGAATGCCGACCAAAACAAGCCAAAACCTGGGCGTAATCGGTGGCATCGTCATTGGACAAGCGGCGGTAGAAGCCGGATTCGCAAGCAAAGTGCTAATCGTATTGGCCGGCATTTCGGCGATTTCCACTTTTCTGGTTCCGAACTATCTGGTCACCAAGTCAAGTTTACTGCTGCAATTCATGTTCTTGATCCTCGCTTCCTATTTGGGCATTCCCGGAATTTTGCTGGGACTCGTAGGCATGCTTGCGCATCTGAACGGGCTTACATCCCTGAACCAGCCCTATCTGTCGCCGGTCTCTCCGTTCTATTGGAGAGATTGGGTCGATCTCTTCATCCGCGGGCCGTTGCACGCTATGAGCACTCGTCCTGATGCATTGCGTCCTTTGAACAAATATCGTGTTAGCCGAAGGAGAAAATGAGCCCGTGCTTGCTATTTCGCTGTTTAGAAAACACTCACAACAAGAAGGCGGATTTTACGCGTTCTTCCTCACCAATCGGCTTCAAATGCTGTATTACATGATTGTCATGCCCTCGGTCCTCGTTCAACCGTACATGCTGTGGGCGGTCGTAGCAATGGGAATAGTCTCCCAGTGTTGTCTATACCTTCTTTCGAAATGGTTTGCATCCCCCTATCCCGCCCAAGGGTATCAGGGCTTTGAAAGCTTATTCGGAAAAACGGGCATCAAAATCTTGGCTTTGGTAAGCTTGCCGCTCCTGTTGCTCAAAATCTCGTTCATTTCCGTTAGTTACGCCAATATTATGCAGCACTTCGTTTTTCCTTCTATGGACCGGGAATGGCACATTGTGTTTCCTATTATCCTGAGCTGCTATTTGGCTCTGTTCGGTATGGAAAACATGGTGCGGTTCGTCGCGGTCGTATTCCTTGGAACGATTTGGATCTTGTTTTTGTATATTCCTTTCTTTCTCTTGCAATCAAATTCGATTCACGATCTGTACCCTCTCATTCCGGTTGGCCCAGAGCCGTTTGCATGGAAATCCCTACTGCTCGTTTTTTCGTCGTTTTCCGGACCTGAATATTTGATCGTTATTTCATACTGGTTGAGTCCGCAACGAAACACGCTAAAATATTTGACGATCGCCAACACCGTCTCGGTCGGCGAGTATCTCTTTATTTCCATTGCGTCTTTGCTCTTCTTTGGCTCCAATTACTTGCCGACCATCAAATACCCGAGCGTGGAGATGGGGCGCTACCTGCAATCTCCCGTATTTGAGAGGGTGGATATTATCCTGATCTCGGCGTATATGTTCAGCATCATTTACTTGCTTGCTTTTTTCGTCTTGCTGGCATATGGTGCCACCCGCTTATTAGGCAAGATGAAGACAGGCACATCGCGTTTTGGTCTGGTCATCATCGGCTGTGCGGTGGTAGCCTGCACGCTACGATCAGCAAATGGTTTTGGGAGCCAGGGGTCGAACAAGCATTTTGGCTAGAACTGCAGATGTGGACAGGATCAGCTTCGTATTTGATATTGCCTCTCCTTGTCTGGATCGCGATAAAGCGCAAAGCTAGGACAACGTCATGAAAAAGTCGCTGCGAACAACGATTGCGTTGCTAGCGTCTTCTTTGTTGATGCTTTCTTGCGGCGGCTGCGTCCCTTTACCGGAAAACAATATGATTGAAGAAATCACGCCGATCATTTTCTGGTCCGTGAAGGGAGGAGAAGAAGACGGAAAGATTACCATCAGCACGCTCGTCCCTCCTCTTAGCAAGGAGAAGAAGCGCGTGCTTACCCTAAATGTGTCTCTGTTGAACGAAGGCAACAAAGGGTTTAATTTGATCTATTACAACGAATTGAAAGCCGGCCAAATCCGCTTGCTGTTCGTGGATGAAGCTTATGCGAAACGGGGGCTGACCGGTCTTATCAATACCGTTTTGACCGATCCGAACATTTCGAAACGGCTGTTTTTAGTGATCACAAGAGGCAACTTCAATGAGTTCCTCTCCAAACACTTGGGTGAAAAAGACAGTATCGATTTTTACCTTTATCGGATGTTCAAGCATTATGAAAAGAAAAAACAAGGCGAAATTACCGTCGTTAATCTGCATCAGTTTATGAAAATGCTGTACTCCCAGGTTTCGGACCCCCAGCTGCCGGTATTTCGCGCGGAAGGCGAGCAGCTCTTGTACGAAGGCACTGCATTATTCGATCGGGATCGTATGGTCGCGGAGATACGTGGAAAGGACGATCAAATCAGCCAGCTGTTGTTTCGAGATCGATTCGTACGCTACTTAGCCTTACCTGATCTTTCAATTACGTTAGGCCATATTCGCGCGCATACCCGCAAGAAACTCGCCTCGGATTTATCATCCCTGTCCGTAGAAATCGACGTGAAAGGCCGAATTGATGAGTTGGATTCGCTTGCAAGAATCGAGGACAACTTCCAATATGCCGCTCTCACACAAAAAATCGAACGTTACTTGGAGGAGAAAGTCGTCCGTTTGCTATCCCAAATGCAACAATTGCGGATTGACCCCCTTCAAATTGGCAGGGAAACGGCTAGACCGTTCTCCAAACCCATAACGAGAGATACATGGGATCGGCATTGGTCTACCATGAAGATTCATGTAAAAGTACGACTGCAGTTGGAGCCGCTGACGAAGCTGGATGGTGGGTAGGCAGGAGGCTTGTGCAAAAGTGAGAAAACCTCTATCGAGGCCTCTCGAAGATGAGCGACCGCGTTTTTAGGTAGGTTTTATCGCCAATAATAATTTGTCATTTCGAATGCTCCGAAAACTTATTAATTCTTAAGTGGTCAAAAAGCCTTATACACATTGCTGTGTATAAGGCTCTTTCCTCTTATAGCATATGATTACTGCTGACCCGCTTTAATCCATTCCGCGACAGATACCGTGCGTTTCGCTTGATGCTTCACGGCGTTTTGAACATCCTCAATCATTTTCCCGTCTTGAACGGAAACGCTCGTGCCGTAAGGATTACCGCCGGCTGCAAATAAGGACGTATCGGTATAGCCAGGTGCAGCTACAATCGCCCCCCAGTGATACATGACCGTATAAATGCCAAGTATCGTTTGCTCTTGGCCGCCGTGAGCATTTTGAGCGGATGTCATTGCGCTAACAGCTTTGTTGGCGAGCTTGCCAGTAAACCAAAGTCCGCCTGTTTGGTCAAGGAACTGTTTTAATGGTCCTGGCATGGTGCCAAATCGAGTCGGGACGCTAAAAATAATAGCATCTGCCCATTCCAAATCGTCTAATGTTACGGTAGCAACATGTTTAGTCTCTTCCACATGAGCTTTCCAGGCCGGATTGGATTGGATCGCCTCAGCCGGAGCGAGCTCGGGTACTTTAAGGATTTTCACTTCGGCACCCTTTTCTCTTGCCCCTTCGGCTGCCCATTTTGCCATTGTGTAATTTGTTCCCGTCATACTATAGTAGATAACAGCCAATTTCACATTTTCCATCGATTTTCTCTCCTCTTTTTGCGTTCCTAAAATTTTCTGCCAAAAACCCATCAATTATGCAACCCCTATTCATTCAATGCCAAGTATGGCCGTTGAATCTCATTTTTTTGAAGCATCAGTTTCTGATCCAGTTCTTCTTGTGGTACGAATAAAAATAACATCACCTCCTATATCTCGAATTTAAATACCTTAAATATAAGATACATTGAACAAAGATAAATGTCAACGATTGTTGATCGAAGGTACTCTATTTATCTACTATTCAAATTAACGTTGTTGCCGGAGGGGATTTCCAGTCTTCGTTCACGCCTATTATGTTATCGAAAGGAGCCCCGAAGTAGGAACAGAATGGGAATGCCTACGATGAAGATCGGGAAAATATAGGGTACCCATACGAAATTCGCGTAATCCAGCAAACCGATCACGTTTGCGGGGATCAAGGCGGTTACATACACAATCAAAGCAGCGAACGGCAGCACCGTTCTCCATTTCTTCAAACCAAGGAGCTGTGCCGCTCCATAACTGTTGATGAACAGATAGATAGACAATTTGACGAATACGCTGAATATCCAGATGAATACAATCCAGACATCCATATTCTGAATGAAATCCAAATAATTAATGAACCGTACCATACTGAAGTATGGGAAAATTAAAGTGGATCCGATATGCGACCCAAATGTAGCGATCACCATAAACGATATGACGACGGCGATCAAGGACGGAACCGCAATTGCCAGTAAGGTGGGCTTCATTAGCTTTTGCGAACGTGTAACAAATGGCGTCAACATCATGATCATCATGGACTCGCCCAAGAAGGACGCGTTCACGAAAGAACCTTTCAGGATGGACATTGCCCCGGAGTCCGCATAGACGGGCAAAGCTAGCGATAGGTGCAGGTTGGTAACGTTCAAGGCGAGCGTAATCACTATGCCGATCAATAGGAGCGGTCCGGCCAACTCGCTGAATCGAGCGATCGTTTCTACGCCTCCCGCGTAATTGATATATACCATTGCCGATACCATAAGGACCGCAATGATCCAAATCGGCGTATCATGAAACAGGAATTGATTGATGAACAGAGAGAAAATTCTTAAAATATCGGCGCATACCGAAAACCAAACTGCCAAGTACAAGAAAGCGACGGCTTTTCCAATCCAGGTTCCGAACAGCTTCTGCGCGAACACGACCAACGTAAGCTCGGGACTCCGCTGACAGACTTTAACTAGAACCGCCGTCACGAATATACCGATGAACCCGGCGACTGCGATCGAGATCCAAGCATCTTGCTTGGCGATGGCTATAGTAGGCGATATGGTTAGCCAAATACTCATTGAAATTTCCAATGTCGTGAACATCCAGAACAACTGCCATGTCGATATTTTCATGATCTGGCTCCAATTCCCGGAATGCGCTTGCCGATATCCCCCGTATTTTGGATTTTCAATTTGACTTTGACCTTTACCTCGAGTGTGGGAAATAATGTATCCCAATCGCTCCGTATACCTTTCCAATAATAGGGATGCTCCCGATGGAATTCTTCTCCAAAGCCGAACGTATCCTGGCCAAACTGCCGCTGGATCTTTTGAATCGTGGATTCGATTTTTTTAGCCCTCAATTCGTTCAGTTTTCGTTCGAGCTCGATACGTTCGCTGGAAACCGAAAGATCAATGTCCGTATTGTTTTCAAGCACCCTTCCGTTCCCCTCCAGATAAACGTATGCCTTCAATGTATTTCCTTCGATTTCAGTACGGATGGACTTCTTCAGATTGGATTCGTACAAAGCGATGGTACCCTTGCCCGTCTCTTCGGTCATGTATTGATTGCTCAGCACCCCTTTGACCCAAAACATCTCCAGCGACTCGCGACCGCTCACTTTTCCGACCATTTGCAGGTTTTTATTAAAAATCGCGACGGAGCTGACGGTGAAAATTTTGTTTTTCTCTTGTTCGTTCTTAGGGGAAATCTCGACCATTGGCATAGCCGGACGGATGCCGTCTCGTCCGACGTCAAGCAGCACGTCTCGCAGTGCCGTATCCCCTAGCCGGCAAAACCGGTCTTGCTCTACGGCTACAATCGCCGAGAATTGATTAAAAGGGCTGTTGATGTTTAATGCGTCAACCCCTTTGCCGTGATCGACGACAAAAATATCCGTTCTCATCCGGGTATCGGTATTTCTCGTGAATTGATCCATCACGTCGATCAATCCCCGGCGCGCTAAAGCTTCGCCGATGAAGATGGATCTACGGTGGCCAAGGAACACTCTACGCGGGAGCTTGTCTTGGATTTGCTGAGTTAAGTCCACGATGGATGACCCTGTCGCACTCAAAACGATATTCGCTCTGCGTCCATTGCCGCCGCCTCCCCGGCTGCTGTTAATATCCGCAGGAACCGCTATTTGGGCGCTTTTTTGAAGCTTTCCGTTCTCGGATAAGTCCAAAGCCGTTCCGATCCAGAATGCGTAATCATTGATTTCGTTACGATCCCAGCAGCCTGCCACAAACAAAGTCATCGCGACACAAATCAACGCCGTACGCCACGTTCTCTTCATCGTTTTCGCCCGGCGGATAAGTAACGTTTGTTCATGCGTATTAGCGTGTCCTTCCAGAAATTAGGACCGGTAGGCGCAATCGGCTTCAAATAAGGCATTCCAAAAGACTTGAGCGACACCAAGTGGATCAGGATGACGATAATGCCGATCGCGACGCCGTACAGTCCCAGGCACCCCCCCATTATCAATAGAGGAAACCTCAACATACGGAACGGCAATGCCAAGCTGTAGCTAGGAAAAGCGAACGAAGCTATTCCCGTGCCGGCTACAATCATAACGATTGGAGCCGAGATAAAGCCCGCTTGAACGGCTGCCTCGCCGATAACCAGCGCGCCTACGATGCTTACGGCGGAACCGATCGCTTTGGGCAGGCGAAGTCCGGCCTCCCTCAGCCCTTCGAACATAACCTCCATTAGCAGCGTTTCGATAACTGTAGGAAACGGAATCCCTTCTCTGGATGCAGATATACTAAGCATTAAGGATAGCGGAATCATTTGGGGATGAAACGTTGTCAATGCTACGTAGATGGACGGGAGCAGGCATGCCAATACGGCCAATAAGAGCCTTAAGAAGCGAACGGCCGAAACGTAAATGAATCTTTCATAATGATCTTCCGCCGCTTGGAATCCAGACCAGAACGTCATTGGCAATAGCAAGGCGTTTGGAGAACCGTCCACAAGAATGGCTACCCGGCCCGCTAACAGACTAGAGGCGACGGTATCCGTCCGCTCCGTATTCTGGATTTGGGGGAAAGGAGAGAATGTCTTATCTTCAATAAATTCTTCTATGTAGCTGGAATCTAATAATTGATTCGACTGGAATTTATCTAATCTCTCTACCACCTCTTGAAGCAATTCAGGCTTAACCGTCCCTTCGATGTAAACCATGACATAATCCGTATTTGTCATCTCTCCTGCTTGATAATTTTTGAACTTAAGATTCGGATGGCTTATCTTTCTTCGGATCATGCTTACATTCGTCTTTAGATTTTCGGTGAACCCTTCACGGGGACCTCTAATCGAAGATTCGTTCGAAGGCTCGTCGATTGCGCGTTGTTTAAAGGCAGTCAATTCAGCAAGATAGACATACGGTTTGCCATCAAGGAGGATGGCGGTTCCGCCCTTTAACACCTTGGCCACGACTTCCGATAAGCGAACGACGACTTTGTAGGCTGTCAGCCGGTCGATTTCCACACTGCTCATACATACCGATATGATCTCTTCTAGACTGTTCAGATCCGTTAACGTTTCTACGTAAACAAGCAGGAGATTTGTATGTTCCGACAGTCGTAAAGGCCTAAAAACGATATCTGAGGAATCGCTTAGTATGTGCTGTAGCGCTTCTTGATTAACGGCCAGCTTATCGCTGATATCATCAGAAATGTACGGTTCCATCCATACTCCCACCTTTGCCAATGTCAAGGCATAGGTTTCGCTGATGATGGGAGAATTATGCAAGGCAACAGCAAAATTAGACCTTACTGTGGAGAGTTGCCCCGTCTCCCGCAAACTTATGTTTTGGCCGGTAAAGCTCATCTAAATTGAATTAACTTCCATTCATAAATGAAACTCGATGTGCTCAACTTAAAACGAAATGCCGAAAACGTCTAGAATCTTTTTCCAAAGCGCATTGGCGTCCTTCAATTCCGACGAGGTTGCAGCTTATATTATGAATTGGTTCCAAGAACAGTTAGCTGTAAAGGATGGCAACGATAGGCAAGAAGTGGAAGGACCGGATCAAGTGGTTTCTATCGAACGGTTTCCTTTCTCAGCAATAGAACAAGAGGAGGAGCAATTAAAATGATCATTCGGAAGCTGCCTTGGGCGGGCATTAAACTCGAATACGGCGATAACAGCGTCGTGATCGATCCCTTCTATCATTTCCCTTCCGATTTAGGAACGCCGAAAGGATCACTCTATTCGTTGGACGAATTCGGCAAAGCGGATGCCGTCCTCATTACCCATGTTCATCCGGACCATTACGATCCGGAGGCGATAAAACAAACATACGGAGCGGAAATTCCGATCTATGTGCCGAACGAAGCACTTGCATTCGTGCGCGAACAAGGGTTTACCGCCGCCGTGGGCGTATCTTTGCGCGATGCATTTACAATTGAATCCTTAAGCGTTGCTCCCACTTATTCGGTGGACGGAATCGGCGATCCTCAGGTCGCGTGGATCGTGTCGGCCGGCGGTAGAACGATCATCCACTGCGGAGACACTTTATGGCACGGCTATTGGTGGAAAATCAAACAGGAACACGGTCCTTTCGACGCGGCGTTTCTCCCCGTCAACGGTCCGCTCGTCGAATTTCCACATCTTCAGCCGCCAAGCCGCCAACCGATCGTCATGTCGCCAGAGCAAGCCGTATCCGCCGCCATGGTCTTAGAGGCAACCTATATGGTCCCTATCCATTATGAGCTAGTCAACAACCCGCCGATCTATTCGCCAGCACGGGATATTAAGGAGCGAGTTGATCAAAGCGCACAAGAACATCATGTTACTGTAAAATGGCTCGATGCTAAGGAAACGTTGACGCTATAATGAACAAAGCAACGCTGCCGCTTCTTAGAAAGCGGCAGACTTCCGGCGTGTGTCGCGTTCTCGTTGAATGTAACTTCGACTCTTCTTCCGCATTCGATTAACAGGACTTTAATTCCGGGTTATCTTCCTCGAAAAATTCACGGTACCACACAAGGAATACATACACCGTCCAAATATATCTCGCATGATTGGCTTTCCCGGAGTAATGGGAATCCAGATAGCCTAACAATTTTTCGGTATGAAATACCTGTTTCGCGATATCCGATAAGAAGCTTGACTTTACCATATTGTAATATTTTTCTTCTCTTAGCCAGTATCGTATCGGCACGGGAAAGCCGACTTTTGGTCGCTTGGCCCATTCTTCGGGAAGCACTTGCATAGCCGCGGCACGAAATGCCAGCTTTTTCGTCTGCGAACGAACACGCAAGCGAGAAGGCATCTTGGCAGCCAATTGCATTACCCTCTTATCCAAATAGGGGACGCGCATCTCTAACGAGTGAGCCATGCTCATTTTATCGGCCTTTAACAGGATATCGCCGGGCAACCAAAGTTTTAAGTCAAGGTACTGCTTTTTGGTCAGATCGTCCTTATTCCTTACTTTGGCATACACCTTACTTGTTATGCTTTGCACGGAAGGCCCCATCCTGTACTCTTCTTTCAGAATGCCGAGAGCGTCGGCTTCTTCGAATACATTGGCATGACCGATAAAGTATTCCTCGACTGTCTGTCCTCCCTTTATAAGAAAGCTCGAGACGCGGTGCTTCGGAAGCCTCTTCGCAACCTTGGATACCGCTCTTCGAACGGCGAAAGGAATCGTTTGATACTTTTCCATTACGGGAGTCGGCGCATACCAGTCGTAGCCTCCGAAAATCTCATCCGCTCCTTCTCCGGACAGAACAACCGTGACATGCTGACTTGCAAGCTCGGCTAAGAAGTATAAAGGCAAAGAAGACAAATTGGATTGAGGTTCGTCCATATGATATTGAATTTTCGGCAATGCTGCGAAGCATTCATCCGCCGTGACAAGTCGTTTGTGATTGTCCAAAGACAGATGCTCGGCTAATTCCTCCGCCAGAGCCGATTCGTTGAAATGGCCATCATAATCTTTGAAACCGACGGTAAAGGTTTTATTTGGCTTTAACAGGGCAGTAATATAGCTGGAGTCCACTCCTCCGGATAAATACGAACCCACAGGAACATCGCCGATCTTATGGCTTTCTACCGACTCATGGACCGTTTGACTAATTTCAGCCACATAATTCTCTAATGAAGTCTCTACCGTAGCATAATCGGCCTCCCAGTAGGGCTGTATTTTGGTCTTATTATTCTCATGAATCAACATGTGGCCAGGCTGAAGCTTATACACCCCTTTAAAAAGCGTTTCTTCGAGTACGGAGTATTGGAAGGTCAAGTAAGGCTTTAAGGCCTGTTTATTAAGTTCTTTACGAAAGAAAGGATGTTTTAAGAAGGACTTTATTTCGGAACCAAATATCATGGATTCGTTAGTCGTATTACATGTGTAATATAGCGGTTTTATACCGAACATGTCTCTTGCCAGCAATAGCCGCTCCTTCTCCTGGTCCCATATCGCAATTGCAAACATGCCTCTGAGTTTAGCGATGATCCCAGCACCGTATTCCTCGTACCCATGGATGATGACTTCGCTATCCGTCTGGCTTTTGAAACGATGTCCTTTTCCGAGTAAATCTTCGCGTAGTTCGCGATAGTTATAAATTTCACCGTTGAAAACAAGAACGCAGCGTTCGTCTTCGCTGGTCATCGGCTGACTCGCTTCATCGGTAAGGTCGATGATCTTCAATCTGCGAAATCCGAATGTAACCCCCTCATCCGTGTAAGTCCCTTGACTATCGGGACCTCGGTGAACAATGGTATCCATCATTTCGTGTATCGTATTTATATTTGTAACAGCCAAAGGCTTGGTATACCCGACAAATCCGCACATTCGTATTCCTCGCATTCCTGTAAGTATTTCAGATGTCTCACGGATCATATGATCACATCCTCGCGACTTACTTTACCAACCGGATATTGCGAAAAAACGAAGTGTTGTTTCAAAATTGTAAACTTTCCTATCTCATAGACGCATTTAGAAGATTAAAGTTAAGCTTCTCTTGTTTAACTTTTAATAAGAGGAGTGAGGGCTAATGAAACGAGTTGCAAGGCTGCTTCCGTTTTTCAAAAATTTGTACTGCCGCTTTCGAGATGATGACGTACCTGCATTAGGGGCGCAGCTTACGTATTATTTAATTTTGTCTTTTTTTCCGTTTCTCATTTTCGTGGTGAGCTTGATGAGCTTTGTCCAGTTGTCCGGAGACAGTGTCGTCGCCGAGCTTATTCGTCTGCTGCCGAGCGCAACGGGTGAGGCGATAGAAAGTATTCTGCAAGAGGTAACAAACAACGGCAGAGGCACGCTGCTATCGGTCGGTATGATCGCCACGCTCTGGTCAGCTTCCAATGGCGTTAATGCGGTTATTAAGGGGGTTAATAAAGCTTATGACGTCGAAGAAAACCGCCCATTCTGGAAGGTAAGAGCCATCTCGCTGGCGGCTACGGTTGTGTTGGCCATTACGATTTTGCTGGCGATTGTGTTGCTCGTTTTCGGAGAGGTAATCGGAAAATTTCTATTTGATCCGTTCGAATCCCCGGTGGGCTTCGAACGGATCTGGGGCACATTAAAATACGTCATTCCCGTTTCGTTCATGATTGTTGTGTTTTCGCTGCTCTACTGGATTGTTCCCAACCGCGGCATTTCTTTCAAGACTGCCGTTCCGGGGGCTCTGTTCGCGACCTTTGGCTGGATCGCAGCCTCGTTGCTATTCCAATTCTACATTAACAATTTCGGCAACTATTCCCAAACGTATGGAAGCATCGGCGGCATTATCGTCCTGTTGATCTGGCTATACATCAGCTCCAATATCGTTATTCTTGGCGGAGAGGTCAACGCTGCGCTTGCCGGCGGGCGGTCCCGGACCGCTGTTAAGGATTTGCGTTCTGGTTCTTAGGCAATAAAAGCCGCTCCGGCATGCCGGAGCGGCTTACTGCTGTTTCACTTATGATGGCCGCGAACCTTTCTTCCGCTCCAACGTTCATCGATTCGCTCTATGCTAGGTTGAAATCTCGTATCCACGCTGATCCGGTACTGGTTTGTCGTGTTCTCGAGCGAACAGTGCATCAGAAACATGCCGAATATCAACACGTCACCCGCTTCGAATTCCGTAGTCGCCCATTTGCCGCCGAACTTCTCCGTAATCATCAGCGGATCGTCCGTATAATGGCCGATGTTATCGCGGTCGGAGTCTTTGGTACCGTACGTTTTCTTTAATTCCTCGAAATTATGGGAGTCTAGACAGATTGCGAGGCCGCCTAACCCATAGTCGATATCGCCGATCGGAGACCAAACGGTATAGAGATTATGCGTGCCGCGGCCCATGTACACAATATCGTAGTGCGCGCCCGTAAAGTCGCCTTTTCCCACGGCGCGAAGCCACTTGTAGTGATAAGTAAGCGACTGCTCGCCGAAGAGATTATCGAAGAAACGCATCATGTGATCGCCATTCAGCACGTCAAGCAGCTCGGGGAGGTCCTCGTTCGTCCCCCCCATAAAAATACTTTTGCTCCCGTCCGCCATGAAGCCTTCTTCGAGCAACGTGTCTCGCGCCAGCTTGCCCATCTTATCCATTTTCTCCAGTATGCTGCGACGCGCCTTCAGGACTTGCTCCCGATCATGGAAGCCGCGAAGAAGCAGGTAACCGTCTCCGGCGATTCTTTCTCTTAATGCATCGAAATCATGTAAAATATCGTTCGAGTCCCTCAATTCCGTTAAATGCGGTCCGCCTAGCTCTAACTCGCGATTACCCACCTTGAGCAGCATGTGGAAGCACTCCTTCGTATGTTGATAGCTCAATTGTATAGGCTCACTCCTCCCGCTTCCATGGAAGAGACCCGTGAAAACATGTATAATCGTACTAAAATGATACGAAGGATGTTACCTATGGCCTATATGGATATTCCCTACGAATTGGATGAGGAGCTGCCGGCTCCTCCATGCCGGTTCAAATCGATTTGGAAAGTACAGGCTAACAATTCCTATCATGTCGCGAAGCCGAGCGGGTTCGCCATTCCCGGAATATTCATTACGTATGAAGGGAAGGGATCCATCGTTCTAGCAGGAGTCCGACATGACTTGGATATGGGAACCTTTTTAATCGCCCCGCCGGACATTCCCGCCTCGTACCGTTGCGTAGACGATGATTGGAAATTCTATTATGCGGAGTTCGATACGCTCGGAATGGCTCTGCAATTGGAGCTGCCGGTTGGCGAGCCGGCGTCGACCGCTAAGACGCCGGAAGCCATTCGCTTAAGCGAACAATTAATCGATAGCCTTATCATGAAAACGATTGGTCACCATTATTGGAGTCATCTCGTCATTCAAGAGCTTCTGCTCCTCCTCGCGGGAGAACGTCAGTCCAGAATGGCAAGCCGCCATCCCGAATTGGATGATATTTTGTATCACATGCACAAAAACATCGGGCAGGACATTCCGATCGATAAGTGGGTCCAACAAAGCAGGGTTTCGCGCACCGTTTTTTTTGCTCGATTCCGCGAGCGGACCGGCATGTCGCCAAGCCGATATATGCAGGAGCTTAAATTGGCCTCCGCCAAAACGACTCTGGAGACGACGAGCATGTCGGTGAAAGAAATTGCCGCCTCCCTGCGATTTTATGACGAATTTCATTTCTCCAAGTTGTTTAAACAACGTTACGGCGTTGCTCCCCGTACGTATCGTAAAAGAATCGATTCTTGAGCAGCTGCTTCAAGCGATCCATACCTCTTAGGCAAAGCAGCCATACTGTTATTGGAGGCGATCAGGGGGATCGAGACCCGGGCCTATCTATAAAGCGTGTTTTCGATCATCCAGGCAATCGCCTGGTTCAGATCAAGCGGGCGGCCGATTATGATGCTCGCCCACAGAATGAAGCCGATAAGGGTGATGATGGCGAATGCGCCTACTTCTCTTCTCCGGAATCGCGAATATCGCAGGCATAGAAATCCGGCTGCGGAAAAGAGAGTAAACGTCGCCAATAGACCGATCATGAAGCGCGCTCCCCTCTCCCCTTGCGCAGCCAAGTAAACAATAAGATCAGCAGAGGAAAGCCGATGCCGAACGGAACATAATAAACGAACAAGTAATCATGGATCCATTTCGCATTCTCTGCGATATTGGAGAACAGCAGCGAATAAGCGGAGATAATGCCGATCAACGGGACGGCGACAACCGCGCGATTGCGCACGGAAAACACTTGGCAGATGGCCGTAACCGCAAAATAGTAGATCGCGCTCAATTTGACAAATACGACTAAGAGCATGTTTATCGAGATGATGGATTCGATATGCTCGAAAAAGCTGGAAAACTCCATCTCGCGAAAAATCGTATATTTAGGATACAGGAGATGGGATGATCGGTAGACGCCTAGCAAACCGATCGCAAAAAAAACGGAAAGCGCGATTTGAACGCCTGCAAATGCCGTTCCGCCCAAAAAGGATGTCTTGAGCCTGGCTCGAACCATGGGAAAGATCATCATGCACGCCACCGTCTCCAAAAAAGGAAAGCCGAGCGCGTATTTGGTTTCGGACAAAACGGACCAGAAACGAAAATCGTTTGGGATATGGAAATTGCGCCATTCCCACTCATTGAGCATGACCGTGTACGGCAGCCAAAAGGAAATGAACGTATAAGGAACGATAAACAGGCTCACGAGCGCTATGGACCGTATCCCTTTCACGGCCGCGTAGGCGCCGACTGCAAGAACCATGAGATGAAAGACGGTCTGAGGCGTTCTTGGCATCATCGTGACATGCATATAGTCGCTTACGTTTCTTGTTACCCAAGCCGCGATTTGGATGAAGAAGATGATATAGCAGACGGAGACGGCCCCTCCCGCGTACTTGCCGAGTACGCGGTTTAGAATTTGCACGAGCGAAAGTCCGGGATGTTTGCCGGATATGTAGATCCATGCAGCCCCGACAAGAACCCCGAACAGGGCGCTCCATATATGAACCAGCCACCCGAATTGCTTGGCATCCGAAATCGTGGCGTTCGGCACCATGATGAACGTTGTCCCCACGACAAAACAAGTGACGACGCAAAACATTTGGAATGGGGTTAACGAGGTTTGTTCCAATGCAATTCTCCTATTCGTAAGGCGTAATGGTGTTGCCTAACGTCGTAAGCTTCGAGTGAATCGCGAATTCGACTTGAACGTCCTTCCACCGGTTACGACCTTGGGCCGTATCGCCAATCCCTAGCAAGTCCCACTCTTTTTTCCGTGCGTAGTCTAGAAACTCTTCGCATTTCTTTTGGTAAGCGCGATTAAATTCCGTTTCCATTTGCGCGATATTCGGAATGGACAACCTTGCGTCTTGCTCATTGTTTATGATGCCCAGCGTGACATCGGCTCGGATTTGAAGGCGATCCTTGGTTTCCCATTTTCGTTTGAGCCGAACGACGTTCATGCCCACATCAACGGTTTGGCCGTTTACTTCGAACGTTTCTTGCTTGCGCGTCGCATAGCCGTTTAAAACATAATACGTGTTTTTAATCTCGCTGCTGACCTTCCCTACCATCTTGGCCCTAATGAATACGGCTCCCCCGCTAAAGGCCAGGCTTTGCTTGGACGCGTCGATATCCTCAAGGCGATCGGATAATGACGCCGAATCGTCTCCCGTATGTTGAACAATGGGCACGATGGTCGGCCGGCTAAAGGGAATGCCCTCGACGATATCCATAATCCTCGTCGGCAATTTGTTGATCCCGTATCTGCGAGCATGCCAGTCCAATAATAACCGTATATTTCGCCCCGGCACCCGGTCCAGAAGCGTAAACGTTTGGATCACTTCGGACACGGGGTCCTCCGACACGATCGCGTAAACATTCGTTCTGCGTTCTTTATAATTTTCCAAATAATTCACCATTTTGAATAAACCTTCTCTCGCCATCCGCTCCGATACGACGTAACACTGCAAATGCGAGGTATACAAATTTCTTGACATGACCGACCCGGTTTTATCCAGCATTTTCCCCATCGTAGGAGCAGAGACCGAGTACGTATAGACGGCTGCCTTAGCCGGTCCCGTCCTCCGTGCTTCGAGGCTTGGAGGATTAAGCACTTGATAGTAGGAGTGGTACATGCCCTCCTTATCCCGATCGATCGCGATCATGTCGACGATGGCGAGCTGGTTGATTTCCTTCATGTCCCAGCATGCCGAGCACAACAGCAAGCCCGATATTAGAAGCAACAGCAGCAGCTTCTTCATCCCGACTCTCCCATCAGTTATTCCTCCTTGTTCGCTGCCGGTTCATGTTCGGGCGGTCCGTTCGGATAAAGGTATCTTTCCAATACGCAAGCCTCAGCGGGGCCAGCGGCGAGAAATACGGTACGCCCATGGAGCGAAGCGAGACCAAGTGGATGAGCAGAACGAATACCCCGCACATCACGCCGAACAAACCTAATATGCTGGCTAACAGCATGAAGCCGAATTGAAGGAGACGCTGCGCAATCCCGAACCCGTAATTCGGAGCAACGAAATTGGCGATCGCGGTCAACGAGACGACGATAACCATGGCGGCGGATACGATACCAGCCTCGACCGCGGCTTGACCGAGCACTAACGCACCTACGATGGAGATCGCTTGACCTGATATTCTAGGCATGCGTAGTCCCGCTTCACGAAGAATCTCGAAGATGACCATCATCCCGAAAGCTTCCGCTACGCCTGGGAACGGCACGCCTTCCCTTTGCGAAGCCAGATTGGCCAACATGGAAGTGGGAAGCAAATCCTGATGGTAGCAAGCGACGGATATGTATAAGGAAGGCGTAAAGACGGAAATGACAAACGCCAGCATGCGAAGCCAGCGCAATACGGACGCGATGTCGGCTCGTTGATAATAGTCCTCGGACGTAGAGAACGACTGAAAAAACGTAATGGGGCCCGCAAGAACGTTTGGCGTGCCGTCCGTAATGATGGCGGCCTGCCCCTCGAGCAATTTGGCGACGATGGCATCGGGCCTCTCCGTCGACATAAATTGAGGAAAAAAAGTTCGCGCCTTATCCTGGATAAACTCTTCTATATAAGCGCTCTCGAGAATGCTGTCGGTTTGGATGCCATTCAACCTCTTGCGAAACTCTTGAATCAAGTCCGGATCGGCAATGCCGCTCATGTAGAGCAAGCAGACCGTCGTATGGGTTTCGGTGCCGATGACCATTTCCTCGATCGTCAGTTTGCCGCTCTTCAACCGCTTGCGAATGAGCGAAATATTGCGCGAGCAATCCTCTACGAAGCCTTCCCGCGGCCCTCGGACCACGGATTCCGTTCCGGGCTCCGTAATGCTGCGTTGCTCTTGTTTGCGGACGTTGATAGAAACGGCTTGGTGATCTGGCAAGGCTACGATACAGTGGCCTTCAAGCAATTCCTTCACACACGAATCAGCACCGGTCGCTTCTTTAACGTCCGCCTGCTTAAACGCGGTCATTAACCACTGCATGGGGTCTTGACTATTATGAAGCGGAGCGTGCGGCGTCAATAGGCCCGAGACGACCAGCTCGTCGACCAGCTTTTGATCCGTGATGGTGCACAAATACATGCAGGTTAGCTCCAGCTGCTCTTGCACGCGATATGATTTGAGAACGAGATCGGGCGGATCGTTCAGTTTGTGACGAATGATGGCCGAAAAGCTTGGCGTGCGCTGATCCATCCGAAGGTCCCCCCTTATTTCCCCTAAGCATTACCTATCGCGTTTTCTTTTATTCAGTAAGTCCATTGAATACAAACCACAACGGAGCAAGAGGCTGCCCATTAGTTGGACAGCCTCCTCCCCTGATGTAAACTATTCGTGCCGGATGATGGTTGCGGTTGCTAAGGATTCCTGCTCCCGTATTACGACCTCCTGAACGCTATCGACGAATTAGGTCAGTCCTAAGCGTACATATTGCTCGCTTGGCGAATCCGCTTCCGCCATTGACTGGCGCAGCTTGGCAATCATGGTCTGTTCAAGCTCCTCGTCTAAGATGGGATGCTGCTGCCCATAATCGCGTTCGAGTTCGAACAAGCGGCTTTGAAGCACATTCCGGTTGCGAGCGTAGGGGCTGCCCGGCACGCTTTCGGGGAATCGGTAAACGGGGTAATGCGTATACGACAGGAAACGTCCCGTCTCCAGATTCATCCTGTCTTCGGCGTCGAGATAAGCTCGAAACGTCGTCGGCATGGCCGTGTAGGCGAAGCATGGCGAGTTGTCCTCGTTCGCAGGTGCTCGCATATAAACGTATCGTCCATCCGTCACGTTGACAGCCATGCCGTGATACCCGAACAATGCGGCTTTGCGCACTTGCCGAATCGAGCCGCGAAGCAGCGGCAGCAGCGAATATCCTTTGACCGTTGCCGGAATCGCAGCTCCCATGTAATCCAGAATCGTCGGCATCAAATCGATATTCTGGGTCAGCGCCTTAATCCGCCGGCCAGCGCACTCCTGTCCCGGAAGGCTGACCATTAAAGGCAGATGCGCTAGCTCGTTGTAGACATGCATGACATTTTTGCCTAATTGGCGGTGCTCCCCGAGCAGGAAGCCATGATCCGTCGTGAAGATGACAAGCGTATCCTTCCACATGTCGTGGCGATCCATCGTATCCAGCAGCTTGCCCAGCGCCCGGTCGATCATCGTCAGATTAGCCGCGTAACGCCTTCTCAGATGTCTCTCCGCTTCGTCCGGCGCTTCCGAGTCCCCGTAATGGGGCCAGTCGTACCGCGGTCCATCGTAATCGTCCCCGTAGAGAGCCAGATCCTCCGGCATCGCGTCGAACGGCTCGTGCGGATCGAAAGCTTCGACCATGAGGAAAAATTCATCTTCGTCTTTGTTCTTCTCCAGCCAATCGCAAGCCGCCGCCATCGTTCGGGGACCGGGGTAGTCTGTTTCGGCTGTCATGGAAGCCACGTTCAACTCGCGCTGCGCCGAGAATCTGCCGTAATGCGGGGGCTCCGTCTCCCTTCTGCCCGCAATGGAGCGCCAAGGATCATGCTCTTGTCCCCTGTGGAAATCCCAAGTATCGAAGCTTTGACAATAGTTCTCGCCGCCGGTCGCGAAATAGTGGTAATGATCCGTTACGATATGGCTGAATATCCCCTCTACCCGCAGCGCCGCAGGCAATGTGCGGTCGAACGGCTCGATGCTTCCCCATCCTCTCTCGAGAAACGCGGTCCGTCCCGTCAGAATATCCCGTCTGGCGGGCATGCATGGAAGCGAGCCGGACCAATGACCTTCGAACACGGCTGATCTTGCCGCCAGTCGATCGATATGTGGCGTCATGGCCTCGCTTCCTCCGTATGCGGAGAGATGCCTTCGATTGAGCGTATCCAATAAGATGAGAATGCTCCTCATGAACGTCGTCCTCCCGTCATTTCAACCCCGTCGTGACGATGCCCTGCACGAAATACCGTTGCGCGGTCAGGAATAGCAGCACAAGCGGCAATACGACAAGCGTTGTTGCGGCCATCAGCAGGTTCCACTCCGTAGACGTCTCGCCTCGGAACATGGTCAGGCCAAGCTGGACGGTCCGCATCTCGGAGGTATTCGTCATGATGAGCGGCCACATATAATCGTTCCAGGCCGACGTCGTTTTGAATATCGCCAGCGTCGCCAGGATAGGCTTGCTGAGCGGCAAGTAGATTTGATAGAAAATCCTGAACCTGCCCGCCCCGTCGATCGACGCCGCTTCATCAAGCGCAGACGGGAAGCTCATGAAGAATTGGCGGCAGAGGAAGATGCCGAAGGAGCCCGCCACGAAGGGGAGAATCAATCCGGTATAGCTGTTAATAAATCCTACGCCGCCTATCCCCCATAAGTCGTTGCCGCCTGCCAGAGGGAATTTCTTCATCATGAGGAAAGTGGGGATCATGGTGACCTGTGCCGGTACCATAATGCCGATCAGAACGGAGAAGAACAGCATGTTCCGCCCCGGAAATTTCAATCGCGCGAATGCATAACCAGCCATCGAGTTCAGCACTAGACTGACAATGACGGTCACGGCCGTCACGATAAACGAATTGTAAAAGTACGTCAGCCATTCTCCGCTTTGCATGGCCTTCGCGTAATTATCGAAATGCCATTCCCGCGGAATAAACGAAAAGGTCGGCGATTGTATGTCTCCCATTGACTTCAGCGACGTAATGACCATCAGCGCGAACGGGAACAGCATGACGAGCGAGACGGCAATCACGATTGCCGACAAAGCCGATTTGCGTAACGATATTGCTTTCATGTTGATTTCACTCCTCGTCCTGCTCCCTCAATCCGCTTCCGCGTCGGAGCCTCTATTGCCGTATTTGAAATTAGCGAGCGTAATGATCAGCGTAATCGCGAATAGAACCATGGCCATGGCCGATGCGTAGCCCATCTGGAAATCCTGGAACCCTCGCAAATATATCTGATGTACGATCGTCGTCGTCGAATTCATCGGGCCTCCGTTCGTCATGATGTTTACTTGCTCGAACACCATAAAGGAGTTGATGCAGGACATGACGAGGATAAAGAAGGTCGTGGGCGCCAGCATCGGAACGGTAATGCCGAAAAATTGCCGAAGCGGCGAAGCGCCGTCGACCCGTGCCGCTTCGTAGAGCGAGGACGGGATGGATTGCAGGCCCGCCAAATAGACGATCATCGTATACCCGATGGACTTCCAAACGCTCATCAATATGACCGCCGGCATAGCCGTTTTGGGATCGTACAGCCATTGAACGGGATCCAGTCCGAGCGACGTTAACATCCGGTTCATGATGCCAAGCGACGGATCATAGATCCATAGCCACATCATCGAGACGGCGACCATGGACGTTACGTTAGGGACGTAGATGCTCGCTCTTGCGAACACTCTGCCTGCGATTTTCCCGTTGAGCAGGACGGCAAGCACCAGCCCCAGCGCCATCTGGGGGAGAATCGTCCCCGCGGCGTATAGGAACGTGTTGACGACCGCCTTGCCGAACAGCGCGTCCTGCAGCAGCCTTGCATAGTTGTCGATGCCTATAAACTTAGGAGCTTTATAAAAGTTGTAGTCGGTGAAGCTATAATACAAGCTGACGACCAACGGGATGAATATAAATGCGAAATAGATCAAATAACCGGGGGCGATCATAGCGTAACCTGACAGATCATGCCCTCGTCCCTTCCGTTTCTTCGCGGTCGTTCCTCCGGCTTCCGGAGAGGTCGCGATGTTCATGGCCATCACCTCTTATTCGTCATCGGCGCGAATTCGGCCCGGGGAACGGCCGCTTGCAGCGGCCGCCCGAGCTTCGTCCCGCCTGTCGTTCTCTAGTCGGTTACTAGGGTAGGCAGCTCCTTGCGAAGCTGCTCCGCCGCTTCCTTCATGGCTTGCTCTCCCGTTTTCTGGCCGTAATACGCCATCTCCAGATGTTGGCTGATGATTTCGTACATTTTGCTGGAATAGGTAACCTTAGCCGCTCCTTCGCCGTAGCTCACCGCATCGAATACCGCTTGGTTCGTTTCCTGATTGTCTCCGATGTAATCGGATTCCAGCGATTTCAGCACGACCGGCGTACCCAGCTCCTTGTAGCGGTTCCACGTTTCTTCCTTGGACATGACGTAGGTCATGAATTCGAAGGCAAGCTCCTTCTCTTTGCTCTGCGAGCTCATGAACAGAAGCCTCATGCCGGCGAAGGTCGCTTTCGCCTTCTTGGAGATCGGACCGGCGATGCCGATTTTCCCTTCCAGCTCCGGGTTATTCTTCTGCGTGTTGAAGAACGCGGCCGGGCTGTCGTAAGCGATGGCGGCCTTGCCGTTCGGGAACAGGTTCTCGTTGGATTTGGTGGAATCGTTCGGTATGGTGATGCCCTGCGCGACGAGATTAGCCAAATACTCCGTCGCCTCAACGGACTCCGGCGAGTCGAATAACGGCTCGTTGTTGTCGGCGTCGATGATTTGGCCGCCGTTCTGCAGAACGAACGATTGCCACAGCGTCCAACCGGTCGCCGTCGGAATCGCGAAGCCCGCCGTCGTCGTCGTGCCGCCCTGCTTTTTGGTCAGCTTGAGCGCGTACTCCTCTAGCTGCTCCCAGCTGCTCGGCGGCGAGTTCGGGTCGAGGCCCGCTTCTTCGAACAAGTCCTTGCGCCACAAGAGGACGCGCGGATCGGGAATAAAGCCCAAGCCGTACGTGTTTTCCTTGTATTTGCCCGTCTGGGCGACGCTGTCCAGGAGATCGTCCTTGCCCGCCCATCCTTCCATATAGGCGTCCAGAGGCTCGTACTGTCCGATATTGGCCCGTTGGGCGAGCGAAGCCAACGTGTAGGATAATACGTCCGGCGCCGTGCCGCTTGCGTAGGCGGCATTCAGCTTGGTCTCCATGTCGTTGCCGAACGGCACCTCGCTGTATTCGATCGATACGCCGTCATGCGCGGTCTCGAACTCCTCTATGACGCGTTTCCAATACGCGTTTTCCTGGGGATCCGTTCCCGCCCGCCAGAACGTCAGCTTGCTTTCGCCGCCGCCGCTTTCGTTTTTTTCGTTTAGCTGCTCCGTCGTGCCGCAGCCGGCTAGCACCGTAGTCGCCAGCATCGACGCAGCCACCGCGCCGATTGCCCATTGTTTGTTCATCTCTCTTTTGCCTCCCTGTCGAGTCGATTATTTGCCAACACCTGCATTATAATTCGGACGACCAGCGGCATGGTGACTCTGCGTTTCGCAATCCGGGCGTCCTATCACGACGTTTCGTTCGGATACGTCGCGCTACGATGCCGGCATGCAACCCGATTCGGCTCCGATGACGTTATGTTCGGAAATCGAAGGCCAGAGCGGCCGTTTAACGCAAAAAACAGCACCGCCCCGGGGCGGTGCTACCGATGGCGAGTGCCGTGAAGAGACTCCATGTATTCGTAAGGCGAGAGGCCGTATTGTTTTTTGAACACCTTGATGAAATAACTCGCGTTCCCGTACCCGACCTTTTCCGCCACCTCCGACACCTTCATGCTCCGTTCCGAGAGCAAGGCTTTGGCGTTCTCCAGACGGACTTGGATCAGAAATTCATTGAAGTTCATCCCCGTTTCCTTCTTGAACAGCTCGCTGAAGTAAGTCCGGCTTAAGTGGACGTGATCCGCGACCTCTTGCAGCGATAGCTCTTCGGCGAATCGAAGCCGGATATAATCGATGGCGTTCTGCGCGGCTTCCCCGTACTTTCTCCTATGCCGATCGATCCAATCCTGGATGCCTCCGAGCGTCTCCATCGTCCAAGCGCGAAGACCGTGATAGCCAAGTCGCTGTATCTCGTACGGCGCGTTGCCGTATACGCCGTCGAGCTCTTCGGCCGCTCCGCCGATCTGGCGCGCCTTGCCGATCGCCGTATATACCAGCTCCAAAGCAACGGCTCTAGCCTGCTTGGGGGCGAGCGACTTCTCGTCCCCGAGCTTCTTCAGCAGCTCCTCCGACCGCTCGCCGGCAAGGGCGAACTGCCCGGTCTCCATCCGGATGCGGAAGTCATCCCTTAGCGCGCGTATTTCGCCCGTAACCGACATCGGCTCAGGTGCGGTCTCCGGAAAAGCAATGCCGCGTTCCCCATAGAACAAGTAGTGCTCCGATGCTTCAAGCGCCTCCCGCACCTGCTCGCCCAGAAAGGAAAGACGGCTGTATGTCGTGCTTATGCCTATGGCGGCTTCCGCTCCCAAATATTCCGCCAAATGCTCGGAGATTCGGCTAGCCGCGATAAGGAGCGTTTCTCTCCTTGACTTCAAGCCGGTTACTTCGGCGTTCATCAGCACGATGTACGTATCTTCCCTAAGAAGCAGGGAGCAGCCGCTTCCGAGCTCGTTCAACACGGTTTCGTTCATAATATTCGTCACGGCCAGCTCCAGCAGCCTGGGCTCTCGAAGCCTCATCCGCTTGGCACTATCGCCGTCCCGAATTAAGTTTACCGCCATCAAGGTCAGGTTCTTGGCTGCTAGCGCCGTTCGGAACGCAGCCATCCGTTCTTCGAAACGGGCCTCGGATATGATATCGCCGGCCAGCAGCTCCCTGAAATAGGCCGTTCTTAACGCTAGCTCGTTCTGGTTCAGCATGGCGCGAAGGGTGTGCATCTCCATGCGCTCCCCCTGCTCCATCTCCATCTCGCGTTTAATTCGCGTGAGGATGCCGCCGAGCTCCTTTAACGTAATTTCCGCCTTCAGCATATATTCTCTCGCGCCTAACTTTAGCGCTTCGGCGGCGAATTGAAACTCGCTGTAGGAGCTGAAGATCACGACGCGGAGACTTGGCTTCCATTCCTTTAGCCGCTTCAGCAGCGCAAGCCCGTCCATGCCGGGCATCTTAACGTCCGTCACGACCAGATCGACGGGATGGCTGGCGCAGAACCGCAGAGCCTCTTCTCCGTCGGATGCTTCTCCGGCGATGGCGTAATTTTCTCCGAGCCTCTCTACCGTCATTTGGAACCACTCCCTAATCATCGGCTCGTCGTCCACGATCAGAATGTTCATTTATCCTTCACCTCGTCCCACTTATGAATAGCCGGCACCCTCAGCCGTACCGTCGTTCCCTTTCCCGTCTCCGAGCGAATCGATAAACCATATGTCTCGCCAAAATAGAGCCGTGCTCGGCCGTGGACGTTGCGGAATCCGCCCTTATGGGCCACCTCTCCGAAGCCGCCTTCGTTTTCTTCGGCCTCAAGCAGGCTTGGCAGCTTCTCCGCGGGCATCCCAACGCCGTCGTCCGCGATCTCGAATACGAGATCGTCTTGCGACATGTAGGCGCTGACCCGAATGGCTCCTTGTCCCTTCTTCGGCTCTAGCCCATGGAAGATCGCGTTCTCGACGATCGGCTGGAGGACAAACTTGAGGATGGAATAAGGAAACACCGCCTCGTCGATGTCGTATTCGACCTGTAGAAGATCCCCGTATTTGATCTGCTGGATGAAAACATAATTGCGCAAAATATGCAGCTCTTCTTCGACCGGAATGAGCTCGTCCTGCTTGGAGATCGACTGCTTAAGCAGCCTGACCAGAGCCACGATAACCTCGTCCACCGTCTCCTTGTCCCGCTTATAAAGCATAAAGCGGATGGAAGCCAACGTATTGTAGAGAAAATGAGGGTTAATCTGAGATTGCAAAGCTTGCAGCTCCGCATGCCTCTTAAGCTTCTGCTCCGATTTGATATCCTCCATAAGCGAATCCAGCCGGACCACCATTTCGTTGAAGCGGGTTGCGAGATGTCCAATTTCGTCGTTGCTTCCGGCAGCCGCCCGCACGCTCATGTCCCCGCTCTCCAATCGGCCGAAGCTGTGGGACAACCGCTTTATGGGAATGGCCAGCCGCCGCGCGATGACATAGGAAGCAACGACGGCAAGGATAATCGTTCCGGCGAGCACCGCGATAATGATGGCCTGCGCCTTGCGAATATCGGCAAGCACGGTCCGGACGGGCGTGTAGGATACAAGCTTCCAGCCTGTCTTATCGATCGTCTGGAACGAAATAAGCTGTTCGTCGCCAAGCTCGCCGTCGATGAAGTAGCCGGAATCGTAATCGTTTATTTTGGCGTAATAGGACCGGTCCGTCAAATTCGTCCGCGCGAGCCCGCTCCCTTCGCCTGCGGACAGGATACGGCCTTTGTCATCCAGGATGATAATGTTCTGATTCTTGTCCAGCGAGCCTGCGTATAGACTCGTTACCGATTCTTCATTCACCCCGATGACGACGATGCCCGTCGGCGAGCCCGTCTCGAAGCGGTGGCTCACCCGCACGGCATAGAACGGACTGCTTTCCCCATGCTCCGACGCAAGCCCGGGAAGCTCCGACGTAATCCAGGAAATTTGACCGTTCGACTCCGCCGCTTCCGAGTACCAGAGCTCGTTCTGCAGCTTAGCCAGATCCGCTCTTTCGAGCTCGGGATCGGTCGACAGCTGAAGGCCGTTCAGGCCGAGCAAGGTGACGTCGTACTTTAAATTGCTGAACGAATTGATCGAGTTAAGCAAGAGCTCCTGGAACGTGGAGCGCAGCATCGCTTCCTCGTAGCTGCCGGGAGAAAAGCTGACCGAGAAGCCGTGAATGACTTCCGGATTGAGATAGAACGTATTGGACACGGAGACGATGTCCTCGACGACCATATTGGTTTTCTCGGCGATTTGTCCCAGCAGCTTGAGATTCGACCGGCTGACCTGCTCTTGTACCGATTGCTTGGACATCTGCAGCGAGATTAAGCCGAATAACCCCAGCGGGACGATAACGAGCAGCAATGTCGACCACAGAAACTTCGTCTGTATGCTGCTGCCCCGAATAAACCATCTGCGAAACATGGGCACCTCCGTATGACCTCCGCCTATTTGATCTACCCAGTATAAGCCTACCGGCCGTCAAAGGGAAGCATTCGGGCGCTTGGCGAAACCGCAAAAAAACCGGTACATTACCGTGCCGGTTAACCTGCCGCTTATATTAGAAGACGTCTCCTTCTCGCTCCTTATCCGGTCCTGATCATCAATGTAGGGTTTGCAGCGCCTGAGGAGTAAACGGAATAAGCTCGTCTTGTCTGCCATCCCTGATCTTGCCGACCCAAGCGGGATCCGCGAGCAAGGCCCGGCCGATGGCGACCAGATCGAACTCCTCGTTCTCCAGCTTGGGAATCAAGCCGTCCAAGCTCGCGATCCCCGAGCCGCTTCCCTTCGTGAAGAACGTCGAAACGTCCCCCTCCAGACCGACGGAACCAACCGTTATGGTCGGTTTGCCGGCCAGCTTCTTCACCCAGCCCGCGAAGTTCAGCTCCGAGCCTTCGAATTCCGGCTCCCAGAAGCGGCGGGTCGAGCAATGAAATAGATCTACGCCAGCTTTAACGAGCGGCTCGAGAAATTGGTTTAACTCCTCCGCGGTCTCAACAAGCCTCGCCGAATAATCGATGCCCTTCCATTGCGAGATGCGCAGAATAATCGGGAAATCGGGGCCGACGGCTTCGCGGCATGCTCCGATGACCTCTGCGGCAAAGACTGTCCGGGCGAGAAGGCTTCCGCCGTATCGGTCCGTCCTTTGATTCGTCTTTTCCCAGAAAAATTGATCGATCAAGTAGCCATGAGCGCCGTGCAGCTCCAGCCCGTCAAACCCTAGCCGTTTGGCTTCCGCGGCAGCTTTGGCGAATTCCTGCACGATATGGGCGATTTCTTCTTCGGCGTAATCGTTCACGTTGCCCCTAGCCCCCATATGCCAGATTTGAGGTACGATCTTGCCTCCGGCCCGATGAACTTCGGACACGACATTCGCCCAGCCGTTCAAGGCTTCTTCCCCGTAGAAGAACGGGACTCCCGGTTGATTGCTTGAATCGGGATGGTTAATGACCGTACCCTCCGTTACGATTAGCCCGACTCCGTTCTCGGCCCTTCGGCGGTAATAAGCCGCGACATCCGGGCCGGGTACGCCGTTAGGCGATTTTTGACGCGTCATCGGCGCCATTACGGTTCGGTTGGATAAGGACAGCTTCTCCGAGGTGAAGGGTCGAAATAAGGGTTGCACCGTTAGCTTGTTAGACATGGTTATCCTCCATTCAATCTCTTGTTAATTATGAATTCGTCTTTTCGATTCGCGCAATGATCTCCGATATCTCGTTTAAGCTGATCGGCTTGCTGATATAAGCGTCCATGCCCTCGGATATATACTTCTCGCTATCGCCTTTGATGGCGTGAGCCGTCACGGCTACGATATAGGGTCTATTCTTGCCTTTCGTCCACTCGTGTATGAACTTCGTGGCCGTTAATCCATCCATCCAAGGCATCTGAATATCCATAAAGATGATATCGAAGGCTTGACGCTTGACGGCTTCAATGGCCTCTTTGCCGTTTTGCGCCAGGGTTGTTTTATGCCCGAGCTTCTCTATCATTTTCTGGATCACGACTTGATTCACTTCATTGTCTTCCGCGATTAGAATGTTTAAGCCTTGTTCCGTTGCGTTTTCGATCAAGTCATTTTGCTTGGACCACAGATCATATTGCGTGGATTCCGATTGATTGAATTGAACTCGGAATCGGGCCGTGAATACAAAGGTCGAACCCGTCTGTTCAAGGGAAGGCTCGTACCAGATCCGGCCGTCCATAAGCTCCACCAGCTTCTTGCAGATGGCCAAGCCCAAGCCCGTCCCCTCCGTCTTTCTGGTCATAAAGTGGTCTACCTGATAAAAGGGCTCGAATAAATGGCCAGCTTGCTCTCTTGGCACGCCGATGCCCGTATCCCGGATCGCAAATTGAAGGCGTACCGCGTTCGGTTCTTGCGACGCCGTGTCGACTTCAATCGAAATCGATCCTTTGGGCGTGAATTTGATGGCATTGCTTAGCAAATTAAGTAGTACTTGCCTTAATTTCGTGCTGTCACCATGAACCAAGTTAGGTACTTTGGGACTGACCGACGTAGAAATCTCCAGATTCTTCTGGAGAGCTTTGGGCATGACCATGTACAACGTCTCGGATAAAATCGTTCTAACGTTCAAAGGCTCCTCCGTTAATTCGGTCTTGCCGGATTCGATCTTGGAGAAGTCCAAAATATCGTTGATGATCGAGAGCAGCGTATCGCCGCTCTTTTTGATGATCTGCACGTATTCGATCTGCTCTTCGTCCAGTTTCGTCTCCAAGAGGACATCGGTCATTCCGATCACCCCGTTCATCGGCGTTCGGATTTCATGGCTCATCATGGCCAAAAAGTCGCTTTTTGCTTTATTCGTTTTTTCCGCAGCTTCTTTCTCGATAATGAGCTTTTTTTGCTCCGTCATGTCTTTCACGATGAAATAAAAGCCCATCGTTTGATTCTGGATGATGATGGGAGCCAGCGTGACCAGCACTTCGACGGAATGACCTTCCTTGTGGTGTATGTAAGTGATGTCTTTTTCAACCTTTTCGATCGATGCACGATCGTTTAATGCAAGAATCAAATAGATTGCGTTTTTTTTGCCGATTAAGGTGGACATATCGCTGCCGATCAACTCTTCGATCCTGAATCCGGTCAACTGCTGCACCATTTTATTGCCGTTCATAATAATACCGTCCAAGCCAAAGGAGATAATGGCATCGTGGTTGTATTTCTTGAGCGACGTATACCGTTCGATGCTCTCCTGCAGCTTCAGCTCCGCAAGCTTGCTCTTCGTTACGTCGATGAATTGGGTAATATAATACAAGGGCTTCCCGTCATTGTCATCCCGAACCAACGAAACATGCACGGAGGTCCATACGATATCGCCGTTTTTGTTGAAATACCGATTCTCTAAATCAAATGAAGGAATGACGCCATCCAATAGCTCCGTCAGGAAGCCGCTGGAATTGTGCTGATCGTCGGGATGCCGGATGTCATCTATCGTAAAGTGCTTTAATTCTTCTTCCGAATAGCCGAAAATTCTGCAAATCGCAGGGTTAACATTGATCCATTTCCGTTCCAGGGAGATTAACGCGATCCCGATCGGAGCATTCGCGTAGATATGATCAAATAAAGCCTGGGGATCAAATAACTTTATATCCTGCATCCGTGCCTTCCTCCTTTTGATTGAGCTTGATAGTCGTCTAGCTGTCCCTAGTCAGCTATTGTTATATTACCATAAATGGGGCGCGCGGAGGTCGATTCAAGGGGTGCAACCTTTGGGTAATAAGAATCGTCAGTTACACCATGTTTCAAGAGAACATGACAACTTGCAGAGACAAAAGGAGCGTGGCAATCATGAAATCAAAAGCTTTGCTTTACGCAATCGCCTTGGCCGGCGCGCTGGCTATGACGGCTTGCGCGAATAACGGCGCTAACGGAGAAGAACCTTCGCAGCCCCCGGCTACCGCAACGGCGACCGAACGACCCTCCTCGGAACCTTCCGCTTCGCCGGTTCCGACGGCGACTCCGGAACCGTCCGCGTCGGAACAGCCTGATAAGCCTAGCGAAGGGACGCAGCAACAAGCTTCCGACAAAAAAGCGGAGCAGCTGAAAAAAATCCGAAAGCTGGCCAGAGAAGGCCGCGTGCCCGGGCTGACTTATACGGTCCATTCCACGCTCATCGACGACGTCGAGAAGGATTGGGGCGAAGCCGATCGTACCGACGCGGCGGGCAAAGGCATCTATGCCACGTATGAGAAGCACCGCGCCGCCATCGGCTATAACAAGGGAAGCGTAGTCTTCGACGTGCGTTCCTATGCCGACGACTTGAAGTCGCTGTCTCTTCGCGATATCGAGGGAACGCTTGGCAAGGCGGACTCCGTCACGGAGAATGGCGAGGACGAGATTTACGTTTATGAAGTAAACGACCAATACGAGCTGAAATTCGTCATTCCGGCAAGCAAGGACCGGGTTGACCATATATCCGTGTTCTCTCCCAAGGATGCCCGTAATAATATGGCAGGCTGAAAATGATAAGGGTTCCGGGGTACTTGTTGCCACGGAACCCTTTCTACGAACAAAGTAATTGAAATCCAGAGCCAGCCGTCGTTGATCGATCGGACTCGGCAAATAAAAAGCGGCAAACTTGGACTTGAAAAGGAGGTCCTAGTCTGCCGCTATATTATTGTGCGAGATTACTTTAACTTCAACTGCGTACCGATTTCGTTGGTATACTGCGTCATCCGCCATATAATCTCGGTGCGCATGGACTCTCTCACCACGCCGAATTTATCTTCGTATCCCCTGCAGAAGTAGCGATAGTACAGGATGCCGTCGTTCGTTTCTTCTTCTAGTACCTTGATGTTTTTTAACCGCAGCTCTTTCTTGAGCGCATAGTAGTCGTCGGTGATCCTCTGCATCAAATATTCCATGCATCTGACCATTACCGACTTAAGCGAAACCTGTATGAAACCAAGGTCTTGCAAGCTCTTCTGAATCATCGTGATCATGTGCGGATAAATAATAAAGTCTCTTATTTGATTCAGCTCGTCGGGCGTCGGCCTGCCCTGTTGCTTTGGCTCATGCCGCTTCTCGTATTGCTCCTTGTGTTCGGTAAGAAGCATCTTGGATTTCCAGCGCTCGTTTCCGTCCAGCTTGCTCATTTGAAGTGCCCTCCGATCTGTCCGGCCCGCTCGCGAGCTACGCCGGCATCCAGCAGCGACGACGCTCGCATGATGGCCATGTCGCCGAACCGGTCCTTTATGGCATCCGTCGTCTTCTCCAGGTCGAATATTCGGTGGCGATCATCAAAGAGATCGAGCTGCTGGACCCGATCGCTGGAGATTTGATTCAGCGCGATCATGATATGGGTTGCCGGCATGCCCTGCCAGAACTCCTCGAATAAGCGCATGACCGCGGACAAAAGCTCGTGAGTAAGCGAAGTAGGGTGCATCAGCGTCAGCTGGCGGTTAAACGTGTTTCCCCTCTTGCCATCCGTTTCTCCCATGCCGAGAGAAACCACCCTGCCTTGAACGCCTAGACGCCTTGCCCGGCGGCAAACCTCGATGCAAAGCTCCAGCAGCACGACCTCGATGTCTTCGCGCCGCGTATATAGCGAGGCTCTAAGCGTCTTGCCATGGCTGACGGACTTTAGCGGGGCGCTTATCGAAGCGACGACCGGACTGGGATCGATGCCGTTAGCGGTCTGCCAGTAATATTCGGCCTGTATGTCGGATTGCTTGCCCATCATTCTCCGCATCAGGCTCTTGAACTTCGGAAGCTCCATCTTGGCGATATCCCCAATGGTATCGATCCCCCACGTTTTGAAACGGCGGGTCATGCGCGAAGCCACCATGAACATCTTATGAACGGGCAACGGCCACAGGTCTTGCTCGATGTTGGAATAGGAAAGACGATAAATGCCGTCCTGATGTTTTTTCGCGAAATTATCCGTTGCCGTTTTGGCGAGAACCTTGGTCGGACCGATTCCGACCCTCGACCATACGCCGGTCGACAGCTTCACTTTGAGCTGGATTAAGGAAGCAATCTCTTCGGCGGAACCGAACAGGCCGACCGAGCCCGTTACGTCCAGAAACTGCTCATCGATCGAATAGGGCTCCACCAACGGAGTGAAGGATTCGAAAATTTCGGTGATTAACAAGGAGTTCGTGATGTACCTCTGCATCCGGGGCTTGATAATGACGAGATCCTTGCATATGGCCTGCGCCTCGAAAACCCTGCTCGCCGTTGTAACCCCGTACGACTTGGCGATCGGGCATGCAGCCAATATAATGCCGCTGCGCCGCTCGGGATCGGCCACGGCTACCGGCAAATTCGTGAGCTCGGGATGAGCCGCCTTTTCGACCGACGCGTAAAAGGATTGCCCATCGACCAAAAGAATGGAGCGTTCATGAGGCATAAGGCTTCACTTGTTCCATGGCAAGCACGCGTTCTTCCCGGAAAGCGCGCGGCATGCGTTTCGATTCGTCGTATGCGTATAAGATGCCATTCTTAACCTTGTGGATACGGATAACTCGCTGACTGACATGCTGACGGAGATCCAAGTAAATGATCATGACTCTTCGACCCGTCCATTTATGTGTTGACATCCATCTCACCCCTGTCGAACGTTTGTTCTTATTTTATATTAATACGAACAATTGTTCCCTTGCAATAGGCTGCCTATACAAAACTTCGGATGTCAAAAATTACATGTCGTTTTCCCGTCCTAATCGCGACCTTATTGTAATGTTTCATGAGGCTTGAATTGAGGACTTCTTGGCAATACGAACGGCCATCAACGACGCGAACAGGCAAAGGAAGCCGGCTAGTACGAAAGGTACCGTATAACTGCCGAGAGCTTCCCGCACCGCGCCGGCGCCGTACGCGGCGAGCGACGCTCCCAGTTGATGGGCGACGAGTATCCAGCCGAATACCATGCCCGCCTTCTCTTTGCCGAACGTGTCGGAGGCCAGCTTCGCCGTCGGCGGTACCGTCGCAATCCAGTCCAGCCCATAGAAGACGGAGAAGATTAGCATCTGCGTGTACCCCGTTCCAAGCGCATAAGGCAGGAATATGAGCGATAAGCCCCTAAGCCCGTAATACCAGAACAGAAGCCAACGGCTGTCGAAGCGGTCGGTAAGCCAGCCCGACAAAGTGGTGCCGATCAAATCGAATAAACCCATCAACGACAAAAGACCGGCGGCGATGACGAGCGGAATGCCGAAGTCTCCGCATGCGGGAATCAGATGCGTTCCGATCAATCCGTTCGTGGAGAAGCCGCATAGGAAGAAGGTGCCGGCCAGCAGCCAAAATGTCCCGCTTTTCGCGGCTGACGCCAGCACTTTCAAGGGCGCGGAAAAAACATGGCCCCTGAATGGAGCCGGTTCCTCTACCCGTTCTTCGCCTAAGGCGGGCTTCCCGACTTCCGATGGATGATTCTTCATGCCCAAGACGATTAAAGGTACGAGCAGCAATAAAGCTCCCGCCACTAGATAAACGGAAAATTTCCAACCCAAGGAATCGGTGGCCTGCGCAAGCAACGGGAGGAAAATCAATTGGCCCGTCGCCGCGCTGGCCGTCAGCAATCCGATAACCAGGCCTTTATGTTTGACGAACCACCGATTCGCAACCGTGACGCCTAGCACGTTGGCGAGCGATCCCGTGCCCAATCCCACGAGGACTCCCCATAAAGCGATATAGTGCCATACTTCCGTCATCAACGGAGAGACCAATATACTAATCGTTAACATGCCGATTGAGATCATCATTATTTTTTTAATCCCGAATTTCAGCATGAATGCAGCCGCAAAGGGCCCCATTAAACCATAAAGCAGGATGCGGACGGATGCCGCCGCCGAAACGGCGCCGCGATCCCATCCGAATTCCTCCTCCAACGACAGCATCAGCACGCTTGGCAGCGAATTGATTGCCGCCGATACGAGCAGCGTAAGAAACACGATTCCGATCACGACCCAGCCATAATACATGCGCGAAGAGCGCTTAGTTGTCTTCATCTCTGATCCAGCCTGCCTCTCTATCCTTGTTTGTTTTAGATTTTCGAGCGGTGTCGCGCGCGTTAGTGTAACTAATATAGTTACATTAAAGAATAAAAAAAGGGACGCTAAAGAATAAAAAATTTAACGTTTCTCCGCTTCGTCCATGATCCCTTGATAGACGGATTCCAGCGTAGCGGCGGCAAGCTCGTTGCGGAACATTTGCTCGGCGCGATCGTAATATTGGCGCAAGGCCGGCTTAATGCCTCGGCCAACGGGACAATTGTCGTTCGGCTCGCTATGATGGAGCTCCAGCAACGGACCTCCGCTCACGGCGTCGTAAACATCGAGAAGCGTAATGTCCTCCGCGTTCTTGGCGAGCTTCCAACCGCTATTGACGCTTCCCCTGCGAACGAGCACCAATCCGGCTTTGTTCAAGGCCGTCAAGATGCGCCGAATAAATACGGGATTCGTGTTCACGCTGCGGGCAATGACATCCGAGGAAAGATAGGCATCGTTCCGATCCTTCTCGAACCGGATGCGGGCTAGGATATGCAACGCGATCGTGGATTGGCTATTGGCGCTCATCATGTTCACTCCTTAGTAGAACTATCATAGTTACATTAAAGATCGTTGTCAATCCTCGAACCCCGCAAGAATCGCCGGACGTTTTGCGAATAATGGCGTTTACTTGTACATGCAGCTGGAAATCATGATATAATTATGAATGCACTGACCTAGGAGAATACTACCATACACCATACATAGAAGGACGGGATAGCCGTGACGAGACTTGAGAGGGGAGATGCCATGTTTGGTCAACGACTGAAGCTGTTGAGGAAAAAAAGGAAATTGACCATGCAGGAAGTCGCGGATTATGTGGGGGTCGCCAAAAGCACTTACGCGGGGTACGAGTCAGGTTACCGACAGCCCACCATTGAATCCATCCAGACGATATCCCGGAAACTCAGGACGTCGGCGGACTATCTGCTAGGCCTTTCGGATTATTCGGAATTGCCAATTGAAATCAATCATAATGCCAAGGAATATTTGAATATCGGCAAGCTTCATTGGGACGGGGTCCCCTTGGAGAAGGACGATCTAGAGCTGATCCGCAGCCTGATGGAGCGGGTTCTCCGCGACCGTCCTCCTTCCGGGGGGAATTAACTTAACCGAGCAGCAGTTGCTGCAGCTTCAGCTCCGCTTCCGCCCGCAACTGGTCCATGACTTCATTGTACGTTTGTCTCCACTCTCCTATTTGATCGGCGGATACGCCGTCTTGAGCGGCTCTCGCCGCAACCTCGTTAAACTCGATCTCGCAAGCGGCGCCTGCCGCCTCCAGACTGGCGGCGGCTTCGGCTCCGATTCGCTGGATCGCTTCGATATCCGAAGGATCCGTTTTCCCCATCTCAGCCTCAACCTCCTGAAGCACCGCTTTTACGTCCATAATGCAGCCTGCCTGAAGTCCCAGCAATTCCAGCTCGTATTCCTGCACGGGATCGGCGCCCGAACCGTCCGGCGGTGGCGTAACGGCAGGAGACGGCGATGGCGAGGCGGACGGTTTCTCCGTCGCCGCCGGAGACGCGCTTGGTTTGCTCGTCTCGATCGGTCCCGGCCCCGGCGCCTTCGTCGGTTTGGGAGTCGGCTCGGGCGCAAGCGATGGAGTCGGCTTCGTCGTCGGAGCTCCCGGCACCGGAACCTGCGCCGCACCTTCGTCGCTTCCGCTTTCGGTCGGCTGCGTTCCCTGCGTCGGCACCGCCGCGCCTTGTTCCCCGCCGTTTGTCCCTTTGGGCGGGTTCGCAAGGTTCGGCCAATCGTCCTCCATGCCGAGAAGGCCGCCAGGCGATTGGGCCAGATCCTCCAGCATTTGACCGGGAGTTTGACTCTCCGGGCCGCCTGCCGGATCGACCGCGGAACCGTTGCCTTGGCTTGCTTCGCCTTCTTGCGGCTGCGGAGCTTGAGCGGCGTCCAGATCCAGCATGATGACGGGCAGCTCGGCTTCGTCGTTGTCTTGCGCGGCTGTCGCGCCGGCCGAACGATCCTGCCAATACAGTCCGCCCCACGCGAGCAACAAAAGCACCGTCAACGAACCAAGCGCCAGAGCCGCAAAGTCGGGCTTGCGAATGCGCCTCGACCTCTTTCTAAAGCTGTTTTTCTTCAACATCCCGAGTATGCACCTCCTTCGGACCTCCGTAACGGAAGGCGCTCCGGCGAATCCCTGTCGTGCGATCCGCCGGAGTTCCGCCGGCTATCCGATTTCTAGAATTCAAGAAGCGCTCTTATGATTTTCGTAATCGTGGCATTGACCTTCGACTTGATTTGAGCGAGAGCTTCCGCCTTCTGTTCCGCGCTGGCGTCCAGCTTGAGAAGGTCTCTGGCGGCGGCATTGCCCGCCCGCGCCGTATCCAGCAGCAAGCCTACCTTCTGAATGTCGGTCTTGGCGGACGCCAGCCGTTCTTCGATTTTCATCAGCTTCCCGTCAAGCGCTTGAAGCACTTCGGCGATTTTTTGTTCCGTCTCGTCCTCTTGCTCGTTGACAAGCGTCACTTCCTGCCGGAAGACGACCTTGCCTCCTCTGCCGAACGGATTGGAGACCTCCGCTTGAATGACGGCCGTCGCGGATTCCGTCCGCTTGGGAATGGTCACTTTGCCGTTCTGGTTTACCGTCACGTCCTTGTCGCCCGATACTTTGGACCACTTCAGCGCGATGTCCGGCAGCGCGATCCCTCGGAAAGACAACGAATACTGATGCTGCCTGCCGTAATCCGACACCTTTACCGCCGCGACCGCCTCAGAGCGAATATAGGCAATCGCGAGCGCGTTCAGCGCTTCTTCGTCATGCTTGAATTGGGACTGGAAGCCTCTCGCCGCGCTGCTCATATCGGCGGGCCGCACGCCAAGCGCGGCGAGCGCCCCTGCAAGCGGATAGTCCTCGTCCTTTTCCATCAATCCGGCAAGCGATTCCGCGATTAGCGCATTCAGCCCCTTCTTGTCGAGCAGCAGAACGGCGAGCTCCGACGGCTTCATCCGCGAGACGCGCTCCAGCATTTCGCCCTCCAGACCGCCCCGCTCTTCTCCGTCCCCGAACAACAGAATGAGGAAATCGTCCATCGTAACGTTCTGAACGCCTCCCGCCGCGGCGAGCGTCTTGATCGCCGCGCGGAATTCCGGATTCGTGCGGATTTCCTCCAGATCGGAAGCCTTCGGATCATATCGGAACGACCCGACGGCGACGAGAATGCGGAAGAGATCCTCCTTGAGCTCGTCCGGCTCCACCGAGTCCGGCAAATTGCGTTCGATTCGGTTCCAGAGCGGGTCAAGCAGCTTGCCGTTCTTGGCATAGGATAACGCCGCCCATTCATCCCTATAGCTTCGGACCGCTTTAACGTCCGCCGGATCGCCGGCAAGCAAGGCGTCCCGCAGCTTGTTCATCCGCTCGAGGAAAGCTGCTGCCGGGAATTGTTCGCCTGGTTCGGCGGCGGCTTTCAAGGTAACCTCTTGTTCGAAAACGACTTTGGCCGAGCCTCCGTACGGATTGCGAAGGCTGGCCCTGATGACGGCCGAAGCCTCCTCCGTGCCGGCAGGAATCGTCACGACGCCAGCCGAGCTGACGGTAACGAGCGGGTCCCCCGACGCTTTCGACCATACGAGCGCGATCTGCGGCACGGCTATGCCCGCGATGGTTAGCGAATAACGATGCGTAAGTCCGTCTTCGCTCACCTCCGCGTCGGCTTTGGATGCCGTCCGGAGATAGGCGACCGTCATGGCGCGTATCGCGGGCACGTCCTTTTGAAGCTTGACCTGGAAGTTCAGCACAAGCGACCTTACATCCTGCGCGGTCACGCCGAGCTCGCCGAGAATGCCGGCGAACGCGTAGCTGTCCTTCTCGGCCAGCAGCTTCTCCGTAGCCTTAAGCAGCACGTTCGTAATGCCTTCGTTGCTTGCAAGCAAACCGAGCAGCTCGATTGACGACATGCCCGAGAGCTCCGAGGCGATCGTCCCTTCGACGCCACCCCGGCCAGCACCGTCTCCGAACAGGAAAACGAGGAAGTCGTCCATCACGATATCCGGATTTCCTCCGGCGGCCGCGATCGTTTTTAATGCGGCCCGGTATTCCGGATTACTTCGAATCTTCTCCAGATCCGACGCTTCGGGGTCATAGCGGAAGGAGCCGACGGCCTGCACGATGCGGAACAGCGTCTCCTTCAGCTCCGCTTCATCCGCGTCCTCGGGCAGATTCGGCGCGATTTTATTCCAAACGGGGTCCAACAGCTGCAGACCCTCGTCGACCTCCAGAGCGGCGATTTCGTCGCGCAGGTTCCGCACATCCTGCACATCGGCGGGATCGCCGGCCGAGAGCGCGGCGTGCAGCTCGTTCATTCGCTTCAGAAAAACGTTGGACGGAAGCTTTGCCGCGGTAACCCCGGCCGCGTCTGCATAGACGGAGCCTCCGGCGAGTCCTCCCAAGCCTTCAGGCAATCCTGCAAGCGGCGTACCTAGCAAGGCGGCCGCTAGCAGCGACGCCGTCACCTTCTTGTTCACTTTCATATCCAATCCCCTCTCCATGCGTATTGGCGGTCAGAATTGCAGCGCCGGCATTGGCTGCTTCACTCCTTTGTTCAAGCTTGGACGGCCGACCGAATAATACACGAATCCGGTGCCAAGCAGCTCCTTCTCCTGAAACACGTTGCGGCCGTCGATCAGGACCGGCCTGTGCATGGCCGCTTGCAGACGGCTTAAGTCGACTCGGGCGAATTCCTGCCAATCCGTCAGCAGGCATAAGGCGTCCGCCCCTTGGGCCGCCTCCATCGCGTCCTTGCACCACGTCACGCCTTCCCTGTTCAGCAGCTGCCGGAAGTTTCCGGATGCGACGGGATCGTAAGCCCGTACCTTGGCGCCCGCGTCCAGCAGCCGTTCGATAATCTCCAAGGCCGGCGTATCCCTCACGTCATCGGTATTGGGCTTAAACGCCAGACCCCATACGGCTACCGTCAGGCCTCCCAGCTCGCCTCCGAAGATGGAGTTCAGCTTGCGAATGACGCTGAATCGCTGGTCCTGGTTCACCTCGACGACGGAACGAAGCAGCTTGAATTCATAATCCACGTGCCCGGCGATTTGAATGAGGGCGTTCGTGTCCTTCGGGAAGCAGGAGCCTCCGTAGCCGATGCCGGCTTGCAGGAAGGAAGGTCCGATCCTGTTGTCGCAGCCCATGCCTTCCGCTACCTGGGACACGTCGGCCCCGACCTTCTCGCAGATGTTCGCAATTTCGTTAATAAACGATATTTTGGTTGCGAGAAAGGCGTTGGACGCGTATTTGATCATCTCCGCGCTGCGGATGTCCGTCACGATAATCCGTTCGGTGAGCGGCTTGTGCAGCTCCACCATCGTGTTAGCCGCTTCCTGGGAAGCCGCCCCGATGACGATCCGGTCCGGGTGAAGCGTGTCCTGGATCGCGGAGCCTTCGCGCAGAAATTCCGGCAACGAAATGCTGTCGAACGCGACCGCGGACCGGGAACGGATCAACGCGGCCAGCCGTTCGTTCGTGCCGACGGGCACCGTGCTTTTGACCGCGACGATCTTGCGATCGTTCATCGCCTCCGCGATCTCCAGCGCCGCTTGATCGATATAAGCAAGGTTGGCTTCGCCGCTCGGCAACGGCGGCGTGCCGACGGCCAGAATGATCAATTCCGACCGCTGTACGGCATCCCGCAAGTCCGTTCCGAACGATAAAGCGCCGGCTTGCCTGACCTCCGCGATCAATTCCTTCAGGCCCGGCTCGTAAATCGGAACGCCGCCCTCGTTCAGCATAAGGATCTTGCCGGGATCCTTGTCGACGCATACGACGTCATGTCCAAGCTTGGCGTAACATACGCCCGATACGAGACCTACGTACCCGGTACCGACTACCGCGATTCTCATGCCCTCTCAGCTCCTTTCAATGGGGATTGCGTACGCCGCACAGCATGACGATCTCATCCCAGTCATATGCAAGTCTTACGATGTCTTCTTCTATCAGCTGGGTGCCGGACTGGACTTCGATGATTTCCATCTCCGTACGGGCGCGAAGGCTATGCCGGCTGCCCTGCTCGATCGTCAGCACGTCGCCCGCCCGAACCTGGAACACGTGGCCGTTCATCGCCATTTCGCCTTCGCCGGCAATGACCGTCCACACCTCGCTTCTTAGCTCGTGATACTGATAGCTCAAATTATGCTCCGGCGAGATGCAGATCCGTTTGGTCAGCACTTCCTTGCCGTCCGGGTATTTCAAGTAATCGAGCACCCGGTAGCGTCCCCATCTCCGCTCCTCGTACATCGGCCGCTGATCGGAATGCTTCATGACCTCTTTGATCATCGGGCTCGACGCCTTATCGGATACGAGGATGCCGTCCGGACTCGCGGCTACCACGACGTTGGACAGATTGATCAGCGTGATGGGAATATCCAGCTCGTTGATGACATGCGTGCCGTTGGAATTGCCGGCGATAATGCCTTTGCCGATAATGGAGGCGTCCATCTCCTCCGTCAGCGTGTTCCAAGTGCCGAGATCCTTCCATTCGCCGCTGTAGGGAAGCGCGACGATGTGCGTCGAACGCTCCACGATCTCGTAATCGAAGCTGATCTTGGGCAGCTTGCCGTATTGCTTCTGCATCTCGTCATACTGGATGGGATAGCCGTTCGCGATAAGCACGTTAATGAGAAAATCCAGCTTGAACGCGAACACGCCGCAGTTCCATAGCGCTTCCCTGCCGATAAGCTCCGCGGCCTCCGACTCGGTCGGCTTTTCCTTGAAGCTGCCTACCTTCATGTAGCGGTTAGCGCCGGCTTCTCCGGCGACCCCGTCCGGCACGATATAACCGTATTTCTCCGATGCATAAGTCGGCTTGACGCCCATGAGCGCCAAATTGGCGCCGGATTCGTTTAATACGTGCTCCAGCTCTTTGCTAACCTCGAAGAAGGATTCCTCCACGTAGGGATCGACCGGCATGACGACCACCGTCTCGTCCATGCCGATGCCTTGCACCGAATACAGGTACGTGGCGGCAAGCGCGATCGCTGGGAAGGTATCTCTCCGCTCCGGCTCGACGATCAGCTCGATCTCGCTCCCCAGCTGGCTCTGGATCATCTCGACCTGGGGCTTGCTGGTCGCGATATACGCGTGCTCGCGCATTCCCGCTCGGTCGATCTGCCCCCATACCCGCTTGACCATGGATTCCATCTTGCCGTCCGTACCCGGGAGCATCTTCAGAAATTGCTTGGATCTGGAGTCGTTCGACAATGGCCACAGACGTTTGCCTGAGCCGCCGGACAATAAAATGATCTTCATTTTCGCTCACGCTCCCTTTCGTTGGTTCGTCCTATGTTTGTCCGTGGAGACGCGCCGTCTGCACGGCGCTGGTCCAAGTGTGGTAATAACCCGAATTTTTGCCGTAGGAATTGTCCAGCAGCGTGTTCGGCTTGTCCATCAAGCAAGATAAGATATGGCCGTGAAGCCGCGAGGTCTGGATGGAGCGGTATTCGCTGAACCTGCGGATCGCCTTGTCCACCAGATAATCGCTGTACTTGCTCCAGATCGCGTCCATGGGCAAGATGCCGCTTCCTCGCCGCATCGCTTTGCCGATCACGCTGATCGACTTCCGTTCGACCTTGTTGTAGAGCGACCCCCAGTCCAGGCAATCTCCCTCCCCGCCTACTTCCAGCTGCTCCTGGGCATTCGCCTTCTCGATGTCGGTGCGAAGGAATCGGAGCAGCTCCTTGGCTGGCTCCGCCTTGGAAGCGATCGGCCACAGCTGATGCGCCATATCCGGCGCGAGCTTCACGGAGCAGCGATGGAATTTCTTCGACGCGGCATCGTACGATTGCGGATCGCGCACGAACAGGTGCAGATCGTGATGGCGATTGAACAGCTCGGCGGTCCGATCGAACTCCGTTTCCTTCCGGTAATAGACCGTCTGGGGCAGAATAACGACCCGGTTGCCGGGATAATCCGTTACGATCTTCTCGCGCAGCCGTTGATGGACGGGGTACAGATCACCGAAGTTGCCGCCGCCCTGAAGCACGATAATATGGTCGACGGGGATGCGCAGCCCGTCCGGGAAATCCAGAACGCTGTACCGGGCATGAACGCGAATGCCGTTATCCCGGAAGAAGGCCTCCGTCCCTTTCATGATCAGCAGATCCCCGCCGTTGTTGTATACCGGATAATCCACGTATTGCACCGTGGAGCCCGGAGGTATGACGTTCAAGATCGGCCGGAGCCGAAGCTTGAGCTCGTCCATGGGATGGACGCGGTTATCCGTCGACATAAACCGGTATCACTCCTTGCGTTTTATTTTTGCCGTGACCGCTTTCGTCAGAAAGCGCAAATCCTCCCGCTGGAAGAGCATGGCTCCCAGCTTGATCCGAAACACCAGCCGCATCGACAGAAGCGTGACGGCCAGCCTGATCCAGGCCCCGATGAGCAAGGCCGCCGCTATGCCGTTTAATCCGTACGCCGGAACCAGCAAGAAAAACAAACCGATCGTCGCGGCGAGCGCGATGATCTGCCGGATCAGCACCAGTCCCGGCCTGCCCATCGCGTTAAAGGCGGAAGCCAGAATCCAAGCCCCGCCGCCGACGATGCATTCCGCGGACAAAATATAGAAGGCCGTGCTCGCCTCCAGGAACGCTTCTCCGAACAGCAAGCCCACGAGCGCGCGCCCAATCAGCATGCAGGGCACGGCGGCGAGCGTCATCAGCAGCATGGTCAGCCGAAAGGCCCGTCCGACCGTCGCCAGGATGACTCCGTTGTCCTGCCCCGTCACCTTGGGGAACACGACGCTCGTAATGGCCGTCTGCACGACGTTGAACACGCGGGACAACGCGTAGACGACCGTATAGAGCCCCAATTCCCTGGCCGATAGCATCGAAAGAATGACCAGCTTGTCGAACTGGGCGTACACGGTGCCCAGCAGCTCCACCCCGAATACCTTGCTTCCGTAGCCTAACAGCATCTTGGCCGCTATCCGGTCCCGCAGCCCTCTCAGCCAGTTCACCTGGAGCGACTCGCGCAGGCTGTAGAAGGCGACCGCGACTACCGCCGCGCTTGTGGCCAGGAACACGCCGGCCGCGGAGGTCAGCGAAAGGTCGCCGGCAGCCCATAGCGCAAGCAGCCCCGCCAAGTTCAAGAGCGGCACGTACAAGCGTACGCCGTTGTAGACCCTGAAGCGGCCGGTGCTTTGCGCGAGCGCGGAGAGCAGATTAATCGCCAGCAAGATGGGCAGCATGCAGACCGCGTACCATCTGGCCGCGGCAATGACGGGCTCGGGATAACCGCCCAGCCAAGCCGGCATGAAGATCCAGGCGACGCAGCCCGTGACGGCCGCGACCGGCAGCTGGAACAGGAAGCCCGTCCGCACCAGCTCGGACTCCATCCCCGCATGCCGCTTGACGTTGTAGATCAGCGAAGTCGGGAGGCCAAAGGACACGATGCCGGCCAGAAGCGTCGGCCATAACAGAATGGCCGAGAACTCCCCCTTGCCCACGACGCCGAACATGCGCGCCGTCGCGATCGAAGTCAGCGTGCTGAGCGCCATGACGAGAAGATTGGTTGCGCTCGTGCGAAGAATGGTCCCCGCAAGGCCGCTTGCTTTCCATGTTTTACGAATCGCCAGTTGCGCCATAACCCTGCTCAGCTCCTGCCGCCGTAGCGAAGGATGCCTACGAGCGAACCGTTGCGATAGCAAATATGAACGAGCTGCCTGATGAACGCTTTGGGACGAAAGACGGCCGGCAGCATGATAACCGCGGCTTGCAGCAGCCTGATGATATGTTTCGCGATCGCGAAGACGCTGGTGTCCTCGCGCCTGACGGCGTCGCTGACTCCCTGCCAGAACATGCGCTTCAAAAACCACTTCCTGGTGGCGCGTTCTTTGGAGATTTTGTGCTGCACGCTGCCGTGCGGCGTGTAATAAACTTTATGGGTTCGCCGCAGCCGCGCGATCAGCTCGCTCTCCTCGCTTGACAAGAGCTTGCCGCCTTTGCGGCCCAAATCCTCGCGGAAGCCGCCGATATCGAGGAAGAGCTTACGCCGAAACGCGACGTTCGCGCCGTACGGAATGGAAGGCGCCTCCATCTCGGTCACGGCTCTGGCGAAATCCAGAATCGTAAATACCGAGCGGTGCTCCTCCGGTATCCATTCGGGCTCGACGCTCTCCCACACGGGATCGATCCTTCCGCCGACGCAGCCGATGGCGGGATCGCTTTCGAATACGTCCACGATCGCTCCCATCCAGCCCGGCATCGCGAGCGCGTCGTCGTCGAGAAACAGAATGTATTCTCCCTTGGCCTCCCTGATCGCTCGATTGCGTGCAACCGACAATCCCAGCTCTTGCTCGTAAACATATCTCACGTTGCCGCCAAAGCGCTGTTGCAAAGCTTTTACCGCGGCCGCCGTATCGTCGGTCGACCGGTTATCCACGACGATGATTTCAAATTCGCCGGGAATCCCGTTGCCGGCCATGACGCTCTCCACCGCTTCCACCGTATCTTTGGCTCTGTTATGCGTACAGATCGCGACCGATACCTTCATCGTTCATCCCCTCCCCGCGTACACGAGTTCCGTCTTGCGCGCGATGACGTCCCAATCCAGCTCCCGCAAAGCTTCTTCGTAATTGGGAGATTTGCGCTGCCGCTTGAGCATCCTCGCTTCTTCAAGGGCCAGCGCCAGACCGCCGCTCTCCCGCGGATCGTACCTTACGGCCATATGCTCAAGGAAATAATCGTCGATAAATTCGTTGTCCGGCATCACGACCAGCTTCTTGAACGTCAATCCGAGAATCGCGGAGCCCGACGTCGTAATCTCCTTGTACGGCAGCACGAGCGCGTCGGCGGCGTTAAGCAAATCGGCTACTTCCTCGTCGGGGATAAAGCCGGCCATCAGGATGATGCCTTCTTCCCGCCGAAGTCCTTGCAAATATAGCTCCAGCTCCGCGTCCGCTTTGCCCGCGATAATGAGATGCGTGCGCGCCGTGCGGACCGCGCGGAACGCTTCGACCAGATCGTCGACGCCTTTGTATGGCTTAATGGCGCCAAGGAACAGGAATACGTCATCGTCTTCGCCGATGCCGAGCTGCTCCCGGATGCGACGTCCTTGGGGCTTGTACACGTCCAGATAATGGCCGTGCTTCACCACGTGCAGCTTATGCGCCGGAACCTCGAATTCGTTCATGACCTTGCGCTTGATCGATTCCGATGCGACGATCAAGCCCGCGCAGAACCGGCAGATCAGCTTCCGCATGAACCGCTCGGCGCGACGGCGCTTGGAATCGTGCGGATATAAATTATGGATGGTCCAGACGAGGTCGATCCCTCGCAAGCGCATATAAGTCAAGGTGAGGATCAAGATGAGCGACTTGAGAATCGCCACAGCCGGATTCCCGTGCCGATAGGCATGGTGGAACCAGTGGACGTGCACGATATCCCCGCCTCTCGCCTTGCCGATCTTGAGCATGAGCTTGCCATGGCTCAAATCCTCGATCTCGAGCCCGGCGTCCGTGAGCGCGTCCGTCAATAAGTTGTTGTATACGTTAAGTCCGCTTGTTCTCGGCCACATCCATACTTTCTTCGGCCTCTTCTCCACTGCGCCGGCCATTCGCACATGATTCATTCCTTCCTTGTCAGTTGTATCTGCGGATCCAATCCTTCGGCACGTCGATGTCCCTCAGCGCTTTCGCGGGGGTCCCTCCCGCCAGGACGGCGGCCGGAATATCCTTAGTCACCACGCTGCCCGCGGCGATGACCGAGCCGCTGCCGATGCTGACTCCCGGCAGGATGACGGCGCCTCTGCCGACCCACACGTTGTCGCCGATGAAGATCGGCTTAGCGGCGCCAAGATCCTTTGCATCCACCGGATGGAAATTCGTATCGATCATATTCACCATAGGTCCGATAATCGAGTTGCTGCCGATCGTAATGGAGGACGTGCAGCCGATGTCGAGCCCGTAATTAAAAAACACGTTGTCGCCGATGGTCAAGCTTGCTCCCTTGCCCACCGTAACCGACGACGCAAAAGGTTTGGCGTGAAAGGACACGTTCCTGCCGATGACGAGCTCGCCTCTGTTTTTCAGGTGCAGCTTGCCGGCAATTCGGGATAACCGTCCTGCCGAGCTGGCTTTCAGCGGCAGCACCGCCGCCCCCTTCAGAACGGCGAGCGCCTTCCCGAGACTAAACGATGCGGGGGATACGCTCATAACGCCATCACCCCGCCGTTCCCGGAAGCCGAATCGCGGCAGGCTCGAGCATGCCTTGATACATATGCTCCACCTTTCTCGCGATCGCGCCCATGTTGAACTCTTTCATGACGCCGTTATAGCCTCTGACGGCCAATTCCTCGTGATCGACCTCGCCGTCGTAGACGCCGCGAATCGCTTCGTACAGCGCCTCGACGTCGCCATCCCGTACCACGAGCCCGCCTCTCGTCTGCTCGATGATCTCCGGCGCGCCTCCCGAATTCGCCACGATGACCGGCGTGCCGACCAGCATGGATTCGATGATGACGCGGCCGAACGGCTCGTTCAGGGAGAAGTTGACGGTCAAATCGCATTCGCCCATCATGTCCAGCGGCTTGCTGGTATGTCCGCAGAATTCGACGTTATGCTCCAGGCCGTATGCGATGACCTTGCGAATCAGATTGTCATAGTACTGGTCCGAACCGTCTATGGATGCATCCCCGACGATCAAGAGCTTCCAGTCGTCCCGCCCGCTCTCCGACAATCGGGCGACCGCGTCGATGACCAGATCGTACCGTTTCCACTCCACGATCCGGCCGAACGTTCCGATGACCAATTTCCCGTCATCCATGAACGTCCTGCTTCTGCGGCCCAGCGCAAGCCTGGGATCCACGCCGTTGTAAATGACGTTTTTGTTGCTCCCCTCGATGGAGCCCGCCACGAACTTGGAAATGCAAATGACCTGATCGAAGAATCGCGGCAGCACGCGGTTGAACATCCGGAGATGGGTATGGTCGCGATGATGCCATACGCGCTTGCACGGCGACAAGAACTTCAGCGGACCTACGTACCAAGGCGCCCGCCAGCCGTTGGCATGCACGATATCGATGTCGTGCTTCTTGACGATCGCCCGGATCCGGAGCACCGTCTCCGCGTAGCCGAAGCCCAGCTTTTTCTTGATGCTGCCCAGGCTGAGCGGGATATGGGTAAATTCCGTGGCGATTTCTCCTAGATAGGACGCATGGCCGGGACAGATCAAATGAATGCGGTATTGCGTTGTATCGATATAGTTGATCAGATGGACCAAGCTTTGCTCGGCCCCTCCCTTCTTATCCGCGTGCGTTACGAACAGAACGTTGATGAGCTGCCTTGCCATCGGCCGTCCCCCTTTCTTCGGTAAATGGGCGGTCAAGCAGGCGAAAATACGCCCTGAGCGCTTCCTTGTGGTTATAGCGGTCCCGGATGAATTGCTGAGATGCTTCCAGCAGCGACTCCGCCGCGGCAGGATCCGACAGCAGATCCTTGACGGCCCGGCAGAATGCGTCCGGCTCGTCCTCGACCCGAATATGCGAGCCATTCTGCAGCCCCGTGCCCTCGCAGCCTACCGTCGTCGAGACGACGGGCAAGCCGTTCTGGATCGCTTCGATGGTCTTCAGCTTGACGCCCGCTCCGTTGCGCATGGGATTGACGAACAGATATCCCGATTCGTAAATGTCGTCCAAGCTCTCCGGCGTATCGTGCACGTCGACTTTGTCCAGGTCGTAGCCGTTCAGCCAGTCTACGCCCTTCCCCCTGCTGTTGCCCGCGACGACGAACCGATAACCCGGCACATCCAGCAGCTTGGGATGAACTTGCTCGAGATACCAGCGAATCCCTTCCCTGTTATTGGGCATAAAGAACGATCCGATGAAAACGACATGCCGGGTCTCGAACCCGCTTCTGGCGAACGTCTCCCTGGTTAGAGGAGGCGGCAGGAACAGGCTTGCCGCCCCCGGATGCCGACGCGCGAAGCGGTCATGCTCCTTGCTGGAGATGAACAGGTATTTGTCGATTCGACTCTCTAGCTTCCTTTGCAGTCCGGCAAACTTCAAGCTTTCGAGCGAGTAGTACAGCTTATGAAGAATATGGTCCGTGCTTCTCGCAAGCGACTTGAAGTATGCGGACTCGTCGTTGTGCACGCGCAGAATCGCCCGCTCGGCGCGTATGAAGGGATTGTCCAGAACGGGATACACGTAATCCCCTTCCAGCAGCACGTAGTCGTACTCGCGATCCAATCTTACGCGCTTAAGCGCGTTTCTGGAGCGGACTTGCAGCGGCTCCGGCATCAGCAAGTCGATCGGCGAGCTTTTGCGTTCGCATAGCTTGATATCGTTCACCCATGCTTTCACCGCCCTGCGATCCGGCTCGGTCGGCTCGTGTTTGCCGCAGACGAGCAGGTCGATCGTCCAGCCCAGCTCGGCAAGCGCCAGTATCCGTCCCCACGTATCCACTCTGCCGCCGTGGTCGGCCGGGTACGGGAAATCGTTGCATACGACGAGAATGTTCATTGCGGCGCCTCCGGTCTGTAGTAAAGTTGATTGGGGTTGTCGTTCTTGCCCGGCAGCAGTCCGATAAAGGCGAAGAGCAGCCAAATCTCGTATTTGATCTCAAGCGATACGAGCAGCAGCGAGAACAAGGTGAACACCAGCGCAAGAAACAGGATCGAGCTTGACCTTGCCTTCGAGAGCATGTGGCGCCCCAGCAAATAGAAAAAGGCGACCGAGAGCAGCCCTCCGAACATAAACCACTGGAAGAACCCGGATTTCACGCCCAAATTTTTAGTGCTCCCCGAATATTGGATCAGCTCGCTCACGTTGATTTGGCTGACGCCGAACCACTTGTAGTAAAGCCCGGACATCACGTTGACGGACGGCTCCAGGTATTGGTTGAAATAAACCGGATACGCGCCCGTTCCCACGCCGAAGGGATGATTCAGCACCGTAAGCAGGGCTATGACGATCGTTCCCATCCGCGTATACGAGGACGTGTAGTTCTCGATATCGTTGTTGAACGAGCTGATCAGCCCCGCCGAGAAATTGGCGATAAACAGGTACATCACCATCAAGGCCGCAACGAGCAGCACGAAATTCCGCTTCTTGCGGAAGTCCAGATACTGCACCATCGTAACGGCGAACGTTAGCCCTGCCACGACCATGAACCCTTTCGACCCCGTCACGAACATATAAAAGATAAAGAATCCGGCCGCGTAGACGATGGTCAGCGTTCGCGCGAGCTTGTTCCAATATCGGCTCAAGTACACCAATATGGCGGCATACACCACGACGATGGTGCCGGTCGTGCTGCTCTCCGACGTGAGCAGCCGGACCCGCCAATACGGCGCGTCGCCGGAATGCAGGAACGTCAGCGCGTTCGGCATGCTGGCCAGCTCCGCGGACATAATGGCGAGCAGCGCCGTGACGGCGACCAGGAAGCAGCCGGCGACGGTTCCGGGACGGCCGATCTTGGCAACCACGAGCTGTATGTGGCGGATGTAGAGCAGGATAAGCAGGAAGTAGATCAGTACTTTCACGCCCTTGCCCAGCAAGTTCTCGGAACCGAAGCTGTACGAGCCGCCCATGTATTGAATCATGATGTAGATGAGACTCACGAGAGCCAGGTACAGGATAAAGCCGAGCAAATACGTATGCAGCTTCGACCAGTGCGTGATCCGCTTATGCTTCGCCAGGAGCGAAATCTCGCATAGCAGGAACAAGGGGAATAACAGGACGATCGGCGTCCTTCCTATTTCTCCGATCATTCTGACTAGCGGGAAGTCCTGATAGACGGTCAGCAGCAGAAGCACGACGAGATACCCCGCGAGAAAGGCGTGCCGGAGTCCGGCTTCGCGGCTGCTCAGCCTAGACATATTCCCTCACCGCCGGCGACTCCCGCCGGCTTCCGCCGCCTAAGGAAATCTCCTCGTACAGCCTTTGGATGCGCCCGTTCATCTCGCCTGCGTGGAAGCGGCTTTGGTAGATGCGCTCGCCCTCCTCGCCCATCTCCCTGAGTTTCGTCGGATCGAGATTTCGTATGATGCCCGCAAGCTGCTCCCGGTCGTCGAAGTCGAAAATATAACCGTTGACGCCGTGGGTCACGATTTCCGGAAGCGCGCCGCGATTGCTCGCGATGACGGGCTTCCTGCTCCGGAGCGCTTCGATCGCGACGATGCCGAAGCCCTCCCAGCGCGAAGGAACGATAACGGCGTCGCAAGCCTCCATGTAACGTCCGATCTCGGCATTGTCGATCCAGCCGAGCTTGACCGTTTCCGGCGGAAATTCGTAATGCTGGTCGCTAAGCACGGTCCCGCCCGCAAGATATAACGTGACATTCCGGAACCGCTCCTTCGAGAACGTCTCCAGCAGAAGATCGAAGCCCTTCTGCCGGTCGAACCGTCCGACGTACAGCAGATTGATTCGCGTCGAATCGGGCTCGAACGGTGGAAGCTCGCTTCGCTTCGCCTCGGAGACGCCGTTGTACACGACGACCGACTTCCCTTCGGGGAGGCCGTACCTCCTCGCCATCTCGTGCTCGTGCTTGGAAATGTTGATGATGACGTCCGTGCGGGACGCCATCATCTTCTCGGCCATGGCGTACAGCCGCTTCTTCCAGGCCGACGTGTCCATCAGGAACGACCATCCGTGGGAGCAATAGATCACGGCCGGTCTCCGTCTCTTGAACAGAAGCGCCGTTCTCAGGAACAGACCCGCGAACGTGCCATGAACATGAACGATATCCGGCTTCAGTTCATCGACGAGCCGTGCCATCTCCCGGATCGCCCGGACCATGTAGATCGGCTTTCTCTTGTAAGGGTACACGCGCAACCGGCCGGAGCCGATGTGAAGCGTGTCCCGGCTGGAATTCTGCTCCGATACGGCAAGATGAACATCGTGCAGTCCTTCCTGGTATCGGAGAAGCTCGTTCAGATGCGTCTCGATGCCGCCTTTCGTAAATTCCGCAACATGTAGAACCTTTGCCATGCTCATCCCTCCTTTCGGCTGCTAGTAAGCATCCTGAGGGGCAATAATCGCTTTCACCGTTCTCAGCATGATCTTGATGTCCAGCCAAATGCATTTTTTCTGAATGTAGGCAAGGTCCAGCTCCACCATCTCTTTGAAGCTCAGGCTGTTCCTTCCGCTTACTTGCCAGAGCCCCGTGCAGCCGGGCGTCACGGCCAAGCGCTGCTTGTCGTAATCGGAATATTCGGTCACTTCTCGTTGCAGAGGCGGCCTCGGTCCGACAAGCGACATCTCGCCTCGCAGCACGTTCAGCAGCTGCGGCAATTCGTCAATGCTTGTCTTGCGAATGATCTTGCCGACTTTCGTAATGCGGGGGTCATCCTTCATTTTGAACATGGCCCCGCTAATTTCGTTTTTCTCCAGCAGCTCCTTCAGCTTCTCTTCCGCGTTAACCGCCATGGAACGCAGCTTGTACATGCGGAACGGCTTGCCGTCCTTCCCGATGCGCGTCTGATAGAAGAAGACCGTTCCCTTGGGATCCTCGAGCTTAATGCACAGGGCGATCAGCGCGATAAGCGGGCTAAGCACCAGCAATCCGGCAAGCGAGCCCATGATATCCATCGTCCGCTTGATAACCCCGTACGCCGTCAGGCCCTTCTTCTCTTGTACGGCCGCATATCCCCCCAGATAAGAGGAATTGCCGCTCCACACCGCTTCGTCTCTTAATGGCGATGGACTCATCGTTACTCGCTCCTTCCCGTAATCAGCTGATTGCGAAATTCTCTCTCCATCAGACCTTCAAGCTCCGTCATAAGCGGGAATCTGAGATCGCGGTTTCGAAGCGCAAAGTCGATGGTCGTCAGGATGAAGCCCAGCTGTTCGCCGACGTCATACCGAATGCCTTGGAAATCGTAGGCATATACGCCTTGCGCCATATTGAGCTCCTGGATGGCATCCGTCAATTGAATCTCTCCGCCTGCCCCGATCCGTTGCTCGCCCAGGAAATCGAAGATTTCCGGCGTGAGCACGTAACGCCCCATAATGGCCAGGTTGGAAGGAGCTTGTCCTTTCGGCGGCTTCTCGACGAATCGGTTCACTTCGTACAGATTGTCGACCCGGTTGCCGGGATCGACGATGCCGTAGCGATGCGTTTGGTCGACGCCGACCATCTGCACGCCGATGACGGATTTGCCCGTACGCTCGTACTGCTCGATCAATTGTCTCGTGCACGGCGTCTGCGATTCCACGATGTCGTCGCCCAGCAGGACGGCGAACGGCTCGTTGCCGATGAAGTTCCTGGCGCACCATACCGCGTGGCCAAGTCCCTTCGCTTCCTTTTGGCGAATATAATGCAAGTTTACGTTAGATGACTTCCTGACTTTCTCCAGAATGTCCAGCTTGCCTCTTTGCTCCAGCGTATGCTCGAGCTCGAAGGCGATATCGAAGTGATCCTCGATGGCCCGCTTGCCCTTGCCGGTTACGACGATGATATCCTCTACCCCGGATTCGATGGCCTCCTCGACGATGTATTGAATGGTAGGCTTATCGACGATCGGGAGCATCTCTTTCGGCATCGCCTTAGTCGCAGGCAGGAAACGCGTGCCCAGTCCGGCAGCTGGTATAATGGCTTTTGTCACTTTCTTCATGAAATCACATCCCGTTCTCGATTTTTTTTTAACTGCATCAACAAGTCAATCATTAGGGCATCTAACCCCTCCTCTCGCCACGCCACCGACGATGAACGTCTAAGGCTTCGTAGGCCCACAGCATGACCGAGTGCCTCCAGTGATAAAGGTGCGGGAGACATTACCTTCCTACCTTCCTTTGACGCCTCTCTAGCCTGGTCGTTCGCCGGCTCTAACCTTCGGCCGAACCATAATAATAGGAGTAGGAATCCGCATGAGATCGGTTTACGTTGTTTAGGACGACGCCAAGCAGCTTGGCGTTGACATGTTCGAGCAGGGACTTGGCTTTCAGCACAAGATCCTTGCTGACCTGCCCCGCATGGACGATCAGCACGACCCCGTCGCTCTTGACGGCTACGACCTGCGCGTCCGTCACGGAGACGATCGGCGGCGTATCGAGCACGATGACGTCATAGCTTTTTCTTGCTTCCTCGAGCAGCGACGCCATCTGGGGCGAAGACAGCAGCTCGGACGGGTTGGGCGGCGTTGGCCCCGCGTTGACGATGTACAAGTTGTCCACGTCCGTATGCTGCACGACCTCTCCCAGCTTCTTTTGTTTAAACAGCGCCGTCGTCAGTCCATTTCGATTGGAAGTGCCGAACAAGTGATGCTGCGTCGGCTTGCGCAAATCGGCGTCGATGAGCAGCACCCGTTTGTTGGCTTGCGCGAAGGCGACCGCCATATTGGCGCATGTCGTGCTTTTGCCTTCGCCCGGCTTGGAGGAGGTTACCATGATGATTTGCAGCTTCTGGTTGATCGTGGAATGATCGATGTTCGTTCGAAGCGTGCGATAACCCTCGGATATTGGCGATTTCGGATTAAGATGGGCAATCAAATTCCAATTAGGCGTCAAGCGTAGCATTGTTTTCCCTCCCTGCCTTTAGAGTCGCGGCCGGCTTGTCCACTCGTTCTCTCGAGTCGCTCTCCCGGAACGTCGGGATCGCGCCCAGAACCGGCACCTGCAGCAGCACGTCGATGTCTTCCTCGGATTTGACGCTGTCGTCCATATAATCCAGCAAGAACGCGATGCCGACGCCGAGCATCAACGCAAGCAGAAAAGCGACCATGACGTTAAGCTTCACGTTGGGCGATACGGGACCCTGATTCTCGAGCGGATCCGCTTGATCCAGAATGGATACGTTGTCGACCTTCATCAAATCCGGAATCGACTGCTGGAATACGATCGCGATCGCGTTCGCCATATTCGCCGCTTCCTGATACGAGCTGCCTTTGACGGCGATCGACATGACCTGGGTCTCGTTGACCGAGCTTACGCTGACTCTGCCGATCAGCTCCTTGTGCGTGACGCCTAGCTCCGGATATTGCTCGACAACCTTCTTCATCATGCGCGGGGTCTTGATAATTTCTTTGTAGGTCTTGATAAGGCCGATCGTGGAATTGATGGCGCCTACGTCGATGCTGGGGAGCAGCGAACCGCTGTCCTTGTATTGATTGACGATCAGCTTGGCGGATGCCTGATACTGCGGCTTGAGAAAATAACCGGAATACAACCCCATGCTCAAGCAGCTTATCGCAACCAATAACACAATCATGAGCAGCCTTCGTTTCAGAATGAGACCATATTGTTTTAATTCCAATCTGCCACCTCCGTTAGTGATTGTTTGCGTCATTTTAATAGCATTCGTAACGGGACCCCCGTTTTGTTATTCAATTAGAATTTTTTAATATTATAAGTTATTCATTTCGCGACCATTTGCTCCAAAAAAGAACCGCATTCCATCTGTTACGAGAGCATGAGGTTCCGTATGTACGTTCATATAAATAGTGCGCGTTTACAACTTGTTCAAAAATCCTTCGATCGTTCCGCCGTTCAGAACATGCTCGATCATTTGCTCGGAGCAGCCTTTCACTCCTTGAAGCTGAAGCAGCAGCGTCACCAGTCTCGACATGTCCACGGACTCGCCGCTGGGGGTATATCCGGCAAACAGGAGAAGCTCCGATAACGACCGGACCGGCGTTACGCTCCTGCCGCTGCCGCTTACATCCTTGTCCTCCGATAGCCGCTGCAGAAATTGCTTGAGCCTATCCTGTTTATCATTTTTGCTGGTGACGTTCATCTTCACAATCCTCCGTTCACTCCTTACCGGCGATATGCAGATAAGATTAGATTCCATTCCTCCAACCTTTTATTCCAGGCAGCCGAGGAGGCTCCAAACCAACGGATTGACTATTCGATTATGGCGTGCAGGTTAGTCGATATTGCACTTCGGTTCTAAGTATGCCATAGATTTCCTAAAATCATGAGGGAATAAAGACATGTGTCGTTTAGTCATTCGCACTCATTTTCAATATGATGCGTATGAGCAATGAAGCCTAATTTCGTTGTTTTCAAATCTTAATGACACCGTTTTCATGACGTTGGACTCCCTAATTGTCATTTCTGTGCAGTTTGTGTCATTCGACATGATCTCCCTCTTGAGAACCACCCCGCTATCGTCCCTATCGACTCCGGTTTCTCGCGCAGCATAAAGCGTCTTTGGCTCCCGCGCAACGAACGCGCCGCGTTTTAACCGCAACACGCAGGCGCGAATTCGAAAGAAAATAGGGACTATGGTCGTAAACACGATCTTCTCGCTCGATTGGTCGTCAAACGTTCGGATTGCAACCGCTTTTAGCAAACTTCAGGGCTTCAAAGATTGGTATATTTAGTTGCGAAAAATGGATAAGTCGAGTTTAAACGACCAATATGTGGATGTATTTAAGGTGTATTGGAGCCTTGCTCCACTCCCGTCCTTCTATCCATGCCATTTGTTCGATAAAGATCTAGGGAAAATTAACCAGATGCATGATGCCGCGGTATTACATAAATTTGCTAATAAATCTGCGCAGAGGGCCGCCGTTCGTAGCAGTCTCGCCCGCGCCGCGATCCAAAAGCTTATCGGAGACGATTTTTCCGGCATTGGTTTGATAATAGCGGACCCAAGAATCGCCTAGTCGTTTGCCAATGGCCATGTAAGCTTCGTTAAGCCGGAAGCCTCTTCGTTCCGCGTGATGAGCGTCGGAGGAGACGAGATGAATAAGTCCTCTGCCGCATAACGTCCATGCCGTCTTCTCCACTCCTCTGCCGAAGCCTCCCAGCAACGAATGGCTCGTCACCTGCGCGAAGGCTCCTCGTTCGACTAGCTGCTCCAAGAGCCTTGGCTCTCTGGCAATCGCCGCATTACGTTCGGGATGCGCGATAATCGGAACCAAGCCAAGTACGGCAAGCTCATGCATAAGCTCGCCAAGGCTATCGGGTACATGCGAGGATGGCAGCTCTATCAATAGATACCTGGAACCGCCAAGCGTAAGCAGCTCGCCTTGCTCCCATGCGTCCAGCAGCCCGCTGTGAGTACGGATCTCCTGGCCATGAAGGACCTGAAGGGGGATGCCAGCATCGCTAAGCCGTTTGCAGGCTAGCTCCGCTAACGGTACGACGTCTTTCGCGGCATTGTCATATTTGCCGTTGGCGTGATGAGGCGTGGCCACGACGGCCGTAATCCCTTCTTGCACGGCGGCTCTCGCGAGGCGCAGCGTCTCCTCCCAATTCGCGGCTCCGTCATCCAATCCGGGTAATATATGCGTATGAATATCGATCATGTCCCATCACTTCCCATCCTGTCTTATCGTCCTCGATCATTGTAACACGGCATCTAGGTTTACATAAACTTACCGAAATGCTTAATGACGACCTTCGCGCGGCAGTCGATCTCCATTGCCGGGTAGAGCTCGTCCCAATTCAATTTTTCCCACTCCTCATAGCTCATGCCGTTCCGTACATGCTGCCCGATGCCTAAGCCGTCGGCGCGATGCTTCTGCATGTTCGCAAGCAACTTCATCGTCCGCCGTTCGAAATAGTCGGCGATCAGCAGCTCCAGCTTGCGCCGGTCGTCCTCCTCCCCGATCTCCAGATCACCCATGTATTCCAAAACCGAGCCTTTGACGAAGACTTGAATGTGCGCGCGTATTCCGCCATTGCCGTCATGTTCGATTTTAACCTTCCTGCTATTGATGATGGAGCTGAACAGGAGCCGTTCGTTTCCCTGCCCCGTGTCCTTAAGATTAATGCTTATTTCTCCTTTCTTGAAATTACGCCGCAATATGGAGAAAATCAGCACATCCTCTGGGGCGATCCGGCTCACGTATTTGTCGCCTTGGAACAGGGCTATGCCATCCAGCGTAATGTTGCCCCCCATCCGCTTGATGATTGGCGCTACGGAATCGATCCCGTCGTCATAGAGATCTCGCGTGAAATCGTACAGAGTGACGGTCGGGATCATCATTTTGGCCGCTTCTTTATCCAGCATTCGATCAATGTATTGACCCGGCCTCGGATGATCGGGATATCGGTTGAACAATAATTCATAAGCGCTTCCGTTCACGACGGATATCTTGACCCGTTGAGAGATAGCCGGATCGCGCACAAGCGTGTCGATATGTTCCATCAGACCCTTCCGAGCCAAGGCCGCCCCGAAGAGAGCGCCGCGCAGCTGTCCGCTGACGAGCGATAGCTCGGATTGCCGGGAAAATTGAATTCTTGCTTCCTTGCTAGACGCCACGACGGCCGTCATCGTCTCGCGTTGGATGCGCCCATCCGGATCCGCCTTCGGAACGGCGATCGTTACCCTAAGCTTATCCTCCTCGCCGGCTTCCCCGGCTGGCGCGAGATCGTAGGCTGTCGTATGGATAAATCCCATTTTCTCCAGAATTCTAGTGTCCCCGCAGCCTGTTGCCGGAAGGACGGCAACGGTAAGCAGCACGATTAGAAGCTTCCTCGCGGCATTCATTGCCTCGCCCTCTTGTTCGCGAGGAGAATGACAAGCAGAATGAGCGGAAGCCCGAATGCCACGCCCGCCTCGGAGTAACCCAAATAGTGCAGCCACTCACCGATATCCGGAAGCGTATCCGGTATCCAAGCTACAAAATAAACGAGCGTTATGATGATAAAAACGAGCATGTTTTCATTTGCTTTCGGCAGCATTTGTTTCACCGCTTCCTTGGAGGCCCAGATATACATCGCGATCGTCGCAACCGTCGTAAATAAGAAAAAAGCGAACAACAAGTTGTCTATTCGTTCGATGAAGGGGAGCTTAATATAGGACAACAGATCCAGCATGGGATATACCATTTTTTTTAATTGAGGGAAGCTGTAGAAGCCGAAACAGATGAAGCAAATCAATAAATAGGTTACAGCAGTAAGCACGTTGCCCCACTGGACCGCCCTCATAAATTTTTTGCTCTTCTCCACGTACGGAAATAACAGTAAACATAGCTCGTATCCGATGAAGGACGTAAACACGGTCATGCCGCCTTCCACGATATGCGTCTCTCCCTTAAAGAAGAACGGAGTCATTCGGGCCCATTCGAAATCTTTGACGAAAAACAGCAAGATCAAATACATCCAAGCCGTCACCCCAAAAAAGCTCGTAAATGCTTTCGAAATATTATAAATTCCCTTAATGACGAGCAGAAAGGTTAGAATATCGACCAGCAGCTTCAAAAACATGACGTGAGTCGTGCTGAGCGACACCATCTCGAAAATGGAAACGTAGTTTTTGGCGACGATGCAGCCGGTCACGCCCCATAAGCATGACAAAAGCGTATATAGGGGGAATAACAAAAATTTAGGAAGCGACGACTCCAATATCTTGAAAATCGATTTGCCGTTCCCGTAACGAAAAACGAGAGAAATCATAAAGATGTTGAGCGCCGCCAAGCAAGAAAAGCCGATTAAGGCGATCCAGCCGTTGTATCCGAAGTTTTCGGCGAGTATGCGCGGCAAGCTTAGAATGACCACGCCTGTCTGCGTCATGAACGTTATGATCATCACATGAAATGGATGCAGCTTCTCCTTCACCATCGCCTGTTGCTCCCTTATTGCTTCATTTTATTTCTGACTTTATTGGGCGATTTGGACATCGAAGGCCTCTCCTTAAGCGATGCGAACGGCGCTCTCATAAACACATCCCGCCAATCTTTCGCTTGGAGTGGCGCGATCGGCGTCAAATACGATGCTTTAAGGCTCGTCAGCCCCGATAAATGAATAATAATCATCACGAGACCTAGCATTAAGCCTAAATTTCCGAGTAAACCGGCCATGAGAATCAAGCCAAACCGAATGAGCCGAATGGAAGCGCTCATGACGTAGCTCGGGATGACGAAGGAGGCAATCGCCGAAGAAGCAACGGCGATAATCAAAATGTTGCTCGTCAGCCCCGCTTGAACGGCGGCTTGCCCGATGACGATACCGCCGACGATGCCGATCGTTTGCCCGATCTTGGTAGGGAGTCTGGCCCCCGCCTCCCTCAGCAGCTCGATTGTCGCTTCCAGCAGAAGCGCCTCGTAGATGGGGGGGAAAGGGTACGCGCGCGCGCGATTCCGTTAACGTCAGCAGCAGATCCTCCGGTATCATTTCGTAATGGAAGGTCGTCACGGAGACGTACATCGCCGTAAACGTAATCGTGATGATAAAGGCGACAAACCTTAAAAGTCTTGTTGCCGTCCCTAGCATCCAGCGTTGGTAGTAATCATCCGGAGACGAAAAAAACTCGAAGAAGGAAGCCGGCGCCGAAATGACGGAAGGACTGCCGTCGACGACAACGAGAATCCGCCCGGCCACTAATCGCGAGACGGCCGCATCCACCCTTTCCGTTGTCGGAATAAGCGGAAATATCGAATTCGGGAAATCATCGATATACTGCACGAGCATATTGCCGTCCAATACCGCATCGATCTCGATGCTTTCGATCCGTTGTTGCAGCTCCTTGACGTACTCCATATTGGCCAAATCCGCAATATATAGGATGTAAACCTTTGTTTTCGTCACTTCGCCGACTTCGAGCATAATCGATTTCAGATGCGAGCTTTTGACCCTTCTTCGAATTAAGGCGAGATTGGTATCGGCCACCTCATTAAAGGAATCGTGTGGCCCGGTTATAATGGCTTCCGTCTCGGATTGCTGAAGCGAACGTTCTTCGGCCTTCGATACGTCGACTACATAACAGCGATCATCGAAGAAAATGGCTACCGAGCCTTCCAGAATCGCCTTGATGAGCGGTTTGTTTTGCAGGATCTCGACATATTGAGAACGTTGAAGCAATCGCCTGACGTCTTCTATCTTTGCGTCCATGAAGGGAACGGCGACATCCCTCGTGAACTGATCGCTCCCAAGGAGATGCTCGAAGAATATCATATCGATCGCCAAATCCGGCAAAGTCCGATGAACGATATCCGCGCATTCCCGGAACTCGTCCAGGACATGCGGAAGAGTAGGCTTCTTATCGTCCATCTTGTCGCCGGATTTTGTTAACGCCATAGTGACATCCCTTCCCCCATCTCGCCCGTCTAACCGTTACCGTTAATTTGAGCCAGGGTCAGGATATTTATACCAAGCCAAATAACCGCGCAGAGCATGTTACTGCTCCGTGCGGTTGCTGCAATTGGCAATCCAAAGTGTCTCTCCTACAGTTCATCCGAATTCAAAACCGCCACAGCCCGCACGGGCGAGCCGTCCCCGCCCGCGATGCGCAAAGGGAAACCGTAAAAGGTGAAATCGGTGTCGAGAGGGATACGTTCCAACCCTTGAAGCCCCGTATAGGTCACGATGCCGATCCCTAACAACGCCCGCTCCAGCTCCTCCGACAGGTCGCCTCCGACAAACGGCGGTTGCAGCGCAGCCAGCCGATCGAACCATTCGATGCCAACCGATTCGATAAAAAAGAGTCCGCGCCCTTCCGGCCAGTCGGAATCTTCCGTCCGTACTAAGCGCGCTGCGCCAAAAAAACGTTCCAATGGCAGCTCGTCCAACGTCGCGGCGCCGGGGTGCATATGCGATGGCGCGTCCACGTGGGTTCCGGCATGGCTGCCCAACGACAGACTTCGAAGCTCCCAATCATGACTCTCATAGTCATGGACCACCTTGACTATCACCTCCGGATCGCCGGGATAGACGGACATCCCGTCAACGATCGGCAACGATAAATCAATCACTCTCATCTGGGTACCCCTTTCATTTGTGCGAATGTAAATCCTGATCATCTTCCTATTAATTCGATTAGCAATAAATAATTCCTTCCCGTTAACATCCCGTCAACGTGCAGCCCTTCTATTAAGTAGCAACGCCATGCCGCATCGCGTTGCAATGCTCCAGAAAATCAAAACGTTCCACTTGGTACAAATCGTAAACGTGCCGCGAATCATTGATCGACTTATATAGTGACTCGTAAATGTCATTCGCTAATTTCGCATACGGCAGTTTTCCTACCGCTTTTTGGGATCTCGTATTTTGCTGGCGGATTTTCAAAAATACCGTGTCGATGCGATATTCCATAAACAGCTCCGTTAAAAAAGCTTCCTTCGCCCGCGCGTTATACCCTTTCCCGAAGTAAGGCGCTCCGATCCACGTGGCCATGAAGCCCGTGCGCTGAACGATATCGTAGAGCTCGATCGTACCGATGGGATGCCCCATCTCGTCGAGAATCGTTCTGGAAATACAACTCTCTTGCTCTTGCTCGACAATCAGCATTTTCGTAACGAACAAATATTCTTCATATGATCGACATTGATTACGCACGTAAGGAAACACCGCAGGATCGATCATTAAGTCGTACAGCGAATGGCATTCGTGCAAATCGCGTTTTTTCAGCATTGTAACTACCACCCTAATCCCGCAATGTCAAACAACTAGAGTATATAAAAGGACTTCGGGGTTTGTATGAACGCTGCATCTCCTGAGTGTAAACATTTATTGTAGAATTTGTGCGGGCATCATTTCTTTCTATTTAAACTGTCCAAACCATCGATTATTGGTATAATAGAATTGCGTGAAACCTATATTTCATGCAATTTCGTTTGTAAGGGGTTTGGTAGGTGTGTCGATACGGTGCATAACGAAATATCCGAGCTGTATGAACGCGAAATAAGTTTATTTTTGATCTATTTGAAAGACAGGGAGTATTCGAAGGACACCCAGCAGGCGTATCTGAACGACCTCAAGCATTTCTTGATGAATTTGAACGGCAAGTCCGTTGCCGAGGTCTCGGATATCGATGTGATGCTGCACCTCACGAAGGTGCGCGAGTCCGGGGCCGGCGCGCGATATCGCAATCGCTGCCAGTCCTCCATTCGACTGTTTTATAAGGTCATGATCAAATTCAAGCTTATATCGCATAACCCCACGCTTGAGATCGAACGGGCGAAGGTGGAAAAGAATCGTAAGCCGACGTATCTTCAAAAACAATTTCTTGATGCCTGCCTTCAGCTTGTTGAAGGTAGATACATGGTGCGCGATGTTGCCGTTATCGCCCTCATGGCCTACGTCGGACTGCGCGTAAGCGAAATCGTGCGTCTCAATGTTCCCGATTTCAACCAAGAGGGCTCGCAGTTGGCGGTGCTTGGAAAAGGAGAAAAATGGCGGTACCTCCCCCTTCAGCCCGAAATGAAGCATCTCCTGCGGCTGGCGCTTGAGGATCGGATCCAGCCCCGGAATAAAAAAGACGAAACGGCCTTTTTTATTTCCCAATTCAGACGTAGAATTAGTAAACGGATGGTTCAAACGATAGCCGAGAAAACCTTCGCATCCCTAATCAAGCTCCATCCTCAATTTAACGGCGTACATTTGTCCGCCCACAAATTAAGGCATTCGTTCGCCACGGATTTGCTGCGGAACGGCGCGGATCTTCGGGCCGTCCAGGAGCTTCTTGGACACGAGGACATTTCCACGACCCAAATTTATACCCACGTCTTGGATGAAGCGAAAGAGCGCGCGATGAATAAAGTCCGTCCTGCGATTCCGATGCGATTCCAAGCAAGCATCGGGACGCGACAAGATGCACCCGCCGATGCGGATCACGTGGATTACGTACCTATCCCCTATTAATTTTTGGAGGTTTCAACTTGGCAAAAGCAAAAGTGGCAAAGCGTCCGACCCGGGACGAATTCGTATTAGAAGAAATCGGAAATCAATTGTCGGAGGCGTTCCAAGAGGAGTCGATCATCGTTTTGACGGTATGGGGGCGAGAGGAATCGGTGCGCGGCACCATTTCGAAAATGGATTCAAGGACGGGAAAAGTCCATATGGAGACCGCGATCGGAACGGATAAAGTCCCGTTTATGGACATTATGAGCGTCAACTATCCGAGGGACTAAAGGCTGGTTCAAGCTTTTTCATTCGGTTCGGTCATAAAGCAATCAAGCCTAACCACCACGGTTAGGCTTGATTGCTAATGATTACGATTGGAAATCCGTGCAGCATCAAACGTTTACCAGGCAGTCGCGCCGCCGTCGACCGCATAGTTCGCTCCCGTTATATAAGAAGCTTTATCGGATGCGAGAAAAGCGGCTAGCTCCACGATTTCCTCCGGTTTTCCAAAACGCTTCAGGAGCGTTTTTTTCGTTATCGCGTCCCGGGCAGCCTGGTTGTCCCCGAGATCGCGTTCGCTTGCCGGCGTCAAGACAGGCCCGGAGCTGATCGCCACCGCCCGAATTCCGTGAGGCGCGCCTTCCAGCGCGAATTGTCGCGTCATGGCGATGACGCCGGCTTTCGTGGCGGTATGCGCGACCATCGGCGGAGTCTCCCCGGCAATCATTCCCGATATGGACGCGGTGCTAATAATGACGCCGCCTCCGCGACGAACTAAGTGCGGCCATGCGTATTTTGTTACAAAGAATGGGATGTCGAGCTCGCCGGCTATCGTTGCCCGCCAATCTTCTACGGAAAAATCGGGCATCGGACCGAACCGTTGGATAGCCGCATTGTTGTAAACAACGTCAAGTCCTCCGTAGGTCGAAGCAGCCTCCTCCACGAATTTTTCGACCTGTAAGGGATCCGTGAGATCAACCGGTCCAATGCCGGTCATTTCTCCGCCGGCCTTGCGAACAAGCTCCACCGTCTCGTCATTAAGATCGGCTTTAATATCGCTACCGATGACCTTTGCGCCTTCTCGGGTGAATATTTGCGCCGCTACCCGGCCTTGACCGCCGCCTGTGCCTGTGATTAAAACCACCTTGTTATTTAATATACCCATACTGTTCTCCTCCTCATTCTCCGTTATCAATCTGAGCCAAGGCTTCCCGAACCCGCGGAGCGACTTCCGTTCCGAGCAGCTCAATGCTTCTCAATACGTCATCATGCGGCATCGTGCCAACCGGCAAGTGCAGGAAAAACCGCGAGAAGCCCAGGTGTTGGCTCATCTTAATGATTTTGTTGGCCACCGTCTCGGAATCGCCGACATATAGCGCGCCTTCAAGGCTGCGTGACGCGTCGAAATTTTGCCTCGTATAAGGCGCCCAACCGCGTTCTTTCGCGAATAGATTAAAGGATGCTTGCGTAGGGGGGAAATACTTGTCTACCGCAATTTCGGTACTGTCTCCGACATAGCCAAGCGAATGAACGGCAACCCGTAGTTTCGAAGCGTCATGGCCTGCTTTTAATCCCGCATTTCTATAAAGCTGCACAATCGGCGTGAATTGCAATGGACTTCCCCCGATAATGGCCAACACGAGAGGCAGACCATGAACGCCTGCGCGAATAGCCGATTCCGCATTACCTCCGCTGCCGATCCAGACGGGCAAAGAGGTCTGAACGGGACGCGGGTAGATGCCGAGGTTCGTGAAAGCCGGGCGATGTCCCCCTCTCCAGCTTACCTTCTCCGATTCCCTCAATTTTAATAACAGCTCGAGCTTTTCCTCAAAGAGTTCTTCATAATCCTTGACGTCGTAACCGAACAACGGGAACGCGTCGACCATTGAACCTCGGCCCGCGATAATTTCGGCCCGCCCGTTGGAAATTCCGTCCAACGTGGCGAATTCCTGAAACAATCGAACGGGATCGACGGCGGATAGCACGGTTACCGAGCTGGTCAATCGGATATTTCGGGTGACGGCCGCTCCGGCTGCCAGCACGACGGCGGATGCGGAATCCCCGAACTCCTTTCGATGATGCTCGCCTATCCCGAATATATCGAGTCCTACTTTATCGGCTAAGGCGATTTCTTCCACAACCTCGCGCAGTCGCTCGGCATGGCTGATCGTTTTTCCCGTTTGAGGATCCGGTGTTGTTTCGATAAACGAATCTACGCCTATTTCTATCTTCATGATTTTCTTCCTCCTAGTATATAATCTATAATTAGATATCCTATACATAGGATATATGGATTCTGCTCTGAAGTCAACAGGCGGTCTATTCCAGCAATGGCAACGAATTTTTAGAATACTAACCTTGCGCGAAAAAAAAGACGATGCAGAGAGCTCCTCTACACCGTCTTATATTCATGGTCCGTCCTATTGAATTTGTTTGATGCCTAAGCCGATTTTTTTGACTAACCGAATCAGCTCGGTCTTCTCTTCATCCGTTGCATGCGATAAGCATTCGGTAATGGTTTGAACATGTTTGGGAAAGATGGCCGCAAAGTCGGATTGGCCTTGCTTAGTTAACGAGATGTTGATTTTCCGGCGGTCGCCGGGAATCGGCAGTCGCTCGACCAGACCTTTTTTCTCCAGTTTATCTACCACGTATGTGATGCTGCCGCTCGGGATGGCGAAGATATCGGATATCTGTTGTACGGGATGCGGTCCCTTATTATAAAGCAGCTCGAGAATTTGGAAGGTCTCCGAGCTGAGGCCGAAACCGTCGATGTCGCTTTTTAAATTGGCGAACAGGAGATCCGTCATCTTCTTTAATACGCGAACGACTTGCAGATCCAGCTCTTGTCCATCGGAATCGCGCTCGGGCATATCGTATCCCCCTCTATATCCTACTTCTAAACATTATAGGAATAGAGTATGGGACTGTCAAGGAAGCTTGATAGGAGGAACACATATACTTCATGCGATTAGGCTATCACGAGCCCGCCATCGACGCCAATAATTTGTCCTGTGATCCAGCTGGATTCCGGATCAGCCAATTTGACGATCCACTGCGCTACATCGTGGGGTTCCCCTCTTCGTCCCATCGGAATGGACTGGCGCTCTTGCTCTTTGACTCGCTCAATCTGCTCATCCGTAAGCTTCATGCGGTCGCTCAGAAATGCCGTCTCGACGGGTCCGCTGGCAACCGCGTTTACGCGAATGCCTTTGGGAGCCAGCTCGAGCGCCCAGCAACGTGTCAAATGCTCTACGGCGGCTTTGCTTGCCGCATAGAGAGACAAGCCTGCCGCGGCTTTGCTACCGTACGTGCTGGATATATTAATTATGGTTCCTTTGGTCTGCTCAAGATGCGGGAGCGCCGCTGCCGAAAGCAGAACGAGCCCGGTTACGTTCACGGAAAATATATCTTCGACGGATTTCACGCTGGCTTCAGACAGATTTTGAATGGCTCCGCCGCCCGCGTTGTTAATGATAATATCGATCCTCCCCCAGCGTTCAAGCGCTGCGGCAACCGTCTTGCTTGCCGCATCCGGATCGCTTGCGTCAGCTACCAATGATTTAATATTCGAATGGCTAGCTTCGATTTCTTTTAATCGGCTGGCTTGACGGCCCGTAATTAAGACTTTAACTCCTTTTGCCGATAATAATCGTGCCGCTTCGAGACCGATACCGCCGCTGCCGCCCGTAATGATCGCTACTTTTTCTTCCATCATATCCTTATCTCCTTTTGCTTTATTGTCGTATTATTAAATTAATATATTAATAGTTAATTAATTAACAAATGAAGAGGTTCTGCCCTAAAGCAGAATGAAAAGAGGATTAAACCAGCTTCTTTAACAGTCGTTCCAGTTGTCCTTGCTCCGCTATGGACAGCTTGTCGCCTATAAGGCGAGCAATGGATTGTTCATACGCCGGCCATGCTTGCCGCAACAGCTCTTCGCCTTTGAGAGTCAAATGAACTAAAATCCTTCTTCTGTTGTTCACGTCGAATTTTCTCTCGATATGGCCTGATTTCTCCAAAGCATTTAGCAAATTGCTGATGTTGGCCCTAGTAACCGCGAGATCATCGCTTAACTCGGAGGGAAGAGCAGCTCTTCCTGCTGATTTAAGCGCGACCAGCAAACACCACCGTCCCAACGTTAATTCGAACTTTCCTAATTCATCCTCTAATTGTTGAACCAAAAGATGATTCGTTTTGTAGATCGTCAGAAATACATGGACGGAAGGTAGCGTTTGTCGAAACGGATCCCATTTTTCGCTCATCTAGAACCTCCACTTTATGATTAATTAATTAACTATTCATGTGTTAACTTTAAAGCTTTTTGTCTTTATAGTCAAGTTCGTGCGCAAACGTCAAGAGCATCCTTAACGAAAGTCTTCCGCTCCGTTCCGTATGCTTGAAAGCCGAGAAGGAAATACTTGGTGAGTATCTATCCGTCTCTGAAGGGGAACGCCAATGAAGTCCGCTGAGCAAATATCCGGTACGCAATTAAGTCTGCTGCTCTTTTCCTTTATCGCTCCTACGGTCGTGTTAGTCATTCCGGGATTTATGTTCCTGTTCGCTAGGCAGGATGCCTGGATTACAATTTTCCCGGCCCTGTGTATCGGAGCCATAACGATCGCGGTTATGCTTGCCCTATCGAAACGTTATCCCGGATTGACGATCATGCAGTACAGCGCCCACATCATTGGCCGCTGGCCGGCAAAGCTATTGGGGTGTTATTTCATTTTTTATTGGCTTAACTTCAATTTCGTTATTTTGAATCAACATATTCAGTTTATCAATACCGTCCTGCTCATGAGAAGTCCTCCGCTCATCGTCAGTCTGACGCTGGCTTTTCTGTGCGGCGTAGCCATTTACATGGGGATCGGGTCCATAGCAAGGTGCAACGAGTTCCTTGCTTTGTTCATTTTCATATTGATGATTCCTCTTTTCTTGCTTATGCTGGGAGAATCGAATCCGGCTCAATTGCGCCCCGTCATGAGCAACGGCATGGCTCCCATTCTGCGAGGCTCGATTTTTCCCGGGGCTTATTTAAGTCAATTTTTTATTTTGGGATGGCTGCTGCCTTATTTAAATAAACCTCGTCATGCAGTCAAAATATCGTTCGTCGCACTCCTTACGATCGTTTGTTTACTTTTTATAACCGTGATTCCACTTATAATGATCTTTGGGCCATTAACCGAAAAATTGTCTTTTCCGCTGTTAAGCGTCTTTCAGTATATTGGCCTGGAAGGTAGCTTTGAACGCTTGGAAGCCATCGGCGTCGTAATATGGGTGATGGGCTGCTTTGTGAAAATATCGTTAACGCTGTTTATTATATGCCTAAGCATAAGTCAGCTCTTTGATAGCGGCAGATACAGGGACTTCGTGCTCCCTGTCACGGTTTTATCGATCTTGGGTTCGGTTGTCGTTTTTACGAACTACGCCACCGATCTGAATCTATATTTGAAGTATGCCTATCCAAGCTACGCATTGATTACGCAGCTGGTCGTGCCGCTCGGCTTGCTGCTGATCGATTCCATGAAGAGAGTCCGGCAGACCGCGCCCCTGCAGCGGTCATAATCGCAAGAGAAGCTTACCGAGGGGCTCGAATACGAATCTTACCAGGAGCGTTGTGCTAGGCAATCGTACATGGGCGATAAAAAACGAACCGACACAAATACTTAATGACATTAATAATATGCATAAGACGGCGGATACTCCTTGCTTTTGAGCTCTCAAAGCCTGTACCTTATAGAGAGTCCAGCCTAACATCCCAATCCAATAAGCAGCCAGCTGCACGATCAATTCCCGCTCTCCCCTTCACTCGATTCAAATGTGGAATGAATCATTCCCGCACCGTTAATGGTCAAATTCACGTCGATCTCGACCTGAGCCTCAGGAAACCGCGCATCCCATTGATCTTTGATGGCCGACCATTTCTTGGGGCTGTTCTTGTATATTTCTTGTCCAAAACCGACGCTGTCCACTTTAAACTTCCGTTGTAATTTGAATAGTAGCTGCTTCATTTGTTTGGCGACCTCATCCTGCAGCGCCGTTTGGATGCGCTCCAAATCCTTTGGTTCATTAATGTTCAATTCGGAATTGTTTTCGACCAAGCTACCTTGACCATCCAATGTAATCAAGAAGCGCAACGGGTCACTTTCGTTTTTAATCGTGATTTTACCGCGGGTATGGTTAAGCACCATTCCGATTTCACCGGAATCGTGAGCGAGGGTCGTCGTAATCCGACCGAATTGCAGCTTATTTGTTATCCACAGCAGCGCCAATGCTTCCTTTTCATCCAACAAACCGACCAGCTTCAGCTCGTCAAGAACGCCTGCTCCGGTGAAAGCGATCATTTGATGTTGCGGGTCCTTCGAGCCGTCCTCGCGTTTGACAACCCCGATCACGGGTTCAACGCCTTCGCTCAAATACGAAATATAGAAATCGCGCAAGGTAACGGCTAGATCGTCACCGGAACCCCGTATTTCCTTTACGACTTCGATCGGAACCTCCGTCAAGGGATTGTTCATATCCAGAATATCACGCGCAGCCCCTCCCTTTACGATCATGAGGTAGGTTTTTAATCGGTTCTTCGGGTCATGGGTAAAAATATCGAGCACGTCTTGGAGGCCGCGTCTTGCAAGACGTTCGCCAATGAATACCACGCTGCGGTGCGAGAGGAACAGCAATCTCGAGCTCTTCTTTTGCAATTTCCGGTGAATTTCGTTTCCGCTTTTCCCTTCGGCGGTGATGACGTAATAATTCCCCTTATTGGCGCCTCCCCCATCGATGCTTCTTTCGGGAGATGCCGGAACGGCGATGTGGAGGGTGCAAATCAGATCGCCGTTCTCGGCCAAATCAAGAGCGGTCCCCGTCACGATCGCAAGGTCGTTAATTTCGGTACGATCCCAGCAGCCGCACATAAAAAACATGGATAACAGGATCAAATAGCGTAACGATTTCATGGATTTCCCCTTTCTTGTTCGGGGCTGGACTTCAAGCGGATTTTCGCCCAAATGGGTATTCGAAGAAACACATCCTTCACGGCCGCTAAACGGAAAGGCGTGACCGGCGAGAAGTAATAGACGCCGAATGAACGAAGCGAGGTTACGTGAAGCATAATGCCCAGAAATCCCAGAACAATGCCGTATAGACCTAACGCTCCGGCCAAGAACAGCATCGGAAAGCGAATTAACCGAATTCCGTTCGCGAAGCTGTAACGCGGAATCGTAAACGCGGATATGCCGGTAAGAGATACGATGATGACGACCGGGGCCGAGATTAATCCGGCCTGAACCGCCGCCTGGCCGATGACCAAACCACCGACGATGCTGATGGCTTGTCCGATCTGCTTGGGCAGCCTGATCCCCGCCTCGCGCAGCGCTTCAAAAATGATTTCCATGATAAGTGCTTCGATCAATGCGGGAAAAGGAACGGCTTCTCTTGAAGCAGCCACGCTCAGAACGAGATTGGGAGGAATCATTTCCTGATGGAAGGTGGTTACGGCGACATAAAGCGGAGGAGCGAATATCGCCAAATTAATAAATAAGAACCGGATCCATCGGACAAAGGTCGCGATCGGCCATCGGGTATAATAATCTTCGCTTGCCTGGAGACCAGTCCAGAACGTCATGGGAACGATGAGGACAAAGGGCGATTGATCGACCAGAATCGCGATCTTTCCCTCCAGCAATTCGGCGGAAACCACATCCGGGCGCTCCGTGCTATGTACTTGAGGAAATGGGGAAAACGGCTGATCCTCGATCATTTCTTCAATATAATTGGAGTCGAGCACGCCATCCAGCTGAATCTCTCGTAGTCTGTCGCGAACCTCTTCGATCAAGGATTCCTGCGCGATCCCTCGCAGATACACGATAGCCATTTTCGTCCGAGTCATTTCGCCTGCCGACAGATACTCCACTTTTAAGGCGGATGTTTTGAGCCTTGCGCGAATGAGGCTTACGTTCGTAGACAATTGTTCGATAAATCCATCTCTCGGCCCCCGGATGACCGGCTCGGAGGAGGGTTCTTCCACGCTCCGCTTGGATGCTCCGGGATAGGCAATCGTCGCCGCACGGGGATTGCCTGCCGTAAGTACGGCGATATGGCCATCCAGTATCTTGTTCACGATTTCCGATACATCCTCCGAGCCCGATCCGGATTCAGGTGAACCGATCGTCCCTGACGGTATCGACGCTACGCTTGTTTGCAGGGGCTTCAGGATGTACTCTTCAAGCATCTTTTGGTCAATCAGATTATCGATATACACAATGAGCCAACGATGTTGATCTTTATGAGCAATTTTAAGGTATTCCAGATCGCCGCAATCCGAGAAAGCTTCCCTTAATACCTTTTCGTTATGATCAAGATCCCCGGTAAAGGACTGATCGTTGAAATCCGGCTCTGGCACGCTTTTCAGCGGAACATTTCTGAGCAGCTTTCGGAATTTTCGATTTCCAAGCCTGTACCCGTTCATGAACTTTCCTCCGGACGATCGATATTTCTGTTATTGTTCCATTTAACGGAAATCATATTCGATCATGACTCGCCATACGATCCTCGTGGAAAATCAAAAACGCCAAGCCGACCGCAATGGGGGCTTGGCGTTGCATTTTCATTCTATCTTTAAGCGACGACCGATGGCTTGTCCGATTTAACATATTGAGCGTAATCGACGACGCTCTGCGCCAGTCGTTCATCGGATAAGTTGGACACGTCGTCGAGCGTAAAATGCGGCAAATACGATGCGCCGATGAATTGCACGGTCGCTTCGATGGGGCGCAAAATTTCTTGAATCGTGAAACGGTTAGAGCCGGTCGGCTGATACGATTCCTTGGATCCATAGGTCGAGACGGCTACGCCAAACTCTTTTCCTGCCGTCTTTGTCCCATCCGGACCAAACGCCCATCCGTATTGCAAGACGGAATCGAACCATTTTTTCAGCAACGCCGGCGTGCTATACCAGAAGAGCGGGTATTGGAAAATTATCCGGTCATGCGCTTCAACAAGCTCCTGCTCCTTCGCGACATCGATTTGTTCATCGGGGTAAGCTTTATACAATTCATGGATGGTTACGTCGCCTTGCTTTTGCAGCTGTTCCGTCCAAGCTTTATTCACTCTCGAAGCTTCCAGGTTAGGGTGAGTCACAATAACTAATGTTTTCATTTTTATCGCTCCCATTCTTCTAGGTTGTTATTGATTTCGGAAAAATTCAACGTTCTTCATAAAAATGCTATCGACTTTTTGTACCAGCGCTCCGTCATGCTCCGTTATTCGCTTCAGCTCTAGCCACTCGGGGTCATTCTGGAACTGACCGTAATGGCGGTCGCGAGACTCCATATCGGCATGTTCGACCACATAATAAAGACGGTTATTGGCCTCGTCGGCATCTTGCCAGAAATGAGTCACCTTCATGCCATGCTTCATAAACAATTCGACTACGTGATGATTGAAACGATCCTGAATGGCCTGCATCTTGCCTGCATGTATTTGGTAAACCCGAAGCTCGTACAACATCGTCTACACTCACCACCTTTCTATAAAATTCCGATAAGCTGTAATCGGCTAGAACGACGTTATCTAGGTCGTGTATTTATACTACTATATCGCTTCTATCTTTCATAATACGAAATGAAGATAACCGGTATCCAAAAACCAGATATCAAGCTTCAAAAAAAACCGCGTTTATCGCGGTTCATTGAGCAATCTTCTATTATCCTTCCTTATAAGCTCGTTCGAGCAGCTTCGCCTTGACCGCCGGCCATTCCTCCGCAAGGATCGAATAATAAGCCGTATCCCGAATTCCGCCGAAGGCAGCGGGCATATGCGCTCTTCGCACGCCTTCGAATAAAGCGCCGATTCGCTCGATGGCCTGACGCGAACGCGTGTTGCGGGCATCCGTCTTCAGCGTCACGCGAATGGAACCCCAGTTCTCGAAGGCGTGCGTCAGCAAAAGGAGCTTACATTCCGTGTTGACGCCTGTCCGCTGCGCGGAGGCCGCATACCAGGTGCTGCCGATTTCGGCTGCCGCAGGAGGATTGCGATCCGTTGGCGAAGAGCCTCTCGCGACGTCCTGCGGCCAAGCGAACGCTTCTAAATCAAGAAACCGCGTGGATCCGATGACTTGACCCGTCGCCAGATGGCGAACGACAAATGGCAGCATGCGTCCCGCTCGCCAACCGGTTAATGCCCCGTCTATGTAGGACTGCGCTTCTTCTATGCTAGAAGGGACTTGCGTGTAAGAATAACTTGACCGGTCCTCCATGGCCGCGCGATAAAGCCCGCCTGCGTGTTCCATGCCCATAGGCTCCAGACGGACGATTGTTCCTTGCAGCGTAACTGGCGTTAGCATGACGACATCCCTGCTTTCTCGACAAAGAGGCGGCCGGGGCCGCCTCTACATGTGCTTTGTATTTCGCGATCTATCCAACAACCGTATGAATGAATTGCTCCAGAGACTGGATATTGCTCACGTTTTTATTGCACGCCTCTCCGCTTGCGCAAATGTAGTTGCCGACGGATTTGTAGTAATCGGAGGAAACGTTAGCCGGTCTTTTTTGAGTTATCGCCGAGAATAAGGCCAGCTCTCCGAATTTATTGCAAACGAAGCAATAGCTTTTTTTATGAGTGAGGGTATATCTTCCTTCTACACCGACCCACCTGCCATCCAGATGATAAACGATGTACTTCTTGTTGGTCGAACTATCGATCCAGCTCAGATAGGTCATAAAACGGAAGTCGATATCGGCTAGGCTCGGCACCTTCAACTTCTTGGTTTTCGGAAAGAGCTTCCGGATCTGCTGCTCGGTAATGGCAGGCAGTTCAATCATATACGACTCTAGGTCCTGCCTATATTGGTGAAAATCCTCTGCCGTTTTCAATCCCGAAATCGACTCCAGCATCTGCTTTCGATGATCCGTGACGTCCGGAAACAGCTCGGATACGCCGGATATCGCGCCCATGCGGACGGATTCCACGATTTTGGGATCGCTAACCGTACGGTAAGCGGACAACACCGCATTTGCTTGATTTTGGATAAAATTATAATGATGGTTTCTAATAAATGGTACGTTCATGACGTCAGCCCCTTATTGTTATTGTGAAAGCAAATAAGGTGCAAAGCCAGATATCAGAAACGCCTTATGCTTAACCGGGCGACGTTAGTCTCGTTAGTCCGCCCATGCAAAGAATCGCCTCCGACTTAGGCTTTGCATGAGGCTGGGCCAATCCGGCAATCTCTGATTGCCATCAGTAACACCACCTTTTTCTCTAGAATACGAACATTATACTAGATTTGAAGATGGATAGAAAGCTTGCAGACACGATGCCCCTATCGTTATTCAGCCAGAAACGTCGTACCCGTCAACCGTTCGGCCACGAGCCAAAGCTTGCTTGCGGCATCGGGATCGACGGCCCACGGCATCACGCCGGACAAAGCCCCATCGGCCGGATTGCCGCCATCTATGCGATTGGCGATATCTCCGTTCTCGCAGTAGACGCCTCCCTTGCCACGCAGCTCTTCCCCGACCGCGCACCACACGATCGTGGCCGCTCCTTCGGGAATCGTCTTTCGATCGTCGTCATAGGCTGCGAACGCGCGCCGTCCGCTCTTATCGATCGCTCCCATCGCTCCCATCTCTTCATCGCTCAAGTATCGCGACAGGTTCGTCACGATGGAACCGGGATGTACGGAAAACGCTCGAACTCCGTGCTGCCTTCCTCTCCGGTCAAGCTCAACCGCGAACAGCGCCGCCGCCGTTTTGGACTGTCCGTACGCTTCCCATTTGTTGTACGTCCTCTCCTTATAGTTCGGATCGTCCCAATGCACGTCGCTTAATCGATGACCGCGGGAGGTGACGACGATCGTCCTCGCCTCGCCGGCAGCCTTCAAAGCCGGCCACAATCGGGACGTCAGCCCGTATATCCCCAAAAAGTTGGTGGAAAACTGTAGCTCGTGACCGTTTTTGTCATACTGCAGGGGGATGGCCATAATGCCCGCGCTATGAATCAGCAGATGTAATGGCCGTCCGGAGGCGAGAAAGCGGGCTGCGAAAGCATCGATCGACAGGGGATCGGCCAAATCAAGCTCCTCGGCTTCCGCTCCCGCTATCGTTGCGGCAGCGGCTCGCGCTTTTTCAATGGACCGGGCCGGCAGGATGACGGTAGCGCCGGCCGCTGCCAGCGATTGGGCCGTTTCGTAGCCTAGACCCGAATGGCCTCCGGTCACGATGGCGATTTTACCCGTCAGATTTTTCCCGGATACAAGCTCGGCCGCCGTCGTTCTTGGCCCGTAGCCCGTGCCTAGCGGTTTCTGTTCGGTATGTTCATTAACGAAGTTCATGTTCCTCATCCTTTCGTTTGCCGTCTTTTATTTCCTGAAAGTGCTTAAGCTTGTATCGAACCTTCTCTTGCGCTTGTTTCAAGAGCTCCTCTTGCTTTTCCATGCGGAGAAGATGCTCGTCCAACAGGTCGTAGCAGCGCGACTCGTCGTTTTCGTTGTATGCTTGCACGTAAGCTTGAATATCCTTTAACGGCATTTGGGTATTCCTCAAGTAGATGATGAACCATATGCGGCCCAGATCGAGCTCGGAATAGCGGCGCATGCTGCCCGGCCCGCGCTCGGGAGATTCCAGCAGCCCCTTTTTCTCGTAAAACCGCAGTGTATCGGGCGTAAGGCCCGTTTCCTTCGCTATTTCGGAAATAGTGTATTGTCGCGACATCGTTTATTTCCTTTCGTATATGAAATCCGGATTGCTATCAGCATAACGGTTGGAGCATGATCCAAGTCAAGGAACAAAAAAAAGGGAACCGGATGGCTCCCTTTGAAGGATCAATGCATAGTATTGGCTCTGGCATGGCCGACTAATACGCGTCGTATAAACAAAGCGATGCCCAAGCTGACCAGGGTGACGATAAACGTGAAGATAAAGACATGCTGCGAGCCCGACATCATCGCGTTCGCGATCTCTTCCGGCAGCGTCGGTCCCGAGGAATCGTGCAAATACTTCTCCATCCCGCCCGACAGAATGCTGATCGCGATCGCGGTCCCAATTGCGCCCGCGACTTGCTGCAACGTGTTCATAACGGCCGTGCCATGCGGATAGAGCTCCGGAGGCAGCTGGTTTAAGCCATTGGTCTGCGACGGCATCCACACCATGGAGATCCCGACCATCAAACCGATATGAAGAACTACGATAAAGGCCACGGAAGAGGCAAGCGTCAAGGTCGTGAAAAACCAAACCGCGGCGGATACGATGATAAAGCCCGGAATCACGAGCCACTTCGGTCCGTACTTATCGAACAGCTTCCCCATCCTTGGCGAGAGAATTCCGTTAAGCGCGCTGCCCGGCAGCAGCATGAGACCGGTCTCGAGCGCGGATAACCCCATGCCCTTCTGCAGAAACATCGGAAGAATGATCATGCTCGACAGAATGATCATCATGCACGCCAAGACCAAGAGCAATCCAACGATGAACATCGGATGCTTGAAGACGCGAAGGTTCATCATGGGCTCCTTCATCGTGATCTGTCTCAGGACGAATAGTCCAAGCGCGATAAGGCCGACCACGATCGAGGTCATGACCACGGGGCTGCCCCAGCCTTCCGCGCCTTCGCCCGCTTTGCTAAACCCGAACACGACTCCGCCGAAACCGATCGTCGAGAGCAGGACGGACAAGACGTCGATGCGCGGCTTGGACACCTCGGTTACGTTATCGAGATATTTCAGCCCCACCAGCAAACCGATAATCAAAAACGGCAGCGAGAGCCAGAAAATGTAGTGCCAGGTTAAGTATTCGATCAATAACCCTGCAACTGTCGGTCCCGTCGCCGGAGCGAACATGATGACAAGTCCGACAAAGCCCATCGCCGCCCCGCGTTTTTCCGGCGGATAGACGACGAGAATCGTGTTGAACATAAGCGGGAGCAAAAGTCCCATCCCGAATGCCTGCATCACGCGGGCGGCCATCAGCATTTCGAAATTGACAGCGAGCGCGGCGATGACCGTGCCGACAATGGAGCTCGCGAGCGAGCCGATAAAGAGCTGCCTGGTCGTAAAGCGTTGCAGCAGCAGTCCGCTGAGCGGCATCAGAATGCCGAGCGTCAACAGAAAGCCGGTCGTCAGCCACTGAGCGGTTGCGGCCGTTATTTGGAACACCTCCATCAAATTGCTGATCGCGATATTGAGCGCCGTCTCGCTGAACATGCCAACGAACCCGCAAATCAATAACGACGCCATGATGGCACGCGTATTGTACGTTTTCATTAATTTTCACTTCCCCTATACGATATGAATGTATGCTAGCACCCCATAGTACCACTGCAATATCTATAGTTACAATAGTTTTTTGAAGCCATTAGACTGTAAAGCGCTTGCAATTACAAAAAAAACAAAAAACAGCTCAATCGATCAGCTGTTCTCATGTACTTCCCAGCGATGCCTGAATTTCGCGAGCTTGGGATGCGCGTCCGGCGGCGGCGCGGTTACAATGAGCCGAATCTTTCCGATCCATTCCTCGAAACAATGGAACGACGCGAACAGATTTGCCGTTTCCGGAGATAGATAAAGAAACATCGGCTGCGGATAATGTTCCGCCAAATGACGGAGCGCGGCTTCGATCGGCGTATATTTTTTGCGCTTTCCTTCCCAATTCTCGACGATAATCGTTACGCCTTCGTCTCCTCTCTCGTCCCGCCATTCGAACAATCTGTCCATCCGTTTGTAATACGGCTCGACGGGGCTCTTTCTCATTCGCCTTGCCGTCTCTTCATGCAGCGGATAGAGCACCAGCTTGGCGAACGATCGTTCCTTCGCCAGCCAAGCGGCGCCATCCAACTGCCGATCGGTTGCATCTTGGAACGTATCGTAGTACACAAGCGTCCCCTTCCCCGTCTGTTTATCCTTCTCTTCTTCATAGCCATACGGTACCTTGCGGCTGATTCGATCCATTCGATCCCTCCATGTCCTTATTCGCTCGTTAGTATTCCCCCAAATACCGGAACTCAAGTAGACGGCTGCTCCTCCCGCAAGACGGCTCCGCGCATTCTGCTTTTGAATTGCTTGGGCGTACATCCGTTGAAACGACGGAACATCTCGTAGAAATGAGCCATGTTTTCAAGTCCGACCGACGCGGCGATATCCGTTACCTTCCTATCGCTCATCGCGAGCATTCGCGACGCTTTGGCGATGCGTTTGCGGTTCACGTATTCCGTAAAGGAGATGCCCATTCGGTTCTTGAAATATTTGGAGAAATACACATAGCTCATCCCCGCGATCCGGCTAACCTCCGTCATGCTGATCCGTTCGCCGAGCTGCTCGTCCACGCGCGCGATGACGGGTCTTAACACCTGTGCATCCAGCTTATCGTACGACGAAAGTATCCCTTCTTCGTCATGACGTATCAACGTTAGCATGAGCGACTTGATGAGCATGCTAACCGCGATTTCGTATCCATGCCTTCGTTGCATAACCTCGTCATGGATGCGTCTGATGGCATCGGCCGCTTCTCGACTAGCTGCCGGGCTGCGCCGGAACATCCCGTTCAGCGCGTCGAGCGGATGAAGCACTTCGATGAACGAACTGGAATAATGCATGGTCGCGGGATCGAAATACGGCTCGAAATCGACGTGCAGCACGATGTACCTGACGTCGTGATCCGGATGCGAATAGCCGCGATGCAGTTGGCTGGAGCCTACGACCATAACCTCGTCCGGCAAGAGGGTAAGCGAATGATCCAGCGTATGCATCTCGTGAACGCCGTCCAAAACCAAAATGAACTCCACTTCCTTATGATAATGCCATTGCGGTGCGGCGGGTGCGGCTTGTTTCGGCTCGCTCTTATGCTGCGTGAATGTCCACACCTTTAAACAAAGCCGAGGATTTTGATAATGAATCGGTTCCTTAAAGATCTCCATGCCATCGCCTCGCAGTGTGAAGATTAACTGATGCTGTTAATATGTTGAATATGGATATAAATCCATTAAATTATCGCATATACGCCCCCCTGCAATCCAGTTATGATTAGGACAATTCATCCATTCATGACAAAGGGGTTGTTTCACGATGAAAGTAGCGGTACTGGGCTGCGGGGGCATGGGAGGCGTGCATGCCGATATTTACGCGAAGCTTGCGGATGTTCATTTGACAAGCGTTTGCGACCTGCGTATCGAGACGGCGGAGAATGTGGCCGCCCGTACGGGGGCGACGGCATACGGCTCTTTCGATCGCATGCTGGAGGAAGCGGAATTCGACGTCGTCAGCATCGCGCTTCCTACCTATCTTCACAAAGAATTTACGATTAAAGCGGCAAAAGCAAGAAAGCATATTATTTGCGAAAAGCCGATCGCGCTCACGGCAGAAGACGCCAAGGAAATGATCGCGGTATGCGAAGAGAACGGAGTAAGGCTGTTTGTCGGCCATGTCGTTCGTTTCTTCCCGGAATACGCCAATATGAAAGAGGCGCTGGACAGCGGGAAGCTGGGTCGCCCCGGCGTCGCCCATGCAAGCCGAATCGGCGGCCATCCCGGCCGTTGGTTTGCCGACGATGCTCGCAGCGGCGGCGTCATCGTGGATCTTATGATTCATGATCTGGATTTCCTAAGATCATGTTTGGGCGAAGTCGGCAGCGTGTATGCGATGAACGCCAAGAAGGAAGGATTGGATTACGCGCTCGTTACCCTCCGCTTCGAGAATGGCGCGGTCGCGAACGTCGAGTCGAACTGGGGTTACCCGGGTCCCTTTCATACGAAGGCGGAGATTGCGGGAAGCAAGGGCATCATTCGGGCAAACAGCTTAAAGAGCAGCTCCTTGCAGCTCGTCAAACAAGGTACGCCTGATAATGGGAATGCTCCCGTCGTTATTTCGGACAGTCCGGGCTTCCGCAGCCCTTACGAGCTGCAGCTGGAGCATTTTCTCGCCTGCATTCGCGACGGCAGCAAGCCGGTCGTAACGGCCGATGACGCCTTCAAAGCGCTTGAACTGGCGCTGGCCGCCAAGAAAAGCGCTTTGACGGGCCGTGTCGTTTATTTGAAAGGAGGCATCGGACAATGAATAGACTGAAAGTCGGCATGATCAGCTTCGCGCATGGACATGCGTTTTCCTATCTGAGCTCCCTTCTTTCCATTCCGGAGGTGGACATCGTCGGCATTGCCGATCCCGAGCACAATAGAGTAGCGGGCGTCGTCGACAAGCATGGCCTTGCTTATTACGAGGATTACCGCGACCTTCTCGAGCAGCCGCTGGATGCCGTCGTCATCTGCTCGGAGAATGTATACCATGCGGAGATCACGATCGCCGCGGCGAAGAAGGGCGTCCATGTCTTATGCGAGAAGCCTCTGGGAATCGGCATGGACGAGATGAATGCGATGATCGAGGCTTGCAGAAGCCATAACGTTCAATTAATGACTGCATTCCCGTGCCGCTACCTGCCAGCCGTTGCTCAGGCGAAGCAAGCGGTGGATCGCGGCGACATCGGAGAAGTCGTTGCCATCAAAGGAACCAATCGCGGGACGGCCCCCGGCGGCTGGTTCGTCGACCGCAAATTATCCGGAGGCGGCGCCCTCCTCGACCATACGGTGCATGTCATGGACTTGATGCGCTGGATAACGGGATCCGATCCTCAAGAGGCGTATGCCTACGCGGCCACCCTATTCGACGAAACGCTCGATGTCGACGATGCCGGCATGATTCATGTCACGTTCGAGAACGGAACGTTCGGCGTCGTGGACACCAGCTGGTCCAGAAAGGCTCCGTTCCCCACATGGGGTGATGTTACTTTGGAAATCATTGGGACCTTAGGCGTATTATCGGTGGACGCCCTCGGACAAATCAATGAGCTGTATAGCCAAGAGGTTGGCGCCGGTCAGTGGACGTATTGGGGAGATAACATGGATTCGTACCTCGTAAAGGCGTTTGTTGAGGCTATCCGACTAGGAGAGCCGGTTCCGATTAGCGGAGAAGACGGCTTGCGCTCGGCGGCAGTCGCCTTGGCCGGTTATCGGTCGCTGGAAACGGGCCAACCGGTCCGAATCCGTTTCTAGTTAAAAGAAAGACGACCTCATTCCCCGCTCGCGGGGACGTGGTCGTCTTCCCTTATCCTAATATAACGGTATCCAATTGCTTAGCTAAGACCGGCTTTCGTCAGGCCGTATGCCGCGTCTGCGGAGCCCGGCACGTTTTTGAAGGCCACGTTGACCCGGTTCCAAGCATTGATCGCCATGACGGAGAAGGTGAGATCCGAAAGCTCTTTCTCCGTAAACTGTTCACGGACGCGGTTATACACTTCATCTGGCACTCCATGCTCCGGAAGCTTGGTCAGAATCTCCGTCCAGGCCAGGGCGGCACGCTCGCGCGGAGTGAATAGCTCCGATTCTCTCCAAATCGTGGTATGGTAGAGACGCAGCTCGGTTTCGCCATGAATCTTCGCTTGCTTGACGTGCATGTCCAGACAGAAGCCGCAGCCGTTCATTTGCGAAGCTCTAATGTGAACCAGATGAAGAATCGTCGCTTCGATGGCGCCTTTATTTTCGGCCATGCTGAAGTCCAGCATTTTTTTGAAAAGCTCCGGAGATTGCTCCATATAATTGATGCGCTGTGTCATAAGTAAAACCTCCCGTTATTTTGTTTGTACACATATAAGACAGGTTACGACATCCTTTTGTGACATCATGCCTCCGAATTCATTTTTTATTCCGAGTGGATGACCGGTTGCGCGGCTATTCAAACCAACTTATGAAGCGAACGGAGGTTTATCATGCGCAAACTGCTCTTTTTTCTAGGTCCTGCGGGAGCCGGCAAAACGACGCTTGCCGAAGCATGGCTGCGCAAGCACGGCGGCGCCTATCTGGATATGGACACATTGCTTCGTCCGGCGGCCGAGACGATCATGAAGCTGGCCGGACGGGATCCTGCCGATAGGGATTCGCCCTTCTACAAGCAGCATTGCCGCGATCTCGGCTATCGCATCACGATGGATGCGGCGCTGCAGCAGCTTGCTCTCGGCCTCGACTCGGTTGTCGTGGGACCGTTTACGAAGGAAACGGAGGATCCGGGCTGGCTAACGAGCGAGCTTGATCGCATTGGGGCCACGCCCGATAATGTTAACGTCAAAGTGATCTTTGTGACATTGCCTGCCGAAGACGACTATCGCGAGCGAATCAAAGCAAGAGCTTCCTCTCTTGATTCCTGGAAGCTCGCCAATTGGGAGCAATTTCGACTTTCGTTAACGCCGCGCAAGATGGTTTGGCCGCTCCCCGCCGAATCGGTCCTCCAATTCGATAATTCAGGTCCTTTAACGGATGACACGTTAGCGATGGTCGAACGTTTTGTTTTCGGCTAACTGAACGCTCCAAAAAAAAGACGGATCCCACATGAAGTCGGGATCCGTCTTTCTATGAATCGGTTAGGTTGAATGGACATACGGCTAGTAAGTTACTGCGCGCCAACAACTCTATGCGGGACGTAAAGCTCTTCCAGCTTCGCGATTTCTTCAGTCGTTAAAGTGATGGCAAGCGAATCAACGGCCTCTTCAAGCTGGGAGGTATGGGTAACGCCGATGATCGGAGATGTCACGGGCTCCTTTTGCAACAACCATGCCATGGCGATATGGACGCGCGGAACGCCTCGTAGTTCCGCGATTTCGGCAACGCGATCAATGATAGCCCGGTCCACGTCTTCGGATGCGTCGTATTTCCACTTCTGTGCCTGGTCGGTTTCGGATCGATGCGTAGTTACGGACTTATCGCGCACCAATCTTCCCGAAGCAATCGGACTGTACGGGATAACGCCGATTTTTTCTTCCTTGCAAAGCGGCATCATCTCTCGTTCTTCCTCGCGGTAGATAAGATTCATATGATTTTGCATGGAAACGAACCGGGTCCATCCATTTCGTTCTGCTACGTGCAATGCTTTAAGAAATTGCCAAGCATACATAGCGGACGCGCCGATATATCTCGCTTTGCCCGCCTTCACCACATCATGCAGGGCTTCCATCGTCTCTTCGATTGGCGTATTGTAATCCCAACGATGAATTTGGTACAGATCGACGTAATCGGTTCCCAGCCTCTTCAGGCTTTTATCGATTTCGCTCATGATGGCTTTTCGGGATAGACCCGCTCCGTTCGGTCCTTCATGCATTCTAAAATGGACTTTGGTGGCGATGACGACTTCATCGCGGATCGCAAAATCTCTTAAGGCTCGTCCAACGATTTCCTCGCTGGCCCCCGTGGAATAAATATTTGCCGTATCGAAGAAATTAATGCCGAGCTCCAACGCCTTCTTTATGATCGGCCGACTCTTCTCCTCATTAAGCACCCAAGGATGCGTCCAACGCTCGGCGTCGCCAAAGCTCATGCAGCCCAAACAAATCCGCGATACGTCCAATCCGGTATTTCCTAGTTTCACGTATTCCATGTCTTGTCCCTCCTTGCGGCTAAGAAACCGAAGAACTCAGCTTCTCTTGTATTCTGCGTTTCCTGTACATCATTTTACCTGTTTCCGTTACGTCTTGGATAGTGGAACGATTGAGGAACGCGCCAAACAGCATCCCCGCTATGGGGATCATCTGAAATAGTTTTTTCCAGCCGAAATTGTCCCTGTACGTCAGCATGACTTCGCGCCAGCCTTGCAGCTGGCTCATGACCTGTCCGCTTTTTTCAGCCGATTGGAAAGCCGCGAGCTCATCCAAAATCGCTTTTTTGCCGACGATGTCTGACGACGAGAACTGGAGACACTTGACGATAAAGATGCGCTCCGACTTGTCCGTCGGATCATAGCCGTAACAGATCGCGATCTCCTGCAAAGCTTTGAGCGATATGCCGAGCAGAAGCGGGATGTCGATCGCGAGCGTGAAGATGCCGCCAAAGCCGGTTGTCGCTCCTTGAACGGTCGCGGTTTTGCTGCTCGATTCGATAATCCGGTCGGTAAACTCGTCCAGCTTGCCGAGCGGAAGCTTGCCAATGCGCCGCAACAACTCCTCCGCTTCCTCGTTGTGCTCTTCGTCGGGGAGTAATTTGCGGTACATGCTCTCTTTGTTGATCAAATATCGACCACCGTTTTGCACGTAGCTGCCCAGCTCGTCGAGCGCCGTTCCTATTTTCTCCTGAATGAATCTCGGTGTAATCCGGTCCAATATCGCAAAGGGCAGCCTGCCGAGCTTCTCCCAGAAAAAGAGACCTTTCTGCTCCCTCTCCCACTGCTCGATCATCGCTAGCTCCGCTCTTAAGGCCTCTTCTGTATCCATATTCGTCATATTCGCCATCTTGTAGTCGGCACCTCTCCATATCTTATGTTTATAACCTTACTTACTCCAAGAAGAAAGGAGAAGTTTCATTAAATATGATCATGCAACACCTTCCATTCAAACCAACGTCCATGACCGTCAGTCGTAGCCAATGTTTCATGGACCATATTGCCGTCCAAATGATAATCCAGATGCAAGTCAAAGTCCTGCATGTTGTTATAGAGGTGAAACACATCCCGCCCAGCTTCGCATAAACCCTGAATGTGGTTATTCAAGGTTTTTTTCGCTTCATCCGACATTTGGTTAGCCACATGGGTATGAAAAATGCAAAGCGCCGTATCTCGCGACACGGTAGCCGCAAGTGCAGGCAATAAAGTAACCCCGTCGCCTTGTATGAATTCTACCGGATCAATACCAATTCGGCGCTCGACAAGCGGGCTTTTTGTTGACATAAGTGGAATTATGTTTCCTATCGTCTCGGCACTAAGCCGTAGCTTTGACGACTCTCCTCCGAAGGTCTGGTTATGAATCGATGAATACGAATAACTATATTGATCCCACACCAGTTGAAGACCTGCGCTTGTTCCGATCTCGATCAAGGAAAGAGGCTTCTGGGCAATAGCGAACACTCTGCAGAAACTGGGATACAAATATGCACATCTCCGCACTTCGTTGGTTTGAACAATCTTGGATTTGAGGAGATAAATAAGCAGGCTTCTGTGCCGAATACAGAAATCTCGAAAAAAATGAATGGCTCCCGAAGGTTGAAGCGGAGTTTCTGTCATACTGGCATAATAAGCCGCCAACTCATGCTCGATACCGTTTAACAACAAATAATGAACTGAACCCAGCAGCAGATTAGGTACAGGCTGTCCTGGCTGCGAATGTGCCGCTATCTCAAGCAAATCTTTGTCATGTGCAATATGCTTAGCTAGATGCTCGTACAGCTGGCTTGAAGCCCGACACTCCCTGTTCGCAAAAACGATAAAGCGCTTCGAAAGATCATAAGTATTCAACGAAACCACCTCAATTTTCCAGATAAAGGCATGTTAACATGAATATCCTATAGACAACACTTTAACGTTTTTATCTTCCCAATTAATATTTTTTATCACGCAAGCTGAAATCCCTTTCGGCTAACTTAAAAAGCCGCCGCATAACGCGGCAGCTTCTATAGGGACCTATTCTATTACATCAAATATTTTCCCGTGATCGACTGCTCCGCATAAATGATCTGCTCCGGAGTGCCTTCAAACAGAACCTGGCCGCCTCTGCTTCCTCCGTCCGGTCCCATGTCGATGATCCAGTCCGCTTGGCTGATGACTTCGAGGTTATGCTCGATGACGATTACCGTATTGCCGGCATCGACAAGGCGATTCATGATCCCCATCAGCGATCCGATATCCGACATATGCAAGCCGGTCGTAGGCTCGTCCATGACGTAGATGCTGCCGTTTTTGTGGAGCTCGCTGGCCAGCTTGATACGTTGGCATTCGCCTCCCGAGAGCGTGCTTAGCGGTTGGCCGAGCGTAATGTAAGCGAGTCCGACATCGCTCATCGCTTGAAGCTTCCGAACAACCTCTTTGATCGAGAAGAAGTCCAGCGCCTGCTCCACCGTCATCTCCAGCACGTCCGCGATGGACTTGCCATTCAGCTTGTACTCCAATACCTCTTCCTTGAAGCGTTTGCCGCCGCATACGTCGCACGGAAGCTTGACGCTATCCAGGAAGGAAAGATCCATATAGATGACGCCCAGCCCTTGGCAGTTCTCGCAAGCCCCTTTGGAGTTGAAGCTGAACAACCCTTGGTTGACCTTATTGGCAGAGGCAAACGCTTTGCGAACGTCATCCATAATGCCCGTATACGTCGCGGGGTTGGAGCGCGTGGAGACGCCTACCGCCGATTGGTCGATCACGATCGCGTCCGGATGCTGGCTTAAGAAAACATCGTTAATTAGCGTGCTTTTGCCCGAGCCGGCAACGCCGGTAACGACCGTCATAATGCCGGTCGGAATGTCCACGCTCACGTCGCGCAAGTTGTGAAGCGAGGCATGTTGAACGGACAAGGTGCCGGAAGGCTGCCTGCAGTTCCGTTTGAGCTCCAGCGGTCTCTTCATATGAGTGCCCGTCAACGTATCCGTTTCGAGCAATCCGGCGTAGCTGCCCTCATACATGATGTTGCCGCCGCGGCTGCCTGCATGCGGCCCCACGTCCACGATATGGTCCGCCACCTTGATAACGTCGGGATCATGCTCGACCACGATGACGGTGTTGCCTTTGTCGCGCAGCTTCTGCAGCAATTCGTTTAACCGGTGCACGTCGCGGGGATGCAGACCGACGCTGGGCTCATCGAAAATGTAAGTAACATCCACCAGGCTGCCGCTTAAATGTTTGACCATCTTGACGCGCTGCGATTCGCCTCCGGACAAGGTGTCCGTCTCGCGATCCAGCGTCAAGTAGTCGAGTCCGATATCTACCAGATGCTGGAGACGCTCCGATAACGACTTGACGATCGGCGCCGCGACCGGATCGTTGATTTCGCGTACCACGCGGATAAGCTGGCCTACCTCCATGGAGGACATATCGGCAATGTTAAGACCGTTTATTTTGCAGCTCAGCGTCGATTGGCTCAATCGGGCGCCGCGGCAGCCCGTGCAAGGCCCTTCGGAGATATACGGCGCTACCATCTTCTGTGTCCGTTCGGACTTCGCTTTTACGTCCTGCTTGATGTATTTGTTCGTGAACTTTTCAATGACGCCTTCGACGGTAATATTCATCGCTTTGCCGGCAAAGTCCATTTGGACCTTTCTTGCCTTGGCGTATAGAAGCTGGTCCAATTCCTCTTCCGAATAATCGCTAAGCTTTTTATCGAGATCATAAGAGCCCGACTGCATGAGCATGTTCCACTCCCAGCCGCCAACTCCGTAATCCGGCAGCATGAGCGCTCCTTCGTTAAGCGACCTCGACATGTCCACCGCCTTGTCCATATTGACGCCTAGCCTGCGCCCCATGCCGTTGCACTCGGGACACATGCCTTGCGGATCGTTAAAGGAAAACACATGCGACGGTCCGACATAGGGCTGTCCCGCGCGCGAGAACAGCAGTCTCAAAATAGGCGAGATGTCGGTAATCGTCCCCATCGTCGAGTGGGAGCCGCCGCCCAATCGTTTCTGATCCACGATAACGGCCATGCTCAGATTCTCGATGGAGTCCGTGTCCGGCTGCGGAACGCGCGGCAAGAACGTGCGCACGAACATGCTGAAGTTCTCGTTTAACAATCGGGTAGATTCCGCGGCGATCGTATCAAAGACGATCGACGACTTGCCGGATCCGGATACTCCGGTAAATATCGTAATCTTGCGCTTCGGAATGCGCAACGATACGTTCTTGAGATTGTTTTCCCGCGCGCCGGAGATGACGATAAACTCTTGATTCGATTCGCTCATGCTTAACATTCCATCCTTCCGTTCGATAAAGATTCGTTTTTCTTACATATTGTAACATTCGTCAAGCTCGGATTGTAGACGACTCCCAGGTTCATGCTAAAATCATAGTTCGTCCTCCTCGAATAATGCCGTTTAATCTCATCATATGGGTGCTCCGGAATATGCTGTAGAAAGCGACCCTATCTTGCATTTCTCTTAGCGGAGCAGCGTTTCCTGCATGCATAGAGCCGGCTACCCCAATCTGTTACTCATGCGATATAAAAAGTATACAGACAAAACGAACAAGCCATAAATGAGCAGGACGGTCATCCATTGACTAGCTCCTGAAGCCGCGTTATCGCCAACAAACGCATAGACGAGCATAGCCGGAATTTTGCCGATGGCAGTCGCGGCGAGGAAAGCTTTGAAGTCGAGTCTGAACGTTCCGGCATAACAATTGATGAGAAAGGCAGGCATGACCGGGATGATCCGTCCGATAAAGACGGACCAAAACGTACGTTTACGAATCATATGGTTAATGGCATTAAATTTATCGGATTTGGAGAGGTAGGCCACACCCGCTTCCCTAAATAGATAGCGAAATAACATATAAGTCAGGACTGCGGCTAATGTCGACGTAGTCAAGTTGATCATTCCTCCGACTATTACCCCGTATTTGGCGCCAATGATTCCGCCGACAATGCCAAACGGGACAAAGGGAACGGCAGCCAGAAGCGTCGACGCGATAAGGATGATCGGGAGCTGGCCCATTCCTTCCGTGGACAGCCAAGGCATGATCTCTTCTTGATAGAGAAAAAATAAAATGATTAGTATCGCATACAAGGGAATTACGATTAACATTCGGCTTTTCATGATTTCATTCCTTTGGCTGGCTTTTCTACCCAACATCTTACTCCCGATCGGACGAAATTTCCACGTCCAAATTAAAACGCAAATAACCCGCAAGAGGATCATTTACGTACAAAGTACAAAATGATCCTCCCGCAGGTCTATAAGCTCAAAATAATTATTGACGATTTAGACATGCTACCAAGCGTTGACGCCTAATCGGTCTACCGTCTCCCGGATAAAAGCCGGTTCATCCTCCGGCGTTCGGGACGTAACGAGGTTCCGGTCCACGACCACCTCGCGATCCACGAATTTGCCTCCAGCCTCTTCAATCTCCGAAGAAATGCCGGGATAGGAGGTCAACGTCCTGCCTTCGAGTATGCCGGCCGCAGCCAATATCTGCGGCCCATGGCAGATCGCCGCGATCGTTTTGCCCGCTTGATCCGCCTCGCGAACGAATTGCTGGACGTGCCGATCGTTCATCAAATGTCCTGGCGAGCTGCCTCCCGGAATAATAACGGCGTCGTAATCCGCTGCGCGGGCTTCTTGGATGCCAAGATGCGTCGTATACTTCACGCTCCCTTGTTTCCCCGCCAGCTCCTCGTTGCCTTTCAAGCCGATGATGACGGTTTCGTGCCCGTTTTTCACCATTTCATCGAACGGATTCGCCATTTCGGAATCCTCGAAGTCTTTGGCAAGCAGAAACGCGATTTTTTTGGCTTCGGTCATGCGATACCACTCCTCTCCAAATATGGGCATGAAAATAGATTACCCATTCAGGCCCTATTTGAAGCATTGCGGTTCCAGTCAGAAACTACCTGTCGCCATAATTACCGAATTCCCGCGCAGCGTTGCGTTCCATTCGTCTTTTGCCGAACAGGCTGCCTAGCGAAAGCTTTGCGCACCAAAGCGCAACCCCTGTAAACAGAAGCCCCCACACGACAGCAGGTACGGCAGTCGTTTGACTTAAGCTGGCTGCATCGCCTGCGGCCGACGGGGTCACCACCGCCAAATACAGGATGACTAGCGCGGATACAACGGATTCCACCAAACTTAAAAATGCGATTAGCAGATAATAGCCTTTTTTTAACCACACAGGTCCCATAATCGCGATCAACGCCGAGACGATGGCAAAACCCAAGCTCCACGCGATTCCGTAACCGTTTCTCACGAACAGGACAAGCGCCGCGGTGGACAACAACGCGACAAGGATAAGTCCTTCCTTTATCCGGCCTTTCGCGTACATGGCAAAGAGCAATACCGTATACAACGAGGCGCCGATGTAACCGGCTAGCGCGATGGGAATCAGCATCCAACCTTCTTCGAATCTCGTATAGGTAACACCGCTTTGGTTGGCGAACAAATGGATTTCCATCACGCTTCCCTGAAGCGCAAGCGCCGCCGCGGCATGCGCCAGCTCGTGAACTAACGTATTGACGTTACGGAAGAACGACGAGAACGGGATAAAGCGGGTTAACACTAACACGACGATAAAGACGAGGCTTGCCCGAAGCCACGAAAACATGGCGCCACCCCTTTTCCTGAATTCTCTAAATAGCGTAACACAAGGAGTTCGTACGTTCCATCCAAGCCATTCGATTCAAGAAAAACAAAAAAACCCGTCTCCGCGATGGAAACGGGATGTTGGCGACATTGGAATCAGGGCTGGCAATCGTTTCGCGAGCACGAGCATGATTACTTCGCCGCTTCGGCCGCTTGCAGCGCTTCCGCCGCGCTAAGGTTGCCTACGATTCCATAATGGACGCCGTCCTCGACCCAATACAATTCGACAAGCTCGGGTTGTTCGAATACATATCCGTCTTGCCCCCTGACCGTAGTCTTGGTGAACAGCTCGACCGGAATCGTAGTCTCCATGCGGCTGGCGCTGAATGTTACGGCTCTATCGCCGTCGGCATACGTAAATACCGCGTCTCTAATCGGTTCGTCCGGCATTCCCGTCGTGGCGATTTCCTTCAGGGAGTAGGAGCCGGGCAGCGTATTCGGCACGATCAATTCCGAGCCGAATGCGGCTCGGGCTTCCTCTGCCGTTGCTACGGTCGTCGTAACCAATTGGGATAGTCCGGTACCGGCCGAACCGCCGTCCGCAGGCGGCTGCGTGATACCCGTCTGTTCGGTTGGTGTCGGAACAGGCGTTTGTTGCAGCAACGGATATCCCGCAACGATGACAACGGCGGCGACCAGCGCTGCCGTTCCGGCTACCCAGAACCTTGGCAGGGCGAAACGTCGGTTCCTTCTGCCATCCTCCGTCATGTTGCGAATGTTGTTTTTGACTGCATCGCTAAGCTCTATGCCATTAAACATCGTCTCGTCCGCCTCCTTTTTAAAGTGCTCTTGCAGCTTGCGTTCGATCTCCTTCATAGGTCATATTCCTCCTTCTTCAGTTGCTTCGAAAGAGCCTCGCGCGCCCGATGAAGCCGATTCCGCACGGTGCCCTCGGGAGCGCCAATCGCCTCCGCGATCTCCTTCGCACTCATGTCCAAATAGTAAAACAGGTACAAGGCTTCCTGGTATGGCAGCGGCAATTGAAGCACATGCTGCAATACTTCGCTATTGCGGAATTTCTCCAGCGCTTGTTCTTCTACGCTTATCGTTCTCCCTCGCTCCATCGTCGCGGGGTCCGTCGGCTGCTCGTCGAACATTCGAACGCCCATCTTGTCTCTGCAAAGATTGACCGTAATGGCCGTGAGCCAAGTCTTGACGCTGCTATCTCCCCTAAAGGATGTCCATTTGCGATAAGCCCGCAAAAAAGCTTCTTGGGCAATATCCTCGGCAAGATGTCGGTCGCCCGTATAAAAGTAGGCGGTGCGCATAACGGTTGCGCCATATTGCGCCATCAATTGTTCTAGCGCCGCAGCGGGGTCGCGAGGCAAATGTTCAATACATTTCAAGCCGGCCGGCTTCACTGGATCATCACCTCCACCCTATTAGACGGTCCTTGGCCTGATTTCGCTGCACGATGCCACAAAAAAAGCATTCGTTATGACCGAATGCTTCATGGAGGAATCGATTCACTTAGTCTTGCCTAAACATCCTCATACGATCGAATGACGATAACCGCGTTATGCCCGCCGAAGCCGAATGAATTCGAGATGCCGATCCGCATATTGGCCGGTCGTGCAGCATTCGGAACGTAGTCGAGATCGCAAAGCGGATCCGGATCAAGCAGGTTGACGGTCGGCGGAATGATGCCTTCCTGCAAGCTTTTGACCAGGGCAATCGCCTCCACGCCTCCGGCCGCTCCCAGCAGATGGCCTAACATCGATTTGTTGGCCGTGACAGGGACGCGATAGGCATCCGCTCCGAATAGCCGCTTAATCGCTGCCGTTTCCGAACGATCGCCCAGCTCCGTGCTTGTCGCATGCGCGCTGATCACATCCACTTCGGCAGGCAAAATCCTTGCATCCTCCAGCGCTTCGCGCATGGCTCTGTACGCTCCGTCGCCATCCGGATGGGTCGCCACCATATGGTAGGCATCCGAGCTTGCTCCGTATCCGATGATTTCCGCATGAATCCGAGCGCCTCGACGTTTGGCATGGCTTAACGACTCCAAGACGAGAATCCCTGCGCCTTCGCCCATAACGAATCCGTCCCTGTCGTTATCGAACGGGCGGCTTGCCCCCGCGGGATCGTCGTTCCGCGTCGAAAGCGCGGTCGCGTTGGCAAAGCTGGCCAGCGAGATGCCCGTAACGGCTGCTTCCGCGCCGCCGGCAAGGATGATATCCGTTCTTCCGGCTTGGATGCGGTGAAACGCTTCTCCGATCGCCGTGTTCCCGATCGAGCAAGCCGTTACGGGCGACATCGTGGGTCCATGCAAGCCATGGCGTATACTGATCGTCGCCGCCGCCATATTGGAGATCATAATGGGCACGAGCAACGGGCTCACTTTGCCGGGGCCTCTGGCAAGCAACGTCGCATGCTGCTCCTCCAGCGATTGAATGCCGCCGATGCCGGATCCCACGTAGACTCCGATTCGTTCGCGATTGACGCTGTCCAGATCCAGTCCCGCATCGGCGATGGCTTGATCGGCCGCGGCCAAGGCGAACTGGGTGAAGCGATCCATCCTTCGCGACTCTTTTAATCCGAATCGCTCTTTGCCGTCGAAGCCTTTAACGGTCGCCGCGATCCTCGCTTTATAGCCGTCCGCGTCGAACGCGTCGATTTTCGTCACGCCGGACGCGCCCCGAACCAGCCGTCTCCACATTTCGTCTACCTCTAACCCAAGCGGCGTGATGGCTCCCATGCCGGTAATAACGACTCGTTCCATTTGGAATTCCTCCCAGACAAGATTATTGTGTTAACCATCATGCCATACGATTTATCCTATTACAAGTTGTTGTTTATCCTAGTATAATGAGTACCAGAATGAATGCCCGGGAGGAATCCATCTTGAATCGTCAGACGAAGCTGCAAGTGTTGTCCGAATTTCTGAAAGCCGCTCGCGCGCGCCTTACGCCCGGCTCTGTCGGCTTGCCCGAGGGAACGCGCAGGCGAACGCCGGGCTTGAGACGGGAAGAAGTGGCCGCTCTCGCCAATGTCAGCTCCACCTGGTATACCTGGCTCGAGCAAGGACGCGACATCTCCGTATCCCCGCTTGTGCTTGATTCCGTTGCAACGGCGCTACGGCTGACGCCGGATGAGCGGAAATATATAATCGCGCTCGCGCGCGATTCAGGCTCTCCCGTAAGTACTCCAAAGGAAGAAGAGCCTAACATCAGCCCTTCGCTGTCGCGGATGATTGCGGAGCTTCGCGGCTGTCCCGCCATCATATCCGACCGCAGATGCAATATCGTCGCTTGGAACGCTGCCGCCGGCCGCGTGTTCATGGATTTCGGAAATTTAGCCGCCGGTGAGCGCAATATGATCCGTCTGTTGTTCGCGAGGCGCGAATTCAGAAGGCTGGCGGTCAATTGGGAGAGCTTCGCGACGGAATATCTCGCCATGTTCCGGGCGTATTACGGTCAATATGCCGATGACGAGTGGTACGAGAAATTTTTGGAGGAAATGATGGCGTCTTATCCTGAATTCCAGCTGCTATGGAGTGCCGGCAACGTTAGCTATGCGCCGGAGGTGCTGCTTGAATTCCGACATGCGAGCGCAGGCAAGATGTTGTTCCAATTAACGTCGCTGCATGTACACGGAGATACCGACTTAAGATGCAGCATCTACACCCCTGCCCCGAATACAAACACGGATGCAAAAATGACTGTTCTGATGACCAAGTAATGGATATTAACCGCCTAAACAAGAGACAGACATCGCCGGGGCTGGCGATGCCTGTCATTAGCCTTACTAGAATATTAAAATTACAGGTTAAGATGTGGACGGAAAATGTCAGCCATAAAGTCGGCTAATGGCTCCGGACGTCCGATATACTCTCTGCCGACCGTTAGCTTGATCTGGCGTTCGTCCAAATTAAACGCCTCCTCAAAAAGGCCGCCCAGTCCCTTCGTTCTGCGGTCCAGCTCGATGAAGAAATCGATCTGCTCGGCGTTTCTTGCCGTGAAGTAGACCTCCAGCTCGTCGAGGGGCGATGGCAGTCGAGGCTTAAACTCGAACTCTTGCACGAAAGGAAAACCTGATCGGATATGGGGCAAGCGCATCACCTTCACTTCATCGAGCCGAAGGCCAAGCAGCTTAACGGCATCAAGAAAGGTTTGCACGATGGGATGAGGCAAGATCGGCAGGTCGTCCTTGTCCCCCTTGGGAGGCTCCATCCCAACATCGACGGCCGTTTCGAGCCACACCTTGGAGCCGCTCATGGTCAGCGGCGTTTCGATCGGAATGAGAAAACGGAATGGAATCCGATGCTCGGAGCCTGGCGCAATCGTCACGTCCGCAGCGTAGGATTGGTGGTAGATAACGCCGCGTTCGGTCACGATTCTTTTGTCCCTCTTGAAGGCGAATTCAGATACAAGCTGGAGCGTGAGCGAGGTAATCCGGCTTGTCGAGCCCCCTCCGCGGAACACGACGTTCCCCGTTAATTCTTCTCCCGCCCTGACTCCGCTGGACACGTTTGGCACGGTATCGATTTGCAGAGCTCCTCCAGTAACGGGTTTCCCCAACATCCTATCGTATATCGACATCAATATTCTCCCTTTCGCGGTCATGTATAATCTATATCGTACCGATTCAGGAATCGTTTGACAATCTCGAAAAAATTTTTTAATAGAGTGAAACGCGAACCCGAGTCAATCGTACAAAGTGTAGTCCGAGCTTCGCATAGCCGAATTTCGGTACAACAATTTACATATGGGAGGCAATATCGAATGGGATTGTTTGATATGTTCAAAGGAGATAAAAGCACGGAAGGCATGACGCCGCATTTCGCGTTCGCGACATCGTTGCTCTACATGATGAAATCGGATGGCGAAATGGACCACGAGGAAATCGGACATCTATTGGCCGTTCTTGGCGGCGAAGAAAATAACGGCGTAATCGGCGTTGGAGCCAACAACCGCCAGTTGCTCGACCGCGCCATGAAATACGTACGTTCGAATCCGGTCGATCGCTTCCTGCAAGAAGCAGCTCCGATTCTAACCGATGCTCAAAAAATGTGCATTTTGATCAACCTGATCGACTCCTCCCTTGCGGACGGAGAGCCTGAGCATCAAGAACAACAGCTATTCGCTAAATTCCTTGCAGCGTTTAATGTTTCGGAAGCCCGGTTCACGCCGTTCTTCGAGGTTATCGCGCTCAAGAATGACCGTTCCGTCTTCATTAACCAGAATCATCCAAAGAACCAAGCAGGGTACGAAGTAAAGCTTCACGTATAAGTCGGCATCATAAAGGCGGCGGCCGGTTCGATTGAGGAGTTTCCTCGTCCGAACCGGCCGTCTTTTCTTTTGCTTATTTCATTACCCTCTAACCGCGGCGACGGCGGCATCCATCGCTTGCACGACTCTATCGCACCAATCGTCGAACTCGGCATCCTCCAGCTGCAGCTCGGGGTGTGCCAAAATGTGGTCGATCGTCGATTGAATGCCCTGGTCGAAGCGAGTCGTCGCTACAAAGCCCGGCACAAGCCGCTTCAGCTTGCTATTGTCAAAGACGACGGAATTCGCTTTGTCCCCGATCAAGCCTCCCGTAAAGTCCAGATCGCTGCAAGCCGCCAGAAAGGAAGACGGGACGTGCACCGCGTTCAGCTTGACGCCGAGCGACGCCGCGATGCATTCGTATATTTGATTCCAAGTGAGCGACTCGTCCGACGTGATGCCAACGGCTTCGCCAATCGCATGAAGGTTGCCCATCAAGCCGATGAAGCCCTTCGCGAAATCGTCGCTATGCGTCATCGTCCAGAGCGACGTGCCGTCTCCGTGAATAATGACGGGCTTGTTCTCGAGCATACGCTTCGCAACCTGCCACGAGCCCTGACGGCCGTGCACGCCGAGCGGGATGGAACGTTCGCTGTACGTATGGCTTGGTCTGACGATCGTGATCGGGAAGCCTTGCTCTCGATATTGCTTCATCAAATATTCTTCGCATGCTATTTTGTTCCGCGAATATTCCCAATACGGATTGGAGAGCGGCGTGCTCTCCGTGATCCGATAATCGGATAACGGCTTTTGATAGGCGGATGCCGAGCTAATGAATATAAATTGTTTGGTTTTATCCTTGAATAGCCTGTAATCTCGTTCCAGGTGCGACGGCACAAACGCGATAAAATCGGCAACGACGTCAAACGATAAGTCCTCGATCAGCTTGGCGACCGCTTCCTCGTCGTGAATATCGGCTTGCAAGCCGCGAACGCCATCCGGCAGCTCGGACCCGCGGTTTCCCCGATTGAGCAAATACAGCTCATGGCCCTGCTCTGCCAATTGCCGCGTTATGGACGAGCTGATGGTTCCTGTTCCCCCGATAAATAGTGCTTTCATAAATGCCACCTCCACCCGAAATATCACTGCCGCGCAACAGGTAAAGCATGCGCGCGATGCCACTCCTTGCCAGTCTACCTTCACCTTACCACCAACTCTAGCAGATGCGCAACCTCGTAATCGCATGAGAGAAAGCGAAAAAGAAGAGCTGCCGATTGGGCAGCTCCTTCTTCGTTATGAGGCGTGGCTTCGGCATGATTGTTGACTGTGCTCGAACTAGACGCCCGTAAACAAGATGCTGATATCTTCGTTGCCGTTCTTCGTCCGCCATCCGTTATAGCCGGCGGCGTCGGTAATCCCCGGCTTAAACGTCATCACGTATACTTGGCCATGCAACATGTCTTTCTCCAGCTTCAAAGTAACCTCGGTTACGATCGCCCCCGTGTTATTGAGCTCGTCATGCGAGATGGCGACGGCGTCTCCCCCCTGCTCTTTGATGGCGAAATAGGGCTCGTTTACGTTTTTGACCGGCTCGCTAAAGATCACTTTGATCGTCGTCCGATTCACCACGACCACCTGTTTTGCGTAAGGCAATTCATTCGGGGTTACCGTTCCAGCGAATGCGGCTTCGTTAGCGCCATCCTGCGTGAGCAGAGACGAGACGCCCGTGATTTTGGCCGAGTACACATGCCCCGGCTGGAATAAATGGGGGCTGGAATCCGAGCCCGTGCGCAATTGGACGACGATGACCCTGTTCGTTCCCGATTTGCGGAAGGCATACTTGCTCCAGCCCGATAAGGAAACGCCCGCTCCGTTGTCCTTGAGGCTATTGATCGTCAACGCGTTAACGTCCGCGTCCGTGACATCCCGATCGAACGCGATCTCGATCATGTTTTCATTAATGGCATTAATCGATTGAAGCTTCACTGGCAGAAGCGGGCTGGAGATGCCTCCGAACAGCAAACCCGATTTCGTGTCCATCACGTTGCCGGCTAGATCGGGAATACCGGAGACGGTAAGGCTGTAGACGGTTTTGTCAAGCTGGGCGGACGTTCTGAGCGTTACGGTCCGTCCTTCGCTATCGATGGCGGCCGACAGAATCGAAAGTCCGTTAATGCTGTATCTGCCCGTCTGCACGGCGATGTCCCGATTCACTTTCTCGCTGAATCTGACCGTCAGAGAGGCGTCGGCGTTAACCTTGAAGTCCGACTCGACGATCGTCGGCTTGCTGGCGTCGTTGCTGCCGACGATGGACAAGTCCGTGCGAGCGTCCATCACGTTCCCCGCAAGGTCTTTGATGTTTTTGACGGTCAACCAATACCTGGTATTGTCCGCCTGGTTAGAAGTCGTAAAGGTGACCTGCCGTTTATCGGAAGAGAGCTGAAGCGAAGTCACTTTTAAACCGCCCGAGAACGTATAGTTAGAAGCGTTGGTGGCCGTTTCCTGATGAAGCGGCTCCGAGAAACGTCAATACGTAGACGCGGGCGGATATCCGGTCGAATGCGGTAATCGTCGGTTTGGCCATATCGGATCTGGCCGACACATACGCCCAAGCCTTGCCGTCGATGCTTAGATAATGCGTACGATTCTCCAGCTGGTACCCTGTCGTCAGCAATACCGACATTCCGTCGCCGTTAACCGTTGCGAGATAGATGGGCACATTGTTTCCTGCATCGTCGCGAAGCGAGAACCGGCCGATCTCCGCGGAATCCGTTTTCGACTTTAGATTTACGCGTACCGTCTGCACGTTAAGTCCGTCAACGGATTTAATATCCAGTGCGCTTTCCCAGCCCGTATAAACGGCATAGATGGCATCCACGAGCACGCCGCGCGTAGCATGGACCGTGTAATCGTCGCGGTGCGAGATCCAGCCTTTGCTTAGCGCCGTGCCGACGGCCGCTTTGGCCCATGCCGACACCTTGCCGGCAAAGCCGACGTTGGGATTGGCTGCCACGTTGTTGACCTTGAGCAGCACCGTAGCCAGCTCCTCGACCTTAACGGGAGCAGTCGGCTCGAACCTGTTCTCTCCCCTGCCGACCATGATGCCCGCGCTGCGAACGGCCTGGACGGCCGTATACGACCAACGCGTCTTAAGCACGTCGACGAAGGTTGGCGTGGAGCCCGAGCGCGGCAATTCGAGCAGCTTGTAAAGCACGGTTGCGAATTGTTCGCGTGACATGGTTTCGTGAAGCCGCGAAGAACCGTCTTCGAAGCCCGTCATAATGCCTTGTTTCTTGAGGACCTGAAACTTCTCCTCCGTCGATAGCGATGAGGCGCCCGCGGCCGGGATGGCGAGTCCCAGCAGCAGCGTTAAGGCGAGCCAAGCAAGTAAAACTTTTTTCATGATTGCAGTCCTCCCAATGGATTTCTGCCGGAGCCGCCGAAGAAGTTGCGCCTTATTCGGGTGCGGGCCAGCGAATGTAACTTCTTTAACGACTCCGCCGCGGAAAAAGTTACTGTCGAAACCCGTCACATCCAAAACTAGTCACCGTTCGAGCAAACTTCCGTATATTCGCCTTGCACTTGGTTCAACCAGGCTCGTTTTGGTATAGTGGTGAAGGTGAACGTCCGCCAAGCATCCATCTTTTCGAATCCACTATAGGAGTTGATTTCTATACCTCATCTATTATTTCGCGGCGTCGATGCCGGGAGGCTGCAAGAAGCCGCGCTGCCTCTCGTGAAACAGCTTGCCGAGGCGTGCGACTGCGGCACCGATCAATTTACGCTGAACGCTCTGCAGTTGACCAACGTCTTCGGCAACGGCCCGGACGACCCGCCGTATGTCTTCGTCGAGATCGGCTGGTTCGAGCGCGGCACCGAAACGAGAGATCTCGTCGCCCGGCTCGTGACGGACGCGATCGTCGAGCTGGGAATCCCGGACGTCGAAATCGTATTTCACGCTTATAGCGAGAAGCAGTATTACATCAACGGAACCTCGGTAGCGAGATAAGCGAATCGTCGCGGATCCGGCAGCGCGGTACTGGAGACATAATGTGGCAACGCGAACGACTTAAACGCTGATTGCTCATCCTACGGTTAAATCTGCCCGCAATTCGCTTGCGATTTCGAGCATTTTGGGGATGACAGCCTCGTTCGTTATGGCAACGTATAAGTCCCCTTCGTAATGGCGGAACGGAATCTTCAGTTCTCCGAAGCTCCACAGAAAGAAATCGCCGTCGATCGTCATCGTGGCGTCGGGTCCGACCACCTTGTAGGAAGAGCTATATTGGAAATCGGGCTTGGATTCAAAATATCGTTTGCATTCATCCAGCGATATCTCTTGCCCGCCGCCTTCCGTTTGGAAGGATCTCGTCATTCTGTAACGTTCGCTCATCGCTTTTTGCCTCCATGTAGTTGATTTGATGATCTAGTGTATCACACTATGAATAGCGAAAGAAAGAGCCCGCTCCCATGTATCCGGACGCCTCCGGATCGGGAGCTTTTTATCGTTATCAGTCAAGCCTGGCGCGGAAATATCGAGAGGCTCCGGCAAGTGCCCATATGGATGATTAAATATGTACATATACTAGATTGGGAGAATGATCGATGAATGATAGGATGTGAGAATACGTGGAGAAAAAACAAGCGGCCTGGTTGGATAAATCCGTGCGAATCGTCGGTTTGACGCTGGCGGGCGTCATCGCCTTTTCGCTGTCGGCGGGGGTGTTGTCGTCCATGCTGCGGATGTATCTGGGCAGAAAATCGCGCGAAGGAGAAATCGAGGCAACCGCGCGAGCGCAGGAGCCGCCGGAGAAGCTCCAAATCGAAGACGCCTCGGACGCCTTGGAATGGCTGAGAGCTCAGTTAGCCGCGCTTGGCGCCCATTACGAGGCTTCGGTTCGAGCAGGCGCCATTGAAGCTTATATGCATCTTGTCGCCAACATCGGCGAGGTAAGCAAACCTTCCGACATCCCGGTCGGCAAGCTGCTGTCCGCCGTCAAGACCGGCGTCCTGCATGCCGGCACGTTGCTTATGGCGGCCGGCCGCGAGCAGTTCGGCCGTTTGTCCGACCGTAGCGGCGAAGACGGACTCTGAACGAACGACTAACGAGCGCGAGACGCGAAGGCCCGCTCTACGGAGCTAAACTCCGAAGGGCGGGCTCTTCCGTCTCTATTGCTCCAGGCGATGCTTCACGAGATGCGGATTAAAGTATTCCAACAGCTGTATGCCCGGCAGCAAACCGAAGTAAATGACGTATTTCTTGTAGAAGGCCTCCTCGCATGGTTCCGCAAATTGCAGCTTGATCGGTTTGCCGTGCAGATCCAACGCGTCTTTGCTGGCGATTTTTCCGTAATCTACGATCTTGCGAAACGACTCCACGCCGATCGAGCTTATGGATTTGCCTATGCCCTCATGGCCGAGCGCTATGCGCTCCAGCAGCGCCGGCGGCACAAGACTCGCGTGAATCAAGGCCATATTGTGGGATACGACCGTTCGGCTTCGCGTGCCGATCAAGATCGATTCTCTAACGATGTCGCGGGGCACGTTCGTTGCCGCGGAAGGTTCGCCGTTACCCGCGTTCGCCGCATCAACCGACTCTTGCTTCAGTACGGACACCTGCATCTTTTCGTCCATTAGCGTCTCCAGCAAATCCGTCGTCCGTCCGTCCGATGTCAGCAGCAAGTCAAATATGATTCCTTCAAGCCTTCGTAACGTCGGATCCTGTTTGAATGCAGGCTGCTCGGAATTAGACATGGAACAACCCCGAGCTCTGTACGCCTTGCCAGAACGCCTGGAATTCGTTCAGGTCGAATTGCTGCTTCGCGTCGGATAACGCGGAAGGCGGATCCGGGTGCACCTCGGCCATAATGCCGTCCGCGCCTGCCGCCAACGCAGCTTTGGCGCAAGCCAGCATAATGTCCTTTCTTCCCGTAGAATGCGTAATATCCGCAAGCACCGGCAAATGCGTTTCTTGCTTCAGAATCGGGATGGCGGATATATCGAGCGTGTTGCGCGTCCAGGTTTCGTACGTGCGGATGCCGCGTTCGATCAGCATCACTTGATCGTTGCCCCCATGAAGGACATATTCCGCCGCGAGTATAAATTCCTCCATCGTCGCCGATAATCCGCGCTTGAGCAGCACCGGCTTCTTTGTCCGGCCAACCGCCTTAAGCAGCTCGAAATTTTGCATATTGCGCGCCCCGATCTGGAAAACATCGATATACGGATCCGCGATTCCGATCTGCTCCGGGCTCATGATTTCGCTGACCGTAATCATTCCCGTACGGTCGGCGACCTCCTTCATCAGCCGCAATCCTTCCTCCCCGAGTCCTTGAAAATCGTATGGGGATGTACGAGGTTTGAACGCTCCTCCGCGCAGCCACCGAAGGCCTGCTTGCTGCATCGCTTCGGCGACGGTTAGCAGCTGCTCGCCGGATTCGATGGAGCAGGGTCCCGCGATCAGGACATGGGAGCCTCCTCCGATCGTCCCGTTTTTGACTTTGATGACCGTATCCTCGCTTTTGCTTTGGCGGCTGACAAGCAGCCCCCGTCCAGTCAGTCCGCCCTTTTTCCCTTCTTGACTCATGCCGCTTTCCCTCCTTGGTTTACCTTCTTGGCGTACCTCTTGCTTCTCTCGCTTCAAATCATAGCTTCTGAATATAAACCGGCTTCGTCGATGGCGTGTTGTCGATTAACGCCGCCCGATCCAACAATCTGCGATGCTCCATCAAATCGACGGTAACCGCAACGCCTAGCCGGTCCGTCAAAGCTTGGCGGAACCGTTCGGCCGTCTTTCCGTCGCTGCCGTATGCATCCAACATGACATGTAGCCCGTTCGCTTGTTCGATAACCTTCCAGGCAACCGGCACGGGCTCCAGTCCATACACCGCCTGCTGCACGTCCCATGCATCCAGCACGATGTTTCCGAACGTGAGCCGCTCTCTCCCTCTCCCGTAGTGGCGGATGATGTTTCCCGGGCGTCCGCACGGACAATCGCTTCGATGAAGAGAGATGACATCGCCGTTCCAATATCGGAGCAGCGGCGAGCCTTGGTGCGAAAGCGTCGTAATGGCCGCGAAGCCTCGTTCGCCATCCCTCGCCGGCGTCGCGCCGTCCTCCCGAAGCGTCTCGATCCAATAATCCCGATCCGCGACGTGCAAAGAGCCATGACGGCAGGCCGCCGCCATATTGGAGGTCTCCGTCGAACCGTACAAATTATAGACGGGAACGCCCCATAAGGCTTCGATATGGCGCTTACGCCGCTCGCCAAGAAGCTCGCCGGCTACGATGATCGCCCGGAGGGCCGGATAATCTTCCGCAGGCGATCGCCCCAATAACCGCGCGCATTCCGCCAGAAGCTCCATCTCTCTCGGGAGACCCGCCATCACCGTCACCCGGAGCCTCGCCAACAAATCCAGAACGCGCGGATACGGCGTGACGACCGTGCGGCCGCTTGCCGGCACGATCCCCGCCCCCGTCCGATTGGCCGCCTGCTCCATGAGGAAGGCAGGCAGAGCAAGCGCGTAGGGAAACCGCACCAGAATCAAATCGTCGGCGTTCAGATCGGCGCCGCAAGACGCGAGCTGCAGCCCTCCCGCGGCAAGATCCTCTTGCGTGAACCAGGCCGAAGACGGCTCGCCGCTAGTTCCGGTAGATTCGAAGTAACGGGCGACTTCGCGGCCAGGCACGGCAAGATGGCCGAACTCTCCCGCTTCTCGCAGATCGTCCTTGGTGGTCATCGGCAATTCGCCGACCCGCGTTAGATCGAACGCATGAAGATTGTAATTCGACAGCTTTTCCCGATATAGCTTCGCGTTCGGAAGCCGGGCAAGCAACGACTTAAAGCGATTCTCCTGCTCCTCTCGATAGCCGTCGCCAACGGTCATGGGAGCACCTCCCTTCCCTTCTTCGTTCGTCGGCCACGCTTAGCCGAGTACTCGTGTTGCTTTGCCGAAGGTGCGCGGAATGTCATGGCGAATCGTCACTTCGACTTGGCTGCCGATTCGGCTTGCCATATGGCTCCGAATTTTCGCGGCCAGCTGCTCGTCGCTCAACGTTGTCCGGAACGGCTCCGCTTCGATCTTTAATCCCTCGTCAGGCAGAGGAATCAAGTGATACCACATGCCGACCTCCGGAATCTCTAGCAGAAACTGCTCCAGCACGAAAGGCGAATACGCTTCTCCATCCAGCGTGATCATGTTCTCCATACGTCCTCGCAGTTGAAGCACATCCATCGTAATGCCGCACTTGCAAGAGGAACGCTGCAGAAAGCCGATATCGCCGCTGCGATAACGGATCATCGGCATCGCTTCGCGTAACAGAGTCGTCACGACGATCTCCCCCGACTTGCCGTATGGCAGCTTAAGTCCGGTATCGGGATCGACGATCTCGACCTTGACATGGCCCTCGGCTACATGATAACCGCGGTGCTGGCTGCACTCTACGGCAACGACTCCGCATTCGGTCGAGCCATAGAAGAAGGACACCTCGCAGCCCCACCAAGTCTCGAGCCGCTGCCTGAAGGAATTGGAGCAGCCTTCTCCGGTCAGAATGATCTTGCGGATCGGGATATCCTCGCCGAGCTTGATGCCGCAGCGCTCGCTCTCTTCCGCAAGCAGCGCCGCATAGGACGGCGTCGTCGCCAGAACGGTCGCTTGAAACTCCTTCATGAGCTCCAATGACTTGTCGACAGGCGCCATGTACCCTCCTTTGCCTAGCGACAGCACCGCCGTCCCGAAAGCAAATTGAAAGAGACGCTGAAAGCCTAGGCCCGGAAGAGCGAATTCGTATGGAAGCGCGATGGCCGCCACGTCGCCCTCGGTCTCCTTGAACAGCTCCGTATACTTCGGCAGCAAATCGTAGACATACTGGTCGGCGAGCGAATAAGCGGTATAGATCGGTTTACCCGACGTTCCGCTCGTAAGATGGACCTGGCCGATTTGCTTAGGATCGACGCAAAGCAGCTTCTCCTTGTCGCCTCTAATCACGTTTTTGTTCAGCATCGGAATCAGGTGCAGCTCATCCAAATTGCCGATCTCCGGCGACTCGAATCCGTTCGACTCAAGCTGCGACCGGTAATATCGGTTATGATGCCACGCATGGTTAAGCGTAGCGTTGATGGCTTCCAGCTGATAGTGCTCGATCTCATGTCTCGGCAGCTTCTCGATCGTTAGCTCGTTTTGGTCCAGCCTTTCAAAAAAAACCGCGAACTTCTCCAGGTGCGATTGATGCTCATCCATAATCACCTTCATTTTATGAGTCTGCGCTCTCATGTGGCCCCTCCTCCCTTGATCACTCTACTAACTAATGCAGAGCTTGATAGACTTGACTCGGACAAGAATACATTTTCTGAAAATGAAGTGCATTATCCCAATCGAACGGCGGCATACCCACATATGGTATTGAGAAATCGGCGATCAGATTTTCATAGAGGAGGTTGATAGAATGGCGAGTGGAAGCCCTTGGGAAAAGCTCTTTAAGGAAGCCAAAAAGCAGCTCGCGGAAGGAATCGACGGGGACAAAAAAGCGGTTCGGGGCGCTAACGAAAAGCTGCATCGGCTTCGCGAAGCCGATCCTGGCGATGCGCTTGTACTGGCTTATTACGGCAGTTCGTTGACGTTGCTGGCTCGGGATGCGGTCAAATTGATGGAGAAGGAAGAAAAAGCGAATGAAGGCTTGGATGCCTTGAACCGGGCCGTCCAGCTGGAGCCGAATCACAAGGAGATTCGGCTGCTCCGCGCTAACGTCTGTCTGCGATTGCCGGATGATTACTTCGGGACTCTCGCCGTTGCAATAGAAGACTTTACTTATTTGCTGGACCGGCAATCGGAGAATGCGGGGTATCTTGCTCCCAAGCAAGCGAAGGACGTCGCGAGCAAGCTGGCTGAGGCTTACCTGGAAGCCGGCATGCCCGCAAAGGCTCAGGAAACGAAGCAGCGTTACTTCAAATAATACGAAACGGAAAGGAGGGAACCCCTTTGTATCTTAATGCGAATAAAAACGTTGCCTTGGTCTCCGCTTCGGCCGGCTCCTCGGATCCCCGATTCTTGAAGGCCGTTAGTCTTCATCTGGATAGCATCAAAGGCAATGCGGCAGCCGCGCTTGAGGCGAATAAACTGCTTGAGCAGCTTCGCAAGAGCTATCCCGGCGATCCGCTAGTGACTGCATATTACGGCAGCTCGTTGGTACTTATCGCAAGAGATAAAAGCAAGGCGCTGGAAAAATTGCGCTTTTCCAATGAAGGCATGAAGCTGCTTGACGAGGCGGTTGCCGCAAATCCGCAGCATCCCGTCATCCGGCTGCTGCGCGGCAAAAACGCGTACCAGCTGCCCGAGCGTTACTTCCAGCGGACGAGAACGATGATCGAAGATTATACGTTCCTTCTCGAGCTGCATCTTCGCGGCGGCGCTTTGCCTAGCACCGTCACTTACTCCGAGCTAGTGCAAGAGCTCGGAGCGGGCTTCTCTAGAATCGGGAAAAACCAGGAGGCTTCCGAGCTTTGGACCCGGCTGGAGAGCCTCAGCTCCGATCCGGCCCAGTCGGGCTTGCTGACGCAAAAAAAATCGGAGCTTGCCAATCAAACAACGGTCGATCCCATCGCGAACGATAATCCCTTTGCTATTCTGATCGAAACAAGCCGTACGGTGGGATCGGTGCTTGTCGAATGGTCGGGCGAAGGAAAAAAGGGAAAGACAAACAAAAAAACCGAAAAGCTCAATCGAAAAAACGAAAAGCCAAATGGAAAAAACAACAACAAGAAGAACAATAAGAAGAACAACAAGAACCAACAAAAAGGGAAAAAGCAGCAAAGCTCCAACGAGTCCTCGAGCATTCTAATCAGGCGGTAGCTTGTATGTCCCATGCGCTCGATCACTCTGCAGAGGAGGTGAACGAAATGGCGAAAAAAAATAATGCTTTTATTCTGATGGCGCTTAAGACTAGCGCCAACCATATCGGCAGCGGCTTGCTTAATGCCGTCGCGGATGCTAATCAGCCAACCGACGTAGCGCTAAGCAACATTGTAGCCGCGCTGAAGACGGGAGCTGTAGCCGCGGGACAAGAAATTGCCCGCGAGCGTCTCAGCAAGCTGATCTAATGCCGATCGTCTCGTTCCCCTGATCATCAAAAAGAAGGCTCTGACCTCCTCGCGAGGTTCAGAGCCTTCTTTTGCCGGATAGGTTATGCTTTCAGCTCGCTTAACACGGCTGTCAGAAAAGCCCAGGAGCGTTCGACGGACGAGATCGACAGATGCTCCTGCGGCGTGTGAATATCGTACAAATTCGGACCGTAGGATACGGCGTCCAGATCGGGGAGCTTGCCGATCAGCACGCCGCATTCGAGACCCGCATGAATTGCTTTGACGTCGAGCGGTTCGCCGAATTGACGTTCGTAGACCTCTTGAAATACGGGACGAAGCTCGGAGTCCGGACGGTAAGGCCATCCCGGGAAATAGCTGTCGGCACGGAATTCGCAGCCAACCGTCTCCGCCAGCGTCTTAAGCACCCGCTGCACGTCGTCCGTTTGCGAACGCAGCGAGCTGCGGGCGAGGCTTTGCATGACGACGTTCTCTTCGTTCGTCGTCACGACTCCCAGATTGGACGATGTTCGCACCAAATTCGGGATCGCCTTGTCCATGCTCAGCACGCCGTTAGGAATAAGCGAAAGCAGTTGGACGACGGCGGCTTTCGTCGCCTCGTCAAAGACGTAGCCGTTTGCCGGCTGCGCTCCCGATCGAAGCTCGACGGCCACCTCGGGGTCCGTCGCTTGGAATTCCTCGCGCAGCAGGCTGCTCCAGTCGCGGATTCGCTTTTCGGCTTCTTCCTTCGCGCTCTCGCCAATATAGACGACGGCCTCCGCCTCGCGCGGAATCGCGTTCGCTTTCATGCCGCCGCCAACGTTTGCCAGCGCAAACGGGACATGCCGCCGCAGGTCGTCCAAGATTCGTCCAAGAAGCTTGTTCGCATTGCCGCGCTCGTGGATGATATCGTCGCCGGAATGGCCGCCGCGCAAGCCGTGAACGACGATCGTGCAGCCCTCTCCGTCCTCCTGCTTCCATTCTCGTTTGCCGATGGGCACGGTATGGTACAAATTAATGCCGCCCGCGCTGCTGACGAACAATACGCCTTCGCGATCGGAGTCGAAATTGATCATTCGCCGGCCTTTCAGCGACGAGACGTCCAGGGCGAACGCCCCTCCCATCGTCGTCTCCTCTTCCGTCGTCATGAGAATTTCCAGCTCGGGATGAGCGAGCTCCGGCGAATCGATGATGGCCAAAGCGGTTGCCACCGCGATGCCGTTGTCGGCGCCAAGCGTCGTTCCTTCGGCATATATGAAGTCGCCGTCGATCCGGAACGTGATGGGATCCTTCGAGAAATCATGCTCCGTCCCTTTGTTTTTCTCGCACACCATGTCGAGATGTCCTTGAAAGATAACGACTGGAGCGGATTCGTAGCCGGGCGATGCCGGTTTGCGGATAATCAGATTATGTCGTTCGTCCTGCGTTACTTTACAGCCGCGCTCTCTTGCGAAATCGGCTACGTAATCGCTGACCGCCTTCTCGTTCCCCGAGCCGCGCGGAATGACGGACAGCTCTTCGAATAGCTGCAGCGCCTTCAAGCCGCCTTTATACTTGCGATTCTCCGCATTCATCAAGATCTCTCCCTCCTTTTCCCTTATAGATGAGTAAGCAGCTCTTCAACAAACGCTTCCAGTCCTTGCTGGTCGACTGCGTCGAACCTTGCCAGGCTGGGGCTGTCGATATCCAGCACGCCGATCAGCTTGCCGTCCTTCACCATCGGCACGACGATTTCGGAGCGGGATGCGGCATCGCATGCGATATGGCCGGGAAACGCGTGAACGTCGTCCACCCGCTTCGTCGTTGCTTCCCGCGCCGCGGCGCCGCATACGCCTCTCGATAACGGGATGCGCACGCATGCGGGCAATCCCTGGAACGGTCCAAGCACAAGCTCTTCGCCGTTGTAAACGTAGAAGCCGACCCAGTTGACGTCGTCCAGAAATTGACCCAGCAGCGCGGACGCATTGGCCAGATTGGCGATCCGATCGCTTTCGCCCTCCAGCAGCGCTTGCAGCTGGCGAATCAACGTTTCGTATTTTTTTTCCCTCGCGCCTTCGTACTTCTCGGTATGAAACATCGTCGTTCTCCTCTGAATCTGATATTAGAATTCCTCTTGGACTAACAGTTTATCATAAATGACCTACGTTTACGTCCGATCAACCGTCAGATGAACATGCTCGGTCGCGATCCGATTAGCGAATTCGCGGTCATGCTCGACAAAGAGCAGCGTCGGTTCATGCTCCAGCAGAAGCTCCTCGATTTGCATCCGGGAGATGACGTCGACGAAATTGAGCGGTTCGTCCCAAATATGCAGGTGGGCTTGCTCGCACAAGCTTCTGGCGATCAACACCTTCTTTTTTTGACCGCCGCTATAAGAGGCAATATCCTTCTCGAACTGAACCCTTGCGAAGTCGAGCTTCCTCAGAATGGACTTGAACAAGCTTTCGTCAATGCCGAATTGACGGGCATAGTCGCTTAGGTCGCCGCTCAGATGGGAGGTGTCTTGGGATACGTAGGAGATGCGCAGGCCGCTGCCCTTCCTGATCGTTCCGGTATAGGACAGCTCCTCGCCGCAGATTAGCTTCAGAAGGCTGGATTTGCCCGAGCCGTTGCGTCCGGTAAGCGCAATCCGTTCGCCTTGATCGATGTCGAAGCTAATCGGCTCGCATGCGGCCTTGCCCCCGTAATAGACGGAGACGCGATCCAGCTCGACAAGCCGGCTTTTATGATAATGAAGCTGAGAGACCTTAAGGCTGTCGGCGTTTTCGATGTTTTTGAGCAGCTTCGATTTGTCCGCGATGGCGCCATGCTGCCTTTGTTCGATCGACTTGGAGCGCTGCATCATTTTGGCCGCTTTATGCCCGACGTAGCCTTTATCCACCTTGGAGCCCGAATTGCGGGTTCCGTTTTTCGTTTTCTCGACCTTGTCGGACCAATCGCTCGTTCGCTTTGCCGCATCAGACAGCCGCTTGATATCCTTCTTTAGCTTGTCGTTCTCCGCAAGCTCGAATTCGTCCTGCCGCCGCTTGTTCTCGAGCCAATCGGAGAAGCTGCCCTTCTGAACCGTGATATCCGTCCTGTTGATGGACAAGACGTGATCGACGCAGTTGTCGAGGAACGAGCGATCATGCGACACGAGGATATATCCCTTTTTCCCCCGCAAATAATCGCTGACGACCGCTCGCGCATCCATATCGAGATGGTTGGTCGGTTCGTCGATAAGGAGGAAGTTATTTTCCTTCAGGAACAAGGCGGCCAGAAGCAGCTTCGTTTGTTCGCCGTTCGATAGCGTATCGAATGACCGGTATAACGTTTCTTCGCCGACCTGCAGCAGATTCAGCTCCTTGGACAGCTTCCAGTGCTCGTAATCCGGCACGATGTCCTCCACGATTTCGATGGCCATCTTGCTTTTGTCCTCGACGAGAAACGGAAAATAATCGAAGTCGACCGGCGACGATATCGTTCCTTCGTATTCCAGATTGCCCAGCAGCAGCTGCAGAAAGGTCGTCTTGCCCCGGCCGTTCCTTCCGGTAAAGCCCAATTTCCAATCGGTATCGAGCCCAAAGCTCGCGTTCTCGAAGATGGGATCGTAGCTGCCATCGTACGAGAACGTTAAGTTCGACACTTGAATTAGTGCCATATCGCAACACCTCGCATGGAGAAATGAAAAAAAGCCGCAAGAAAGTTACATTCTCGCAGCCCGGATCCATGCCATACATAACCCGCAGCTGAAAAACGCGGGAATAAAGGTATGCCGAATACGACCGATTCGAAGAAGTAACCTTCTTGCCTGTGCATAACTGAACAAACCTATGCCAATGTTTCGGCCAAGCCTGCTTCCGTTACCGACAGTCAAGAAATCCTACATCTTCGCTTCAGCTCCATTCTTGAAATTAACAGTAGCTTATCACACGGAACGATCGTTGACAACCGTTAACGGTTGGAGCAGTCAACCGGCTATCGTTCCTAAAGAACAGAAAAATAATTTCCAGTATTTACATCCCTGATTTTTACTGCGGCATGTATATCCTTTTCTCTCATGCGCAAAATAACCTCACATCCCATTAAGGAGTGATCAAACATGAGTAGACAAAGTTCAAATCAACTGGTTGTACCACAAGCTAAAGCAGCGATTAACCAAATGAAAGCGGAAGCGGCTTCTTCGCTCGGCGTATCCCTCTCCCAAGACGGATACAACGGCAACCTGACGACTCGCGACGCTGGCTCCATCGGCGGCTACATCACGAAGAAGCTGGTTCAAATCGCGGAGCAACAACTCGGCGGCCAACGTTTCTAGAATTTCGCTGACGAAGCATCAAGACATGAAGGGCAGCCGACCATCGGCTGCCCTTTTTGCTTGCTTTTGTTTGATTTCGCTTGATTTTGTTTGCCTTTGTTTGCATTTACTTTGCTTCATTTCGTGCAGTATGGCGTTCATTCGAGCCAGCTATATAACTTTACGATCCCTCAATGAGGTTACCGCATGGAGCAAATCGCCGAAGCGAAAATCCGGATGAATGCCGCCCGGTACCGTTTCACCAAGAAAAATGGTACGTACCCCAGCCTTCTCCCCCGCCATCACGTCCGTATCGCGGTCGCCTACCATAAAGCTTTCGCTTCGATCGATCCCGTACTTGTTGATAAGGTCTAGCAGCATGCCGGCCTCCGGCTTGCGGCAGGCGCAGCGGGCTTTCGGTTTGTGCGTGCAATATCTGGCATCGCGAATGTCGCCGCCCGCTTCCCTGATTAGCGTCACCATGTAACCATGAATGCTTTTTAACGCCGCTTTTGTCATGTAGCCAAGACCGACGCCGCCTTGATTAGACGCGATGAACACCTCGAATCCCAGCTCTCCCAGCTGCCTGATGGCATCCGTCGCGCCTGGCAGCAGAACTAGCTCGGATTTCCGATTGATGTTGTCGCCCTTATTGATAACTCCGTCCCGATCCAATATAAAAGCCTTCATGTTCGCCCTCCGCCATATACGCCGTTTCTTGTATCATGACTGTCTGGCGATCAAATAATGCAGCAATTGCGTCAAAAAAACGGATTGCCTCGGCAAGCCTTTTAAAGCTTCCGCCGCTAGACAATAATGCTCCCACATTTGTTTGGCGGCCCCGTCGCGCCCGTATAAGGTGACGAAGGTGGAGCTGCTGTTGCTCGCGTCTTGACCTGCCGGTTTGCCCAGAACCGCGACGTTTCCTTCCGCGTCAAGCAGATCGTCCTTGATCTGGAAGGCGATGCCCGCATGGTAAGCGTAAGTCTTAAGCGTCTCGATTTCCTTGGCCCCCGCGCCGGCAAGGATGGCCGGCATCATGAGCGAGGCTTCGAACGCGATGCCCGTCTTGTAATAACAGAGCGTATTCAGCTGTTCGATCGTCAACGATTGGCCTCTCGTGCGCAGATCCATCTCTTGTCCCCGGCACATGTCCGCGGCTTTGGATGAAGAATATCGAATCAGCTCAAGCACGGTCTTGGGGTTAAAGCCGGTGAGCGAGGATTGCTCCTCGACCGCCTTCTGAATCATAAACAATCCCGTCAGCTCGGCTGTCGCGCTGTCATGCACGCGATGCAGCGTCGGCCGCCCCCTCCGCGTGGAAGCATTGTCCTGCGAAGGCAAGTCGTCGAAGATAAGCGAAGCCGTGTGCATGTATTCGAGCGAGCGGATCAGAGGGACGATATCCTCCTTAGACATGCCGTATTCGTGGACGCACATCACCCAAGCCACGATCGGCCTGATACGTTTACCCGAGCCTTCCAGGCTATAGTTGGCGGCTTCCGGCAACGTCTCTCCCAGCAGCGGATCTCCGCCTTGACCGGGGAACGGGAGAAGCGCATTGATGCCTTCCCGAACGGATTGCACCGTGGCTACAAAATAGTCCTTCTGCTCGCGGCCGCGGCGCAGCACCGTCACCATTTGCTCCCGGAGCAGCTTGTCGAAGAAATCCACCTTATCGGCTTTCGCGATCAATTGTTCCATGGCGAGGTTGAACGGCGCCTTCTCCGAAGCGAACACATCCATGAATTCGCGGTACGTTTCCGCTCCAACGCGGGCTTTGAACCGCTTGAGCCCCCCCACTGCCCGCTCCAAAATGACATTGCGCGCGGTTTCGTTCGAGCGGTACACCCGGTGGATCAAATGGGAAATAACGGCCCAATAGAGCTCGTACGGATTGAGCAGATCCGATCGTTCGTTGTGGTAACGCCAATAATACGTATATGGCGTCACCGCCCCGTCTTCCATGTCGGCGTACATGTCGGCGAAATCGTCCGCGAGCTGATTGTAGATGCCGTAGTAGAACGTTCTTTCGTCAAACGCTTCGTCCGTCTCCGCGCCGATAACGGATCGGACGATTAAACGGGAAGATGCCGATTTGATGATGATGGGCAGAAGCAGCTCGTTGTTCGTGTAGGACGGGTTGGCAAGCGATTTGCCGCGATCGATGTCCTGTGACTCGAAGAACACGTAGGATTGCTCGTAAAAGACGGGCAAGGAATCCGCGCTCTGATGCGTCCTGATCCATTCAAACGCTTCTCTAAGCTCCCCGTGCACGTACCGGATCAGCCCGGCGTTGGAGCCCTTCCAATCCTGGACGTCCGGGACGGAGCCGTGTAATAACGTATGCCGGATCATGCGCGCGTACTGTGATTTCTCCGCGTCCTCCAGCACGTTCGAATCGAGCAGATCGTCGATGAACGGATAGGTAAGTCCGTAAGCGTAGCCTAACCGGATTCCCTCGTCCAACCGTCGGGAGCGCTCGCTTCCGGATACCGTCTCGTCCATATCGTCCATGACGTGCAAGACGACGCCGATCATAATTTTGATCAGCTTGCGAACCGCGTGCTCCGCGTTCATCTCGTCCGGAATATTCGCCGATACGGTTCTCAGCTTCTGGATCGCCCAGATCATCGCGGTTTCGACGCCCTCCTTCTGCGCCCATCGGTATAGCCCGGACAGACTCATATAGTCGGGTTCGCCGCTATTCTCCGCCCCGGAGTCAGGCCTCGGAACCAGGTTCTGCTTAAGAAATTGAACCAAGCTTGATATTTTGGCGACCGTGCCCGGTTCGGAAGGATCCTTGCCCAGATCGCGCATGTACATATACGTTACGCTTCGCTCCAGGTAATCGTCCAAATTGCCAGTTAACCGTTGCCAGCGCAGGAACTTCCCATAATCTCCCGCATCGGGCTTCCGGCTAGCGACCGTCGACATGGCGGATTGCCATCGTTGCGACCGTATATGTCCTTTTTTCCAGATCGCCAAATCCGCTTCAAGCGCGGTCATATAAGATTTATGCTCGACCTCTTCCCGGAGCAACGCCAAGTAACGGGCGGCCTTGCGCTCCGCCTTGGCATACCAAGCGTTGGCATGCTCCATTGTCGCTGTTACGTTATTCATAAGAAACGCCCCTTACGTTGTGCACGTTATCATTCATTCGGTTATCCGAGTAGTAGTCATACGCACGAGCCGAATAACCGGTTGCTATAATCTATAGTGTAACAAAAAAACCGACCGCGGAAGAGTACTCTTCTGCGATCGGTTAAAAGGTCGTTCGCTAAATCGATCCGTTCCCTTTCGGGTATGGCTTCACGACAACGGAATCATCCTGCTGCTCGTAAGCAATCGTAGCTTTCGCATATACGTCCCCTTCGTACGTTACGTATACGTAACAATCGTCGACGCCGACGACGTCGCCCCAACGCGACTGCGCGAAGCCGTTGATCATTTTGGCTTTAGCCTCCATGGACAAGCCGTTGAACAGCTCGACGTCATCTTCGGAAGAAAGCTCGATGAACATGATCGCTTCGTTGCTGTTCAAGTCGTACTCGTTTTCATAATAACCGTCGACGTAAGAATACTGGGCATGACGAAGCAGGGATTTTATGTTTGATTCATCCGTAGCGGGAGGCGCCGCCTCGCCGACGTACTCATCATTTACCCAGTAACCGAGATTGGAGATCGTGTTGTCGGGGTTCCTGATAAATCCGTAGCCGTCCATCGTATCCTCATATACTTCTCCGATGTACACCGAACCGTCTTCCTCGTTGTCCAGATAGTACATGCCGATGCCCGATATTCTGCCGTTCTTCATTTCGCCGCGATAGTATTTGATGCCGCTTTCCGAGAATACCGTGCCGTTGCCGTGCGCCAGATTAGCCGCATAATATCCTTCGTAATCCAGCTTTCCTTCAAAATACTGCTTTCCGATGTATCTTAGCCCTGCCAGCCATTCTCCATTATACGAAAGCTGATTCTGATCATACGTCTTTCCTTCTCCCCAGAAATACCCGTTAACAAAAGAACCGATATAATAGGAGCCGGGCTCGTCATAAAATAAGGTGCCTTTTCCGTGAATCGCGTCTCCGCTAAAATCTCCGCTATAAAGCTCCGCTCCGTCGGCTCCGAACAATTGTCCCTTGCCTTCTCTCATTCCGTCCGAATAAGCGCCTTTATGGTAACTTCCATCGCTGTAGACCGTAATGCCGTTCCCATGGAAACGGTTGTTGCGGAATCCGCCTTCGTAATAGGATTCGATATCCTCCATATCGTACATAATGCCGCTGCCGTCGATGATTCCGTTTTTGAAATCGCCTTCGAAGAATATTTCGCCTTTGTACATCAATCGGCCTTTTCCATTGGGAACCGCATCCTTCAGATCGCCGATATATTTTGTGTCATTCGAATACAAATAATCAAAATTATAAGAAGTAACCGTGCTGTTGATGTTTACCGTACGGTTTTCTCCGTCCCATACGACTTTTCTGCCCGTCGCTTCCCCGATAAAACGGAGCGGAACCATTGTATTGCCGTCGATCAAGGTCGGAGCGGCGGGAAGCGCAACGGTTTGACCGCTGACAGTGGCCGACTTGCTATCGATAACCAGCTTCAGTTCCAGCTTTTCTTTGGTTCCCGAAACGGTGCGAGTGGCTTGATCCCAGCCGACTTCAAGCCCGAATTGCTCGAACAGGGGACGAAATTGGACCAAAGTCGAGCCGTTAACGATAACGGGATCCACTTTGAAGGCAGCCGGTTCGCCGTCAATATACACCTCGATTACATCCGTATCATTGTCTTCGTTGAACGTTTCGTCGTTGCTATCCACAACCGTTATTCCTTTATGGATTAATTGATCCACCACGGACTTTGCTTCTTGATTCAAATTTTTCTTGTCGATGAATAGAAATTCAAGCGAATCAATGGAGGCGATAGGCGTAATGTCGAGCTGATCATGCGTCTCGGGCATAAAAAGCTGCGTTAAAAAATAGGCCTCTTCCAGACCGTACAGGGAATTGATGTCCTTTATGTCGTCGATATACAACGAGCGAAGAATGGCCACTTCGTTTATCGTGACGTTCTCCTTGGCCGGCAATCCCAGCTCTTCCCGAATTTCGTCTTGCAAGCCTTTATCCATTGCAGGCTTGGATAAGGCATATGTCGCGGTCGGGCTGCTCCAAAGGAACGTTCCCGCCACGATTGTGCTGGTAATCGCGATCTTGCTAAACTTGCTTAATAAACGATACAAAATGACTTCCACCTTCCGAAGCGAAATAGGAGATAAGAACTACTTCTACATTAATACGAGGCCCACGCTTTAAAATCCTCCCAAGAAAACCTTCTAGAGTAAAATAATTGGAAAAATAAAAGCCGCGAGTCAGCGCGGCTTCTTTATTTATAGTTTACGTCATTAATATTATCCCTTGTTAATCGCCTCGACACCAAGCGCCAAAGCTCCGCATAATGCGCCATTATCGCCGAGTCCGGGTGACACGATATAATCATTTACGTCATTAACGATCGCGTCAACCGACACGTAACCGTTCAAATTACGACGCACTTCTTCTCGTACCAGCGGCAATAGCTGCTTTTGCTGCATGACTCCGCCGCCTAGGATGATCCGTTTGGGGGACAACAGCAGAATCGTCGACGTAACGGCTTGTCCGATATAATAAGCTTCCATCGCCCACGCGGGATGATCCGGCGACAGCTCGTGACCTTTAACGCCCCAGCGTTTTTCGAGCGACGGCCCGGCCGCGAGTCCTTCGAGACAATCTCCGTGATACGGACAAGCGCCTTCGTACCGATCATCGGGATGGCGCCTTGGCAGGATGTGCCCCCCTTCGGGATGCGCCAAGCCGTGTACCAACCGGCCTTCCGAATAGACGCCGACGCCGATGCCCGTTCCGATCGTAAAGTAAACGCAGCTATCCAGACCCGCGGCGGCTCCCCATACGGATTCGCCGTACGCGGCGGCGTTGACGTCGGTATCCCAGCCCATCGGCACGTCGAAGCTTTGCTTCAGCGTATTGACGAACGGGAAACCGGCCCAGCCCGGCTTAGGCGTAGTCGTCACATAACCGTATGTAGGACTGGAAGGATCGATATCGATGGGGCCGAAAGTCCCGATGCCGATAGACTCGACCTCTTTATCCTTGAAATATTCGATCATTCTCGTCATGACGACGTCCGGCGAGTCTGTCGGAAAGCTGATCCGATCCTCGATCTCCCCCCGTTCGTTGCCGATGCCGCATACAAACTTTGTGCCCCCGCCTTCGATAGCTCCAATTCTCAACATTTACACATCCCTTTCCCTACTATTCGTTTTGTCCATCTTGAGCCGCGAAGCGGTAACCGATCCCCAACTCCGTCAGGATGTACGTCGGTCTCGTCGTGTCGGCCTTGAGCTTCTTGCGTAGATCGCCGAAGTAGATACGCAGGTCTTGCTGCTCGGTTTCCTCGTAGTGGCTCCCTCATACCTGTTGCAACAGCTGTCGCTGCGTCATGAACTTGCCCGCGTTCGAAGCCAGCGCTTTAAGAAATTCGTAGGACGAAGCAGATATCGCAAGCTTCATATCGTCCCTGTGCATCCGGTTGTCTGCAGTCAGAGTAATGCGATGTTGACCAGAATCGAACGTCAGCCACCACTATATATAATCCCCATCATACACAGGAGCGCCATTTCAAGGCAACAAATACTTCTTCGCGATCATCAGTCCTTGATTCTTAACATAAATACGAAACCGAATAAAAAAGAGGGTAAGTATCCGTTCTCGGCGCGTAAAAAAAATATAAAAATCGTGAATGGATAGGCTTCGCCTAACAAAATCGTAAGCAAACCGCATCCAATCGGCCAACAAAGTATAGTTGGACGCCTCTCATCCGCCTCAATGGACCATATTGGACATTTTTTGCTTTATTTTGGAGTTGGGCCGTTTTACAGCCTGCGGCGGCTTGGCTTAAGATCGGTTTTATAACTAGCGCAAGCAGATAACCGACTGGACAATACCTGACTAGAAACAAGACGGGAGATAGGAAAGAATGAGCGTGGGGATGCGAGAGGCGAAACGATGCACGATCGAGGCGGCAGCGGAAACGGAAGGACTTCGATTGGAACGGATGGAGTTGTACGTGCTGATGCTTGGAGGTTCCGGTAGTCGGTTTGACGACCGGGGGGCATCCTCGTGGCGTTGCGGATTACTTAGAATTCGCAGCGGAATCTATGGGGGGTGGGGGACTTGCGCGATTTCGGATGGATGCGAGAGGTTCGATGTCGTGAAATGGGCCGCGTTTTTGCATCAAATCAAATCGCTGTCCGCAGAAGCTGCTTACATGGAAGCGGAACGTCAACGGCACGGTTGGGGAACCGTTCGAACGGAGCTTGTTTTGGACGCGCTGACGCATCTCAAGGCGAGAATGAAGTACGGCTTCCCATCGCCCGCTTCGGATGACGCGGCCGTCATGAAGCGGGCTGAAGCCTATTATGATGTTTTGTTTTGAAAAAAAAAACGACCAGTCCATTGACGAATTTAGTCAATGGACTGGTATAGTCGCGATGATCCGCCAAGCTTGTTGGCTTGACATCGGTTACGCGTACATGTGCTGGTTCTTAATCCGAACGAGAACTTTGCCGAAGCGTCCTCCCTCCCGGTATTCCACGACATCCGTCGGGAAATTCTTAATCAAATAATCGGCTACGATCGCCGCGCTTTTCTCGTTGGCGGGCAATCCGTGGATGCGAAGCCACGAGATCATGTCTTTCAGCGCCAATTCGCGGCTTGATCTTGTCGTTTTCTCTTCGCGAGTGACAATCGATTGGAACGCGTAGCCTTTCAGATAGAGCAGATGCATCAAATAACCGAATTCCATGTGGTCGTCCTGGATCTCCTCTCCGGTTATATGCGGCGCGATATCGTGAAGGAGACTGTTCTCTCTTCTGCCCGCGGGCATGCTCATATAAGTGAATTGCTTGGCGCAGCTTAACACCCTCGCCGTGCCCTCCCAATCGCTGATGACGGGACACATCGACACGAATACAAGATCAAACTTATTGAGCCATCCCCTCTCCCCCAAATCGATATCCTCGAACGGTTCCCTTACCAGCTCAATGCTGCCTTCGGGGAGATTGCGGGCATTCTCGAGCAGCAGGTCCGAGAGCGGAATATTGGGCTCGACGGCGGTCACTTTCGCCCCCCGCTCGGCAAAGGCGACCGAAAAACCGCCGGATGCCGCGCCGATATCAAGCACGGACATGCCGTTTAAGTCTACGTCCTGCCCTTCGATCCAGCTTATAATCCGATTAGTCCGTTTTTTGCCGCTTTCGCTGAATACTTCTTTGTTGAACGCCTCGGCTTTGGTATCGAAAGCGCGCGTCGGATCCATTCCCGACGATTTCATCTTATTCACGGCCGTAAATCGATCGTCCTTCCAAGCCTGCTCCCACTTCGCCGCATCAAAAAATTCGTTCATTTTTTTGCCTCCGTTTTTTATTGGATTTTAAAGAGCTATAATATCCGTAATCATGGCGTAAAAAAACGTCCGTTAAAGAACGTTTTTTATCGATTGCGCCAAATCGTAAATCGTTTGTTCGCGCAGGCGACGCTCCATCTTGTCTTCCGCATCCAATACGACCTTCTGAATGACGCATTCCGGACCGTGGTCCAGACTGCATTCGAAGAGCGACGTCGTGCCTTCGATCGCGTGGATGATGTCCAGGAACGATACTTGCTCCCAGCCGCGCTTCAGCCTGTAGCCCCCGCTAGCGCCGGAAGCGGACTCGATCATGCCCGCTTTGACGAGCTTCGTCAATATTTTGGATAAGTAGGTCGGCGATACGTTTTGTTTGTCGGCCAGCTGCTGCACGCCAATCGGCTTCTCCGGCGTGGCTACGGCAAGAAACAACATGCTATGAAGCGCGTAATTCGTTGCTTTGGAATATTTCAAGGATATCCTCCCTTCGAATCGATTATGGATATCATGAGTCTATAATAACTCCATTTCGTCATATCGTCAAATCGGCTGCTTCGCCTTGTTTCGGATCTTAAAAATGAACAACTTCGTCAAAGCTTTTGCCTTAATAATAGATGGGAATGCCAATATCGGATAATACCTGACTTTCCCGATCATTGTTATGCTGAAGCTGCGCAAACAGCACCGAGTCCGGATGATGAAAGTCCATGGCCCGGTGCTGTTTTGTCGTTAAACAAACATTAGAAAGGAGTGCACACCCGGTAAACCGGAATCGCAAAAACACAGGCAGCGACAACCAAAGAGAACGGCAGACGGTTCGGATTCAAGTACCCATTCCAACAATCGGGAGGTAATGTGATGAGAAGGAAGCTGATTTTCACCGCGTTGATGTTGTTTCTAATGATGGATGCAGTAGCGGCGGTGGCGGCGCCGAAGCTGAATACGTTCGAGAGGCCGGCCGCGGGCGGCGCCTATACGCTTAGCGAGTGGGGCTTCGACGGCTGGAGCGCGCCATGGGAGCTCGGGATGAGCAATCGCACCATGATCGATTCCGCCTACTCCCATACGGGAGGCAAGTCGCTGCGCGTCTTTTACCCGCAAGGACAAATCGGACCGGAAAATTCCGGCGCTCAAGCTCCGTTCACGCTGACGCCGGGGCAAGAATATTACTTGTCCTATTGGGTACGGTTCAGCAGCGATTTCAGTTGGGGGACGACGGAATACGCCGGCAAGCTCGGACTTGGACTGGCGGGCGGCGCCGCATGCTCCGGCGGTCAAGCTTGTACCGGCTATAACGGATTCAGCTCGCGAATTATTTGGCGCAGCGGCGGCCAAGCCGCCATCTATTACTACCATATGGGCAACGGCGGCCAATACGGCGATTACGCCATCCTCAAGAATAGCAACGGCTCCGACGTCTATTATCAGAAGGGGCAATGGATCAACATCGTTCAGCGCCTGAAAGTGAATACGGTAACCGGCGGCAACGCCAACCCCGATGGCCAAATCCAAATCTGGTACAACGGCGTGTCCGCCGCCAACATATCGGGTCTTCGTTTCGTTCGCAACGCGGACAAAGTGGATAAAGCTTACTTCTCCTCGTTCTTCGGGGGCGCTACGGCTTCCTTTGCGCCTGCTAATAACTCGTATGTCTGGTATGACGATATTAAGGTTTCCACGGCGAAGTCGGATATTTGCGAACTGGACGCGGGCGGCTGCGTCAGCAGGTTCTACCAGGCCGAAAACTATTCCAACATGTCCGGCGTCATGACCGAACCGACTCCCGATACGGGCGGCGGCCAGAACGTCGGAGGAATTGATGCGACCGATTGGATCGCCTTCAGCAATGTCTCCATCCCCACGGCCGGCACGTATTTAGTGGAATATCGGGTCGCCTCTCCGAACAATGGCGGCAAAATATCGTTGGACATCAATGCAGGCGGTACCGTGCTGGGTCATGCCGACGTCCCGAATACGGGCAGCTGGTCCACCTACCGGACGATAACGCAGACCGTCCAAATTCCGGCCGGCACCCATCAGTTCGGCATCTATGCGGTCGCAGGCGGCTTCGATATCAATTGGTGGAAGCTGACGAAGCTGTATTGAGCCGAGAAGTCGGCAGAAATAAAGGATTGAACTAGGGAATTGAAACAGCGACAGCCAAGGACAAGTAAAACGTCCCGGATTGTCGCTGTTTTATTGAATTAACATTCCTTGATCGCTTACTGAGTGTATTCGTTTGTTCCGGATTTAAGGGAATAAACCCGATTTTCTTTTCCCAGTTCTTTCAATCTTCCCGCCTGCATTGTTTACGACTTTCCTTGACGGAAATACCTTTTTGAATGGTGACTTCGTTTATTTCCACACCACTTGTATCGAGGGAAATAGTCCAGCAAACAACATGCATATTAAGATCAACTTATTCACAATTTTACGCCACCTCTGGAATTGCAGGATTACTGGTAGTATCCCCTTTGAGTAAACCTAAATTCCAATTTTGACGTAAACCGTATTCTAAGAAGTCCGTCGTTAATTTTAACGACCAGAAGAAAGGGGTACCTATTGGGGATAGCTTTAGCTTTATTTGTAATATGATCACCCTCAAAATAACGTAAGGCTCTCCATTCGTCTACGAGCAAGTACAACGAGAAAACCCGGCAAACGCGCCGCCTTTTCAGGCTGAGCGTCGTTGCCGGGCTGGATGACAAACTTGTTCTATCGTTGCAGCATGGTCTAACTTTACTGCTTAGTCCATCATTACAGCTTGCTTTTTCGAGACTTCCTTTAATCTTCGCCTCGGCGTTCAGTCCTCGGCTTCCGTTCTTAAATGAATCCACCTCAAAATCGCCGTTATCGCCTCTGCTCTTGATACCGTCTCATTCGGCGCGAACCGATTGCCGGCGCGGCCCGTCATGATGCCCAGCTCTTGAAGCAATCGCGTAGCCGGCAAGGCCCAGCTCGGGATGCTGGCTTCGTCGGCATAATCGTTGCCGTCAGCGCCTTCTGACGGTTCTGCACCGATTGCCCTTGCGAGAAGAACGGCAAGCTGCGCTCTGGTCAACTCGGCCTTCGGCCTAAAGCTGCCGTCTTCGAAGCCGGACATGAGACCAAGCTCATCGGCCAAGGCGATTGCTTTGGCCGCCCAGGTCGAGATCTGATCGCGATCCGTAAAGGCCGGCGGCGTGGAAGGCTCCTCCCCTGGACGCATGGCGTTCATGATCATGACGATGATTTGCTCTCTAGACACGCTCTGTTCAGGTTTGAACGATCCATCGCCAAATCCTTGCGCAATCCCCAAGCGAACCGCTTCTTCGATCTCGTTTTTCGCCCAATGTTTATCCACATCCTTAAACGGAGGCTGCGGTTTCGGCGAAGTCGTAGGAGCCGGTGTTGCGGTAGGCGTTGGTGTCGGTGTCGCCTTAGGCGTCGATGTCGGTGTCGCCGCAGGCGTCGGACTTGGCGATGCCGTTGGCGCCGTGGTGCTGCTTGGCGTAGGCGTCGGAGTCGGCCCCGTCGTCTCCGTTGGAGGCGTAGTCTCCTGTTCTGTCTCTTGCGTCACCTTGACCATGACGTAATCGTTGTTCGAAGTGAAGGATACTTCTTCTCCGTCATATACGACTTTCGCAGCTCCAGGCGCGTAGATGACGATCGTTGCATCCACCGTTTCCTCTTGTTCATTCAAAGCAACGTTAACCGTGTCGCCGCTGATCGAAGTCGTGATAGCCACTTCCTCCGAATCCAGCTCCGTTCCTTCCACGAAAGCATATTGCAGCTCTCCTGCAGCCGGAGCTTCGGAATGGTAGACGAACAGATGCGTGCGGCCGTCCACCATCCGTAATTCGATTTTGTCAGAGCCTAGCTTGCGGGCCGATTGAATCTTGCTCGTTCCGCTGAACGGCTCCAGAATGGAGACGAATTGCGCATTCCGCGCATTGACTCGGTTGACCACCATAGGCGTATAGGCGCCCGTGTCATTGCCCGGACCGGGAGATTCGCCCACGATCATCGTAGTCGGCTGTTGCTCCGAGCTTGTGAGGCTGAACAGCTTGAGCCCGTTGCCGGCCGCCGTGTTCCACTTGCCTTCCCAAACATCGTCGACCTCGGCCGATTGTCCGTTGCGGAAGAAGGAATACGCATCCTCCGTGCCGAGCGGTCCCTCCATGTCTTCCATCTCGGCATCGGTATCGAACTCTCCGATGCCGCGCAGGATCCAGTCGTATTGCCGCTCGGTCGCCGACTCCACCGAGAACAGGTCGATCGTATAGTCCGGCGTAACCGCTACGGTTCGCTCGTACTTGTTCATATTGTCGTAAGCTTTGCTTGACGTGTTCGTCATGATGCCAAAGCCCTCGGACGGCAGATACATCTTCGTTGGCTCGTACACTTCGACGTTGTTCACGTTCGGAATATTTTGCGTCTTGCCGTCGACGGCAACGGTATTATGGGAGAACGTCTTCTTGTAATAAGACGTGTACATCGAATTGCTATACGGCGGGATGCCGAGATCCGGCGCCAGTCGCTCTCCTTTCCCGAATAGATCGAGATGCAGCTTGTCCGGATGGCCGTGATAACCGCCATGCAAGCCGTAATCGACTAGCGCGAACTGCTGGTCGTTGCCTTCGCCCACCCGAAGCACGGAATGACCCAAGCCTTCGAAGTTCAAGCTTTCGGAGGGCAGGCTTCCCCCGCCTGCGATCGTCGGTTTGCCGTAAAACACGGCTTGCTCGCCCGCGATGCCGCTTGACGTATTGCCTGGAACGATATGTCCGCCCCGCGGCCTCCCATTGTCGACATACAATTTATTCAACAATGCTCCGTAGGTCGCATCTTCATACTCCGCATATACGCCCTCGTAATCCATCGGCACGACTCTTCCCGGCGCCCCTAGATTGGTAGGATATTTACCGGAGTCGTTGCTATTGATGATGCCTAAATCCGGATATGCGTACCGCAGCGTCGCGTCGAACGTCTTCTTGAAGCTCGCGTCGCCGAACAAATCGTACCCCATCTCCTTCAACGATTGCGCATGGAAGAACAACGCGGATTGCGCATAGAAATGGTAGCCGATCGCTCCTTCGTACCAGAAGCCGTCGGACAATACGCTGTTCGCCATTTGATAATCGAAGCCGCTCCGTCCGAGCACGGAGAAGTCCATAAGCGTCCGATCCTCCAGCGCCGCGCCGATCGCGCCAATGGCGGCGTTATGCCACGTTTGCCAGTTGGATTTCCCAACATCGTAGCCTTGCAGCGTCTTGGCGGAAGCCGCGAACAAATTCTGTTCGATGCCGTACGTTTCCGCATCGTTTAGCAAGCCGCTTGGTTTAATGAGATCGTATGCCTGCACGAGCTGAATCATTTGAACCGCTTCGTCCAGCGTTTGGTAGAACAGCTTGCCGTATTGCGCTTGCACCGGATAGCTAGGATACAGCTCCGAGTAGCGAACCAATATTTCCTTAGCCTTCTCCGCGTATGCCGATTCGCCCGTCAATGCGTATACGATGGCCAGTGTCCGTGCCGCCTCCGTATTCATCGTATGCGTCGTGAATCGCCATCCCGCATCTACCTGATCGCCTGTATAATACTGCCCATCGGCCTCGCAGAGATGCGAATGAGGCCAGTCGTAGTTAAACGTCAGCGTTACGTCGCCGCAGACAAACCAAGTCGTTTGGCCTGCGGGCTTGGTCGGATAATAGACCTCCCGGTCGAGCCACGCATCCGCTTTCGCTTGGATGGCATCCAGATAATCGGCTGCCCAGCCATCATTCTCGATTTTCGCTTTGGCTTCTTCTAACCGATCCCCGGTCGTCATGATGTACGGATGCTCTTTTGTCGCGACTCGCTTAGCTCCGACCGACACATTAAGCTCTAGCTTGACGACTTTTCCGCCGGAAACAGGCTGAACGACGAACACCGCTTTGCGGTTCTCGCCCGGCGTTGCGTTCTCCGGCACCTGCACCTCGAAATCGATATCCGTTTCCGCTCCGATCGCTACCGTTTCCGTCAAATCGTCGAATGATACATCATATCCAGCGCCGAACGTCGACTCTGCGCTCAACTGATAAGCCGACGCCGCTTCGCCGATGTTTTTGAGCGAGAGACTGTAATGCAAGACGCTGCCCGGCAGAGCGCTTTGGCTAATTTGTTTGATGGACGGTTCGACCACGTTTTTGGCTAACCCCAGCCCGTCGAAGTACAGCTTGTCGGTCGGATCCGGCGCGGGATCGGAACCGTACCATCTTGGATGTATAATGAGCTTGGTGATTTTGTCCAGATCGGCCGTCCCCGTCGAATTCAGAAACTTGTTATAGGGCAGTTCGATCTTCTTCCACCCCGTCCAGTCGACGAAGAAGGAGGTCATGAAATATTCGTTGGCAGGCGTAGCGGGATCATTGGCGTACAACACGAAATACACTTTTTTATTCGATGCTTTCTCCGAATATAGCCAGAATTCGATCTGGTCATAGCTCTTCCAAGCGGTTCCCGCAATATTGTTAATGTCGATCGGTACCGTAGGATCCGTCCATAGTCCCGAGCGGGTGCCTAGAACGGGATGCTCGGTCGACAAGGACGTATTCGTCCAGCCCGTGAAGCTCTCGGTGTCGCTAATCGGGAAGCTGCTGGCTCCTGATAGATCGATGAGATAGGAATAGGCGGACAGCTCGCTTTCGTTGCCGCCGCTTACCGCTTTGGCTACGATCGTCGCGCTGTCTCCGACCGTAATCGGAGCGCTGTATAGGCGATAAGCGGAATCATCCTCGTCCTCGTATTTATAGAAGATTTGAGCGTCTTCCGTCTCCGCCGATAAGGTTACGGTTTTCGCTTCGGCATAGGTGCCGGCGGCAGGAGCGGCCATGACCTCGCCAACATAATCCGGATCAATTTCCACGTTGTAAGAATACGTCGTTTCCTCGCTGTCGACGCCGTTCAAGGTCGACTTGACGACGAGCTCGGTGTCCTCCGTCAATTCAAGCGTGCCCGTATAAGGCAGGAAGTTGACGTCAATGCCTAGTCTCTTGTACGAAAGGCTCGTCAGACCGGCAGGCGCGGAGGCGCTGGCCACGTTCACTTTGACTTTGTTCATATAGGTGCCGCTCGGCTTGTCCGCAACGGCCGGAAGCAAATTCCCGGTCCCCGTCACCCGGAAATCGTCAAGGTACATTTGCAGCGTAGCATCCAGAGTCGTTCCTCCGATCCCCGCCTGATCGAACCGTAGGTAGTCGAGCGGTCCCCACGCTTTTACGGAAGGTGAACTCATTTGCGTTTTCACGGCGGAAAGCGGCACTTCGATTTGCTTCCATCCCGTCCAGTCGAGCGGAATTCTATAGAAGTAATAGTTCGAGGCGTCTCCCTTCATGAAGAACCGAATTTGGAAAGGCTTGTCAGCCTGGTCTCCGGAACGGGCCTTTACGTTATAGGCCCAAAACTTTAAGGTCGTAAAGCCGTTAAGATCTACGTTGGGGGCATGCTTGGGATAAATAAGCGCGGAACCGGCAACATGGTTCGGCGGATTGGCCGCATCCGGAATGGCGAACAGCCACTTCTTGGAGCCCGTGCCTTCCCGTACGAATGCGGGGTCCGAGTTCGCAACGAGAGCAATGCCCGCCGTTCCCGTCGTGTCGCCCGTCTGGTTGGTCGCCGAATCCATATTGTTAAGCCGTTGGTCCAAATTGACCGTCACTCCTGCCGCTTGAACGTCCCGCGGAAAGGCGATGCCTGCCGCGCCGATCAAAGTGAAGAGCAGGGAGAAAACAAGCAAGGAAGATAATGGTTTCAAAAAACGCGATAATGACACTTCATCTCATCCTTTCGCTTTTGGGAGGTTGTTAAAGAACAAGCCTCGTTAAAGCTAACGAGGCTTGTTGGACGTACGGTATGACGAGAGATTTACTTCACGGCCGCAAGCGCGCGCTCGTGAGCGGTTTTGTACAAAGCTACGATCTCTTCGTAGCCCAGCTTCTTCTGCTCCTCGACGAAGTTGCTCCACTCGTCGAAGCTGCGCGTGCCCATGATGAACTTCGCGAAGTTTTCATCCCGGTTGCTGTTGAGCGAATCGCCTTTGGTGCTCAGAATTTGTTGCTCGTCCGGGGTAAAGGAAACCGTAATTTTCGGTTCGCTATCGTACTTAGGCGCTTCCGCGTAAGCCGCTTTCAGCTCCGGCGAAGACAAGGAAATGTGCGCGTCGTAATCGAACCATGCATACGTGCCGTCTGTCGACAGCCCCGTCTTCTTGCGCATGTCAGCTACGTCGGCATATTTCTCGATAAACGCTCCGTTCGATGAGGTTTCGCCCTCTACGCCCCAGCTCGCCAGCTTCTTGCCTTCCTCGGAGTAGAAGAAGTCGATGTATTTCACGACGTCTTCGATTTTGTCCGTCGTGGAAGCGATCATAAAGCCTTCTTCGCTTGTTTGCGTATAGGCGTTCTTCTGCGGTCCGCCGTCCCAACCGGCTGGCGGCGCCATGAAATTCATATTGAACTCGGGATTAGCTGGACGAAGCGCGTTGTTGTAGAAGTCGATTCGGCCGATGTAATCAAGCGTGACGAAGGCGCGGTCCGTCGATACGATATCCTGCCACATCTTCGTGTCGATCGTCAGGAAGTCCTTCGGAATGAGTCCTTCTTTGTAGAACTTGCTGAAGTATTCAAGCATCGTCTTGTATTCGTCCGCAATCGCAGCATACTTCCACTCGCCGGTAGCAGAGTCGAAAATGACGCTTGCTTTCGCAGCCTCTACATCGGCGGATACGTTGAAGCCCGCGCCGAAGTCGTAGAAGTAACGAAGACCGTTGCGCACCGTAAGCGGATAGCTGTCCGGATACGCCTCCTTCAGCGTTTTCAGAACCGTATGAAGCTCGTCCCATGTTTGAGGCTGCTCCAGCCCGAGCTTCTTGAAGATGTCTTCGCGGTACATCCATACCCGGCGGTTCGTATCGCCAATGCCCTGGTTAGGCGTCATGTACATTTTGCCATCCGCGGAGATAAAGTTCTGCACTTCTTGCGGGTACTTCTCCATAAAAGCTTTGAAGTTCGGCATTTGGTCTACATAATCCAGAATGTTGGCCAGCGCGCCCTGCTGACCGAACTTGTCCGCCGCCGCTTTGGATTGAATCCACATCAGATCGGGCATTTCGCCGCCGGCGACCGCCAGGCTGACGGCATCCTCGAGCAAATTGCCGGACGGAAGCTGGATGTCGAGCGTAACCCCCGTTTTCTCCTTGATCATATCCCATACCATCCAGTTCTCGTCGTACGGCCAGCTTGGGTTGCTGTAATTCAGGAAGGACAGCGTCGTTTCCTTGAGCGGCTCGCTTGTCGCGCTCGCTCCATCGCTCGGCTTGGCAGACGCGCTTGCATCCGGCGTGTTGACTCCGTTGGTGTTGCCCGAGCAAGCTCCTAGCGCCAGACTGGATCCAAGCACCGTCGCTAGCATTGCCGTTGACCATTTTTTCTTCATGTTTTGCCCCACTCTCCCTGGTTTGTTGTAACACCTTTTATTGCCCGCTTGCCTTTGTTGCTTCCCATAACTCCTATATTAACCTTTGACCGACCCGATAAGCGCCCCTTTTGCAAAATACTTCTGGAGGAACGGGTAGACCAAAAGAATGGGAACCGTCGTCACGATTATCGTAGCGTACTTAAGCGATTCGTCGACGATCAAGCTGTCGCCGCCGATATTGCCCGCGCCGTTCGCGCCGCCTGCGCCTTGGAGAACCATGTTGCGAATAATGACCTGAAGCGGGAGCAAGTCCGCATCGCGCAGATAGAGCAGCGCGGAGAAGAAGTTGTTCCAGATCGCCACGCCGTAGAAAAGCCCGATCGTAGCTATGATAGCGCTGGAAAGCGGCAGCACCAGCCGGAAGAAGATGCCGATGTCCGTCAATCCGTCGATTTTGCCCGACTCCTCCACCTCTTGCGGCATGTTCGTAAAGAACGTGCGCATGACGATGAAATTCCAGGAGCTGACGGCCGTCGGGATGACCATCGCCCAGATCGTATCGATCAAGCTGTAGCTCTTGACCACCAAGAAGGTAGGGATCATGCCGCCGCTGAAAAACAACGTGACGACGATCATGATCATGAAGGGACGCTGAAACAGCATCGTTTTCTTCGACAGCGCGTAAGCGCCTGCCGCGGTTACGAATAACGAAATCGTCGTGCCGAGCACGGTATATAGAATCGTATTGATATAGGCTTGGCCGATATCGGGATTGTCGAATACGGCCGAATACGTGTTGAACGTAAACTCCTTGGGCCACAAGAACACCTCGCCTCTCAGTACCGGAACGGTGCCGCTTAATGACACGGCGATCATATAGACGAAAGGATACAAGGCAGATAATGCGACGCAACCAATAATGAAATAAATGGCGGCATCGAAGATCGTAAATTTAGCTTTCATGCTCGTTCTCCCTTCCTACCATAAGCTGGTGCTGCTGACTTTGCGGCTGATCCAGTTCGCGCTTAGTATGAAGGCCAGGTTGACGATGCTCGTGAATAGATCGATCGCCGTGCCGTAGCTGTAATTCATGGACTGGATCCCCGTTCGGAAGACGTAGGTGCTAAGGACGTCCGCCGTATTGTAGATGGACGGGTTCAGCATGAGCAACACCTTCTCGAAGCCGATATCAAGCACTTGGCCGATATTAAGGATGAACAAAATAATGATCGCCGAGCTGATGCCGGGTATCGTGATGTGGCGCAGCTGATGCCAGCGGTTTGCCCCGTCGACTCTCGCGGCCTCGTACAATTGAGGATCGATGGCGCTAAGAGCGGCAAGGTAGATGATCGTCTCCCAGCCGATATGCTGCCAAATGTCGGAGAGCACGTACAACGACCGGAAGTAATTCTCGTCCTGCATGAAGTTAATCGATTCGTAGCCGAGCCACTCGACGACGTTGTTCACGATTCCGTTCGACGGCGACAGGAACAGGAACATCATGCTGACGACGACCACGTTGGAGATGAAGTGAGGCAGATAGCTGATCGACTGCGCCACCCGCTTCACGACCTGCAGCCTGACTTCGTTAAGCAGCAGCGCCAGAATGATCGGCGCGGGAAATCCGAAAATGATTTTGTAGAAGCCTAGCAGGATGGTGTTGCGCAACAGCTTAAGAAAGTCGGGACTCTCGAAAAACAACGTATAATATTTGAGCCCGACCCATTCGCTTTCCCATACGCCCTTAAACGCGTTGTAATCCTTGAACGAGATCAGGATGCCAAACATCGGAACGTACTTGAACATAATGTAGTAGATTAGCGCGGGTAGAAATAAGAGAAGCAGGTATTTGCTTCGGTTGAATCTGCTTGCGAATTGCGCCATTCCTTATCCTCCTGTCTGATCTGCTCTTGCCTGTGCCACTAACGATACGGCGTTGTGGCCGCTTTGGACAATCGCCTGTGCTTGCGAAACCTTGCAATAATGCGAGCATCCGCATAACGGTTAATGATCTTAATTGTTGCGAAGCGGTAAACGCCGCAAGATGGGCCTATATCTATAGGACGACGCGTCTTCCGCTCTCCGCGCTTTCGTTGGCCGCTTCGAGAAACCGGATGATCGCCAGCGTCTCTTCCGGCTTGATCGGAGATGAGCCGCTCCGGAAGAAGGCGACGATCTCCTTCATCAATGTAGCGAGATACGGAACGCCGGCCGACATATCGTCCATTCGGATAGAGCCTTGAGCCCGGTGCACGACGCCGCCAAACCGATCGTTTCCCGTCCGAAAGCCTCTCGCCGTACCGATCCGACCATCCTCCCACTCTCCGACGACGATGTCGCTCGTCTCCGTTCGCTTCGCCGTGACGGCGACGCAACGGGTACCCATTGTCCGAAACAACATTTCCGCCGTATGGATGCCATACCAGAAGTAGCCCGGCTGGGTCGGCTCCAGCTCCATCGGTCCGTGAAAATCCGCGCCTTCGATAGGACCGAGCGCCGAATCGTCCAGCGTCTCGATTAGTCGTCCGGCATACCGCAGCGCGGAGCAGCTCAGCACGGGAACACCAGCTAATTCGGCCAGATGCATCATACGCGCGGCTGCCCTGCTATCCAGCGCAAACGGCTTATCGACGAAGATCGGTTTACCGTACGCGACTAGCCGGCCGAACAACTCTTCCCTGCCTCTGCCGTCCACCGCCTCCAGCATCCAAGCGTCTACCCGCTCCGCTGCCTCGTCCAAGCTGCCCAGCATAGGCACGCCGTATCGGTCCCTTAACTCTCTCAGAAACCGGTCGTAACGGGCATAGCTCATGGCGAAGTCCGGAGATGGCTGTCCCGGCCATGCCGCTGCGAGCCTGGCTCCGCCAATAGCCTCGGTCCCGGCCTCGTCATGCAGAAGCTTGGTGAACGCGACGACGCGGGTATTGTCTATCCCGGCCAGCCCGATACGGATTGGCGTTTGGCTCTTAAGTTCGTCTGCGGACATCATGGATGTATGCCTCCCGCCCGTTGCCGGCATCCAACGCTACTTCCGCTCCAAGCTCGCTTGAGCGATACAATCCTTCGACCGCCGCGACGACGCTGCGGGAATAAGCCATGGAGCATTCCGGCTCTTCCCCGTTCTCGATCGCATGGACGAGATCTTGAATCTGCATGGCCAGCGGCTGACCCGGCTTATCCGCTTGCACCTCCGTATAGGCGCCGCCCGTGCTAGTCCATACGCCGATTCCGGTCCTCAGCAGCATGCTGCCTCTCGTGAACAGCAGCTCGGTTTCGTCGACGGCCGCTCCGGGATACCCGGACTGGCAGATGATCGCGGGGATGCCCGCCGTGGTTTCCAAATACGCAACCCCTCCGCCTTCCACGTCTCCCCGGCCCAACCCGTAATCGACGGAGGCTCGAACCTTCGCGATCGTATCGTTCGTCAGCCATTGGATTTTGTCGATGGAATGCGAGCCCAAATTCGTTAAGATGCCTCCGCCAGCCTTGGCGCGTTCGAAGAACCAATCGGGTCGCTGGGGTTTGTCGTAAGGCAGGTGGCGCCGATCGTTAATCATGACGAGCCTGCCGAGCTCGCCGCTTTGCAGCAGATGCTTGGCAAGGCGATTTTCCGGCGAATAATGCTGCGTATGGCCTACCATCAGCGTAACCTCGGACTTCCGGACGGCCGCTTCGATTTCGTCGCATTCGGCCACGCTCATCGCCATCGGTTTCTCGAGCAGCACGTGGCAGCCTATCTCCGCCGCAAAAACGGCCGACTCCTTATGCAAGTAATGAGGCAACGTAATAATCGCGATATGCGGCCGTTCCGTCTCGAGCATGGTCTTATAATCGGTATAAGAATGAATGTCGTATTGGGCGGCTAACAACCGCGCGCGATCCTCCGAGATGTCGGCTACGGCGCAAGCTTGTACACCGTCCATGGCTTTGATGGCTTCCAGGTGCGAGGCCGCGATCCCCCCTCCTCCGACGACCGCGATCCGATAGATGTCTTTCATAGGTTTCCCCCCTCTTCGTATTATCCGGTGAACATCGTACCAAGACTTGGCGCGTCCGTGTATCGTGGGATCTTCGTTTCCTTCGCCGATTTCCGCCAAACACGAGATATTTGACCTATTTCGTAAGAATGGACAAGGATCGTAAGCGTTGATTATTGAGCCCTCGACATGCCCTCGTGCTATACTCATTTATATGGATTCGGTAAAGCTGAACGCTTAATGAAAGGAATTGTGACATGAAGCGAATGATCTCGTTGCTTAAGATTTCGAACAACCAGCTGTCACTTTTTTACACCCTGTTCTGCAGCTTCATCGCCATTATTTTGCTTCTCGTTTCTATTAATCTGGCGTCCTATTCGTTCTTCCGGGATCGGATCAAAGACGAGATTATCATTAACAGCGGTTTGAATCTGAACACGACCGTGACGAACTACGAGAAGCACTTCAAGCTCATGCGCAGCTTCATGTTGGGGTACCTGTTCGAGAACGATACCCAAATCATGAAGAGCGGCACCAGCGCGATGCATTACGACATCGTGACCCGGGTCCAGCGGGAGCTGCAAAACACGATGAACAACTCGCTCTTTTATTTGGACAACATCATTTATTTCTTTAAAGACACGGGGTTTGTATTCGATCGGGACGGTACCCGCAACGCGGCTACGATGTTCTCGAAATTTTACGTCAGCGAACCGTATACGGCGGAATTCTGGAAGAAGCAGGTAGAGAGCGTAGACAGCTTCAAGGTATATCCGACGACCGTGTTTCGTCAGGAGACGGCTTTCGAGCAATTCTCGCATGGGATGATGACGCCGATTCTGATCAAGAGCGCGTATGACGACAGACTGGCCTTTATTCTGCTGCTCAAGAGCGCCAAGGCGTACGAGGCCTTCCATCAACCCAAGCCGGGAAGCAATCTGCTCATATTGGACGAGGACCGGAACCTCCTGTTCAGCTCTTCGCAAGAAGCGGCATTGCCGAGCAACCTGCAAGCCACGGATGTGCTGACGGGCAACGGTTACGTGAAAGCGGACGATACCTTCTACTTCTACCGGACCGGGGCGGAGACGGGGTTTACCTACTTGGAAATCGTGACGGACCGCGGCTTGACCAATCAGCTTCGCAGCTTGAACACGCTGATGTTCGTCTTGCTTGGTCTGTCCATCCTGATCAGCCTTGCCGTCTCGTTTATCATCGCGAGAAAATTCCATAATCCGCTCGCCAAGCTGATTAAATCCATTCAAGCTTACAGCGTCCTTGGCGGGCCCGGCGCCGCCAGCAGCCGGATCAAGGAATTTAATATGCTCCACTCGACGCTGCGGGATCTTTCGCGTTCCAACGAACAGTTTCACCTTGACCTTCAGGCCAAAAATTCGATGCTTCAGCAATTCGCTTATATGTCCAAGCTTAAGAAGATCGGCGGAGCCGCCGGCCTGGAAACGTCGATGGACGAGGACAGGCCTTATCGGATCGTGTTGTTCCAGTTCGACTTCAAGGAGAGATTCCTGCTGGAAATCTCGAGCTCGCCGCATCGGGCTTTCAATACGTACAAGGAGCTTATCGACGCCCATTTCTCGAGCCTGTACGAGGAGTCGCTCACCTTCCAGCTGGAAAAGGATCAGATACTGTCCATTCTCTTCCTGAACGAGGAGCAGGCGGAAGCGCGGGAAGCGGATATTCGCACGTTGATCCGAATCTTCGACGTCGATTCTTCGTATTGCAACTTCACGATCGCGCCTAGTCCGGTACGCAAGCATGCGACGGATTTTGCCGAGACGTACCAGAACGCGCTTGATCTGATCCGCCAGCGGATGCTGGGCGAAGAGGTTCAAATCATAACCGAATGGCAGCCGCATCCTTCGCTGCTTATCCCTACCCCATCCGAGGAGACGGAATTGGCCGCCAATTTGCAAGCAGGCGTGGAATCGGTGACGATACCGCTCGTGGAGAAGCTGCTCGATCAGCTTGATCGGGCAGGCGCGATGGCCACGCAGTTCCAGGAATTTTCCAAGGATATCGTCAACCGGGCGATCAAGGCGATGTACGCGCAAAATATATCCGTCAATGCCGTAACCGATGGCAGCGCCGTGTACGAGCAATTGAAGTCTTGCCATACGCTGGAGCAATACAAGTCGTTTTTCCGAAAGTTTCTCACGCGCGCGGCCGTTGCCATTCAAGAAAAGAAGTCGGGCTCGGACGCGATCACGAAATTCGTCATCGAATACGTGGAGGCGAACTACGGGGGGGATCTGTCGCTGGATGCCATCGCTTACAAGCTGGGCATTACGGGGCCGTATCTATCCAGCTACTTTAAAGAGAAAACGGGCACGAACTTCAGCGATTACATCTACACCGTTCGCATGAATAAAGCAACGGAAATGCTGATCGAGACGGATTTGCTGATCCAGGAAATCGCTTCGCTCGTCGGCTATTTCACCGTCGCTTCTTTCAACCGCGTCTTTAAGCGGTATACAGGCATGACGCCGAGCGAATTCCGACGGCAGAACAAGAAATGGGAGGAACAATCATGACCCGCCAACAAGTGCCTCTGGCGCAAGCCGTAACGATTCTGCAAGGCAACGCGTTTACGCATCGTCCCCAGCATCCCATCTGGTTATCCATGGCTCATCCGGAGCCCAGGCTGCCTGGCGCGATCCGTCGGATGTTTCCCGGCCAAGAACCCGAATTAGAGCCATTTTCCGCCGAATGGCCATATGCCATGTATTGGGGGCCTGCCGGCGACCGCGACAAGCTGTTCCGAACGTCTTCCGAAAATTCAGTACCCGAGCAAGGATATCGGCTAAAAATGGCTGGCGAAAGTATTTGTCTGGTCGCACATGACGCGGCTGGGTTGTTTTATGGCTTGCAGACGGTCAAACAGCGACTGGATTGTCGGTCCTCCGAGCCCGAAATGCACGGAGTCGATATCCTGGATTATCCGGATACGCCAATTCGCATGATGAACTACGACTTCCGTCAGACGTTCTCGAAGCCGCATCGTCTCATTGCCTACATCGCCAAGCTTGCCGAGCTTAAAGCAAACGCCTTGTTAATCGAATACGAAGACAAGTTCCCCTTCGAAAGTCATCCAGGCCGAGAATTCGCGCATCCCAAGCATGCTCTGACCGCCAGGGAGTTCGAGCAGCTGAAGTCGGCCGCGCACGAGCATTTTATCGATATCGTTCCGCTGCAGCAGTCGCTTGGCCATCTGGAGTACATACTCGGCCGTGAAGAATACCGCGATCTGCGCGAGACGGAAGTATCGACCGGCGAGCTATGCCCGCTTAAGGAGGGATCGTACGAGTTGGTGACGGGCTTATTAAAGGAAATGGCCGAGCGTCATCCCCATTCCCGCTACCTGCATCTCGGCTGCGACGAAGTATACAGCTTATGCGAGTGCCCGGACTGCAAAGCGCAATTCGGCGCCTCGAGGCATGAAGCTTTTGTTTATTTCGTCAACCGGTTAATCGAATTCGTCTGCAGTCTGGGCAAGCTCCCGATCATTTGGCAAGACATGCTCGACGACAACTGTCCCGATGCGGTACTTGCTCAATTAGATCCGCGCGCTACGGTCATGATCTGGCATTACAACGGCAAGAACATCGAAGGACTCGTCTCTCCCCTGGCTGCTCGCCTTCGTTCATATGGCATCGATGTATGGGGAGCGCCGGCGGTGCGCTGCTTCGACCGCAAGGACGACCAGAACTATCCCCTCGTCGAAGCGCGATTATCGAATATTAGCCAATGGAGCGAGGTCGCGAACAAGCTCTCGCTCGCCGGGCTCGTCGGGACGAACTGGACAGCCGTGTTTAGCTTGGGCGTGCCCTACGGTATATTCGAGACGACTTGGTATACGATGGCCTATTTCGCCGATCGAAGCTGGAATCGCGGAATCAGGGACGCGGAGGATCGTTTTATCGACCGATTCCTCTCCTTCTTCCATGGTATCGCTCCTGAACAAGCGGCTGCGGCTGTCGGGTCCTATTCGGACGAGGATTATTATGTACTGGCGCCTAAGCTAGCAGCAATAGCCGGCAGGAACGCCGACATTCTGGAGCTGATCGGTGTCATGCTGCAATACGAGACGGCAGCGGACCGATCCAGAACGATCCACAAATACGCGTATCGCCATACGCTTTATCCCGATAGCGAAGCGGAATGGACATCGCTAATGAACAATTACCGGATTACGCGTACGGGATTGACCCGTTCGCGAGAAAGAATGGCAGCGCTACTCGCCCTCTATCAGCCTGAAGATATGGCCCAGCATTATATCCTTTCGCGCTTTTACGTGCATGACCATCTCGAGGAAAGCTTGTACAAGCCGATGGGGCTTGTCTGCACAACCTCATCCCGGTAAGAGCTAATCTACAAATGAAAACAGATACAGCCCAGGTTGAGAACGTCTCCTGGGCTGTATCTGTTTTATTATTTGCTCCATGCGAACATCGTTTTTTATTTTATGGGGAAGCTCTGCGATATACGGACTTTCCCGCTACGAACGTTTCTTCGATCGATAAACCGCCCGCTTGGTCCGGGTAACGAAACAACGTCAAGCTTGCCGGCGCTCCGGCCGACAATGCCGGCGTCTCCGCCAGTTGCAAGGCGGACGCCGGGCGAATCGTCACCGCTTCCATCGCATCGGCTAGAGAGCAGATTCCGGCTTTCAGAACCGTTTCGATCCCTTCGTTCAGCGCTTGCACCGAGCCCGCGAGCAAGGCAGGATTCGCCTGCATCCGCAAGGCTCCGTTCTCCGACAACACCACTTCGTCGCCAATGTCGCTGCGATAGACGCCGGGGGCGGCGCCGCCGAACCGGACTACGTCGCTCACAAATATAAACCTTCCCTGCTTGGCTCGCATCATCGACTGCAGAACGTTAGGACGCACATGATGGCCGTCGGGGATCAACGTCGCCCACAAAGCGTCTTCGCCGAGCTGCTCCCATATATAATTGGGATGGCGAGGCAATAGAGGATGCGCTCCGTTGCCCAGATGAGTAGACATCGTTGCGCCTGCCCGGACGGCTTCGCGAATGATCGCGCCGGATGCCGCCGTATGGCCGATGCTTACCGTGACGCCGGACTCCGTCAGGCGGCGGATAAACGGGATTGCTCCCTCGCGCTCAGGCGCGATCGTCACAAGCCTGATCCGACGACCGCATATTCGCTGCCACTCCTCGAATTCGTCCCAGTCGGGATCCCGGATATGCTCCCCGGGATGAGCGCCTCGCGGGCCTTCCTCACCCGACAAATAGGGACCTTCCAGATGGATGCCAGGCGTGGTCCAACGTTCCTCTTTCGATGCTCCTTCCATATACTCCCGATAAGCATGCAGGCTTGCGGAGATCCGCTCCCGGCTTGCCGTTATGATCGTGGGGTAATAACGCGTCACGCCTCTTCTCCACATAGCTTGCGTCACTCCGGCAAAGTCAGCGGCCGACGTGTCCGGTTTATTGAAGTCGAAGCCTGCATAGCCGTTGACCTGCAGATCGATCCATCCGGGGGAAATCCAGGGTGCGCGGGACGGATCGTCTATCAGCTCGATCGCCTCGGCGATCGTCGAGCCGTTCAGTTTTATTTGCGCCAATGTTCCGGTATCGGGCCTGACGCCTCTAACATGCAAATGCGACACCTTCCTTCTTAATCGTTGCCGTCGTAAGCCTCCCTATCGACATACAGCGTGCAGTTCGGATGCGTTCGGAGGATCGTCGCGGGATGGCTCTCCGATATCGGCTGCGTTAAAGCTGCCGCGACCGCTTGCCGCTTAAGCGGTCCCGGAACGACGCAAAATAGGCGCGTACCGGACATTAGCGCCGGAATCGTAAGCGTCAACGCCGTTGTCGGCACCTCGTCGATCGCGCTAAAGCAGCCGTCGTTGACTTGCTGCCGCCTGCATGCTTCCTCCAGCTCGACGACCTTCACCAGCTGCGGATCCTGAAAGTCCGCGACGGGCGGATCGTTAAACGCGAGATGTCCGTTTTCCCCGATGCCAAGACAAACGATATCGATCGGACGCTCGCGCAGCAGCCCGGAGTACCTCGCACACTCTGCTGCCGAATCGGCGTTGCCGTCTATAAGGCGTACGGATCCCGGCTTCACTCGGTCGAACAACGCATCCTTCAAAAATTGGCCAAAGCTCTGCGGCGCGCCGGCGGGCAGCCCAATATATTCGTCCATGTGCAGCGCTTCGATCCGATGCCAAGGAAGATCGTCCCGCGAGGCCAATGCGGACAGCACTTCGTTCTGGGACGGCGCGGCCGCGAAAACCATACGAATGGCTTCTTTACGCGCCAGAGCCTCCGTTATATAATCCGCGATATCGTTAGCAGCGCCGGCACCCATCTGCGAACGATCGGCGAATACCTTGACGTTAAGGCGATCGGCTTGAAGCTCGGATACCGGGACGGGGAACTCGGCTAAGCGTTTCTCGTACTTGGCATATGTTCTCCAAGTGCCATACCCGAGCTTGCCGTAGAAATCCACGAACGGCGTTGTATCGATGACGATCGACCGGTTCCCTCTCTCGAGCAAATAATGGATGGCCGCTTGTACGATCGAGATGCCGTATCGATAGCCTCGATAGCCTTCGTCGATTCCGAGCGGACCGATGCCGCCGAGCGGAGCACCGAATGCTTGCGCCCAGTAGATGTTCTGGGCAAGCAATGGAGACTGACCGTCGTTCATTCGGCAGAACCCGATCACCTCGCCATCCCGTTCCAGCAGCACGTATTCCCTTCCCGTTCCGCCGCGCTTCCAATATTCGCGGTGCTGATAATCCCAGGCCCCTGGGAAGCAACGGGACATAAACGCTTCCATTCGTGTCCGGTCGGAGCCCGTCGCTATCGATAACGAAGCGCCGTGCAACTCGGGTAGCTCTATCTTTTCGCCATCCGCATAGTGGTTGACCAGATCGTATACTTCTTCTCGATATGAATAGCCGCGCTTCTCGAACCATTGCTTCGCGTCGGTCTCCGGCTCGGGCAACCCGGGAAATAGCCGGCTCTGCAAATCGTTGCCCAGCATGATTCGACGGGCGCCGTGTCGGCGCAGCGCGTCTTCCGCCCTGCGCAGCAGCTCACTTCCGATGCCCTTGCCGCGTGCCGGCTTTGCGACGAGCAGAGCCTGAATCCAGCCCAAGTCGCGCGGTATGCCGAACGGCTCCAGCTCTTCCCTCCAGCCTTTTGCGATCACGAACCCGATGATCCCTTCTAATTCATCCATTGCCACCCAGGACCCTTCGCGAAGCCAATTGGGGTCATGATAGACGTTCTGCTCGATAAGCCGGTCCCTGAGCGGGAACAGCTCCGTCCATTCTCGATTCCACAAGGATAGAATTCCGTTTCTATGTTTTTCCGTCAATGGCTCCATGCGCATGAGCTTGCCTCCTCGCTAGTCGACTGCTGATTTCGGATCTCTAGCGCAACTTTACCCGATATGAGACTTCTATCCAATAAGCAAATCTTTCGAAACTTCTTACATTCCTCGTTCATGGGAAGTCCGATCTTGCGATACCAGATTTTTGTTTCAACAACCAGGCAAATCGACTATAATCGATATGGTTTGACATACTCGGCCTGCTTCCGCAAGGACCCGCGCTATCATCAGGAGGTATCATGCTTGCCCTCGCTTTAATCTTATTTCTGGTTACGTTGGTTTTCGTTATTTGGCAGCCCAAGGGGTTAAGCATCGGTTGGCCGGCGGCCGGCGGCGCGTTGATCGCGTTAGCTTGCGGCGTCGTCTCGTTCGGAGATATTTGGGACGTGACCGGGATCGTTTGGAACGCCACTTTGACGTTCGTCGCGATCATTCTCATCTCGCTTATTCTCGATGAAATCGGCTTCTTCGAGTGGGCGGCCCTCCATATGGCTCGGCTTGCCCGGGGCAACGGCAAACGAATGTACGTTTATGTCATCTTGCTCGGAGCTGCCGTATCGATCTTCTTCGCCAACGACGGCGCCGCTTTGATCTTGACCCCCATCGTGCTGGCCATGGTGCGGGCGCTGAAGTTCGACGACAGATTGATCCTGCCCTATATTATGGCAAGCGGCTTTATTTCGGACACGGCATCGTTGCCGTTCACCATCAGCAACTTGGTTAACATCGTTTCCGCCGACTTCTTCGACATCGGCTTTGCCGAATACGCGAGCCGAATGATCGTGCCGACGTTCTTTTCCGTAGGCGCGAGCTTGCTTGTGTTGTTTCTCTACTTCCGGCGAAGCATACCGGAGCGTTACGAGCTGGAGCTCAAAGAACCGATATCGGCTATCAAGGACAAAAAGCTGTTTCAATGGTCATGGGTCGTGCTTGGCCTCTTATTCGTGGCGTATTCCGTCAGCGAGCTTATGCCGGTGCCGATCTCGATCATCGCGGGAGCGGCGGCGATAGTGTTTGTCGCGCTCGCAAGACGAAGCCAAGCGGTCCGAACCTGGCCGCTCGTTAAACAAGCGCCATGGACGGTCGTCATCTTCTCCATCGGCATGTACGTGGTCGTTTACGGCTTGCGCAATGTAGGGCTGACCGATGAGCTCGGCCGCGTGTTCGAGTGGCTGGGGGACCGCGGATTGTTTCTGTCCACGATCGGTGCAGGTTTTATAGCGGCGATCTTATCGTCCGTCATGAACAATTTGCCCACGGTCATGATCGATGCGCTCGCGATTCAAGGCACTGAAACAAGCGGCATGATTCGCGAGGCTTTGATCTATGCCAACGTAATCGGCTCCGATCTCGGACCCAAGATGACGCCGATCGGCTCTCTGGCTACGGTATTGTGGCTCCATGTCTTGGCCCGGAAAGGCGTCCGAATAGGCTGGGGCTACTACTTCAAAGTCGGCGTCTTGCTTACCGTCCCCACGTTGTTCATCACGTTAATCGGTTTGTATCTCTGGTTGGCCTTATTGGATTATTTATGGTTATAATGCGACCTACAAAGGAGGATTCCAATGGCGATATCCATTTTGATTTTTGTAGTTGCCGGTCTTGCGGAGATTGGCGGCGGATACCTCGTCTGGCTCTGGCTGCGAGAGTCGAAATCTTACTGGTATGGAATTGCAGGCAGCATTCTTTTGGTTTTTTACGGCATTATTCCTACCTTGCAGAGCTTCCCCCTCTTTCGGCAGGGTATACGCGGCTTACGGCGGAGTTTTTGTCGTGCTTGCCGTCCTCTGGGGTTGGCTCGTCGACCGCAGGGCGCCGGATCTATACGATTGGATCGGGGCCGCGGTATGCATCGCGGGCGTCTCGATTATGTTATGGGCGCCTCGCGGATGAACCAACAAGCCTTGCAAGCCGGGTTGAATTCGGCTGCAAGGCTTGTTTCATTGTAAACCCATTATGTCAACAAGAGACTTGGCAAGGCGCCTTGCCAAGCCCGCCCTTGAATTAGACGTTTACCGTATATTTGTCGCGCGAAATCGTTGTCGCCTCCACCATGTTGCGAAGCGAAGCGACCGTCTCCTCCAACCCGCGCGTCTTGAGGCCGCAATCCGGGTTGATCCAGAACAGCTTAGGGTCGAGCACGCGCAAAGCGCGATCGATCATGACGGTCATCTCTTCCACGCTCGGCACGCGGGGGCTATGGATGTCATAGACGCCGAGTCCGATGCCGAGGCCGTACGTGTTCTCCTCGAAGCTATGAATCAGCTCGCCGTGGCTGCGCGACGTCTCGATCGAGATGACGTCCGCGTCCATCGCTTCGATGGAATCGATCATGTCATGGAACTCGCAATAACACATATGCGTATGGATCTGCGTCGTCGGCTGCACCGTGCAAGTGGTCATGCGGAACGCCTTGACCGCCCAGTCGAGATAATGAGCTTGATCCTTCTCCTTGAGCGGCAACCCTTCGCGTACGGCCGGCTCGTCGACTTGAATCATGCCGATGCCGGCAGACTCCAGCGCTTCGACCTCTTGACGGAGCGCGTAGGCAAGCTGGTATGCGATCTGCTCGCGGGAAATATCCTCCCGGACGAACGACCAGTTCATGATCGTAATCGGTCCGGTCAACATCCCCTTAACGGGACGGCTTGTCTTCGATTGCGCGTAGGAAGTCTCCGCGACGGTCATCGCTTCCTCGAAGGCGACGTCGCCGTAAATAATCGGCGGCTTTACGCAGCGGGACCCGTACGATTGCACCCATCCGAATTGAGTGAAGGCGAAGCCTGCCAATTTCTCCCCGAAAAATTCCACCATATCCGTCCTCTCGAACTCGCCGTGCACGAGGACGTCAAGCCCGATCTCTTCTTGCAGCCCGATCCATACATCGATCTGATCGCGGATGAACGACTCGTACTGCTCGTTGCTCCATTCTCCCTTGCGCCATAGCTGACGCGCCTTGCGGACCTCGGCGGTTTGCGGGAAGCTGCCGATCGTCGTCGTCGGGAATACGGGCAACTGCCATTTGGCTTGCTGAGCGGCATGCCGCTGCGCGAAAGGCTGGCTGCGGTTCGGTTCTTGCGCGCTGATCGCGTCCACGGCCGCTCTTACCGTCGTGCGGTTGCGCGCGGCCGAACGGTGCAAGCTCTCGATGTCGCGTTCGCTGTTCGCCAGCTCTTGTTCCACCGAAGGCACGCCTTCGTTGACGGCTTTCGTCAATACGACAAGCTCCGAAAGCTTCTCGTCGGCGAATGCAAGCGCGCTTCTTAGCTCCGCCGGAAGCTTGTTCTCCGATTGAACGGTAACCGGCACATGAAGCAGGCTGCACGAGGTTTGAACGATTAAGCGATCCGAGGCTACGATCGTTTCCAGCTCGCCGATAAGCGCCAGCTTCTCGCGCAGCGGCGCCTTCCAGATGCCGCGGCCGTCGATGATGCCTGCCCCAAGCACCTTGTCCGACGGGAAACCGTGCCCGCGGATAGCCGCCAAGTTGCCTTCAAGGCCGTGCACGAAATCAAGTCCGATCCCCGCTACAGGCAAGGCAACGATGTCGCCGTAGTATTCGACCGATTCGAAGTACGTTTGGAGCATGATCGACAGCGAAGGCACGGCCGAGGCAAACTCGCCATAGATCCGCTGCAAACGAACGATATCTTCTTGGTTAACGTTAGTCGCGAGCACGGGCTCGTCGATTTGAACCCAAGCGACGCCTTCTTGCGCCAGCTCCGAAAGCACTTGCACGTACAGAGGCAGCAACCGGTCGATCCAGGCGTCGACTTCGGACTCTGAATAACCTTTGGACAGCTTAATGAAGGTTAGCGGACCGATCAGGACGGGTCTGCCCTCGATGCCCAGCGCTTCTTTGGCTTCCCGATAAGCGAGCAAAGGCTTGTTCTCCGTCAACGCCGGCTGTGCTCCGTCAAACTCAGGCACGATATAGTGGTAATTCGTATTAAACCACTTCGTCATTTCGCTGGCCGCCGCTTCCTTTGTCCCTCTGGCAATGCCATAATACAAGGACGGCTGCACGGGGCCGCCGCCGTAGCCGAAGCGGGCAGGCACGATTCCGAACATCGTTGCCGTATCCAGCACTTGATCGTAATAGCTGAAGTCGCCTACGGGAATGATGTCGATTCCCTGCTCCTGCTGCTTGCGCCAATGTCCGATCCGGATGTCGCGCAGCACGCCCTCGAATTGCTCCTCCGTTAATTTGCCGGCCCAGAACCCCTCCAACGCCTTCTTCCATTCCCGATTACCGCCGATCCGCGGATACCCAAGCACGCTGCTCTTCGCCATCCTGCAACACTCCCTCTGTTTGTTACTCAAAAGATAACACGGATTCGCAGGTATAGCGTAACTCGTTAAATCTATATCTGGTCATAGCTATAAGCTATACCTGTTGGCGCAAAAAAAGCGATCGTCACGGAGCGACCGCTTCCTTGAGCGCTTCGATATAAGCCGAGCCTAGCGCGGATAACGGCATGTTTTTTTGCGCGATCCAGCCGACGTTGATGTTCTCGTCTATTGCCAATGGCACTGGAATAATTTCGTTGCCGTTCAGGTCCGAGCTAAGCACGCCCGTGGAAATCGTGTAGCCGTTGAGCCCGATCAACAGATTGAACAGCGTGGCCCTGTCGTTGACCCGGATGCTTTTTTTATGCGACAACGTGCTAAGAATCTCCTCCGAGAAGTGGAACGAATTGTATTCCCCTTGATCGAACGATAGATACGGATAATCGCGAAGCTCCTCGATCGTGACGAGCCTCTGCCTGGCAAGCGGATTGCGAATGCTGATAAACACATGCGGCTTGGCCGTAAACAAGCTCGTAAACTGCAAATTTGCAGACTTGAGCAGCTTGTTGATCACTTTATCGTTAAATTCGTTCAAGAAGAGGATGCCGATTTCGCTCCGCATCGTCTTCACGTCCTCGATGATTTCGTACGTTTTGGTCTCGCGGAGCGTGAGCTCGTATTCGTCATGTCCATGCTCGCGCACCAGGCTCACGAAAGCGTTGACGGCAAACGCGTAATGCTGCGTGGAAACCGAAAAATGCTGCGGCGCCGGTTTCGCGTTCAAGTATCTGCTCTCGAGCAGCTCGGCTTGCTCCACCACTTGCCGGGCGTAGCTCAGAAATTCGACGCCTTCCTTGGACAAGGTGATGCCTTTGTTCGTTCGTTCGAAGATCGCGATGCCTAGCTCCACTTCCAGATCCTTTATGGCGTTCGACAAGCTGGGCTGCGAAATGAACAGCCGTTTCGCCGCTTCGTTGATGGAGCCGCGGCCCGCCACCTCGATGACGTATTTTAATTGCTGAAGCGTCAATGCGGTCCTCTCCTCTATCGTTGCAAATAAAAATAGGTTCACGCCCTAGTAGGGCATGAACCTAGTATACATAGGATTGCGTACCGGTCCAAGTCCCGGCTTTATTGGCTAGTATGAGAGTCCGGAACTAAGAAGAGGAAGTAATCCTCGCCGCGCCGGCGATTCGCTTATTGAATGACGAGACCGAAGCCGTTCTGAACGAAATGGGTGTTGGGATGCGCGACGTTGCTTGTCGTTAGATTGTTGAACGTAGCCGATCCGTTGCCCGTGTACGTATAGATCGCCGCTCCCGGATGAGGCGAAGAGAACCGGGAGGTCGTTACGCCGTCGCGACCCGTTCCGTTAATGTTGATGTTGTTGAATACGATATTCTCGAAGCCGCCGCCATACCCGAATTGAATCGCGCTCCGCTGCGTATTCAGGATCTCGATGTTCGTAAAGGTGACGTTTTTGATGGAGCTGTTGGACGCCTCCAGATCGATTGCGCCTCTCTCTCCGTTGTACAAGTCCTGGCTCGTTCCGCTATTGATGATCGTCGTATCCGAGAACAGGATGCCGGTATTGTTCTGGAAGGCGTAGCCCGGGAAGACGGTATTCATCCGGATCCCGGAGCCCCCGACCGTATCGATGATGAGATTGTGCGTCGCTTTATGGCCCCCGCCACCAAAGAAGGCAATAGCCGCCGCGCGCCAATTGTTCTCGATCGTGTTATAGGAGAACGTGTTGCCCACTCCGGCCGGAGCGCCGTTCACATCGCTGGTCCATACGGCAAGCGCATCGTCGCCGTTGTTCCGAAGGCTGCTATTGCGAACGGTGGAATTGCTCGTGCCTTGGGCAAAGTTGACTCCGTCCGCCAGATTGTTGCGGATGCGGCTGTTCTCGATGACGAGTCCCGTCGCGATGATGGCCGGCACGTGCGCGTAATCCCCTACCCAGAAGCCGCATTCGAAGTGCTCGACCCACACGTTGTGGACCTTGGAGTTGGTACCGAAATTGTCCATAAACGCCTTGTACACCGCTTGCTGATTATATCTGGAGCGCAGATTCGAATTCATGTAGATATGGCCGAAATCGAGCTTCCCCTGCACGCGGAACGATATTCCGCCGGACGCGGCGTTCGGATTGGTGAACTGAATGTTCGTATGCCAGATACCCGCGCCAAGAATATTAATGTCATTAATCATATTGCTAGCGGAGCCGATCTCCCACATATTGCCCAGATGGAACGTCCCTTCCGGGATGTACAGCGTCTTGCCCGCGGCGACGGCTGCCGTCACGGCCGCCTTAAACGACGGAAGATCGTCGACGCCGTCGTTCGCGATCGCGCCGTGATCGGTAACGGAGACGGCATTCGCGGGTCTAGGAATCGCGGTCGGCACCGGTTCGATCTCCAGGAAGTCGACGCCGTATTCCAGCGTGTCTGCATTGCTCTTCTGAATCCGGATGACGTCTCCCGGCGCCAGCGGCGTATCCAGCTTCCAGTGGACCTCGTCGAATCGGAAGAGCGGCCTGCCGCCGCCCGGAGCGTCCGCCGGGTGATCGCTGGAGAAGTACTGCCAGCTGTAATAGGATGTTAGCGACACGGTTTTCGCTTTGGTTCCGTTGACGTATACGTCGAGGGAACCGTTAAGCCCCATCCCGTTCGCAGAGTCGGGCATCGTGAAGCGCATCGTGACGCCCGCGCCTCCCTCTCCTTGCCTGACCGTCCATTGCGCATAAGAGCCGTTTGAAGGGAGCGAGATATAGGTTTGTCCGGAGGCTTCGGATGCCGTTAAAGCCTGATCGAACGTCGGCGCCGTCATCAGCGCCGCTCCGCCTCCTCGGGAGGCATCGTCCGTATCGTACCTTGCATACGGCATGCTTGCGCCCCTTGCCGAATAGACGGACAAGCCGGTCGAGCTATTGTTGTTGGTTTGTTTGACCGGCAGCTCGTTGCCATCCGCCGCGACGGACAGCGCCGCCGTGTAGGATCCGCTGGTTGCCGTCCAGGTTCCGGGCAGATTGACGTTGACGATTGCCCCGGCGGCGATCGTGCCGTTGTACGTGGCGTTAAACGTCTGAAGCGTGGAACCTGCCTGGTTTTTGACGAGCAGCGTAACCCCGTGCGCCCCGGCCGCGGAGCTCTGGTTGCCTTGGTTTTTTAATTGCACCGTGAACGAGACGGCATTGCCGACTACCGGCGTCGCCGGCGTCCATGATACCGTGCCGACGAGGTCCGAGCTCGCAACGGGCGCCACGACAAGCGAAGATGGGCTAACATGGCCATTGTTCGCTTCGTTCTGCTCGATGACCGAATTGCTTTCGTCGACCTTGGCGCTAATCGCATAAGTACCCGCGGCTCTGGTGCCGGCGTTAAACGCGACGGTCGTACTCGCTCCCGCGGCGAGCGCGCCGACTGGGGCAGAACCCGCAAGCTCGCTGCCCAGGTAGAAACCGACGGTCGTGGCACCGGAACCCGAGCTGCCGTTATTGCGCACGGTCGCGCTGAACGAGATCGCGTTCGACTCTATCGGATTTGCCGGCGTCCAGGATAGTCCCGCCACGACCAGGTCGGGATTGGGGCTAGGGGTGCCGAACACTTGGAATTCCGCGATCTGGCCAGCGGGAGCTCCGGAATTGTTGGAGATGATCAACTGAAGCCTCTTTGCGGTGGTCGTCAGCGGGATCGTGACGGAATTGCCGGTTGCCGGATTAAAAGTATACGATTGCGCGCTGCTCAAATTGCCGAAAGTCGTCGTGCTCTGATCATGTCCAAGCACTTGAATGGTCTGGGTTCTGGTTGACCACACGGTCGCCGGATTCAGCTTCAGCACGATGGAGCTCACTTGATGATTGGCGCCGAGATCCAGCGTCAGCGAAGCCGGCTGGCCGCCGCCCTCCCAATACGTTTCGGCATTGTTGTCGTTAGCATTCGATGCCGTGAAGGAGAAAATGCTGGATGACGCCGAAATCGGCTTGCCGATGGCGATGTTGCCTCCTGCGGGAGTAGACGTCGGCGTAGGCGTTAATGTCGGTGTCGGTGTTGCCGTAGGCGTTGGCGAAGGTGTCGCGGTTGGGGTCGGCGTTGGAGTTGGAGTAACAGTAGGCGTTGGAGTCGTAGATGCCGTTACGCTGATTTGATCAAGATTGATATTGCCGGAATCGCCCGGATCGTACTTGTAAGCAATGGTGTTGCTGCCCGCGTTCAGGAGCAAGACCTCCTCCTTCTGACTCCATATATCCCAATTCGCCAAATTCGCCAGCGTCGATTGGCGAATTTTCGTGCCGTTCACGTATAGGCTAACCGTCTTGGCGCTGCCTGACGCGTTGGCATATTTCAAGGATACCGCGTAATGGCCCGAAGCGGCGGCCGAAACGGTAAAGGTCGTCGTCGCGCCTTGCGTCCAATATCCGTCGACGAACCCCGAGCCCGCATAACCCGCGTGGTCATTGTTCGTTTTGGCTCCGCCAGACAACGCGGCGGACTCTGCCTGATACGTGCCGCCATTCGGCGTTGCCGTCGGCGTAGCGCTAGGCGTCGGAGTAGGCGTTGCGCCGCTTCCGTATATCTCGAATTCCGATAGCTGCGCGGCGGGCCAGCCCGTATTGGCCATCACGACGATTCTGACATACCTCGTCGTCGAGGCCGCGAAGTTGATCGTAACCGAGTTGCCGGCGACTGCCGGGTTGAAGGTATACCCTGCCGAGCCGACGATGTTCGCGAACGACGATCCGTTCGAGCTTCCCTGGACGGACAACGTCTGCGTGCGCGTTTCCCAATTCGAAGGCAGCTTCAGCACGACTTGGTCAATGCTTGTGCTTGCCCCCAGGTCGACCGTAATCCATTGCGGGAACGCCTGGTTGGTGCTCTCCCAATAGGTAGCGGGATTGCCGTCCTGCACGTGGCTTGGTGCGTACGTTTGCGACTGCCCGCTTGCGGTGACGGACTTGCCCAGCGCCAGATTCGGCCCTCCGGCCGCGGTCGCGGCACCATGCGGAGCTGCGGAGAAAGCGAGGCTGGACAACACGAGAGCTACGACGAGCGACCATACGACATACTTGTTGCGCATCATGATCCTCCTTAATTTGGGGTTATGGAAGTTCTTGGGACTCCCATACTCCCTCATTATAAGGACGGCGCCAGCAAGCCAGTAGACGTATTTCTACGAATATTGTATGCGTTTCCAAGTATTGCTTTCAGGCTCGCGCTTATGACCTTTTTTGCCCTTGGCGGAAATCCAATCGAATTCCCGCCAAAGGTGATGGACGACTTGTTGTTATCCTTTCGAACTCCACGAATCCTTCAGCGGCACGATGCGGTTAAACGCGAGCCGCCCCTTCTCCGCGCTTCCGGCATCCGCGACAAAGTATCCATGCCGGAAAAACTGCAATCGGTCTCCCGTTTCCTTCAATAAGGCATAAGGCTCCAGCATGACGCCTTCCAATGGGATATGCGAATCGGGATTGAGCAGCTTCGTCCAGTCCGTTTCCTCTTCTTTTGACGGCAAGGCTTCGTCTGCCAGCAGCCGGTCGTACAAGTTGACGGCGGCGCTTACCGCATGCTCCGCGGACACCCAATGGATCGTCCCTTTCACCTTGCGGCGGCTAAAGCCGCTGCCGCTTTTGGTTTCCGGATCGAACGTGCAGCGAAGCTCAATCGGCTCGCCCGTCGCGGGATCCTTGACGATCTCGTTGCAGCGAATGAAATAGGCGCCCTTTAGCCTCACTTCGCCTCCCGGCTTCAGCCGGTGGTAGCCCGCGGGCGGCTCCTCCGCGAAATCCTCCCTCTCGATATACAACGTTCGGGAGAAGGCTACCTCTCTCGTGCCCAGTGCCGCGTTAGAGACGTTATTTTCAATTTTCAACAGCTCGGACTCGCCTTCCGGGTAATTCGTAATGACTACCTTTAGCGGCCTTAATACGGCCATGACGTTGACCGTGGATTCCTTGAGGTCTTGACGCAGGCATTGATCCAGCAGCGAGATGTCCACGGTGCTGTAGGAGCGAATGCTGCCGATGGCGTCCACGAAAGCCCGAATGCTGGCCGGCGTGTATCCTCTTCGACGCAGCCCCCTTAGCGTTGGCAGCCTAGGGTCGTCCCAGCCGTCTACATGTCCTCCTTCGACGAGCTGCCTCAGATATCGTTTGCTAGTCACGACGCCCGTCAGCCCCAACCGGCCGAATTCGCGTTGTCTGGGAGGCGCATCCACGCCTAGCTCGTTAAGCACCCATTCGTACAATGGACGATGATCCTTAAATTCGAGCGAGCAAAGCGAATAGGTAACGCCTTCGATGGCGTCCTGGATGGGATGGGCAAAATCGTACATGGGATAGATGCACCAAGCTTTGCCGGTCCGATAATGCTCGGCATGGACGATGCGATAAAGCACGGGATCGCGCAAGTTCATGTTGGGCGATGCCATATCGATGCGGGCGCGCAGCACTTTGGAGGAGGTCGCGAAACGACCTTCCCTCATCCCTTCGAACAGACTAACGTTCTCATCGACGGATCGTCCGCGGTATGGACTGTTTTGGCCGGCTTCGGTGAGCGTCCCCCGAGAAGCCGCCAGCTCGCTTGGCGTCAGGTCGCAGACATAGGCTTTGCCCCGCTTGACGAGCAGCATGGCCGCTTCGTAGATGCGCTCGGAATAATCCGAGCCGTAATAGATATGCGGTCCGGGATCGTAACCCAGCCAGCGAATGTCTTCGATGATCGATTGAACGTACTTCGAGTCCTCCTTCAGCGGATTCGTGTCGTCGAAGCGCAGATGAAAGTTGCCCCCGAACGTTTTGGCGATTTCGGCATTGGTACGGATGGCGTACGCGCTTCCGATGTGCAAATAGCCGTTGGGCTCCGGCGGGAATCGGGTAGTCATGAGCCGATGATACGGATTTGCCTTCATTTCCTCGCGAATGAGCTCGATCAAATGTCCTTCGTTATGTTCTTCGTTGGCGATATGCATGGCGGTCTCCTCCTAATGAGCGTAATCGGGCTTGAAACGCAAAAAAAACTTCACCTCCAAGACTTGTCGTCTTGGGGACGAAGTTGTTCGCGGTGCCACCCCAGCTTCATTAATATGTCGCCATATTAACCTCTTCAAGTACGGCATGCCGACAAACGGCATGATTATACTCTAGCTCTGTAACGGGAGCTCCCGTCATGCCATCCCCATTCCGGTTCCGACACGCCGCTCGGAGGCTTGTTTCGGATAACGTCCCTTGGCTCCTTCTCAGCTGGCGGAGCTCTCTGTTCAAGATCGCGGCTATCCTACTCTTCTCGTCATCGCATTTGGATATGACGTTTATTTTAGCAAAAAGGCTTTGCCCTTGTAAACCATTAAGGCAAGGCCATGGATAATTCGGGCCGGCCCATCATAATCATGTTACGACCGCTTCCACGCAAACGGACATGAACGTTAGGAGGTTCAAACTTATGAACGACAATCAACAGCCGTCTTCGAATTCGAGTATTCCGCAGCCGATACGCGGAGATGGAGCCGGCGGCATCGACCGCGGACCTCGCGACATCATGCGGGACAGGCAAAATCCGGATATGCTCGTCCCACCGAAGACGGATAACGGCCTTCTCCCGAATTTGCGATTCTCCTTCTCCGACACGCATATGCAACTGAACATGGGAGGCTGGTCCCGCGAAATCACGCAGCGCGAGCTGCCGATCGCAACCACGCTAGCCGGCGTCAACATGTATTTGAAGCCCGGCGGCGTGCGGGAGCTCCATTGGCATCAGCAGGCCGAATGGTCCTACATGCTTCTGGGACGCGCCCGCATTACGGCGGTCGACCAGAACGGACGCAACTTTATCGCGGACGTGGGTCCCGGCGATCTATGGTATTTCCCGCCGGGCATCCCCCATTCCATTCAAGGCCTGGAGGAAGGCTGCGAGTTTCTGCTCGTGTTCGACGACGGGAGCTTCTCGGATTTGAACACGCTCTCCTTATCCGATTGGTTCGCCCATACGCCTAAGGAAGTGCTCTCCGCCAATTTCGGCGTGCCGGAATCCGCCTTTGACGCCATTCCGGACGATCAAGTGTATATTTACCAATCCGACGTGCCGGGCAGCATCGCCGAGTCAGCCGTACCGTCGCCTTACGGCAACGTCCCGCTGCCCTTCGCCTATCGCATGCTCGCTCAGCCGCCCATGAAGCTGCCAGGCGGCAGCGTGAGAATCGTGGACTCCACCGTGTTTCCGGTCGCCAAGACGGTCGCGGCGGCGCTTGTGGAGATCGAGCCCGGAGGCATGCGCGAGCTGCACTGGCATCCCAATAACGACGAGTGGCAATATTACTTGACCGGTCAAGGCCGGATGACCGTCTTCGGCGGAGAAGGCAATGCCCGCACCTACGACTTCCGCGCCGGCGACGTCGGATATGTGCCGTTTGCCTTTGGCCATTACATCCAGAATACCGGAACGGAGACGCTATGGTTCCTGGAGATGTTCAAGAGCGACCGGTTCGAGGACGTCTCGCTGAACCAATGGTTGGCGCTGTCGCCTCATCGTCTTGTCGAATCCAATCTGAACGTATCGCCTGAATTCATATCGAAATTAAATAAAACAAAACAGCCGGTCGTGAAGCATCCGGGCTTCACGTATCCGGAACAAAACCGTTAAGCTCCCGATACCGGATTGCGGAGCGGCTCGAAGCCCGCGATGCGGCATTCCGCGACATCGCCCGGCCGAACGACGACCGAGCCCGGCGTGCCGCTCATCAGGATATCGCCGGGCTGCAGCGTCATAAAGCCGGCAAAAAACGACACGATAAAAGGTATTGAATATATCATGCAGGAAACGTCGGTACGATGTACCGTCTCGCCGTTTAATACGGTTTCGATGGACCAAGCATCGGCAGGCGGACATTCGTCCGGCGTAATCATCGTAGACCCCATGCTGAAAAAGGTGTCGAAGGCTTTGGCCCGAGCCAAAAACCGGGGATTGCGGCCATGAATGTCCTGGGCGGTCATGTCGAGCGTCGGCACGAAGCCTGCCACGGCATGCAGAGGCCACTGAAGAACTAGCGTATTTTCAGGTGGTCGATAAAGTCCAAACAAAAAAGAAGATGTCTGCACCCATATATTGGGTCAGACATCTTCTTTTTTGTAGTTTATTGTCTTGTACCCTCGCTA